>OLQE01000006.1_pt1 | contig 226745 bp, 218 predicted proteins | sample 1643161 | NCBI WGS metagenome assembly OLQE01 (sample SAMEA3136650, study PRJEB25190) | human gut metagenome
TCCGTACGTACGGTGCAATGGGAGGGGCGAAATTTATTTTCCCTCTACCCTATTGCGTATGGTAAAATAAGCAGGTAACGAAAGAGGATGATATACATGTTACTGTCAGTGGAACATTTAACAAAGCATCAGAATATAAAACCAATTGTAAAAGATGTCAGTTTTGCGATTGAAGATCATGATAAAATTGCCTTGATTGGTGTCAATGGTACTGGTAAAACGACCTTGTTACGTATCATAGCAGGTCTTGAAACGTATGAAGAGGGTAATATGATACGTAAAAATAATTTACGAATCTCTTATCTTCCCCAAGACCCTGTGTTTGATGAAGAGGATACGATCTTGCATCAAATTTTATGTATGGATAAAGATATTAAGGAATTTGAGGCAAAGGCCATTTTAGGAAAACTTGGTATTTATGATACTGCGCGCATTGTGAAGCATCTTAGTGGTGGACAGCGCAAACGTGTTGCTTTAGCAAGAGCTTTGTTACAGCCTTGTGATCTTTTACTATTGGATGAGCCGACTAACCATTTGGATAATGATATGATCGAATGGCTAGAGAAGTATTTATTGCGTTATTCTCATGCTATCTTTATGGTAACACATGATCGTTATATTTTAGAACGTATCTGTGATAAGATGATGGAAATCGATCAGGCAAACATATATACCTATGAGGCTAATTATTCACGATATCTGGAATTAAAAGCACAACGCGAAGAAATAGCGCAAGCGAATGAGCGCAAACGACAAAATATTTTACGTACGGAACTTGCCTGGATGCGCGCCGGTGTACAAGCCAGAGGAACAAAAAGCAAGGAACGTATTGAGCGTTTTCATAAACTTAATGCGATAGAGAAACCGAATGAACAAGCGAATATAAAATTAGATGCTATAAGTTCTCGCTTAGGTAAGAAAATTATCGAATGTGAAAATTTATCTAAGGCGTATGGGGAACACCTCTTGTTTCATGATTTTTCTTATCATCTTCAAAGAAATGACCGCATTGGTATTTTGGGCGCGAATGGGTGTGGAAAGACAACCTTATTGAAACTATTGGCAAAAGAATTGGCTCCAGATAGTGGCGAAGTGGTACATGGAGATACGGTTAGAATAGGCTTCTTTAAGCAAGGACATGAAGAAATGGACATGTCTATGCGCGTATTGGATTATATTCAGGAAAGCTCGAATGCCATTACGACCATGAAGGGAACATATACAGCTTCGCAAATGCTGGAACGATTTCTGTTTGATGCCAAAGCGCAATATATGCCAATTGGACGTTTATCCGGTGGTGAACGCAGACGGTTATATTTATTAAAGGTATTGATGCAGGCACCGAATATCTTGTTTTTGGATGAACCAACCAATGATTTAGATATTCAGACCTTACAGATTTTGGAAGATTATCTAGATACATTTAATGGGGCGCTTATTACGGTGTCACATGACCGTTATTTCCTTGATCGTATTTGTGATAAGCTGTTTGTATTTAAATCGGATAAAACGATACAGCAGTTTTTGGGAGGCTATAGTGCCTTGATGGAACTAGGGGAAAAGAACACAGCAGTAGATAAGAATGAAAAAGCAGTGAAACCAAAGGTAAGTCCGCGTTTATCCAGTAAAGAGAAACAGGAACTGGAAATGATGGATGAACATATGGAAAAGCTGCAAAAACAGATCGAAGCGATTGACGAGCAAATGGAGATGGATACACAAGATTTTGTGAAATTGCAATCTTTAAGTGAACAGCGGGAAGCCTTGGAAACCAAGATGGAAGAATTAATGGAACGCTGGGAGTATCTTAGTGAAAAACAGCAGGCCATCGAAGATTTAAAAAAAGGAAAAAGCAGATGAAGCGTGATTGTTTATACGGAATCACGATATATTTGTTGAATCATGGGCGTACCAGCGCCAAAACATTAGCAGAATATTTTGAGGTTTCAGTGCGCACGATTCAGCGGGATATGGATGCCTTAAGCATGGCGAAAATTCCTATTATTGCTTATCCCGGTAGTGATGGCGGTTATGAAATACAAGAAGGTTATCGCTTGGATGAACAATGGGTGAATGAGGAAGAGTTTTCTATGATGGCTACTGCATTGCAAGGTTATTCCAGCGCAATGGGAGAAAATCAGGTAGTTGATTTATGTGAAAAGATAGAACAGCTCTCTAAAGATGATTCCCATATCCTGTTAGATTTTAGTGTTTTACAGGAACATCCGCGTATCTATCAGCATTTGCAAATCATTAAAACAGCCATGCAGAAACATTGTTGCTTACGCTTTATGTATACAAATGCGCGGAATGAACGAAAGAAGATAGTGGCAGATGCTGCCGGATGTATGTATAAATGGTATGCTTGGTATATGATTGCCAAAATGGAAAAAGGCTATCGTATGTATAAGTTAGTGCGTATGGAAGATATTGAACTCGTTAAGGATATGCAAGCGCAACCGCATCCTGCATTACGTGAAATTATCGCATCTATGCATGATGAGAAACATCAACAGCCGATGATAGAAATTCGTTTGCGTTGTGATAAAGCAAAGAAACTATCAATTTTGGAATATCTGCCGGGTGAGATTTTGCAGGAAGATAAAAAAACTTTCTTATATCGTTTGTATGTGCCTAAAGATGAGCATTTCTGGTATGCGAATCTGTTAGCCTTTGGCGATAGGATTGAAGTGTTACAGCCAATAACGTTAAGAAAACGTATCTATGAAGACAGTAAACGATGGATACAACTTTATCAAGAACTATGACATACTGTTGTCGTAGTTTTTTTGTTATGATATAGCTGTACATAGGAGGATGCAAGATGAAAAGAGAATATGGTATTGCGCGCTGTGGACTTGCCTGTTGTTTATGTAGTGAAAATACGACTTGTCAGGGGTGTTTAGGTGACAATTGTGCTTTTATGGATGCTTGTGAAAATCGCAATTGCTCAAAAGAGAAACAATACGGACATTGTTATGAATGTGACAAGGAATGTCGCAAGGGTATGTTGAGTAAGAGCAAACCTTATGGCTTTACACTATTTGCAAAGCGATATGGCGAGGAAAAACTTTTAGATTGTCTGGCAGCGAATGAAAAGAATGGGATTGTTTATCATAGAGAAGGTATTTTTGGTGATTATGATGTGTTTGATGATGTTGAAGAATTGATACAATTTATTTTAACGGGGAAACGTGGATGAAATAGAATAGAAAAAGCTGCTCATGACAAGTGTGAAGATTGCTCTTGTCATAGGGCAGCTTTATGTTATTGCTCTACAGTGTTGTGTTCTGCATCCCATTCCATGATAACATGTTCTAATACTTCAGCAGCAGTAGCAACTGTATTCTCACATTTTATTTCTTTATTATGAAATACCGGTTTGATTTGCGCACATAGGCGAGAACCCATGCGTTTCTGAAAAGCGATGACCAGCTTTTGCGTCAATGGGCGCATATCTGCATAATCATGTGCTTTGGTTTCTACATAGCGAGAGCTGATGACACAAGCTGCACCGCTGAGGGCACCGCAGACATCCCCAATTTGAAAACCTCCCCCAAAAGCGGCGGTCATATTCATGTCCTTGTCATGTAGCCCCAGATCATAGACCTCATTTCCCGCACGGATGATACTTTCTGCACAGTTATATCCCATGCGATAATACTTTATAGCAACTTCTTTTAACATAAACCAATTTCCTTTCTCTTCATACGAATTAATTTTAGCATGCTTGTTTTTCGTGTCAAGAAAGGGATGTGGAATTCATGTATTACCATTTATTTTTATTTGTTTTATAAGCGAATTGATACAAAAAGCGCAAGATATTTCTTATTCAATCTGCCAATCAATAGGTGTTTGCCCATGCTGTTTTAAAAAGTCATTGGTTTTGGAGAAATGTCGGCAGCCAAAGAAACCATAATCCGCACTAAATGGGCTAGGATGTGCACATGATAGAATAAGATGTGCCGGATTGGTGATAAGTGCCATTTTATTTTTGGCATTGCGCCCCCATAAAAGGAAGACGATAGGTTCTTCGCGTTCATTTAACTTTTGAATAATCGCGTCGGTTAATTGTTCCCAACCATGATTGGCATGAGAATTCGCCTGTCCACCGCGAACGGTTAACACCGTATTTAACAATAATACGCCCTGTTTTGCCCATTTCGTTAATTCTCCATGAGTGGGGATGTTACAGCCAACATCGTTTTTTAATTCTTGAAAGATATTTTGTAAAGATGGGGGAGGGGTAACTCCTTTTTTAACGGAGAAGCATAAGCCATGCGCCTGTCCTTTGCCATGATATGGATCTTGTCCTAAAATAACAACCTTAACACAGTGATACGGTGTATATTTTAAAGCGTTAAAGATATCATACATGCTGGGATATACCGGATGATGATTATATTCATATACTAAAAATTTGCGGATGTTCTGGTAATATTCTTTCGTAAATTCATCTTTTAATATTTCGTCCCAATCATTGCCAATCTGTACCATAAAAACACCTCTTTCCTCTTTATTTTACTCTATGTGTATCATGAAGTAAACGTTATCGAGAAGAAAATAAGGGAAAGCAACATTCTACTATAATTTCTACTCATTTTATTATGAATTGTTATATAATGAACTAGAACTTACGAAAGGCTTAGGGAGTTATGATGGAAACTTTATTATTGCAAAAGCTGGCAGAACAGCTGCCACTTGAGACGATGGTTGAACATGATCATGAGGTACGTAGTGCTTATTTACAAAAAACATTGCATTTCTTACATCTTATAAAAAAGGCCGATATTTTAACTGTGGAAGAATATACATATTTATATAAGTTACGTAATAAAATTAATGATATTTGGCGTAATTATTTAAAGGGAAGGATGAATACAGCTTCTTCTCAGATGCAAAATATGTTGCAGTGTTCCTTTCATCATCAAACATATGACATGATGTTTGATCGTATACAGCAGCTTCCCAATGTATTATATCGAGGAAGAGTATCTTTAATGCCACTGCTTGATCGTCAAGAATTTTATCATATCCCTTTTACAAAACGCTATTTGATTCAGAATCAGCGCTATTCTATCACAGGGATACCTTGTTTATATCTGGCTGGCAGTCTTCCTTGTATGTATAAGGAATTGGGAAAAACCAATATATCCTATGGTGAATTTCGTCCTTTAAAAGCGTTTTCTTTATTGGATGTAAGTGTGTCCTATCCACAGATGGAAAAAAGAAGATATTCGCATGAACAATTGTTTGCCTTTTTATGTACCATGCCATTAAAATACGCCTTATCCATATGGGCAAAGGATAATGAAAAGCATGCCTTTAAGAGCAATTATGTCATATCACAGTTGTTAACAGCTGCCGTTTATAATAGAAAGACCGATATCAAAGGTATCTGTTATGCATCTGGTAAAGCCAAAGGATTGCCTTATGAACAACGCTTGAATTATGTTTTTTTGCCAACGTTTCAAAATTTGGGACAAGCATATGATGAGGAGCTCATGCATAGTTTTCAGATTACAGTTGTAAAGAAGGAAAAACAAAAAGTATAACAGTATGTATTTCTACACAAAAAGAAGTCATTACCTGTGATTTGATTTGGTTTTGACTTCTTTTTCATTTTATAAATGCATATTCTTATAAAATACAATGTTTTTTATCGAGTTTCATATGCATATGCCTGTTGTTTGGCAGCTGCACTTTTTTCTTCTTCGGCCTGGGCAAAGCGAGCCGTTAAACGCGCATTGCTCAACATTAATTTTAAACGATTTTCCTGATTTACACGTGTCGCGCTTGGGTCGTAATCAACGGCGACGATATTGGCGTTTGGATAGATATTTTTGATTTTACGTGTCATGCCTTTAGCAACGATATGATTTGGCAGACAGCCAAATGGCTGACAGCAAACGATATTAGAAACATTACTTTTGATTAAGGCAACCATCTCACTTGTTAACAGCCAGCCTTCTCCCATCTTAGTGCCACGGTTAATGATGCCTTCGCTGCTTTCCATAACTTCTTGAAAGGTATCGGGTTCACGGAAGACACCTTGTTGACGAATGGCTTTGATGGCTTTCATCTGTAAATGCTGAATATAACGACTGGCCATAGCAACAAAGCGATAGCTTTTGCGGCTGCGATTATAATATTCATGGTCAATGACCGTATTTTCCAGGCAATATAAACCAAAATCAAGAACACCGGATACGACTGGTTCACAGCCTTCCTTGATCAAGAAATCTTCTAATTCATTATTACCTAGAGGGGCATATTTCATATAGATTTCTCCGACAATACCCACCTGAATTTTCGGTGTATTCTCACGTTCAATAGCTGCAAATTCCTCTAACATCATTTTATAATTGTGATGAAGCTTTAAAAAGGAAAGGGAATTAAATTGTTCACTGATATTGTTGATCCATTTTTGGACAAGTGCATCACTTGCTCCGGCATGCCGTTCATATGGTTTACATTGATTTTTTATCCACATAAGCATATCTCCATATAGAAAACCATATAATAGTCTTAGTAACATACTGCCTGTCAATTTGAATCCACTATTTTTTTCTAACTTGGAAAAATTAACGGAAATGACAGGGACATGGCCAAAGCCCGCTTGTTTTAGTGCCTTTCGCAGCAAATGGATATAGTTAGAGGCACGGCAGCCACCGCCGGTTTGGGTAATGGCCAAAGCAATGTGATCGGTATCGTAGTTTCCTGATTTTAAGGCATCGATCATTTGACCGATGACCAACAATGCCGGATAGCAAGTATCATTATGCACATTTTTCAATCCTTCATCAATGATTTGTTGTCCTTTGGTCTGTAACAACTCAATCTGATAGCCATTTTGGCGAAAGATGTTTTGTAAAAATTGAAAATGTATCGGCAGCATCATGGGCACAAGGATTTTATGTGTCTTCTTCATTTCTTTGGTAAATTCTACACGGTTCATGAATTTATCCCTCCCTTTCTTCCATTGCCGCCAATAAGGAACGGCAGCGAATCTTCACGGCGCCAAGATTATCAACTTCATCAATCTTGATCTGTGTATATAATTTATTGTGACGACGTAAGATATCTTTTACTTCATCTGCGGTAATCGCATCGATGCCGCAGCCAAAGCTGACGAGTTGAATGAGTTCCATATCGTTTTGGGTCGTCACAAACTGTGCCGCATTATACATGCGGGCATGGAAGGTCCATTGGTTTAAGACATGGATACTTGGGCGTTGTGATTGTTTTGGAATACTGTCTTCGCTAACGACGACAAATCCCAAATTGCTTAACAAACGATGAATGCCATGATTGATCTGCGGATCGACATGATAAGGACGTCCCGCTAATACGATCGTCTTACGATGATGTGTTTTCGCAAAAGCTAAAGCTCTGGCACCTTCCTGTTGGATCTTTTGTTTAAATTCTTCATAGGCAACATACGCATGAGAAGCAGCTGCCGTGATTTCTTTATAAGTGATATCCATATCCTGTGAGCGGAAGTATTCAAAGATTTTTGTTTCAAAAGTATGACGATCTTCCAAGTAAACATAAGGGTAAAGGAAGGTGATGCCTTCTAGATCCATATTGCCTTCAATAACTTCAGGGTAATAGGCAACTACTGGACAGTTGAAATGGTTATCGCTCATCTGCTCATCTACATTGTAACTCATGCAGGGATAGAAAATCGTATCAATACCTTTATCAATCAAGGATTGAATGTGTCCATGCACCAGCTTTGCCGGATAGCAGATGGTATCGGAGGATATCGTATGCTGTCCTTTCGCATATAAGGCTTTGCTGGAACGATCACTTAAGACCACCTCAAATCCTAAATTGGTGAAGAAGGAATGCCAGAAAGGAAGGTTGTCATACATGTTTAACACAAGCGGAATTCCGATTTTTCCACGAACACCGTTGATCCCTTTGCATTTTAATAGTTCTTCATATTTGAAATCATAAAGATTAGGAAGTTTTTCTTTATTGGCACGACCAATAATCGGACGTTCACACTTATTACCGGCAATATGACGAGTGCCATCCGCAAACGTATTTATGGTCAGATTGCAGTGGTTGGTACATAAACCGCAGTTGCTGGCTTGTGAGGTATGTGTAAAGTTTTCTAGTGCCGTTTTATCGAGTATGGAGGAGGTATTCGCATGTTTTTGTTTCGCGAGTAAGGCAGCTCCATAAGCTCCCATCAGATGGGCAATGCCCGGACGAATGACATGGCGGCCTAGTTCTAATTCAAAGCTGCGCAATACGGTATCGTTTAAGAAGGTGCCACCTTGTACAACGATTTCTTTTCCGATCTCTTCGGCACTTTTTGCACGAATAACTTTATACAATGCATTTTTTACGACGCTGATACATAAGCCGGCGGAAATGTCTTCCATGCTGGCACCATTTTTCTGTGCTTGTTTCACACTGGAATTCATGAAAACGGTGCAGCGTGTACCTAAGTCAACCGGATGCTTTCCATGCAATCCCATCCGAGCAAATTCTTTGATTTCATACCCCATACTCTTCGCAAAGGTTTCAATGAAACTGCCACAGCCACTGCTGCAAGCTTCGTTTAATAAGATATCGTCAATGGAATTGTCTTTAATACGGAAACATTTCATATCCTGACCACCGATGTCGATGATAAAATCAACGTTGGGATTAAAATGCTTCGCTGCCTGATAATGGGCCATGGTTTCCACAACACCGATATCCAAATGGAAGGCATGTTTCATCAATTCTTCACCATAGCCGGTAACGGCAGCATGACTTATGGTAATGCGATCTTCCATCAAGTCATAAATCTGCAATAATTCTTTTTGAATAACATCGACCGGGTTGCCTTGATTATTGGCATAGCTTTCGTACAGAATGTTATCTTCTTCATCGATGAGGACAAGTTTGGTCGTCGTACTTCCAGAATCGATTCCCAACCATGCCTTTCCTTGATACTTATGAATATCTTTTCGATCTACATGGGCATTGGCATGGCGTTGGACAAATTCTTGATAGTCTTGTTCACTGGCAAATAAAGGAGGCAGACCGTCATTTTTGACTTTTTGTTGTGCCATCGTTTTCATTTTATGCAATAGCTCTTCATACGTATAGAGCACTGTCTCATTATCCGCATATACTGCACTTCCTAATGCCACAAAATAAGGTGCTAAAGCGGGGAAGTTTGCCTCATCTTCATTAAGATGCAAGGTTTCTTTAAAACGTTTTTGTAATCCTTTTAGAAAATGCAGAGGTCCTCCCAGAAATAAAACATTGCCTTCAATGTTTCTGCCTTGTGCCAATCCGGCAATACTTTGATCAACGACTGCTTGAAAGATACTGGCAGCTAAATTGCTTTTTTCAACACCTTGATTGATTAAAGGCTGAACATCACTTTTCGCAAAGACACCACAACGTGAGGCAATTGGGTATAGGGTCGTATATTGTAACGATAGTTGATCCATCGTTTCCAAATCAACATCTAACAAGGAGGCCATTTGATCGATAAACGCTCCGGTACCACCCGCACATGTCGAGTTCATTCGTTCTTCTAAAGCGCCTTTTAGAAAGATGATCTTCGCATCCTCACCACCTAATTCAACGACTACATCCGTAGTTGGATAATATTTCTTGACCGCCTGTGCTGTCGCAAATACCTCTTGTACAAAGGGAAGCTGAGCTCCACTTGCCACCCCTAGACCGGCGCTTCCGGTAATGGCTATGGCAATTTTATGGCCAAGCAACAACGGTTTTAATTCTTCTATCTTCTCAACGCTCATTTCACGTACCCGTGATTTATGGCGTTCATAGCTTTTATAGATGATTTCATCTTGTTCATTTAATAGAACGGCTTTTAATGTAGTAGACCCTACATCAATTCCTAATTTATATGTCATGGAAATCCTCCTTACAAATACATGCGCTCAATCATTTTCAGCAGTACCGGTTCTACGCTGTCCATCGTATCAGGCTGCTCATAAAAGATGGCATGAAAACTAATGATGCCAATCATCTCCATCATCAGCATAAAGCGATTCATGGCATCTTTTCGACTCTCTTTTTCCTGATGAAAGCATTGTAAGAAAGCATCCAACTTTTCGATATGGGCTAAGACTTGTTCTCGATGCTTATCACAGTCAAAGATGGAGGTGATGTTTTTTTGGATCATCTTTAAGATCTTTGGATTATGGCGATAAAAGGAAATTAGCTCATTGGCAAATGCATGGCGCCAATCCATCATACCCTGACGGCTTTTCTCATATGATGCATTCATCAAATCATTCAAAGCTTTGCCATGTTTTTCAGTCAGGATCTGGGAGATCAGTTCTTTTTTATCTTTATAATATATGTAAAAGGTGCCTTTTGCGACATTCGCACGCCGCACGATATCATTGACACTGGTTGCCTCTACGCCTTGTTCGCTGAATAAGGCAACGGCAGCATTTTGAATACGGCTGCGTTTGTTTAACTCTTCCATATATTCACTTCCTTTTTTCATACATGTAACTAGTTTACCCCTTTAGTGACCACCGGTCAATAGATTTGATTTAATTTTTACCTGAGAGTGATATCGGTAAGTTTATGAAAACGTTTTCGCATAAATTTTAATAATTTATGTTTTTTTTTCTTTACAACGTAACAATGTTTTGTTAATATATAGGTGTAATAAAACAATGTTACACTAACGGCGGAGAGGTGGCTGATATGTATGAAATGCAACAAGCAAATGTATGCCGAAAATCTATCGATCAAAAAGGTGCATTTGTTAAACGAGCAATATCATCTGGAGTATTACAAAATGACAATGAGAAGAAGGTGAAACGACTATGGAGATTTCAAAAAAAGATTTATTAAAAGAAACCGGTATTTCTTATGGACAGCTATATCGTTGGAAACGCGAAGGTCTGATACCGGAAAGCTGGTTTGTGAAACGTTCTAGTCCCACAGGACAGGAAACCTATTTCCCGAAAGAACGTATATTAAATCGTATTCGCGCTATTCAACAGATGAAGGATACATATTCTTTAGAAGAATTAGCGAAGATGCTGACTCCCGAGGTTAGTAATCGCGTGTTTACAGAAGAAGATCTGGAAGAATTCAGCGAAATCGATATTAATGTGGCCGCTCTGTTTATGGATGTAATGGAAAAGGATTGCTTTTCCTTCTATGAGATTTTGGTGATGATGGTCATTAGTGAATGGTACCAGGAATATTCTTTTTCCCAAAATATGCTGATGGTACTGATTCAATCCAGTGCCCATGCAATAACGCATATCCACTCACATGAATGGCGAATCTTACTTGTGCAGATACAAGAAGATCATTACGTGCTCGCTTTGCAGGAACCTGCTGCATCCACCAATCAGGATGTCTGGTATTGGCTTGATGAGCGTATGAAAATCTTGCGAAGTGTATCGTTACAGGAATTGAGTTCACAAATGAAAGTAAAGTATAAGGAAACGTTTGCGTTTACCTTTGATGAGGAGGTCGTTTCATGAGCAAGCATGCAAAAAATATTATCTGGGGATTGTTGTTGATTGCAGTAGGTGCAGGCTATTTAGGAGAGTTATTTGAATTGTGGAAGTTTACCTTATTTTTCCCCGGCTGGTGGAGTCTGTTTCTGATCTTACCTGCCTGCATCAGTCTGTTAAAATACGGTATTCAATTTATGATGCTGATGGTATTAAGCTTAGGAGTATATTTTCTGGCAGATGCGAATCACTGGATTGATTTTCGTTTAAGCGTGCCCCTAGTGGCAGCAGTTGGCTGTATCTGTGCAGGGTTACATTTATTATTCGCAAGGAGGACAAAATGGTATGAGTATGGATGTAAGGATTGATGGCTTTGGAACAATTACCGAAGGAGAATATGATCGTATCAAAATTGATGGTATGGGAAAGATAAACGGCAATATCAAATGTCATATGATTGATATTGATGGCACTTGCAATGCAGAGGGCAGTATTACGGCGGAGCAAATGGATGTGAATGGAATGCTGAAGGTTGCCAAAGATATCAGAGTGAATAAGTTGGATATCGATGGCATGGTAAAGTCAGAAAATGGCAAAGTTTATGCAGATGATATACGCGTAGATGGCATGTTAAAGAATAACGGGGAAGTGAATGCGGATAAGGTCATTATCAATGGCTGTGCCGTGTTGAATGATTTGTTTGGTGATGAAGTGGTCATTAATTTTGCCAGCGGTATTTTAGGCGTATTTGCCTTTGGTTTTGGCAAGAATTGGGGAAAAACAAATCATGCGAATACAATCGAATGTACGACATTGCGAGCAAGTAATATTCGAGCAAACTCTATTTCCGCAACGGATATTGTTCTACAGGGAGGCTGCGTAGTTGATTATGTGCATTGCAATGGTACATTGCGCTATGATGCAACCTGCCGTATTAAGAAAATCGAAGGCGATTGTATACAAAAAAGTATGTAAACACGTTTCATGCAAAGGAATCCTATTGTTTGGTCAAACAAAGGATTCTTTTCTTTTTTATAGGATGTTTGAAAAAGTCTTTCATCGTTATCAAAGATTTTATTTTATCAATAAGTAAGTTGCGGTAAGGATAGAGAAATGAAAGAAGAACGCTTTATCGATGCAAGTTGCTATAAACTACAGTTGATGTGAAAGGATCATTTGATAAAACAGCTGCGATAAAGAAGACATCTTTGCTGCCTAGGATGTCGCTAGCACGCAGGTACTATTTGGAAAAGTGCTGCATCGAAGCAGGAAACATTCCCATAAAAACTTCTTCTATGCTATAATGCTGATGATAACGAGTGAGGGTTTTATATATGAAAATAGAAAGTGAAACTTATAAAATATTGATGGTCATTGCAGGAGGCTTTATTTTCGCAGCGGGTGTTAACTTATTCATCGTACCTTTAAATTTATATAGTGGCGGAGTGATCGGTATTGCCCAGATCATGCGAACGATTATGATTCAATATGCGCATATCCCATTGCCTGCCAACTTTGATGTTGCCGGTATCATCAATTTCTTGATGAACTTGCCATTATTTATTTTGGCATATCGCAGCATTTCTCGAAAGTTCTTTGTGAAGACGCTTTTGTGTGTCATTGCGCAAACACTTGCTTTTAGTCTTATCTTTATACCGGAAACACCTATCCTAGACGATGTGCTCGCCAGCTGTTTGATAGGGGGCATCATCTGTGGCTTTGGTATTGGTATTGCATTGCGTAGTGGGGGCAGTGGAGGAGGACTGGATATCTTAGGTGTTTATTTTACGCGAAAATTTGCCAATTTCAGTGTGGGGAAATTGTCGATCATAGTCAATGCTTTTGTCTATCTGTTATGTGCTTTCCTTTTTGATGTGCCTACGGCTATCTATTCTATCTTATATATGACCTGTTTTTCTTTAGTATTGGATCGCACACATTATCAAAATATTAATATGACTGCGATGATTTTTACTAAGAATCAGGAAATTCAAGAAGCCATCATGAAAGAAACAGGAAGAGGTGTAACCTATTGGGATGGTGCCGGAGCTTATACGAAAACACAGACACGCATCCTTGTGACGGTGATTAATAAATACGAAGAACATCAGATTCGCCGCATTGTTGCCTCTTTTGATCCGAATGCCTTTGTGATTTTTAATGAGGGCCCTACAGTGAGCGGTAATTTTGAAAAGCGTTTGTGATCCCCTGTTATAAAGGCAAGTATGATATGGCAAATACAATAGAGGATAAACAATTGTCGACTTTATGGCAAAGCGTCAAATTGCAATGATGAGGTTATTTCGTGTATACTTAAAGGGATATACAAGGGAGTGAGTGATATGAATACAATCGTAGAAGTACGTCATGGAGCAATTTCTTTTAAAGAGACAAAAGCTTTAAAAGATGTCAGTTTCTCAATCAAAGAGGGAGAAATCTTCGGTTTTCTGGGTCCAAGTGGAGCCGGTAAAACAACAACGATCAAGCTGTTAACAAATCAGTTGAAGCCAGATCATGGAACGTTTTTGATCTTAGGGAAACCGGTGGATGAATTGCAGGATGAATTATATCAAAATATCGGTGTCTTATCCGATAATAGTGGTTTATATGAAAAATTAACGGTGTATGAAAATCTAAAGATTTTTGCTGATCTGAAGAAAATTTCAACATCGTATATTGATGAGGTTTTGCAGAAGACAGGATTGTATGAAGCAAAGAAGAAAAAGGTTGAGCATTTGTCAAAAGGGATGAAGCAACGCTTATTATTTTCACGTGCCATTTTGCATAAACCTAAGATCTTATTTTTAGATGAACCTGCCAGTGCTTTAGACCCTGCCAGCAGTGAGGCTGTATATGAGATGATCTTTGAATTAAATCGTCAAGGTACGACGATTTTCTTAACGACCCATAATATGAGTGAAGCCGATTTATTATGTCATCGTGTGGCTTTCTTAAATGAAGGGGAAATTAAAGAAATGGGAAGTCCAGATGAATTAAAATTAAAATATGCCAAAAATGAAGTTGTCATTTTGGATGATAAAGGCAATAAATACCATACAACAAAAGATACAGCAAGTCTGATGAAAACATTGGCAGCAATACAAGGCAATATTTTGCGTATAAATTCGGTAGAGCCTGATCTGAAAACAATTTTTCTTGATGTGACAGGGAGGGAATTATAATGAAACTGCGAATGCATACATTAGCTGTGCTTATCAAAAAAGACTTTCGTTTAATGTTTACGAATAAGAATATGCTGATCATGATCTTATTACCGATTGGCTTTGCTGTGTTATATCAGACCATATTTGGGGATGTTAAAGAAGCAGGCATGCCAAGTAACTTTGTTTTAACTTTATGCGAATTATTGAATCTTTCCGCTATTCCTCTTACCGGCTTGGCGATGATGGTAGCAGAAGAAAAAGAAAAAAATACCTTGCGTGTCTTGATGCTGAGTGATGTATCAGCGCTTGAATATATTTTTAGCAAGATTATTTCCGTACTTGTCTTAATGGAACTCATCACAATCGTGATCTTCTTTATCACGGCAACGCAGCTTTCTTATTTGCCGATGTTTCTTCTGGTAACGACAGTGACTTCCATTTCCATGCTGTTGTTTGGTTCGGTGGTCGGATTGCTGTCGAAGGATCAGATGTCTACCAGTACCTTATCAACACCATTGATGATTCTGTTTTTGATACCACCGATGTTTCAGAATATGAATGAAGTGATTGATAAGATTGCCAGTATCGTACCGACAACCAGAATGATGGCGATTATTAATGATGCAATGAATGGTATGAGCATCTTAAGTCAGGAACATTTGCTAGATTTTGGAATTATTCTTGCCTGGATTCTCTTAGGTGTTGTGACATTTGCCATGATGTATCGTCGAAAAGGTTTTGATAACTAATGAAAGTGAATTTTTAACAAAATCATAACTTAACCGGATTGTTTAAGGATGAACACTATGCAGGATGCCTTTGAAACGGTTTAGGCGAAAAAATCGTAGTGGAAACGAAGAAGCCTTTTACTGTTAAAGCAGAACAGAGCTGCTTTATTCAAAATGAGGATCAGATATTCGTGCATATCAAGTAGTATACAAGCCTTAAAAAATTGCATGTGTATTCGATAACAAAAGAAGATTGCCTATGCTTTTAATTTCACCGAGCAATCTTCCTTTTCTTTTTGTTTATCTTTTACTGCAATGTTCATTTTTCATACATACGATACTGATTCTTACCGTTTTCTTTTGCCTCATAGAGTGCTTTATCCGCATTATGATACAGCGAATCGAAGTTATCCAAATTGTGTATTGTCACAGCTACGCCGATGCTGGCGGATATTGTGTAGTGGCATAATCCTTGGCGTTTTGCGTTATGATAGATGTTCACAAGTGCTTCTGCTTTGGCTTGTGCTTCTTGCTTGGACGCAACTGCTTGTAAAGTGACAAATTCATCACCGCCGATACGGCCGATAATCGCATCCTTTGTGAATTGATTTTTTAAGATATTAGCAAAAGTAACGATGACTTCATCTCCTGCTGCATGCCCATAGGCATCATTGATGTCTTTGAAATTATCAATATCTAAGATATAGAAAGCATAATATTGGTTATTGTTTTCCATTAGCTTCTGTTGGATATAAGAACGTGTAGCAGCTTTGTTATAAAGGGAAGTTAGAGAATCACTTTCCATCTTTTTCTTCATGAAGAGCTCTTTGCGTTTTTCTTCATCAATGTTTTGGCGATAGACAAACATACGAATGGATTGGTCATCATCCCAATAGAAGATCTTAACGGTAATACGCATCCAATAGTAATTGTTATCATCCCCGTTATTGATCATAAAATCATATTGTGTAGACGTAATACCTTCTTCAAATAGCTGTAAGATATGTGCAGGATCAAAGATTGCCAAATAGCCTGCCCTAAATTCTTGTTTGATTTGTTTTTCAGCAATGAGCTTTAACGATTCATCATAAGGCGTCTTTCGCGGAATGCCTTGGCTATAAAAATAGTCTTCGGTTGCTTCACTTGCAGCGCAGTTATGGGTCACATCAATTTCATAAATGTTTTCATATATCTGTTCGGTTTGCTGCTGGAAGATGGATTGATGTTTCATTTCGGTTTCTAGAGTTAAATGAATCAACTTATTGTTATATTTACGTACGATATAAGTAATAACACCTAAGACAAGAATAATAACGATCAAGATGATGGCAAAGCCAATACCTAACTGCTGATGCATGGAATGCTCTAATTGTGCCGTATCTCGATCTATCAACAATTGCCATTGGATCTTATTCAAAGGTTGCCGGATGAGATAACCGCTATAAGGTTTTTCACTATACCAGAAAGAAATACTCTTTTCCTCTTCTTTCATTAATTTTGGTAAGAGATTTTCGTAACGTTTATTCTGTGCTAACTTTTGCTTTTGATAGCCGGAAATATTTGTAGAAAGTTGAATGGTGCCATCAGCATCAATCAAAAAAGCTTTCACATTAAATTTTTTCTCATATTGTTTCAACATCTCTTGCAGATGTTCGATGCGAAAACCAACACCAACAACGCCAATCGTATGCTTATTGTCATCTTTTAGCTTACAATTGATAAAGACAGTAATTTCATTCTTCTTCGCTTCATCATTATCAATATTAATACTGTAATCATCTTTACTGTTTAGAAATTCATAATACCAGGTGTTTTCCGGATTATCTTTGGTAAGGGTACGATCAATACCATTAAAGTGATAATAGCGTTTTGTTTTGGTAGATACTAAAAAGACGGAATCAAAATCATATTTCACTTTATAGGCATGCAGATAATCTGTGATTGCTTTTACAAAGCTGGCATCATCTGTAAGCGTATTTTCATTTTTCATATGCTGTATTAAAAAGGTATCATTGGCCATGGTTAAGGAGATATTAATAGGTTTTGTAAACAGTGAATCTATTTTGTGATAGATGCTTTCACTACTTAGATCCGAAATATGTTCAATATCCTTTTTTAGCATGGTATGATTACTGTTATAGCTGACAAAGGAAGTAATCAAGTAACCGATGATAATGATAATACAGATAAATATATTTGTTTTGACAAGTATATGTTTTTTCATAAGTGCCCTCTTAACTCTTTTTCATTATTATACGCTCATTTTCTTTTCATTTTAAAAAATATCGCAATCTTTTTGATTTTATTTAACAGAATTATCTTATGAGAAAACATTATCCTTTCTTTCAATGCGTACTTATATTATAATAAAGCTTGGTTAGAGAGGATGGATTCTATGCCTGATTTTATTGTAACACCTTTTACATTCGAGGATTTAGCAAAAGTTAAAGCGCATGGCGCAGATAGTGTCCTAATTGGTACACCATTTTTTTCTGTTCGCTGCGTGCATGCTTTTCCGGTGGAGGAATTACATGCAATTAAGAAAGAATGTGAACGACTTTCCTTACGCATGTATGTGGCAGTAAATCGTTTTTTTGTGGAAGAAGAATTAGCGGCTTTACGTGAGCATTTACATTTGTTGAAGGAAATAGATGTGGATGGTATTTATTATGGTGATGAGTGCGTATTGCTAGAGGCAGAACATTTCGGCTTAAAGCAAAAGCTCATTTACAATCCGGATACGTTGATCACAAATCACAGCGATGTGCAGTATTATTTAGATGAAGGTATTCAAATGGTCACCATATCTAAGGAAATCACCTTACAGGAAATGTGTGAAATAGGTCGACTTACAGATGGTGAATGCGAGGTTATTCTCCATGGTCGTTTGAATATGATGCATAGTAAACGTAACTTATTAAGCAGTTATATGTCTTTTATAGGAAAAAATGAGCAAGTGCGGGATAATTATGACTTATATCTGATGGAAGAAAATCGTGATGAGCATATGCCCATTGTGGAAGATGAAACAGGAACACACGTGTTTACCGGTTTTACGCTTGTCAGCTTTGAAGAAATACAGGAGTTGTTACAGAGCGGGATTCGCCATTTCCGCATTGATGGTATGTTTCATGATATCGCTTATGTGTTAGAAGCTTTGGATCTTTATCATGCCATTCTGAATAAGGAAAAGGATGCAAAAGAGGTTTTTGCTGCTTATGCAAAGAAGTATGAGAAGGATCATGTGACACACGGTTTTTATTATACCAAGACGAGTAAGGTCAAAGAGGGCTAAAAACGGCATAAAGGAAGACGATATAGGGCATCTTAATTCATGATTTATTAAGATGCTTTTTTTGTGTGTTTTGACATGTAAACAGTCATTTTTTACATTCAGTTTTATGTTTATTGAGTGATTCTGGAATAATAAAGTAACGATAGAGGAAGGCATGAAATGTTTGCCACGTGAGTTATTTGCCTCTTTTGATACTTTAGAATCCATCACCTTACCTGATTCGATTACCGAGATCGGAAGTCATTGTTTTTTGTCAAGTAAAGCACTAAAAGAAATCACACTGCCTAAAAATTTATCAATTGTCGGTAAAGATGCTTTTTACGATTGTGTGAGTCTGACAAGATTTGATTTGCCTGATCATATTAGTGAGGTTGCGTATACTTCATTTGGCGATGTGGAATTATGGGTGATGCTCAATACGATTATGGAAGCTTCTTTGCTTCGCGAAGGAATTCCTCTTCATGTATATGATGTGCAGATTCCTGTAGATAGCATTCAGTTAAATGCAACTGATAAGACGATGGTTTCAGGCACAACGTATAATCTTCTTGCGACCATTGCGCCTTCTAATGCAAATCTAATGTAAAAAGTATGTATACGAGTGCTTTAACGAAAACACTGACAGGTTTAAAACGAAAAAGACCTATAATGTAAAGGTCAGAGCTTATAAATATGATTCTACGAAAGCAAAAGTGTATGGCAGCTATAGCAGTGTAAAAGCAATCAGTATAAAAAAGTAAAAGTATCAACATAAGAAAACAGAAAAGAAAGTGATGTATACGCGATTATCACTTTCTTTTCTATGGTTTTGCTCAAACCGAAGAAAAAATGGGGAATCTACTTTCATGTACGTCATCTTTATATTATAATGGTAGAGCTTAAACGTAGTATGTAAGGAGGAATCCCTATGAAGAAAATAGAACTGCTCGCACCAGCCGGTGATTTAGAGCGTTTAAAAATAGCAGTCTTATATGGCGCAGATGCCGTTTACTTAGGTGGGAAGCAGTTTTCTTTGCGTTCGCGTGCCAGTAATTTTGATCTTGCGGATATCGCAGAGGGTGTAAAATTTGCCCAGGCTCATGGTGCCCATGTACATGTGACGGTGAATATGCTGCCCCATGAAGAGGATATGGAAGGTTTAAAGGAATACCTCATGGAATTAGAACGTATTGGTGTCACTGCGATCATTGCCGCATCACCTACCATCATGATGTGTGCCAAGCAATATGCACCAAAACTGGAAGTACATGTATCAACACAACATTCCTCCACCAACGCCAGTGCAGCCAATTACTGGAAACGCAAAGGAATGGATCGTGTGGTATTAGCACGTGAATTGACGTTAAAGGAAATTCAAGAAACAGCTAAACATGCACAAGTGCCACTAGAAGTGTTCATACATGGCGGCATGTGTATTTCGTACTCCGGGCGATGTGTGTTAAGCAACAATATGACAGGCAGAGACGCCAATCGCGGTGGCTGTGCCCAAAGCTGTCGCTGGAAATATCGCTTATATGAAAAAGAGCGCCCACTGCATGATGAGCAGGATTTGTTTTCGATGTCCAGCAAGGATTTGATGGCAGCTCGTTTTATTCCGGATCTCATACAGGCAGGAATTGCTAGCTTGAAAATAGAAGGACGTATGAAGAGTGCTTATTATATTGCGACGTTGATTAAAACCTATCGTCTATTAATCGATGAAGTATATGAAAAGGGAAACTTAAGCGAAGAGCGTCTGTTGTGGTATTATCAGGAATTAGCAAAAGCAGAAAACCGTCCAACTGCGATAGGCTTTTATGAAGGACAACCTTTACCGCAAGCACAACTCTATGGGGTCAATGGAGCCGGTGTCACACAGGAATTCATTGCGTATGTCTTGGCTTATGATGCCGATACCCAAATTGCGACCTTGGAAGTAAGAAATAATTTTAAGCCTTTTATTGAAGCCGAAGTATTCGGTCCCCACATTACCACTACTCGCTTTACGTTTGCAGAGCTGTATGATAAAGATGGAAAGGCAATGGAAGTGGCAAAAACACCCATGCAAATTATTACAGCAAAGGTGCCTTGCGTAATGGAAAAAGATGCGATGATACGAAAAGTGATGAAAAAGGATCGCAGTGCCATATATTAAGCAATCAAGATCAGTTTCTTACCTAAAGAAGCTGATTTTTTTAGTTATTTAATGGCTGGATAAAATAAACGCCTATTCCTAACATAAGAGTGGTATAATAAAAGTACTATGGAATCCATACGAGGAGATATGAGCATGAGAAAGGCGAAGCAAGTAGAGCAACCATTAACAGGCGGTGTCATTGACTGTTGCAGTGATGAATATTTTACGATACTTCATGCAGATGATGCCTGGTATCATTTTATTGGCTATACCAAGGAAGAATTTGTGGATAAATTTCATAATCGCTTATTCTCCATCCTACTTGCAGAAGATGAACAGCTCCATCGTGAAATACGCAAGCAACTGTCTTATGGTGATGTCTTTATGTGTGAAAGTCAGTTGGCATGCAAAGATAAAACGATAAAATGGGTGAGTATCAGTGCACAACTTACACATTCCAATGATCATACGACATCCTTTCATTGTATCTTTCACGATATCAGTCACGAGAAGAAAACTGAGCAAGCTTTACAGCTGAGTGATAAACGTTTAGCTTTTTTGTTATCTTTGACACAGGATATCGTATTTGAATACGATGTAACGGCAAAAGAAATTTATTATTCTGAAAACTTTGAACGCAAGTTTGGTTATCAGATACCGGTAACAGGGTTTCCGGATTCTTTATTTGAAGCCAATATTATTTATCAAGAAGATGTTTCCACCTTACGAGATGCTTTCCAATCTATACTTCATGGTAAAGATGCCATGCGCTGTGAATATCGCCTGAAATATCAAGATCAAGGTTATCGCTGGGTATTTGCGCAGGCCAGAGCATTGCGTGATCAAAGTGGCAAGGTAATGAAAATCTTAGGGGTGATCATGGATATCCATGAACAAAAGAATGAAATTTTGAAATCACGCAAAGAGGCGGCTTTAGATCCTTTAACCGGTTTATATAATCGCCGCGAATGTGTACGAAGAATTGAGGAATATATTAGCAAGCATGAACAATTGATGGCGTTTATATTGATTGATGTGGATGATTTTAAACTTGTGAATGACAGGTATGGACATACGATTGGCGATGAAACCTTATTCTTTTTAGGGGAAGCTTTACAAAAGCTGATTCGCAAAAAAGATACGGCAGCTCGCATCGGCGGAGATGAATTCGTTGTATGTCTCAATGCTATTCCTCATGAAGATGTGGCAATTACGAAAATCAAAGCTATCCAGCAGATGTTTAGCCATCATATGATGCAAAAATTGCACCATGAGGTCAATTGCAGTATTGGTATAAGCTATTATCCAAAACATGGGAAAAGCTTTCATCAGCTGTTAGAGGCAGCGGATAGGGCAATGTATCAAGCGAAAAAAGAAGGAAAGAATCGTTATAGTGTGTATCAGTCCCAAAAAGAGCAGCATTCTTATGCCATCTTAAACCAACCATCTATTACAAAAACGTTTTTCGATGAGGCCATGGTGCAGTTTATGGCAGATTCTGTTTTGGACGGTATGATTGGATGGTATGTAAAAGAAGGATTCCCTATTTACTATATCAATGACAACATGCTGAAGCTTTTGGGTTTTGAGGATGAAAAAACATATCGTGAGGCAGTTCATGGTCATTTTTTAGAAACGATTTTAGCCAAAGATCGATTAAAAACTGAACAAAGCATTCGCGAACAACTGCAGACAAAGCAGGAGTTTTTGGTATCTTTTCGTATTTGCGATCGCTTCAATCAGGTTATTTGGATCAGTGGTAAGGGCAAACGAATCCATTACAGCGAAGAACAAGATGCGGTTTTTATGCTTTGTGTGAACATACAGAAACAAAAAACATGTGAGAATCAGCTGAACCTATATCAGAGTTTTCGTGGCAGTGCTGTTTTTATCATCACTTTGGATGCAGCCTTCACCTTGCGTTATGCCAATGCATCATTTTATGAGTTGTTAGAAATAACACCTCAGCAAATGCAGGACACGTATCATATGCAATGGATACACATGGTGCAGCAAGATGATAGAAAGCGGATAAAAAAGTTGTTGCAAGCAGCGTTAAAACAGGAAGAAACAACTATCAAATGCGAGTTTTTGGTTACTACCGGAAAAGGTAATCAAAAATGGCTGTTTATCAGTGGTGCTTTAGAACAAGATGAACATCAGCAATGGCAGATGAAGGGTATTATGTTGGATCATACAAGAGAGCATGCGCTGATGGAGGCATTGACACACAAAGAAATGGTTTATCGTACAGCTTTGGAAGAAGCCCAAATCTGTGTATGGGAATATGATATTGATAAGAAAATTATGTATATGAGCGAGAATGGTAAGGATCGTCATGCGATGCAAACGATCACCCGTAATATGCCCGAAGCATTGCAGAAGCAGCATCTGATTCATCCAGAAAGCTGGCCGACGCTGAAAGATATGTATGTACAGCTTGAAAACGGAGTCCCTTATATCCAAAGAGATATTCTAACAGCCAAGAAAAACCATGATGGCTGGTGGTGGGAAAGAGTGACTTATACGACCATTTACGATCAGCAGAAAAAAGCGCGCTATGCGGTGGCCGTTGGCGAAGATGTAACGAAACAAAAAACAGCGCAGGCATATTATCAGCATCAAATGCAGCGCCATATCGTTATTTCCGATACTATGTTGTTACGTTTTCGGATGAATCTATCGCAAGAGTGTATGATGGAAATCGAAGGCAAAATGGTAGCCGCCCAGCAAAAGGTAGAAAGCTTTGAAGATTTATTGCAGCTGCACACACAGCATGTGGCTTTTGAGGAAGATCGCCTGCGCTTTTTGCATCTGCTGAATATGGAAGCATTACAAAATGCATATGCCCAAGGAAAATCACTCATCAATTGTGAATATCGCTGTAAAGATGAAAATGGGCATTTGTTTTGGGTCAACAGTGTAGGTCGATTATTCATGGATGCCAAAAACGGTGATTTATATTTGCATGGTATTCTAGTGAACATAGATGATCGTAAAAAAATTGAACTGGCATTAAAGAAGAAACCGGAAATGGATGTATTTCCAAATGTATATAAAGAAAACACCTTTAAAGAAGTGTTAAAGGAAACCTTAAAACAGCCGAAAAAAGCACAGGAAAAAGAAGCTTTCTTACTATTTGAAATCGATCATGAATCAGAATTTTCACGTATCGATATGGCCGGAGTCGAGCGTATTCAGGAAGAATTGGCAGCCTTGTTACTAACTGGTTTTGCATGCCGAAAAATCGTAGGACGCATGGAAGATGGAACATTTGCGTTATGGTTATGCAGTGAGGCTACCAAACAGGATATCTGCGCTATCGTCGAATATATTCGTAAGACGATTGGCATTCCTTATATGTTTTCTGATATGAACTTTAAGGTTACCTTATCTTGTGGCATTATCCTGCTGCATCAGCCAAAAACAAGTGATGAACTCTTTCATATTGCTTTTGATACCATTCATCAAGCCAAAGAAAAAGGTGGAAATTGTTATGTGCTAAAAGAAGTCGAACAGCCTTTACCACAGCCTTTGACTATGCAGGAGCTTTTCACAGGAGATAAGGCAAGTGAGGATATGCTCTTAAAAACACTGTATTCAATGAATCTGGAAAAGTCATTTACTAAAGCGTTGTATCGTGCCGTTGAGCAACTCATGCGTTATTATGGCGGAGATCGCGCATATTTGATTGATTATAGCGATACTATGCAATTATATGAAGTACGCAAGGATGGTATGGATTCTATCAAAGAATTAAATGAATATATACTACAGCCGAATTCCATTCATAATGCGAATTTAAAAGAATTGCTGTTTGGTGTACAAGTATTAGAGGATGTAGAAAGCTTAAAAGAGCAAGATCCTAAGATATATGCATATTTAAAAGAATTACGCATTCATAGCAGTATGTTGGCATGTATGCAGGATAATGGAGTGATTATTGGTTATCTTGGCATCGACAATTATACGTGCCATAAGGAACATCCCGGTTTCTTGCGGATGTTAAGTTATTATTTAAGCAATGAATTGGCGAAGATGAAATTGCAAAAGAAACAATTGTATATGCATTATCATGATTATCTAAGTGGTGCTTTGAATCGAGCAAGCTATCAGCAATACCGTCAGGAACTCATGGAAGAACGATTAATTTCATTGGGTGTAGTTTCATTGGATATCAATGGACTGCGGGATATTAATCATCTATACGGAAACGCTTATGGTGATGATATCATCCGTCGCATTGCCCATTTAATGGAAAAGATATTCGTAAATGGCAATGTCTATCGCTTTACCGGGGATGAGTTTTTGGTGATCGTAGAAGATATGAGCAATGAGATGTTTACCAATCATGTTGTGAAATTGCAAAAACGTATGCAAAAGATTTGTGATGTATCCATCGGCTTTGTATGGAGTGATACGAATAAGCAGTTGGATGAGCTGATTGCCCATGCAGATGAGCAAAGACTGATCAATAAGCAATTCAATTACAGCTATTTGCAAGGCGAACACGCCAAACATAATACCCATGTCTTAAAAGGCATTTTAAAAGAAATTAAGGAAGGCCGTTTCCAGGTGTATTTGCAAAAGAAAGTAAATTCACAAACCAATGCCATCATTGGTGCCGAGGCTTTGATTCGCTATCAGGATGCGGATGGAACGATCGTAGCACCAAATCGCTTTATTCCAATGCTGGAAAAGTTAGGCATTATTCATTATATTGACTTCTTTGTGTTCCGGCAGGTTCATGAAATCTTATGTAAATGGGAAAAGGAAGGCAAAGCATGTGTGCCGATTTCTTTAAATTTCTCACGCGTGACATTATTGGAAGATAATTTGGCACAGCGGATGAGCAACATCAGTGAAAGCTATGCCTGCAAACGTGCATGGATCGAAATTGAAATTACAGAGAGCGTCGGTGATATTGAAAGAACGACCATGGAGAAGAAATGTAAAGAAATAAAAGAAGCAGGCTATCGTTTGTCTTTAGATGATTTTGGATCGAAATATAGTAATATTGCCTTTTTATCCAGTGTTAAGTTTAATGTACTGAAACTGGATAAGGGCTTAATGGATGATATCATCAGTAACCATAAAGCCAGAGCCATCATTTCCAGTATGGTGGAACTGTGTGCGGCTTTACAGATTGAGGTTGTGGCTGAAGGAGTTGAGTATGCAGAACAAGTGGAAATATTAAAAACATTGGGCTGCTATCTGATTCAGGGATATTATTATGGTAAGCCGATACCTTCACAGGAATGGTAAGTCACATGAGGCATTGTTTCAAAGCTGTTCAGATTGAAATAATGCCTTTTCTAACCGGTTTTAAAAATATCAACAAGAAAAAAAGCAGAAATTTACATTTATTCTAAAACATGCTAAAATACAGAAGATTATAGATGAATCATAAAGTTAGATGAGGAGAGTACAGTATGAAATTGAGTAACAGTTTCTTTTATACCATCCGTGAAAATGCGAAGGATGAAGACAGTGTCAGTGGAAACTTACTGGTAAGAGCAGGAATGATCAAGAAAAGCTCTTCCGGTATTTATATGATCATGCCTATGGGAAAGCGCGTATTACAGAAAATTGAAACAATCGTACGTGAGGAAATGGACGCAACCGGTGCACAGGAGTTGTTGATGCCGGTACTGATTCCTGAAGAAGTATACGAAAAAAGCGGACGTAGAGAAGCCTTTGGGGCAAATATGTTTGCTTTGAAAGATCGTTACCAGAAACGTTATGTCATGGGGCCAACGCATGAAGAACTTTTCACCATAGCGGCAACCATGAAAGGAAGCTCTTATAAGGATTTCCCTTATAATCTATATCAGATTCAGACCAAATTCCGTGATGAAACAAGACCTCGTTATGGCTTGATTCGAGTGCGTGAATTTATCATGAAGGATGCATATTCCTTTGATGTGGATGAGGAAAGTATGCATGTATCCTATATGAAGATGTTTCATGCATATAAAAAGATCATGGAGCGTTTAGGCTTAACGTATAAGATTGTCAAGGCAGATACCGGGGCAATGGGGGGAAGTTTGTCGGAGGAATTCCAGGCCATTACTCCAATCGGAGAAGATGTAGTTGTTGGCTGTGAGCATTGCGATTTCTCCAGCAATTTGGAAATTACGGAAGTTGTGGATCAGGCATCGGATGACACGGCAGAACTTCGTCAAATGGAAGTTGTGAAAACACCGGATGCCAAGACGATCGAAGAAGTGGCAGCCTTCTTTCAGAAAGCAGCCGATGACTTTGTAAAGACATTGATTTATAAGATTGATGGTAAGACCTATGCCTTTTTGTTAAAGGGCACAAGAGAATTAAATGAGACAAAAGTCTTGAAGTTGCTACAGGCAAATGAAATGGAATTGGCCGATTTTGATGAAGTAGAACGTGTTACACATGCGAAGGTTGGTTTTGCCGGTCCGATTGGAATAGCATGTCCGATCATCATGGATCGTGAAGTTACGCATATGAAAAACTTTATTGTCGGCGCAAATCAGACCGATCACCATATCGTAAACGTGAATGTGAAAGATTTTGAAGTCTCTATGATTGCGGATATTGCACAGGTAAAAGAAGGTGACATTTGTCCGGTATGTGGACATCGTTTAACCTTTGCGAAAGGAATTGAGGTAGGAAATACCTTTAAACTCGGTACGAAATATGCAGAAAGTCTTGGCTTGGAATATCAGGATGAAACAAATAAGCTGCATCCGGTACAGATGGGCTGCTATGGCTTTGGCTTAGGAAGAGCAATGGCGGCAATTGTAGAACAGCACAATGACGCATCCGGTATCATCTGGCCTGCCAGTGTAGCGCCTTATCAAGTGGCTATCGTCGTTGTAGCAATCAAGGATGAAGAGCAGATGCGTGTAGCAAATGCCTTGTATGAAGAGCTGAGTGCTGCTGGTATTGATGTCGTATTGGATGATCGAAAAGAGCGTCCAGGCGTAAAATTTAAGGACATGGAGCTGATTGGCATCCCTTATCGCATAACGGTAGGAAGAGGAGCTGTGGATGGCAAGGTGGAATTCCGCGCGCGTACAGCATCAGAAAACGAAGAATGGCTGATCAGTGAAACGAAAGCGAAGCTGATGGAAATAGTAAAGTAAGAAGAAGGTAAGAAAGTGGTATTGTTATTTTCATGAAAGAATTTACATTTTATGAAAATATTACAAAAAACACTTTCTTATTTTTTCGCTTTATTGTATAATAGAGAACGATAGGGTTGATAAAACTTTATTTTAACAAAGATAAAAGGTTGAAAGGAGCAGATTATGAAAGAAACATTATATTTAAATAACGATTTGGCGCTTGTCAATTTCAGCGCCGGATATGCTACCACTGGAGATCAGCTTTTAAATTCCAGTACCTTCAGTAACTATGTACACAATTTTATTGATTATCTGAAAGAGAACAATGAAGACTTATATTATTATGCCGTAGGCGGAAAGACAGCACGCGAGGCAACCGTTGATCTTTTGCGTCTGTTCCGTATGATGCGTATCTTTAAAATTGATGAAATTGAATCTTCCTATCTGAATGATAAAGGACGATTATTAGAGTTTTTAGAAGAAATGTATAATTTCTGGAAGAAGCATCAGCGTTTTTCCGTTGTTACGGCGGGAACAGCAAGTGCTTTGCAGGATATCAGCTTTGTGACGGCGGACTCAAATTTCAATAATATGGTATTGACATTATATCGTAATTTAGAAGAATCTTTAATGGGGAGAAAAAACCGCGTATATCGGCAAATGCAGGCCGGAACCAATGCGGCGATTGCGGTAAGTGTAAAACAGCCGAAGTTATCAAATACGTATGATGCCTTAAAAGATATTCCATTCATTACTTCCATCATGCTGCGCACACCGATGATCCTACATCCAAAATCAAACAAGCGTACCGGTATGTTTACGGAAACAGATGTAAATCCAATTACGTATTTCACTGGCAGTGATGAAGAATGGTTCTGCTTCCCATGCAAAATCGGAACTTTATTAGCCTTTGTATACTTCCATCGTGATTTTATCTCCAGTGCCGTTTCATTAGGAAATTTATTTGAGCTGGCTACGGAAGATGAATGCCGTAAAAAACCAGATTTAATCTGTCTGTTTGGTAATCAAGATGATAAGAATGAAACAGTCTTCCATTATGATGCAACTGATGATATCTGGGTAGGTAGCCTGACTTATGATGAAAAGATCGAATATTTCGGCTACATGAAAAAAATGTGTCTGACGCTGCACAATTTAAGAAAGATGCAGCATGGCTGGCTGCCAATCCATGGTGCCTTCGTTAATATCACCTTACACAATGGCAAACGTAAGGGAATTATGTTGATGGGGGATTCTGGCGCAGGAAAGTCAGAATCAATTGAAGCCTTAAAGATTGCGGGTAAAGATGTTATCAAAGATATTGAAGTTGTCTTTGATGATATGGGAACCATTCATATCGAGGATGGCGTTCCATATGGACAAGGGACGGAAATCGGTGCCTTCATTCGCTTGGATGATCTAGATCCGGGTACACCATATCGTGATATGGATCGCTCAATCTTTATGAATCCGGAGTCTAGCAATAATGCGCGTGTCATTACACCAGCAGCACCATATGAAGTTGTCGCAATGAATCATAAGATTGATTTATTCGCCTATGCTAATAACTATGATAATGAATCCGGATTGCATCGCTTTGAGAATCTGGAAGATGCCAAAGCAACCTGTAAGGAAGGAAAGCGTATGGCGAAGGGAACGACACAGGAAGTCGGTATTTCTACCACATACTTTGCGAATCCATTTGGACCAATGCAACAACAGGATGTTTGTGATCCATTGATTGATGAGGTCTTTACGGCACTGCGTGATAATGGGGTGTTTGTTGGTGAAATTTATACCCATTTAGGTCTTGATAAAGAAAACCGTGATGGCATTAATTTGGCTGCAAAAGAGTTGTTAGACTTTATTGAAAAGGACTAATGTATAAAACAGGACATGATCTGAATGGATTGTGTCTTTTTTTGGGTCGTATCTTTGTGCTTTTGGTGGCTTTGATTATCCTTGCATACGTGAATTGCTGTGTTCATTCAATTGATGAATGTGTTCGCGATATAAGTACAATTGTTAATAAATGTATCTATTTTGTAGAAAAACATCTTTTCATGAAGAGAAAAACATAGTACAATAAAATTATCGATAACGGAGGTAAAGCGGGCGATATGAAAATTGCAAAAATTGAAGATGCAAAACGTGTCTTAGAACCAATCATCAGTAAAACACCATTGGTGCATGCGACAAAGATTCATGATAATTTATGGATCAAAGCCGAAAATTTACAGGGCACAGGAGCGTTTAAGCTGCGGGGTGCTTATTATAAGCTTTCGAATTTGAATGAGGAAGAAAAGGCGAAAGGGGTCATTGCGGCAAGTGCTGGTAATCATGCACAAGGGGTTGCATATTCTTGTATGAAAATGGGCATTCAGGGAACCATCGTAATGCCGAAAACAGCACCTCTTTCCAAAATTGAAGCTACAAAGGCATATGGCGTCAAGGTAGAATTGCAAGGAGATACCTTTAACGATGCCTATGAATATGCGAAGAATCTGCAGGAAATTACCGGAGCTGTTTTTATCGAACCATTTAATGATGAAGATGTGATTGCCGGTCAGGGAACCATCGGTATGGAAATCATAGAGAAAATGCCGGATGTAGATACAGTCATCGTACCGATTGGCGGCGGCGGCTTGATTAGTGGCATTGCGTATGCCATCAAAACCTTGCGTCCACATTGCCGTATTGTCGGTGTGCAATCAGAAAAAGCAGCGAGCATGAAAACATCCTTAGAGAAACAGAAGATCATGACCTTAAAAGAGGTCAGTACGATTGCGGATGGAATTGCTGTAAAAACACCGGGAACACTGACCTATGCATTGTGTAAAGAGTATGTAGATGAAGTAGTAACGGTAAGTGAAGAAGAAATTGCGGCAGCCATCCTGGTTTTATTGGAAAAAATGAAGATGGTAGCAGAAGGAGCTGGTGCCGTCAGTGTGGCAGCAGCCATGTTTGGAAAAGTTGATCTTATTCATCGTAAATGCGTTGCTGTGTTAAGCGGTGGAAATATTGATGTAAACTTGCTGTCGAAGATTATTGACCTTGGGTTGATCAAAACAGGACGCAAGGCGGTGATCAATATGAATGTTACCGATAAACCGGGAAATTTATCGCGCATGATCGAATTGATTTCACGTACCGGAGCCAATATTATTTCGGTAAACCATAATCGTATTCAGAATGGCATCTTATTTAATCAGTGTCGTGTTGGGGTGGTGATTGAGACAAACAATCAGACACATATTGACGAAGTGCTGGATATTTTGGAAGAAAATGGCTATCATCCACATATGGTGGAACATGTTTAAGATCCTAATTGATGGAGATGGATGCCCTGTGATTGAAGAAACGCTTATGATCGCAGAGCATTTTTCTATACCGGTCATATTGGTGTGTGACAGCTCACATAGCTTTATGCATGATGCTTGTGAAGTGGTGATTACCGATAAAGGAAAGGATCGCGCGGATTTCGTTATCTTGCAAAAAGTAAAAAAAGATGATATTGTAATAACTCAAGACTATGGCTTAGCCGCACTGGTCCTCAGCAGACAGGCACATGCCTTATCACAAAACGGTTTGCGCTTTCGTGATGAGAACATGCTGTCTTTGTTGAATCAGCGAAGTGACGCAGCGAATATACGCCGTCAAAGAAAACGCTATGGTCATATGAAAAAGCGTACGGCACAAGATGATAAAGCCTTTTTAAAAGCTTTATATGCTGTTGTATGTGAGTTATTGGAGTGATAAATTGAATACACATAAAAAAATCCCCTATGACATTATGATGGTGCAATTGAAACAAATGTCAAAGGAAGAACTGCAACGTCATTTACAGTTATTAGGCTGTGACTGGAGTTATGAAGCAATTTATGAAAGCCTGAAAAAAACGTTCAATGATCTGCAAGTGGCGGATGCCATATTTGATAGCTGTGTCATACAAGGCAACAATAGCCCGTATCCCAAAGATTTCATAGATGAGGCTGTGTTAGAAATTGCTCGGCGCGAAACGTTTTCGTTCATCCATTATGGAATAGTATCCCGTGATTTTGTACAGGCTATGCAACTATCGGATGATCAGCAAAGGGTGGATGCATTGGAAATGAACTTTCGCAAGGTGCTGAAACTGGCCAAAACCTTTTCCTTGGATAGTCTTGAAGGTATCGTTTATCAGGTGAATGATGGTGTTGATATCATGAGCATGCTGGCGGAAATGCTAGATACCATGCAGCAATTGGCAAGACAAGAAAAATCATATGCCAAACGCATTGTCGCTTTTGTGGATAAATATTTACAAATTTTCACGAAAACGAATACCTTCACCAAAGTCATGCTACAATATGAACAGGCGCAAGCCTATCTTACATTAAACTCCGTGAAGGGAGAACAGCTGTTTTTAAAGTTATTAAAGACGCATAGTGATCCTACGGATGTCATCTTGCATTATGGCTTGGCTTATTTAGATGATGATGAAGAAAAAACGCGCAAGATCTTTTTACGCTATCAAAATAAGCTGGATAAAAAAAGTGAATCTTACGATATCATCATGGACATTTTGCAGGATTTAGAAAGGAGGTCTTCATGAAGCGCAATATCGTACAGCGCCATGCCATCTTTTTTACGCTGATAGTGCTATGCTTTTTGATTGTTCCTGCGATACGTGAATCTTATGCACAGGATAGAATGGATAAAAAAGAAGCCCAGCGTCAGCAAAAATTGATGGAAGAGTATCAAAAACAGCAGAAACAAAAGCTTGCGAAAGAAAAACAACGCAAACAAAAGGCGGCAAAGTTTAAAGTGATGCTGGATGCCGGTCATGGCGGATATGATGCGGGGAGTGAAAGTAAAGAAGGGAAAAAAGAGAAAGATATCACCTTATCCATTACCTTAAAGACAGGGGAATTGTTAAAGCAGGAAGGGGTACAGGTGTTGTATACAAGAGAAAGTGATACAGTCTCATGGAAAAGTAATAATGTAGATGATTTAAATACCCGCAGTCGCATGGCGAATGCCAGTCAAGCGGATATCTTTGTTTCCATACATACCAATTATAGTGATGAAGCAAAGGATAAGACAGCGGGCAGTGAGGTATGGTACAGTACCCGTCAATCAGGCAGTAAGAAAATCGCTGAGCATATGGAACTTGCTTTACGCGCGGATGGCTATACCAAAAGCCGTGGCTTGCGGGATGATAGGGAAGCTTTTTTATCACTGTTGTATTATAATCAAATTCCTAGTATCTTGGTGGAAACTGGGTTTATCTCTAATCCCAAGGATGCTTCCATACTAAGTGATGCTAAAGGTCAAGAGCGAATTGCACAGGCCATCAGTACAGGTATTTTAAAAGCACTTGGATTAAAAAATTAGAGGATTTCAGTGTTCAAGTTACACAAAAAAGTGTATACTATAACTTAAACAGGAGGTATGAGTATGTTTCATAACAAGGATGAATTAAATTTTGAAACCGGATATCATGTCACAACCATACAACAACATGCGATAAAAACATTTGCGTGGATGGGACTTGGCTTATTGATTACGGCTTTGGTAGCATTTGGCATGGTAACAACGAACATGACTTTGCGCTTATATGTATCGTATCCAATAGCGCCTATGTTGCTGTTATTTGCACAGCTTGGTGTAGCCGTTGCTTTCGCGGCACGTTTGGCGAAAATGAAAGCAGCGACGGCACGTATTCTTTTTGTGGTATATTCCATCTTAATGGGAGTCACTTTTTCCACACTGGCCTTTGTCTATGACTTAGGTTCTATCGGTATTGCCTTTGGTATTACGGCTGTATACTTTGGCTGTCTGGTCATGATCGGTTATACGACAAAGATGAACCTATTGCGCTTTGGACCAATCTTGATGGGTGGTTTATTAACGTTGATTATCGTAGAAGTTGTGATGACATTGTTAGGTATGGATATTACGACACGCGGCTTTACAGCAATTGGCTTATTATTATTTACCGGTATAACAGCATATGATACACAAAAAATGAAGGCGTTGTATCATAGCTATGAAGGTGATGAAAGCATGCTGAGCAAGTTGTCAATTTATTCAGCTTTTGATTTATATCTGGACTTCATTAACATCTTCTTATATATCTTACGCTTTGTAGGAAATAGAGATTAAGCACTTTAAGACATAGCTGTTTCAGGCTATGCCTTTTTTTATCTTTTTTATGATAAGAAAAAAAGGATGTACCAAAGCGGACATCCAACATTATTTCGTTTCTTCTTTTTTCACGCGGTGATATTCATCACTAGCTAAATTTACTTCATGGTCAAAGCTTCTTTCGTTGAAGGCATCTTTTCCATGATCACATAATGGGCAACGATAATCGTCAGCTTCTTTTAAGAAGTCTTCACCATCATATACATACCCGCAAATTCCACAAATATATGTTGTTACTGCCATGTGCCAACCTCCTTTTCTTTTCTTGATTTTAAGTATAACATATTTGCTCAAATGTGTCATTTAACTTGCTTTTTAATAATAAAAATCACACGAATGTCACATTTGATTTCACCATTTATCATTCTTGTGTTATGATGAATAAAAGAAGGTGAGGTTATGAAGAAGTTATGGTCTTTTGTTTTATTACTTTGTTTGTTTCTGGGAAATATGCAGCTTCTAACAGAAAACAAACCGACAGTTCTCAACAGAGGGAGAATGATTATCATGCAATTGATTATGAAGTACAAAAGCCGAACATTAGCAGACAATTATATCGCTCTGCTCTTCCTACATCCTACGATGATCGAAAACAACACGAGGTTACATCGATTAAGAATCAAAATCCTTACGGAGACTGTTGGGCATTTTCAGCCATGGCAGCCGCTGAAACAAATCTGTAAAAAAGTGGATTTGTGAAGGATCCAAAGGCAATTGATTTATCAGAACTGCAATTTGCGTATCGTTTTTATAACCGCCTAAATGATCCATTGGGCAACACCGCAGGGGATGCCAATCATTCAACTTCAAACGGTAAACTAGATTTTTTAGATAATGGAGGCAATAACTGGACAAGTGCTTTTGCCTTATCACAGTGGATCAGCCCCACAGATGAAGATAATGCACCTTATACGCATGATGACACATCGATGTTAGCAGATATTAAAAAAGCAAATGCCTATCATCCTACCTATGTCATGAAAGATGCTGTTTTCCTGCCTGATGATGATATCACCTCTATCAAACAGGCCATTCTTAATTATGGCAGTGTATCAGCTGGTATAGCCGTGGAAAAAATGTCAGTATATGCCAAATATTTCTATGACGGCAGCAAACGCTTTGATCATGCGGTGACAATTGTTGGTTATGATGATACAGTTTCTAAAAACAAATTTTCTATGAAGCCGAAACACGATGGAGCATGGATCGTTAAGAACAGCTGGGGCACACATGCCAATGATGCAGGCTATTTCTATTTATCATATGATCAACCAGTGAATGCTGTAGTAGCCTATCAGTATATGGCGAAAGATACTTATGAAAATAATTATTTCTACGATGGTTCCGCAGCTCTTTCCGAATATACCACCAGTGGAAATATGACGGTTGCCAATGTGTTTGAGGTACAAAAAGGAACGAGCGTTTCTCCTGAATATGTTGAGGCCGTTTCCCTTGCTTTATCAGGAGCAGATACAGATTATGAGGTGGAAGTATACACCAACCTGAAAGACAAACAAGATCCGTACAGTGGCAGCAAAGCTTTATCGACACCGGTGAAAGGTTATCGAAAATATGCCGGTATTTACACAATCCCACTAACGCATCATGTCTGTGTAAAACCACATACTTATTATGCAGTCGTTGTGACATGTAAGAATCATTATGGAGATACGACCGGTTTGTATGTGGCAGAAAATAAAGATTATGGATGGATCAATTTCACAGAACAGATTCAACCAGGTCAAAGCTTTCTCTATATCAATCATGATTGGCATGATATGGCTAATGCTAATGCTTGTTTCCGTTTAAAAGCATTTACGATTCAGCATCATTATGATATGGCAAAGGCAAAGGTCAAATTATCTGCAACCTCTTATATTTATGATGGGAAAGCACATTCACCATCACTTACCTTAACATATGGAACAACCACCTTGCGAAATGGGAAAGATTATAAACTGACCTATCACAATAATGTGAAAGCCGGTACGGCTTCTGTTCACATTGAGAGCACAAATGCTCATGCGAGCAGCAAAGATGTCACTTATAAGATCTTACCGCGGGCCATTTATGCAAAGAGCATTCACGTGGATGCCATACCGTCTAAAACCTATACTGGCTCTGCCCAAAAACCATTACCACTTTTAAACTATGGAACGACAAGATTAAAAAGCGGTATCGATTATACCTTATCGTATAAAAATAACATCAAAGCCGGTACGGCACAGCTGATTATCAAAGGAAAAGGTAATTATGGTGGCCGTCTCACTAAGAATTTCAGCATTCATAAACGTGAACTGACATCTGCGAGCAGTAAGCCCTTAGCAACACGGACTTATACTGGCTCTGCTCAAAAACCATTGCCTTTGCTAAAGGATGGTTCTGTGACCTTAAAAAACGGAAGGGATTATACACTTTCATATACTCATAATGTCAATCCTGGAATAGCCAAGGTCATCGCAAAGGGGAAAGGCAATTATACAGGAAGCAAGACGGTATCCTTCACCATTGCCAAACGCAAAGTAAGCACGCTTAATCTTAGTCATATCACAGATCGCGTATACAATGGTTGTGCCCAAAAGCCGATTCCTCGTCTGACATCTGGTAAAACGCTATTAAAAAATGGTATCCATTATACCTTGACTTATAAAAACAATGTCACACCGGGTACTGCCACTGTGAAAATCACGGGAAAAGGCAATTATACAGGAAGTATGACAAAGACTTTTAAAATTAAAAAACGTAATATTACCACAGTGACCATGAGCAAGTTAAAGGATCGAAGCTACACCGGAAAAGCCATACAACCCAATGTGACATTAACGTATGGCAAAACGGTGTTAAAGAAGAATAGAGATTATACGTTGCAATATGGCACAAATAAAACATGTGGAAAAGCTACTTTGAAGATTGTTGGAAAAGGCGGTTATGGTGGCAGTATGTGTAAAACCTTTACCATTGTTCCTAAACAGCCGACCAATCTACATCTCAACACGACAAAACACAAAGCTGTCAATGTATCTTATAAAAAGGCTGCCGGGGCCAGCGGTATTCAAATTGCTTACTGTCGAAAGGGCAGTAAGCATTGGAACTATAACCAAACGAGCAGGAATTGTTATCAACTGCATACACTTAGCAGTGGTAAACCATATCAAATTAAGGTGCGCAGTTATGTAACAACAGCAAAAGTGCGTCATTATGGCAGCTGGGGCAAAGTACAGCTAGTCAAGATTCAATAATCAAATACGAGAAAAAAGAAATCCGTACGGTATGGAACGCTCTCTGAATACCTGTCAGGATTTCTTTTTCTTTTATTGAATGTCTAGATAATTTGCGATATTGGCATCTTTATCAATAAATGGTTTGATTGTTTTTGTCTTGCTGGAAAGAATCACCGTTAAGCCTGGCCCATGTCCACTGGTAAAGGAATCCGAATGAACAACAACACCAATGGTGATGGCACCTTCCAGATAATGAGGTCCATGATGATTATCATGATCTAAAACAGCAACGATATCGCCAAAACGCAAGTCATTGATGTGATAGGTTTCGTTGGCTTTTTTATCCTGTGTCATGATGTCATAATCCCCTAACATGGTCGTGGCACTGCCTAAACCACTTCCCATCAAATGCGCAGGGACAATGGTTGTTACACCAATCTCTATGCTATCTTCATGTTCTTTGATGTTTAACTTTTCTAATATAGAAGGATCAATATTCATCACATGAATTTCCTCATGATCTAACAGCTTTAAACCCTGTCCGCATGCTTTGATATGCACCTTATCATCACATGTCATTAAATCTAATGTTTCTTCATCAAAATAGACCATGACATGATCTATACCGCCATGCTTACCTGTAACATAGCCGATTCGGCCTTTGGCATCACCGCTGATGATGCGCGCTTGATTACCGATACAGGCAAATGCCTGCAAAGCATTATTTTCTCTTTCCACCGGATTTTTTAAGCTTACACCTGGTTCGACATGATCTCCGGCAATACCCATACAGGAATCTTTGATTTTATAATTGTAAACGATGCCGCCGGTTGCCATCGGTATACGTCCAAAACCATCATAGCCAACACGGTAAGCATTTCCTGCCATGCTTGGATGGTCAACACTGCCTTGCACGCTCATAACGACAAGACGATCTTTATTCATTTTCATTTTTTATACCTCCGCTGTACATCATTATAGCATTTTTAAACAAAAAAGTAAGGGAAAAGCCATCATAAAACAAAGTGTTTTACGTAAGATATGTTATAATCATACATACAGGAGTGATGACATGCATAGATGCAAAACAAGAACCTGCCCACCGGTTTTCATAGACAACAAAACCTATGACAATCTACAAAATAAAATCTTAACACCCACCTTTTTAAATGGCTGTAAACAAGCGCAGGAAGCCATTTTACAAAAGCCTTATGTGGTTGAGCGAAGGCTGTTTCAAGAAACTTTTTCAATACCGATGAAACGCAATCTATTTGGCCTTTTGGCAATACCGGTTGAAGTGAATCAGATTTCATGTACCTTTTTATTAGATACAGGTGCACAAATCAGTGGACTGAGATCGTCTTGTGTAAAAAAAGTTGAAGCCATGACTGCTATTGGTCGTATCGGAATCGGCAGTATTGGCGGAAAAGAAAAAGCTTTAAGCGGCTGCATCGTGAAACAACTGCGTATGGGCGCTTTGCAATATCATCATATGCCAATGGTCATACTGGATGAGAAAGACTTTGCCATGCGTTTTGGAAACATTGATCTGATGGGGTTTGATGGGATCATCGGCTGGGATGTTTTATCACAGCTTGATTTTGAAATGGATGATATTGCGAAACAGTTTAAGGTCGTTAAAAATAAGTTCCGTTTTCCTTGTCGTAATATGATCATGGGTAGTTTTCCGGTTTTTTTATGTCAAAAGAAGAATCAAGAAATTGCACTTTTCGGATTTGACAGTGGCTCTAAAGTGAGCTGGCTTTCTGATAAGTTCATCGAAAAGGAACAGCTGCAAATCATTTGTGAAGGCCATGCTATGGGCTTTGGGGTGCATGGATTTGAAAAACTCCCAATGAAAATTGTGGAACAGCTACAGGTGACCTTAGATCGTGGTGCTATCACTTTAAAGGATACGATGAGTGGGCGCTGTGATTTATTTAACGGCTTTACTTTTGATGGGGTATTTGGCAATGAAATCTTTAAAGGCAGAAGGATTCGCCTAATTAATAGTAAACAGGTCGTTCTGCTTGTATAGGCAGTTGTAATTTGTCATTATTTATTGTATAGTAGGTAAGAAAAATGAGTAAGAAAGGACGAATTGATTATGTTATTACATGGTAAAATTGTGATGGAAAATGGTGCTGAGATTCCTTTTGAATTATATCCGGATGATGCACCTGTCACTGTCGAAAACTTTGTGAAATTGATAAAAGAAGGTTATTATGATGGAAAGACATTCCATCGTGTCATTAAAAACTTCGTATCACAAGGAGGCTGCCCTTATGGAAATGGTACAGGGGATTTAGGATATACGATTCCTTGTGAAACAGCGAATAATCCTCACCGTCATGAAGAAGGAAGCTTGTCCATGGCACATCGTGGTAAAGATACCGGTTGTTGTCAGTTCTTCATCTGTCATTGCCCACAGCCACATTTAGATGGTGTGCATACCGTATTTGGTAAAGTGACAGATAATATGGGTGCAGTACGTCAAATGCGCAATGACGATGTCATGAAGCAGGTTGTTTTATTGGAGGAAAACTAAACGATGGAAGATGTGAAACGTCTTGGGTTTCCACTGTTGATCATCGTTTTATCCGCATTTCTTTCCCGCTTGTTGGAAACCTATCTGCATGGAAGCTTTGTGCATACCTTAATGGTTATTCTCATTGTCAGTGCCTTATTCCTCTTTGGTGTTTCCTTAAATAAGAGCCGTAAGAAACGCAGCAATGCCGTGTTTAAAAAAGTTGTGGCAATCCTTGTGGTGATTTTGATGCTCTTTATGCAATTGGGGTATTTTACTTTGCCAATTATGCAAAATGTGTTCACTTTGATTGGAATTGATGCCTTTTATATGAACATGCTGTATATTTTCTGCGGTTATCTATTCGTGGATTAAAGGAGGAGCAAGATGTTTTTCTTAAAATTCGATAAAACGATGGAAGAGGTTAAACAGGCATTGGATGAGCATCAGGATATGGTCTTAATCGATGTCAGAGAAGAGGATGAATATGCATTGGGTCATCTTCCTCAGGCAATCAATCTACCATTGAGCCGATTTCATGAAAGCTATACAAAACTGCCTAAAGAGAAGCCACTGTATGTATATTGCCGCAGTGGACAGCGCTCACGTACGGCAGTGAAAAGACTAAAGGATGCAGGCTATGCCAATGCTTATAATATCGGCGGGATCATCCACTGGCCTTATGATACAGAAAGCAGGTAATGATATGTTTCATACAAACGTAAGATGTCCGCATTGCGGGCATGAATTCACCTATTCTATCTTTCGCTTTAATTCCACCGTATGTTGTGAAAAGTGTCAGAAGAAAATTTATATTGAAACCAAAACAAGCATGTACATGATTTTGTTTGTCGTGTTTCTTTTAGCAAGTGATTATATAAAAGCTTTTTTACATACGATATTACCAAATCAAGCAGAATTTATCTATTTTGGTCTGATGTTTTTCATCATACTGATCAGCTTGTTGTTGGTTATGTTTGTACTGATTAAACTATTCGGCTTTACAAGCGTTTATCGCATCCGTGATGATGTGTACTATCGTGAGGCTGTTCAGCGTGCAAATGATCGAAAAAAAGGGAAAAAGAAATAAACAAAAAAAGTGTTAAGCCTTGATGATTCAAGGCTTTTCTTATGGCTGTTAGAATATATAAGTCCTTTTTTATGAGAAATCTCATGGTATACTTAATATGTATAATGATATAACAAAATACAGTACGATAAACAAAAAAACTCCATATGATTCTTTTCATATGAAATATTTACCTGTTATCTTAATATTTTATATATTTTTTATTGCATACTATAGATATGAGATGGGAGTAAGATGATGAAGAGGAAAGCATTGATCGTTGTAGTATTACTTTTACTATTCGGCTGTACCAATGGAACTGATAAGAATATAAAAAAAGAAAAGAATGAGGAATTTCTTTACTTTTTATATGCTACCCCCTTAGCTGACCACCCGATTTGGCTGCAAAGCAAAGAAGGATTTGTACAGGCATGTAATGAATTAAAAGTGAAATGTGATTGGATAGGTCCAAAAGTTATTGATACGGAAAAAATGGAAGAAGTGATTTCTCAGGGGCTCATTGAAAAAGTTGATGGTATTATCACACAGGGGGTCATAAAAAAAGCCTTATTGGAGGAGGCCGCGGCATTGGATATTCCCATTGTCTTAGTCGATTCTAATATCGAGGATGGAAAAAAGTTTACGTTTTATGGGAAAAACTTTCAACGTCAGGCACAATTGCTCTTAAATGAAATAGAAAAAAAGATTCCTAAACATAAACCGTTGGTAATTGCTATTCAAGTAGCAGAATTAAACTTTAAAATTGCCCAGGATCAAATACAAGAAATCCGTGAGGTATTTAAAAACCATCCGGGCGGATACGAAATTGTTGCCATAACGGAATCAAAGTCAGATAAGATACGCGCACAAGCACAATGGATGAATACTTTACGAAATCATCCTGATATCAATGTCACCATTAATTTTGCGGCAGAGTCTGCCGATGTATAATGCATTTGAATATCCAGTTACACAAGATGCTTATATCCTAAGCAAAAGTCCAAATACAAATTATGATTATGAAGAAATTACCAGTGCGCATGGCTCGCAATATGTTGGGAAAGGTTACAAGTCTATTAGTACCAAATATGCGCCAACAGATGAAATCATCAGTGCAATGAAGGTAAAACTTCCAACAGAAAAAGATTTAGAAGAAAAACAATTTAATAAATTTGTATTTGAATTTCACATGATTCGAAATCCTGGTTATAAAAATGGGAATCAGACATATATTTATTACTATTCCTCAGACACAAATTGGGATGAGAAAACGTTGACGTGGAATACAAAACCGTCATTTATGAAACGTAATGCTGAAAAGGAATTATTCCGTTTCAAAATTGCTAAGGATGAAAATTTTGAGGCTAAAACAGAAGATGAAAGAACAATGTCTTTTGATGTGACTGATCAGGTCTTAGAATTAATTCATAATGGTGTGGAAGAAATCACTATTTTTGGTACCGGTGATACAGATTGCGGCATGTCAATACAAGTACATGCCAAAGAAACAGCACCTGCTGAGTTCAGACCAAAATTAATTGGCTCTTTTGATGAATATACAAAAGAGATTGATTATACAAAAGATACATACAGTGTTTTAAAAGAAAAGCTTGTCAATGCCAATAAAGTATTGGCTGCTCAAAATCCGACAAACGATGAAATCAAAGTTGTTTATAAGGAATTAGAAAATGCGTATAAGAATCTTGTAAGTGTATTAGATCCTAACGATGCGGATAATATCGCATATCAAAAGCCTACTAGAAGCAATTTGGCAAAGCAAGAAGTATATAAAGTAACGGATGGAGATGTGAATACGTATTGGAAGGGTACATTCTATATCTTATGTGGACATTGATTTCATGGATGTTTATAAGTTAACAGATCTTAAATTATTTGTTCCAACAGGAAAAATAGTAAATTATACGATTTATGGAAGATCTTTATACGGTGCAAAGCTATGAAGCACTTAGCAAGAAATTGCAAGATGCTAAAGCGGTATTGGAAAAAACAAATCCAAGTGCAGATGAAGTAAGCAAAGCAGAACTTGAATTACAAAGTGCGAAAAATGCACTCGTCGTTAGAGCAAGCAAGGAAAGTGTGGAGATATTAGAAACACTTGTTGAAGAAGGTACGAAATTAAAAGATACCTATATAGAAGATGAATTCAAGGACGTGCAAACGGCTTTAACATTGGCAGAAAGTTTATTAAAAGATCCATCTAATATGAGTGATGAGGAAACCAAAGAAGTTGTGTTATCTTTATCTACAGCTATTCAAGCGTTAAAGGATCTGACACTTCAAGCGGCAAAGAAACAGCTGCTGGTAATGATACAATATGCGGATGTATTGTTAAAGGGTGAAGATATTAAGCAAATGACACCTAAGAGTGTTCAGGCGCTGCAAACTACTTTGAAACAGGCCAAGGAAGTTTATGAGGACGAAAAAGCAACGCTTGAAGATATAAAAGCAATGCATAACACCTTGGTAACGGCCATCAAAAAGCTGGAAGTAAGGCTGGATACAACGAAATTAGATCGTGAAATTACCATTGTCGAAGATATGCTTAACCATATTGATCGATATGAGCCTTCTTCGGTTGCAAAACTTAAAGATGCTTTCCAACATGCAAAAGATGTGAAAAAAACTGCTAAGAATCAGCAGGAACTGGATGAAGCATTACGATTTCTAAAAGAAGAAAGACAAAAAGCTATACGATTAAAAGATAAAGATACAACTATAGGTGATAAAGATACAAATGTAAGTGATAAAGACAAAACTGAGGGAACAAAGGATACGGTCGATGTTCCTACAGGGGATACCAGTGCAACAGGTGTATTTGCAGGCTTGCTGATCATTGCTGGTGGAGCTATTATTACCTTATTGAAAAGAAAAAAGCGCGTATAGTTGTATGCGATAAGAAAAGCCAGCGGGCATTCTGATAAAGAGCGCCTCTGGCTTTTTCATTCTATTCGCTATAAATGGTTAATTAGTTTTCTTTTTGACGTACGACTTCAAAGGCAAAAATGGCGGTAGAGGCCGCTGCCGTCATGGCATTACGAAAATCACTGCGATAAGGTATATAGAGATTTTGATCACTGTGCGTCATAACAGCTTTACTTAAGCCACGCATTTCGCCCCCAATAGCAAGACAGATGCGTTCAGGAAAGGTGTAGGAATAAAGCGAGATTGCATCTTTGCGCTGCGCACAAAGAAGCGTGATATCGTTTTGATGAAGATAGGTTAAGGTATCTTCCATATCATCTGCGATAATAATATTCATATATTCACTTGCTCCAGCACTTGCTCTGGTAACGACATCGGCTGCCGTTGTCCAATTACGCAAAGGTACAAGAACACCATCACAGCCTGCGGCATATAAGGTTCGTAAAACATAGCCAAAATTAAAGGGATCTTCTACTCCTTCTATCAATGCCAGAAACACCTGCTTTTTATTAACAAGCTCTTCTAAATTTTGATACTTGCGTTGCCCACAATAGGCGATGATGCCTCCATGTGTCTTTCCTGTAGCAAGAGCATCAATTTCTTCTCGTTTCACATAGGCGATATCCACTTGAGCTTCTTTTGCTTTATGCAAAATAAAAGCAGTATCCTTATCTTTCTTTTTGGCATCAACCAAAATCTTATGAACCTTGCGTTTCTTTCCTAATAAAACTGCTTTTACACTGATATTTCCTTCGACAATACAGGTTTCCATAAACTTCCTCATTTCTTTTAACCATTATAATATAATTCTTTCAAATTACAAGGACTTTTCTTTTCTTCATGCGTCAAAAATGGTACACTAATACCAGTATGAACAGGAGGATGACTATGAAAGCAGCACTTGTGACGATGAATGTAAAAGCAGGACAATGCGCTGAAAATGTGCAATATATGAAACAGCAGATCAAGCGAGCAAAGGAAGATGGAGCTGATTTGATTGTATTTCCTCAAAATGCTGTCAGCGGTTATTTGTTAGGCGATGTCTGGTTAGATGAGGATTTTTGCCGGTATGCGGACAGTTTTAATGATGAATTGATTCGTGAAAGTGAGGATATTGCGATTGTTTGGGGGAATATCCGTTATCGTAATCGTCGGCGATTTAATGCGGCTTTTTTTGCTTATCAGAAAAAGACGCATATGCGCGTGAAACAAAATGAGCTTTTGCCTTATATGCAGGATGCCTTATATTTTGAAGAAAATCCGATAAATAGTGCGATAGAATATAAAGAGGATATGGTATTTGCGCTGAATTTTGGTGATGAGATTCAACTTGCGGATATGAATATCAATCTGGATGCGCGCCCTTATGATATGCAGAAGGCATATCATCCCCATGGAAATGTCATTTACGTCAATGCCTGTGGGATGCAAAATATGGATCACAGCGTCATGCTGATGGAAGGTGGAAGCTGTGTGCTTCGGAATGGAAAATGTCTTTATCAAGCGCCTTATTTTCAAGAAGATTATGCCTTGGTTGATCTTGCATCGCAGAAAGAAGATAATGAAAAACCACGCTCTTTGTTAGCGGCATTAACCATGGGTATTCAACAATTTGATGCACAGGTTTTTGCAGGAAAGCTTCCTTGGATCGTTGGAATGAGCGGTGGCTTGGATTCCAGTGTCACAGCAGCATTGCTTGTTTATGCTTTAGGCAAACAACGTGTTTATGGTTATAATCTGGCGACTCGCCATAATCGCGATATTACGAAATCAAATGCCCGACAAGAAGCACAAGCTTTAGGGATCGCTTATCGCGAAGGGGCCATAGAAGCACTTGTTGAAGCGACAGAAACAACTTTATTGCAGGAATATGGTTACGATGTGAAGCAATATCCTATCTTGGTAAAAGAAAATTTGCAGGCCAGAGCAAGAGGTTATTTATTAAATAGCTTTGCTGGTATGTTAGGAGGCGTTGTTGTAAATAATGCCAATAAGGTAGAAGTAGCGTTAGGATATTGTACTTTATATGGTGATAGCATCGGTGCATTGTCTTTGATTGGAGACCTTACCAAGGTACAGTTGTTTGCATTATCAAAAGAATTAAATGACGTATTCGCGAAAGAAGTTGTGCCACATGCGCTATTACCTGATGTGCGAGGAGATGCTATCACTTGGGAAATGCCCCCTAGTGCAGAATTAAAGGAAGATCAATTAGATCCTATGAAATGGTTCTATCATGATTATCTGGTGGAACATTTAGGAAAAGATATGAGTGTATCACAATACTTAAAACGCTATGAGGATAAGACGCTGGATGAGGAAGTTTGGCGATGGATCTGTTATTATGGGCTAGACGATCCGAAAGCGTTTATTAAGGATCTAGAATGGTTCTTAACTACGAAAGAGCGCAATGCCTTTAAAGGATTGCAATTGCCTCCGGCTATTTGTGTCCATCATGATAATTTTACCAATCGTAAGTTGTCACAAATGCATAAAGATCAAAGCTTGCTTGCTGCATTTAAACAGAAATATGGTGGCTAATCTTTCAAAAATTTAAGATTTCTTCACAAAGTTCTATGCTAAAATAAAAGGGATGGAGGGACTGTATGAAAATTAAAATAACACAAGAAATGCGCAAGAAGATGTGGATGGCCATTATTGTCATTGCCGCAGGCATTACCATTTTTTTCGCATTCGATAAGTTTTCACTTTTATGGAATGGCATAAAAAGTATTTGTTCTTTAACAACACCTTTTATTCTGGGATTTGCTATTGCCTTTTTGTTAAATAAACCGATGGAATTTATTGAGCATAAGTTATTAGGAAAATTACCGCTGAAAAAAGAGCATCGACGCAATATTGCGGCAATCCTGGCTGTCTTATTAGGTATTATCATTGTTGGGGCTTTCTTGGCAATGCTGATTCCGCAATTGATGGAGAGTATCTTATCTTTAGTAAAGGCTTTTCCTGGCTATATGGAAGATACGCAGGAGTTTATCAATGATTTTATTGAAGAAAATGGAATTGCGGCAGAGGAAATCACAAAGATGCTGTCACAAAATAATCTGCTGACCAGAATGACAGAATTTGTCACGGATGCAGTACCAAAAATGTTAAAGTATACATATCAATTTGGTTCGACCTTATTGGACATCGTGTTAGGCATTATGTCTGGTTTGTATATGCTGATTGATAAGGAGCGTTTAATGGGATATGCAAAACGTATCAATTATGCCTTATTCCCAATAGAAATAGCGGAATATTTGCATCGTATGACACTTGCCAGCGGGGATATTTTTAATAACTTCATCGTAGGAAAGGCAATTGATTCTTTGATTATCGGCATCTTGTGTTATATTGGTTCATTGATTTTTCAGTTCCCATACGCTTTATTATTGTCTGTATTCGTCGGTGTTACGAATATGATACCGGTATTCGGTCCTTTCATTGGAGCTGTGCCGGGCATTGTGATCCTTTTTATCATTCATCCGATCACAGCTTTATATTTCGCTTTATTCATCTTCGTATTACAACAATTTGATGGCAATATTTTAGGACCTTTGATCTTAGGTGATAAACTTGGTTTACCAAGTATTGGAATCTTATTCTCGGTATGTGTAGGGGGAGGTTTATTTGGAATCATCGGTATGTTTATCGGAGTTCCTTGCTTTGCTGTTATCTATGCTGCCGTTCGTGAATTTGTGAATTATCGTTTAAAACAGAAAAAACTGTCTTTGGAACAACTAAGCTTTCAGGCCCAAAAGGATGCTAAACAAAAAGAAGAAGAATTTGAAGAAATTATTCGTGATGATGAATCTGAATAAAGAATACTTAAAAAGAACAGTCGCATAATGATCAAATAGATCTTGTCGGCTGTTCTTCTCTTTTGGCTTATTGTGATGAAGAAGGTGAATCCTCATGGAATAATACGCCTTTATATTTAGGTAAGGAAAAGCGTTCTGCGAATAAATCACATTTACATAGTAACAAGTAATAGACAGGCAATCCATTACCACATAAGGTTTCAAAATTTGCCTGTCCTTTAGCAAGGATGATATCTGCATCCTGAATGGCCTGGAAGGCTTGTTGACTGATATGACGAATATCCGTACCGGCCATGGCGATACCATTATCAATCACATGACAGATACTTTGCAGATGAACATCCTGTGCATCTATCATCGTGGCATCGTTAATGACCTCACCCCCACGTACCATTGCGGTGATGCTAAGGTGAGGATATTGGAATTGCAATTGTTCGATGAGTAATTTATCAAGCAAAATCTCACCACAATTATCACAAATATATAAAAGACGCCGGGCATTTGCTAAATCTTGTTTTAATGCGGCATATTTCTGGGAATCCAACACATCTTCATCGGCTTTTGCTAATAAATCTAAAAAGAAATTCGCATCAACCTCATCCAAAGCACCAAAGTCAATATAATTGCCGACTCTTGCCAATTGGATGGCATATGCAAGTGCATCCTCTTTGCACTGTATCTGTTTGCGGATATCCGCTTCCATCGCACACATCATTTCATTGTAATGCTTTTTGATGGCGGCATAGGGCAATACAGCATGTGGAAAGGTTTTAGCATATAAAGCATCGATTTGATTAGACAGCCAAGGCATGGTTTCTTCATCCTTGCTGTTTCCTAAGATATGCAAAACTTCTTTCATATAAGATAGTTTCTTTTTTTCATCGCTTTCTTTTCGTATTTTTTCATCCTGTTTTTTAATTAAACAAGCAATACAGCGGGCATTCATTTCCATGCTCATCAACTCCTTTATAATTGTTTTGTAAATGTATATCCCTTTTTCTTATAGCCTTTTTGTTCATAAAAGGTATGTGCTTGCTGTCTGCATAAACCACTGCTGATGGCAATATCACTAGCCGCATGTGCTTTGGCACACGTTTGCGCATAGGCTAAAAGGCTGCCTCCGATACCGGTATGCTGCTTGTCCTCGCGTACAGCCAGGGCAATTAATCTTGCGTATTGTCCTTTGGTTTCATATGCATAAAGATATGCCAATTCTGCAAAGCCAAGCACTTCACCATCTTTTTCAAAGACGATGCTTTGATACTGATCGCTTTTTTCCATGGCTTTCAGCTGAATCAAGACATCTTCTTCATTCATTGACCCATAACCCAATTCCTTCTGAATAAGTTTCGTAATGGCTTTTAGATCATTGGAAATATTAATAAAACGACATGGCATATGCATACCTCCTTTGTTCTATTATAAAGCTTTTAGAAAAAATAACCAAGGTTTGCTTTTCTTTACTGCTTTGAATTATATGAGACAGCAACAGTGCGTGTTATCGTTTTTTTGTAAGCTTCGCATGACGCTTATCCCAAATAAAAAAGGACGTAATGTCCTTTCTTAAGACGCTGGATTTAAGGCAGCAATACCACTTTCAAATAATTCATCACTCAATGTGAAGTTGCAACGCTTGCATTCTTGGATGATGTTCATGATATGATCACTAACACGTTCAATATCCGTCATGATTTCCGAATAGATGACACAATCTTTCGCATTGATTTTCTCTTCATATAAACGTTCGATTTGTTTTTGACGATAATTTGCGGTTAACTCATCAATACGATCTTCAATACGTTCAATCTTTTCGTAACAATCATTTTGTGAATCTAAACGATAGGTAAACAAAAGAGCGAAGCTTTTTTCTAACAGCTCTTCAAGTTGTTTTATTTCATCCTTGATCCATTCACTGCTGCTGAGTTTATATTCGCTGCCATCTATGGCATATTGAATGATATTGATGGCATGATCGCCAATACGTTCAATGTCAGCAAAGCATTTATATAAAGCATTACAGGTGGTAGAATCGCTTTCGTTCATTTTTAAGGAACTGACCTTTGACATGTAGTTGGTGATTTCATAATTAATGAAATCTATGCGTTTTTCTCGTTTATTGATTTTATCTAGTTTAAATGGCTCTCCATATAAAGCCTGCATACTTTCCTGCAAATTGGTTTCTGTCAGCTTTAACATGGCTAAGGCTTCTTTACGTAAGGAAGAAATCGCGATAGGGACACTACCAATGTTGTCTTCATCGATAAAAGTCAATGGAATGTTGTAGCCGGCATCTTCTATTTCCTCTGGTTTTATCGGCAGAATGAGTTGAGCCAGTTTTGCGAGCTTATTACCAAATGGCAACAATAATAAGGTGGTGACAATGTTAAATGCGGTATGCGTATTGGCTATTTGAGCAGCTGGATTGGAAGTAATGGTTTCCATCCAACTTACAAACGGCACAAGATGAACAAAGATCAAAAAGACGATTGTCCCGATGATATTAAAGGATAAATGAATGATCGTGGTACGTTTGGCATTGCGGTTTGCGCCAAGAGATGCCAATACAGCGGTAATACAGGTACCGATATTTTGTCCAAAGATAATATAAATTGCAGAGCTTAAAGGAATCAATCCACTGATTGCCAATGCTTGTAGGATACCAACCGATGCGCTGGAGCTTTGGATCAAAGCAGTAAAACCGGCACCTAACAGAATTGCTAAGACAGGATTGGAAATCGTTGTCATGGCATGAATGAACGTTTCGGATTGTTGTAAAGGGACCATCGCATTTTTCATCATATCCATACCGATAAAAAGAATCCCAAGGCCTGCTAGTATTTCCCCAAAAGCATTGACCTTTTTGTTTTTCATAAACGTAACCATCACAACACCGAGTATTGCCACCAAAGGGGCAATCTTACTGGCATCTAAGGCAATTAATTGTCCGGTAATCGTCGTACCGATGTTGGCACCCATAATAATCCAGACAGCCTGATTTAATGTCATTAACTGTGAGTTCACAAAGCCGACAACCATTACCGTAGTTGCAGAAGAACTTTGAATGATAGCTGTAATGACAGCGCCTACGATAACGCCTAAGAAAGGGTTACTGGTGAGCTTTTCCAGTATTGCTTTCATGCGATCACCGGCAGCTTGTTCTAAACCGGCACTCATCATATGCATTCCATAAAGGAATAAAGCTAAACCGCCTAATAAGGCGAGTAAATTGTTAAAAGTCATGGAATTTTAACCTCCTGTTTACATCCAGTAAAAGTATAATGGACTTTTTAAGTTCCTACAATATAAGTATTGTTAAGAGTCTGTTAATTTTTCACAGGAAAATAAAAAAAGCAAGAAAAGGTTTGTTTGCTGGTTGTTTAACAGGATGATAATCATATGATGATTTAAAAAAATTGGCTATTGGTGAATTTTTGAACGGTATTTGTAATCTAAAGTATATAAAAAATAAATGGCTTCTTATTTTATCGATAAGATGGAAAAAATGTGCAAATTTTATAAAGGGCACTTGTTTGACAGTCAATTTGGATATCTTTTTTATGCATTTTTTACTTATGAATCGCTTTTATTGTGCTCTTATTCGAATATTGCTCCATTTCCTTTTTTTATTCTATATCTGAAATGAAAAAAGGTTGTTTTTTCATAGTTAATTCTTATCGGTATTTTTCCCAAAAAAATAAAAATCGCTACAAATCGACTTTATTTATCTGCTCAGAATAATTAAAGTTAAAGCGGTCTTTGCCTTTCAACAAAGGGGGATTTATAGGATGGTCATAAAAACAAAGAAGATATTAATCAAAGAAGTTACCGATATTTTACATGATATTGGTATGCCTGCTCATATCAAGGGCTTTTATTATGTAAGAGATGCCATTATTCTAGTGTATCAAGATATCACAAGATTAAACCATATCATCAATGATGTATACGCACTCGTCGCAAAGCGTCATCATACATCGATTCAAAGTGTGGAGCGTACGATTCGTGTTGCTATTGAAATCACATGGCTGCGCGGTGATATGGATGAGATTATGTGCATCTTTCATAATACGGTTGACGGCCGTAAAGCACGTCCAACAAACAAGGAGTTCATAGCTCTTATCGTGGACTACTTGAACATCGAGCATATGTAGAACAACGAGGCAAAGACCAATAGCAGTATATCGAAATGGTGTACTGCTTTTTTTTCGTAATTGTTTTAGGTATTGTAGCGTAAGATGGAAACGATTGTTCTGCACGTAATTTACATGAATTGCTAGAAGGAGTATGCATTTATTATAAATAGTTTCTGTTATATTTTACAAGGTTTTTGGAAAGGATCCTGCTTTATGATAGTAGACTTCAAAGTTTCTTTCAATCTATGAAAGTTTGCGAATGAAAAGGGAAAAGAAAAGGAAACCCAGATAGACGTCGTCCTTCTGACTTTCCTTAACATACTTTCAATTCTGAGGAAATGTTCTACATTGCCATGAACATATCGTCGTACGTCGGGAATGGATAATGTTCACGAGAAATTGATTCTTCAATATTGTCAATGACCGTTCGTAAAGCATCCATGGCAGGTAATACGACAGTATCCAGATATTTTGCTTTTGCGCGGTTTTCCGGATGCTGTTCGCGATTTTCCATTTTTTCCTTTAATTCGTGATAATGTTCATCAAAATCATGTAATAATTGTAACAGGTGTTTGATCTTTCGCTGATAATAAGCATTTTCTATTCCTAGTGAATTCTGGGCATCACTATAAAATTTGATTTCTTTTACTAAAGCCGGCAGAATTTCTTTTTTAGAAATATTCAACAAGGTCAATACTTCTGCTTTCACTGATTTGCGGTATTCTTCTGTTAAAATATCGACACGGGCTTGTAATTCTAATTCATTATATACTTTATTTCTTTCAAACATAGCAATGGCTTTATCATCAATCAATGCTTGAATGGAATCAATATAATGTGCAATGTTTGGCAATCCGCGTCTATCAGCTTCTTTTAACCATTCTTCGCTGTAACCATCTCCGCTAAATAAGATGCGGTGATGCTTTTGTAAAATGTTGCGGCAGATGGTTAAGGATTTCTTGCGGATATCATCAATATATTTATAATTTTGCAATTCATCGGCTATGCGGCTTAAAGAATCTGCGACAATGGTATTGAGGATGATGTTTGTCGTGGATGCGCTGCGGCTGCTGCCAACCATGCGGAATTCAAATTTATTGCCGGTAAAGGCAAATGGTGAAGTACGGTTACGATCACTGGTATCCTTTGGCACATAGGACAAATTGGCAATCGCATAAGGTTGTGTTTCTACTTCGTTCTTTAATTCATGTTCACCCTTGCGCAGCTTTTCTAAGATGATTTCTAATTCATCTCCCATACAGATGGAAATAACTGCTGGAGGGGCTTCATCGGCACCTAAGCGATAATCATTGCCGTAGCAGCTAGCTGCCATACGTAATAATTCCGGATAAGTATCAACAGCTTCAATAATGGCGCATACAAAGAGCAAAAAGCGAATATTTTCATGTGGGCGATCGCCGGGTTCTAACAGGTTTTGTCCATCATCAGTGACCAAAGACCAGTTATTGTGCTTACCGCTGCCATTCACACCTTGAAATGGTTTTTCATGCAACAGGCAGGCAAAGCCATGGCGATCAGCCTGTTTCTTTAAGACATCCATGATAATCAGATTCTGATCAATGGCGACATTGACATCAATAAATAAAGGGGCAATTTCAAATTGACACGGTGCTACTTCATTGTGCTCGGTTTTTGCATAGATTCCCAGTTTCCATAACTCTTTATCTACATCACTCATGAATGCCTGTACGCGCTCAGGAATCGAGCCAAAATAATGACCGCGGATATCCATACTTTTGGGGGGCATGGAGCCAAACAGGGTGCGTCCGGTATGCATAAGATCCATACGCTTTTGATATTGCTGTTTATCAATCAAAAAGTATTCCTGTTCTAAGCCAACCATGGCATTGACCCGTTTGATATCTTTATCTTTAAACAGATTAACGATACGGGTAGCCTGTTTACTGATGGCTTCCGCACTTTTTAATAAGGGAGCTTTTTTATCTAAGGTTTCCCCATTATAAGATACAAAGATCGTCGGAATGCATAATACGTTATCTCTGATAAACGCTGGAGAGGTGCAGTCCCAATAGGTATAGCCGCGTGCCTCAAAGGTTGCCCGCAAGCCACCGCTTGGAAAACTAGAAGCATCACCTTCCCCTTTAATCAACGATTTTCCTGAGAAACGTGAAATGGGTTGATTATGATCTCCTGGTTCTATAAAAGAATCGTGTTTCTCTGCTGTTGAACCAGTCAAAGGCTGAAACCAATGTGTAAAATGGGTACAGCCTTTTTCCATGGCCCATGTTTTCATCGCATGGGCAATCGCATCGGCTGTATTGCGATCTAAAGCATCTTCTTTACGGGTGGCTGTTTTCCATTTTGTATAGATGGGATGAGGCAGACATTCCTTCATCACGCTTTCACTAAATAAATTGATACCGAAATCATCAAAAGGGTGTTTTTCTGTCATAGTTTGATCCTCCTATGTATTGATTTTACTTTATTTTTTTAAATATGTATAGTAGATTCAAAAAAATTAAGAAAATTCTCATTAATTTTCTAAAATAATGGTCCATATTCAAAAATAATCGCTAATTATGTGAAAAAAATAAGATAAAAGGAGATATCGTGAAGATTTTCTGATATAAACAGTACCGCCTTTTTTTATAAGTATAGCGAAAGTATAGCGAAATGCTATAGAAATGTTAGAAATATCAGTGCAGAGGAAGGAAGAAACATAACAAATAGTTTAAAAAAATTAGCAAATAAGATGAAAAATCAAAAAAAACAGAGTACAATAAGAATAGAAACTGATGATGCGTAACCAAGGTATAAGTGTGAAGGAGTTTTCATATACATGGTTGTATCCATCATCAAGAAAAGGAGGATCTACCAATGAACTTAAAAGGAACAAAGACGGAAAAAAACCTGAATGAAGCATTTGCCGGGGAATCCATGGCACGAAACAAATATACGTATTATGCTTCTAAGGCTAAGAAAGACGGCTATGTACAGATTGCCAATATTTTTGAACAGACGGCTAACAATGAAAAAGAACATGCGAAATTGTGGTTTAAATTATTGCATGATGGTATGCCTGATACTGTGACGAATCTGAAAGATGCCGCTGCCGGTGAAAACTATGAGTGGACAGATATGTATGCTCGTATGGCAAAAGAAGCTCGTGAAGAAGGTTTCGATGATATCGCAGATACAATGGAAGGTGTTTTGGCAATTGAAAAAACACATGAACAACGTTATACGGCATTATTGAATAACATCGAAGATGGTACCGTTTTTGAAAAGAGTGAAGAAACGGTTTGGGAATGCTTAAACTGCGGTCATTTGCATACTGGCAAAACAGCACCAGAAGTATGCCCGGTTTGTAATCATCCACGTTCTTATTTTGAAGTACGTAACGAGAATTACTAGGAAATTTATCGAGGATATCCAGGCGGTATCCTCTTTTTTCTATCTGGTGGTATCTTGTTTTTGGTAATGTTTCGAAAAAAATTCCTGTTATGTAACAGAGTGTGCTAAAATCATAATAGCAATTTTCTTAAATATATATAAGGTAGTGTAGGATAAGGAACAGTACTTTCTATATGTTTAAGAGAAGCTTTTAAACACATTTCCTTAAACCATAAACGATTTCTTGTAAAAATTGTTTATGCAAGTGTTGTAAAAAATGTGGAAATGTGTAAAATGAATATGATACATCTTAAGCAAGAACATAAGAAATTCAATCCAATTTCTAAAATAGATATTTAACGAAGGGAAAAGGTGTCAGAACAAGCTATGACGAACTTCATACATTCGCTGCTCAACTTTAAAAAAATGTCTCCTGCGCAAAAAATTGCCGCAAGTTTTTTATTGGTCATTCTTTGCGGGGCGTTATTGTTGACGTTGCCGATATCGACAAAAAATGGAAGCTTTTTTCATCCGCTGGATGCATTATTCACCGCAACCAGTGCAACTTGTGTTACAGGACTTTCCACGGTGACCGTTGCGGATACGTTTAATACATTTGGACAAATCGTCATTCTGCTTTTGATTCAGATCGGTGGTTTGGGTTTAATGACCTTTATGGCTGTCTTTGTCCTAATCATTCGCAATCGCTTATCCATGAATGAAAAAATCGTTATGCGGGAAATGCTGAATCAGGATCATGTGGTCAATATGAAGAAATTCCTGCAAGATATTTTATATTATACCTTGTTTTTTGAATCTGTTGGGGCGATTTTGATTGCTTTTCGCATGATTCCGCGTTTTGGTTTACTCGATGGCGGGTTTAAGGCGGTGTTTCTTTCTGTTTCGGCTTTCTGTAATGCCGGTTTTGATACCTTAGGATCAGTCAGTCTGCAACAGTATGTTCATGATCCGCTCATGTGTTTCACCATTATGGGACTTATCGTACTCGGCGGTATTGGTTTTGCCGTATGGTTTGATATCCGTGATAAGATCAAGCCTTTAGTAAAAAGACAAATTAGCTTTGAAAAGTTTAAACACTCTTTATCATTGCATACGAAAATTGTTATTTCGGTCAGTCTGACGCTGATCTTAGTACCAGGATTGCTTATTTTACTGTTAGAATTTGCTAATCCTCATACGCTTGGTGATTTCAATATCTTCGAAAAGACAATGACGGCGATGTTTGAATCTATCGCATTGCGTACAGCCGGTTTTACAACGATTAATTATGCTGGTTTACGACCTGCAACCGATCTTTTGATGATGGTCGTCATGTTCATTGGTGGTTCTCCCGGAGGTACCGCCGGTGGTATTAAAACGACGACGATTGCTGTTATCGTTATTTATATGTTGAGTGCCTTAAAGGGTCGTGAAAAGACGGTTGTCTTACGCAGAACGATTGGCAACAGTATTGTTATACGTGCGATGGGTATTTTCTTTATTAATCTGGTAACGCTGTTAACAGGTATCTTCTTATTAAATATTGTGGAAGGAAAACCTTTTATCTCACTCGCTTTTGAAGCGGTGAGCGCTATGGCGACCGTTGGTTCATCTTTAGGCATTACGGCTACTTTAGGAGTAGGTGGAAAACTGATCATCATTTTATTGATGTATGTGGGAAGAATTGGAATTTCGACACTGATCTTGTCACTTACCAGACCAAAACCTGGCCTTGATAAAAGTACAAAGGTTTCCTATCCTAATGGAAATATCATTGTTGGTTAAAAGGAGAAAAAACTATGAAAAAATATACAGACAGACAATATGCCGTTTTAGGACTTGGTATTTTCGGCTCAACCGTTGCCAAAACATTAAGTCGTTATAATTGCGATGTTATCGCAGTAGACAGCGATATTAAATGTGTGAATCGTATGGCCGATATTGTCACACAGGCCATGCAGTGTGATATCACAGATATTGATCAGCTGCGAGCTGCCGGTATTCAGGATTGTGATGTGGCAATTGTCAGTATGGGGAACCATTTGGAAGAAAGTGTTATGGGAATTATCAATCTAAAAGAATTAGGTATTCCTTATATTGTTGCCAAGGCGAAAAATAAACGTTATATGCAAATATTTCTTGAATTGGGAGCTAATAAAGTGGTCCGTCCGGAAAAAGAAATGGGCGAACAGGTTGCGAAAAGTGTCTTAGGAAAAAATATCATTGATATTGTTGATTTAGACAGTGAATATAGTATTGTGGAAATACCGACACCGAAACAATGGGTAGGGAAATCATTGATTGAATTAGATCTGCGTCGTAAGTATGGTATTAACGTCGTAGGAATACGTGGCTATTTAGAAGAACATTTGAATGTATGTCCGGATGCGGAGTATCGTATAGAAGCACAGGATCATTTGGTTGTGATTTCTGATTGCAATACGTTAGATCGTTTTGATTTCTTAGATGAATTATAAAGTTTTATCAAGAACGTTATGGAAACCTAACATCGTCTCATGTGACGGTGTTTTTTTATATCCTTTTTTGCAATTAAAAAAGGCCTGATGAAAATATGATTGTTCCTCGTGTTACTTGTTTACCTTTATCTCACTGACAAGATTTATTTGTTTTTTCATATACTATACAACAGGAGGAATGCGTATATGGTTGAAGTCAAAAGTATTACGGTAGGACAGTATCATTTCGCAGGTATTTATATCAATCTGCCTCAATATCCGATTCATTTTATCATTTCTACACATACGATCTTAGCACAGGATAATTTCTCCATGGACTATTTTGAACGTTTGGATCGTCCGGTAGCCGTACTTTTATGTCGCTATACCTTTGGCTTTGCCGGCATTTTAGATAGTGAGATTATGTCCATGAATCACATAGCGAAGGAAAAAGGCGTTACCATCGGCATGAAAGCGAAAGATGCGGTGATTCTTTGTGAAGAAGGTAAGGATCAAACGATATAAAAAAGGAAAACTTTTACTTCTTTTCATCGTTCTTCTATTGATCATTTTTCAAATGATAACAGCTTTTCACCATACCATTGAACCTCAGCTACAGGCGATTGCCAAGCAGCATACCGGTTTTGCTATCAATAATATCGTGAAAGAGGTATTAAGTGATATGGAATATAAAAGTGACGATCTATTGCGCGTGGAACGTAATAGCGCAAATCAGATTACAAGTGTAGAGTATGATTCGGCAAAACTAAATGCGCTATTGTACTCCGCTTTAAATACAATTGATGAATCTTTATTGGCAGCGCAGGATGGAAAAAAAGATCCGACAACTAAAGAGGTCTTTTATGAAGATGGAATCTTATATGAAGTACCAATCGGTTATTTTACGAAAACTTATTTGTTTTATGATAAAGGGCCGAAGGTTAAGATACGTATGAAGATGCTCAACGATGTCACCGGAGAAATCAAAACAGAGGCAAAGCCTTATGGTATCAATAATACGATGATCAAGATTTCTCTTGTTGTTCATGTGGATGCACAAGTCATCACGTTTTTAAGTGTGAGTGAATATAAGACGAAAATGGAACTTCCCATCATCATTCAAGTGGTAAATGGGGACATACCGGAAATCACACCGTATGCGCTTACAAATAATTGATATTTTATTCACAAAATGTAAAAAAGTGTTGGATATCCAACATGTTTTATAAAAATAAGAGTGTTATCATAGAACTGGTTAAAAGAGAGCTGGTGCGATTATGAATGTCGAACAGACAAAATCCCTAACCTTCTACGGTCGTCAAGAATTGGCGATGATTCCTATTCTCCTTTATGTGGTTTTAGGAGGAGCTATCATGATAGGATTTCAGTATTATTCTATGAAAGTGCTGATCTTTGCGGCCATCGTTTCCATCTTTATTGGTTATTTGTTTTGCCGCAAGAAAAAGGAATACTGGAATGCCATCGTACGAGGATTAGCACAGTATGGAAATGCTCGGCTCATTCTGATTTTTATGGTGATTGGTATCTTTTCTAAGGTGTTAGTGACAGGAGGCATCGGCGGTGGCTTTATCTGGGCCAGTTTGCATTTAGATTTACATGGTGGTGCCTTTGTGGTCTTTTGTTTCCTTGGCTGCAGTATTATTTCAATGGGCGCAGGTGCACCGATTGCGGCGTTATTGGCGGTGGTACCGATCTTTTATCCGGCCGGTATTATGCTAGGTGCTAATCCTGCTGTGTTATTGGGGGCAATGATGAGTGGCATCTTCTTTGGCGATGCTTTATCACCAAGTTCGCAGGTCATCCATACGACCATTGCTTCGCAACACGATGCCCATACCCAAAAGAGCGCGGATTTAATCGAAACGATGAAAGAACGTTTGCCTTATATCCTTTTCGCCGGTATTGTTTCCATGATTCTCTTTTATTTCTTAGGCAGTGATACAAGTGCGGTAGAGCATGTGGCAGAATTAAGCAAGCTTTCTAATCGTTCAGGCTTATGGATGCTGCTGCCCATCGTTGTCTTATTGCTTATTTGCTTTAAGACAAGTGATTTGTTCATGGGAGTGAGTGGAGGTATTCTTACCGGTATCGTCATTGGCTTAGTAACCGGCATTTTCCAAATGTCGGATATCTTCTTCATTGATACAACGACCCAACAGCTGCATGGGGTATTCTTCGATGGCATTACTAGCGTAACGGATATCATCCTATCTACCATTTTGTTATATGGTTTGATTCAGGTCGCAGTTGAAGGCGGCATGATGCAGAAATGCTGTGACTTTTTGCTAAGTCGTAAGATGATCCAAAAGCCGGCAGGGGCAGAAGGTATCATCGCCATTGGTGTAGGTGTGGTAAATGTCTTACTGGCGGGCTGTGTCTTACCTTCGATCATCATGTTTAAAGATGTGGCAGATACCGTTGGACAAAAGGCTGAGATTCCTGCCAGTCGAAGAAGTATTCTGTTAACTGCGATGGCAACCAATGTGACTGCCATTGTCCCAATCAATTCGGCCTTTGTCATGGGTGCTGTAACGGTTGTTGCGGAAATGACAGCGAAAAATCCAATGCTGCCGAATGTTACACCATGGCAAATCTCTATATCGTCATATTACTGTTTGTTGTTAACACTTGTCTGTATCGCCTGGGTCGTATTTGGTCTGGGCCGACATAGAGAAAAAGTGAAACATAGCTTGCATATGCAAAGGAGTGGTGAAAGATGAGTGAAATGTATGATGTTGTTATTATAGGTGGCGGCCCTGCCGGATTAGCAGCTGCTATCTATGCAGGCCGCGCACAGCGCAAGACACTGCTGATTGAAAAAGGCAGCTATGGTGGAAGAATTAATGACACTAGAGAGATTCGTAACTATCCGGGTACAATTTCTGATAGCGGCGCTGGATTGATGGAAAAATTCAAGGAACATGCACGCAGCTATGCAACAAATGAATTCAAGCGTACAACGGTTACCGGCATTGAAAAAGCAACGGATGGAAGCTTTGTGATCCATACCAAACGCCGTGGAGATTTCTTAGCACAGTGCGTGTTATTAGATACCGGTACAAAACCAAGAATCTTAGGTATTCCCGGTGAAGTTGAATTTGCCGGATATGGCGTTGCCTATTGTGCAACATGTGATGCGGAATTCTTCAAAGGCAAAGAAATTTATGTGTTGGGTGCCGGAGATCAGGCAATTGAAGAAGCCGATTATCTGACAAATTTTGCAAGTAAGGTCACCATCATCGTCTTACATGAAGAAGGCCATCTTGATTGTAATGAAGTCGCAGCAGAAACCGCCTTCCATAATCCAAAGATTCACTTCGTTTGGAATTCTACCTTACAGGAAATTAAGGGAAAAGAGGAAGTCGAAAGCCTAGTCATCAAGAATGTTGTCACCAATGAAAGCAAGGAAGTAAAAGCCGATGGTATCTTCTTCTTTGTTGGCATAGTACCGCAAACCGAATTTGTAAAAGACTTGGTTGCCAGTGATAAGAAAGGATATATCAAGGTAAATGAAAAGAAAGAAACCAATGTGGCTGGCATTTATGCAATTGGTGATTGTACCCAAACTTTCTTACGACAGGTTGTAACTTCTGTCGCCGATGGTGCGATTGCGGCAACGGCCAGTGAGCGCTATGTGAAAGAAAAGAAACAGATTGATGCTATCCTAACACCGGACAGTGGCAAAGTAGCCTTTCTGTTCTACAATCCATATGATAGTGCACAAATTGATGTTCTTACGAAGATGGAAGAAAAGCTTGGTGAAACTTATCATGTCATACGTCAGGATATCACACGCCAAAGTTTATTGTATGAACGCTTGCAAATGCACAATGTACCAGCAGCCGCTTATTATGAAAACGGCCAAGTAGAACGCATCGAAGAATCTTTATAAAGAAAATAGAAAAATGGCTCATACAGCAAAGAATGCTGATGAATAAAAGAAAGAATGGAGGAATGAGTTATGGGACAGCCAAGTGTTTTCCCTCATGGAGTTACTGTTTATGATCCAAAAAAATGTTGGAGTGGGTATACGATCGTACCGTTGATCAATGATGGTGTCTTGTTGTTTGATATGAATGGAAATGAAATCCGTCGTTGGAATATGCATGCCATGCCACCAAAATTATTACCAGGAGGTTATGTGATGGGACTTTCCGGTTACCGTCATCCAGACTATGGTATGCAGGATGGTGTTAACCTGATTGAGATTGATTATGATGGAAATATTGTATGGGAATTTGATAAATTTGAAGAAATCAATGACCCGGGAAGAGATCATCGCTGGATGGCACGCCAGCATCACGATTACCAGCGTGAAGGAAATCCTGTCGGCTATTATGTGCCAGGCATGGATGCCAAACCATTAGAAGGGAATACGTTGATCCTCGTACATCAAACAGTGCATAATCCTAAGATTTCAGATAAAAAGCTGTTAGATGATTGTATGATTGAAGTCGATTGGGAAGGCAATATCTTATGGAAATGGTCTATTACCGATCACTTTGATGAATTAGGCTTTGATGAAGCAGCCTTAAATATCCTTTCCAGAGATCCGAATATGCGTTCATCTGATGGCGGTGTCGGTGATTATCTACATGTGAATTGCATGAGCTATCTTGGACCTAATAAATGGTATGATCAAGGGGATAATCGTTTCAAACCGGATAATATTATCTTTGATTGTCGTGAAGCCAATATTTTAGCAATCTTAGATAAGGAAAGCGGTAAGATTGTTTGGCGTATCGGTCCTGATTTCAACGCAACACCGGAATTGAAAAAATTAGGTTGGATCATTGGACAGCATCACTTCCACATGATTCCTAAAGGTCTTCCTGGTGAAGGCAACCTGTTAGTATTTGATAATGGTGGTTGGGGAGGTTATGGCGTTCCTAATCCAGGCTCTAAAAACGGAACTAAAAATGCGCTGCGCGATTATAGCCGTGTATTAGAATTCAATCCAATTACATTGGAAGTTGTTTGGAAGCTGACCCCAAAAGAACTCGGTCATGCAATTCCTACCGATGCTAGTAAATTTTACAGCCCTTATGTATCCAGTGCCCAGCGTTTGCCAAATGGAAATACCCTAGTGACAGAAGGCAGCGATGGTCGTATAATAGAAGTAACGGCAGAACATGAAATTGTTTGGGAATGGATTTCACCTTATTATACCCATAATGAAACCGGACCAAAGAATAATATGATCTATCGTGCATATCGTTATCCATACAGTTATGTACCGCAAGAACCAACACCACAGGAAGTTGCAATCCCTAAAATTGATAATATTACCTATCGTGTACCTAATGCCGGTGCCTTTGGTGCTAAGAAGATTATTGATGTAGAGGGAACTTTACCTTATTATCAGGATGTAGCTCTTTGTGTTGCGACCGATGATGAAGAAGACATGAGCAAGCGTGAGAAAGTATTTAGCGTAGATACGGATTTATTTGAACCGGTAAACAGCTTTGCGGATTGGAATGAAAAAGTATTAAAGGTAAATGATAAACCAGTGCTTGTCTTGTTTGGTGCTGAACGCTGTGTTCATTGTAAAGCGTTGCATCCGGTATTAGAGGAAGCTTTGCAGGATGAATTTAACAGCAGTTTCCATATCCGCTATGTCAATGTGGATGAAAATAAAGACATTGTGGATGCATGTCATGTACAGGGGATTCCTGTTGTGGCAATCTATCGTCATGGAAAAGAAGTACAACGCTTTAATGGAGAACGGGATTACGATGATGTCTGTGATTTCTTAGATCAGGCATTTGCATAAAACTACATGAGGCAGGAGGTAGACTTCCTTGGAAAACCGTATATCGCAACAGACACCTTTCGCATATCGCTGTTTACATCATCCCGTATATGGGAAAGCCTTTCGTTATCAAAGCTATAAAACAGCAGAAATCATCCATCCAACAGGAGCACCGATTGATGAATTCGGAATCGTGGTGGATGGTATCTTAAAGGCAAATCTGTATACCGTAAATGGCTGAGAATTGTGCAGTGCTTACTTTGAAGATTGTGATGTGTTTCCCGAATTTCTCTACTTCACTGGCAAAAAAGTATATACGTATACATTGGCAGCAGTTAAGAAAACAGAAGTTGCATGGATAGCGACTTCTGTTTTTGAGCGTATGTTACAGGAAGATTCCGAAATGATGTATTCCTTTATGCTCTATATCTCAAAACGTGGATTAAAGAATCAGATGCTGTTAAACTGTTTAAATTATCAGACGATTCAAGAGCGTGTCGCATATTGGCTGATTGGTATGAATAATCTTTCGCAAAATGAACACATTCCTTTGCCAAAGTCACAAACGATGTGGGCAAATACCTTGCGTGTTTCACGTTCTTCTCTAAACCAGGAAATCAAGTGTATGGAAGCTCTAGGATATTTTCGCATTGATGGACATAATCTGGTGTTATTGAATCAAAAAGCATTGGAAGATTTACTATAGCCATAAGAGGATATGCATGAAGGATGAACGATAATGAAAAGCATAAAAAGAACCGATTGGTTCTTTTAATATGGAAAAGATGTTTTCCTATTTGATAGTGTATTTATGTGTATAGGGATGGTATTGAAAAAGAAGATTACTAGCTATTGTTCAATTATACAATAGTTGCAACCTTCTTTTTTCTTTTTATTTATGATGAGCAAAGCTCTTTACAAGGATTATGTTTTTATTTTTGAGCATCGATAAACTTACGGATATTGCTGGCATTGGCATATGCCTGATAGTCCTGCTCATCGGTAACGATCAAGGTTGGAGCTAACATGACCTTATATTGTTTTGTCAGCTTCTGATTTTCTTCAGCATCAATTTTTTCATAAGGAATGCCTGCTTGCTCTAACCATGTGGTAGCAATCTTGCAATTTGGACATGTCTTTGTGGTAAAGAGCATGACTTTTTTAGGTTGTACCTCTGGTTTTTTCGCTTCCTCATCTTTTTGAGGGGCGAACACATCTCTTCCTTTTAAGACGCTGTGACCGATATCATATTCTTTACGTTCTTTATATTCCTGGGATTTACCTTCATTCCAGTTTTGGATTGGTCGATAGTATCCTGTGATACGGCTCCATACTTCGGTCTTAGCACCACAGTGAGGACAAGTGTATTGTTCACCGGTGATGTAGCCATGGTTTGGACAGATGGAATACGTAGGGGATAAAGTATAATATGGCAGTTTGTAGTTTGCGGCAATGGTGCGTACCAAAGATGCAGCTGCTTTCCAATCTGGAAGTTTCTCACCTAAGAAGGCATGGAATACCGTTCCTGATGTATATAATGTTTGCAATTCATCCTGTACATCCAAAGCATCAAAGATATCTTCCGTAAAGCCTACTGGCAAGTGTGAACTATTGGTATAGTAAGGGCTATTGCCTTCTTCTGTTGCGGTAATGATATCTGGATAATGTGCTTTATCATGTTTTGCAAGACGATAGGTCGTAGATTCAGCTGGTGTTGCTTCCAGGTTGTATAGATCACCATATTCTTCCTGATAGATCACCAGACGTTCACGCATATGATTTAAAACTTCTTTTGCGAATTCTTGTGTTTCCTTATGAGTCAGATCTTTTCGCAGCCAGTTGGCATTTAAGCCGACCTCATTCATACCAATCAAACCAATGGTTGAGAAATGGTTCTCAAAAGTACCTAAATAACGTTTTGTATAAGGATACAGACCTTCCTCTAATAATTTGGTTATAACCGTACGTTTTGTTTTCAAAGAACGTGCGCTGATATCCATTAAATGATCTAAGCGATTATAGAATTCTTCTTTACTCTTAGCTAAATAGGCGATTCTAGGCAGGTTGATCGTTACAACACCAACAGAACCTGTGCTTTCTCCACTACCGAAGAATCCACCGGATTTTCTTCGTAATTCACGTAAATCCAGACGCAGACGGCAGCACATGCTGCGCACATCGCTTGGTTCCATATCACTATTTACATAATTAGAGAAATAAGGAGTACCATACTTCGCTGTCATTTCAAATAATAAACGATTGTTTTCGGTATCTGACCAATCAAAATCAGAAGTGATGGAATAGGTTGGGATTGGATATTGGAAACCACGTCCGTTGGCATCGCCTTCCAGCATGACTTCAATAAAGGCTTTATTGATCATGTCCATCTCTTTTTTACAATCCTTATATTTAAAGTCTACCTCTTTGCCGCCTATGATACAGTTCATTTCAGCCAGATCATTTGGAACGGTCCAATCTAAGGTGACATTAGAGAAAGGTGCCTGTGTGCCCCAACGGCTAGGGGTATTAACACCATAAATGAAAGATTCCACACATTTCTTTACCTGATCATAGTCAAGGTTATCAACTTTTACAAATGGTGCTAAATACGTATCAAAGGAAGAAAAGGCTTGTGCACCTGCCCATTCATTTTGCATGATGCCTAAGAAGTTTACCATCTGGTTACAAAGCGTTGCTAAATGAGAAGCCGGTTTTGAGGTAATCTTGCCAACCACACCGCCAAGACCTTCCTGAATCAATTGTTTTAATGACCAACCTGCGCAATAACCAGTTAACATGCTTAAATCATGGATGTGCAGATCGCCATTCTTGTGAGCATTGGCAATTTCATCATCGTAGATTTCAGAAAGCCAATAGTTAGCGGTAATGGCACCACTGTTATTTAAGATCAAACCGCCTACGGAATAGGTGACCGTTGAATTTTCTTTGACACGCCAATCGGTTGCTTTTACATAGCTGTCAACTAAGTCCTTATAATCTAAGATCGTCGAACGCATATTACGGATCTTTTCACGCTGTTTACGATACAGGATATAAGATTTTGCGACATCGGCATAATCTGCCTGAATCAATACATCCTCTACACTGTCCTGAATGTCTTCGACATGAATGCGCTCCTCTTTGATTTTTGGCTCAAAATCACTGGTGACACGCAATGCCAACATATCAATAACACTTGGATGATATTGGCGCTGGACAGATTCAAATGCCTGGGTGATGGCTATGGTAATCTTGGCGATATCGAAATCGGTAACCTTTCCATCTCTTTTAATTACTTTGTACATAGTTTTCTTCCTTTCCTTTACAAGCCTCTAAGCTGTGTATTTGCAATATATGGAATAACAGCTTCTTGTAATTGTTTCATGGTTTGGGCATCGTAAGCGTGTAGCCCTTTTTGAATTACTCGTTCACTATCGACGAAGCCTTGCAGATAATACGCTCTGGCACCCTTCAGCCATTTTCCGATTTCCTGCATATCGGCTAAGGTATGAAGCTCTTTTACAATCGTTGTCCGAAATTCATAAGGGATGTGATCTTCCATTAAATATGCGGCGCTTTCTTTGATTGGTGTCACATCAAAATTGTGAATGCCGGTTGTTTCAGGATAACGCTTTAGACAATTTTTAATGTCCATTGCGACATAGTCAATCAGTTTTTTCTCGACGAGTTCTTTTAAACGCTTTGGATAACTGCCGTTTGTATCTAGCTTTATTTGGTAACCTAATTCTTTGATGGTTCTTAAAAAAGATTCTAAGGTATCATTTAATAAAGGTTCACCACCGGTAATACAGACACCTTCTAAGACACTACGACGCTTTTTTAAAAAAGCGATAATATCTTTGGTAGGTATTTGTGAGGTATTCTCATTCAAGAAGACCAAATCGGCATTTTGACAAAACGGACAGCGCATATTACAGCCACCGGTGAAAATTGTGCTTGCCATCTTCTGCGGATAATCCAACAGAGTCAATTTCTGCAAGCCAAAGAGTTTAATTTCTTTTTCATCTTCCATGGCATCGTACTGCTTAGCTTTTTCAGTCAAAGCATCTAGCAAAGCTTCCGTATTGGCGCATTCGCTCGCACTCATGTCACGAGTCAAGCGTTCCCACCATTCTCGTCGAATGAGATAAATCTTTGAAATGATGTCTTTTGTACGATCGGTCGTATAGAGCAAGCGCACTCTTTTGTCCGTCGTACTGGCACAAGATCGAACATAGCCAGCATCCTCTAATTTACCAATGCTTTTGGTAATGGTGCCTTTATCAAAACATCCTCTCACTGCCAGTTCCTGCATGCTGATTCCTTCATTTTCATAAATCAAAATCAGAAAAGGAAGCTGTCCGGCATTGATATCATAATCACTTAACTGTTTATCATAATATTTTTGCCCACAACGATAAAGAATGGAGATATTCATCAATAAATAATTGTTGCTTTCCATGTCATCACTCCAAATAGTTGACTATTCAACTATTTGTATGATAACACAGCTTTTTCGTAACTTCAACCGTTTGGACCATGTAAATTATGAAAGTGTAGTAAACGTTTTCATTTGTAATACTATTACCGTTGATTGTCTAATGTTATAATGATACACACTGTTTTTGTGTGTAAACCTGTGCTTTCTATCAGAATGTGCTATGATAATAGACAAAAGACGAAAGAAGGATAAAATCATGATGGGTGTGTTTTTAGCTGGGATGGGAGTGTTGGTGTGCATTGTGAGTTATCTGCAATTGCGATGGATACATCAACAAGAACAAGGCTTTTTTTATCGGTGCCTGCAGGTGTTGTTAGTGAGTGGTGATGGTATTTTATTTTATCGCTTCAGCAATCAATTTTATCGTTTGCAGCAAGAATCTTTACGTGCATGGATCCTGCTTATATCAACAATTGTGCTGGTATGGCTCATATTATTTGCCCTCATGCAGGGGATTGCCTTTTTGTTAGATAAAAGAAGGGCGTATAAGTTATCTTTGCGCTATATTCTAGGTGGATGTATTCTTTTTACTGCCTTGTTTGTGTATATCGGTTATCGGCAGGCAGCACCGCTTGTCTTGCGTAGCTATAGCGTAATTGCGAAAATGAACATAGCAAAAGATCTGCAGTTTTATTTACTTAGTGATTTGCATTTAGGAAGTGGAATGGATAAGCAACGCATGGATGAAATGTTTGCGATGTTAGAAAAGCAGCCAATGGATGCTTTGTTAGTGGCAGGAGATCTCTTTGACGAAGCAACACCAACTTCTGGCTTACAGTATTTTTGTACGAAATGTCGAAGTGCATCCTTCCATGATAAAATTTATTACAGTCCCGGAAATCATGAATTGCTGAGTAAGAATCGTGAAACATATGAAACCCTCTTGAAGCAAAGTGGCATCCATATTCTAAAAGATGAAACAACCCTCGTAGATCATCGGTTTTATGTGATTGGACGCAAGGACAAAAAGGAAAAACGTATGGAGCTTGCCACCTTAATAAAATCCTGTCAAGCAGACAAGCCAATCATCGTTATCGATCATCGACCATGCTTTGATGATGTCCATGCGATTGATTTACAAGTTAGTGGACATACGCATCAAGGACAAATCTTTCCTAATACCCTTTTCACAAAGCTGGCATATCCTTACGATTATGGAGCTTATCAACAGCCATATCCGATGATCGTCAGCAGTGGAGCTGGCACTTGGGGCATGCCGATACGTATAGGAACAACCTCTGAAATTGTTAAAATTACGCTTAAGGGCCAGTAGTTTAGGGAAATGTTATAGAAATTTGCCGAAATGCCAAAGATTTTTGCTAGTGTTTTTTTTAGCGCAATCGCTATAATAAAACCACACAAAACGTAGAAAGGGGTATTCATGTTAAAAGATAAGTTAATTGCATTGCGTAAAAAAAGTGATTATAGTCAACAAGAGCTAGCCGATTTGCTGTCTTTAACAAGACAAACCATATCGAACTGGGAAAATGGGCAAAGTGCACCGACTTTTGATAAAGCTATCGAGTTGGTGGCTATCTATCATATTTCTTTGCAGAAACGAATGCTGAGGTATATCACTTGATGTGGAAAGCATAAAAAAACATGCAAGCATATGAAAAATGATGTTTGCTTGCATGGTATAGGAAGCATAGAGCAAACGGCTTTATGCTTTTTTTGAAATGGTAAAACATAAAAAAAGCCTTTTTGCAAAGGCTAGTTCGTAAGTTGGTGGGGAAGGCGGGACTTGAACCCGCACGGGATTAACTCCCAACGGATTTTAAGTCCGTTGCGTCTGCCTATTTCGCCACTACCCCAAGTAATGGAGGTTCCGATCGGACTTGAACCGATGATCACAGAGTTGCAGTCTATTGCCTTACCACTTGGCTACGGAACCTTATATTTATTTTTGATTGCCCCACATCATCGGTGCTATAACATTATATAATAAAATACAAAAAATGCAAGCAGAAATTTAAAAAAATTTAATTTTTTTCATGAGAAAATAAATAGATGTGCAAAAATAAATCCATAGCTCCTTTTATGATGGAGGAGTTATGGATGTTAGCAAGAGCTAGCAAAGAAAGGCAACTTCTGTTTTTACCCAATCTTACTTTACCATTCGTATGTGATACATTACCTTATGAAAATTGATTATGTAATGGATAGCAGACGGTAGAATCAATATACAGATAATTTACATAATGATAGCGTATTTTTGGATGACCATCGTGGAATATCTTATAGAATGCATAATAATCACTGATATTTAAATCATCCTCTAGATAATCAGACGCATGAAAAATCATCAAGAGTTTTAATTGTTTGACCACCTTTGCGAAATAAGCGGTCATATGTTTTACATCAGAAAAGGTTTGTTCATTATAAGCGACTCCCATATCCTTTTGAATGGTATCCATATGTAAATACACGGTATTGGTGATGGGAAGCTCAAAGAATCGCTGAATCACTTCACGTATGCGATTGATCTCTTCTTGCTTATCGTATTGATTTAATGGCCGCAACTGCTGGGGGTTTTGCGAAAGCGGTAAGGTCAAAGATGTTGGTATAAGGTACATATCCATAGAATCATCTTCCTGCATACTGGCTACCATGATATAAGGAAGATGCTTTCCGGTGATGAGGATGTTTTGCGTATCTTTTGCATGTACAGGTGTTAAGATAAATAAAAATAACACCATGAGAAAGACTGTATAAATTTTTTTCATAGGATTACCCTCCTTCTAAGGTTAGTATGTATGCTACGATGGTCTTCATGCAAAAGTGGATAAGGGATTTTTCTTATCACGAATCTCAATCTGAAGGCATTCACTATGAGCTTGCTATTGCAACTATTGTTCACTAGGAAGATCAAAAAAGCGTTTTCATTATTATGGATTGTTCAATTTATGTAAAATCATCGGAAGTAATATGAACTTAAATTAAGAATTAAAAGGTTGATTTGTTCATTTTATATGCTAAAATGAATATAACTTGAACAAAGGGAGGATGTGGAAAGATGAGGAAGGCAATCGTGGCATTGTTTTTAATTACGGCAATTCTGTTGCTGAGCATTCGTCAGGAAAGAGAAACCATCATTATTTATTCTTCCATGGAACAATTCCGTGGGGAAGAATTACAAAAACAATTGAATGAACAATTTCCTAATCTGCATGCCATGGTGATGTATGTACCAACAGCGAAAGCGGCGGCTAAGATCTATGTAGAGAAGGAACAAAGCGATGCGGATATCGTGGTTGGATTAGAATCTAGCTATATGGAAAAAATCAAAGATGAATTGGCAGATATCAAAGGTTACAGTAAATTGTCATATCTAGATGATCTAAAACCGGAGAACTATGACAATCGCTACGTGATTTGGGAACGTCAGGCAGGGGCTTTTATCATCAATACGGAAGTCTTAAAGAAACATCATCTTCCGATACCTACCAGCTATGAGGAATTGTTAGATCGTAAATATTATAATTTGATTGCAATGCCGGATCCTAAATCGAGTGGAACAGGCTATTTCTTTTATAAGAATCTTGTGAATACGATGGGGGAAAAAGCAGCTTTGGAGTATATTGATAAGCTGGAATATAATGTGAAGCAGTTTACTGAAAGTGGCAGCGGTCCTATTAAATTATTAATACAGGGCGAAATCGGAATCGGTTTAGGGCTGACTTTTCAAGCAGTGAATCAAATTAACACTGGTTCTCCTTTTAAGATCATTTATCCTAAAGAAGGTTCTCCTTATTCTTTGACAGGAACCGGACTTATGAAACGCAGCAGTAAGGATCCACAAGTGCAAAAGGTGTTTGATTTTATCATCAATGATTTCTTATTGTATGATAAAGAACACTTCTCGCCGGAACAAATCTTAAAGAAACAAACGAATACGATTAAGCACTATCCTACAAACATCCCATATGCAGATATGACAGGTATTGAAGATATCAAGGAAAAAGAAAGGTTGTTGGAAGTATGGAAATATTAAATCCAAAGTTGGTTGTAAAAGATCTTTATAAAAATTTTGATGGAAAGGATATATTAAAGCATATTTCTTTTGAAGTAAAAGAAGGAGAATTTTTAAGTGTATTAGGACCTAGTGGCTGTGGCAAGACGACTTTGTTACGTATCTTGATTGGATTGGAACAGCAAAATGATGGAACGATCTTATTAGATGGGGCAGATATCTCACACTTGAAACCAAGTGAACGTGGGATGGGCATCATCTTTCAAAATTACGCTTTATTTCCTAATATGAGCGTACTGGAAAATGTAGAATATGCCTTAAAGCAGCGTGCCGACTTAAAAAAAGATAGCCGCAAAACGGCTCTTTCAACCTTGGAAGCTATCGGTATGTTGGATCAGATTGATAAACGCCCTTCCCAGTTGTCCGGTGGGCAGCAGCAGCGCGTTGCAATTGCAAGAACCTTGGCTTTAAATCCAAAGATTATTTTATTAGATGAGCCAATCAGTGCGTTAGATGTTAGTATGCGCGAAGTGATGAAAAAAGAATTAAAGGATATCCAAAAGAAATTCAATTCAACGATGATCTTTATCACACATGAACAAGAAGAAGCTTTTTATCTATCCGATCGCATTATGGTAATGAGCGAAGGTAAAATTGAACAGATGGATACCCCACGTAATATTTATGAACATCCGGCGAATGATTATATCAAGGATTTTGTGATTGCACATCTGGATAGCAAACTAGCCTCACTTTGTGTTTGCACAGGGAAGAAAGTCTATGAAGAATAAGGGATTTCGCGCTGGCAAGCTGCTTGTAATCATCTTTTTATGCTTTTCTGTAATATTGCCTTTGCTTACGTTGTTCTTTCATATCGATGGTGCGGATGTTGATAAGATCCTTCATAGCCCGCAGTTTGCGCCTATGTTGATGAACTCTTTGATAACGACGACTTTGGCAACCTTATTCTCGGTTTCATTGGCTTTTGCCTTGGCGTGGTTTTTGAATCGTACTCGTATTCGTTATCGCTCCGTATTTACCGTATTATTTACTTTACCTATGTTAATCCCTTCTATATCACATGGTATGGGCTTAGTTTTATTATTTGGTGATAATGGGCTTATCAGCAATCTGCTGCATATGAAATTTTATTTATATGGGTATAACGGTATTATCTTAGGCTCTATCTTATATTCTTTCCCGGTTGCTTTCTTAATGCTATATGATACCTTTCAATATGAGGATTATACAACCTATGAAGCAGCTACTGTTTTAGGACTTAGCAAGAAACAACAATTTTTTACGATTACTTTACCAAATGTGAAAGGCCCTTTGATCAGCGTCATCTTCTCTGTATTTACGATGATCTTTACCGATTATGGTGTGCCGTTGGTCGTAGGAGGTAAGTCGATGACATTACCGGTTTACATGTATCGTGAGGTTATTGGATTACTTGATTTTTCCAAGGGTGCTATCATCGGGGTATTGTTGCTGATTCCTGCTTTCATCGCCTTTATTCTTGATTTTAAAAATGACAATAAAGGAAACAGCTCTACGGTAATCAGAAACTATGTCGTAAATGAAAATCGCAAACGTGATCGTATTGCTTATATCGTATGTATAACGACCCTCATCTTCATTTCTTTACCGATCATAACCTTTGCTATATTATCCTTCGTTAAACAATATCCTACCGATATGAGTTTTTCTTTGGATAATATCATACAAGCCTTTGATTTGGGTGTGCGGATGTATCTAAAAAATGCTTTGGCTATTGCCCTGTTAACAAGCTTTCTCGGTGTTTGTTTCACTTATTTTACAGCCTTTATTACTGCACGCAGCAAGCATTCCTTCTCCAATATGGCATTGCATTTGATTTCTATGCTGTCATTAGCGATTCCCGGTGTAGTGTTAGGTCTTAGTTATGTCTTATTTTATAAAGGCAGTCCATTGTATGGAGGACTTTCTATTTTGGTTTTAGTCAATATGACGCATTTCTTTGCCAATCCTTATCTGTTGGCATACAATTCCTTACAGCAGTTTCATAGTAATTTAGAGGATATTTCTGCCACACTGGGCATTTCAAAACTGAACATGTTAAAAGATGTTTATATTCCAAGTACCAGGGCAACGATTGTAGAAATGTTTTCTTACATCTTTGTCAATTGTATGGTAACCATTTCCGCTGTATCCTTCTTGGCAAATTTCCGCAATATGCCGCTATCCCTATTAATACCACAGTTTGATTCACAGTCCCTCATCGAAGCAACCGCTTTTATTTCTATTGTGATCTTGGCAGTGAATTTGGTGATGAAACTGCTGATTTACTTGCTAAAACGTTCTTTGCAAAAGGAAAAGTAGTTTGCAAGCAATAAGGGAAATGCTATAATCATCTTAGAATGTAAAGGAGAAACGCTATGACGTTAACATTAAATCAATTTGAAACGCTTGTGTATATTGAGCGTCATCAAAATATAAAAATCACACAGCGCGCTTTGGCTAAGCAATTGGATGTGTCACTGGGTGTCATCAATAAAGCGTTGACAGAATTATTGGAAAGTGAGATGCTTCGCTGTACCCGCAATTCCGTCTATGATGTCACTTTAAAGGGTTATGAAACCTTAGAGCCTTATCGGGTAAAAAAAGCCATCTTTTTAGCTGCCGGCTTTGGTTCTCGTATGGTTCCGATTACCTTAAATACCCCAAAACCACTTGTTTTAGTGCATGGCAAACGCATCATAGAAACCTTATTAGATGCAGTAGTCGCAGCCGGTATTGAAGATATCACCATTGTACGTGGGTATTTAGGGGAGCAATTTGATGTATTGCTGCATAAATATCCTAAGATTAAGTTTATTGAAAATCCGTTATACAACGAAACCAACAATATCTCCAGTGCTTATCTAATTAAGGATATGATGGAAGGTGCTTATGTATTAGAAAGTGACTTATTGTTGTATAATCCGGAAATCATTCGTAAATACGAATATGCAACCAATTATTGCGGCATTAAGGTGGATGTTACCGATGATTGGTGTTTCCATACAAAGAAAGGGTATATATCAAAGCTTAGTGTCGGAGGTAAAGACTGTCATCAGATGGTCGGTATTTCCTATTGGGATAAAGAAGATGGTAAAAAGATGGCGGAAGATATCGAAACTGTATTTAAAATGCCTGGTGGCAAGGAAAAATATTGGGATGAGGTTGCTTTAGCAGAGTGTCTGCATAGGCATAAAGTGATGGTAAAACCGGTGCATCAGCAAGATATCGTTGAAATTGACACATTTAAAGAATTAAAAATGATTGATCCTATTTATAATGTATAGTGATGTTTCCCTTGGGCATATTGTTAACAGGTGAATATGATGCAGGATAAATTTTATGAATTTGATGCCGTAATTAAAAAAGTAGATGGTATCGATGGTGCTTATGTGGAAATTCCTTTTGATGTAAAAAAAGTCTTTGGAAAAGGACGTGTGTTTGTGCATGCATGGTTTGATGGGGTACCTTATGATGGCAGTTTAGTTAAGCGACAGACTACTTGCCACATTTTGGGAGTTCGTAAAGATATTCGCTTGAAGATCAATAAACAAGCTTGTGATACTGTCCATGTAAGACTGCAAGAACGTGATCCAGGAGCAAAAAAGCAGTAAGTGATAAATATTTGTGCTACACTATAGAAAAGGAGTGATGTTCATGAAGACAATAACTATGCAAATTGAAGGGATGATGTGCGGACATTGTGAAAATCGTGTTCATAATGCAGTGATGGCACTGGATGGTGTAGAAAGCTGTGAAGCGAGCGCAAAGGACAATCAGGCAGTCATTCGTTTTGATGAAAGTAAGCTTAAAGAAAGCAATATAAAAGAAACTATTGAAGAAATCGGTTATGAGGTAAAGTAGGGTACGTAAGAAACGTATCCTTTTTTAATCATATAAATTTAGAATCAGAAAAAAATCCCATGTGTTTAGCATGGGAGAATAGCGAAGTAATTAGTTGTTTTCAGGTAGGGCTGCATTAATTTCATGTGCCCATTCAAAGCCTTTCTTTGCCATGATAACGGCAATGATTTCATTTATGACAGCCGCAGCCGCAATCGTTCCTTGAATAATCTGGGCGCTATTGGCATCAACACCCATTAATGTGTTAACGGCGATACCGGTAAAAATCAAAGAAACACCGGAATGGGGCAGTAAGGTAAAGCCTAAATACTTCTTTACTGTTTGTGGACTATGAGTGATCAAAGCTCCAAAATAAGCTCCGAAATATTTTCCGAAGGCACGCGCAAGAATATAGACAGCGGTGAAAAGACCAGCTCCTAATACAAGGTGATAATCCAAAGGCGCTCCTAAATTTAAGATGACAAGGATCATAGCGATAGACAGTAAAGGGTTAAAATCAGACATTAATACGAGCAAATCATGTTCCCTTATTAAATTGGCGAATACTGCTGAATAAGCCATTCCCATTAGCATAAAGTTTAAGATTGGGGAAGGCAATACATACGTATTTACAAGCATGCCAATACTTGAACATAGCAGAATTGAGAGAATAAGATTGGCGAAGAGTTGTTTACGTTGTCGATATTTACGCATTACATAACCGCTGATTGCCCCGATGATGGCTCCAATGAATAAGGGTAATACAACAATCAAAGGAATCATGTAAACAGGCATTGCACCTGAGGATATGTGTGCACTGACAATAGAAATGACGGTAAAAAAGACAATGACACCTACCATATCATCCAAAGCAGCCATAGGAATCAAGGTTTTTGTAACCGGACCATCCGTATGAAATTCACGAACGATAGATAAGGCAGGTGCCGGTGCAGTGGCAAGGGCAATACCTCCGAAGATAAAAGCTAGATATAAAGGAATGTCCATGAAATAGAAAACAAGCGCAAAGACAAGGGATACGACAAGGAAGGTTCCCAAGGATTGGGTCAGGGTTGTTAGGATAATCTGATTACCGGCAGCTCTAAGCTTCTTCCATATAAGTTCTGTGCCAATCATTAAGCCTACTGCACACTCAAAGATATGTACGATAGTTTCGTAAATAGAAGAATCTATGATATCTTGATTCAACAGATTAATGGCATGAGGACCTAACACCATGCCGGTCAATAACCATCCTAAAATCGCAGGCAGCTTCAGCTTTGAAACAAGTTTTCCTATCAAAATGGCGCAAACAAAAGCACCGAGTACACGAAGAAATGCCAACATTTAAAATTCCTCCTCTGCGATACCATATACCATCATATCAATCCATTCAGGTATGCGTTCTTCATGTTGTTGCACTATACCATCGAAATCTTCCTCGGATTCAATTGTATTACGGAAATAATCATTATAGGCATTTTGCATAACGTCTAGGTAGAGTACTGCTTTTTTAATGCTGACATGTTCACGTAGTTTCAGTTTTTTTAAATAATTGGCATACACTTCATTGTTTAAATTCGTTAAGGATGTTTTTAAAGCATCTATGTTTGGTTTTAAACGGGTAGGTGTGCGCAATAGGGCATGGAAAAACAAACCACGTAATTCAGGATAAGCTTTAAAGAAAGCGATGCGAAGCTGCATAAAGGTGCGAATATCTCCATTTTGTATACAGATTTTTCCATTGTCTAGATAGTATTCATACAAGGTTTTATAGCAGACCTGCACACAGGCAAGATATAGTTCATCTTTATCTTCAAAATAATGGTATATGATGCCTTTTGATATTTCGGCATGTTGACAAATATGATTCATAGAAGCCATAACGTAGCCATGTTTATTAAATTCTTTGATGGCTCCTTGAATGATCTTCATCTTCATTTGTTCGATTTGTTCATTTCGTTTCATTTCTCATCATCCTTTCAACTGGGAGTATCATAACATATTATCGACCGAACGGTCAATAATATTAATGCGTAAGTTATGTGAGCTTATAATCATAGAGTGCCAAATAAAGAATGTAGTAAATAGTATCTATAATAGCGGATGGTTTCTTTTAAACTACTATGCATTAGTTTCAATGAAAGGAAAGAGAAAAATTACAGCAATTACTGAAAACGCTTGCAACACACTTTTAAATAATATATTATTTAAATAATAAAGATAAAGAGAGATTGGGGAAAATGAGAAATTTCGTTTTTAATTTAAAATTATTATTTTATAAACAGAAACCACAAAAGGCATTTTTTGCTGTGAATACAAGACAGCTTTTTTAATATGCTTTTTATTCATAAGATGTATCATAACAACGAGTTTTTAATTCTACATACAATTCCGCTAATACACCTTCATAGTAAGGATTCACAAATATGCGCCCAATAACTAAGAAACTACCTAAGATCCACCAACCTAAAAACGATAAATCTAGCACAAACATATCGAATTTCTGATTATTTGTCATTTGACGAGAACGCGCAAAGGCTTCCTCACTGCTCATGGATGAATCCTCTGCTAAAAGATAAGGTATCATCTGATATTCATATGCTTTCACAATACCCGGTATGACAAATAACAAAGACCATAGAAAGATTTTTAAATTTTTTATGAACATGACTTTAACGATATTCAGATAATTGGTAGAAAATACCGAGAATAAGACAGATACTTGTTGTTCCTCATCAATGTTTTGAATGAAAAAACGTTTTGATCCACATTTTAAAGGATTTGCCACAAAGATACCATAGAAGATGGCTAAGATCCCAAGAATAATTGTCAAAATGACAAAGATAACCAATAAGCCGTTGTTAAATACATGATCATAAAGAACAGAAATAGGATAGCGATAAGTAAAAGTACCAAAGCTAACTGAAATTTCTTCATGATTTCTAACAAAGTTACTGGCATGTTCAGCCGTATTCCCACTAAATTCACCACATAAGATAAAAGCAAGAAAGGCTACGATAAACATTTTACCATAACTACGTTTCATGACCGCTTTACAGCGATCTTTTAATTCTGAACGATTCCACATAAACATTCACCCTCTTTGTATTAGTATATCTTATTTTTCTAAAAGAAAGAAGTTAAAAATAGAAAATGCGAATGTAAAAGATTCGTATATGTGTAAAGAAAACATGATATAATACCATCATGAAAAAGAAAGGGCGGTATTTCATGAGGCTTGCACATGTATTTGTAGAACATCCTATCTTACACCTAGATCATACTTTTACCTATACCTGCCATGATGAAGCCATACAACGTGGTGAACGTGTGCAGGTACCATTTGGAACTACCTCGATTATTGGTTTTGTCAGTGAAGTTGAAGAAGTGGACGAACAGCAATTACAGGCATATCCTTATGAAGTAAAACCAATTACAAAGGTGATTGATAAAGCACCGCTTATTAATGAAGAATTATTTGCGTTAGCAGATTGGATGGCTGCCACCTACATTGCTCCACGCATCAGCTGTTTTCAATGCATGCTGCCTGCAAAACTTAAACCAAGTTCTACGCATGGGACTATCAAGATGGAAACATGGGTAAGAATCAAGCAACAACCGCAGCAGCAATTAACTAAGAAACAACAATATGTCTATGAACAGCTTCAACAAGTAAAAACGATGTTGCGAAGCATTTATTATCAACAGTTTAAAACTTGTGGAAAAAAGCTTATCGAAATGGGAATTGTGGAAACATATCAAAAAGAGGTAAAAGCTGTTTGTGAAAATACGATACCCTCAGATGAAGAAAAAAAGCTGCAGCCGGATCAACAAAAGGCAATGCAATTGTTGTGGCATAGTAAACAACTTGTTTCTTTACTGCATGGAGTTACCGGTAGTGGAAAGTCTGAGGTGTTTTTACAGCTTGCCAAAAAGGTTCTAGAAGAAAAGCGCCAAGTTGTCATTCTAGTACCGGAGATTTCCTTAACTCCTCAGATGGTCCAGCGTGTGAAAGCTCGCTTTGGCAAAGCGGTAGCGATTTATCACTCTGCTTTAAATGCACAAGAGAAATATGAACAATATCAGTTGGTAAAGGAACACAAAGTACAAATTGTCGTAGGCACACGCAGTGCTATCTTTATGCCTTTTGATAATTTAGGTCTGATAATCTTGGATGAAGAGCATGATACCAGTTATAAACAGGATGCAACACCGCGCTATCATTGTCGTGATATTGCGTTATGGCGTGCCAAACACCATCATGCAAAAGTTGTATTAGCTAGTGCGACACCTTCTTTGGAATCTTATGCCAGAGCACACAAAGGAATTTATCAGCTTGTTGAATTGCCACAGCGTATCAATGCTAATTTTCCTAAGATTACATTGGTGGAAATGCGCAAAGCGGTTGGTAATAAGGAAAGTTATTTGTTATCCAATACTTTGATGGATGCTATTTATGAGCGACTGCAAAAAAAAGAACAGATTATTCTCTTATTGAATCGGCGTGGATATACACCGATCTTACGTTGTATTTCCTGCGGCTTTGTGCAGATGTGTCCACATTGCGAGGTAGCCATGTCCTATCATAAAGAAGAAAAGGTGTTAAAATGTCATACTTGTGGACATACCATGGCAGTACCGGCATATTGTCCGGAATGTGGAAAGGCTAGTTGGCGTTATCTAGGTTTGGGTACGCAAAAGTTGGAGGAGTTTGTGCAAATCAAGTTTCCCCAAGCTCGTATCTTGCGTATGGATGCCGATACAACAGGGAAAAAGCATGCGCATGAAGACATCTTAAAAGCTTTTGGTGAGCATCAAGCAGACATTCTGCTAGGAACGCAGATGATTGCGAAAGGATTAGATTTTGACAATGTTACATTGGTTGGCATTGTGAATGGCGATGCTATGCTGAATCGAAGTGATTATCGCAGCGGAGAACTGACATACGATTTATTAGAACAGGCAAGTGGCAGAAGTGGGCGTGGTGATAAAGCAGGAAAAGTCATCCTGCAAGTATATGATACGCAACACTATGCTATACAAAGTGTCCTTCATCATGATTATCTGATGTTTTTTAAGCATGAGATGCGTTATCGTCACTTAGCCGGATATCCGCCGTATCGTTATTTGGTATCTTTGGTTTTTTCTCATAAAACAAAAGAAATGGTGGAAAAGGATGTGAAAGCAGCCATGCAGATTTTAGAAAAGAAAGAAAACGGCAAGATTTTAGGTCCGGCTTCTTTAAACAAGCTACGTGACGAATATCGCATGCGGATCCTCTTAAAAGGAAAGGATCAAGCATTATTGAATCATTATGCATGGGATGTCTATCAGAACCATATAACCAAAAAAGCTAGAACACGATTGGATATCGATGTATCACCGGTGGTACTGGAGTAAAATATGAAAAAAGAACTTTTAAAAACAGTGTTGCCCTATGGTATAGCAATTGTATTATTGCTTATTGGCAGCTTTTATGATTATCAGATTACCAATGCTTTGCATGGACGATTACCCTATAGTGGTGTTTTCTTTGAACGATTGATTTTAATTCCTTTGCAATCTATGGTCATCGTAACTTTTGCGATGTTGTATCTCGTAAAACGAAAATATAGATATCTTTTTTGTGCTATGATTGCTTCTATTTACGTCGTACAGGATGCCTTACATTACTGGATGCGCATAGACGCTCTATGGTTATATGGCATTCTTCTTATATTGGCAGTTCTCTATCTTTTTACAATCTTGCTTCTATTATCACAAATGGATCAACATTTGTTGCAACAGCGGCTGCCTTTCTTTATCTTTTTTACTTGTGTGATGTTAAGTGCCGCAGCGTGTACAACCATCATAAAGCATTTTTGGGGCAGAATTCGCTATCGTGATTTAACAAATGCACAGGATTTTATAAAATGGTATCTCCCACAAGGTGTTACTGGAAATCGCTCTTTTCCTAGTGGTCATACGAGCGGATTTACTAGCATCCTGTGTTTCTTAGAGTGGCGGAAAAACCGTTATGAAAAACCATCAATCGTGCGTACGATCATCATTTGGATGTTAATTATATACATGCCTATCTCACGTATGGCCATGGGTGCTCATTTTTTAAGTGATACTGCTGTCGGCTTTCTTATGACCTATAGCTGGTATTTGTTTTATCGAAGATATTATCGAAGGAGAGAAGTATTATGAATGCTAGAATGTTTGCTTACACAGCGCTTTGTCAGATCTGTATCCATAAAACCTATAGTAACCTTTATTTACGTAAAGAATTAGATAAGGCTGAACATAAGGATAAAGGACTCATCACGACTATTGTATATGGAACCTTACAAAACTATCGCTTATGTCGCTATCAATGGGAAGATCTGGTACAGAAATTACCAAAAGAAGAAACAGCAGTCTTATTGGATATGAGCGCATATCAGTTGTTTTATATGGATAAACTGCCGGCATATGCCATTATCAATGAAGCTGTAGAGATAGCCAAAAAACATGGTGGTAAAAAACAAGGAGCATTAGTAAATGCCGTTTTACATAAGGTCATGCAGCGAGGGCAAAGAGAATTGCCAAAGGATGTGCTACAAAAGTTGGCAATAAAAACTTCACATCCAGATTGGCTCATCAAAATGTGGAAGGCGCAATACGGAGAGGAAACTTGCCGCGCCATCTGTGAAAGTAATATGGAAACGCGTAAACAGTGCGCCAGAGTGAATCTCATGCGTATGAGTCGTGAAGAATTACTAGCACAGGACAATCAATTTACAGTTGGACAATTAGCTTCTTCTGTATATTATCAAGGGACCTCTTTAGCCCATACTTCCTGGTATGTAGATGGTATGTTGTCCATACAGGATGAAGCCAGTCAACTGGTTGCTTATTGTGTGGATCCTCAGCCTAAGGAGCGCATCTTGGATGTATGTGCAGCCCCGGGGACAAAGTCTACACATATGGCGGAATTGATGCAGGATGAAGGAGAAATCATCTGTGGTGATATTCATGAACATCGTGTGGAACTAATTCAACAAGGTGCAGATCGTTTACAGCTGCATAGCATTCATCCTGTTGTCATGGATGCGACGAAATTACAAGGATTACAGGAAGCTCGTTTTGATCGTGTGTTATGTGATGTACCTTGCAGCGGCTATGGGGTTTTAGCAAGAAAAAGCGATATCAAGTATCATATGCAGAGTGAGGATATGGATTCATTGATTCCTTTACAAGCAGCTATTTTAGAAAAAGCAAGCACAATGGTGAAACAAGGCGGTATCCTTGTTTATTCTACCTGTACTTTAAATAAAAAAGAGAATGAGAAGCAGGTAGAAAAGTTCTTAAAGAAACATGAGGAGTTTACCTTAGTATCACAGAGAACTATATTTCCTTTTGAGTTTGGCAGTGATGGCTTTTATATGGCGAAGATGGAGAAGAAAGCTTAATTAAGATAGAGGGATTGATTATGAGAATCAAAGATTAGTGGTAGGGTAGAAAAGATTATTTCTGATTTTGTAGATGTGTATAATACGTAATTGGCATAGATTACGCAATTAATAGGATTTAAAAACCATAAAATGTGAGAGATGAGCATGCCGATCTTTCACCTTTTTGTGTTACATAGATAGTTAAGTGCTTGATATTTTACATTATATTTGGAATCTTTTTCATTGCGTAATGAAATGTTTCAGAGTATAATTCTGAATAACGAGGTGAACATGATGCTAGAAATAAAAGTATTAGAAAAGGTTCTGGAAACGGCTCTGAAAACCGGAGGCGATTTTGCGGAAATCTTTGAAGAAAAAAATTATCGTAATTCTATTTCCATGCTGAATGGAAAGGTTGAAGATGTTAACAGTGGAGTACGCAGAGGGATTGGTTTGCGTATCTATCATGGCTTAGAATCGGTATATGCGTATACCAATGATCTAAGTGAAGAAAATTTGATAAAAACAGCGAAGCAGTTATCTGCCGCTATTGATGATCAACAAGTCATTGAACATGTCAAACTTCAGGAAGTAACCTATGAGAATGCACATCCGGTTACGTTATATCCAAAGACATTTCCAATGGAAAAGAAAGTTGCATTGCTGAAGCGTGCTAATGATGCTGCCATGGCATATGATGCACATATCCAAAAAGCCATGTCATTTTTAATGGATGAAGAACAGCATGTTGCAATTGCCAATAGCGAAGGGCGCTATATTCAAGATACGCGTGTGCATACCCGTTTAGGAGTTACCGTAATTGCAGAAGACGGCGATTTGCATGAAACCGGAAGCTGTGCACCAGGATCTAGCAAGGGCATGGAATTTTATGAAGAAGCACTGCCGGAAGAAACAGGGAAAGAAGCAGCTAGAGCAGCAATGCAGATGCTTTATGCCGATGATTGTCCTAGTGGCACAATGCCAGTCGTGATTGAAAACGGCTTTGGCGGCGTTATTTTCCATGAAGCGTGCGGGCATGCCTTAGAGGCTGCAGCAGTTGCGAAAGGTCAGTCTGTATTCTGTGGTAAATTAGGACAGAAAATAGCAAGTGAGTGTGTTACCGCAGTTGATGATGGAACGATACCAAATGCATGGGGTTCTGAAAACATTGATGATGAAGGAAACTTCCAACAGCGTCGTGTATTGATTGAAAATGGTATTTTAAAAAGCTATATGATCGATAGACTCAATGGTCGCAGAATGGGTATGGAAAGTACTAGCAGTTCTCGTCGAGAATCTTATAAATATGAAACAACTTCCCGTATGTCAAATACTTTTATTACAGAGGGAAATGATACGTTGGAAGATATGATTGCAGGTATTTCTTATGGCTTATATGCAAAATCCTTAGGTGGAGGAAGTGTAGATCCAAGTACCGGAGATTTTAACTTCTCAGTACGTGAAGGCTATTTGATCAAAGACGGTAAAATCAGTAAACCGGTGAAAGGTGCTACTTTGATTGGTAATGGTGCTGATGTCTTGATGAAAATAGATATGGTAGGAAAAAATGTATTACGTGCACCTGGTATGTGTGGGGCAAGCAGCGGTTCTATTCCTACTGATGTAGGACAACCACCATTACGAGTAAGTGCGATGATTGTCGGTGGTAAGGAAGGAGGAAGTGCAAATGAATAAGCAGTTATGGATGGATGCGGCAAAAAAAGCCGGATTAGAACAATTTGAAATCTATGAACAGCGACACACCTCAACTTCTATTAATGTTTATGAACAAAAGGTAGATTCCTTTAGTATCAGTGATTGTGATGGGATTGCCATGCGTGGGATTTATCAGGGGAAAATGGGAAACTGTTTCTTAGAAGAAGTAGATGATGCGCAGATAGACGATGTATTAGATCAGATTAAACAAAATGCTTCTATTATTACTGCGGAAGATAAAGTAATGATCTTAGCACCAGCAGAAAGTTATCCAACAATACAAAAGCATAAAAACACATTATTAGAAACAGAAAACAGTTTAAAGATCCAGAAACTTAAAGAACTGGAAGAAACAGTAAAACAAATGGATTCACGAATTGCACAAGTCATGACAACCACCTATGAAGAAAGTGTTGCAGTACGCAGTATTGTAAATACAAAAGGTATGGATCTTTGTGACAGTGACAGTTGTTCCATAGTTTATGTGGAAGTATTGGCAAAGGACGGCGAAGATACAAAGAGTGCTTTTGATTGGCTGTATATAAAAGATCTGGAAGCCTTGGATATTCCTGCTTTTGCGCATAAATTATGTGATAAGGTCATCAATAAGCTTCATGCGGATACGATAGAAAGCGGCAATTATCCATTATTGATGGAAAAAAGTGCTATGACCTCATTGTTTAGTGCTTTAGCAGGTTTGTTTGATGGCGAAAATGCTTTTAAGGGTATTTCTATTTTGAAAGATAAGCTTGATGAAGCTATCTTTGATGCAAAGATTAGTGTAATTGATGATCCTTTAATGGAGGATGGCATAAATTCGGCATCTTTTGATGATGAAGGTACAGCATGCTATACGAAAACAGTCGTTGATAAGGGAATATTAAAAACGTATCTGCATAATAGCAAATCAGCAGAATTGATGCAGACAACTTCTACTGGCAACGGCTTTAAAGGTGGCTATGGCGGACCAGTTGGTATTTCACCAACAAACTTTTATATCGAAAATGGTATGGCAAGCTATGAAGAAATGATTAAAACGATGAAAAAAGGTGTTATTGTCACCAATCTGAATGGTCTGCATGCCGGATTAAATCCAGTATCAACAGAGTTTTCGTTACAATCCGAAGGTTTTTATGTAGAAGATGGTGTCATTGTGAAACCAATTAACCTATTCACGATATCCGGTAATTTCTTAGATATGATGAAGCATATTAAAATGGTTGGCAACGACTGTAAGATGGGAATGAGCGGTGTCGGTACACCAAGTATTTTATTTGAAACCATTGCTGTAAGTGGTAAATAATCATAGAGAAGAGTTTTCCAAAACAGGTAAACTCTTTTTTTGAATGTTAAGTTTAGGTAAGCAATATTCAAAAAGTGTTGTTTTTATTTTTTCATCTATTATTCTTGTGCCACCTGCATAAACAAATCTTTCTGTTCATTCAGCTTCTTAAAGAAAATCTTAAAACTTCCTGAAAATCCATTCAATCTAATAGGTAGGATGGTCAATTCTATGGTAAAATAAAAGGCGGTTGGTGATAACATGAAGAGTTTATATGATTTTAACTATGAGCAAATGGCAGAATTGGCACTTTCTCATGAATGGAAGAAATTTCGCGGACACCAGATTTTTCAATGGCTGTATCGCAAACGGGTAACCTCTATTGATGAAATGAGTGATTTGTCAAAGGAAACAAGAGAAATTCTAAAAGCAAACTATGCTTTGAAGCCATTGACTTTAAAAGATAAACAAGTATCCAGTGATGGTACAACAAAATATTTATTTGCCTTGGAAGATGGCTCCTTGATCGAAAGCGTCTTAATGCAGTTTGATTATGGAAAAAGCATCTGTGTAACAAGCCAAGTTGGTTGTAATATGTCCTGTGCGTTTTGTGCCAGTGGTTTAACGAAGAAAAAACGCAATCTTACCAGTGGTGAAATGGTTGCACAGGTGATGTATGTACAACAGGATTTGGATAAACAGGAAGATCGTTTAAGCCATATCGTTGTTATGGGTACCGGAGAGCCATTTGATAACTATGAAAATGTGATGAATTTTTTAAGTACGGTGAATCATGATCGTGGCTTAGGTATCGGGGCAAGACATATTACGATTTCGACTTGCGGTGTCGTTCCTAAGATCTATGAATTTTCAAAGGAACATACCCAGTATAACTTAGCGATTTCTTTGCATGCGCCTAACAATACGCTGCGTGATGAGCTGATGCCGATCAATCACGCCTATCCTTTGGAAGAACTCATGAAAGCAATTCGTCAGTATGCATCAGAAAACAATCGACGTTTAACGTTTGAGTATATCTTATTAAGAGGTGTCAATGATCAAAAAGAGCATGTGAAACAGTTGGCAAAACTATTGCGTGGTTTAAATGCTTATGTAAATTTGATTCCTTACAATGCAGTGGATGAGAAAGGTTTTCAAGGTGTTGATCATGCCCATGCAATGGTTTTTTATGATGCCCTCATGAAAGAAGGGATTCGCTGTACGATTCGTAAGGAGCATGGAGCGGATATTGATGCGGCATGCGGACAGTTAAGAGTGAAGCATTTACGCAAAGAAGCAAAAGAAAGGCAGGGAAACTAGCTTGAAGTATTATGGAAAGAGTCATATCGGCTTACGTCGTAAAAATAATCAGGACAGTATCTGTCTGGCAGAAAATCAACAGCATGCTTTATTAGCCGTTGTCTGTGATGGCATTGGCGGAGGTAAAGCCGGTGATGTGGCGTCCGCATTGGCCGCAAAACATATGAAAAAAAGCTTTGAACAAGCAGTATTATGCCATAAAAATGATGTAGAAGTAAAACAATGGCTGAAAGGTGTCGTTCAGGAAGCAAACGATTTGATTTTTACGCAGGCAACCAGACGAGAAGAACAGCGTGGTATGGGAACAACCATGGTTGGTATCTTGCATTGTCCGGATGCGACCTATGTGTTTAATGTCGGGGACTCTCGTACCTATGGGTTATATGAAGATGATTTTTTATGTTTGACAGAAGATCATTCCTATGTGGCTGATTTATTAAAACGCGGTGAAGTGAGTGAAGAAGAAGCGAAGCATCATCCTAATCGCAATGTGCTGACAAATGCTTTGGGTATTTGGGATAGTGTAAAGGTTGATATCAATAAGGTTAAAGAAGATTATAAGATGCTATTAGTGTGCAGTGATGGTCTTCATGGCTATGTAAGTGAAGAATTAATCCGCCATATCATGGAAAGTGATTGTGCATTACAGGCAAAGGTAGATTTATTAATTCAAGCGGCATTAGATGCCGGTGGTTATGATAATGTTAGTGTCATCCTTGTGGATAAGGAGGATGCAGCAGATGAATAGAATGCAAAAAATGATAGCAGAACGCTATATCATCAAAGACAGTATCGGAGAAGGCGGCATGGCAGATGTGTATCTGGCTGAGGATACGATCTTGAATCGTGAGGTTGCCATCAAGGTGCTGCGTGGAGAATTAAGCAAAGATCCAGTCACGTTATTGCGCTTTCAGCGTGAGGCAAGTGCGGTCAGTAAGCTTTCGCATCCCAATGTCGTTGATGTCTATGATGTAGGAGAATATGATGGGCATCATTATATTGTCATGGAGTATGTCAGAGGAAGAACCTTAAAACAGTTGATCAGTCAGCGTGGAGCCTTGCATAAGGAAGAGGCTGTTGATATTATGATTCAATTAACCAGTGCGGTACAGCATGCGCACGAGCATAACATCATCCATCGTGATATCAAACCGCAAAACGTCTTAGTGAAGGATGATGGAACAATCAAGATTACGGATTTTGGTATTGCGCTGGCACATGATTCAGTACAGTTGACCCAAAGTGATGCAGTACTGGGCAGTGCGCATTACTTAGCACCGGAAACTACCAGAGGGGAAACACCTACGAATCAGGTTGATATTTATGCTTTAGGAATTGTTTTCTACGAATTGTTGACAGGCAGCGTACCTTTCCGCGGTGATAATCCGGTACAGATCGCCATGAAACACCTACGTGAGGAAGTACCTAGTGTATGTGAATTTAATCCTACCTTGCCTCAATCAATTGAAAATATCATTATCCATGCGACGGTAAAAAACCGCAAACTGCGTTATCAAAGCACCAAAGAAATGTTATATGATTTAGAACATTGTTTAGATGCATCAAATGCGCATGTAAAAAAACTCAGCTTTGCGCAGGAACAAGATCCTACCCTGATCATGAAGGAACAAAAAAAGGTGACTCAACATAAACCGCGACAAGCAAAAGTGATGGAAATACCGGATGAAGATGACCATCCGCAAAAAGCGGAACAGCAAAAAACAAAGAAGAAAAAGCACAAAACACCACTCATAATTGGCATTTGTATCGCTATTGGAGCACTTGTGGCTTTCATGATTTTCACTAATATCATGTCGCCGAAAGAAGCGGCCATTCCAGAAGTTATTGATCTTGCGAAAGATGAAGCTATCACCAAATTAAGTGAAGCAGGATTTGCTAAGGATAAGATCAAAATCGAAGAGAAATTAACCGATGATAAAAGTTCTGGTACGGTAGTAGATATTTATCCAAAAGCGGGCAGTAAGTATAAAACTAGTGATCCTATTACGTTAACGGTTTCAAAAGGTACGTATTATATCGTCGAAGATTACAAAAATCGTCCATATGAAGATGTGAAAAAGGAATTAGAAGAATATGCACCTAAGGTGAAGCTCATTGTTAAAGAAAAAGAGAATGCAGAGTATAAACCAGGGTACATTATCGAACAAAGTGGTTTAAATATTGGCGAAAAGCTGGATCCACAGCAACCTTGTGAATTATATGTAACGGTAACAAAACGCGTGGAATTTACGATTCAGCTGAATGGTAAAACAGTGGAAGAAGCACAGAACATCTTGGGGGAAAAAGGAATCATCCCGGTATTGGTACAAATGGATAAACCAGAGGATGAAGAAGATGTTGAGGAAGGAGTTGTGGTCAAGAGTGATCCTGTAGAAGGCAGTTGGTACATACAGGAGGGCTCTAATACGATCACATTGTACTACTATTGATGGAAACAGGAAGAATTATTAAAATCATTTCGAATCAGTATGAGGTATTAAATGAACAGGGTGAGCATTTAGCCTGCATTGCCATGGGCAAGCTGCGTAAGCATAAAGCGCCGGTTGTTGGCGATGTTGTAAAGCTTCAGCGATTTGACGCACAAATCGGTATTCAGAAAATCTTACCTAGAAAAAATGAATTGCTGCGTCCGGCGATTGCCAATGTCGATCAGGCTATCATCGTCATGTCTTGTAAAGATCCGGATTTCTCTACGGTGTTGGTAGATCGTTTGATTTTTCAAGTATGTTACGCACAGATCCATCCCATCTTATGCTTTACGAAAATGGATCTTATCGAGGAAGATGATGAAATTCATAAAAAAATCATGGCGTATCGCGATAGTGGCTATGATGTTTATGTCAGTGGGAAAGGGTATGCCAGTGATGCGCTCATACAAATATTGAAAGGGAAAATCTCCGTCTTGACAGGACAAAGTGGTGCTGGAAAAAGTTCATTGCTAAACCGTATTGATCCAACATTTCATTTGCAGACACAAGAAATCAGCAAGGCATTAGGACGTGGAAAACATACGACCAGACATTGTGAATTGCATGAGATTGCCGGTGGATGGGTAGCCGATACGCCGGGCTTTTCTTCCATGGATTTTACAACGATGGACATTCAAACGCTGGCTGAACGTATTCCTGATTTTGCACCTTATCTGCATCAATGCAAGTTTAATGACTGTATTCATGTGCAAGAACCAAACTGTGCCATTCGCGAGGCCGTGGAAAAGCAAGAAATCAATGGTGAACGCTATGCACATTATCTGGAAGTTGTGCAGATGATCAAACAAGCAAAACCTAAGTATTAATCTAATATAAGAAAAGGAGGAAAAAAATGAAACAAAAATTAGTAATCGCGCCATCGGTGTTATCATTAGATTATGCAAGAGTGAGTGAACAGTTGGCCGATTTGAATAAAACACGTGCAGAATGGATGCATTTTGATGTGATGGATGGACACTTTGTGCCGAATTTAACCTTTGGCCCGGATATCTTAAAAGGCTTTAAAAAAGCAGTAGATATGGTGATGGATGTGCATATCATGGTGAGTGATCCTAAGTTTTATGCGCCTATTTTCATTAAAGCCGGTGCCGATATCGTAACGTTTCATTATGAAGCTGTTGCATCTATCAAAGAATGTGTCGCCTTGTGTAGAACCATTCGCTCCTTAGGTGCGAAAGCCGGTGTGAGTGTGCGCCCTAAAACACCGATTGATGAAATATTACCATATCTACACGAAATGGACGTATTCTTGATCATGAGTGTAGAACCAGGTTTTGGCGGTCAATCTTTTATGGAAGATCAGTTGGATAAGGTAAGAAAATTGCGCAGCTATATTGATGCACATGAGTTAAATGTACGCATAGAAATTGATGGTGGTATCAACGCGAAAACAGCAAAACAGGCGATTGAAGCTGGCTGTGATACGCTGGTTGCGGGAAGCTATGTATTTAAACAAGATGTGCATGAGGCGGTAGAATCCTTATTATGCCTGGCGTAATTCTAATCAGTGGATTAGCTGAACGGGTGTATACAAAAGAAGGCTATGACATCATCGGGGTAGATCATGGCGCCTATATCTGTGCTTTGCAAGGCGTTGTCATGAAAGCTGCCATTGGCGATTTTGATAGTGTGAATAAAACGCAGGTTATCCAAATCCAACAGATGGCAGAAAGAATGGAACAACTTCCTTCACATAAGGATGAGACGGATACAGAAGAGGCGATACTGTACGCTCTTGCACATGGTTATGATGATATTTGGGTCTATGGTGCATTAGGTGGGCGCTTAGATCATGAATTAGCCAATTTATATCTTTTAATGCATCGCAATTATCCCATCACCCTGGTCAATGAACAAAATCGTATTCGTGTAATAAAAGAAGGTACTTATAAAGTACCTAAAGAATATACCTATTTGTCGTTTCTAGCTTTAGAAGACTCCCAGATAACAGAAATCGGCGTTGCCTATCCGTTATCCAAACGCTGTTTATCTACAAGAGATATATATGCAATCAGTAATGAAATCCTAAATGAGTATGCTGAGATTATTGTACATAAAGGAAGCTTTTTAATGATTGAATCAAGTGATAAAATATGATGAAGCGAACTCCAAAGTTTGGATAACCAAATGCATGGAGTTTTTTTCATATACGTTTTACCACATGTAGCTTTTTATTTATACAGATGGTGCTTGTTCATAATAAAAAACACAGTTTCTTATGACAACATGGAATCTTTGGTAATTAGGTAGTTGTCCTTGCTTGGCTCATGGATGCGGATTTTCATAAAGCAAATGATATGATCTGTAACTGTTGTTTAAAAAATTTGAAACGACATAGCTTAGCCGGTTTTCATATTGTGGATAAAGGGATGTGAGATAGAAAAATATGTTAAAAAACTTTATGGGTAGTTTTTAGCTATCTTGTGTTGTTCATGGTTGATAGCAGCAAATTTTGTATATTGGTTAGCATATAAATATGAAGAGGCAATATGTAGTACATCAAACTTTGTTTAAAATACCGTTGTTATTAAGGATGAAACGGTATATGAAATAGAGTGGATCCTTTCGTTTTATCGTTCTTCTTTGAGGAACAGCTATTCTGTATTATAATAAGGGTAGCAACGACATATCCTAACAGTGAAAGAAGGATGAATATGAAAATCACGTTACAACAAAAAATAATAGAAATTACCAAAGATACGCCAGTGGAAAAGCTTATTCCGGCAGAAGAAAAAGCAAATGTCTATGCCATTGTCTTCAATGGGAAGCTCCATGATGTGAAGTATTGTTTAAAGGAAGAAGGAGATCTTTCCTTTGTTTATGCGGATAGTGAGATAGGGAAACAAATTTATGAACGATCTTTGAGCTTTTTGTTTATTGCGGCTGTGCATCGCTTATACCCTAAAGCGCATGTGTGTATTGAACATGCGCTAAGTAATGGTTTGTTTTGTGAAGTGGAACAGCAAAGCTATTTAACGCCTGAGGATGTTTTTCAGATTGAACAGACCATGAAACAAATGACCAGGGAAAAGCTGGCAATCTTACGCAGCGTCGTGCCTACAAAAGAAGCCGTAGCTTTTTTTGAAGCATGCGGAATGCTGCATAAGGCAAGCTTATTGCGAAATCGCCATAGTAAAACAAGTAGTATATATCATTTAGAAGATGTCAATGATTATTTTTATGGTATCATGCTGCCAAACACTAGTTATCTAACGCATTTTGCATTGCGCTATTATGCTCCCGGTATTTGGTTATCACCACAAGAACACTTTGTGAATCAGGGAAAGATGTTTCAAGTATTTCAAGAATTTGAGGCCTGGGGGAAAGCCATCGGCGTATCGCATATAGCACAGCTAAACCAGAAAATTATGGAAGGAAAGATGGATGAGTTGGTGTTAATGAGTGAAACGATGGTCGAAAAGAAATTAGAGGATATTGCAGTGAAAATGTTAAAAGAACATGCAGGTACTCGTTTCATTTTAATAGCCGGCCCTAGTTCAGCAGGGAAAACAACTTTTTCAAAGCGCTTATCCATCCATTTGAAAATACATGGGAAAGAACCTATTGCTATATCCATGGATGATTTTTATAAAAATCGTGAGGATTGTCCAAAATTGCCGGATGGCAGTTATGACTTTGAATCGTTAGAAGCTTTGGATCTGGAGCTGTTTAATGAAACGATGTTAAAGTTATTGCATAACCTTCCAGCTCGTATGCCGCATTTTAATTTTAAAACTGGAAAACGTGAGTGGAGAGAAACGTTATGCATGCAACAGGATCAACTTTTAATTATTGAAGGCATTCATGGATTGAATCCAACGACAAGTGCTTATATACCGGATTCAGCAAAATTCCGCATTTATATCAATGCATTGACGCATCTCAATTTAGATGATCATAATCGTATTCCAACAAGTGATTATCGTTTAATACGTCGTATCGCACGAGATTATCAATCTCGCGGTTGGAGTGCTGCAGAAACGATTCATTCATGGAAAAATGTCCGTTATGGCGAGGATCGCTATATTTATCCATATCAAGAAGAAGCAGATGCCATTTTCAATAGTTCTATGGTCTATGAATTAGCAGTATTAAAGCCTATTGTTCTTCCTTTGTTAGAAGAAGTTGACATAAAGGAAGAAGCGTATCTGGAAGCGAATCGTCTGCATAAGCTATTAGACTATTTCTTGACTGGGGATTCCTCAGCCATTCCACGCAGCTCTATTCTAGCAGAATTTATTGGGAATAGCATCTTTGATGTATCGTAATTTTAGCAATCCAAAGGAGCAGACTTCTGCTCTTTTTGATTGCTGATGTCACATTCAATTTTAGATTGTACATGAAGGTTTAGAGAAATAAAAAAAAACAGGTTTCCCTGTTTAAATCACTCTTAGATAGCGTTTTTGTTCTTTAATGTTTTCAATGCACGAGCACTAATACGGATCGTTTGAGGTTTCCCATCAACAACGACTTTAACCTTCTGTAAATTTACATTCCAGTTACGACGAGATGCACGCATAGAGTGAGAGCGTTTATTACCTGATAAAGGACCTTTACCTGTAATTGCACAAACTTTTGACATACCGTTTACCTCCTTCCGTATAATACTTAACATAATTCGCTTAAATATCATACCATTTAAGATTATAAAATGCAAGAATATTTTTTATTTTTATTTATCTGTTGATCACCCTTAAGGATATGTTTGTAAAACGGTGATTTTAAAGGGTTTTCAATCAATTTTAAGGAAGCATAACGGGCTAGTAGTAAGGATGTGTAATATTTACCAATTGCATTCATGAAAGGGCTGTTCTATAATTAGACTGAGTTATTATAACAAAAGGAATGATGGTATGAGAAAAACAAAGGTATTTACAATCTTTCTTGGGGTAAGTTTACTGGCAGTTAACGTTTTGCCAAATATAGAAAAAAAGCTGTTTGCGGAAGAAGAACATTCAGAAACTAGGAAGGGTTCTTCTTATGGCGATCAAACAGGTATGTTTTTAAAGATGGATGAAGATGGAAAAATCACTTATGTAAAAGCGAATCCAGAGGGCATCAAAGAGGACATTACCTTGCCAGAAGATACAGATGAAGAGGTAACGTTTGATGTGGAAATGGAAACCAAAGATGGAGCTAGTGCAGAGGTTGGCCATTATGATACCATTGAGGATGCGGTAAAGACAGCAAATATGTTACAGCTAACACGCAGCATGATGCGTTCAGCAAATAGTGATGTGGATGTTTCTGTGTATAGTAAGAATGTATTACGCAGCACTACCAAACCATCTATTGTAAAATTTAAAGTGTTGGATGGTGGAATGACGACACCATATAAGGAAGTCGATACCAATATCAGTGGGTATACGAGTGCCGTTTATGCGGTAGATGCAGCCTATCTTGGCACGGTGGATGGAAAGGTCAAGTTTCGTATGGCCGGAGTTACCGGTTTGGTGGATGCGAAATATGTTACCATTCAGGAATATACAGCAAAGGTGAATGTCAGTTATTATTATGTGACAAAGAATAAACTCTATCATCAGATATTTACACCATATTACAGTTCATCTCAGCGCGTTGGAAATGCGCCAGCGTATTTGAAAGAGAATACAAAATATTTCAGCTATGATGGTCATTATTTTTATACTGCTTTTGAAACCATGATCAATGATTATCAAAAGGATGTATACAGCCATGCGGTTAATAAGGAATCACCTTATTATAATTACTATCAGTTTCTTTCGATGCGTACGGTATCTAGTTTTACAGCAGATCATTTAAATAAACGTTTGTTAGAAGGTACGACAAATACGAAATCAAAGCTGCGAAATCGTGGCGTAGATTTTATCAATGCACAACAATATGGTACAAATGCAGCTTTGGCTTTTGGTTTGGCAGTGAATGAAAGTGCTTGGGGCAATAGCTCTATCGCACAGGAAAAAAACAACATCTTTGGATTAAATGCTGTGGATACCAGTCCGGGAACTTCAGCGAATACATTCGCCTCAGTTGCGGCATGTATCAATGATTTTGCGAAAAACTGGGTGTCGCTTGGCTATACAGATCCATATGATTGGCGATATTATGGACCTCATCTTGGGGATAAACAAAGCGGTATGAATGTGCAATATGCTAGTGATCCTTATTGGGGGGAAAAAGCGGCAGCACAAGGTTATTTTTTGGAAGATCTTTCTGGTAAAAAGGACAGTGATAAGTACACCCTTGTGATTGACACCGGTGTAAAACCAATCAGTATATATAAGGATGCTAAAACCTCCAGCAAAGAATATTATCAAAACGGAAATAGCAATAGCAAGGTCATTCATCAATTCCCATTTGTTGTGTTAGATACGGTAAAAAACAGTCAAGGTACATGGTATAAAATACGTACAGACTGCATCTTAAAAGCAGATCGCAGTGCTAAGAATAATGATTCCAATGGTCTATATGATTACACATACAATTATGGATACATAAAGGTGAAAGATTCGATGATGGTCATTTATGAAGGCAATCAAGATGCTAACCATGATAAGGTGCCTGACACACCGGATAAACCAGATGAAAAAGTTTTACCCGGAGATGTAAATGGTGATGGAAAATTATCTCCTGCTGACTATGTGAAAATCAAAAATCATATCATGGGTGTGACAAAATTAAAAGGAACGCCTTTAAAAGCAGCGGATGCAAATCAAGATGGTAAAATTTCACCAGCTGATTATGTAGTCGTTAAGAACAGGATCATGGGGAAATAGTGGAGGTAAAGATGAGAAAGAAAATAACAAAATTTCTGGCAGGTATCAGTGTTGCTATTTTAGCAGTAACAGTACTGAATCTGCCTAAAAAACATATCGCTGCAGCAGGCTTATCCGTATCTTGTAGTAGTTCGACAATTTATGTTGGAGATACTGTGACCTTTACGGTCAGTGTTTCTGGCGGAGCAGGTATGGTGGCTGTGAGTGGTGCTGCAAATGATTCTGATTGGTTTGAAAATAATTCTCGATCCTATACCGTAAAAGGAACTAGTGCTGGCAGTCTTAGCGTCTATGCTTCAGGAACGATTGCCGATTTTAATACGGAAAAGGATCAGTCATTGTCTTCTTCTTGTACCGTGGTGGTAAAAGAACGCAGCAAACCATCAAACAACAATAATAATAATTCAAGTAATTCAGGAAATAATGATACTTCACAGAACAATAATGATGATTATAACAATGCTCCTTCCAATAATGATACACCAAAGAATGAGCCTAGTAATAAAACAGAGAAACCAAAAGAAGAAGAAAAGAAAAATAAGGATAGTTCCTTGAAGTCTTTAAGTGTCAGTGAAGGCAAATTATCCCCGGCATTTCAAGCTGGAACAACTTCATATAAGGTTGATCTGCCTGGTAGTGTAGATACCCTAAAGGTCAGTGCAGCAGCAAATAACAGCAAGGCATCACTGAGTGGAATCGGGAAAAAGAAGTTAAAACCCGGTAATAATACGATTCAAGTGATATGTACTGCAGAAAATGGGACATCAACAACCTATACGATAAAGGTACATGTGGATGAAAAACCACTAGTCTTTGTAAATTATCAAGGGAAAAAACTTGGCGTTTCACGTTCAGCTGCGAAATTGTCTAAGAAATTATTTGAGGAAACAAAGCTTACCATTGATGGAAAAGTAGTACCAGCTTGGACAAATAAAAGTTTACATATGACATTGTTGTATTTAGAAAACGATGATAAAAAAGACTTTTATTTTTATGATACGGAAAAGAAAGAAGTAACATCCATTTATCGCCCGATGGGCTTACTTGGAGAAAATATTGCGATCATCGATGTGCCCAAAGCGTTGCAAAAACGTACTGGTATGGTGTTTACGACAGTAAAGGTCGATGGAAAAGAACTTCCTGGTTGGACATATCAAGATAAGGTATTTGCTGATTACGCATTGCTTTATGTAATGAATGATGCCGGTGATAAGGTGTATTATCAATATGAGAAAACAGGGAATACCTTACAGCGGTATGCCGGTGGTGCAGCAATTACGCAGAATGCATATGAAAAATTACTGAAAGCACATGAGGAAGAAACGAAGCAGCTGAAACTGATCGTGTATGGTCTTTGTGCATTGAGTGCTATCCTTTTCTTGGCTATTCTTATCATATGTGTCAAGAAACGCAAACCAAAGCATTTCAATAAGATTGATGTGAAGGGAAAACCATTATCAAAAAGCGCTGAAATAGAGCACGAAAGCTTGGTCAAAATGCAGCAAGAAGATGGAGAGAATTTCTAAAATTCTCTCTTTTTTAAAACGATGGAGCACGGAAATTCCTAAATCTGAAAAAAATATGACAAATTCCTGTAAAATGTTTTTTATCCACCATTTTTATGATATTATATATGAGTATAAGTGAAAACGTGTGTAAGGGGGTAAACCTTATGGATCGAAAGGAAATCTATGCCTCCGTAGAAATTGCCGATCATGAAATTCGTCTGATCGTTGGAGAATTTTATGATACCAGATTTAATATTCTGCGGGTTGAAAGAGCAGGGATTACTGGAATCGAAAAAAAGAAAATTATAGATGAACAAAATGTTGTAAATGGAATCATAAAAGCTGTGAAACAGGCGGAGGAATCGCTTGGTTATCATATTGAACGCGCATTGGTATCGTTACCTAGCGTCAATGTGGCCAGACATAATAAACGTGTTCATGTATTGCCACAGGCAAGCAGTAAACGTATTCGTTTAAGTGATATTCAAAAAGGACTGAATGAAGCGATTACTTATAAACCAGATCCCGAATTAGAACTGGTGAATGTCGGCTGTATCAAATACATAACCAATGGCATCACTTCAAGAAAAATGCCAATCGATGAAACAAGTGATATGTTGATCATGGATGTTGATTTACTATTCGCGGATAAAGAAACCGTGTATTCCTATGCACGCTGTATCGAAAAAGCTGGCTTAGAAATTCTGGATGTATGTTTGGATTCTTATGCCATTGCCCAAGAAGCAGCGGTTTTTGAGCAGACGGTTGATAAATATGTCATATTAATTGATTTAGCTCGACAGAATACTACACTTTCTTTATTTACGCATGGTAAACTTGTAAACTGCGAGGTATTAGAAGATGGATATGGCAAATGGTTAGCAAAGCTTTGTGAAGAAAACCATTTATCGCCACATGTCGGTTATCGCTTGGTACAAAATACTTGTTGTTTAAAAGAACATGAAGCAAAGGATACGATTATTTATGTTTGGAGCGAAGGCAAAGAACAGAAACAGCTGAGTGAAAAGCAAGTATGTCAGCTGGTTGCGCCATTCATTCATGAATGGATCCAAGGCATTAATGAAGCCTGTGCACCAATTATTGAGAGTGGCGATGTTCGCTATCTAATCACGGGAGAAGGCTGTGAGATTCAGGCAGTGGAACCGTTGTTTGATGAATTAAATGCGCCTTGGCAGCTATATGTGCCACAGACGATTGGAGCTAGAGATTGTTCCTTAGTAACTTGCTTAGGCTTATTTTACAGTTGGAAGGAACAGATAGATATTCGCAATGATCAACGTACAAGCTGTGCTGATGCAGAAGTAGAACAGGTTGTGGAAACTATACGCCGTAAGACGTCCACACAGGATGAAGAAGGCGGATTTACGAAGAAATTGAAAAGCATTCTGTTGAATGATCGATAAAAGAAGAGAGAGCGAGGAATAAAGATGAGTGATTTACAGTTTGAACAGGTAGCAAATATTAAAGTGTTTGGAATCGGCGGTGGCGGCTGTAATGCGGTGAACCGTATGGTGAGCGAAGGTGTTAAAGGGGTCGAGTTTTATGTGGCAAATACGGATTTACAGGCATTAAATATTTCTCCTGTAGAAAATAAACTGGTGCTTGGACGTGAGATCACCAAAGGTCTTGGAGCAGGCGCAAACCCGGAAATGGGAAGACGAGCTGCACAGGAAAATGAAAATGAAATTCGTGAGGCAATCAAAGGCAGTGACATGGTCTTTATAACTACCGGTTTAGGTGGAGGTACTGGTACTGGTGCTGCGCCATTATTCGCGAAGATAGCAAAAGAAGAAGGCGCATTGACTGTAGGTATCGTAACCAAACCATTTACCTTTGAAGGCAAGAAACGTATGAAGGCAGCTGAAGAAGGCTTGGCTGAAATGAAAGAATACGTAGATTCTTTGATTATCGTTTCTAACAATAACCTTATTGAGGTCATCGGACGAAGACCATTGACGGAAGCATTCCAGGCTGCTGATAATGTATTGCGTCAGGGCGTGCAGACGATTACGGATTTAATTGCCGTACCGGCATTGATCAATTTGGACTTTGCGGATGTTCGCACAATTATGGAAAATCAAGGCTCTGCATTAATTGGTATTGGTATGGCAGAAGGAGAAGACAAAGCACGTGCTGCAGCTGAAAAAGCTATTCAATCCCCATTGCTAGAGGCACAGATTACTGGTGCACGCAATGCTATTGTCAATATTACCGGTGGAGAATCTATCACCTTATTTGATGCTGAGGATGCTATGGCTTTAGTACGAGAGGCTGCTGGTAATGATATTGATGCTATCTTTGGTGTTGCGATCAATGAAAAACTAGGAGATTCTATCATTGTTACCGTCATTGCTACAGGTTTTGACGCTGATAAGAATGAAGAAGATGTCTTAGAAAAAGCATTCTCCTATTCTGCTGCTAAGGCTGCGCCGAAGCAAAGTGTAAAAGCATCAGAACCAGAAGTATATGCAACTTCACGCATGAATGATGCGGAAGAGGATGACAATGAAGGGATTCCTTCCTTCTTCACAAGAAGATAATGATGAAGTTTTATTACATAGATGATGCTATGTTTGAAGCCGGGGCATTTCAAGAAGAAATTCGTCATCGCTTTTTGTGCCATTTACGTAAAAATCAGGTGAAATTGATTTTGGTGAGTGCAGCTCATAAGGAGAATGGACGATACCGTAAGTTCCTAGAAGAATGTAAGAATATTTCCATTGTTCGCAGTCCAGCAATATTTGATGTGGATGGAATTTGTGGAACCTTGCATACTGGGTATGCGGCCATTGAGGGCTATCCAATTCAGCATGCATATTCGGGTACTTGCGTGGAATTTGATGAAAAAGAAAAAAAAGCGAAACGGATTTATCTGGATATGTTTGTAGATCATCATGAGGAAGAAAATTTTGATTTTCTGGTGGAAGAACTAGAAAAAGCCATTCAGGATAAAATCTTTGACATGAAGAAAAAGAAAGATGAAATAAATTAAATGATAAGAAAGTATGAAATAGCTGCGGTTGTTTTATACTTTTTTCTTTAGAACTCACTTGCGCCTTCTTCCTATGTGAAAACACCTTTTTTCAGTAGTTTTGTCATGTTTTGACGAAGTGTACATAGCATGCATGAAAGCATCATAAGGTGTAACTGAAGGAGGGATCGTATGCCGTATCGAAAGACGATTCAGGAGATAGAAACAGCTTGTCAAAGTGATCTTCATAAAGGATTGAGTGAAGAAGAGGCACGGAGAAGACAAAAAGAGCAAGGGAAAAACATTTTAAATAAGAAAAAGAAAGTAACGCTCTTACAAATGTTTCTGGAACAATTTCAGGATCCAATGGTCATTATATTGATTATTGGGGCAATCGTATCTATATTTTTAAAGGAATATATGGACGCTTGTATCATTTTGGTTGTAATCGTGTTAAATGCAATCATTGGTGTCATTCAAGAGTTTAAAGCAGAAAAAGCGATTGATGCTTTGGAAAAGTTATCAGAGCCAAAAGCGTATGTCCTGCGAGATGGCTATTTGAAAGAAATCAATTCCGAAGATTTAGTTGTGGGAGATATTGTAGAGCTAGAAGCAGGTCGTTATATACCTGCCGATATGCGTTTGCTCACCAGTACCAATTTAAAGGTGGAAGAAAGTACGCTAACTGGGGAAAGTGAGGCTATTGAAAAACAGGCAGATATTGTCTATCCGGATGAGATGCATATCGCAGATCAGCGCAACATGGTGTTCATGTCGACGTATGTTACATATGGAAAAGCACAAGGGATGGTCGTTCGCTGTGGGATGGACAGTGAGGTTGGCAAGATTGCCCGCATGCTGGATGAAACAAAAGAGGATATGACGCCTTTGCAGCAACGGTTGGCACATTTATCAAAGATTTTAGGAATGCTATCGTTAGGAGTTTGTGCGGCCATGTTTGTGGTTGCCATATTACAAGGACGAAATCTTTTTGATATGCTGCTACTCTCCATTTCTTTGGCAGTGGCGGCTATTCCAGAAGGCTTACCAGCCGTTGTCACCATTGTGTTAGCATTAGGTGTTCAGGTCATGAGTAAGCAAAATGCCATCGTGCGCAAGCTGCATGCAGTAGAAACATTGGGTTCTGTTAGTGTTATTTGCAGTGATAAGACCGGAACCTTAACACAGAATAAGATGCATGTGGTCAGCAGTTATGCCAATGGCATGTTGCAGGAAGTAAATGAGGAATTATTGAAAGGTATGGTGCTTTGCAATGATGCCAGTATATCGCAAAATGAAGTATTAGGAGAGCCAACAGAAACAGCATTGTTATGCTTTGGTGAAAAACAAGGCTTTCATAAAAAGGACTTGGATATGAAGTATGTCCGAGTCAATGAAATTCCTTTTGATTCTAATCGAAAAAGAATGACGACAATCCATCAGCATGAGCGAGAAGTTGTTGCTTATACGAAGGGAGCATTGGAAAAGATCTTAGCGATGTGCACCAGTGTTTGGCAGGATGGCAAGGCAGTACGCATGTCAAATTATGAAAAACAGCGTATTTTAGAAGCCAGCCGTCAAGTGAGTGAAGATGCACAGCGGGTCTTGGCATTAGCAAGAAAAACATTGAAATCGCCTTATGAAGATGATGTTGAGAATAAGATGTGCTTCATTGGATTTGTTGGTTTAATGGATCCACCGCGAGAAGAAGTGAAAGATGCTATTGCCCGATGTTATAAAGCCGGTATCCGTGTGGCGATGATCACCGGAGATCATCCATTAACCGCATTAGCAATTGCCCGCAGACTTGGGATTGCCAAACAAGAGACAGAAGTGATTACCGGAAATCAGTTAGATGCGATGAGTGATGAGGAACTGTGTGCCAGTGTAAAAGGATATCGTGTGTTTGCCCGCGTGACACCGCAGCATAAAGTACGCATCGTTCAGGCTTTTAAACAAAATGATATGGTGGTAGCCATGGGGGGAGATGGAGTCAATGATGCGCCTTCCTTGAAACAGGCAGATATCGGTATCGCTATGGGACAGGGAGGAACCGATGTTTGTAAACAGGCGAGTGATATGATCTTGGCAGATGATAACTTTGCGACCATTGTGAAAGCTGTGGAAGAGGGCAGAGGAATCTATGAAAATATCCAAAAAGCGATTCTTTACCTGTTAAGTTGTAACCTGGGAGAAATTATGTCATTATTTTTAGCCATTATATGCATGCCACATGTGGTATCAACCTTAAGTGCTATCCAGATCTTATGGGTCAATTTGATTACAGACGCTTTTCCTGCACTTGCTTTAGGTGTAGATCCTATGGAATGGGATATCATGGAGCAACAACCAAGAAATGCAAAAGAGAGTTTGTTTGCCCATGGAGGTTGGATGTTTACCATTTTAAATGGTATGTTTATCGGTACCATTACATTAGTCGCTTTCCGTTATGGATTAAATAGCAGTCCCGCTAAAGCACAAACAATGGCATTTATGGTATTGTCTTTATCGCAGCTTTTCCATGCGCTAAATTTGCGCAGTCGTACCCATTCTATCTTTGCCGTCGGTTTATTTAAGAACAAATGGTTAATCTTGACGTTCTTGTTTAGTACAGCATTGCAGATCGCCGTATGTCAGTTGCCGATCTTTAATTTTATATTAAAAACGGTACCGTTAAATATGATGAGTTGGGGGTTGGTGTTTGGCTTAAGTGCCAGTGTGATTTTGATTAATGAGGCTAGCAAATGGTTCGCGAAGGATAAATAAGAAAACAGGTTATAGGCAGAAAGTGATTGTTGAATAAATATGGAAGTTTAAAAGCATTGATAGGATCCCATCAAAGTAGATACAGGAATGAGTAAATGTGTACCTACGAAGATGGGATTTTCTTACTTTCTTTTATGTTTTTGCAGAAAACGTAGATTTGCTAACAAAAGCGAAGATAGGTTTCTTATTTCTTTGTTTTATCACCTGTGGTAAAATAAGAGAAAAAAAGGAGCGTTTATGCGATTTAAGAGAGTCTATATCGAAATTACCAACACTTGTAATCTTGCCTGCAGCTTCTGTATTCAAAATCAGCGACAGCCACGCAGGATGAATATACAAGAATTTACGCATGTCATTCAGGAGGTACGCAGTGTCACAAGACATGTTTATCTGCATGTATTAGGGGAACCGCTGTCCCATCCAGATCTTCCCGCTTTTTTACAGATATGCAAAGCGAATGATATGGAGGTCATCCTGACGACAAATGGAACTTTATTAAAAAAACAAGTGGATGCTTTATGTGCTTCCCAATGTATCCGACAATTAAATATCTCCTTGCACAGCTTTCCTCAGCATGAACAACCACGATATTTAGAGACGATATGGGAATGTGCGGAAAAGCTAGCAGCCTGTGGTATACATGTGAACTATCGTTTATGGAGCATACAAGATGAAAAGTTAAGCAAAGAAACACAAACACTATTAACGACCGTAGTAAAACAATATCAGAAGAACTTAGAAGATGTGATTATTAAGCGAATGCATCGTTTTGATTTAGCGGATCATATTCATCTGCATTTTGAGAATATCTTTACTTGGCCTTCTTTGATGAATCCTTTTGTGTCGAAGACAGGAAGTTGTTTAGGTATGAAAAGCATGTGTGGGGTATTGGTGGATGGTACACTAGTGCCATGCTGTTTAGACAGTAAAGGAGATATTGCTTTGGGGAATTTATTTGAGACCCCTTTGGAAGAAATCTTATCATCGAAACGCTGTTTAAAGATGTTGGAGGGCTTTCAAAAGCATCAAGTAGAGGAAGCGTTGTGTCAGCATTGCACGTATCGCTTAAGATTTCTATGATATCTTAGGAAAGTAAAGCGAATAACGAGAAACTAAAAAAATGGCCAATGGAGGTATATCATGAAAAATAAAGAGCATTGTTTTCAAAGCATAATAACGATTCCACCGTATCAGGATGGTGTTAAGGTTTGTAAACTGAGTGAAAAAGATATAGATGCTATGTATGCCATCTGTATTAGCAATCCCTATTATTTTGCTTGTATGAAAAGCAAACCAACGAAAGCTTCATTGAAAGAAGATTTAACTGCTTTACCTATGGGGAAGAGCATGCAGGATAAGTACTTTCTTGGTTTTTATCACCAGGAGGAATTGTTAGGTTTTTTGGATGCTATTGTTGGCTATCCCAATGAAGATTGTTTGTATATCGGATGGTTTATGATTCACAAAAAGTATCAAGGTACGATGTTTGCCCAGACATTGATGAAGACGCTGTTGCATCAGTGTTTTTCTGCTAAGTATGCGCGTTTGGGCTGCATTAAGGGAAATGTCGCGGCTGAAAAGTTTTGGACAAAGTTGGGATTTCATTTTACGAAAGAAGAAATGGATATGGGCAAGTATCAGGTAAGGATGATGGAAACATCACTTTAATAAAAGATAAAGATAATAAGAAGAAATGCTATCGTGCGATACGATCGTAAAGGGGAAGAATATTTCTGTTTGAATGTTTTCAGAACCTATTATATAATGAAAATCAGTTAGGGTGTGACATATGGAACTGAAGGAACTGCGAATATCAGAGAAAAAAAGAGCACTTTTGCATACCATGGGAATTGAAAATGCCATGGATCTTTTAACGTATTATCCGTTTCGTTATGAAAGCGTAGAAACGAAACCACGTAAGGAATGGCAAAAAGAAGATCGAATCGCATTGGAAGGTGTGATTTTAAATCGTGCCAGAGTAATACGCTTGAAAGGCAAACAGAGTGTCACAAAATTTAAACTTCTATATGAAGAGGAAGAATTGGATATCGCTATCTTTAATCGCCCTTGGATATCAGCGTTTACGGTAGGAAAAACAATTACACTTATCGCTAAATATGAAGGTGGTTCACGGATGACGGCATTGCAATATAATTTTCAGCCATTACAGGAACAGCTTGGTATTTTCCCGGTATATAATGTAAAAGAGGGAATCAGTCAAAAAGATATCCGTAAATACATTGATAAGGCATGGCTAGCGCAACAAGAAAGCATTAAAGAATTTCTGCCCATGGAATACTTACAGAAGTATCGCTTAATTTCTCGTTCGCAGGCCTTGTATTTCATCCATCATCCCAAAAATATGGAGGCGGTAAAACAGAGCCTGCGCCATTTAAAATATGAAGAGTTTTTAAAATTCCAAATCACGATGCAAGCTTTAAAGGCACAGGAAAAAGAAGTGGTACATGGACATGAAAAGCGATTTGATAATGAGGAAGTCATGGATCTGCAAAAAACCTTAGCTTTCTCTTTGACCGAGGATCAAATCAAAACAATCGAAGAGATTTTAGCCGATTTGAAGAGTGATCACATCATGTATCGTATGGTGCAGGGAGATGTAGGCTGTGGAAAGACCTTGGTGGCGGCTTTTGGCATGTATGCCTGTGTATTAGCACATAAGCAGGCAGCTTTTTTAGCACCGACGGAAATCCTAGCGAAACAGCATGGAAACAATTTGAAGAAAATCTTTCACGATTATGAAATTCAGGTTGAGGTATTGTATGCCAGCTTAAAGACACAAGAGAAAAAAGATATTTTAGAGCGCTTAGCGCGAAATGAAATTGATATTCTTGTAGGAACGCATGCCTTGTTTCAAGAAGGTGTAGAGTTTCATGATTTGGGTATGGTCGTAGCGGATGAACAGCATCGTTTTGGGGTTGCCCAGCGAAAGAAAATGTTGGAAAAAGGGGATAAGGTTGATTTCTTATTGATGAGTGCTACACCAATACCGCGAACATTAGCCATTTCTTTGTATGGCGACATGGATGTATCCACGATTCAGACATTGCCATCTGGACGTCAAAAAATCACGACAAAGCTGGTGCACGCAAGATCCATGAGTAGTATTTTAGATTTTGTGTTAGAGAAAATTGATGAAGGCAATCAGTGTTATGTTGTCTGCCCGGCCATTGAGAAAAATGAAGATTATGAGATGCGTAATGTCACAGATATCTTTCAAGGCATGCAGGCTTCCTTAGGAAGACGTTATCAGATAGGCTTGCTCCATGGAAAAATGAGTGCGCAAGAGAAAGATGCTGTAATGAAAGCATTTGTAGAGGGGGATTTGCAAATCTTAGTATCAACAACGGTTATTGAGGTGGGTGTGGATGTCGCTAATGCCAATATAATGGTTATTTATGATGCACATCGTTTTGGTTTGAGTCAAATTCACCAGCTCCGCGGACGTGTGGGACGCGGCAGTCAACCGGGGTATTGTTTTTTATTAAGTGATTCAAAAGATCCAGATAGCCTACAGCGTTTGAAGGTTTGTGAGAAAACAAATGATGGCTTTGCGATTGCGCGTTATGATCTGGCATTGCGAGGTCCGGGAGATATCTTAGGGACACGGCAAAGTGGCGTTCCGGGATTTATTTTAGGGGATGTTATTCAAGATGCAAATATTTTAGAGGTTGCCAGAGAAGATGCGCAAGCTTTATTAAAGCACATCCATGATCCTGGTTATGAACAGATAAAAAATTATATTGATATGACCATTGCGCGTGCCACATATTTGGATTAGTGTGATATAATAGCGGTGTGACCGCGCTTTTGATCATACAATGGCAGTTGGTATGATGTTTCGTTTTAGATAAGGGATTCGTGATAGCTTACTAATAAAAGGAAAGATCATACTCATGAAAAGCAAAGGTGACTTTAAATAGGGTATATAAGAAGGAGAAATGATATGAATACGATTTTTGATTGGTTAGAAAGCAAAAAAATTCCGTATACAGATAAGGAATTAATACGTCAGGCACTGGTTCATTCTTCTTATGTGAATGAACATAAGACCTTTGCCCACGATAATGAGCGTTTAGAATTTATGGGGGATGCGGTTTTACAGTTATGGTCAACGACCAAGTTGTTTAAACTGACGCCGGAATTAAGTGAAGGGCAGATGACCACCTTGCGTGCACAATTGGTATGTGAGGAGGCTTTGGCGGAATATAATCGCAAATTAGGCTTAGGTCGTTATCTCTTGCTTGGGGTAGGAGAAGAAAAGACTGGTGGTAGAGAACGTGATTCCATACTGGCGGATATGTTTGAAGCGGTATTAGGTGCTATCTATTTAGATTCAGGGATGGACAGCATTAATGTTATTTTAGAAGAGGTACTTACTCCAGCCATCACACAACCAAAAAGTGAGAAGGTCATTGACTATAAAACAAAATTACAGGAATATATCCAATCCGATTCACGCAAGACGGTCCACTATGAAACCATTCATGTATCAGGGCCTAGCAATAAGCCGGAATTTGAAGTAGCTGTGATGTTGGATGATATCACGTTAGGAAGAGGAAAGGGTTTTTCCAAAAAGCGGGCTGAGCAAATGGCTGCCAAGGATGCTTTTGAAAAAATGGTGAAATAACTTTGTAGGTGATTTTTCGTAAACGTGTTCCTACAACTTAAAAAAGGATAAATCATAAATAGAAACCTAAAGTGTTTCTGTTTTTTTACAAGAATGATTACAAGCTGGAAACGGATGGTGTTTTCCCAGAAAGGCTATTGACTTCTTTCATAAGGGAAGGTATCATAAAAAAGCTGAAAATAAGAAAGGAAACGAATGTATGATATATATTGAATATCTGGTATTAGCGATCCTGGTTGTTTATTTGTCTGTCCGACTATCCTATTATGTGGATTGCCTGGATAAAAAGACCAATTTATCCGGCGCTTTTATCGGGGGAGTCATGCTGGCTGCAGTCACCTCACTGCCTGAACTATTCACCTCATTAACCGCTGTGTTGGCATTAGATCAGCCTGATCTAGTGCAGGGGAATGTGCTTGGCTCTAATATCTTTAACCTTTGTGTGATTGGCGGATTGATGCTGTTTACCAGCAAACGCTATCAGCAAGCAACCCTGTCAAATTCCCATTCCAAAACGTTATGGTATGGTATTGTCATGTATGCTTGTGTCTTTATTGCCATTTTCTATCCTTATGAACTTGGAGTTGGCTTTTTAAAGGTAAATTTGATGTCGGTTCTCATTCTGATTGTGTATCTTGTGAATGTGAAGTTCATGAAACATGATGAAAGTGGAGACAATGCTGAGGATGTGTATATTTCATTAACAGTAAAACAAATTGCTTTGCGCTTTATCATCTTCAGTGTTGCTTTGGTCGTTGTAAGTATCTTATTAACTCAAGTAACAGATAAGATTGCGAATGAATTGCAGTTGGGAGCTACGGTGGCTGGTGCTATCTTCCTAGGAGTGGCAACCTCATTACCTGAATTGAGTGCTTCCATAAATTTGGTACGTATCGGGAACTTTAACGCTTCTTTTGGCAATATTGTAGGAAGCAATTTGTTTAATTTTATCATTTTATGCTTTGCGGATGTGCTTTATGTCAAGGGTGGTATTTATGTGAATGAGCCACAAGTCTTGAACCTGTTAGGTTTTGGGGCATTTTCCATGTTGGCAACATTAGGTGTTATTTATGGAAAAAAACATCGTGGAGCAGTATTGTTATGTAGTGTGTTGATCTTAGTATCTTACGTGCTGAGTATCGCCTTATCCATGTAGAAGAATTTATACTTAGCAGAACTGTTGGTACATAAAAAATTTGAAAATATTAAAAAAGGAAAGACTACGTTTCGACATGTCAGTATGCATAGGCAATAGTCCTTCCTTTTTTATGGTATCTTTTTGCTCATATTTCAAAAGGCAAATTCTCTTCATTTACTGAAAGAGATCTTTGTTTGCATTAGAGCTTTTTATAACTTTTTTAAATCTTTCGTATTATGTGTAGGATGGATAGAAAAAGAAATTTATTCCTTATAGAAGTATTTTGAAACTTTGTGAAACTATTTGGATGATATTGCGTGAAAATTGTCGAAAATTGCATATTTCTTGTTACGTTCATTAGCGAACTTGTCCATCACCGAGAATGATATATTTCTCACTCGTTAAAGCTTCTAATCCCATCGGTCCGCGGGCATGCAGCTTTTGGGTACTGATACCGATTTCGGCACCCAAGCCAAATTCAAAGCCATCGGAAAATCTTGTTGAGGCATTGGCGTACACGCAGGCACTGTCAATTTCTTTTAAAAACTTTTTCACGTTCGTATAATTCTCAGATACGATCGTTTCACTATGATGCGTGCTGCAAGTGTTGATATGGGCAATGGCTTCGGCTAAGCTGTTCACCATTTTTACGGAAACCTCCATGTCCAGATATTCCTTGTAATAGTCCTCTTGGGTTGCCGGAATACATTCTTGATGCAACTCACAAATGGTCATATCGCCATGAATCTTAACACCATGTTCTGATAATTCTTGCAATAAAGAGCGAATGAAGCTGTCACGAATGCCACGATGGATCAAAATACTTTCACAGGCATTGCATACCGATGTGCGAGAAGTCTTTGCATTGATAACGATATCCAGCGCTTTTTGCAGATCAGCATCCGCGTCGATATAAACATGACAGTTGCCGGTACCGGTTTCTAATACCGGAACAGTTGCATGCTGCACCGTATTATGAATAAGTCCGGCACCGCCACGGGGAATTAAAACATCTAAATAGCCATTTAATTGCATGAATGCTGTTGCACATGCATGTGAGGTATCTTCTAATAAGGCAATGGTATATTTATCAAAGCCACAGCTCATAAGTGCTTCCTGCATGATGGCAACGAGTTTTTTATTCGATTCCAAAATATCCTTAGAACCTCTTAACATAACGGCATTGCCTGCTTTTAAACAAAGGATGGCTGCATCTACGGTAACATTTGGACGAGCTTCATAAATCATCCCGACAACTCCCAAAGCGACACGCATCTTACCAATCTGTAAACCATTTTCACTTGTATGCATACCACGCATTTCGCCAATTGGATCAGGTAAAGAGATAACCTGCTGAATACCTTCCATCATTTGTTTCATGCGTTCTTCATTCAACATCATACGATCTAACAAGCCAGCTGACATGCCATTGGCTTTGCCTGTTTCAACATCCTTTTGATTCGCCTCTAAAATGGCTGCCATATGTTCTTCTAAACCTTTTGCGATGGTTGCTAAGAGCTGATTTTTGCGTTGTGTATCTGCATTCATGATTGCGGTGGAAGCAGCTTTTGTTTTCTGTGCCAATTGTTCTAACGTCATAAATTCTCCTCCTTTTTTAAATCAAATAACGTACCACGATACGTATTCTTTAGGATATGATATAAAATTGATGGTTGATTGCCATTGGCAATAATCATCGGAATACCATGCTCACCGGCATATTGTGCAGCATATAGTTTTGTCACCATACCACCGGTCCCATGCTTACTGCCGGCGCCCTTTGCCATTGCCTGAATCTCTTCGCTGATGTGATTGACGACAGGAATCAGCTTGGCGTTTGGATGAAGGGTAGGATTATCATCATACAGACCATCAATATCCGATAGCAATATAAGTAAATCGGCATTTGTAAGATAAGCAGTCACGGCACTTAGCGTATCATTATCACCATAAGCAATTTCATCCGTTGCGACACTGTCATTTTCATTGACGATCGGAATGACACCATAGGATAACAGCGTTTCTAACGTATTAACGGCATTCATCCGCAAGGTTTCATTGTGGGTTATGGTTTTGGTTAACAGCAGCTGTGCAATGGTTTGACCGTATTGGGAGAAGAATTTATCATAAATAAACATCAATTCACTCTGTCCTACGGAAGCTGCTGCTTGCTTTTCTTTCATCAAAGTGGGGCGATGACGCATTTGCAGTTTCGCAACACCGGCACTCACAGCACCACTACTCACCAAGATGACATCTTTGCCACTGTTTTTGATATCACTCAATGCCATGGCAAGCTGATCAATCTTCTGAAAGTGAAGTCCTCCTTGTGGATGGGTCAAGGTAGAAGAGCCTACCTTCACAACAATTCTGCGCACATCTTTCATTTCTTTCATTTTCTTACAACCCCTTTGTAAATTGTTTCTTATATTATAGACGAGAAACAGCAAACAAGCAAACATTTCTTGGTTACTTAGATCGAACAAAACAAAAAGGACAACCCCATATACGATTCCTTGTCACCTGCATGTAGAGAAGCAAGATTTTTTAGCACTAGGGTGTTGACAGTGCTAAAGAAAAGATTTATACTATTAGCAGACTTAGTAAAAGAGTGCTAAATGGGAGGTAATTTGCAATGGCTAGAAAGAAACAGTTTAAGGCAGAGTCAAAACGTCTGTTAGATTTAATGATCAATTCTATCTACACGCATAAGGAAATTTTCTTACGTGAATTGATTTCCAATGCGAGTGACGCAATCGATAAATTATACTATAAATCTTTAAGTGAAAATCTGAGCGATGTCGAACGCGATAAGTTCCACATTTATCTGGAAGTAAATAAGGAAGCTCGTACCTTAACCATTCGCGATAATGGTTTAGGTATGGATAAAGAAGAGCTGGAAGAAAACTTAGGAACAATTGCGAAGAGTGGCTCTTTGGCCTTCAAGCAGGAATTAGAAGAAGAGGAAAAACAGGATGATGTAGATATCATCGGACAGTTCGGTGTTGGTTTCTACTCCGCTTTCATGGTTGCCCAGAAAGTTGATGTTATCTCTAAGAAATATGGCAGTGAAGAAGCTTATATTTGGAGCTCAAATGCAGTTGATGGCTATACGATCGAACCATGTGAAAAGGATAGCTGTGGTACTGAAATCACTTTATATCTAAAAGAGAACAGTGATGATGAAAACTATGATGAATACATGCAGCAGTATGAAATTGAACGTCTGATCAAAAAATATTCTGATTATATCCGTTATCCTATCCAGATGATGGTGGAAGAACAGCGCCGTGTGGAAGAGGAAACAAAAGAAGGCGAAGAAGAAAAAGAGCCAAAATATGAAACTGTGATGGAAGAAAAAACATTGAACTCTATGATTCCATTGTGGAAACGTGAAAAAGCAAAGATCACGGAAGAGGAATACAATGACTTCTATAAGAGTAAGTTTAATGACTATACCGATCCACAAAAAGTCATCCATTTTAGTGTAGAGGGTGCGGTATCCTTTACCAGCTTATTGTTCATTCCAGGTAAGACACCAATGAATTACTACTCACAGGATTATAAGAAAGGTTTACAGCTGTATAGCCGTGGTGTCTTTATCATGGATAATGCAGAAGAACTATTGCCGGAGCATTTCCGTTTTGTGAGAGGTTTGGTAGATTCTCAGGATCTGTCTTTGAACATTTCTCGTGAGATGTTGCAGCATGATCGTCAATTAAAAGTTATTGCGAATCGTATTGAAAAGAAAATCAAATCAGAACTGTTGCTGATGCTGAAGAACGAACGTGAAGAATATGAGAAATTCTGGCAGAACTTTGGCGTACAGATCAAGTTTGGTGTATACAATGACTTTGGCGCACATAAAGAATTGCTGCAAGATTTATTATTGTTCTATTCCAGCAAGGAAAAGAAATTGATTACGCTGGATGAGTATATCAACCATATGGAAGAAGGTCAGAAGGATATTTACTTTGTCAGCGGTGATAAAGTAGAAAAGATCGACCAGCTGCCAATTGTTAAAAAGGTCAAAGAGAAAGGCTATGAAATCTTGTATCTGACAGATAATGTAGATGAATTTGTCTTACAGTCTTTGATGAACTATAAGGAAAAGAACTTTAAGAATATCTCACAGGGAGATTTAGACTTAGATAGTGAAGAAGAAAAGAAGGAACTGGAAAAGAAGGCTGAAGAAAGTAAGGATATGCTTGATGGCTTAAAAGAGGCTTTAGGTGAAAAAGTCAAAGAAGTCAAACTGAGTACACGTTTAGTAGATGATCCGGTATGCTTAAGTGCCGATGAAGGTATGTCCTTTGAGATGGAAAAGGTGTTAAGCGCAATGCCAGATGGCAATCCATACGGCATGAAAGCCACAAGAATTCTGGAAATCAATCCTAGCCATCCAATCTTTACCGCCTTACAAAATGTGTATGCACAAGATAAGGATGCGGTGAAGGATTATGCGCAGTTACTGTATGATCAGGCATTGTTGATTGAAGGATTCCCAATTGATGATCCAGCTGAATTCTCAAGAAAAATCTGTGAGTTTATGGTTAAAGCAGCAAACTAAGATCGTCGATAAGAGTGGATGATATAGAAAGTATCACTTAGAAGAAGACTAGTTGTGTGGATAAACACACTGCTGGTCTTTTTTGCGTCTGTGAATAGATGTGCCATGGATAGACAATTTTACTTTCTTCACTTTACGGACTATAGTATAATGTAAACATATGGAGGCTTTAGCGATGATACAATATATTGTTTTCGATATTGGAAATGTCTTAGTAACATTTGACCCTTATACCTATTTTCTTAAATATTTTAAGGATGAAACAAAAACGCAGACCTTATGCACATTGATGTTCTCACATGAGGCATGGTCACAATATGATGCAGGAATACTTTTTCTAGAAGATCTATATGAAATTTATCATCAGGCATATCCGCAATATCAAAAAGAAATGGATCATATGCTGACACATTGGCTGGAATTGATGGATGCGATTCCGGAAACCTTAGCTTGTATGAAGAAGTTAAAACAGCAGGGCTATGGCATCTATTTGTTATCAAATATCAGTCAGGACAGTGCAGATTATCTGAAAAAGACGCAGGATTTCTTTGCCTATGCAGATGGTGCGGTATTATCTTATGAATTAAAAACGATTAAGCCGGATACGGCTATGTATATGGAATTGTTTCAACGCTATCATTTAAAACCTTCATCTTGTGTGTTTTTAGATGATGGTGTACAAAACATTGAAAAAGCAATCTCTTTAGGTATGCAGGGAATCGTTGTTCATGATATACAGATTGCTTTACAAGAACTAGAAGAATTGCTGGAAGGAGAGAAGATATGTTAAAGAGTGGACAGATCCTAACTGGAACGATTGCTTATTTAGATGGATCCAGCAATGGAATTTTAATAGTTGGTAAAGATAAGGTGTTTGTGCGTCATGTATTGGCAAAAGAAAGAGTTAAGGTGAAGATACAGAAACGCTTAAAGGAAGGCTATAGTGCAAGTGTTATAGAAATTGTACAGAAAGATAAGGAACGTGTAAAACCACTCTGTGGTATTTATGAGCGATGTGGAAGCTGTCATTTAATGCATATGAGTGTGCAGGGACAAAAACAACAGAAGCTAGCGTACTTACAGCATTTATGTTCAAAAAGCAAGGGATTGCATATGAAAGTGGAAGATATTGCCACGATGAAAGAGCCGTATCATTATCGTAATAAGATGATCATTGGGTTTCAAAAGGATAAACAAGGGAAACTGCAAGCAGGGTTTTATGAAGAATTTTCACACCATATCATCCCCTATGAGCAATGCTTACTGCATCCGGAAATTTGTGATGCTATCTTACACACGATTACGGCATTGATGATAAAGTTGCGCATTGAACCTTATGATGAGGATAAGCGCAGAGGGTTACTTCGTCATGTTGTCATACGCTATGGTATGGTAAGCAAGCAAATCATGGTAGTGTTGGTCATTAATCAGCAGGTATTCCCGGCACGTAAGGCATTTGTGCAGGAACTATTAAAAAAGCATCCGCAGATAACGACCATCGTACAAAACGTGAATACCCGTAAGACGAGCATTGTCTTAGGTGAACAGGAGCGTATTTTATATGGTCCGGGTTATATCGAGGATACTTTATGTGGTTTACAATTTCGCATATCCGCAAAATCTTTCTATCAGATTAATCATGAGCAATGTGAAGTGTTGTATAAAAAAGGTATGGAGCTGTTACATATGACAGGCAAGGAAACGGTTTTAGATGCCTATTGTGGAATCGGTACAATCGGTATGTATGCGGCACAATATGCGAAACAGGTCATTGGTGTGGAACTGAATAAGGATGCTGTAGAGGATGCTAAGAATAATGCTAAACTGAATCAGATTCGCAATATTCGTTTTGTTTGTGATGATGCCGGTAAGTTCATGCAGAAACTGGCGGCGAAAAAAGAACGTTTGGATGTGGTGATCTTAGATCCACCACGCTCTGGCAGCAGTGAAGCGTTTATTCGCAGTGTTGCGACCATTCGTCCTAAAAAGGTGTTGTATATTTCTTGTAATCCCCAAACACAGTTGCGGGATTTGCAGCTGTTTCAGAAATATGGCTATGTCGGAGATGTTTTGCATGGTGTGGATATGTTTCCGAATACGTTTCATGTGGAGACTGTGGTGGGACTACAAAGGATAGATACCTAGAAATCCTTGAATTTACGCAAAGACAAATAAAAAGTAAAGAAGCATTTTTACGTTTAATAAAAAGCCTATGCCTGATTTGTTTATGTTAATGGATCAGGCATAGGGAAGGATAAAGAGTGTGTTAATATGTTACTCGATAAACAAGTATTTAGGTCTTACAATACGATAAATTTCATCTATGGAAACAGGTTTCTTTGAGCTATCAGAAGAACTGCTTTTTTTCTTTTTGGTATCCTCTGACCATTTTGCACTGTAATTCTGATAGGTGGCATCTATCGATCCCAATATATCCGTAATGCTGTATAAACTGTTTTTTTCCTCATAATACAGAATTGTGGAGAGAACAGAATTAACATAGCGGTATAAACGAAAACTAATATATTCCAGTGATTCGTCAATGTCTTTCGCAGAGTGTATTAACTGGTTGCGGAGACGGTAAATATAGTTCAGGTCATGTTTAATACTGTCAAAATATTCTTGGATTGCCTTATACGCCTTTGCAGGCTCGGTCAAAAGCATAATCAGTTCACGACACTCCCGCTCCAATACTATATGGAAAGAAAGTTCAGATAAAATCTCATTATACTTTTCTTCAGCGCACAGATATGAAATCATCGTTGGAGTGGAATAATCTTTTTCATCTTGGCAGTCCGTTACAAATGTTTGCAAATTAGGATATTTTTCAGAATACCCTTTCTTTTCCATACAGTAAGTAAGGCGTGCCCAGAAGATATTCATTTTATTTTTCAAGTAAAACAATCCAAAAACTTCTGGAACTACAACCCTTGCTTTTTCTATAATAGTGAAGCGTGGAAATGGATGCAAAATATACTCAAGGGATGACCAAAAATTAAGAAAACGATTCTGGACAGTGAAGGATTTTGCAGAATTTAGAGTATAAAGTACACGTTCTAAGGTTCTGGTATTTTCATTTCCAATATCATTTCTTAGTTGTAGGAAACGTTCCATTTGTTTCTTATAGTTCGTGTCGATATAATTCAGCATTTTTGCATTATTGATACTGTTCAGGCTAATTCTATGATAATAGGATTCTTCTTGCCAAAAGTACCATAAATCATCACGAATGCAGTTTTGGGTTCCCTGCCACATATTAAACAGTTCAATCACAGACTGAAATTCTTTTCTGGCCATATCAACTGCCTTTATTTCGTCCAAAGCCATATATTCTTTGCTTGCAATCAGAGAATCCTTAATTATAAATTTGGAAGGTATTCCAGCTTCCTGATTGGTATGTACTTGAAATTGACGTTTGATGAGTTCAATGGCTTGATCTATCTGTGACGTGCTTGAAATTTTGAAGCTGATGTGTATGGAAAAAGGCATATATTTTTTATCAAGCTCCTTTAGGTTCTGTATTATCTTTTCAGTATCATTATGTTCGACAAATTCTTGCTGCTGTTTTTTGAAAAAATCAAAAATATGTGTCATAGAATGTCCCATGTACAAGAGGTCACTCACAAGTGCTTCCATTAGACAATCCATGCCCTTGAATGTATCTTCGCTAGTTAAACACAGGATATAGCAATCTATGAGATTTTCAGCTTGCAGTTTCTTTTTTAATGCAACAATTCCACGATGGATATTGTGAATTTCTTTGTCACGAGACTCATTTCCAAGACTAATAAGCTGATGAAGGTGCAAAAAATCGTTTCTGTATAAGTCCAGCTTGTAGAAAGGGTGCATCTGCATCTGGTAATCAAGACCTTCCAATAATCCTTCATAAGATCGCTTTAGCTTGGTTTGGTCAAGAGAGGCTCTGAGTTCATCGTATGTGCTAATGCAAACCTCCATGTATTGCAATAGGCTTTCCATCCGTTTTTCTTCCAACGTATGAAAAGAGTTGTTTACTAAATCACGTATTTTGAAGATAAAATATTTTCTACTGTCTATTAGTTTCTTTTTATCCATATTTCTAATTTTTAAAATTCCTTTCCCCGATTCCAATATTTTTCGGCTTGACAAATCATAATTTATCGTCTATGATTAGGACAGATAAGGATACATGAGCAGGGAACGGGCTACCCGGGTAGTACCACTTTGTTTACTGTATCTTTTTAATTTTGCATAAAAGAGATAGTTATTACATAACGTACATATAGAGGAAGATGCTTATTTTTGTGAACGGACTGCTCGGGCAGTTCCACCTTAAATACTGCATCTTCTTTTTGCTCATGTAAATACTATACTTGGAAACAAAGAAAATAGCAATGCATTTTGTCTTTGTTTTTTGGAGAAAGTCTATATGAGATGTTCTGGAAAATCATTTCCTTTTTCAACATATGGAGCAGTTTGGAGTTGGTGTAATGGGTATTATAAATAATGAAAAATATAAAGGCGATATTCTATTAGGTAAGACCTTTACAGTAGACCCGATTTCAAAGCGAAGATTAGAAAATCTTGGAGAAGAAGATTGATTTTACATAAGAGATCATCATGATCCGATTATATCGGAAGAAACATTTGAGAGAACACAAGAAATTCGCTCTCGTAGAAATGGAAATAGAAAATCAGCCACACTTGGTAAAAGAGAAAAATATAGCAGACAGTATGCGTTTAGTTGTATGTTGGAATGTGGATTCTGTGGAGCAAGTTTATCACGCCGACGGTGGCACAGCAGTTCAAAGTATAAAAAGACAATTTGGCAATGTGTAAAATCTACAAAAGAAGGTAAACGTTTTTGCCCTGACAGCAAGGGAATCCCAGAACAAGTGATTGAAGAAGCGTTTGTTGAATCATACCGGATGCTATGTGTAGATAACAGAGATGTCCTAGATGAATTTTTGAAAAGAATAGAAAGAACACTTAATGAAAATTCATTAGAAGATAAAATAGAGAAGCAGAAAAAAAGTGTGGACAATATTCAGGCGAAGCGTAAAATGTTATTAGATAAGTTCCTGAATGGAGTTGTATCGCAGGATATTTATGAAGAAACAGATGTAGGAATGCAAAGAAAATTATCCAACGCTAAAGCACAGTTAAAAATGTTGGAGGAACAGATTGTTGATGAAGATTCCCTACAAAGAAGAATTTCAGATTTCAAGAAAGCATTATCAAAAAATGAGGTTTTAGAGGAATTTGACAGAGGTATATTCGAGAGTATAATTGAAAAGGTTATAGTCGGCGGAATAGATGAAGATGGAAATAAAGATCCCTATATGTTAACTTTCATATATAAAACAGGAATGAAGAATGAAATTGGAAATACTAAAGAACGATTTAGTAAATCTGATGGTATGGTGGACAAAGCGAAAGAATTGTGTTCCCATATCACAGACGAGGTGAAAGGAGTGAGTTCCTTTGTTAGTGACAACACATGTTGAAACGGTAGTACTGCTTTCCCACAAAAAACCAGACAGTCATATTAACGTAAAAGTCGAGTTTGGCGAGGGGAGAGGGGAAAGTGTCGTTAAAGGCAATCTCCGAAAAGGCAAAAGCTTATAAGCCGAAAGAGCGAGTTACATATAAGATGATTAAGGAGTACATAGAAGCGAAATACGTCTTCAAGGTACATACTGCATATATCGCAGAGGTAAAGCGGTCTTTGGGGTTAATAAAGTATGATGCTCCAAATGCGGTAGAAGAATTGAAACGACCGAGAAAACATCCGACCCCAGAAAAGGTCGAAGCAATCAAAGATGCTTTGAAGCATTTTGAAATTATATATTGAGTAGGTGAATGAGAATTGCTGAGAGTATATAAAGACGATAAACAATATCCTAGGAAAGTAGTCGATGAAGAGGGAGAGCTATATTTTAATGTTTTAGATGATGACATGATTGAGATAGAGTGTGATTATAATAGAATGAAAAAGCATATGGAAGCTGGTATTGATATAGATGTGAGATATGATATCAATGTAGAAGAATTATCATTTGCTGAACTAAAGTCTATTCTATTCTTGTTTCTTGAAGTAAGGAAAAATCAAATGTGGCTTATAGCAAGTATTGAATTATTGGACAAAGTTCGTGATGATAAATGGGGATTGAACGATTTTTTAGAGGAATTGAAAAAGCAGTTAAAATATTTTAAGGGTATTAAGATAAATTATTATGAGCTTGGAGAAGATGCATTTATATGGTTGGAAGAACCTTTATATTCGAGCTATAGTTTAGAGAAGAATGTTACAGTCTTTGCTAAAGATATAAATGAACTTTTGGAAAGTGTAAAGATGGGGCTTGGAAAAAATTTATTGGGAGAAAGACATTTTGCATGTGAAAAGGTATTTTGTGAAGAAATTTTGACACCCTTATTTAGACATATGGGATTTGAAAGTGTTATTTTTAATCATGGCTCTAGGGGATTTGGAAAAGACTATATATTAAAAGAAGTGACGAAAATAGGTACATTTAGATATTATGGTGTACAAGTAAAAGCAGGTAATATAGATGGGGGAGTAAATTCACAAATTGATAATATTATTTATCAAATTAGAGATGCGTTTGAAATACCATTTATTTTTAAGAATGCAAATGAACAATCTTATATTTCTGAGTTATATATAATAATAAGTGGAAGATTTACATCAAATGCAAAAGAAAAGATTCGATATAAGATTTCGAAAGGTATTTACGGATCGGTGCATTTTTTAGACAAAGAGGATATAGAAAACTTAATTGTAAAATATTGGAAAGTATAATTTTAAGATTGTGTATTATGCAATTATTTATCGGCAAGGAAAGGATGGATTTGATGAATCAAAACTTTTATAATGAAGTAAAAGCAATTTTGATTACTGCAAGAAATAAAGTTTATCAAATTGCGAACTTTGCAATGGTTGAAGCCTACTGGAATATAGGAAAATCAATTATTGAAGAACAGGGTGGTAATGAAAAAGCGGAATATGGTACTGGGTTATTAAAAAAATTGTCAAAACAAATGACACAGGATTTTGGTAAAGGATTTACCGTTGCGAATTTAAAGAATATGCGACAATTTTATTTAACGTTTGCCAAATAGCTACGCATTGCGTAGCGAATTGAGTTGGACTCACTATAGGCTTTTGATGCGAGTGGAGAATGAAAATGCACGAGAATTTTATATGCAGGAAGCCGTAAAATCGCAATGGAGTACCAGACAACTTGAACGTCAGATAAATTCCTTCTTTTATGAAAGGTTGTTATCCAGTAAAAATAAAGAGCAAGTTGCACAGGAGATACAGACATTAGAGCCAGCGAAGAAACCAGAAGATATTATTCGTGATCCATACGTTTTGGAATTTCTGGGTTTAAGTTCAAATGACGATTTTTATGAAAGTGATTTAGAGCAGGCGTTGATAACACATTTGCAAAAGTTTCTTTTAGAATGGGGACGAGGATTTTCATTTGTCGCAAGACAGAAAAGAATAACATTTGATGAACGCCATTTTAGAATTGACTTGGTATTTTATAATTACATCTTAAAATGCTTTGTTTTATAGACTTAAAAGTTGGAGACTTAATGCATCAGGACTTAGGGCAGATGCAGATGTATGTTCACTATTATGAGCGGGAACTTATGAATGAAGGAGACAATCCGCCGATTGGTATTGTCTTGTGTGCAGCTAAAAGTGAGTCTGTAGTTAAATATACGTTGCCTGAAAATGAAACACAGATTTTTGCTTCAAAATATAAATTATATTTACCAAGTGAGGAAGAATTACTGCGAGAATTAAATCAGGAATATCAAGCGTTGGAATCTAATGCGACTGGGGAAGAAAACTTTGGTGATATGTAAATAGAATAAATTTTGTGAGAAAAGGGATGCACGTGAGTGCAATATTAGTACTGTATAAATATTATCCGTATTTCCGTTATTTTGTGGGGGATACGTTTTGACTTGGTACTCATGTCGAAACCGTAGTATTGATATCAAGAATTTATAAATAGGGTTCACTTCAATGCAAGGTGTTTTCTTTTGAATCGAAACAATAAGTAAAATCAATTCAAAAGTCGATAAGCTGAGTTGATTTTTGAATGGAAAAATAGTACAGTTCATTTAAAAGTAAAGAGGAGGATTGCGGATGAAAGGTTCAGAAGCTAAAATGACAGGCTTCATGGAAGGTGCAGATAAGCGCTATGTGATTCCTGTTTATCAGAGAAAGTATGATTGGAAATATGAAAACTGCCGCCAGTTATACGATGATTTAAAGAAAATAGTGATTGATGATAGAGACAGCCACTTCTTTGGTAGCATTGTTTCTGCAGTCGTTCCTAATGGCAGTAAAATTGAATATCACATTATAGATGGTCAGCAAAGATTAACTACAATTACTTTATTGCTTTTGGCCATCCGTAACCTTATTTCACAAGGTAAGGTGAAAACAGATGAAGAAAAACTTGATGAACAGATTAGTCAGCGTTTTCTTATCTCACCTTGGGCTAGTGAAGATGATAGAATTAAGCTTCGTCCGATAAAAAGCGATAAAGAAGCTCTTATCAAATTGTTCGGAGATAAAGAAGACTATGACCTGAGTTCTAATCTCACAATTAACTATCAGTTTTTCTATGACATGGTGATGAAAGAAGAAGTTTCGGTAGCTGATTTGTATGCCGCAATTGGTAAACTTGAAATTATCAGTATAACCTTAGACCAAGGCGATAATGCACAGCTTATTTTTGAAAGCCTAAACTCAACTGGCCTTGCACTTACTGAAGGTGATAAAATCAGAAACTATGTATTGATGGGCCTTCCTGCTCAACATCAGACCAAGTATTATGATACTTACTGGGCAAAGATTGAAAAATGCACAGCTAATGATGTGAGTGGATTTGTAAGAGATTACTTAAGCATCAAACAGCAGGTTACTCCTACGGTTAGCAACGTTTATAGAGCATTTAAGAATTATGCCGAATCTGTTTCTCTGCCTATTGATACATTACTCACAGACCTTCTTAGATATGCAAGATTCTTTGAAAAACTCCTTACTTGTAAAAGCGGATTAAAGGAGCAGAAACTTGATGACTGTTTATATCGCTTGATGCGTTTAGAGATTGTTGTTACTCGTCCGTTCTTGATGGAAGTATTAAGACTACATCAGGATGGTAAGCTAACTACTGATGATGTATTAAGAATTTTCTTAATCACTGAAAATTACTTGTTTAGAAGAAATATCTGTGAAGTGCCTACAAATGCATTGAATAAGATTTTCTTGAATTTGAATAAAGAAATCATTCGCTATGATAATACTGCCGATGATTATGTTTCAAAATTCATCTACGCATTGCTTTCAAAGAAAGAGAGTGGTCGATTTCCAGATGATGATGAATTCGGCTTGGCTCTTACTGAGAAGCAAGTATATCAGATGCGTGGTAAATATAAAGCATACTTATTTGAACGCTTTGAGAACTATGGAACAATTGAAACAAAAGATGTTTATACACATCTTGATAATAACATTTATACAATTGAGCATATTATGCCGCAGCATTTAACTCCAGCTTGGAATGAAAGTTTAGGCGTGAATGCTGCAGAAATCCATGCAACATGGTTGCACCGCTTAGCGAACCTTACTTTGACAGGATATAATCCGAATCTTAGTAATAATACTTTTGTTGAAAAGCGCGATGCTAAAGAAGGTGGCTATAAAGCAAGTGGTTTAAAAATGAACCAGAAAATCGCCACAAAACAAACATGGGGATTGGATGAGCTAAAAGAGCGTAATGATGAAATGCTTGAATTAGCTATGGAGATTTGGGCTTGTCCAACAACGAATTTTGTTCCATCAGAAAAGGAGTTTGATTCTTGCACACTAGACGATGAAAACTTCGACCTTACCGGTAGAGATATTGCAAAGTATAGTTATTTAACTACAGAACAACCGGTAACAAGCTGGACTGATATGTTTGAGCATATTGTTAAGTTCCTACATCAGAAGGACAAGTCTGTGCTTATGTCACTTGCATATAGCAAAAAAGAAAATACTGACCTTGCTGTTTATGTTACCAATAATGAATCAGACTTACGTAGCGCATTAAAGATTGATGAAAATCTTTATATAGAGAAGAATACAAGCACAGCTTTGAAGATGTCCATTCTTCGCAGAATCTTTGCATTGTACGAAGCTGACCCAATGGATTTGGTTTTCTATCTTAAAGACTCAGAAATGAAAAAAGTTTCTGATGCTGGAAGACATGAAATCAGAAGACGTTATTGGGAATATGCACTTCCAATTATTCAGGAACAGCATGTTCATAGAGGTACATTCAGTGGATGTAATCCGACTACTTCAAATACTGAGTCTGGATTCTTTGGAATAAGTGGATTCTGTATTAGTTGTATTGCTAATTATGACAATGCAAGAATTGACTTTTACCTTGGTAACGGTGATACGAATAAAAACAAACAGGCTTTTGATTTACTATACAAGCACAAAAACGAAATCGAAGCTAAATTAGGAATAGAGCTTGCTTGGGATAGAGCGGATAACAATAAAGCTTCATGGATGTGTTATCACTTAAATGGAGTAAGCATCACTAATGAAGCAGACTGGCCAAGAATGGCTAAATTCCATGCAGAATGGAGCGATAAAATTTGTGGCGTAATGCTAGAGTATTTATTAAGTGACGAGGAAAAACGCTATAATGCTATTGTTTCTATTTTCAGAGAATGGGTTAAATCAAGGACTGAAACTCATCTTGATATGATTAGATGCAATAGAACTTATACTCGTTTTACTACAGATGGTATGTCAGCAATTTTACCTGATATTCATGATGCACCTAGTGGCTGGAATACAAATAACCACTATTTTTATGAAATCATTAATAAAAACGGTAAGACTTCATATATCCAGTTTGCAATTAGCTCAAAGAACATCACGGATGAGTTTAGAGCAATTTGTGATGACATTAATAAATACTATCCTGCAAAGATGGGTAAGGAAGATTGGCAATGGAGAATACCATTTAAGACAACAACTATTGACTTTGATGAACAGTTGGATAAAGCAGAGGTGTTTACGAAGTTGGATTTATGCTGGCAGGAGATTCTTGCATTTGAAGCTGATTTGGCGAAAAAACTAGGCAAGTAAAGTGGTTTTTAAGGTTGAGACAATGGCAATTAAAGCGGAAACAGTTCTACTATGACCTATTCCCGAAATGGCTCATCAGAGGTGGAGACGATAGTCCTCCCTGCGCTGCTATATATAGTAGCAACAAGGAAACCTTGATATAACAATAAGGGTTCAGTTAGCGGATTGGATAAGGGCAAATTATGCCGATAGATATGTTTCCGCAAATAAGCGATATTTGGCTCAAAATACACAGATATGTTCCAATATGGCGACATCAATCAGCACGTATCGAGCCATGTTGAGAGTGTCGTGTTGTTGACTAAAATACAGAAATAAAAGTGTATGAAAATAGGTTTTTTCAATGTTTTATAAGAAGTAAGACCCGGTGGTAATACTGTAAAGGCATATAATCAAGAAAGCTTTGTGATATTTTGCACCTGAACAGTTCAGCGGAAATACAAACTATTACTGAAAGTGTTAAACGAAATGCTGCTGAAAAAAAATAAGAGTATACCGCTTTTATCCGCGTATGCAAAGATATTCAAAGTAGAAGCAAAATTGAGGATATTTTTGAGGTTTTGCTATGAAAAACACGATGTATTAAAAACAATTATTAAGAACTTAGCAAAAGAGAAAAACATCTCGGCTCAACTCATTATGCAAAGTTTTATGACTGGGAGGTTAATATGAAACGAGAGCAACAAAGAAAACTAAGAGAATTAAAAAAAGCATTGCCAAAGATGTTAAAGGAAAAAGTCAAGGCATACAAAATGAAGAAAAAAGACTATATGATTTGGTATAGTATAAACGATTTATTTATAGAATGCATGATTGATGTTAGAGAAACAGTTGACGATAGATGTTGTTGCAGTATACAAGTAAAAATAAAACCTTTATGGATAGATGATTTATTATGGGATTGTCTAGGAATGGAAAACAACAAAGCAGAACCAATGAGTTTAAGGGCTATTGGCGCATTCACGGTTAGTGGTGTTGAAGTATATTCAGATTATGCTTATCTAAAAGAGTGGACAAGAGAAGAAATGGAAAAATATGTGGATTTGTATTTAGAGAAATTTAATCAAATTATGAATGAGGTCACAATAGATGATTTTTATGCTCATATAAGTGATAATACATATCATGAAGAACTAAGAGTATCTTTAACAATGACTTACAATGCCCGATATCAAGAGGCAATCGAATATCTAAAAGATAAAGGTGAAGGTATATTCTGTAATAAAGGACTTTGGATACATGATGGCATAAAACAATATTGCAAAAGAATGATGAATAAGCAACAGGTCTAAAGAAAGCAAAGATTAGGTAATGAGCAGAATGGATATTTTATTAATATAAACTAAAAAATGTTAAATTAATAGCTCTGTGAAAAAGTATGTGTAGAAGTTAAAATATTTGCAATGATACTTTCGTAAAACATAGTAGTGATATAGAAACTGGGAGCTTCCATTGTTTCCAATATCTATAAGTGTTAGCATATGAATTTTATACATTTATTTAAGGAGGATTTAAATTGATTAAAATTTTATTGCTCATAGCAATTCTCATTTGTTTGTTTTTTTTCGCAAGTTTTGTATCATTTTTAAAAGAAATAGTACAGGTTAAAATGAGAAGAAAAAGCTGTTCTAAAAAGGAACAAGAGCAAATGCAACAATATTTGGTAGATCGAGGTTGGCGTAGGCTAGATAGTTGGAATCAAAAAGATGAGAATCGTGAAAAAATGTCCAGTCAAGATATTAGAAACAATTTAAAAAATGAGGTAAAACAGGTTTTAGAACAAGATTTAAACCAATATGGATTTCATAAAGTGAAAGAGAAAGGTATTGTATTTCGTAAAATTGAACATGACATAGTATATGATATTATTATTTCAGCAGTCTATAAGGGACAAAGAGGGATACGAGAATTAAATGGCTATATATACCCTCTATGCTTAATTGAACAGGATTTGTTTAAATATTTCAGTGATGATCAAATATATTATAGAGCTATAATAAGTAAAGATTGTACATATACTTTGCCTTTTTATTTTGATTGTGCTGTAAAAGAGAATTTGATTCATAGTGTAGTTGATATGAAAGAATTAATCTTTCAACAATTATTTCCTTACTTTAATAGCGTTCAATCTTTACAGGATATCGAAAAATTCTATATCCGTGATTATAAAAAATCCACTCTAATAGATGTGAAGGGATATGAAACACCTTATAGAAATGCACTATTTTATATCAGTGAAGGGAACAAAGAAAATGCCGAAAAAGAATTAAAGGCAATTATTGAAACAAAAGAAATATATCGGAAAAACATGCAGAAAGATTTAAAAATATTTGAGGAAGCGCTTCATAATCCAAAAGCTTATTTTCATACTACTGCACAACAAGAGATTGAATTTCGCAAGATCTATATGAAAATTTATGATAGCCAAATTATAACAATTGAAGAATTATATCAGTGGATTGAAGATAAAGATAAAATTGATGAATGGTATCAAAGACTACTTAAAACGGCGATAGAAATTATGAATACAAAGAAAATATATTATACATATCATTAATATTATTAATGTGGTGTTGCTATGAAAATACAGTAAGAAGTGATTTCTGATACGTTAATTATGGTGAAATAAGTATGCATTGATGAATTGTTTTAATAGAAATTAAAAGCGGACGCATGCTTATGAAATTGAATTTTGAAATTCTTTAATATTCACTGTATTGGGTATATGGTTTAGGAAATATTGAAGTCATGCAAATGAGCTAGTAGTGAAGTATACGGGATTGCTGAAGTTAAATAGCCGATGTTAATCTCTCTTCTTCGCTTTGTTCCTGGAGTTCTTTTATTTTTATCATAAATTGCTCCGCAGCTTTTGAGAAAACTTGATATTTTTTCCAAATGATATACATTTCTGCTTCGACAGTTGGTTCTAGAGGGCGAAAACATAGCTTACTATTTTCTTCGGTATGGATTATCTTATCAAGCCCGATGGCATAGCCTAAACCTTCTTCTACTAGTAATGAAGCGTTAAATAATAAATTATAAGTGGCAACAATATTCAATTGATCAATATCGTAATTTAACCATGAACTGATTTCTCCGCCTTGATTCTTTTGATGTGAAATTATCAAAGGTTTATCCCATAAATCTTCTGGTACAATAGTCTGTTTTTGAGCAAGTTCAGCATCACGACGCATTAAGACACCCCAAGTATCCTTAACGGGAATTTTCAAAGCATGATACTTATCAAAATTCACGCTTCCAAATACGATGCCAAAATCAATCAGACCTTTATCTAACTGTTCTAAAACAAATTCAGCATTCCCACTGGATATATGATAATGAATGTCAGGGTAAATGCTATGTAATTCTTTAGCAGCCTTTGCAAGGATCCTAACTGCATCTGTCTCACCGGCTCCTATATAAACATCTCCCATTATAACGCTATCTGATAGCGTTATTTCTTTTTCTGTTTTTTCTATAAGACTTAAAATTTCTTCTGCGCGTTTTTTGAGAATCATTCCTTCTTCAGTTAAAGTAACTTTTCGTGAGCCCTTCGTTCCACGTATTAAAAGTTGTTTCCCTAATTCCTTTTCCATGTTACGAATTTGTGTGGAAAGGGTTGGCTGTGAAAGGTGCAGTGAAGCAGCAGCTCGAATGATGCTTTGTTCTCTTGCTACAGCAAGAAAATAAGTAAGTACACGTAATTCCATATGGTGCCCTCCTATAACTATCTGGTTTTGATAATAACTTCTTAGGTAGCATATCAGATTTATGAATAGGTTTCAACTATACAAATGTATTTAAAATAAGTATTTGCTATATAAAAGCGGTAAAATTATAATACATGTAGAGAGAAGAAATTAAAAGGAAGGGAATAAACATGGAATTAGAGAAGTTAGTTAACTATGGATCAAAGGAAATTGTCCTTCAGAATCTAAAGGATGCCGGGTGTACTCAGGAAATGCTGGAATGTATCTTGACACATCTAAATGAAGATGACATGAAAGAAGCGTTTAAGTTATTGGAACAGCATAGAAACGAACTTCTTAACGCATTACATGAAAGCGAAAAACAGATTGATTGTCTTGATTATTTGGTTTATCAGATTAGACGAAATAATGAGCATAAATAAAAGAAAAGGATGATGGTTATGAATATAGTAGAGAATCAGAGCTTCGATAAGGAAAGAGCATTCTATGGACGTTCAGATTTATTGGTGAAAAATTGTGCATTTGATGGATTGGCAGATGGAGAAAGTGCATTTAAAGAATGTCAGGGAATTGAAGTGGATGCTTGTTACTTCAATCTTCGTTATCCATTTTGGCATAATAAAGGATTAAAGATACATGGAAGTGATATGACAGAACTTTGCAGAGCTTCGTTATGGTATTCTCAGCATGTTAAAATCTCACATACAAAAATGCATGGAATTAAAGCGGTGCGAGAATGTAGGGATGTGGTAATTGAAAACTGTGATATTATCTCTTCGGAATTTGGTTGGTCAGTCAATGGAATGCAGATGAATCATAGTACTGCAGAGAGTGAGTATTTTATGATGCGCGCTACAGACTTGGATTTTTCTGATGTGCGCTTCAAAGGGAAATATTCATTCCAGTATATAAAAAATGCTGTATTCGAAAACTGTGTATTGGATACGAAAGATGCTTTCTGGCATGCAGAGAATGTAGTTGTAAAGAACAGTGTGATAAAAGGCGAATATTTGGCATGGTATTCTGATGGATTAACGCTTGTGAATTGTAAGATTATTGGTACGCAGCCATTTTGTTACTGCAAGAATCTGACCTTGATCAACTGTGAAATGGTAGACGCGGATCTTTGTTTTGAAAAATCAGAAGTTCAGGCAATTCTTTCATCTTCACTAGATAGTATTAAAAATCCACTTTCAGGATGGATTCAAGTTCCGCAAGTGAAAGAAATTATCATAGATATTCCAGAGGCAAAAGGCAAAGTCATGGTAGGTCCTGTTGATTTTCCTACAGAGGAAGCGCAAAAGATAATTTCTGAAAACAAAAAATTTATTAAAGTATAAACAAGATGAAATGTCGCAGATGTAGTAAACGGTATTTCATGACACCTTTTTAAAACTAGTTTCGCAGATAGAAAAAAGCGGTTTCTTATGGCAAAGAAAAGTCTAATTGTATCTTGGGAAACAAAACGAATATAAAAGATAAGCGCGTTTGTCATGAATACTGCTTACCTGCATATTGTATTAGAATAAAGTTTGCTATAGTTGAAAAAGGGTAGGACAGCGTATGTACAATTTTATGAAAAACGTAGTCAAAATAAAAGGAATAGTTTATTTTGAAGGAGATAACTATGCATAGGATTTTGGTGATAGTTGGAAGTGGTATAAAAAACGGAAATACAGATAAGTTGGCAGATGCCTATAGAAAAGGTGCAGAAGCAAACGGACATGTTATATATAAAGTATTTCTGGGTGATAAAAAATTGTTGGATGTCAAGGATGTGGAGCATGCCAAAATGGAAACCATATTTGTGCCATAGGGAATGAGATATATCCATTATGCAAAGTATGCGATACGATAGTATTGGCATCACCTCTTTACTTTTGGTCTTTTTCAGCAAGCATAAAAGCATTTATTGACAGGTTATCTGCCATATCAACGTAAAGATAAATATCCACATAAGAATAGTGTTTTGTTAATGACTGCCGGAAGTGATCAGTTTTGGACATTTGAGCAATCGGTCTCCTACTATCGTTTTGTTACCAAAGCAATTGGCTGGACAGATATAGGAATGTGTTTGGCAGTGGTTGTAATGGTGAGAAAGGAAAAAGACATATAGAAAAAAAGCATCTTGAAAGAGCTTATCATCTAGGAAGCACAATGTGAACGAAGGGGGTGTTAAATAATGATTAAAAGAACTATAAGTTTCGTATTGGTGTTTGGGATGTTTCTTTTAATTACAGGATGTAAACTATCTGAACAAAAAAACATAAAGGATAAAGCAGAACAAATGCAAATTTGTAAGCAATCAGATGAAAAACAAATGATTGAAACAGAAATTGGGCAGGAGCAAAATAAGGAGATAGAAAAACCGCAATTATCTGTAACAAAGGAGATAAAAACAATGAAAATCAAGGTGAAGTCAAAAGCGTATGAAATTGTCTATGAACTGAATGAGAGCAAAGCCGCAATGCAATTATATGCACAACTTCCCTTGACATTGGAAGTCAAAGATTTTAGCACAAATGAAAAAACATTCTATCCACCTAAAACACTTGATATAAAGGATGCTCCCTTGGCAAATGCAGAAAAAGGAACATTGGCTTATTATGCACCTTGGGCGGATGTGGTGATGTTTTATGACTTTTATGGTAAAGGAAGTGATTTATATGCGCTTGGCAAAGTGGTTTCCGGGAAAAGTGATATTGAAAAATTAAAGGGAACCATCACGATTGAAGTATGTCAGAATTCATAAGGAGGAAAGGTTAATGTTAGGAAATTTTAAATATTCGAATCCGACAAAATTATATTTTGGAGAGGATGCACTAAGCAATTTAAAAGTAGAGCTGGCAAGCTATGGAACAAACGTGCAGCTTGTCTATGGCGGAGGTTCAATTAAGAAGAATGGTATCTACGAGCAGGTAATAACCATTTTGAAGGAATGTGGAAAGGTGATTTTTGAGGATAGTGGGGTCATGCCAAATCCAACAGTAGAAAAACTAGCAGAAGGATGCCAGATAGCCAGAGAACATCAGGTGGATCTTATCTTAGCAGTTGGCGGCGGTTCTGTATGTGATTATGCAAAAGCGGTTTCCATTTCAGCATATTGTGAAGATGATCCTTGGGAAAAATATTATATTCGCTTTGAAGATGTCACTTGCAAGATCATTCCGGTTGGATGTGTATTAACGATGGTAGGAACAGGCTCTGAGATGAATGGGGGAGCCGTTATTACAAATCACAAACAGAAATTGAAGATCGGACATGTGTTTGGGGATAATGTATTTCCAAAATTCTCGATCTTGAATCCAAAATTTACGTATTCGCTGCCGAAATACCAGATGGTAGCGGGTTGTTTTGATATTATGTCACATATTTTAGAACAGTACTTTTCAGGTGAAGATGACACTACATCTGATTATATTGCCGAAGGACTTTTGCGCTCTTTGATTACCAGCAGTAAGATTGCTGTCAAGAATCCAGAGGATTATGAAGCAAGAAGCAATATTATGTGGACAGCTACATGGGCATTAAATACACTGATTGCAATGGGGAAAACAACGGATTGGGAAGTACATATGCTTGGACAGGCGATAGGTGCCCATACCGATGCTACCCATGGAATGACACTTTCCGCAGTATCAATTCCATATTATAAGTACATTATGGCAGATGGATTACAGAAATTTAAGAGATATGCCATTCATGTATGGGATGTGGATCCATCAGGAAAAACAGATGAACAGATTGCAAGGGAAGGTCTTGATCGTATGGAAACCTATATGAAAGAGTTGGGGTTGGTGATAAATCTTTCTGAGCTTGGTGTCACGGAAGCGATGATTGAACCAATTGCGAACAGCACACTGATTATGGAAGGTGGCTATCGGATTCTCAATCATGAAGACATTGTCAATATTCTAACAAACAGTTTATAATACAAGTATCAAATAGAGGAGGGTATAAGATATGAGCAAAAAATTAGTTGCATATTTTAGTGCGAGTGGTGTTACCGCGAAAATAGCAAAAAAGTTGGCAAAGGTGATGCATGCGGATTTATATGAAATTTTGCCGGAGCAGCCGTATACGACAGCCGATCTAGATTGGACAAATAAAAATAGTCGCACAAGCCGTGAAATGAATGATACATCATTTCGTCCTGCTATTACAGGAAAGGTAAAGAACATGGAGCAATATGATACGATTTATGTTGGGTTTCCTATTTGGTGGTATGTTGCACCAACGATTATCAACACCTTTTTGGAGAGCTATGATATGACAGGAAAAACGGTGATACCTTTCGCTACATCAGGGGGAAGTGAAATGGGAAGAACAAATGCCGAATTGGAAGGTTCTTGTAAAGGAGCTATCTTAAAAGAAGGGAAACGTTTTTGTAGTCAAGCAATAGATATTGAGCTGAAAGCTTGGGCAGAACAGTTTTAACAGATATGTAAAGTAAGAAAAGAAGGTTATGGAAATCGGATGTTTTGTTTTGTTAAGGTTAAGCAGAAAACAGGATACTATAAAATTAACGGGATAAAAGATAGACTTACTTCTTTTAGGTAAAATGAAGATAAAGTCATATTCGGATACGACATTTATTATTTGATGTGAATTAGCATGGCATCATACAAACTTTTTTGTTATGAAACTGCCTCTTGAAATGATGTATGAGTGATCATTAAGGACATCGAAGAGGAGGCTCTTTAAAATCATACTTATGACCTTTTAGTAGTTTACATTTTAAGGCGGATGCCTTATAATTTAGGATGTAATTAGATAAATGAAAAGGAGATTGATTATGGAAATTTCATCACTACAAAAAGCTAGATATGAGTATTCACCTAAGCTTCCAGGAATGCTAAGAAATGGTATTGCAGATATTTGTGTTGTAGAAGGTCAGGAAACCCAAAGTGTAGCTGATCAAGAAAAGATCAAGGAATTGTTCCCAAATACTTATGGTAAAAAGGAAATCACTTTCCAAAAAGGAACAAACACTTCTGAGGCAAAGAAACAAGTTGTAGGTGTTATTCTTTCAGGAGGACAGGCTCCAGGCGGACATAACGTTATCTGTGGTTTATACGATGCATTAAAAGCAACCAATAAAGAAAATGTATTGTTAGGTTTCAAAAACGGTCCTAGTGGATTGATCGAAGATGACTATTTAACATTCGATGATGCATATATCAATGCATACAGAAATACTGGTGGATTTGATATTATCGGATCTGGCAGAACAAAACTGGAAACAAACGAACAGTTTGCTATCGCTGCTGAAGTTTGTAAAAAACATGGTATCACTGCTATCGTTATTATCGGTGGAGATGATTCTAATACAAATGCAGCTGTATTAGCAGAATATTTTGCAGCTAATAATACAGGTGTTCAAGTTATCGGTTGTCCTAAAACTATCGATGGTGACCTTAAAAATGAAGATATTGAATGTTCTTTCGGTTTTGATACAGCAACAAAAACATACAGTGAATTGATTGGTAACATTGAAAGAGATGCAAACTCTGCAAAGAAATACTGGCATTTCATCAAAGTTATGGGACGTTCTGCATCTCATGTAGCTTTGGAATGTGCTCTTGAAACACAGCCAAACATCTGCTTGATTTCTGAAGAAGTAGCTGAGAAAAAGATGTCATTATCACAGATTGCTGATTATATCGCTGATTCTGTTGAAAAACGTGCAGCTAAAGGCATGAACTTTGGTGTTGCCATCATCCCAGAAGGTGTTGTTGAATTCGTTCCTGAATTCTCTGCATTGATCCAGGAAATCAATGAATTATTAGCAGGTAGCAAAGCAGAAGCATTCAATGCTTTAGCAACTTGGAAAGAAAAATATGCCTTCATCGAAAATGGTTTAACAAAAGCATCTATGGATGTATTTGCGATCCTTCCAGAAGGTATTCAGCAGCAGTTATTCTTAGAAAGAGATCCACATGGAAATGTGCAGGTTTCTTTGATTGAATCTGAAAAATTATTCTCTGCTTTAGTAAAAGATAAATTAGAAGAGAGAAGAAAAGCTGGTACATACAACGGTAAATTTAATCCTCTTCACCATTTCTTTGGATATGAAGGAAGATGTGCATTCCCATCTAATTTCGATTCTGACTACTGCTACTCATTAGGATATAACGCATTTATGTTGATCCAGTATGGTTATACAGGCTACTTATCAAAGATTTCTAATCTTTCTAAGCCAGCTAGCGAATGGGTTGCCGGTGGTATGCCAATCACGAAGATGATGAACGTAGAAAGACGTCATGGTGAAGACAAACCAGTTATCAGAAAGGCGTTAGTTGAACTTGATGGAAAACCATTCAAATTCTTTGAAGCACACAGAGAAGAATGGGCAAGTGAAACTTGCTTCGTTTATCCAGGAGCTATCCAGTACTACGGACCTGCTGAAGTATGTGATATCACAACGAGAACGCTTGCTCTTGAACAAGAATAATACGTTGTAGTCAAACTATTGCTATTTTGTGAAATGCTAGTCCTTCATAATGAAGGTATTCGTAAAAGAAGTGGCATATAGAAAGATGAATATCGTATAAAAATTCCAGATACATGTAAAAGGCTATATTGTGTAATATGCAGTATAGCTTTTTTTATGATTCTAAAATATGAAACATACAAGTTATTAAAATATTGACAAATGATTCTTGAAAATAGAATAGCTCTGCTTTAAATAAATATTATTTCAAATAAATTAGCACTCAAGTGTTGACAGTGCTAAAACTTGTGCTATAATACAATTAGCAATCAAAGTATTAGAGTGCTAAAGGAGCGTGATACTATGAACTTTGAAAAGATGAGTGAGAAACTGCAAGAAGTTATCATGCATGCCGTCGAAATCTGTAAAACCTATCAGCATACAACCATCGACACAATTCAAATGCTGAAAGCTATCTTTGAAAACGATGTGTTAGATGGGCTGTTTAAGCGATTGAATATTGATAAAACAAGAGCTTTACAAATGATTGATGATGAGATGAGCAGGGTAGCTCGCAGTTCCAATGTGAATCCGCAATTTTCAAATGAAGTTGCGAAGTCATTTGATAAGGCGCAGCAATGGAGTGATTCCGTTCAGGAAAGCTATCTAAGTGTTGCCAGTGTTTTTATTGCCTTACTGTTTAACAAATCTTATATTTCTAAACAGTTGGTGAAAGAGTTCCACCTGAATGAGCAAGCATGCAAGGAAGAGGAACTGAAACGTCGTGGTGGCAAGAATATGGATACACCAAATGCGGAAAGTAATTTAGAGGCTTTAAGTAAATATGGTCGTGATTTGGTCGAAGATGTAAAAAGCGGTAAAATTGATCCTATCATCGGACGTGATGATGAAATTCGCCGTGTTATCCAAATCTTATCTCGTAAGACGAAAAATAACCCAGTATTGATTGGTGAGCCAGGCGTTGGTAAGACCGCTGTAGTGGAAGGAATTGCTTGGCGTATCATGAAGGGTGATGTACCTAGTTCTTTAAAGGATAAAAAACTGATTGAATTGGATATGGGTTCTTTGATTGCCGGTGCGAAGTATCGTGGTGAGTTTGAAGAACGTTTAAAAGCAATTTTGGAAGAAGTAAAAAATGCCGAAGGAAACATCATACTGTTTATTGATGAAATTCACAATTTGGTTGGTGCTGGTAAAACTGAAGGTAGTATGGATGCCGGCAATATGTTAAAGCCAATGCTAGCGCGTGGAGAACTGCGTTGTATCGGAGCAACGACCTTTAATGAATATCGTCAGTATATTGAAAAGGATGCTGCTTTGGAACGTCGATTCCAAAGAGTTACCGTGCAAGAGCCAACGGTTGAGGATACCATTAGTATCTTGCGTGGTTTAAAAGATCGTTTTGAATCTTATCATGGTGTAAAAATCTTAGATGAAGCAATCATTGCGGCGGCTACTATGTCGAATCGTTATATCACAGATCGTTTCTTACCGGATAAAGCCATTGATTTAGTAGATGAAGCTTGTGCTACCTTACGGGTGGAAATGGAATCCATGCCACAAGAATTGGATGAGTTACAGCGTAAGATCATGCAGCTGCAAATCGAAGAAACGGCATTAAAGAAAGAAGAAGATAAAAAAGCAATCGAACGATTGAATGATATTAAGAAAGAACTGGAAGAGTTACGTGCAAAGAAAGATGAGCTTTATACAAAATGGGAAGATGAAAAGGCTGTTTTGGAAGAAAGCAAAGATGCTAAGGTAAAACTGGAAAAAGCACGTTTAGACTTAGAACAGGCACAAAGTGAGGCTCGTTATGAGGATGCGGCGAAGCTGCAGTATGGAACCATTCCGCATTTAGAGAAGCTCATTCGTGAACAAGCTGAAAAAGAACATAACGAAGATGCTTTGATTCAGGAAACGGTAAATGAAGAGCTAATCGCCAAGATTGTTTCGCGCTGGACCGGTGTGGAAGTTGCACGACTGGTGGAAAGCGAGCGACAGAAATTATTGCATTTGAAAGAAGCATTGCAAAAACGTGTCATTGGACAAGACAACGCCTTAGAGCTTGTAAGTGATGCCATTCTGCGTAGCAAAGCCCAGATTCAAGATGAAAATCGTCCTATTGGAAGCTTCTTATTTTTAGGACCTACCGGTGTTGGTAAGACAGAAGTTGCCAAAGCATTGGCAGAACAGCTTTTCGATAGTGAATCACATATCGTTCGTATTGATATGAGTGAATATATGGAGAAACATAGCGTTGCCCGTTTGATTGGTGCTCCTCCGGGATATGTCGGTTATGATGAAGGTGGTCAGTTAACGGAAGCAATCCGTCGGAATCCATATTCTATCGTACTGTTTGATGAGGTTGAAAAAGCCCATCCGGATGTCTTTAACGTATTATTACAAATTCTGGATGATGGACGTATTACCGATTCTAAAGGTGTGACCGTAGACTTTAAGAATACGCTGCTGATCATGACAAGTAATCTGGGAAGTCAGTTTGCCTTTGATGAAGAAGATAAAGAAGACAAGTATTTAAACGAAGTGAAGAAATACTTTAAACCGGAATTTATCAATCGTATTGATGAAATTGTAGTGTTCAATGCTTTAAATGATGATATGTTAAGTAAGATTGCCCATAAATTCATGGATGAGCTGACACAACGATTAGCCCATAAAGATATTAAGTTAGAAGTTAGTGATGCTGTATATCGCAGTATTGCTACTCAGGGTGTTGATGCGGTATATGGGGCAAGACCTATGAAGCGTTATATCCAGCGTAACATTGAAACACTTATTGCTCGTAAGATGATTGAAGGCAATGCCGGTAAGGATGATGTCATCAGTGTTGATGTCGTTGATGGCGATTACGTCGTTACGGTTCATGCATAAGGACTAGAATAAAAAAGATTCCCTTTGTTGACTGTTTTTCAAACAACTTTGATATGATCCCTCTAAAGTAGACAACGTAAATAAAACGTTGTTTATGAAAGGAGGGATCTTTTTTTGTTATGGCTGTTTTGCCCAATAGTTTTTATAAGGTACATTACCAATGTATCCTTTATGCCTTTCCAGTGAATCATAAATAGAAGTAATAAGGACTCATCTAACGCCTAACAACTTGGATCAACGTGCAGATAGAGGGTTACGAGATGCATGAAAACGTAAGGATTCCCTCTTGAGGAATTGTTTTCATGACACATTGCAGGTATACTAGAAGATAGTAGAAAATATATGACATGTGTGATGAATAGGAGATATTAACTATGGAATTACGTTATGAAGATGGTTGGCTGTTAGAGATGGATGCAGATGCAGGAGTTTATGATGTCTACGATGAGAAAAGATGTCTCTTACAGCAGGTTACAGGAAATCAGCGCCTTTTGCTTTCTGGCAACGACAAACGTCCAATGCTCTATATTCGCAAAGACAAGCAAACCTTTGTAGTAAAACCGCGGGCGCTACCTGACACCGGTGTTGTGAACTTTCGTGATCTTGGCGGTTATGTGAATCGTGATGGACAACAGGTACGCTATGATTGTTTTTATCGCAGTGCTCCTTTGTGTGATTTACAAAAGGAACATGTGGAATATTTGCAACAGCTGCATATACAACATATTCTGGATTTGCGTAGTGATATGGAACGTAAAGGCAAGGAGGACATCCACTTACCGGAAGCGAAGTATCATCCCATATCGGCGATAACTTTTGATCAAGAAATAGATGTAAAAGGCAGTTTTGATTTTGCGACATTATTGCAACAAGTAGATGTCACATTGTTAAAGAATATGATGATGCAGGTTTATACGAAGCTTCCTTTTGATAATCCTGCGTATCGTCTTCTTGTACAAGTGGTGTTAGAGGAAGAGGTACCGGTATTGTTTCATTGCAGTGCAGGAAAAGATCGCACTGGTTTTGGGGCAGCTTTGCTATTGTTGCTGCTTGATGTTGATGAAGAAACCATCTTAAATGATTATGTCTTAAGCAATCAGTATCGTAAGAAGGAGAATGCGAAAATCTATGCGCAGGTAGCAGCTTCGCAAACGGATGTGGAGGCTGTAATGGGGGTACAAAAGCAGTATCTTAGGGCAGCTTTGCAGGCTATTAAACAACGCTATCAAACCTATGAAGCCTATTTTCAAGCAGAATTCGGTATTGATGAAACACAAAGAAAGCATCTAAAACAGCGTTATTTATATCCTTTGAATATGTAGAATCATGTTATTTTAACGCCTGTTCTTGAATTTTTTTAAAGAACAGGTTAAACTATATGACATGAATATATTTGAGGTAAGAGCATGTTTGGCTATGTCATTGTAAATAAACCGGAACTAAAAATCAAAGATTTTGATATTTATCGCAGTTTTTACTGTGGTCTTTGTCAATGTCTGAAAAAAGAATTTGGACAGCTGTCACGGTTTTCCTTAAATTACGATATGACATTTCTGGCCATTTTGTTAACTGCGTTATATGAACCGCCTACAGAAGAGAAGATGAAACGCTGTATGGTACATCCCATGCAAAAACGTAGGATGTATGATAACATCTATCTTAGCTATGCGGCCGAGATGACGATAGTCTTAACGTATTTAAAGTGTGAAGACAATTGGCAGGATGAACATTCGCATACATCACATATGTATCAGAAAGTATTAAAGCATCGCTATGAAAGCATTAAGCAAAAGTATCCTGAGAAAGTAACACGTATTGAAGAAGCCTTGACAGCACTTGGTGAAGAAGAAAAAAAGGGAACTAAGGATTTAGATCTGTTGGCTTCCTATACAGGGCGTTTTATGGCAGAAATTCTATGCTACAAGGAAGATGAGTGGGCACCCACTTTAAAAACGATGGGTGATTATCTGGGACGCTATATTTATCTGCTGGATGCTTATGATGATCTAGAAGAAGATAAGAAGAAACAGTGTTTTAATCCTTTGTTAGAAGAAGCGAAGAAAAGTGATTTTGATGAACGCATGCGCACGATCTTGGAATTGATGATTTCCGCATCATGTGAGGCTTTTGAAATATTGCCGGTCATTGCGTATGCAGATATTATCCGCAACGTATTATACTCAGGGATATGGGCAAAATATGAATTAGCACGTAAAAAGAGAACAGGTGAAGAAGATGGAAGATCCTTATAAGATATTAGGGGTATCAAGAGATGCCAGTGAAGATGAAATAAAAAAAGCATACCGACGATTAGCGAAGCAGTATCATCCGGATGTGAATAAAACAGCGAGAGCTGAGGAAAAGTTTAAAGAAATTCAGAATGCTTATCAGCAGATCATGGATTATAAGAAAAACGGTGGGCCGCAGGATTTCTGGAATGCCAGCGGGTTTGGCAGTGGCTATGGTAATTATCAAGGCTACCAAAATGGTGGTGCAACGAATGATTATCAAGCAGCAGTGAATTATTTGAATACCGGTCAGTATCAGGCAGCTTACAATGTTTTAATCAATATTCAGGAACGTGATGCCAGCTGGTATTATCTGTTTGCCATTGCGAATTATGGCTTAGGCAATCATATCGCGGCAATGGATGCGGCGGAGAAGGCCTGTCAGATGGATCCAAGCAACCAGCAGTATCGTCAATTGTATGCGCAACTGCAAAGAGGCAGGACGCGCTATCAGCAGATGCAGACACCGTTTGGTGGTGCAAGTAATTTCTGTTGTTATTTGTTGTTATGCAATATGTGCCTTGGTGGAGGCGGCATGTGCTATCCTATATTATGCTGTTAGAGTGGAAACACTCTTTTTATTATGGCATCCTTTGCTTGTTTCCTTAGTGAAAATCTCAATCATTACATCCTGTCTATCTGAAAAAAAGTCTTTGAGATATAGAAAGCTGTTATTTATAAAAGGGCAGTCTTTGCCTTCTTCACATACAAAACTGATCACTGCTTTGTTTCATAGGATGGTGTGTTTATCGTTGCCCGACATAAGTCTTATCCATAGGGATTCGTTAACAAGGGTTTCCTTAGCCGCTCTTGTCTTTTTTACTTATCATTATACACAGAGAGTATATCATTTGATGTAAACGCATTCATGCATAAATTTATTACTTTTCTTTACGAAACACATGCAATTTGTTGACAAGTTAAGAATTTCGAGTATGATAGATATGTAAACGTTAGACGCGTATAACTTTTTTAGGAAGGCGGTAGACAGCATGATGACGACATTAGATAAAATACGTCCGGGCATGGGCGGCATCATACAAAGTGTAGGTGGGCAAGGAGCATTGCGCAGAAGACTTTTAGATATGGGATTAACCCCTAAAACCAAAATTTAGGTAACTAAGATTGCCCCTATGGGAGATCCGATGGAATTATATTTACGCGGTTATGTATTAACGCTGCGTTTGCAGGATGCAGCAGAGATTGAAGTGCTGGTTGAGGAGGAAATGCTATGAGTGAAGTGCTAATTGCATTAGCCGGTAACCAGAACTGTGGCAAGACAACCTTATTTAACCGTTTAACCGGAAGTAATCAACATGTTGGTAACTTCCCTGGAGTAACGGTAGAAAAGAAGATGGGAGCCATCAAGAATTTCAAAGAGGCAACCCTTGTCGATCTTCCGGGCATTTATTCTTTATCGCCTTATACGAGTGAGGAAGTTGTCACAAGAGATTTTATCTTAAAAGATCACCCTGCTTTGATCGTCAATATTGTGGATGCGACCAATATTGAACGAAACTTATATTTATCTTTACAGTTGATGGAATTAAAGACACCGATGGTCATCGCATTGAATATGATGGATGAAGTTACAGCCAGTGGAAATAGTATTGATGTAGAAAAGCTATCAAAGCATTTACAGATTCCCATCGTACCGATTTCTGCTAGTAAGAATGAAGGCATCAATGATCTGATCAGTGTGATAAAGAAAGAAGCACGGAAACATCAAGAAGCCATTCATCTGGATTTTTGTAAGGGTGAAGTACATCGTGCCATTCATTCAATTGCACATATCATTGAAGATCATGCGCAGATTGCGGATTATCCAACACGTTTTGCGGCTACCAAATTGGTTGAAGGTGATGAACCGATGCAGCGTGCTTTGCATTTACATCAAGATGATCTAGATATCATTGAAAAAATTGTTAAAAGCATGGAAGATGCTTTAGGTACAGACCGTGAGGCTGCATTAGCGGATATGCGTTATTCTTATATTGAAGAGCTGGTAAAGGATTGTGTTGTGAAAAATCATCGCTCACAAGGATTAAAACGCAGTCAACGCATTGATCGGCTGTTAACACATAAATATTTAGGGATTCCGGTTTTTATCCTTATTATGTTGATGATCTTCTATTTGACCTTTGGACCGATTGGCGGTACTTTACAAGGTTTATTAGAAGAAGGCATAGATATTGCAGTTCATGCGTTAAGTACATTGCTGTTGCAGTTACATGTTAGCTCTTGGCTTCATGCCTTGGTGATTGATGGTATCTGTAATGGGGTGGGAAGTGTATTATCGTTTCTTCCTGTCATCGTTACCTTATTTTTCTTTCTATCTTTATTGGAAGATAGTGGATATATGGCAAGAGTTGCCTTCGTCATGGATAAGGCATTGCGCAAACTTGGGTTAAGCGGAAGAAGTTTTGTGCCAATGCTAATCGGATTTGGCTGCAGCGTACCTGCCATCATGTCCACAAGAGCCTTAAGCAGTGATCGTGATCGCAAAATGACGATCGTGGTGACACCTTTCATGTCCTGTAGTGCAAAACTGCCAATCTATGGCATGATTACAGCTGCCTTTTTCCCAGAACATACGGCACTTATTTTAATCAGTGTGTATCTGATAGGCATCTTAGTTGCAATACTGTCTGCTTTGTTATTAAAGCGAACTGTATTTCAAGGAGAATCCGTACCCTTTGTCTTAGAATTACCGGCTTATCGTATTCCAAGTGCGAAAAGTGTGATCTTACACATGTGGGAAAAAGCAAAAGATTTCTTACGTAAAGCTTTTACGATCATCTTTGTAGCATCCATCATCATCTGGTTCTTACAAAGCTTTGACTTTGCCTTCAACTTTGTAGAAGATTCATCTACCAGCATGTTGGCAAATATCGGTACTTGGATATCCCATATCTTTGCCCCATTAGGCTTTGAAGATTGGCGTGCATCCACGGCATTGGTTACCGGAATTACGGCGAAAGAAAGTGTTGTTTCTACACTGTCTGTATTAACCAATACCACAAGTGATGCAGGCTTATCCAGTGCACTGCAAACGATTTTCTCACCGGTTTCTGCGTTTGCTTTCTTATGTTTCACGGTCTTGTATATGCCATGTGTTGCTGCTTTTGCCGCAACGAAACGAGAATTAGGTTCTATGAGACAGGCTTTGGCTACGGTGGCTTATCAAACTGGTGTAGCTTATGTGGTAGCACTAGTTGTTTATCAGATAGGTTCTATGCTTTTCTGATGACAGAATCAAGAAAAAAACATATACTAATACTATAAGAAGGGATGTGATGATATGAACTTAGCAGATGTTATCGTGAGCGCCATTATTATCGGCTTATTGCTCATTGTCTTTTATGTAACCAGAGCTAAAAAAGGAAATAGCGGATGTGGCTCTTGTACAAGTGATTGCAGTTCCTGTCATGCATTTTCCAATTTCTATGAAGATTATAAAAAAGATGAGGCTGATAAAAAGCTGAAAGAATGAGCTTGTATACAAACCTACGTCTTATTTGCGAAGTCATTTGCTACTTCGCTTTTTCTTTGTTTAATGAAAATTTAAGGGGAAAAAATAAATGATTCCAATCGGTATGCATGTATTAACCACACATTTGGATTGGTATTTAGAATTAGATGGTACCTGCATTAAAGTGAAAGATGGAGAAGATACGATAGTAAAGCGCTTGTAAAAAAGCCAAAGAAGCATTTACATTTCCTAGAAACACAACTACAATAAAGGCAAAGAGGTGAAATATATGATACAGACATATCGAAATCATACTCCACGAATTGATGCCACCTGCTTTGTTGCAGATAATGCAACCATCATTGGTGATGTAACTATGAAAGCAGATGCGAGTGTTTGGTTTGGCAGTGTGATCCGTGGGGATAAAGATCATATTGAAATCGGTGAAGGTAGTAACATTCAAGATAATTGTACGTTACATACCGATCCACAGCATGTATTAACCATAGGAAAGCATGTGACAGTAGGTCATAATGCCATTTTGCATGGTTGTTATATTGAGGATGAGGTGTTAATTGGTATGGGCGCCATCATCTTAAATGGTGCTCATATTGGTTCCCATAGTATTATCGGAGCTGGAGCTTTAGTGACAGAACATATGCAGATACCTAAAAATAGTATCGTTGTTGGCTGTCCTGCTAAGGTTATAAAGACAATATCAGCACAACAAATACAGAAAATTCAAGACAATGCTATGCATTATGCACAACTAGGCAAAGAGTACAAGGAGATGTAAAGATGGATGCAAATGTAAAAGAAATTATCAAAATTAAAATGGAAGCCTGTAAAAAGGCATTAGAGAAAAATGGTATGAAAGCATATCTTGTGGAAGATGCACAGGCTGCCAGAGAATTAGTGAATGCGATGATCAAAGATCATGAAACAGTATGTGATGGTGGGACGATGACATTACAAGAAACCGGTATTTTGGATATGCTAAATCATCGTGATCTTGTATTTCATTCACACAGTGATCCTATGATGACACGGGAAGAAAGTGATGCAGAGGCACGCAAAGCATTTTCAGCAGATACCTTTATCGCCAGTACCAATGCGGTAACTTTGCAAGGAGAATTGGTGAATATCGATGGTCATGGAAACCGGGTCAGTGCTATGATTTTTGGACCGAAGCAAGTCATTATCGTAGCCGGGTATAATAAAATTGTCGAAAATGAAGAGGCGGCAAAGAAACGTATCCGTGAAATTGCTGCCCCAGCCAATAGTGTACGCTTGCATAAGCAGACACCTTGCAGCAAGACAGGAAGCTGTCAAGATTGTTACAGCAAAGATCGCATATGCAGCAGTTATGTTAAGATCAACTATGATAAGGAAGATCGTATCCGCGTAATTTTGATTGCGGAAGCATATGGGTATTAAAAACGATCACGAAAAAAGAGATGAGGAAAAAGCGTAAAGTATTATCTCATAAGCTTTCTATCATCTCTTTTCTTATGCTATTTTATGTAATAGATAAGGTGTTTGGTGATACTATTGCAAAGAATGTAAGCTGAGCTTCTCTTGTTATAAGTAAGAGTTTACTCTTTTAAGATCCGTAACACCATCCGGATTATCTTTCCGCATGTTTTCTAAAAGAATAGGAATTTTTGATGGATCTTCTCTAATTGCACAAGCCTCTTCCCATAAAATGCCAACTAATTGTAAATAAGTGACGAGTCCATGAACGCTTTCTACTTCAGGAATCTCATTGTCTTTTATGATAAGCAGCGATGTAATTTTACTATCAGAGCCTTGCTTGATTGGTTCTTGATTCCCAAGCACATATTGATTTTCTTCGAAAAAGCGCTTTGTCGTATAGGTATAACGGGCAAGATTTCCCAACATATTACAAGCCCATACACAATCTTCACTGCTATGTTCTTGCAGCTTCATGGTCATTTCATAGCCCCAGCGACTATATGTTTGTCCAAATGCCTGTTCATCACCATATAGATTGGTCATACCATAGGTAACAATATGTTGATATCCTTTTGGCGAAGTATAAATACTATAGCCATCCAAATATTCATTTCCTCCAAACAATGCACGAGATGTTAATGTAGTTGCGTAATGTTTTGGCTTTTGATTAGGATAACATTTGGCAAAACTATCCTCAATCACATCCCAACCGGGCGCAAAATCTTCATCAGCTAATGCTTTTTGATAATCCTCAAATCGCATTCCTGCTACAATCTTTTCCTTGCTATGTGCATGGACAATTTTCTTTTTCGGTTTATGAAAAATATGCATAAGAATCCCTCCCTGTTTTTATTTTACCACAAGTGGCTTTGCATACTTTTGTTTTTTATAAAAAATACGAATAAGGCGTTTCAACATACCCATACTAAAGATGAAAAAGGAGTGATGATATGTTTGAACATAAGAAAAAGTTATTGCATCCAGTAAAAGTAGAACGTCCAAATCCGCAATATGCAGTACTAATGCAGGAGCAGTTAGGTGGAAACAATGGTGAATTAAAAGCAGCTTTACAGTATTTATCTCAGAGCTTTCGTGCAAAAGATCCTGTTTTTAAAGACTTATTCTTAGATATCGGTACGGAAGAATTAAGCCATATGGAAATGGTGGCAGAAACGATTAATTTATTAAACGGCGGTGATGTTGATTACAAAAAGGTTGAAAATGGTGAATTAGAAACAATGGTGACCTTTGGTTTAAATCCGGCTTTAGTTAACTCAAGTGGAAATCCATGGACAGCTGATTATGTTACCGTGACTGGCGATTTAGCAGCAGATTTATTAGCGGATATTGCCAGTGAGCAGCGTGCGAAAGTCGTTTATGAATACTTATATCGCCAGATTGACGATAAGTATGTAAAGGAAACAATCATGTTTTTACTTGAGCGTGAAGAAGCGCATAATGCATTGTTCTGTGAGGCGTTGAATAAGATTACGGATGATGGCAGTAACCGTAACTTCGGTATGAGTGAAGATAGTCGTTTGTATTTTGACTTATCGAAACCAGGACGTTATTTTGATGATCCTGATCCTAAACCGGTAGAAATGGCAAATGCCAAAAAAGGAAAAACGACTGCGAAAAAGAACTAGTGAAAACACTTGGCATGGTGAAGTATTCCCAACTTCATCATGCTTTTTCTATAGGAATGAAGATGTTTATCAAAAAGTTTAAAGATTTACAGCATACGTATGCTTTTCTTTTTAATGATTTAGGTGCTTGCTCATCCATCTGATAATAAAGAAAAAGGGCCTGAGCCCTTTTATTCTTCATCTGCTAAACGTACTTCACTGACACCGGCAACCTCATCCATGATAATTGCCTCAATGCCATCCTTTAAGGTATCACCGATGGACATGCAGCCAACACAGGCTCCTAACAAACGTACACGAACGATGCCATCCGTGAAAGAAACATATTCTACATCGCCACCATCGCGCTGTATGTAAGGACGAATTTTTTCAATGACATTGCGTATTTCATCTTCTTTATTAATCATACATTCACCTACTTTCTATAAATGCAGCAGCTGATACATAAGTAAAGATACGAAAAAGCCTAAGATCATGCCGCCGATAATTTCAACAAATTTATGTCCTAAAACACTTTTGATTTTTTCATGATAAATCGGATCATTTAATTTCAAACCCTTCATACCTTCCAAATCTGATATAAGCTGTTTGGTCAGCTGTATGTTTCGCCCTGCATAATAACGTACATTTGCAGCATCATAAATAACAATGAAACTGAATACACATGTAATCGCGAAATAGGTGGAATCAAAGCCTTCACTCAATCCAATTGCCATCGTCAATGCAGTGACCGTGGAACTATGAGAGCTGGGAAATCCTCCGCATGCAATACATTGATGAATATCGACTTTCTGTGTACGCAAATAAAGGACAACAGGTTTTAAGACCTGCGCCAATACATTGGCAAATAAAGCTGCCAGCAGGGGATATATGGAACTCATGCAAGTATCACCTCATTAAAGAGAAAAAGTTCTCGTCTTCATTATTATAGCACAAAAACAAAAATTATTGATAGTTGTCTGCTTTTTGCCAGCAATTTCCCTTCCTATGATGTAATGTCATATAAAACATATGGAAAGGACTGTTAATTTTAGAAAAGAACGTGCTATAATTAACACGAGCGAAATGAGGTGAGTAGATGCATTATATGGTTGGTGAAGTCGTTGAAGGGGTGATTACCGGCATCAAGCCTTATGGGGCATTCGTCTATTTAGATAATTGTCATAATGGACTGATTCATATTTCCGAAATCAGTGAACGCTTTGTCCGTGATGTGCATACGTATGTGAAAATTAATCAGCGGGTAAAAGTGAAAATTCTTGATATTGATGAAGATGGCACCCACTTCAAACTGTCTTTAAAAGCTGTAGAGGCAAAGAAAGCTCGTTCTATGCGCAAACGCAAGATCATTCATGAATTGCCAAAGATGGAAATAGGATTCACTTCCTTGGCAGAAAAGCTGGATTCATGGATTGAGGATGCAAACAGATAAAGGAGAAAAAGCATATGATGAAATTAGACACTACGCATGCATTTTTAAAAGAAGACGTAAAAAGCTATCAGGAAGTCGTTAATAAATATCACGAACAGCTGATGAATCGTACCGGTAAAGGAAATGACTTTGTAGGTTGGGTAGAATGGCCACATACCTATGATAAAGAAGAGTTTGACCGTATGAAGAAGGTTGCCCAAAAAATCCGTGAGAAATGTGATGTTTGTATTGTTTGTGGTATTGGTGGTTCTTATCTGGGAGCACGTGCTGCTATTGAAATGATCAATGGCTTGTATGCTGATAAAAAACCAGAAATTATCTTTATGGGAAATACGTTCTCCAGTACGTATATCGCACAGGTCCTGAATTATATAAAAGATAAGGAAGTTTGTGTAAATGTTATTTCTAAATCCGGAACAACGACGGAAACAGCATTGGCTTTCCGTTTACTGAAACAGTTCATGGAAGATAAATATGGAAAAGACGGTGCACGTGAAAGAATTGTTGCGACAACCGATAAAGCACGAGGAACATTGAAGGCAATTGCTGATAAAGAAGGCTATGAAACTTTTGTAATTCCAGATGATATCGGTGGACGCTTTTCTGTTATCACACCGGTAGGTTTATTCCCAATCGCTGTAGCTGGTATCGATATTGATGCCATCATGACTGGTTTACAGAAGGCATATGAAGATATGGCGGATCCTGATCTGGCTAAGAATGATGCTTATGCATATGCAGTCTGCCGTCGCATTTTAGAGAATCAGGGCAAAAATGTGGAAATGCTGGTAAGCTATGAATCACAAATGACCATGGTTGCGGAATGGTGGAAGCAGCTGTTTGGTGAAAGTGAAGGTAAGGAAGAAAAAGGAAACTTGCCAACCAGTGCAAACTTCTCTACCGATCTGCATTCTTTAGGTCAATTTATCCAAGAAGGTAAAAAAGTACTGTACGAAACCTTGTTGTTAGTAGAAAAACCAACGTTGGATATCACTTTCCCAAGTGATCCTGACAATGCGGATGGCATGAATTACTTAGCAGGTAAATCGGTTGATTGGGTAAATAAGATGGCAGCAAAAGGTACTTTAGAAGCTCATGAAGTAACCGGAAATGTACCAAATCTGATTATTACGATGCCCGATATGAGTGCGGAAAGCTTTGGCTATATGTGCTATTTCTTCTTCCGTGCTTGCGCTATGACTTGTTATATGTTGGATATCAATCCATTCAATCAGCCAGGTGTAGAAGTTTATAAGAAGAATATGTTCCGTTTATTAGGTAAGAACTAAAAAAGCAAATAATAAAACCTAAAAAAAGTGCTGTAGCAAGCACTTTTTTTAAGTTTTAAATAAAAGTAATACGTAAAGTTAAAGCACAGGAAACCATATCCCATGCTGATACTATGCTATACTAAATTATAAAGTTTGTAACGTTTTTATTAGGTTGTGGTACATATAGGTGGAAGGAGGAAAACATAGATGATAGAAGAATTGTATGAAGCATATCACAAGGATGTCTATATCTATATTTACTCCTTGTGTCATGATGCCAGTTTAAGTGAAGATCTGACATCGGAAACGTTTTACCAGATGATCCTATCCTTGCCGACTTTCAAAGGAAAGGCAAGTCTGAAAACATGGTTATTTTCGATTGCCAGACATGTGACGTTCAAAGAATTACGCAAACGTAAAAAAGAAGTGCACTATGATGTCATGCAAGATGGTTTTGTTGTTGCCGATAAAGATAGGCAACATGACTATGAAGCGCTGATGGAGCAGTTGATGGAATGGATGCAGGCACAGCCTACACGGGCAAGAGAAATATTTAAAATGAAACAAGAGGGTTATTCCTATGTGGAAATCGCAGCATTTTTACAGTTAAATGAAAACTCTGTGCGTGTGATTGATTATCGCAATCGTCTATATTTGCGTCAAAAATTAAGTGAGGAGGGATATCATGAAAGATGAATGTCAAATCGTACAAGATCTGCTGCCGTTAGTCAAAGATGATGTAGCCAGTGAGGCAAGCATAGCCTTTGTACAAGAGCATTGCCGCCATTGTGAAGAATGTAAAAAGCTGTTGGCGCAGGAAAGCATTACCGTCAATTCCCAAGCAATTAAAAAGAAATTAGTAAAACGCTTGCGTATCATGATGGTGGGTGTAATTTGTTTGATGATCCTTTTCGCTTGTTCTTTCTCAGCAACACAATACCAGTTCCATAATTTTCTGCTATTGCCAATAATCGGCGCCTTAGGGTATTGGCTATTGAAACGCTATGTCTTCCTATTATATCTAATGATTCCCATCATGCATCTTTTATTAGAAATGATAGATGCATCTTATCAAGAAGCCTTGGTGCCTTATACGCTAATATATTGGTTTTTTATGAGTATTGGCATTCTTATTTATGTTGGTTATGCGTATGCCTTAAGGAGGGAAAACTCATGAAAAAGAAAGTGTTAAAAGTGCTCGCATTCATCATTGCAACCGCCGGAGTCATCTTTTTGTTACTGCTTTATAATAGCTTTAATGGCAATTTTATCGCAAAAGAAATAGCAACCAGACATATGAAAGAATATTTAAAAACACATCATACAGAATTAGATATTGCAGATTATGAGGTATTCTATAATTTTAAATCCGGTTCATATGTTATGAAAATAGATGTGGCAAACAGTATAGATAAAGACTTTCGATTATCTTATCGAGGTGATATAGGTATCCAAGATGATTATGATTGGATGGTCTTAGAAAAAGGCAATATGCAAAATCGGGTAGCAGCATTTTTAAATGAAGAAAGATTTGAGCAGCCGGTTTTTGCACTTGTGGAAAAGCAAGATCTAGATTATATCCTATTACAGATCAAAGATGAAGATAAAGAAAAGGTATTCCCATATGCGAAGATAGCGAATGATACACCGAGTGAGACCATTGTGAAAACACAGCCAATCACTTTACGTATTTATGTAAAATCAGAAGCAGCGCAAAAAAAGTATCAAACAAAAAAGATACAAGAGCAATGCAAACAAGCGTATGAAAAACTCGGTATTCATGTTGTGGAAGTGGAAATCGTGTATGTCAACAAACCATAGGATAAAAAGGAGCTATATACGGCAGACATAGTGAACATATAGAATTGTTTCTTTTGTTCGTGTAATGCATGTAAGTGCCTTATCAAAAACGAGAAGGTACTTACATGCTAATGTTAGAACTGGAACTTGTCCATTAAATTTTGCGAATTTTGTCGAAATTATTTTAGCATGCGAAAAAACCTTTGTTCATAAGCTGTTATTAGTTTTTAGCGAGTGAGAAAGGAAGGGATAGTGAAATTAGCACTAGGAAAACACACGAAACTTTGGTATAATGTAAGCAAGTAAATGTAAACGATTACATAAGAGGAGGAATGCTTGATGAGTAAAAAGTATGTTTACCTTTTCAGTGAAGGAAATGAAAACATGCGTGAACTGCTTGGTGGTAAAGGTGCCAATCTGGCAGAGATGATGAATCTTGGAATGCCTGTGCCTTATGGTTTCACTGTAACAACCGAAGCCTGCAATCAGTACTATGCAGACAATGAAACTATTAATGAAGGAATTCGCAAAGAAATTTTTGAATATTTAATGAAATTGGAAGAACTGGCTGGAAAACAGTTTGGTGATCCAAAGAATCCATTGTTAGTATCCGTAAGATCTGGTGCGCGTGCATCTATGCCAGGCATGATGGATACCATTTTAAATTTAGGTATGAATGATGAAGTGGTAGAAGGTGTTGCCAAGCTGATGGACAATCCTCGTTTCGCTTATGACTCTTACCGCCGTTTTATTCAGATGTTTGCTGATGTTGTCATGGGTTTAAACAAGGCTAAATTTGAAGAGATCATTGATGAAATGAAAGAAACAAAGGGCGTTGAACAGGATACGGAATTAGATGCTGAAGATATGAAGGTCATGGTAAAACGCTTTAAGAAGTTCTATCAGGAATCTTTAGATGAGGAATTCCCATCAGATCCTAAAGAACAATTGTATCGTGCAATCGAAGCCGTTTTCCGTTCTTGGAACAACCAACGTGCGATTTTCTATCGTAAGATGAACGATATTCCGGGTGATTGGGGAACTGCGGTAAATGTGCAGATGATGGTATTTGGTAATATGGGTGATGATTGCGGTACCGGTGTTGCCTTTACACGTAATCCAAGTACCGGTGAAAACAAGCTGTATGGTGAATTCTTGATGAATGCGCAGGGCGAAGATGTTGTTGCCGGTATCCGTACACCACAGACCATTGATCAATTAAAGGTAATTGCTCCTGCTGCTTATGATAAGTTTGTAGAAATCTGTTCTACCTTAGAAAAACATTACAAGAATATGCAGGATATGGAATTTACGATTGAAAAAGGTAATCTGTTCATGTTGCAGACACGTAATGGTAAACGTACAGCAGCTGCCGCATTAAAGATTGCTTGTGACATGGTAGATGAAGGTATGATCACCAAAGATGAAGCATTGATGATGGTAGAACCTAAACAGTTGGATGCCTTATTACATCCACAATTCGATGCAGAAGCTTTAAAGAAGGCAAAACCAATTGCATCGGCATTGCCTGCTTCTCCTGGTGCAGCTTGCGGACAGATTGTTTTCTCTGCTGAAGAAGCAATCGCGGAAACAGCATTAGGACATAAGGTTATCTTAGTTCGCTTGGAAACTTCTCCGGAAGATATTGAAGGTATGCATGTATCTGAAGGTATCTTAACCGTGCGCGGTGGTATGACATCTCATGCAGCTGTCGTTGCTCGTGGTATGGGTGCTTGCTGCGTATCCGGTTGTGGTGATATCGCGATTAATGAAGAAGAAAAATATTTTGAAGTAAAAGGAAACCGCTATAATAAAGGCGACTATATTTCTCTAGATGGTTCTACTGGTAATGTGTATGGTGAAAAGATCAAGACTGTGCCAGCAGAAATCTCCGGTGACTTTGAACGTTTCATGAATTGGGCAGATGAACGCCGGACGTTAAAGGTTCGTACAAATGCCGATACGCCTCGTGATGCACAACAGGCAGTGAAGTTCGGTGCGGAAGGTATTGGTTTGGTTCGTACGGAACATATGTTCTTTGAAGGTGATCGTATCAAAGCGGTTCGTGAAATGATCGTTTCTAAGACAGAAGGTCAAAGAAGAAAAGCGCTGTCGAAATTATTGCCTATGCAAAGAGGCGACTTTGAAGGTATTTATGAAGCAATGCAAGGTATGCCGGTAACCATTCGTTATTTGGATCCACCTCTGCATGAATTCTTACCAACAAGCTCTTATGATATTGCACAGTTAGCAAAAGATATGAAGATCGATCTGGATGAATTGAAAAATGTTATCAGTGGACTTCATGAATTTAACCCTATGATGGGACATCGTGGTTGTCGTTTGGCTATCTCTTATCCGGAAATTGCCGAAATGCAGACAACAGCGGTTATTGAAGCAGCAATTAATGTAAACAAAAAACATCCGGATTGGAACATTGAACCGGAAATCATGATTCCATTAGTTGGTGATAAAGCAGAATTGAAATATGTAAAAGATGTTGTCGTACGTACAGCAGATGAAATTTTAGCAAGAGAAAATATTGATATGAAATACCATGTTGGTACCATGATCGAAATTCCTCGTGCAGCATTATTGGCAGATGAAATTGCCGAAGAAGCTGAATTCTTTAGCTTTGGTACAAACGACTTAACACAGATGACATTTGGTTTCTCTCGTGATGATGCCGGTGGATTCTTGAATGATTACTATGAAAAGAAAATCTTTGAACAAGATCCATTTGCCAGAGTTGACCAAAAGGGTGTCGGCAAACTTATCGAACTGGCAGTAGCCGGCGGACGTAAAACACGTCCAAACATCAAGCTTGGTATTTGTGGTGAACATGGTGGAGATCCAAGTTCTATCGACTTCTGTCATCGTATGGGATTGACCTATGTATCCTGTAGCCCATTCCGTGTACCAATTGCACGTTTAGCTGCAGCACAGGCCGCTATTACGAACGGATAAACTTATGGAATAGTAATTTCCTAATATCAAATAAGGAAGATTAAAGTCATAAATCGTCATTAATGATTTTAACGCTTCCTTTTTCTTTTTAGTGAAAGAAAATTTATGAGAAAGTGATACTTCCTTTAAAATTGCTTTAGATGATGCAAAACATCATGATTGTGACTTCTAATATTATCGAAAGATAAAGGAAAACAGCAAATCGGATAAAACGGTTATGCCGCATCACATGTTAAGGTTAAAAAACACGGTAAGTGATACTAGGTGGTATCGTTCACGTTTATGATATAGATTCATAAAAAATCTAATAGTTATTTTTGAGCGGCTTTGTTATAATGTAAAAAAAGAAATAGTGTGAGGGTATATGGAAAAATTAGAAATTTATGGTACATTAGGTCCAGCATGTGCAAACAAAGAAATACTGAAACAGATGTTTTTCAGTGGTATGAATGGTATTCGATTGAATTTATCACATGTGAATTTAACAGATAGTCAAGAATGGCTGACAATCTTACATGAGGCCGCAGGAGAAGCAAATGTGGAACCAAAACTGTTGATCGATATGAAAGGGCCGGAATTGCGTATAGGAAAATTAGATAAGCCTATACATTTAATCGAAGGAGGTATCGTTTGTTTGGGAACAGAAATAGCAGTTCCTGAACAAGTTTATGGACATGTACCGGTTGGGCAAAGGATTTTATTAGACGATGGTAAATTCTTATTGGAAGTGCAGGAAGTAAAAGGAAAAAATATTATTTGTAAGGTTCTTCATGGTGGTGAACTCACTTCTAGAAAATCTTTGGCACTGCCGCATCAGCATATCCAGATGCCGGTTTTGACACCAAGTGATATGGAAAATCTGCGCCTGGCTAAAAAATATGGAATTACGGGTATTATGCAGCCTTTTGTCAGAAATGCAGAAGATTTAAAAGCATTGAAACAAATAGTGAGAGAATTGGATGCGGAATCTTTAGAAATTTATGCAAAGATTGAAAACATGGATGGAGTCAGACATTTAACAGAATTGCTGCCCTATTGCGATCATATTGTGATAGCACGTGGAGATTTAGGCAATGCCATGCCATTGTATGAATTGCCGATGGTACAAAAACATATCCAGGATATTTGTCATGCTTATCATAAGCCTTATATGGTCGTAACACAGATGTTGCATTCTATGATGACACAACCAACGCCTACACGCTCTGAGGTGAGTGATATTTTTTATGCGGTATATCATGGTGCATCTGGAATTATGCTGACAGGAGAAACAGCAGCTGGAGCTTATCCGAAAGAAGCTATGTCATTTTTTGCACAAACGGCACGTTCGGCTCAAAACGTATTGAAAAGGGAAGCAGCAAATCAGAAAATTCAACATTGAAAATATTTTCAGAAAAAAATTAAATGAAATTTACTTTTTCTGTTGACATTTTACATAGAATGATATATCCTTTTGGTAATGATGAAATAGCATTGATCGGGACCAGATGAAAGATACGTCACACCGTAGAGAATTGCCGGCTGGTGAAAGGCATGTGGACACTGGAATCAACTCACCCGTGAGCTGTGATCTGAACATGCATTGCATAAGTAAGCATCACCGGGACTGCTCTACCGTTATCATTGAGCTCTTATTCAACAGGATAAGAACTAAGTGGATGAGTGTTCATCAAGTGAAGTGGTACCGCGGATAAAGCAGACAGCTTTCCGTCTTCAAAATAAGAAGATGGAAGGCTTTTTTATTACAAGGTAGAAAGAGGAGGACATCACATGGAAGGATATCAAAAGTACAAACGGCAATATTATATGCCTCCAACGGATTGTATGGATTGGACCAAAAAAGAATATATTGAGAAAGCACCAACATGGTGCAGTGTTGATTTACGAGATGGCAATCAAGCATTGATCGTGCCAATGAGCTTAGATGAAAAACTGGATTTCTTTGAATTACTAGTAGAAATTGGTTTTAAAGAAATTGAAATTGGCTTTCCTGCAGCCTCACAAACCGAATTTGAATTCTTACGGAAACTTATCGATGAGAACCGCATTCCAGAGGATGTTACGATCCAGGTGCTGACACAAGCACGTGAGCATATCATCCGCCGTACCTTTGAAGCAGTGAAAGGTGCAAAAAATGCTGTGATTCATTTATACAATTCCACATCTTATGCACAAAGGGAACAGGTGTTTAAGAAAAGCAAAGAAGAAGTATTAAAGATTGCGGTAGAAGGGGCAAAACTGTTAAAACAGCTGACCGAAGAAGATGGTGGAAATTATCGCTTTGAATATTCTCCGGAAAGCTTTACAGGAACCGAAGTCGATTATGCTTTAAAAGTATGCAATGCGGTCTTGGACGTTTGGCAGCCTACAGCGGATAACAAGGTTATCATTAATCTTCCGGTAACCGTGGAAATGAGCATGCCACATGTGTATGCCAGTCAAATCGAATACATGTGTAAGCATATGAACTATCGGGAAAATGTTGTGGTTTCCCTTCATCCGCATAATGATCGTGGCTGTGGTGTTGCGGATACAGAGATGGGTATTTTAGCAGGTGCTGATCGTATTGAAGGTACCTTATTCGGTAATGGCGAACGTACTGGAAATGTCGATATTGTCACTTTAGCAATGAATATGTATGCGATGGGAGTCGATCCTGAATTGGATTTTTCAAATATGCCTCATATCGTTGAGGTATATGAAGCCTGTACACGCATGAAAGTCGGTATGCGTCAGCCTTATGCCGGGCAATTGGTATTTGCGGCATTCTCCGGTTCACATCAGGATGCTATTGCGAAAGGGATGCATTATCGCGATGCCAAAGACCCACAACACTGGACCGTTCCATATTTGCCAATTGATCCAAGAGATGTCGGCAGAGTGTATGAGACAGATGTCATTCGCATCAATTCACAAAGTGGCAAAGGCGGCGTTGGTTATATGCTGGAAGAATATTATGGCTATGAACTTCCAAATGATATGCGAGAAGAAGTTGGCTATTTCATGAAGAATGTGAGCGATCATGAACATAAGGAATTGCTGCCAAATGAAATCAATGATTTATTCCAAAAAGAATATATGAATGTGAATGCACCTTATGCGTTAAACGATTATCATTTTATAAGGGAAAATGATAAAGTTACTTGTACGATGAACATCACCTATGAAGGGATGAATCGATACATTACCGGTGTTGGAAATGGACGTTTAGATGCTGCTAGCAACGCTTTGCGTGATAACATGAATCTAACATTTGATATCTTAGATTATAAAGAACATGCCTTAAGCAAGGGATCTACTTCTAAGGCAGTATCTTATGTCAAAATCATTGACTGTCGCCAAAAGAACCAATGGGGTGTCGGTTTACATGAGGATATTATCGCTTCCAGTGTGAAGGCCTTATTTGCGGCTATTAATCGAGCTGTTATACAAAAACGAGCAACACAACAACAGAACTAGGGGAAATTGATTAACTACAGTAAAGGGTTGTCTCTGATAAGGGGATAGTAAAGATTCTAATAAGAAAAGATAGAGACAATAGAGCCATCTGCATAAGGATTGGCTTCGCGTATGAAAACATACAAGCAAGAATAATACAAAAGTTTTATATCATAGTGAACAAAAAGACGATATTTCAATGTACTTCATGTACATCGTGTAGGAGGTAAAACAAAATGGGTATGACAATGACACAAAAGATCTTAGCAGAGCATGCACATGTTGCTGAGGTCAAAGCCGGACAACTGATTGAAGTTGATCTTGATATGGTATTAGGGAATGATATCACATCACCGGTTGCTATTAAAGAATTTGAGAAGTATGGATTTGAACAGGTATTTGATCCTGGTAGGGTGACGATGGTGATGGATCACTTCGCGCCGAACAAGGATATTAAAGCTGCGCAGCAATGTAAAGCTTGCCGTACCTTCGCATACGCAAAGAACATCAAACACTTTTATGATGTAGGCGAAATGGGCATTGAACATGCGTTATTGCCAGAAAAAGGCATCGTCGGTCCTGGAGAATGTATCATTGGAGCAGATTCACACACATGTACGTATGGAGCTTTAAATGCATTTTCAACAGGTGTAGGCAGTACCGATATGGCAGCCGGTATGGCAACGGGCAAATGTTGGTTTAAAATTCCTGAAGCGATCAAGTTTGATTTGCGTGGGAAATTAGCGCCGAATGTCAGTGGGAAGGATGTCATACTTCATATCATCGGAATGATTGGTGTAGATGGTGCTTTATATAAGTCTATGGAATTTAGCGGTGTTGGTTTGCGAAATTTGACAATCGATGATCGCTTAGCGATGGCCAATATGGCAATTGAAGCAGGGGCAAAAAATGGTATCTTTGCCTATGATGAAATTACCGAAGCTTATGTGAAAGAGCGTGTTCATCGTCCATATAAAACATATGAAGCAGATAGTGATGCAGACTATGCAAACGTATATCATATTGATCTTAGTGCCATTAAACCGACAATTGCGTTTCCACATCTGCCAGAAAATACGAAAACGATGGAGGATATAAAAGAAAACATCGTCATTGATCAGGTCGTCATCGGTTCTTGTACGAACGGTCGCCTATCTGATATGGAAACAGCGGCAAAAATTCTAAAAGGAAAGCATGTGGCAAAAGGAGTACGTACGATTATCATACCGGCAACGCAAGCTATTTATAAAGAATGTATGAAACGTGGGTATATGGAAATCTTTATCGATGCTGGCTGTGTAGTATCAACACCAACCTGTGGCCCTTGTTTAGGCGGCTATATGGGAATCTTAGCTGAAGGGGAACGCTGTGTAGCAACGACAAATCGTAACTTTGTCGGACGTATGGGACATGTGGAATCTGAAGTATATCTGGCAAGTCCGGCAACGGCTGCGGCAAGTGCAATCGCCGGTCATATTGCTGTTTGGGAAGGAGAATAAAGGATGGAAACAAAAGGTTATGCACATAAATATGGTGATAATGTAGATACGGATGTTATCATTCCGGCACGTTATTTGAATACTAGTGATCCAAAAGAACTGGCCGAAAAATGTATGTGTGATATTGATGCGGATTTTGTAAATAAAGTAAAAGCCAACGATATTATGGTGGCAGGGTTTAATTTCGGTTGTGGATCTTCAAGAGAGCATGCACCAATTGCCATTAAGGCTAGTGGAATTTCCTGCGTGATTGCAAAAAGTTTTGCCCGTATCTTTTATCGCAACGCTATCAATATCGGCTTGCCGATATTAGAATGTCCGAAAGCCAGTGAGCGAATCGATACTGCGGATGAAATTGAAATTAATTTCGATACAGGTGAAATTATCAATCATACAAAAGGGGAAAGTTATCAAGCAGAACCATTTCCTGCTTTTATCCAAAACATTATGAAACATAATGGTTTGATGAATGCTATCAAGGAGGGGAAGGAATGAAAAAACATATCGCAGTAGTTCCCGGAGATGGAATAGGTCCGGAAATTGTAAAAGAAGCTATTAAAGTGTTAGATTGTATTGCTGAAAAGTATGATCATGAATTTACGTATACGCATGTCATTGCAGGTGGCTGTGCCATTGATCAATTTGGTAAAAGCCTACCAGAAGAAAGTCTGCAGCAATGTTTGAATTCTGATTCGGTTTTATTAGGCGCTGTTGGCGGTCCTAAATGGGATGATGTAGATCCTAGTATTCGTCCTGAAAAGGCCTTGTTGGGTATTCGTAAGGAATTGGGCTTGTATGCAAACTTACGTCCAGCTAAAATCTTTCCGCAACTTGCAGATGCATCGCCATTACGTCAGGATATTGTAGCAAAAGGTATTGATTTTATGGTCGTACGGGAGTTAATCGGTGGTGTATACTTTGGGGAAAAGAAGACAGAAGAAATCAATGGCGAACTTGTCGCAAGTGATCATATGAATTATGCGGAACATGAGATCCGCCGCATTGCCCATACGGCTTTCCAAACTGCCTGTAAACGTCATCATAAGGTCATATCTGTGGATAAAGCAAATGTATTAGATACCTCACGTTTATGGCGTAAGGTCGTACATGAAGTTGCCAAGGAATATCCCGATGTTGAGGTTGCGGATATGCTGGTAGATAATACGGCGATGCAAATCGTAAAAAATCCTGCGCAGTTTGATGTTGTCGTCACAGAAAATATGTTCGGTGATATCTTAAGTGATGAAGCAAGCATGATTACTGGTAGTATCGGTTTGATTCCAAGTGCATCTTTAGGGGATAGCAAGCGTGGTATGTATGAGCCAATCCATGGTTCTGCACCAGATATTGCAGGGCAAAATATTGCGAATCCGATCGGAACGATCTTAGCGGCAGGTATGATGTTGAAATATGCATTCGATTTAGATACGGAATATGCGCAAATAGAAAAAGCAGTAGAAGATGTATTAGCAGATGGCTATCGCACAGCTGATATCATGGAAGACGGGAAAAAACATCTGTCTTGCAGCGAGATGGGAGATAAAATCGTCGAATATTTGAACAAGGCATAGGCAACTATGTCTTTTGTCATAAGAAGTATTAGGGTAATAAATAAGTTATAAATAAAAGGAGAATGGATAATGTTATTAAAAAATGCACAGATTTATACAATGGAAGAAGAACAGGTCATAAAAGGCGATATCTTAATTCAAAATGGGCGAATTGCGGCAATCGGGCATGTGGAAACGGAAGATGAAGTATGCATTGATTTGAATGGAAAACGCGTTTACCCGGGAATGGTAGAAGCTCATTGTCATTTAGGTATGGAAGAAAGTGCCATTCGCAGTGAAGGTAATGATGTAAATGAGAGCAGTGATCCTATCACACCGCAGGTAAGAGGCATTGATGGCTGCTATCCGTTGGATGAAACGATTGTAAATGCTCGTAATGCCGGTATTACAACAGTAGCGGCTGGTCCTGGAAGTGCCAATGTCATTGGCGGAACCTTTGTTGCATATAAGACGTATGGTGTCAGCATGGATGAAATGGCAATTAAAAATCCGGTCGCTATGAAATGTGCTTTTGGTGAAAATCCAAAACGTGTGTATCAGGATTCTCGTATCAAAACACGAATGAACGTAGCTGCTTTATTAAGAGAAACCTTATTTAAGACCAAGGAATATCTTGCAAGAAAAGAAGCAGCACAAGGGGATATCACGAAGATGCCTGCTTTTGACATGAAACTAGAAGCGATGATTCCGGTGATTCAGAGGGAACTGCCTTTAAAATGCCATGCCCATCGCTGTGATGATATCTTAACTGTTTTAAGAATTGCGAAAGAATTTGATATTAAGGTGACTTTGGATCATTGTACGGATGGGGAAATAATTAAGAAACAAATAAAAGACAGCGGTTTTGCGGCAATTGTTGGACCTTCCTTAACCCACAAATCAAAATATGAGTTAGCTAATAAATCTTTTAAAACACCTTATGAATTATATAAAGAAGGTATTCTGATTGCGATAACTACGGATTCTCCGGTAGTACCTCAGGAATATTTGCCATTGTGTGCAGGATTGGCGATGAAAGAAGGATTACCGGAAATAGAAGCAGTCAAGGCGATTACCATTAATGCAGCAAAAATATTAGGCTTGGATGAGCGCATTGGCAGCTTAAAGGTTGGTAAGGATGCAGATATGGTAATATGTGATGGTTCTATATTGGATCCGCAAACAACGGTATACCATACCATTATTGATGGGGAAATCGTTTATTCCAAGGCATAAGAAAGAACAGCAAGTAGAACTGTTATTACTTTACGTATTTGAGAGAATCACAGTATTTGAAAAATACATATCAATTTTGGAAGATGTTTTATTGTATTGATGATGTCAAAAGAACTATTTGTGAATGGGCTCATGAAGGGTAAATAACAAGCAAAAAGTGTAGATGATATAGGAAAAAAGAAGATTACAAGCTATTACATCATCAATCAAATAGCTTTGCTAATCTTCTTTTGCTTTGTCTCTTATTATCTTTCTTGTTATGAAGAAGCTTGTAGGGTGTTACTTAATACTTCTTTCCATTCTTTTAATTTCGGTGCGGTGATTTTAATCACATTTGCTTCTTTCGTTTCAACAATCAAAGCTTTTCCCAACAGACCGAATTTTCCATCACGTACTTCCTTTATCATTGTAATAGGAACCGAAACTACACCATAATTACTTGTAATTTTATTCATGATGGAAGCAGTGAGAACCGTGGAACGATTAAAACCCTCTAATTTTTCCGGTATGACAAGAAAGCGCTGATTCGTAAGTATGATCGTCGCATTTGCACTCATTTTTCCAAAAAATTGCTTATCCTCCATAGTATAAGTGCCTGGCGAATTTCTTATAATCTTTTCACTGTTTACCTTTATTAAATCAGTACCGCATACAGGACAATAGATGATTTCATCATTGGTATCATCAAGGGTGTATGCACAAATGGGACATGTAGTTGTTTTCATAAAGTATAAGACCTCCTATTTTCATTTTGTTTTATCACATTTTTAAGTATACCATAGGATACAGGCAGTATGAATATCATTATTGTAAGGTTGTTACCTGTAAAGCAATGTTGATGAAATCCTGCATGGCAGGAGTAACATATTTATTGTGATGATAGATAATGAAATATTTACGCTGCAGATTAATGTCTTCTACATACAGACGCTGGATGGATTGGTTTTGTAAGTCTTCTTTCACCATCTGATAGGGCAATATGGAAATGCCAAAGCCTCGTTGCACTCCTTTTACCAAAGCTCTGGTACTGGCACTTTCCCAAATAGGAGTGACATTCATATTGTAAAGCTGTAGGATAGAATCAATGACAGCTCTGGTACCACTGCTGCGTTCTCTTAACAAAAAAGGTTCTTGCAAGAGATCCGCAAAACTTAAATGTTCATGTTTGGTAAACGGATGCTCATTGGCACATAAGATGACCAGCTCATCTTGAAAGAAAGGTAATTTTTCTATGGATGGATGTGTTGGGATACCTTCTACCATTGCTAGATCTAATTCATTGTTTAAGATCTTACTTTCCAGCATAGCGCTTGTTTCAATTAAAACCTGACAGTTTCGTTTTGGATAATTTTGTTGATATTGGGCAAGAAAATCACATAGAAAAGAGTTCGCTATGGTGATACTAGAGCCAATATGCAATGGTTCATATTCACTGACACTTTGAATGGATTCCTCCATTTCATTGAATAAAGAGGTGATATGTGTTGCATACTTTAAAAGGCGTTCACCTTGTTCTGTGATATAAAGCTTGCGTGATATACGATCAAACAAGGTGATTTGATAGTATTCTTCCAATTCGCGAATGGCTAAGGATACGCTAGGCTGTGCAATGTGGAGCATAGCAGCAGCTTTTGTAACGCTGCCACATCTACAAACAGCCGCAAAGATGCGTAAGTGTCGTAATGTCATAAAAAAGCCCCTTTCATAATAAAATCTTATAAACTATATATGATAATACTATTTTCATTATAAACTAAGAAAGCATATAATAAAAGCAGAAGGTGATGGAATGGAAAGAAATTTTACTTTATATAGAAAATTGTTTACCTCAACATTTTATTTGAGTGCATTCACATTTGGTGGCGGTTATGTCATAGTTCCTTTGATGCGTAAGGAATTTGTGGAAAAGCTGAAATGGATTGATGAGAAAGAAATGATGGACATGGTAGCAATCGCCCAGTCCAGTCCTGGAGCGTTAGCAGTAAATGCATCTGTCATTATCGGATATCGCTGTGGTGGTGTCTTAGGGGCACTTGTTACTGTTTTTGGAACAATCTTGCCGCCTTTGATCATTCTTTCTGTAATTTCTTATTTTTATGAGGCCTTTGTATCCATTAAATGGATTCAGATCATGTTATTTGGTATGCAGGCAGGTGTTGCGGCTGTAATTTGCGATGTTGTTTGGACGATGGCAAAAGAAGTGGCGTCACAACCTCAGAAAATTTATATTGCCGTCATGTTAATAGCTTTTTTTGCGAATGTGGTATTGCATCTGCATTTGTTAATTATCATCATTGGCTGTGGAATTCTTGGTTTTCTAATTGAACGTTATGCGAAAAGGAGGCCAATTCAATGATTTATTTACAGTTATTGTTAAGCTTTTTACAGATCGGCTTGCTTAGTATTGGCGGTGGATATGCAGCTTTGCCAATCATCCAAAGTCAGGTTGTTGATTTACATCATTGGATCACGATGCGTGAGTTTGCGGATATTTTAACGATCTCACAAATGACGCCTGGTCCTATCGCTATCAATGGTGCTACGTTTGTCGGTACGAAAATAGCGGGCTTGCCCGGTGCTATCGTGGCAAGTGTCGGTGTGGTAATTCCTAGTTTCATCATTGTTTTAACCCTGGCATTTATCTATTATAAATATCGTCAGTTGGATACCATACAAGCGGTCTTAAAAGGCTTAAGACCAGCAGTTGTTGCCTTGATCGCCAGTGCAGGTTTATCATTAGCAATGTCAGCTTTCTGGCCGGATGGAAAAATGCAGTTAGCAACCATCAGCTGGGAAAGTGTTGGCTTGTTTGCTGTTGCTTTCTTTATCTTGCGCAAGTATAAAAAAAGTCCGATCGTCGTTATGTTTTTATGTGGTGTAGGTGCTGTACTACTTTCATTTTTTGGCATAAGTTAAGCATAAAGCTATTTAGAAGACTATTTATAGGAACGATAAGTTTATGACCTAAAGTAAATAAAAACTTTAGGTATTTTTTTATTGTTACATAGATATTGTCACAAAGTATTCTAAAATGAAACTATCAGAAAGGATGGCGATAGTTATGAAAGGTTTTCAGATACATACAAAAGCAGTACGAATGGAAGAGCATTTACAACAGGCGATGCGCATACGCACAGATATACAAATAAAGGAGCTAACAGATATTACGATGATCTATGATCGTCCGATTCAATTATGCGGTGATGTTTTAACGGTTTTAGAAAATCGGATAGACGATCCAAATGAGTTGGCAACGATACAAGATATCAAAAGGAAGTATTGTCGTTACCATAGCTATATTTTATCACAGCTGGATGAAGAAACCTTAGATGCTCTTTGTGAGGATCTAGCAAAACTTAGTAAGACGAATACGACGAAAGCATGACATCATGCTTTTTTTCATAGTTGTGTTGAAAGAAGCAAAAAGAACAAATGCAAACAGTATTTTCACATAATCTTCAGACAACAGCCATCTTTACATCGCTAAACTTCGATATGCTTAAGTGGAGGTGATGAGAATGAAACAACAGACGATTCAACGGGTAGAAAAGAAATATGTATTATCAACAGCTGTTTATGAAACGATCTTTACGCAGATAGCACCCTATCTTATGAAGGATATATATCCAACCAGTCATATTTATAATTTATATCTAGATGGAGATGATTATCATATGATTACAACTTCTATGCAGAAGCCGTTATATAAAGAAAAATTACGGTTGCGTAGTTATGCACCAATGAGCTTAAAAGATAATAGTATGGTTTTTCTGGAAATAAAGAAAAAATATAGACAAACCGTATGTAAGCGACGGTTAGAACTGCCTTTGCAGGAAGCCATGTATATGCTAGAACGACATGATCGAAAGGATTCACAGATTGCACGTGAATTGTGTTATGCACTAGCCTTTCATGCAGCTTTACCTAAAGTATATATCGCCTACGATCGATGCTCTTATGTAGGTAAGCAAGAACCAGGATTACGCATTACATTTGACAAACACATCAGAGGACGCATGCATAAGTTAAATTTACAGGATGAAGAAGGGACATTTCCTTTATTTGAAAAAGATCAAGTGCTGATGGAAATCAAAGCATGTGGAAGTTATCCCTTTTGGTTGGTAGAGGCTTTATCTAAGCTGCAGATTTATCCAACTTCTTTTTCTAAAGTTGCCAATATCGTAATGAAGGAAGCAAAACAGAAAGGTGGAAGACAAACATGTTTACAAGCATTTTAACAGATTTAAGTGAAGGATTAACGATAGGACAGGGAGTTATCTGTACCTTTAGTGCACTAGGTTTAGGCATTTTGATTGCTTTAGTTTATCGTATACAGCATGTGGCTTCGCGTAATTTTATGTTAACGCTGGCTATTTTACCTTCCTTGGTCCAGTTTGTTATCATGATGGTGAATGGAAATCTAGGTACTGGTGTTGCAGTTGTAGGAGCCTTTTCTTTGGTTCGTTTTCGATCAGTGCCTGGCAGCAGCCGTGAGATTACCTTTATCTTCTTTGCGATGTCCATCGGCTTAGCCATCGGTATGGGCTTTGTTAGTTTTGCTTTTTTTATGAGTTTATTGATATCTATATTTTCCATCGCTTTACAAAAAATCCCTTTATTAAAACCATCCACGCAGTTTAAAGAATTAAAGATCGTCATTCCTGAAGATTTAGATTACACAGAAGTTTTTACGGATATTTTAGCAACGTATACGAAGAAGCAAGAGTTAATACGGGTAAAGACCATGCAGTTAGGCTCCATGATTGAATTGCTATATGAGATAGAATTAAAGGATAGCATGATGGAAAAAGAAATGATTGACGCGATTCGGGTTAGAAATGGGAATTTAAGCGTAATCTGTGCAAGAAGACAGGTGAATGTAGATGAACTATAGAACAAAGAAAACCTTTTTATGTATCATGATGATATTATGCTTGAGTGGTTGTACACAATCACAAGAAGCAACAACGAAAAAAACAACATCCGCCACTAAAGAAACGACATCAAAGAAAAGCAGCTTAGATGTCTTTAAGGAAAATGATTATTACAGCGATTATCAAACGGAAGAAACAACGACCATTGCATTATCTTCCCAAACCACAGATGTCAAGATTACAAGTGCTGGTTGTTATGTTTTAGAAGGGAGTTTACAGAAGCACAGTATCATCGTAGATGCCAAGGAGAATGATGTAGTGCGTATTGTATTACAGAATGCTAGCATACAAAGTGCTTCTACAGCACCTATTTATGTAAAAAAGGCAAAGAAGGTCATACTATCCTTACCACAAGGAACTAAAAATAGTATAACTGACACGGATAGCTATGAAGTCAATACAGATAAAGAACCGACGGCAGCCATCTTTAGCAAGGCTGATTTGACCATCAATGGCAGTGGCGAATTACAGGTGAATGCCTCATATAAAAATGGTATTCAAAGCAAAGATAAACTGAAATTGCTAGATGCAAACTTACAGATAAGTGCAGCTAATGATGCAGTAAAAGGAAAAGATGCATTGTATATTTGCGATGGCACATATACGATCAAAGCAAATAAAGATGGAATCGTGACGACGAATCAGGAAAAAGGTGCCATGATCCTTGAAAAAGGAACTTTTCATATCACAGCAAAGCAAGATGGCATTCAGGCAGCTACGACCTTACGTATCTTAAATGGAACGTACACGATTGTAAGTGGTGGAGGAAGTGTTAATGAAGTGGCACAGAATCAGCAGCCTTGGGGTGATTTTAAGGATCATGAGGAGACAGATGAAAAAAGCAGTAAAGGTATGAAGAGTGGAAAAGCGATGCTTATTGAAAATGGTAGTTTCTCTATCAATGCCCATGATGATGCAATTCATAGCAATACGACAATACAAATAAAAAAAGGAACATTAACTTTAAAGAGTGATGATGATGGTATCCATGCGGATCAAAAGCTTACAATCGAGGATGGTACGCTCCAGGTGAAACAAAGCTATGAAGGCTTGGAAGCCTTACATGTCGTTATCAAAGGTGGTAAAATTTCAGTATGTGCCAGCGATGATGGAATAAATGCAGCAGGAGAAGGCAATCCAGTATTGGAGATTTTCGGTGGATATACGTATGTCGATGCTTATGGCGATGGTGTGGATAGCAATCAGGATATCGTAATGGAAGATGGTACGTTGCTTATCATGGGACCTGATACTGGCGGGAATGGTGCTTTGGATTATGATGGCCGTTTTCAAATGAATGGTGGAACACTTATTGCCTTAGGTAGTAGTGGCATGGCAATGGCTCCATCTAGCGATAGTAAACAAAACAGTGTAATGCTTAATGTCGATGCTTCATTAGCGGCAGGAAAAGCCATATATTTAGAGGATGCTGATGGAAAGTTTGTGATAGGTGCAGTTCCTACGCGTACGATACAATCCATTGTTATTAGCTCTTCTGATATAAAGAAAAACGCTGTTTATCAAATCATGACAAATGGTACGGCAAATAAAAAGCGTGATATCATGGCAACGAATGCAACAAATGGTGACAAGCTTACCAGTTTAACGATAGAAGAAACCATTACCACTTATGGAAACAGTGGTATGATGGGAAAGCCCAGTGGTGGTATGCCTCCAAGGGGCGGAAGACCATAAAAAAGCAGATAATAAAAAAGGAAAAAGAAAAAGCTGATAAACAGCTTCATTACGAAAATAGATTTAATTTATAAATATCACAATGATCTATATGATCAATAAAACGGAAATGGTTTTTAAGGGCTATGCGCTTTGTTGATTCCTGTTCTGGAACACATTCAATAACTAAGTTTTTCCTTTTTTGCTTAGCATCGCATAGCATAGCTTCGGTCAATTCTTGTGCATAACCTTTTCGCCATTCTGTTTTATACAATACCCACCCTATTTCATAACTGCTTTCATCATACGGGTGATAGATGATGTATCCGATAAAATTTCCACACATATCTTCTACTGCGAAGATAAGCGGATGTTTGTGTAAACCTGCTTCTTGTAAAAACTGATCTGTTCTTTTTAAGGTATATGGTTTTTCTAAATACCGCATAACCTCTTTATCGGAAAGTAATTTAAATAAATCCGCAAGATCATCTGGTTGAAATCTTCGGATATGTAATCTCTTAGTTTTCATAAGCATCTCCTATGCATTCACAAACGAGTAAGGAATTCTGTTTCAATATATCTTTCTAAAATATCTTTTTCATTGCGTGATGGCTCCTCCAACACCCACTCATAAACCGCTTTTAATACATCGCCAATGGCTTTACCTTGAAAGCCAAGCTGTATGAGATCATGGCCATTAATCGCCAAATCTTTCATGCTTAGCATATCTTTCTCTTTTTCCATGATTGACAAAAGTCTTTGGCAGTTTTTTATAATGACGATTTTTTCATCAGATTTTGTTCGATTTTTTGCCATATCATCTGCAAGCTGGATATCTAGAGCCTGTTTTGCCAAGGTGAAGTCATTGTGAAAATGAGCAACAAAGCGTCGTAAAGTAGAGCGCTTTTCATGCACATAGTAATCATGATAGCGAATAAACAGACATACGGTTTCAATCGTTTTGTTGTCGTACTTTAAAGCTTTCATTTGCTCATATGCGATTTGTTCACTGACATAAGCATGCTTTTTGTAATGCGCAATGCCGTTATCATCAAAGCTTTCACAAGCAGGTTTGCCCCAATCATGAAAAATAATAGCAAGCTTACTTTCTAAGGGATATCCTTTGGTATGATTTAAAGCGATATCGGTGTGCTGAAACACATCGTAAATATGCCAAGGTGTTTTTTGTTCATGCCCATACAAAGCACTATAGCCTGGTAAGATTTCATCCAGTACATGGAAGTCGTATAACAGCTGTAAGGTATTTGCTTTTTCTCCCATTAACAAACGATTGAATTCTTCGCGAATACGCTCCTTGGAAACATAATGTAATAAGTTATGATTTTGCTGTATGGCTTTTCCGCACGCTTTATCAAGTGTGAAATCAAGGACACAGGAAAAGCGTAAGGCACGAAGCATACGCAAGGCATCTTCTTGAAACCGCGTGGTAGCATCACCTACGCAACGTATGCGTTTTTGTGCAATATCTTGCGCTCCATGAAAGGGATCGTAAAGGCCATAGGTAGGATCATAAGCAATGGCATTCATGGTGAAATCGCGACGTTTTAAATCTTCTTTTAGATCCTTTGTGAAGATGATTGCGCTAGGATGGCGATGATCATGATAAGTTTGTTCTATCCGATAGGTCGTGATTTCCACAGGTTCTTTGTTTACTAAAACTGTTATGGTGCCATGCTTGATGCCTGTAGGAATCACTTGATAACCTTTTGCGGCAAAAATCTGCATGGTTTCTTGGGGTAGGGCGTTGGTGGTGATATCATAATCATGCGTTTTACGTTGCATTAGCATATCACGAACACAGCCGCCAACAAAATAAGCTTCATAGCCAGCTTCCTTTAAGATGGTTACAATCTTGATCATAGATGGTGGAATGTTATTTTTCATAGCTTTTACCTCAGGGTTATTATATAATGATATCGTTCAGGAAAAAAGGAGAAACAATGAAAAAAATAGTTGAAATGGCACATCAACTGATAGAAGAACATGTAGGTGAACATAGTATAGCAGTTGATTTTACGATGGGACAGGGCAATGATTTGCTGTTTCTTGCACAACTTTCTGACGTAAAGATTGTTCATGGTTTTGATATTCAAGAGGAAGCTGTGAAGATGAGTGAAGAAAAACTGAAAACAGCCGGACTTTTAGAAAAGGCAAAGCTACATCTTGTTGGGCATGAGCATTGTGATGCGTTTCTTGATGGTTATGATATCGGTATTTTTAATTTTGGTTATTTACCCCATGGAGATGAAACCATTACCACGATGCTAGATACCAGCAAGCTAGCGGTAGCAAAGGCTTTAAAGCTTTTACATAAACATGGCTTGCTAGTTTTGGTCGTGTATCCAGGACATGAACAGGGACAAAAAGAAAGTGCGTATTTTAACAGCTGGTGTGAAGAATTGGATGGACATTGTTTCAATGTATTGCAGATGCGTATGGTGAATCACAAACAAGCACCTTATATTTTAGCAATACAACGTATTAGGGAGGAAAAGAAGAAATGATAAAAGCAGTTATTTTTGATATGGATGGTGTGCTGGTGGATAGCGAACCAGAAAATTTAAGATTGTTAAAGGAGTTTATGGAAGGCTATAATGTGCATGCAGATGATGCATTTTTAGCTTTTTTAGTTGGCAGTTCTTATACCTTTACATGTGAGGAATGCATTCGTATCATGGAAAAGGATTGGAGCGTAAAAGAATTCAGTGAAATTTATGAAGCCTATGCGGCTGAGCATCCATTTCGTTATGGCGAAGTCGGCAATCCTTATGTAAAAGAAACCTTGGATTGGTTAAAAGAACATGGATATAAAACCGCAGTCGCAAGCAGCAGTTTCTTATCACAGATTGAAGAGATGGAACAAGATTGTGGCTTGGATGGTTGTTTTGATGTGAAAATCAGTGGTGAGATGTTTGAAGAAAGCAAACCAAATCCGGAAATTTATTTGCATACGGCACAGGCTTTGGGAGTAAAACCAGCGGAATGTTTAGCCATCGAGGATTCTTCTTATGGTATCGAAGCGGCAAGACGTGCCGGAATGAAAGTCTTTGCGTATCGTGATGAACGCTACGGTGTTGATCAAAGCAAAGCAGACAGCATTATTGATGATATGCGTGATGTTGTAGCCTATTTGAAGTAAGTAGTGATAAATCAGGATTTAAGAAAACGTAGTATATTAGAGGATCGTGCATTGGGTATTGTCCTCTTTTTTTGGCTTATATGCTTTATAGGCATAGATTACTTTACCATTTAAGCATTTGTCTGGAATAGGAGTTGACTATATAATATGGATAAAGATACTATGGAGGTGTTTTAATGAAAAAAATCGTTATCTTATCAACAAGTCTTCGTCAAAACAGTAATTCAGATAGATTAGCAAAGGAATTCGCCAGAGGGGCTATCGAAGCGGGACATGAAGTTACCTATATTCGCCTGTTGGATAAAAATATCCATTTCTGTATCGGTTGTCTAGCTTGTCAGAAAAGTGGTGTCTGTGTGTTGCAAGATGATATGACATCTATTTTAGCGGCCATGAAAGCTGCAGATAGTATCGTATTTGCTACACCAATTTATTATTATGAGATGAGTGGGCAGATGAAAACCTTATTGGATCGCAGTAATCCACTATTTTCAGCGGAGTATCAATTCCGCGATATTTATTTACTAATGAGTGCTGCTGAAGAAGAGGAAGATATCATGGAGCGTACAGTACAAAGTCTTGGTGGTTGGATCGAGTGTTTTGATAAAACGGTTTTAAAAGGCGTTGTACGAGGTGTTGGAGTTACCGATGTCAATGAGATGAAGGAAAAAGAGGAATTTTTGTTGCAGGCATATAAGCTAGGAAAGCAGGCATAAAGTGACTTGACTTTCATGCTTATTAAAGAATGTATTCGGATTTTTAAAGATGTTTTTTAATTCATAATGTCTTTCTTGTTTGATAAACCAAAAAGTCGCTGATATTTGTATTGAGTTATCATTTAAATTTTAACTACAGAACAAACGGTGAAACTCGGTTTTTCACGAATGTTGCTATCGCAATATGTGGAAAAAGGCCTTTTAGAACGAATTGGACATGGAGTTTACACAACACCACATACAATTATCGATGACATGTTTCTATTGCAGTGCAGGTCAGATAACATAATTTTTTCTCATGATACAGCATTGTTTTTAAATGGCTTATCTGATCGAACACCATTTATGCATATCATAACGATTCCTAGTAATACGTCTTTATCTAAAAGTATAAAAGAAAATTGTGTATGTTATTACATTAAACCCGAACTTCATAAGCTCGGTATGATTCAGGAAAAAACAACTTTTGGTAATACTGTAAATTGTTATAATGCGGAACGTACTGTATGTGACTTGCTTAGAAGTCGAAATCGGTGTGATGAGGAAACTGTTATCAGTGGAGTGAAAAATTATGCAAGGTATGCTGATAAGGACTTGAATCGACTTTTTACATATGCTTCTATATTGCGAGTTGATAAAACACTAAAAAAATATCTTGAGGTGTTGTTATGAACGCAAAAGCAATGAGCTTGAAAGCTAAAATAAAAAACTATGCTATAAAAAATAACATAGCTGCTCAAGTAGTATTACAAAATTTTATGTTTGAACGTTTTTTGGCAAGGCTTTCACGATCTAAGTACAGTCAAATGTTTGTGATTAAAGGAGGAATGCTGATTGCATCTTTAGTGGGAATAGATACAAGGGCTACAATGGATCTGGATGCAACGTTGCGGAATTTACCATTAAAAAAGGAAGAAATAGAAAAAGCCGTTAGAGAAATTTGCGCTCAACATTTAGATGATGATGTTAGATTTGAAATAAAATCTATTGAATGTATTAGAAAAGATGATGTGTATGGTGGTTATTGTGTAAAAATGCAAGCATTTTATGAAACCATTGTAACTCCTTTATCTTTAGATATATCGACAGGTGATATCATCACACTAGCAGCAGTTCCTTATGAATTTATTGGCATGTTTGATAATTCCATTCGTATAAAGCTATGGGTGTATAATATCGAAACTGTTATGGCTGAAAAATTAGAGGCAATTTTCAGTAGAGGAGTTTTTAGTACTCGCCCAAGGGATTATTATGATATATTCATCCTAGAAAAGACACAAGAATATGATTCGGATTTAGGAAGAGAAGCGTTTATTGCGACTGCTAAGCATAGAGGTAGTTATGAAAGAATAGCAGATACCAAAAGTATTGTAAAGATACTTAAAAATAATACGGATTTGCATGCAATGTGGAATAAATATCAGAAAAAATTTAATTATGCAGCAGACATTTCATTTTCTCAAACAATCGAAGCTATCAACCATCTAACAGAATGTCTATATGTAAACAATGATTAAAGTGATAAATTCATATAAAAATGCCATATGCTTACGTCTGAAAGCAGCATATGACATTTTCTTTTTTTATTCAATTTATATTTAGTTGTTTATCAGAAATTCGTTTTGCTAAAGTGATCACTTTGGCTTCGATTTGCAAAATGATATCCATAAACACATCATCATCTTGATTTGTCGGATCAAGTAATCCCCAATCTTCACGATATTGACAACTTATGGTAGGACATTGTACATGACAGCCCATGGTAATGACGATATCGACCGAAGGAATGTCCTTGATAAGTTTTGGATATTGTTCTTTCTCCATATCGATTTGATAGTGCTGTTTCAGCAAACGAATTGCATCCGCATTTATATTAGATTTGATATGCGTCCCGGCTGAATAGCTTTCAAATATCTCACCTGCTAAATGTCTTCCCAATGCTTCAGCTATTTGACTGCGACATGCATTATGCACGCAGATAAAGGCGACTTTAGGTTTATTCATGGGTATTCTTGCGGAATGTTTGTGTGAGTAGCTGTTTACATTCCTCTACGCTTAATACTTTCCCATAAGATAATAGTTTTCCTTTATAGACAATAGCAGGTGTGCTCATTACACCAAAAGCAGCAATTTGGGCAAAATCAGTTACATGACGGACAGGAATCTGTAATTGCAGTTCCTCTAAGGCTGTCATGACGGAAGATGTTAATTTCTGACATTTCGCACATCCTGAACCTAGTATCAGTAATTCAGAAGCATCCTTATTGAATTCAGTTTGGTTCATTTTTGTAAAATCTGTGTTACAGCAAGAGTTGTTTTCTTTTTTCTTAAATATGTTCATGATAATCGTACCTCATTTCTATAAAAAGTTTTGTAAGATGTTAAAGAAATAACCAACAGCGATAATACCAAAGGTGCAGATGGCAATAAAGACGCCTAACAATTTAGGTTTCAAAGCCTTTCTTAACATAATCAAAGATGGCAAACTTAAGGTAGTTACCGCCATCATGAAAGCTAGGACACTGCCAAGATCTGCTCCTTTTGCCAATAAAGCTTCGGCAATGGGGATAGTCCCGAAAATATCGGCATACATTGGAATGCCAACGATGGTAGCAAGAATAACACCAAAGGGATTATGGCTTCCTAACAAAGAAGTTATCCATTCTTTTGGTATCCAGTTATGAATGAATGCGCCGAGAGCAACGCCGACTACAATATAGGGGAATACCTTTTGAAAGGTTTCTTTTACCTGCTCCTTGGCATATTGCAGACGATCCTTGCGTGAGAGCTGCACCTCATGTATTGCCATGCAGTTGGCTTGCGAAATGATGTCTTCCACTTGCTGTTCAAGATGCATCTTTTCGATGAAGGCACCACCAAGAATCGCAACGAGCAATCCTAACAAAACATATAGGATTGCAATTTCACTGCCAAAAATGCTCATTAATAATACCAAGCTGCCTAAATCAACCATCGGGGAAGATATAAAAACGAAAAGGTAACACCCAAAGGCAACCCGGCACTGGTAAAGCCAATAAATAAGGGGATGGAAGAGCAAGAGCAAAAAGGGGTTACGGTTCCTAACAATGCCGATATCAGATTTGCTTTGATGCCATGATAACGTGCAGCGATAGAACGACTTTTTTCCGGAGGAAAATAACTTTGAATATAGGAAATGAGAAAGATAAGCAAGCACAATAACAAGGTTATCTTTACCACATCATAAAAGAAAAAATGCAGACTTGCGCCAAGACGACTTTGTATATCGACGCCAATGGCTTGAAGAAATGCCGCAAACATATCTTTTAACCATTGCATGCCAAGCACTTGATCTTGTAGAAATAATATTACGCTTTGTACAATGCGCATGAAATACCTCCTTGCTTTCATATTAAAAAAAATTGATGTGAGTGATGTTAAGAAAAGTCATAGCTAGCATGACTTTGTTTTTTTAATCATCTCCTGCAAGAATCTTTTGTAAACGTTTCAAAGCATAGGCACAACCTTCAGGATTTATTCGATAATGTGTCCATTTCCCATCCTGGCGACTAGTTATGATGCCGGATTCGCATAAGATCTTCATATGATAAGATAAAGAAGATTGACCGATTTGCATGTCTTCAATCAGCGAACAGGCACATTTTTCTTGATTCTTTAATAACGCTATGATACGTAAGCGTTTCTCATCACATAAAGCCTTAAAAATGATTGCATCTTCTGTATAACGATCTTGCATCTTATCACCTCATATCAAAATTATTTGATATGATAAGTTTACGGTATGTTTTTGTGAAAGTCAAGACAAAAGAAACTTATTTGTATATCATAAAGAAATACGCGGAAACAGCCATTTTCTTACCAATTCTACATGCCATGAATGTAACATTTTAATTGCTTGCGAATAAATTTTTAAGCGATATGCTGCCGCATGAGAAAAACATGTTATGCTGCATAGAAAACACGCACTGTTTGGCCTTTTGAAGTTGAATTTAACTTTACATTTCAGATAAGAAGATGCATTCTATACTTACTATAGTAAATTGTCGAAATTTGTGATAAAATGTCATAGTTTCGTATACGTCTGCCGGTATGGGGCAGATGTTTCTACCCCAATCCATACTTTGGGACTACGAAATCAGACGTTTTTACTATGGAATGGCTGATTCTCGTATGTCGTATACGAGAATTTTTTTATGGAGGAAACTATGGAAGAGAGAAAGAAAGATACAATTTATGAACTTGATGGCACGGTACCTTTGAAAAAGGCCCTGCCTTTAGGTATTCAGCACATCTTAGCAATGTTTCTTGGTAACATTTCACCATTGATCATCATTTGCGGTATGCTGCAGATGAATGGAGCATTGAAAATGACCTTGATTCAGAATGCTATGTTTGTTGCCGGTGTTGCAACCTTGATACAGCTGTATCCCTTCTGGAAAATTGGTAGTGGTTTACCAATCGTCATGGGAACAAGCTCTGGTTTTATCGGTACAGCAAAAGCCATTGGGGCAGCCTTTGGTTATGGGGCGTTGATGGGAGCTAGCTTTGTTGGTGGTTTATTTGAAATGGTACTTGGGTATTTCATTAAACCATTGCGTAAGTTGTTTCCACCGGTTGTTACAAGCTTAGTTATTATTTCTATTGGTTTATCTTTACTGCCAGTTGGTATTAATTACTTTGGCGGCGGCAGTGGAGCTGCCGATTTTGGTGCCGTAAATCATTTGGCTGTTGGTACCTTTGTCATTTTGGTTATCTTGATAGCAAAACAGTTCAAGGGAGCTATCAATAACGCATCTATCTTGATTGGTATCGTTGCAGGCTATCTTTTGGCTATCATCTTAGGTATGGTCGATTTTACACAGGTGGTAGAAGCTAATTGGATTGCGTTACCATCCTTTATGCCAGTAGGTTTTGATTTCAATATGCAGGCAATCATTGCAATGGGCATCATGTTTATTGCGACAACTGTTGAAACAATTGGTGATACCAGTGGAGTAGCGAATGGTGGATTGAATCGAGAAGCAACAGATAAAGAATTGCAGGGTAGTGTCATGGCAGATGGTCTTGGCTCTGTGTTAGGCTCCATTTTTGGTGTATTGCCAAATACTAGCTTTTCTCAGAATGTTGGTTTGGTAGCGGTAACCAAGGTCGTGAATCGTTTTGTCATCATGACTGGCGCAGTTTTCTTGATCTTATGTGGCTTTTGTCCAAAGCTGAGTGCTTTGTTCTCTGTTATGCCACAGTCTGTATTAGGTGGTGCTGCGGTCATCATGTTTGCGATGATCTTAGTGAGTGGTATTCAATCTTTGACCAGAAAGCCATTAACGGAACGTGATGGTCTGATCGTGGCATTAGCAATCGGCTTGGGTGTCGGTATTGGAAATGTACCGGCAGTCTTAGCACAGCTGCCTAGCTGGGTAGGCAATATCTTTGCCCAGAATGGCATTATCATGACCTTTGTGATAGCAACTGTATTAAATCTTGTCTTACCTAAAGATAAAGAAGATCCTAAGCAAATCGAAGAGGCATAATATGAAGGTGTTTTTGACAGGTCGTATCCAGTGTGGAAAATCAACCTGTATCAAACAACTTATCAAGGAGTGTTCGTTAGCCGTTTGTGGCTTTCAGACACTTCCTTTTTATGAACAAGGGATACGCACTGGTTTTTATATGCATGCTTTATGGGATAATTCTTATAACGATGTACGTTTTTCAATACAGCATCCTACATATAACGAGGTCATTCCCCAGGTGTTTGATCAATTTGGAGTAGCGGTGTTACAGCATGCAAGACAATTTTTAATAGAAAAGAAACAACAAAAACCAGTCTTGATAGTAGATGAAATCGGGCGTTTGGAACAAGCGGAAAAAGCGTATTTAAAACTCTTACAAGATAGTATTGCAAAGGCACAAAACGTCCTTGGTGTTTTGAAGAAATGTGAGGTACAATATATACAAGCCATTGCTGCCAGAAAAGATGTGCAAGTTTTTGATCTGGATGTGATGAGTTATGATGAGGTTTATGACAAGGTGTTGGCATTATTAAAAAGCCGATGAAACTATCGTGATTCTTTATAAGAAACGATAATCTTTTATAAAGATGTTATAGTGTTTCTACCATAAGTGTTGGATGGTGAATATTGTGTACACAGATTAGCTCATAGAACGCACGTTCACAAGCTTGTGCCATATCAACAAAACCGATGAAGAAGGGTGATATAATGAAGATATTTAAAAAATTAGGAATCTTAGTGACGACCATGAGTTTGCTTGTTGGCATGAGTGCCTGTACGCAGCAACCTAATAAGGAAACAACAAAAACAGAAGGTATTACGATCATTGATCAAGCAGGTCGTAAAGTGACATTGGAAAAACCAGCGGAAAAGGTAGTTAGTGGCTATTATATTGCGACTTCTACTTTGCTTGGATTAGGTCAAAAGGACAAGCTGGTTGGGGTAGAGATGAAAGCGGATAAACGTCCGATCTATAAAATGGCAGCGCCCGAAATCGTTAAGTTGCCAGCCATGGGCAATAAGAAAATGTTTAATGTAGAAGAATGTGCCAAAGTGAAACCGGATGTTGTGTTTTTGCCGGTAAGTCTGAAAAGCTATGTGGAGAAATTGGAAAGTCTGAATATCAAGGTAATCTTGTTACAGCCGGAAACCATGGATAGCTATGATGAGGCAGTAGATATCATCGCCAAGGCTTGTGGGGCACAAAAGCAGGCAAAGGCTTATTTTGCATATCGTAAAAACTTATATGAAACATATATCAAAGATGAAAACGCAAATAAAAGAGTATATTTTGCAGGAACAAAGGCATTGCAGAGCGCAGGTATAGATATGTTTCAAAGTGAATTGTTGAAGGTGGCTGGTGCTGAGAATGTCATGAAAGAAAATGGTAAGGGCAATTGGCTGCGTATCAATAAGGAAACACTTATCAAAGCGAATCCGGATATTATTTTCATTGAACAAAAAGGTGCTAAAGTAAGTGACTTTACAAAAGATGCAGCTTTCGCGAGTGTCAATGCTGTAAAACATAAGCAAGTCTATGTTTTCCCGGCACATTTAGAAACTTGGGATACCCCTAATTTATCAAGCTGTTTAGGCGTTTTATGGACCTATGCAATTTTGTATCCTGAGCGTGTTTCTATGGATATCGTAAAACAGGAAGCAAGATGCTTTTATCAACAATTTTACCAAATAGATGTAGATGTAGAAGAGCTGGGATGTTAAGCGAAAAGAACGGGGAATGTGTATATGCTTAATGCCAAGGGCAGAAAGGAGTAGGTGATGCATATGAAAAGATATTTCAGCTATGGACTCCTGCTGCTGATTCTGCTTGTGATTGCTTTACTGGCAGGGCGCTATGGTACAAATCTGCAGGACATGTTGGCTGCCCTTTGTTTCCATGGAGATGCTGGTATACAGGCTATTGTTTGGAATATTCGCATACCGCGTATCTTATTGGTACTTGCCGGTGGTGGGGCGTTGGCTGTCAGTGGATTGATTTATCAAACCATCTTCAAGAATCCATTAGCTTCCGGTGATGTGATTGGGGCAAGCAGTGGTTGTTCCTTAGGGGCTGCCCTTGCCATCGTGCTGTTTCATGATGAACCATGGATTACGATGCTCATGGCGTTTGGCTGTGGATTGCTGCTTGTTATTTTCACCATGCTATTGGCAACAAAAGTACATGGAAATCGCATCTTGAATTTAGTCATTGCCGGCATCATCTTACAAGCTGTAGCAACTTCATTCCTGATGTTATTGAAATTAGCCGCAGATCCTTATCAGGAATTAGCTAGCATTGAATACTGGCTGATGGGGGGCTTTGGCGATGCTACTTGGACACAGGCTTTACTATGCATCGGTGTTAGTGCGATTTGTATGATTTCGCTTTATCTTTTACGCTGGCAGATTCAAATGCTGTCATTTGGTGAAGAAACGACAACATTAGGCGTTAGAGAAAAGCAGATTCGCTGGATAGCGTTATTGTTATCTACCTGTATGATTGCCACGGTTGTCAGTGTAGCCGGTATCGTGAGCTGGGTAGGTCTTTTGATACCGCATGCCGTACGCTTGCTCTATCATCAGCCTTTAAGCAAGGCACTTGGCAAGACGTTTTTTGGGGGAGCCTGTTTCCTTTTGGTTTGTGATACCTTAGCACGAGCTGTATTAGCGATAGAACTGCCTATCAGTATATTGACTTCCTTGTTTGGTGCGCTTTTTCTGATTATCGTCTTTGTGAAAGGCAGGTTTTCATTATGATCGAAGTGGTTCATGTTAGTGTGGCATATGAGCTAAAAGAAGTGTTGCATGATATCAGCTTAACCATTCCCAAAGGTCGCATCGTGATGATGTTAGGAGAAAATGGCAGTGGCAAAACAACGCTGATGAAAGCCATGTTGGATAAGCTTCCTTTCGTGCAAGGGGATATCCTAAGGAAGCAAGAATCCTTGCGCAAGCTCAACGAAAAGCAACGCGCTGCCTGTTTTAGCTATGTTCCCCAGATCAAGGAAATGGTGGCGGATATCAAGGTGATGGATTGTATTGTTGCCGGTTGTACACGACGATTGTCACTGTTTGAAGTTCCTGACGCAAAGGAATATGCCAAAGCAAACGCTGTCCTAAAAAAGTTTCAGCTTGCCCATATCAAGGATAAATATTTACATGAAATCAGTGGAGGAGAGCTGCAAATGACCTATGTAGCCAGAGCTTTTTTACAGGATAGTGAGGTCATTATCATGGATGAACCATGTACTTATCTAGATTTCCAGCACCAGCATCTTTTCTTGCAACAGGCAAAACAGCTGGCACAGCAAGGAACATCCTTATTCATCAGCATCCATGATCCTAATTTGGCTTTGCAATATGCAGATGATATTTACATTCTGCATGAAGGAAGGATATATACGCATTTGAAAAAAGAAGAACCCTTCTTACGCAGAAGGTGCTGTGAATGTTATAATACAATATATGGAAAACACTTTGCTTTAGCAGGGGATGATAGCTCTGGCTATCTGGTATGGAAGGAGTAGAAGATCATGCTGCATATGCAACAATATGTAAAAGCGTCATCGCTGGATGAGGCGTATACGCTGTTAATGAAAAATCGTAATCATCAAATTTTAGGAGGCATGCAGTGGCTGAAAATGCAAGATCGTGTGGTACCAATGGCAATTGATCTGCAGGCATTGCATCTGGATGAAATCAAGGAACAGGAAGACTATATTGAAATTGGTGCAATGTGTACATTGCGCCAGTTGGAAACAAGCCCGATTCTTTTAAAAGCCTTTGGTACGCTGATACAGGATAGCATCAAAGATATTGTAGGGGTACAATTTCGCAATACAGCAACGATTGGCGGCAGTTTGTATTCACGTTTTGGCTTTTCTGATATACTTACAGCCTTCATGGTATTAGATACAAGCGTAGTACTCTATCATCAAGGAGAAATAAAGCTGAGTGATTACAGCAAACAGCCTTATGAGCGTGATATATTAACCCATATCCGCATCCGTAAAGAACCCCTTTTGACAAAATTTTTATGTATGCGCAAAAGTGCTACAGATTTATCCGTATTAAATTTTGCCATCGCCAAAACGGCGACTAACTATCGCATTGCTATTGGTGCCAGACCAAAGCGTGCAGAATTGGTGGTATTACCGGTAAGCTATGATGATAAGCAGATTGAAGAAGCCCTTTTCGCAATTGAGTTAGCGGATAATATGCGTGGCTCTAAGGAATATCGCAAAGCATTAGTACATGCCTTTGTACAAAAAAGCTATACAGCACTTCAGGAGGAAGCAACATGCAGATAACGATGATGATCAATGGACAGCGTATCACAGATGATATCAAACCGGATATGCTTTTATTAGATTTTTTACGTGCACATGGCTGTTACAGTGTCAAACGCGGTTGTGAAACAAGCAATTGCGGGTTATGTACGGTTTGGCTAGATGGTAAACCCATCTTATCCTGCAGTATGTTGGCTGTTCGCTGTGATGGACATGCCGTTACGACTTTAGAAGGCGTTGAACAAGAAGCACATGAATTTGCGGACTATATGGCAAAACAAGGTGCTGAGCAATGTGGATTTTGTTCTCCTGGCTTGATCATGAATGTTTTAGCAATGAAAAAGGAATTGCAGCAGCCCACACGTGAAGCAATTAATCACTATCTGGCCGGCAATTTGTGTCGCTGTACCGGTTATATGGGACAACTTAGAGCGATTGAAGCTTATTTACAAGAAAAAGGAGGCGAACAGGCATGAAACATATCTCACAGCCCGTTGTAAAAAAGGATGCCTATGCCTTATTAAGCGGTAAACCTGTCTATACCGGCGATATGGTGCCCAAAGATGCCTTGATCCTAAAGCTGTTACGCTCTCCGCATGCCTATGCGCGCATCAAGGCCATTGATACAAGTGCAGCCTTGAAAATGCCCGGTGTTGTGGCTGTTTATACATGGAAAGATGTTCCGGATGTACGCTTTACCTTAGCCGGACAAACTTATCCTGAACCCTCTCCTTATGATCGTAAGATCTTAGATGAAATCGTACGGTATGTAGGCGATGAAGTAGCCATCATTGCCGCAGAAACGCAAGATGCAGCTGAAAAAGCGATGAAGCTGATCAAGGTTGATTATGAGGTATATGAACCATTATTAGACTTTACCAAGGCCATCGATAATGAGATCATCGTACATCAAGAAGATAATTATCGTACGCTGTGTGAGATAGGCAATGCGCGTATGCGTAATATCTGTTCACAAGGGGAAAGCTGTGTCGGTGATATTGATGCGGCGTTTGCGGATTGTGATGTTATCTTGGAAAGAGATTATCATACAAAAGCCAATGCTCAAGCGATGATGGAAACCTTTCGCTCTTATGCCTATGTCGATGCCTTTGATCGTTTGAATGTCGTCAGCTCTACTCAGGTACCTTTCCATGTTCGCCGTATGGTTGCCAATGCTTTAGAGATTCCAAAAGCTAAGATACGTATCGTAAAACCACGCATTGGCGGTGGCTTTGGCGCAAAGCAAACCGGTTGTTGTGAAATCTTCACCGGCTTTGTGACGTGGAAATTAAAGCGTCCTAGTTATATCGTTTATAGTCGTGAAGAAACTTTTACGGCTAGCAATTCTCGTCATGAGATGAAGATGCATGTAAAGATCGGAGCGAAGAAAAACGGTGAGATCTTGGCGATTGATTTACATACCTTATCCAATACCGGCGCTTATGGTGAGCATGGTTCAACAACGGTTGGCTTAAGCGGTCATAAGTCCTTGCCGCTGTACAATCATGTCAAAGCTAGTCGTTTTACCTATGATGTCGTATACACCAATACGATGCAAGCCGGTGCTTATCGTGGATATGGGGCAACGCAAGGACAATTTGCGGTGGAATCCGCTGTTAATGAATTGGCCGATGCCCTTCATATGGATCCTTGTGAACTGCGTTTCATGAATATCGTTGGTGAAAATGAAATCATGTCCCAATACTATAATGAACATCTCAACAGCTGTGCTTTAGATCGCTGTCTGAAAAAAGCTATGGAAATGATTGGCTGGAAAGAAAAACAGTTATGTCGTGATATGGGGGATAAGCGGCGTGGTCTGGGTGTTGCCTTATCCATGCAGGGAAGCGGCATTGCCAATGTCGATATTGCCTCTGTTATCATCAAGTTGCAGGATGATGGTTTCTACACTTTATCCATCGGTGCTACCGATATGGGTACCGGCTGTGATACGATCTTAGCACAGATGGCGGCAGAATGTTTAGACTGTGAAGTTGAGCAAGTTGTTACACAGGCGGTTGATACCGATGCATCTCCTTATGATACCGGCTCCTATGCTTCCGCAACGACCTATGTCACCGGCATGGCGGTGGTCAAAGCATGTGAAGAATTGAAACAAAAAATCATCAACGAAGCGTCTATATTGATGGAAGTACCAAAAGAACATATCTGCTTTGATGGTGAACTGATTACGGCCATTGAAGATAAGAAACAGATGAGCCTAAAAGATTTTGCCAATACTTGCTTTGAAGGAGGCAAAGGGGAAGTGTTGATTGCCAATGCATCCCATTGCTCACCTACCTCACCACCACCGTTCATGGTTGGAATTGCCGAAGTGGATGTTGATAAGCTGACCGGTGAAATTTCATTAGTGGACTATGTTTCGGTTGTCGATTGTGGTACGGTCATCAATACGAATCTGGCTAAAATTCAGGCGGAAGGCGGTATCGCGCAAGGTATCGGTATGGCCTTGTATGAGGATATCAGCTATAGCAAACAAGGAAAGATGCGCAATCGCAGCTTCCTGCAATATAAGATACCAACACGATTGGATGTCGGCACGATTCGTGTGGACTTTGAAAGCAGTTATGAAGACCATGGTCCTTTTGGGGCAAAGTCCATCGGTGAGGTTGTCATCAATACGCCGGCACCAGCCATTGCCTCCGCGATTGCTCATGCCAGTGGTGTACAAATCAGAACGTTACCGATTACCGCAGAAAAGATCCTGTTGAAAAAAGATGAAGATTGATCTGGTTATCTTAGCTGCCGGTTATGCCAGACGCTTTCAAGGAAACAAATTGTTACATGTATGGCAAGGAAAACCCATCCTGGCACATGTGATGGATACTTGTCAACAAGTGGACTTTCATGCGATTCATGTGGTAAGTCAATATGAAGAAGTGTTGGCTTTGGCTCATACAAGAGGTATGCACGCTGTTAAGAATGATCATCCACAAAAAGGAATGTCATCTTCTCTTCAATTAGGTCAAAAAGCCGCCAAAGATGCGGATGCCATTGTCTTTCTTACCGGTGACATGCCTAAAATTAAGGCAGAAACTTTACAAAAATTATGTCATATGGCAGATGCACAACATATTATCTGTGCTGCGGTTCATGGAGCTATTCGCAATCCCATGCTGTTTCCAAGCTGCTGGTTTTCAGAATTTGATAGCTTAGTACATGAGGAAGGTGGAAAAACGATTGCCATGCGACATCAAGAAGCTTGTATCTTAATGGAAGTCAATGAAGCAGAAGTACAGGATATTGACACCAGAGAAGATTTACAACAATTTGATAATGCAATAGGTGGTTAGTAAAAAACTAGCCACTTTTGTTCTTGAAAAACATGCTTATAAAAAGAAAGTAATGTGGTTTAGATACATAAAAAAATCAGGTAGGTATTTGCATGATTTTTCGCTATAATAGATATAGAAAACATCATAAGATGTTTTGCTGGGAAAGCTTTTGAGAAATAAACAGGCTATTTCTTTTAATGGGCATGTACAGGTAAAAGCCAACTGCCTCAACAGGTGAATTGCAAAGGTGCCAACTGCATCAACAGGAAACAATCATAGGTGCTACCGGCATTAACAAGATATTTAGAACTGGGAAAAGCATATGGAATAGCTCAATCGTTTATTAGGAAAGCAAACAAGAAAAAGGAGAAGAATATGAACCAAGCGTATCAATTGATTTGTTGCGATTTAGATGGAACCTTATTAAATGAGAAGGATGAAGTTAGTGAGAAGAATAAGGAAATGATTCAACGCTGTCGTAAACAAGGCATGCAATTTGCCATCGTCAGCGGACGTCCGGTGGAGGGGATCTTACAGCTCATCAAACAATGGCAGATGGAAGAGATGGTCGATTATGTCATTGGCATGAATGGCGGTGTTGTTTATCATTGTAAAACAGCAATCAAAAAAGAATATCATCGTTTAGATGGCGCGATCATTAAAGCAATCATGGAGCATTATGCTGGCTGGAAAGTACGCTTTATCATCTTTGATGGTGCTAAGCGTTATGTCAGCTATAGTGATGAAGAAACCAAAAGGCTTGCCGCATCATATTGTGAACAGGAAGTACAGACAGACATGTTTACTTTATGTGATGTCCCACGTAATAAGCTAATTGTGCAATGCTATCCACAAGATATGCCAAAGGTAGAGGCTCATGGTAAGCAGTATCACAATGCACAATGTGTTTGTTTTAGAACAGCGGCAGATCTATTTGAATTTGTAAATCCACAAGTAAATAAAAGCAGTGGTATTCAAAAGCTGTGTGAGGATATTGGAATAACGATGCAAGAGGTTCTTGCTTTTGGAGATACCAGCAATGATAATGAAATGCTGCGTGATGCTGGTTTGGGCGTATGGTTATGCAATGGCAGTGAAGATACCAAAGCCATGGCAGATGCTGTGGCAAAGGCGAATACAGAAAGTGGCGTTGGCTGTTTTTTAGAGGAATACATCTTATAGAAGCGATTATGCAAAGAGAAATTCAGTTTTAAAAAAAGAGCTTTCTTTGTTTCCATACCTAATGAGGTAATAAAAGGAAATGGCTTTTAGGATAGGAAAAAACATGGTATAGTAGTACCTAGCGAGGTGTAGTATATGAAAATAGGTTTTATTTCTTTAGGCTGTAGTAAAAATTTAGTTGATAGTGAAAAGATGATGGGCATGTTGAAAAGTGGACATCATGAATTGGTTAAGGATGCGCAGGAAGCAGAAGCCATCATCATTAATACATGCGGATTTATTAATTCTGCGAAAGAAGAAGCCATCAATACGATTTTTAAGATGGCGGAATATAAAAAACAAAATTGTAAAAAGTTGATTGTGGTTGGCTGTCTGGCGCAACGTTATAAGGAAACCTTGGAGGCAGAAATTCCAGAAATCGATGCCGTCATCAGTATTCGCGAATACCCGCATCTACATGAGATTCTTCACTCTTTATTGGATGGGAAAGAACTTGTCAGCTATGGCAAAAGTGAGCGTATGGTATCAAGCAAGCCATGGACGGCATATTTGAAAATTGCCGAAGGTTGTAGCAATCGCTGTACCTATTGTGCAATTCCTTTGATTCGCGGTGATAATGTAACCTTTCCCATGGAACAATTGGTCCAAGAGGCCAAAGAACTGGCACAGCGCGGTGTTAAGGAATTGGTTTTAATTGCCCAGGATACGACAAAGTATGGAGTTGACTTATATGGCAAACGTTCTTTATTAGAACTGTTACAAAAGCTTCATGAGATTGATGGCTTTCATTGGATTCGTATCTTATATATGTATCCGGATGAAATTGATGAGGACTTAATTGAAGGTATGGCGAAGTTATCGAAAGTATTGCCATATTTTGATATTCCAATGCAGCATGCCAACAATCGTATGCTGGCAGCTATGAATCGTCGAGGCACTAAAGAGGAAGTCTTGGCATTGATTAAAAAGATTCGCAAGACGTATGCGGATCCTACTTTACGTACGACCTTTATCGTGGGCTTTCCCTCAGAAACACAGGAAGATTTTGATGAATTGATGCAGTTTGTAGAAGATGTTCATTGGGATCGCATGGGTGCTTTCACCTATTCTCCGGAAGAAGATACGCCGGCTTTTGATATGGAACAAAGTGTTGCAGAAGAAGAAAAACAACGTCGTTTAGCAATTTTGATGCAGCGTCAGGAAGAAATCTCTTTAGCCAATCAACAAAAACGTATTGGTACGGTGATGGAAGTTTTGGTAGAAGCACAGGATGGCTTGACTGGCAAATATCGTGGACGTGGAGCAAACAGTGCACCGGATGAAGTGGATGGTATGGTCATTTTTACAAGTAAACAACCATTAGCCCTGGGAAGTTTTATCCAGGTTAAGATTACCGAGGCCCTCCCTCATGATGTGATCGGAGAAGCTTTGTGTTAAAAGGCTTTGCCCCTATTATTGCCAAACAGCCGCGAGTGATGATCTTAGGCTCTATGCCATCTGTGACTTCTTTAGAGAAGCAGGAATATTATGGGTTTGCGCATAATCGCTTCTGGAAGATCTTGCATGCACAATTTGGGATGCCAATAGCTACCTATGAACAAAAGAAGGCAATCATTTTAACGCATCATATGATTTTATGGGATGTCATTGGAGAATGTGAACGAGAAGGCAGCTTGGATTCGGCAATTCGCAATGAAAAAGTGAATCCGATTGATGAGCTGCTAGAAGCGTATCCAGAAATTTCAATCATTATCTGCAATGGTCGTAAAAGCTATGAACTGTTTCAAAAACATTTTGCGCATTTGGATAAGCAAGTAATTTATTTGCCTAGTACCAGCAATGCGAATCGCACGATCAAAGAGGAAGCATTATTTGCAAAATGGATGCAGGTGTTATCTGCATATGATTTATAAAGTGCTGATGATTAGCACTTTTTTTCATGCTAGATGGAAATCTGAAAACGTTTCTAGGATGAAAGGGTGATAGAAGAAGCAAATGATAACGACAAGATAAGTTACAAAAAGGGAATAGCTTTTTATTTTGATGTCTGCTTTTTAGGAAGAAAGTGCTATAATAATGGCTATATAAGAAGGGAGCGAGGCATATGCAGATACGCAAGTGTCAAAGTGATGAGGATATCCAACAGTTAGCAAAGCTGGCAAATGAGATATGGCATGAGTATTTTATAGATATTATTTCATTCGAACAAATAGAATATATGGTGGAGAAATTTCAAAGCTATCCGGCATTAAAAAAAGCCATAGAGGAAGAACAGTATACGTATTTCTTAGCCTTTGAGGAAACTGAATTGATTGGCTATTGTGGGGTGAAACCGGAAAAGGAACGCTTATTTTTAAGTAAGCTGTATTTAAGAAAAGATAAACGTGGGCAGGGCTTGGCTTCTTATTTATTAAAGGAAGCAATCAAGTTTGCGAAAGAACAAAATAAACAAGCGATTTATCTGACTTGTAATAAATATAATCAGCATAGCTTGGATGTATATCATGGCAAGGGATTTCAGGATATCGATGCAGTGCAGACAGATATCGGTCGTGGTTTCATCATGGATGATTATATCTTGGAAAAGGTGTTATCATAAAAAAAGGAAATAAAGATCTTTTGATGTTTTATCAAAGATTATATTATTTCTTTTTTATTTTAGTAAGGTTTATTTGATAGTTACTTTTTTTGGTTCTGCTTATGGCTTTTTTACCTGAAGATGCTATGCCCTATATCATCTTCATTTTTTATGATGGTATCATGGCTGCAACCTAAACCGTTTTCTTTCAGATACATAGAGTAAAACAAGAGGTGAAGAAAATGAAACGATTTGGGATAGATGTTTCTGAACATAATGGCATCATTGATTGGAAAGCTATAAAAAGGGCTGGGGTAGAGTTTGCCATTATACGATCAAGTTATGGACATTTTGTAGAAGATCAGCAATTTCGTCGTAATGTAAAAGAATGTGAAAGATATAAGATACCATATGGCCTTTATCATTATTCCTATGTTGCTAATCATGCACAAATGAAAGAGGAGGCAGAAGGTTTTTTACGACAGTGTCGTTCCTGTAAGCCAGCGTATCCTTGTTTTATTGATATGGAAGATGCTGATGGTTGGAAAGCCAGACATGGTGTGAGTGATGCAATGAATATCGAAACGGTATATTATACTTGTGATACCTTAGAAAAAGCAGGATATTATCCCGGTGTTTATGCAAATTTGGATTGGCTTGAGCATCGTATAAATTCGCCGCGATTAGATCGATTTGATAAATGGGTAGCACAATGGGCTAGCAAAATCACATATGATAAACCATATGGCATGTGGCAATTTAGTGATAAGGGAACAATTAATGGATATCGTGGATGGTTGGATTTTGACTATGCCTATAAGGATTATCCAAAAATTATCAAGGAAAAAGGCTTCAATGGGTTCAGTAAAGATGATGGAAATTCCACGAAACCAGAGAAACCAAAACCATATTTACGCTATCATGTAGGGGATCATGTACATTACAGTGGTTTATGGACACAAAGCAATGGTGGCAATTGGTATCCTCTTAGCTCACTGAGGGTGAAAGAAGGCACGATAACAAAAGTGATAAAAACAGCGCAACATCCGTATCTTATCGAGCATAATATTGGCTGGGCAAATAATCAGGTAATTGAAGATGCACAAAAACCATCCATTCATTTCCATGTGGGAGAGCTTGTTCGCTTTGATGGCTTATGGACAGCCAGTGATGGAGGTATCTGGTATTCAAAAGATCAATTATTGATAAAATCAGGAAGGATAACAAAAGTAATAAAAGGTGCAAAGCATCCATTCCTTATCAATAATGGATTGGGCTGGGCATCCGCAGCTGTGCTACACCATATATAAAAAAAGACACCCCATCTGGGATGTCTACATAAACAAGTGATGATTATAGAACGTTTACGTTTGCGGCATGATCTCCACGATCATTTGTTTTAATATCGAAGCTTACTTTCGCTCCTTCTTCTAATGTACGGAAACCATTACCCTGAATTTCTGTGTAATGTACGAAAATATCATTTCCTTCATCAGAAGTGATAAATCCAAATCCTTTGTCTGCGTTAAACCATTTTACTTTTCCTGTACTCATGTTATAGTACCTCCATTTTTCTGTATAAGAGGCGCCTCAAGGTATTAAAAAACACATATGTGAAATTGTACTTTGAGATAATTACAATTTCTGATATGTGAATATTGAAATCATAGTTATTTTGCTCGTTATTACTTCTTCAGTATAACATAATAATTTCAAATAGCAAGTGTTTTAAAAAAGAATTCGTTTGACAAGCGTGTAAATAAAGCATACACTTACTATATGAGGTAAGGAAATGACAACTAACGAAAAAAAAGTGTTTCATCCCACATTGGGCATTTGTACCATCACGGAATATGACCGTAAAAGTGATCGTATCACGATGATATCTTTAGATGGCAACCAAAGCGTCATTCCATATAAAAATATGGATAAGGCCGGTGTCAGAGAAATCATGGATATTGCTACAGCGCGATTGATTCTGGACAGAATTTTTCATCCGGCGATTCACGCGGATTATGGAAAAGAATTAAGTGAACTTTTAAAAATGCGGAATTATTCGAATATTGATATGAATGCACTGGTGGATGTTTATATTTATTTAATGAATTGGAAATATGCAGAAAGAAAATGTGGCATGAAAAATCAGGAGTGTTTGGAGCGTATTCAGGAGCGCCTTTGTGATGAACTGGCATTTGTGTTAGATGTAGGGAAGGAACAACTCATTGCTCATTTAATTGCCTGTTATGAAAATTTAGCTTAATGAATGAAAGATCGTTTTTCTTTCATTTTTTAATTATCATATGAGCACCATAGATGATATGCTATGGCAGAGCAAGCTTTCTTATTGTGGGTCCAGAAGAGCGGCATAGAAATATAAAAAACGGAAATTTTATTAAATTTCCGTTTGTTTATGTAATGGTGACCCCTCAGGGAATCGAACCCTGGACCCACTGATTAAGAGTCAGTTGCTCTGCCAGCTGAGCTAAGGAGTCATGACTTAACTTGCTCAGTTATTATACCAAATATAAAACAAATTTCAAGTGTTTTCTTTAAAAAAGTAATAAAAGTTAGCGCATTTTTATCACGTAGATATCTTATTACAGTTCATTACCATAATGCTATCATGGCTTGCTTAAACAGATGTGTAGGAAAAAATTCATAAATGAAAAAGAATAGTGAAGATGGATAGAAATGATAAATATGTGATTATGTGGTATCCGGTAGCATTTATGGAAAGGTTTAGGAATTTATTGTATAATGGTAACAGTTATGGAAGGAAGGATATCCATGTTTTTCAGAAAAAATAAAGCAAAACCGGAAAAGAATGAGGATTTTATCGTAGCAGACACACAGGACTTACATGAGGAAATGATAGAGTCATTAATCGCGATATGTGAAGATGGAATTAGTTATGAAGATGCCTTTGTTTTATCAGATGAAGATATTTATGTATATGCTGATATTTTATCCATCCATGATAATGTGGTGCAGATTTTATTTCAGTTACATCATGACTGGTTAGAAGACACGATATTTGAAGCCATAGCAGCAAGTGGAAGTAGTGTACATGATGCCATCTTAAACGCCTGTAAACAGTATTATGATCAAGTTTTATCGTTATATAGAAAAGCCATCCGCAATGATGAGAAACAATATACTTGTGAGGGATTTACACAAGAACGTCATTTTTTCGATGTATTTGCCAGTAAACTTGGCGGTATCGGAAAAAAAGAAGGACCGGATGTAGATTATTGGGCAATGCTGAAAGAGGCAATCTGTTTGCGCTTAGGCAATAAAAAGGTGTATTGGGTAAAAGTGTTTGCTTCAAAGGACAAAGAAAATGCCACAGCTGAAGTATGGATCAATGGCAAAGAGGCTAAAGAACTTAGTCAAAAGCTTTTGGCATATGCCATAAACTGGGATACCATCAGTGCTATCCATACGGAAAAACAGTGTTTTCTGTTTGTTCAACAGGAACGCAGTTATGAAAAAAGTGATTTCACGAAGAATGAAATACAGGAATATACACGCAAAGCATTGCAGGCTTTTGAAACATGCAAAGGTAAACAAGAACATGTAAAGATACGTTCTCAGCTCATAAAATGGTGTGAGGATGATTCTTTAGCATATGAGATTTTCTGCTTTCTTCCGGAATTATATTGTAAATATGCATATCCTTATGTAGAATTTGGTGAAAAACTCTTTTTAGTGAAGAAAAATGAAAAAACGCGTGAATTATATCAGAGTCAGCTACAGTCTTATGCGTATATTGAAGAGGTAGTTAAACAACATTTTGAAGAGGATGATATTGAAAATTCATGTATCCAGAATGTATTAGCTTTTAGTGCGAATGCCAAAGCAATCCAGAAAGCTATTGAACAAGGGGATTCTCCAGCGGATCTATTCGTACCTGGAATTGGCTATTTTGTCCGCGATGGTTATCAATTAAGATAACCGCTATCCATTTAAAAGATGGTTCGTATATGGTATAAGCGTAAAGCTGAATGAAGAAAAGCGTGTACATACGCAAGAATCATCTGCATAAAAGAAAACAGCGAATGCAAAGATGAAGTACCGTTTCTAAAAAAGGTTTGACATGGCAGTGAATTCATGGTATGCTTAACAAGCAGAAAAGTTAGTGGAAAGTTAGAAGCACCCCTTCTCACCTGATGTCTGAAGACGTAGGTAAATGCTACATCATATTAAGAAATACATGATGATATTAGCGGGTGCATAGTGAGTACCCGCTTTTCTTATGGCAACAAAATGGAGGTGTCTATTATAAACAAGAGAGTTATTCCTAACAATGTAAACGACGATTTAGTAAATGAAAAGATTAAGTTCAAGGAAGTCATGGTGATTGATGCTAATGGCGATAAACTTGGAGTTAAGATGCGTCGTGAAGCTTTAGAGATTGCATACAACCAGGAACTGGATTTATTGTGTGTAGCTCCAAAAGCACAGCCACCGGTTTGTAAAGTGCTGGATTATGGTAAATATCACTTCGAACAGCAGAAGAAAGCAAAAGAAGCGAAGAAGAAACAGCATGTAACCGAGGTGAAGCCAATTCGACTGTCTCCGGTCATTGACCGCCACGATTTTGAAACCAAAATGCGTCATGCACGCAAATGGATCGAGGATGGAATGAAAGTTAAAGTGGATATGCGATTCCGCGGACGCTTGATTACGAGACTCGAGGTTGGTAAAAAGATTATGAATAGCTTCACTGAAGAAATTTCTGATATCGCAGTTATTGAAAAGAAACCAATTCTGGAAGGTAATACGATGTCATGTGTTCTGGCACCGAAGAAGAAATAGTTATTTATAGGAGGTACTACTTATGCCAAAGATGAAATCACATAGAGGTTTAGCAAAACGTATTAAAACAACTGGTTCCGGTAAACTGAAAAGAAGTCACGCTTATACTTCTCACCGTTTCCACGGTAAGACACAGAAACAGAAACGTCATTTAAGAAAAGCATCTACGGTACACAACACAGATTTCAAACGTATCAAACAGATGCTGGTGAAGTAAGATAGGAGGAATATAAACATGGCTAGAGTTAAAGGTGGATATACAACACGTCAAAGAAGAAAGAAAGTATTAAAGTTAGCAAAGGGTTATTATGGAGCAAAACACTTGCTGTATAAAACTGCACACGAGCAGGTAATGCACTCTTTCAAATACGCATACAATGACCGTAAAGATTTAAAACGTGAAATGCGTAAATTATGGATCGCACGTATCAACGCTGCAGCAAGAATGAATGACATTTCTTATTCAAGATTGATGCACGGTTTGAAATTAGCTAACGTAACGATCAACCGTAAAATGCTGTCAGAAATTGCTATTCACGATGAAAAAGGATTCACAAAAATCGTTGAAACAGCAAAGGCTGCATTGGAAAAAGCTGCTGCTTAATTGAGGTATGTATAAATGAATGACACACGGCATACGCTGAATGAACTTCTGGTAGATCTCTTTAATTACATCCTGTTGATTGAAGAGAAGAATCTGCGGGATCAAGGTGTCAGCTTATCCATGACAGAGGTACATATTCTGGAAGCCATTGACAAAAGTGAATCCAAGATGATGTCCGCAATTGCCAAGCGATTGATGGTAACACAAGGAACACTCACCGTTTCAGCTTCAAAGCTTGTTAAAAAAGGATATGTGGAGCGTGTCAAGGATGAACGTGATAAACGTATCGTGCGTCTTCAATTGACTGATCGAGCAGTACATGTCCTTGAAGTTCACAATGATTTTCATGCGAAGATGATTGATAAGCTACTAAATGAGCTGGAGCTGGATAAGGAACAGGAACTGATACAGTCTTTACGAAATCTGATGGATTTCTTTAAATCTCATTACTAATATAACGTCTGTTCATACAGGCGTTTTTCTATTCTATGACATCTTTTATGAATACGAACTAGAACATATGCAGGTTTTATTAGAATTTCTTATACTTGCGATATGTGAACAAGCATAGTTACTTTTGTGATTGTCCTCATAACGTGTTCTTGTGAAATCTGAAAAGAAAAAGAGAAGGTTAAGCACATTATTTCATGCGATTTGCTATTATCGTGACTATCATGTCCGCAAAAAGAAAATAAAAAAGTAAAACATCGTCATAATTCAAAACAGTTTTATGCTATACTATAAGTACAAGTTAATAAAAAATTACGAGAAAGCGAGATGAGAAACAGAACAGACTGTTTTTATCATGTCGCTTTTTTAGCGTATGGGAAAGGAGAATCGCATGAAAACGATTGCTGTTATCGGTGCTGGCATTGTCGGATCTTTTTTAGCATATGATCTGACACAATATGAAGAAGTAGAGGTAATATTATTTGAAAAACATGGGGATGTTGCACAAGAAACAAGTAAGGCGAATAGTGCTATTGTTCATGCTGGATATGATCCTGTAGATGGTACTTTAAAGGCAAAATTAAATAAACGCGGAGCCAAGATGTATCAAAACATATGTAAGCAGTTAGGCTGTGGTTATCAGGCTTGTGGAGGCTATGTATTGGCAAGCAATGAAGAAGAGGTAGAAATCTTACAGGAATTGTATGCAAGAGGTAAAAAGCGCGGTATCACTGTGGAGATAAAAGAACGTGAAGAAGTAGTAAAGAATGAAAAAAACTTGAGTAAACATATTCGTAAAGCTTTGTGGGTGCCAGATACAGCTATCATCACTCCATGGGAAGTATGCGAGGCTCTTGTAGAAGAGGCTTTATGGAATGGCTTACAGCTTCATTTGCATGAAGAAGTGTTGGATATTAAAGCATGCGAAAAGGGATATGTCATAAGAAGTGATAAAGGACAATATTCTGTGGATATGCTTGTGAATGCTGCTGGCTTAGGTGCACAAAAGATCATGGAAATGGTGGAGGCAGAATCCTTATTTACGATTACACCAAAACGTGGTCAATATTATGTTCTAGCTAAGCGTAGTCAACCTTATGTATCCCATGTGTTATATCCTGCCCCATCTAAAGCGGGAAAAGGTGTTTTGGCAGTGCCTACCATACATGGTAATATTTTGTTAGGACCAACGAGTGAAGTATTAAAGAAGGTGGATAATGGCACAACAACGTCAGGCTTACAAGAAGTACAGGAAAAGGTGGAAAAAATCATTCAACATGTACCTTATCAAGAAGTTATCCATAGTTACAGCGGATGTCGGCCTACTGGTAATAACAATGATTTCTATATCGAAGAATCAAGAAGGTGCAAGGGGATTTTTCATTTAGGATGCATTGATTCACCAGGCTTAGCATCAGCACCTGCCATAAGTGAATATGTGATCGTAGATCTCATGAAACTTCCGTTGACTTTTCATAAGAAAAAACATATTGTGCATCGTCAAAAACCACTCATTATGCGAAACTTAAGTGAAACAAAACAGCAAGCCCTCATACAAAAGCATCCGGGCTATGGACATATCGTCTGTTATTGTGAGCAGATCAGTGAGCAAGAAGTGGTCGATTGTATCCATCGAAAGTGTGGTGCCCATAGCATTGCGGGGGTAAAAATGCGTGTGCGCCCAGGAATGGGGAAATGTCAGGGAGGGTATTGTGAAGTAGAAATCGCTAAACTATTGGCAAGAGAATTGCAAATACCATTGCACGAAGTGCAATATGATGAAGACAGCTATTATGAGGTGGCAAAGGAGGGGAGACGATGAAACAGGTAGATATGATCATTATCGGAGGTGGCAGTGCTGGAATGAGTGCAGCTATTGCGGCCAAAGAAGCTGGTATAGATAATATCTTGATCTTAGAGCGTAAGGAAGAACTCGGTGGAATTTTGCAGCAATGTATTCATAATGGTTTTGGCTTACAGACTTTTCATGAAGAGTTAAGTGGTCCTATGTATGCGCAACGCTTTATAGATCAAATTCATGCTTATCGAATTCCCTATCGTTTATGCAGTGATGTTGTATGGATCGATGAGAGATTACGTGTACAATATGTTAATGCAGAAGAAGGCTATGTATGGGTACAGGCGAAAACGATTCTTTTAGCTTGTGGCTGTTATGAACGTAATCGCGGAGCCATCAGTATTCCTGGAAAACGGCTGCCTGGTGTCTATACGGCAGGCAGCGCACAGCGTTTTTTAAATCTTGAAAATATTCTCGTTGGCAAGAACATCTTCATCTTGGGAAGTGGTGATATCGGACTCATCATGGCAAGACGTATGACACTGGAAGGGGCAAACGTGTTGGGGGTAGCTGAAATTATGCCATATTCCAATGGCTTAAATCGAAATATTGTACAATGCTTAAAAGATTTTGCGATTCCTTTATATTTATCACATACAATCGTTGATATTCAAGGGGATTTTCATGTGGAACGTGTAGTCATTGCCCAGGTAGATGAACATCGCAACATTCTTCCAAAGACACAGAAAAGCTTTGCGGTTGATACCTTATTATTGTCCATTGGGCTGCTTCCGGAAATGTCATTAGCAGATCATTTGGATATGGAAATGGATAGTAAGAGCAAAGGGGCAAAAGTAAACGCACATTATGAAACAAGTATTCCGCATATCTATGCTTGTGGGAATGCTTTGCATGTCCATGATATTGTGGATTTTGTCAGTATGGAGGCTCATGAAGCGGCTTTATGTGCCGTTCAAGATATCAAAGGGCAGTATCACCGACAGAAACAATTTTCTACGCAAGCTGGTTCAGGTATTTCCTATGTATTGCCGCATTCTGTTGATGCCCAGCCTTCACAAAACATCACCCTTTGTGTTCGTTCCATTAGACCTTATAAACAGGTGATGATCAACATACGAACAGGGGATCGTATTATCAAAACCATAACAAAACGCTATCTACTACCTTCTGAAATGGAACGAATTATTTTAAAACCATCAGATATTGGTATTTTAGAGGAATCATTAATTGTGGAGGTAAAAGAGTCATGAAAAAAACATTTGACTGTATTGTTTGCCCAATGAGTTGTCATTTAGAAGTGACGAAGCAAAAAGATGATATACAAGTCAGAGGAAATAGCTGTTTGAAAGGAGCAGCCTTTGCTCGTCAGGAGATGATAGAACCTATGCGCATGTTAACGACGACCATACGTATAGAACATGCTATCTATCCATTACTGCCGGTGATTACTTCAAGAAATGTTCCAAAAGCTAAATTATTTGCTATAATGGAAGCATGTAAACACGTTTGCGTAAGTGCGCCGGTGCATGTAAATGATGTGATTGTAAAAAATATTGCGGACAGCGGCGCAGACTTATTGGCATCAAGAAGCATGGAAAGAAGGATTTGATGATCATACAGAACATCTTGCCGGTGATATCCGATTGGAAGACATTTGAAGCCTTTCTAAAGGGGTCTTATACATGGTGCATCCTCATGGATTTTCATATGAACTTTATGGAGGACTTGGTAAAACAGTTGCATGAGCATAACAAAAAAGGCATCGTGCATATGGATTTGATTCATGGTATTGCCAATGATCAATATGGTACACAATATATGTGTCAGAAGGTACATGCAGATGGAATTATATCAACAAAGCCGAAAGCGATTGAAGCTGCTAAAAGCAATCAATGCATTTCGATCTTACGTATTTTCATGATTGATTCACGCTCCTTTATGCGTTCTGTACACATGGCATCAGCTTTACAGCCGGATTATATTGAAGTTTTACCAGCCTTATTACCGGGGATTGTTAAAAAGTTGCATGCCTATTGCGATATTCCAGTCATTGGCGGTGGTATGATCGAGAATCAAGAAGATATCGCCAAGTGTTTATCCGGTGGTATGCAGGCAGTATCAACTAGTCATAGAGAACTATGGGAAAGTGTGGAGAAATGAAAAGAGCATTGGTGTTAGGTGGTGGCGGAAGTAAAGGTGCCTATGAAATCGGTGTATGGAAGGCTTTAGATGAGATGCATCAGCAATTTGATCTGGTTTGTGGAACAAGCATTGGGGCAATGATCGGGGTATTGTATGTGCAGCATGATTATCCTAAGGCTTATGATCTGTGGAAAGATCTGAAGGTGGAAGATATCATGGTAAATGGTGTTAATTTGGATAAAGATATCGAATTGATCATGTCTCAGAAAGGGAAATATGCCGACTTTTTATCAAGCTATATCCATCATAAAGGTGCAGATATTACACCGTTTATTGAAACAATCACACCTTTATTTGATGCAGATGCCTTTTTCAACAGTGACATTGATTATGCCTGTATGACCGTTAATTTCACACGCCGCCAACCGCATCCATTTCTAAAGCAAAAGATGGACAGAGATCGTGTCATTGATTATGTTTTAGCTAGCGCTTCATGTTTCCCGGCATTTCCAATGAAAGAGATTGATGGGGAATACTATCTTGATGGTGGCTATCATGACAATGTACCGATTGAACTGGCACGCAGCTTAGGCGCTCAACAAATCGTAGCCGTTGATTTAAAAGCTGTTGGAAAAAATCAAATTCATGAACCACAGGAAGATACTATTTACATAGAACCCTATGTACCCTTAGGAAGCTTTCTGCTATTTGATACGAAACGAATTCATCGCAATATGCAGCTAGGGTATCAAGATACTATGAAGAAATTTCATAAGCTTCTTGGTTCTATTTATACCTTTTCCTTAAACGATGAAAAAGCCATTGCGCATTTGGATGATCAGCTACAAAAAGCATTGGAACAAATTGATGATCTATTGGATCATGAAACTATGCTTAATGTGGTAGAAAAGGTTGTTCATCATCGCGTCTTGAAAGGTCTTGCGCCTTATCAATTCCATACGTTTCCTTTCTTTGCCTTGTTAGAAAAAACGGCATGGATATTTGGATTAGCAGATATTGGCATTTGGCAGTTACAAGCATTTGTAATTGAAATCTTACATGTTGCTGACGCGCATATAAGCATATTTGAAAAGATGAAGGCTAGCCGCATTTCCGTGGGTGACATCATCGTGGCATTGAAAAATGAAAGTGAATTAGAAATCATTTGTTATATTTATCAGTATCTATTGGATACTCAAAATAAGCAAAGTGATCGTTTCACTGGGTTAAAAGCTATCAGTGTCGTATTTAATGACTCTTTTTTGAAGGCTTACATGCTATATGCCTTGCATATGAATTTTTTGAAGATGGAAGGGTAAGAAAAGAATGCTCATGTATAGCTGAAGATGCAAGAAATCTCTTTTTAAAAAACTTTATTAAAAAGATAAAACGTCATCCTGAAAGAATCTTGGCATTCTTGTAGGGATGCGTTTTTATTCATATGATAGTAAGCATGTTATCTATGATCAAGAAAAAAACGATCTTGTTTACTTTAACGGGTATAAAGGAAGCTAATAAGTTTGCATCATCATAAGATGATCTATGCGCGACACCTTCCACTGTTTGTTGGCACAGGTATTTCCACTATGATATAATGGTACTTGAAAGGTGTGTTTAACTATGAAGTATAAATTTCATGATGAAAAAGTGTTGCACAGAATAAAACCATGGGTTTATCTGTCGACCTATATATTGCTGTTGGCTTTTTTTCTTATGCATGTACAAGATGTAGTAAATGGTTTTGACTTTGTGTTATCTTTGTTTCGCTCTTTGTTATATGCTATCGTATTTGCCTATGTCTTAAATTTACCGATGAAAAAGATTGAATCTTTTATCATCCGCCATACAAAAGAAACTTCGCTTTTGCGTAAAAGAAAACGCATGGTTTCCATGTTTCTGACATTTTTAATTGCTTTTTTGTTACTAATCATCATTGGCAGCATCATCTTGCCAAGCATTATCGATTCACTGATTTCACTTATGCAAAATCTTTCGTCGTTTTTTACCGATATTGTTAAAAATATAGATGAGATATTAAAATATTTTCATATTGATTATCGTATTGAAGACATTCAACAGGTGGAACAATTCATACAAATGCCATGGGAGAAGATTGTCAGCAATGCGATAGCCTTTCTTTCGGGTAGTGCCAGTGGCATTTTATCTAGTGCCTCTAATTTCATCTCATCTTTTGCCGTTGGTTTTACGGGTTTTATGTTTTCTTTATATTTATTAAGTGGGAAAGAAAATTTTATCCGCCAATTGCGTAAGGTAACAGCTGCCTTTTGTGGATATGATGCATCTTTGATTGTCTTCCGATATGCAAGTCGTGTAAATCGTATTTTCTCAAGTTTTATTGGTGGACAGTTAACCGAGGCATGTATCTTATGGGTATTATATTATGTATGCATGCGTTTGTTTCAATTCCCATATCCGGAACTTATCTGTACCCTTATTGCCGTTTGTTCTTTAGTTCCTGTATTTGGATCCATGTTTGCGATGAGTGTTGGTGCTGTCATGATGCTTTCACACGATCCTTTGCAAAGTATTTGGTTTATTGTCTTTTATCAGGTAATCAGTTATTTTGAAGACAATGTAATTTATCCACGCGTGGTTGGGAATTCTGTTGGCCTGCCGGGCTTATGGGTATTATTGAGTATTTTTGTCTTTGGTGATTTATGGGGCGTATTTGGTATGGTGATGGCTGTTCCTACAACTGCTTGCTTGTATGTATTCTTTGCTGAATTTATAAATAATCGATTAAGAAAGAAACGATTGCGTATTGAAAATGATACGTTAGTTCAAGAGGAAATACATGATGAAAAAACAATTTCATAAAGTTGTGTCAAAATTCACGTTAGTATTTCTTATTATAGGAATGCTAGTAGGAGGTTGTAAAGAAAAGGAAACATCAAAAGTAGCTGTTCGTTTGCCTTCCTTTCCTGCGATAAAATCAAGTATCCAAAAAATTGCTTGTGTTGGGGATAGCATCACATATGGCTCCACTTTACAAGATAGGAAAAGCGAAAGTTATCCATCACAGTTATCAAAACGATTCGGGAACACCATCCAAGTCAAAAATTTTGGTGTTGATGGTGCAGCTGTACAGAAAACAGCAATCTTATCGTATTGGAATTGTAAGGAAATGAGCGAAAGTCTTTCTTATCAAAGCGATGTCATCTTTTTGATGCTTGGTACAAATGATTCTAAAAGTGTAAATTGGAAAAATGCTGAGGCTTTTAAAAAAGATTATATATCCTTAATTGAAACATATCAACAAGCATTGCCTAAAGCTGTTATATACCTAATGTTACCTTCGACAATGTATTCAATCCGTGAAGACGGTACATTAATTCACCAATTTTCACAAAGTAACATGAAGGAAATACAATCCGTTATTAAATCCATCGCAAAAGAAAAACAGCTGCCGCTTATTGATATTCATAGTGTCACAGCTGAACATGAAGAGTATTATCGTTATGATGGTATACATCCAAATGCAGATGGAGCAGCCTTCATCGCACAAACAGTCTATGACAGACTTGTGATAGATCAGCTAGAAGCCTTCTTACGTATCTTTGTAAATTGGGAGATCAAAGCGATGAAAATACTTATTGAAGCAAAATAAGAGTGCCGAGGAGGAATGAGAATGCCGTGGTGCAAGAAAGAAGATACAACAAATGCCATCATAACGGCAAAGCGTAATATGCAAAGTTCTCACCATGATGTAAAGATGATACAAAAGTTGTCAGAAATTGCTATTCTGTTCTTCATAGGGAAAGCTATACCTTATGTTTTGCGCACCTATGAATGTGATGAGCTATCCGCCAAATTTCCACGCTTTTTAAATCCATGCCCAATATATCGTTTTAAGAACATGGAAGTATGTTTTTTGGATGGAGGCAGAGGAGCACCACAGGCTGCAGATACTTTGGAAACGTTAGCGGAACTAGGAGTAAAAACGATTATATCTGTAGGCATGATAGGAGCCTTTCATCCTGCTTTCCATGTTGGTGATATACTTATCCCTTCCCATGCGTTAGCTGAAGAAGGGACTTCTCATCATTACTATGAAGATCTCATCTTTGCGTATCCTGCGCATCCTTTATGGGAAGAGCTAAAAAATCTATTGCCACAAGCGAAAAGTGAGCCAATTGTGAGCTGTGATGCTATTTATCGTCAAACCCTGCGAAAAGAAGAGCAATGGCGTAGGCAAGGCTGTGTCGGTGTTGATATGGAGACCTCTGCCATTATGAGCATTGGAAATTACCGGCATTTGCAGACAGCAGCAATTCTTATGGTTTCTGATGTTCATTCACATGAAACAGAGCATTGCGCTTGGGAATGGAAGGTGACAGATGCAATGCGAGAGGCTTTTACACGTACTTGTATTTCTTGTGTACAACGCTTATCCAGTGATAAAGAAATAACGAAATGAATGGATGGAAAACATCTCTTCTTATAGACATAAAAAACAGAAGGCAAATTCGCTTGGTGAGCTGCCTTCTGCTTTCTTGTTATTATTTGAATAATTCTTCCTGATGGGATGCAAAAACATATTCATCAATCGTATTTTTGATACGGTCTTTGATCAATGCTTCCGGATCATTTTCTAAAACACCTTCACGTACTTTTGTATACTGAATTGGCATAAACTGTGATAAAGCGGCGAGAGAGATACCTTCTTTACGCAGATTAGCAATCAATTTATCTTTCGCTGCTGCAACCTTAGGATTTGGCATATAATAACGGCTGCGATCAGAGAAACTGAATTTACGTTTGAACCATAATGCGTTATCATCACCATGATAATGTTTGCACCAGTTCTTAGGTTCTTCTAACATAGCTTCTTCCAAAACATCAATAAAATGCGATTTTTCATCATCTCTGCCATGGAACTGCATATCTTCCATATATGCTAATGCAAACAATGCTTCACGCATGCCATAGGTCATTCCTGGACCTACCTTCAAGATGCCAACACCATCTTCTACAAGTTCGCGTAGTTTGTATTTTGTCTGATAATCGGTAGAATGTCCTTCAAATACCAGATTAGGGAAATCTTTAATGCTTGCCATTAAATCTTTTGCTTTCTCGCGATCATATTCCGTACATCCAGCATCTTTTTCTTCTACACCTGGTTGAACAACCACGGCGATGACATCCTTCCAGATATCGTCCAATCCTTCTTTTTTGAATGCTGCTTCAAATGCTGCAACCGTTGCCTTGAAATCTTCAACTCGTGTTACCTGCATGCCGGCATCTGCTTCCTGAGCACCGCCAGGAATAGGTACTTCACTACCTACGATATAGACAGGACGAACAGCATCAGGATTGGTTTTTAAAACTTCCTGGTAAGTATCTTCACATACACGTGCAAGTTCAGCACCGCGGCGAGCGATGGTTTCATCACTTAAGCGAACATTTGGATCATCGTCTGCTACCTTCATGCTGGTATCGATATGAATCTTAGTGAATCCGGCAGCGACATAGCAACGAACCAATTCACGAGCCATTGCCATGGCTTCTTTTTCTGGCTTAGAAGCAAAGGTCAATGGTCCTAAATGATCTCCGCCCAAGAATACACGATCTTTTGCCAAGCCTACTTTATCAGCTTTCTCCATAACGAAGTTCATGAAGTCAATAGGCTTCATTCCTGTATAACCACCATTTTGATCTACTTGATTTGCGGTAGCTTCAATCAGCACACAGGAATCATCACGTTTTGCAGCCTCTAAAGCAGCTTCAATGACATAATCATTCGCACTGCAGCAAGAATAAATTCCTACCGGCTGACCATTTTTCTGTTTTACTACAATTTGTTTTAATGGATTTGCGTTTGGCATTATAAAACCCTCCTTATCTAATTCAAATTATAACACGAATAAAAAGAAAGTAAACGGATACATATCGGCTTGCTAGTTTGTATAAAAGTTTTATTCAAAAATGCAAATTTCATGAATACAATGAAGTAGATGCATCTTGCAAAGCCTGTTATGTCAGATATTGTCGAGAAATCACTAGTTTTGTAAAGACTATGAAAAGGCATTGTATTCAATAGAATTCCTTGCTATACTATGGGCTAATGCAAGAATGTGATTCATTTGTGATTTGAGGTGTTTTGTGTGAATAAAAAAGAACTGGCAATCTTACAAAATATACAGCATTTGATACAGCAGTTGGATTGTGGAGCAGATGATGAGGAACAAAAACCAAACGTAAGCAGTTTCGCCAATCGAATGCTTGCTTTGAGTAAGATTACATGCTGGCGATATGAACCTATGAGTAATATGTTATTTTTTACAGATGAGAAAGGGTCTAAAAAGCATCCAAGTGGATGCTCTCTTACCCTTTTCCTTAAGGAGTTGAATAGAAAAGACCGTCAAAATATGCTAGATGCCTTTCATCGATTGTTAACAGAAAGTTGTGAGGAAATAACCTTTACTTTTGCTAAGCCTTTTAAAAATGGTCAGCATTGGTATGAAGTACATGCCTGTCGTTATGAAAAATGTATCATAGGGACGATGTGTTTATTACGTCATGAAGATGACCAAGCTCAAAAAGCGTTGCAGGATAAACAAAAATTCGAACTGTTAATGAGCATTGCCAATGTTTTTGTATGGGAGTATGACGTAGGAAAAAAGGTGTTTTCTGCGAATGAGTCACTTTGCCAAAAGCTTGGTGTTCCGCATAAAACCTTTCCAATCAAAGAGTTAAAGAAGGTCTTAAAAATAGAACGTCTAGACGACTTTTTAAAAAATATACATGAAAAACCACAGCAGGATCACAGCGTCATTCATATCACCAATCCTTATGGGGATATGCAGTTTATCTTTGAGACCAGTTTTAATTCTATTATTGATAATGAGGGAAAATGTATCCTGGTTTTGGGAACCTTGCATGATATAACAGAACAGGAAATTTTAAAAGATAAGGCTAGTCGTGATGATCTGACAGGGTGTTTCAATCGGGGAAGTGCCGATGTAACACTTTTAAATACCTTTAAACGTTTTCAAGAAACGAAGGAACAATATATGATCATCTTTTTCGATATTGATAAGTTTAAAGAATATAATGATACCTTTGGACATGATGCCGGTGATTATGTTTTAAAACGTTTTAGTTTGTTGATCATGCAGGAAATTAGAAGCAGTGATCGATTGTTCCGATGGGGTGGAGATGAATTTTTATTACTATGCAGTGGCATTGCAAAAGAAAATATGTATACGTATATTGATCGCTTGCGCAGAGTGATTGCCTGTGCACAGTTCACATATAGTGGTAAGAAGTTTCGCGTTACCACAAGTATTGGCGCAGCGTATTATTATGCCAATGATACGACTTATCAAGATGCGATGAAGCGGGCAGATCGCAGTGTGTATAAAGCGAAGCTAGCAGGACGTAATAATGCCTGTATGCTGTTGAAATAGTAGTATAGTATGTTTAGTTGGATATGCTTTTTTAAAGCAGGTCTTTCATGTCCAAGGGCATTTCACAGGTTACTTGTATATTCTTATTTGTGAATGGATGCTGTAAGGTCAACAATGAGGCATGAAGAGCTAGACGATGAATTTTATCAGATGGTGTACCATATAAAGAATCGCTCAACAAAGGGTGTTTTAAGGCAGCCAAATGTACACGTATCTGATGGGTGCGACCAGTAAACAAACGTGCATGTATCCAGGAATAGGCTCCATAATTTTTTTGTAAAGTAATCGTTGTTTTGGCATGTTTTCCTGTTGCGGATACGCGCATTTTTCGGGCATCATGACGATCTCTGGCGATGGGATAGGTGATCGTTTGTTTTTTCTGATGGATGCTGCCTTCCACAATAGCTTCATATTCACGTTGTATCTGTTTTTCTTTCATCATATGATCCAATAATGGTTGAAAGAAAGGTATTTTACAAAACAGAACGATTCCACTTGTCTCTTTATCTAAGCGATGTAAGGGACGAACGGGTGCAGTGATTCCTTGCATCAAATAATACCCTTGTACACGATTGCATAAGGTATGTGATGTATCTACACCATCGCTATGTACCAAAAGATGACTTGGCTTATTTACAGCTAATAATAATTCATCTTCATAACAAATCGAAAGCTCTGTAAAGTCTGGCGGTATCGAGGACAAAGTCTCATCAGGTAAGTGAATCTGTACTTCATCATTTTTGGTAATCAATTGATTTTGTTTGCATAAGTTGCCATTGAGATATAATTGCTTGTTTTGATATAAGAGATAACGCGCTTTTTTTGACTGATGCAGATCTTGTAATAGTGTATCTATATCACTATCCTGTTCGCTTTGGATTTGTATACTATGATACTTCGTTGTGATCTTCATTTAGATTACTCCTATCTTTTTGAAAGTAGCGTATCATGAATTAGGAAAAATGAAAAGAGTAAATACTTTATTTAAACGATTGTCCTTAAAGAAACAAACACCATCTTCATCATTCAAAAAATTTTTAGTGCATATCATTTTTCATTTTAAAAGGACGATGGTATACTGACAACGTATTAAGGAAATACTGACAACGTAAGATTATAAACAACGATAAAACAGGAGGAAATGAAAATGAAATTATTAAAATGTGCAGTATGCGGCAATATTGTCGAAGTAGTAGAAGATAAAGGCGTTCCAATCATGTGCTGTGGTCAGCAGATGCAAGAATTAAAAGCCAATACAACAGATGGAGCTTTAGAGAAACATGTGCCTGTAGCTGAAATTGTTGATGGTAATTTACATGTGAAAGTCGGCTCTATGGAACATCCTATGTTAGCTGAACACTTCATTACAATGATCTTAGTAGAATTTGGTGATAACTTGTATCGAGTAAACTTAAAGCCAGGTGAAAAACCAGAAGCCGTTTTTGCTTTAGGTGATTATAAAGGCAAAATCCATGTTTACGAATATTGTAATCTGCATGGCTTATGGAAAACAGACCTTGAGGCATAATTAACGAAAAAGGAAGATAGGAAAGAAATTGACTATGGAACATAGTCTTTTTCTTTATGCTCTTGCATTCACTTTCTCACCTGCGATACAATACTCTTGTATTGACAGGAGGAATATGAATATGGGCTATAAGCTGGAAATCTGCTGTGGCAGTTATGAAGATGTATGTGCGGCTCAACGCGGTGGTGCCGATCGTGCTGAATTAAATTCGGCTTTACATATGGGAGGATTAACCCCTTCACTGGCATCTTTAACCATGGCTAAACGTGATTGCCAAATCCCGATCATTGCCATGGTAAGAGGACGTGGAGCAGGTTTTTGTTATAATGAAACAGAGAAAAAAGTTATGTTAGAAGATGCAGCCCTTCTATTGGAACATGGGGCGGATGGCTTGGCTTTTGGTTATTTAAAGGAAGATGCAACTATCGATGAAGAAGCTGTTCGTATCATGTGTGATTTGATCCATTCCTATGGCAAATGTGCGGTTTTTCATCGTGCCTTTGATTGTGTGAAAGATATGGATGGGGCTATGGAGAAATTGATATCTTTAGGGGTGGATCGCGTATTGACTAGTGGAGGACAGCCGAATGTAGAAAAAGGAAGTGAGATGCTGGCCCATCTACAAAAAACCTATGGTTCTCAGATGGAAATCTTGGCAGGCTGCGGAGTTAATGAAATGAATGCCAAAGATCTGATTGAGATAACGAAGGTTCAGCAGCTGCACTCTTCTTGCAAGGTATGGAAAAATGATCCTACAACTATCGGCAAGCAGGTGAGCTATGCCTATGCTGCAGCACCTCATGAAATGGCTTATGATGTGGTTAGTGAAGAACGTGTACGCGCTTTGCGAAAAGCCATGATGTAAAGGCATACATAAATTTCTTATAAAATAGTCAAAGCTATAGAAGTGATGAGATGTTGAGGTGTATAATAAGAAAAAAGGAGAAGGATAAACATGGAAAATTTTACGTATACAATACCTACGACCATTTATTTTGGTAAAGGACAGGTGAAACAAATCGGTGATATTGTTTCACAGTATGGAAAGCGTGTATTGCTGGTATATGGTGGCGGCAGTATTAAGCGCAATGGTATTTATGATGATGTTACAGCTATTTTTAAAGAAAACGGAATTACGTATTTTGAATTAGCAGGAGTAGAACCTAATCCACGTATTACAACCGTACGTAAGGGTGTAGAAATATGCCGTAAGGAAAATATTGAAGTCGTATTGCCAATCGGTGGAGGTTCTACGATTGATTGTGCAAAGGTCATTGCTGCAGCAACAAGCTATAGCGGTGATGCTTGGGATATTGTTTTAGATCCAAGCAAAGTTGTCAGTGTCTTACCAATTGTTAGCATTCTAACATTAGCTGCTACCGGCTCTGAGATGGATACCTTTGCCGTCATTAGCGATATGGACAGCAATGATAAGATTGGTACTTCTCATGAAGATATGCGTCCGAAAGCATCTATTCTAGATCCAACTTATACCTTTAGTGTTCCGGCTTATCAAACAGCTGCCGGAACAGCTGATATCATGTCACATATCATGGAATGCTATTTCTCAAATGTGCAAGGATATATGCAGGATCGTATGGCGGAAGGTTTGTTTAAGACCTGTATTGAATTTGGTGTGAAGGCAATCACTAAACCTGATGATTATGAAGCCAGAGCGAACTTGATGTGGGCAAGCAGTTGGGCAATTAACAATTTCATCAAGCTGGGCAAGGCTGTTGAATGGAGTGTACATCCTATGGAACATCAGCTAAGTGCTTACTACGATATTACGCATGGCGTAGGGTTAGCTATTTTGACACCACATTGGATGGAACATGTATTGAATGATAATACTGTAGAAAAGTTTAAAGAATTCGGTGTCAACGTTTGGGACCTGTCAAAGGATGAAGATGCTTATACGATTGCTCATCAGGCAATTCAAAAAACCAGAGAATATTTTGTAGCTATGGGCATTCCTACAACATTGCGCGAAGTTGGCATTGTGGATGATCGCTACTTTGATGTAATGGCAGAGAAAGCATGTGCTGGTTTAGAAGCTGCTTTTGTACCATTAACCAAAGAGGATGTTAAAGCTATTTATCAAAAAGCACTTTAAAAAAGAAACAGTAAAATGGCAAGCATAAAAAAGGTCAGAACTTCTGACCTTTTTGCGACTTTTGATAGTTTATTTCTCTGTACGATAATAATGAACCAGAGCCTGTGTACCATTGTTTCCTTCGGTTTTTGCTAATTCTTCATACATCTCACATACTGTATTCAGCATTGGTAAATTAACTTTGCCAGCCATTTCTTCTTGAACGATATGCATGTCTTTAATGAAATGATGGATATAAAAACCAGGAGCAAAATCCTTTCGCAAGACACGTGGTGCGGTATTGGCGATTTGCCAACTTCCAGCAGCGCCACCCTTGATTGCTTCTAACATGGTTTCTACATCCAAATGATTTTGTTCAGCATAAACAATAGCTTCACTCATGGCTGCGACTGCACCAGCAACAGCGATTTGATTGCAGGCTTTTGTATGCTGACCACTACCAGCCTCTCCCATATAATGCAAACTATTGCCAAGTAGGGATAAAACTGGCGTAACTGTTTCAAATATTTTTTTATCTCCACCAACCATGATAGATAAAGTGGCAGCTTTTGCTCCACTATCTCCACCGGAAACAGGAGCATCCAAGATATCTAAACCATGGTTCTTAGCTTCTTTGTAGAGCTGTTGTGCAAGCTTTGGAGAACTGGTTGTAAAATCAATCAAGATAGTACTAGCTTGTACTGCCGAAAAGATTTTTTGATAAACCTCCGCAACATCTTTTGGATAGCCAACCATGGTACACACAAGCTCTGCATCGCTCACACATTCTTCAATGCTGTCACAAACCTTTACACCATCCTTGGCTAGATCCAATGCTTTCGCTTTGGTACGATTGTATGCAGAAACACTATGTCCGCCATGCACAAGGTGCAGCAGCATGCTTTTTCCCATGACTCCGGTACCAATCCAAGCAATTTTCATATAATCACCTTCCTTGCTTCTTATTATAACGTATCAGCTTTTGAAAGCAAAGATGCGAATACTTGCACATCATAAAAACAACATCTGCAGCATATAAAAGGACAAGCAGGAAAAAAGGGCTTGCAGCAAACGGAACAATAAAAACTTGCCATAGGATAGAGGAACATGCTCAACCATAGAGAATATCTGCATATGGACGCAGAAACCGCCAAAGGACAACAGCACACAGAGCAGCAGTTGGATTAGTATGGGAGCATAAGGAAGACTTTGGAGTAAGACAGCTCCACTGGAAAATTCAGCACTGATACGCAAAGGCAGTGCAACAGCTTCGGGCAAAAAGGAGAGCAGCACCCCGCTGATGCTTAGAAATAACATGAGGTAGCCACCAATCATATATAAGGACAGACCGCTTTCTTTGACAGCTATAGACAACTGTTTCATCATGGGCTGTGCAGCACTAGGGGACAAGGCTGCCTGAACACTTTGCTTACGGGTAAAAAACAATAAAAAAAGGCCAGCAAATAACTGTGCTGCATAAAGTAAAATACCGATCTTTACCGAATGATAAAATACTACACCACAAGTCATAATGACAAAACCAGGAGTTGCAAAACAGCAGGTATATAACAAACGCTGTGCCTGTGGTAAGGATAACGTATGCTCGTGATATGCTTCATCAATTAACAGTGAGCCGGTGGGAAAACCTAACAGCATTGTACAAAGAACCAGCTGTACACCGGCTTTGTTCATGTTCAGCAAAGTTGGAAGAAAAGGCAGTGGAACTAAAGCAAACGCATGTGTGTGATATAAAAATTTCACCAGTACCATTGTAACAAACATCGAGGGAACCAACTTTTCAAACCAGATCGTCAATCCTTGTTGTGCATATTGCAGGGTCAAGGAGCCAAAGCAAAGTGTGATAAGGAAACTAAATAAGAGGAAGGGAAGCAGAAGCTTCTTCATGTACATCACCTATTCTATCGTATGATGTTCATGAAAAAAACATGAGGGAAACAACGTTAGATACAAATCGCAATTACCACATGCTCTTTTGCAGGAAACCTTTAGGAAATAAGAAGGGGACTTTGCGTTTTTCATAAAATATGGTAAACTATAAACTCAGAAAACAAAAAGGGTGATATGATGATAGCATTATTAGCAAAAAAAATGATACCAGATCATGAGAATATCGAAAATGAAAAGGTTCGTCGTGCCTATGGAAATCTAACAAGCACGGTAGGCATCGCCAACAATATTCTTTTATTTGTCTTTAAGTTTATCGCCGGTACTTTAGCACATAGTGTTTCTATCACAGCCGATGCAATCAACAACCTGTCGGATGCCGGAAGCTCTGTGATTTCTTTGATTAGTTTTAAGTTATCTAGCAAACCGGCTGATGAGAAACATCCTTTTGGGCATGCACGCTATGAGTGTATTGCCAGTATGGTGGTGGCTTGTCTGATTTTATTGTTGGGCTTTGAATTAATTAAAACAAGTTTAGATAAGATTTTACATCCGGAAGCAGTCGTCTTTTCCTGGCTGTCTTTAGTTATCTTGGTGTTTTCCATCTCGGTGAAACTGTGGATGTATTCCTATAATAAAAAATATGGCAGATTGCTGCAATCTAGCATCATGGAAGCTACAGCAGCAGACAGTATCAGTGATGTTATGGCAACCGGAGCGGTTTTATTATCCTCTATTATTTCTCCTTTGATCCATTTTAATCTGGATGGTTATATGGGCATAATCGTTGCCTTTTTCATTCTATTTGCCGGAACCGGTATTATTAAACAGGCTCTTGATGAATTGTTAGGCCAGGCCCCTAGTGAAGATTTGGTAGAAAAGATTCAGCAAAAGATTATGAGTTATGAGGGCGTATTAGGTATGCATGATTTGATGATCCATGACTATGGCTCACATAACACTTTTGCCAGTGCTCATGTAGAGGTGGATTGTAAAGTAGATGTCTTAAAGTCCCATGATATGATTGATAACATCGAGCGTGATTTTAAAGACAATATGGGATTGGAAATGGTATTGCATATGGATCCCATCAATATTGATGATCCTTTAACGAATGAATTGCGTGATTACATTCGTACATCCGTAAAGGAGATTCATGAAGATCTAACCATCCATGATTTCCGCATCGTACCTGGAGAAACCCACACCAATTTAATTTTTGATGTTGTTGTACCTTTTCATGTGAAGATGAGCAACCAGACCATTTTAGATATGTTATCGGAAAAAGTAAGTGCGAAAGGGCATACCTATTATTTGGTTGTGACCTTTGATCGTGCCTATACCAGTCAATCGAAAACAGAGGCTGCCCAAGAATAGTTGTCAGAAAGTGGTACAGCTAGAAAGCAATTGTTAGAAAATATCCATTTAAAAAAAACCAGTCAGAACTTTCAGTGAAAGTAAAGGCTGGTTTTGTTTCTTTTAATTTAACGTTTCATCATAATAAAGCTAAGATGTCTGCCACAGTCATGATCTCTGCGATAGCTGAACAGCGCTTCATTTGGCTGAAAGGTATCGTTTTTATTTACCGTTATTTGTTCTTCGGGAACACCTAGCTGTAACAGCATGGCTTTATTTAATCCTTTGTTGTTTACCAATGCCTTGCCATTTTGCAAATAGGTGATATAAGCGGATGTATCAAAGCTCATCTGCTGCACTTTTTCAATGACATCTTGACCTACCTCAAAGCTATGATAGTTAATGGCAGGACCGATGTAGGCATGCAGATGGGCAGGCTGTACCCCTTCCTGTGCGAGCAAATAGGCAACACTTTTTCGTGTGATTTCTTTTACGGTACCTTGCCATCCACTATGAATCGCCGCAATTAGGTGGGTGAATGGATCATACAACAGCACCGGTACACAGTCGGCATGAAAAACACCAAGGGCAATATGACTTTCTTTTGTATATAAAGCATCACAATCCGCAATACCATCCACATAAAGCAAGCTGCCCTTTCCTGCATCTGCCTTTGTTACTTCATGCATATGGTCACTGTGGGTCTGCTGCGTAAATACCCATTGATTCAGAGAAATACCAAGATCCTCGCTTAATCTTTGGCGATTCGCAATTACATCAGTCAGGTTTCCACCCACATGTAAAGCCATATTGTTATCTTCTTTTGCTTGTGCATCTCGCAGCGTTGTCCCAGCTACGATATCTTCATTATCTTTCCATATTATTTTATTCATAATAACCTTCTCTTTCTTCTCTATTAGTATACGATTTTGATAAGAAAACTTTCTTATTTTCATAATAGAATTACATACAGCGAAAGTATAGCATGCTTTTTTTAAAATGCAAACGCCTTTGCCTCTAAGAAAGGAGACCTATAGCAAAGGATTTTTAGGAAATTAGCACTAAAGTGTTGACAGTGCTAACAAAAAGGAATATACTGTTAGCAGACATAGAGGTGGAGTGCTAGAAAGGAGTGAAAGACATGCTAACAAATCGCCAGATATCCATATTTAAAGCAATTGTTGATGAGTTCACCAGAACAGCAGAACCAGTTGGCTCTAAGCGATTGATGGATTTGTTAGAGTTCACTTGTTCCAGTGCTACCATACGAAATGAAATGGCTGCATTAGAGGATGTCGGCTTGCTGGAAAAAACACATACCTCCAGCGGACGCATTCCAAGCAGTAAAGGGTATCGCTTCTATGTTGAACATCTGATGGAGAAGCAACTTGATGAAGGAGTTAAGAATTCTCTTCAGGAAGTATTCAAGGAACGCCATTACTCAATGGATGAAATCGTCAAGAAAAGCTGTGACATCCTATCGCAGATGACATCATTAACATCTGTCGTGTTAGGACCGGAAAGCAAGTATCAAACCTTGCAGCACATTCAGCTATTTCCTTTGACAGAACGCAGTGCAGTCGCCGTCTTTATTACAGACCATGGGCATACGGAAAATAAAACGTTCCATTTTAATACCGAGGTCAGTATAGACGATATCAAGACCTGCTGCAATTTGTTGAATGATAAGCTGAGCGGCACACCGATCAATGAGGTCGTGGAGCGCATGCAGGAAATTGAGCCTTTATTAGCTAGTCATGTCGCACGACATGAAGTCTTGTTTGAAGCCTTCGTCAGTGCTTTCATGAAATTCGCTACGGAGCATGTGTATTGCAGCGGTAAAACCAATATGTTATACCAGCCGGAATTCGCAGATATCGAAAAGCTCAAGGAATTGATGAAGATGTTGGAAGACAGCTCTTTATTCCGTCAGATTGCCAATCACGAAGGCAACATGGCAATTGAAATCGGCGGTGAAAATGAATTGATCCATATGAATGATGTTGCTGTTGTCAGCAGTAAGTTCAAAGTTAATGACAATGAAGAAGGTGAGCTGATGATCGTTGGTCCAACCCGCATGCAGTATAGCCGTGTCGTTGCTTTGATGGAGTATATGAGCAAGGTTCTTGAAGATTTGTATCGACAGGAAGAAGTATAGGAGGTCATCATGCAGGAAGAAAAAGAATTGCAACAAGAAACAACATGTGACTGTGAAAAAGAAGCGTGTAAAACCGAAGAAGTAAAAGAAGCTGGCAAAGACGAAAAGGCAGCGGATAAAGAAGTAAACAAAGATGCGAAGGCAGATGATAAAGAAGCAAAAAAAGATGCCAAAGCTGAAGAAAAAGAAGAAAAGAAAAGCGCGAAGTTCTCAAAACGCAAGCGCATTGAAGAATTAGAAGAAGAAGTCGCTAAATTAAAGGAAGAAGTTGCTGCCAGCAAAAATGCGTATTTCAAGGCATATGCAGATGCAGAAAACTTAAAGAAGCGTTTGCAGAGTGAGGCAGACAACGTACGAAAATATCGTATCCAGGGATTCGCTACTGAAGTATTACCGGTATTGGATAATCTGGAAAGAGCACTTGATGTAAAGGTTGAAGATCCTAATATCAAAAATTATGTGAAAGGATTTGAGATGATTTATCAGCAGCTGGTACACATTCTGGAAAACGAAGGTGTCAAAGTAATTGAAGCACAGGATAAACCATTTGATCCAAATTATCACCAGGCACTGATGCAGGAGGCCAAAGAAGGCGTAGAATCCGGTATGGTCATTGAAGTTCTGCAGAAGGGTTACATGTTAAAAGATCGCGTATTACGTGCAGCACTCGTAAAAGTGAGTGAATAAATTAAGGAGGAAATTCATATGAGCAAAATTATTGGTATTGACTTAGGTACAACAAACAGCTGTGTCGCTGTGATGGATGGCGGAGAATGTAAGGTTATTACAAATCCGGAAGGAAATCGTACAACACCATCTGTTGTCGCATACAAAAACGGTGAAAGAATTGTCGGTGATGCCGCAAAACGTCAGGTAGTCACAAACAAAAATACTGTTTCATCTGTAAAACGTTTAATGGGTACAAATGAAAAAGTAGAATTGGAAGGAAAACAGTATACACCTCAGGAAATCAGTGCGATGATCCTGCAGTATTTGAAAGGTTATGCAGAAGATTATTTAGGAGAAAAAGTAGAAAAAGCGGTGATTACAGTGCCTGCTTACTTCAACGATGCACAGCGTCAGGCAACAAAAGATGCTGGTAAGATTGCTGGTTTGGAAGTAGAACGTATCATCAACGAACCTACAGCTGCAGCTTTAGCTTATGGTATTGATAAGACAGAAAAAGAACAGAAAGTTTTGGTATATGACTTAGGTGGTGGAACATTTGATGTTTCTATCCTGGAATTAGCAGATGGTACTTTTGAAGTATTATCAACAAACGGTGATACGAAATTAGGTGGCGACGACTTTGATAACGTTGTTGTTGATTGGATGGTTGATACATTCAAGAAAGAAAACGGTGTTGACTTACGTAAAGATACGATGGCAATGCAGCGTTTAAAAGAAGCTGGTGAAAAAGCGAAGAAAGACTTATCCGGTATGGTGCAGACACAGATTTCTTTACCATTCATCTCTGCAGGAGCTGATGGACCATTGCACTTTGAAGCTACTTTAACACGTGCAAAATTTGATGAAATGACAAAACACTTGGTAGATCGTACAATGGAACCTGTTCGCAACGCACTGCGTGACGCTGGTTTAACAAAGAACGATATCCATCAGGTATTGTTAGTAGGTGGATCTACACGTATTCCAGCTGTTCAGGAAGCTGTTAAGAATGCTTTAGGCAAAGAGCCTAACCGTTCAGTAAACCCTGATGAAGTAGTTGCTATGGGTGCTGCTATTCAAGGTGGTGTTATCCAGGGTGATGTAAAAGATGTATTGTTGCTGGATGTTACACCATTAAGCTTAGGTATTGAAACTATGGGTGGTGTCATGACAGTATTGATTCCACGTAATACAACTATCCCTACAAGCAAATCACAGGTATTCTCTACAGCAGCCGATAATCAGCCAGCCGTTGATATCCGCGTATTGCAAGGTGAACGTCCAATGGCAAATGATAACAAGGAATTAGGTATGTTTAAACTGGATGGTATTGCTCCAGCACGTCGTGGTGTTCCACAGATTGAAGTAACTTTCGATATTGACGTTAATGGTATCGTTCATGTATCTGCGAAGGATAAGGGTACTGGTAAAGAACAGTCTATCACGATTCAGAATACTAGCGGTTTAAGTGATGAAGAAATCGATCGTATGGTACGTGAAGCAGAAGAACACAAAGCAGAAGATGAAAAACGTAAAGAAGAAATTGATTTACGTAACCGTGCAGAAGGCTTTATTGCACAGATTGACGGTATGTTAGCTGACAGTGGTGATAAGATTGACGCAAAACAGAAAGAAGAAACACAGAAATTGCGTGATGATTTACAGAAATCACTGGATGAAAATGATATGGCAGCTGTGAAAGAAAAACTGGATGCTTTGGAAAAAGCAGCACAGGCAGCTAGTGCACAGATGTATCAGCAGCAGGCAGGAAATCCTAACGATGCTGGTAATGCGCAAGGTGCTAACGATGACAATGTCGTAGATGCTGAATTTGAAGAAAAGAAATAAAATGTTTGACGACTACAAATCCTAGTGCTTGCGCTAGGTTTTGTATGTTGTTAGAAACGGTATCTAAGATGATAGCGAGTTTGTTGTCATAATGAGAATGATGTGTCATAAATAAAATAAAGAATGGTATTTGTGGCAAAGTATGATAAAATAAAACCCGGTATGAAGAAATGTAACATGAATATTTATGGAACATTTTATCATTTATTTATAACAAGCAATTCAGGAAGGTGATGAGCATGGCAGAAAAACGAGATTATTACGAAGTCCTTGGATTAAGCAAGGGTGCAAGCGAGGATGAAATAAAAAAGGCATATCGTAAGATGGCCAAAAAATATCACCCGGATATAAATAAAGAACCGGGTGCAGAAGAAAAATTTAAAGAAATAAATGAAGCTTATGAAGTATTGAGCGATCCACAGAAAAAGGCAACCTACGATCAGTTTGGTTTTGCCGGTATGGATGGTGCACAGGGCTTTGGCGGTGGCGCCGGATTCGGTGGATTTGAAGATCTGAGCGATATCTTCGGTTCTTTCTTTGGCGGAGGATTTGGCGGTGGAAGTCGCCGTGCCAGCAATGGACCACGTAAGGGAAATGATCGTTTCATGCAAATGCGCATTGATTTCATGGATGCTATCTTTGGTAAAACCGAAACGATTACAATTGATGTGGATGAACAATGTGATGAATGCATGGGCAGCGGTGCACGCAGTAAATCTGATGTGAAATCTTGTAGTCGTTGTGGTGGTACAGGTACTGTAACTCAGCAGCAGCGTACACCATTTGGTGTTTTCCAATCACAAACGGTTTGTCCGGATTGTAATGGTACAGGGAAAACGATTGCCCACAAATGTCCAAAATGTCATGGAAAAGGCTATGAGCATAAGCGTGTAAAGCTGGATATTAAGATTCCGGCAGGTATTCAATCTGGTCAGCAGGTTCGTGTGCCAAACAAAGGTGAACGTGGTGTAAATGGCGGTCCTAATGGTGATTTATATATCGAAATCTTAGTTACTCGTCATAATCAGTTTGTCCGTGATGGCAATGATATAAGAATCAGTGTACCAATCAGTGCGATTGATGCGACGTTAGGTTGTAAGATTGATGTTCCAACAGTGTATGGTGATGTAGAATTAACCATACCGGCAGGTACACAATATGGACAACAGTTCCGCTTGAAAGGTAAGGGTGTAAAATCACCTAGAGGTTCGCAAGGTGATCAGTATGTGGAAATCACAGTTGAAATACCTAAAAAGCTTTCTCGTGAAGAGAAGGAATTATATGAGAAGATACGTAATCGTAAAGATCATGAAAGTCCATTTGAAAAATTCAAGAATGCGTTTAAATAGTAAGAAGAAAGATACAAACAAATTACTTGTTGTGTCTTTTTTTATATGAGATTGAATTTAATATTGGTCTTTTAAGTAATCTAATCTATGATACCGAAATTTAGGTTGGTTTTACGTTCATACAAGGATTCTAGCTGATGGAGAATAATAAAAACGCAAGGAAGTATCATAATTCATCTTCGTTATGTCATTGTTTAGAAATTTTTAAGATTTTATTTCAACAGTTGATAAGAACTATCCTTCATACTGATAACAGTAAGAAAGAGGAGATGAAGATGAAAAAACAAAGAAAACAAATTAGTTTTGCCATCATCTGTATACTGTTTACGATTGCCTTATGTATCATCATTGCATCTACCCCCTTTTTAAGAACGATTGATACAATGGATGGTATCGTATTGGCAATGGCAGTTGGCTTTATGATAAAAACCACCTTACAGCGCTATATGATACAGCAACAAAAACGGTGGGAGGGATAAGATGGAACTATTTGTATACTGCATCTGTACGGTATGCACGTTTGCAGGATTTCTTCTGCATAGGAATATCTAAGCTTTCCAAGTGAATAGAAATCGGTTAAAATAGAACAAGTAAATAAGAGAGGGCGTTGAAACATATGGAACATACCGTATTAGTTGTTGAAGATGAACAAGGAATCCGCGAGGCAATCGCAATATATCTAAAGAATCAGGGCTATCAAGTGTTGTTAGCGGAAAATGGAAAAGAAGGACTTGACTTGATTCATACCAATGATGTACATTTGGCAATCGTAGATATCATGATGCCGATCATGGACGGTATCACTATGACGATGGAATTGCGTAAAAACTATGATTTCCCGGTGATTTTTTTAAGCGCGAAATCAGAGGATATCGATAAAATCAATGGTTTAAATATAGGAGCGGATGATTATGTCACAAAACCTTTTGGCTCAATGGAATTATTAGCACGTGTGCGTTCTCAATTGCGCCGGTATGAACAAATATTATCGCTACAAACAGCATCCAAACAAGATAAAACAGAGAAAAATCCCCATCGTTTCTGTGTCGGCGGATTAGAACTCGATACCTATACAAAGGATGTATATGTAGATGGCAGGCGTGTCAAATTGACTCCGAAAGAATTTGCTATTCTTCAATTGTTGATGGAATCCGCAGGAAGAGTGTACTCTGCAAAACAGATTTATGAGCAAGTATGGGAAGAAGAAGCCATCAATACAGAGACAATCATGGTACATGTTCGTAAATTGCGTGAAAAAATTGAAGTGAATCCTCGTCAGCCACAATATTTGAAAGTGGTATGGGGCGTAGGATATAAAATTGAAAAAGGATAGGTGAAAAGCATGAAGCAAAAAAGAATATTTTTAAGTGTATGGATCATGTTGCTCAGTGTGATCAGCATAACTATATGCAGTTTTTATCCATCATCTAAAATGGATAAAGAGAATATGCATAAAACCATTCAGAATGTACTGGGAGATGAATTGTTCTTCTATGCACTCAGTATGAATCAATTTGCGGATGAACAATGGTCCTATCCAAGGTTTTCAAATTTTCCTGAAAAAAGTCATTTTGAAGATGAGTATATAAGCTTGATGGATCGAGCAGTCTCCTGTTTCCAAAATGATGAAAATGTACAATATATCGTTTATGATGCAAATACAAAAAAACGATTAGCAGCGAATGTCAAGGATGATTTAAGTGAAAATGATAGTATGTTTTATGGCATAGGAACTTTTAAGAAAGATGGTTCTTTACAGCTGAGCGGAGATTTTGGTAACTATACGAATGGTGCTAAAGATTATTTGGTGGATTGTATGAATACGTTTATCCGGGATCCTTCCTTATATGATCAAAAAAATGATGCAAAGGTTTCTTTTCGTAATGATTTTACAGTTGTTATACGCATCCCTGAGAAATTAACAAATAATGGTATGTATGTTTATGATACAATTTATGACAGATATGAATATACTCCTTACGTGTTTATCGCTATGGGAGTAGGTGCTTGTATTTTAGCTCTATTCATACTTCTAGTACCGATTCGTATCGTAGAACAATGTCAACCGTTCAAAATTTTTGTGCAAATCAAGTTTGAAATCAATTCCATTTTAGCCTGTTGCCTGATTACCTTTGGCTGCATGGGTGTAGTGGTGCTTTCTAATTATACGATGAATGGCTTATTGGCTGAAATATTGTTACGATATGAAATGTGGGATGGCATAAGCCTACTTGCGAACCTTGCGGCATGGATGTTGTTATTTGCTTATTTATCAATCATTTTCTTTTTGCTAAAGTATATAATTGCCCATGGTGTGATTCGCTATTTGAAAGAGGGCACCTTCATTGGCAGTATCATTCGGCGTTTTAAGCATTATGTTAATGCTTTAGCAGATGTAGAACTAGATAAATTGAATCAGAGTTTGATCAAACTGCTATTGATAAATTTGCTAATCGTTATTATCTTTTGTTCCTTGCAGGGATTTGGTATCATCCTTTCCTTTGGATATACAATTGCTCTTTTCTTTTGGCTGCGTGATAAGTTGAAAGAGGTAAAATTAGAGTATCAAGAATTACTAGAGAATGCAAAGGCGATGGAAGAAGGACGTTTTGATTATGAATATACACATGTAGATGGTGTATTTAAAGAACTACAACAGGAATTAACCCAAGTGCGCAGTGGTTTTGAAAAAGCTGTGCGTGAAGAAACAAAATCGCAGTTAATGAAAACGGAGCTTATCAGTAATGTATCACATGATTTAAAAACACCATTGACCGGTATGCGAAATTATGTTGAATTGTTGCAAGATACGACATTGTCAGAAGAAACAAGAACACAATATGTACAAATGCTTGCTCAATATACACAGCGTTTAAGTCGTCTGATTGAAGATTTATTTGAGGTTAGTAAAGTTAATAGTGGAAACATTCAGTTAAATCTTATGGAGTTAGATGTCAAAGCATTAATCGAACAAGCACAAGCTGAATGTAGTGAATTATTACAAGAGAAGCATTTACAGGTCATTACTAGCTTTGATCAAGAACAATATTTGGTTGCGTTAGATGGCGATAAAACCATGCGAATTTTTGAAAATTTATTTATCAATATCGGGAAGTATGCATTGGCCAATACAAGAGTTTATGTGATGGTGAAAGCAGAAAATGAAACGGTGATAATCACCATGAAAAATATATCCGCGGAACCATTAAATTTTGATGAAACGCAAATTGTCGAACGTTTTCAACGAGGTGACTCTTCTCGTCATGGAGAAGGAAGTGGTTTAGGCTTGGCAATCGTTAAAAGCTTTACGGAGATTCAAAATGGTCAATTCCATATTGAAGTAGATGGGGACTTATTTAAAGCTATCGTGCAATTCGCTTTGCCTTCTGATGCAAATATAAACTGATAAACAGTAATCGCACAAAGCATGCTAGTTTAAGAATTTCTTAGCTATGCATGCTTTATTTTATCCTCAATCGTTTTCATGAAAAGAAGCTCATAGGAAATCGATGAAGTTCTTATAAGACATCACCTGTGATAATAATTCCAGTATAAGAATTGCTAAAAACCTTCTAGGTATGGTACTATAACCACACTATAGAATTGAGGGATATAATGAAGAAATATGTAAATTTGTTAGATGGTGCGATACTTCCGGCATTAAGCTCATTAGCACTACCTATCATGGCAACCAGTTTGATACAAATGGCATATAATCTTACCGACATGTTATGGATTGGCAGAATCGGGGCAAATGCTGTGGCATCTGTCGGTGCTGCCGGTATGTTCATGTGGCTTTCCAATGGCCTAGTCACCTTAGCCAAGATGGGTGCTCAGGTCAAAGTTGCACATTCTTTAGGCGCACAAGATCAAAACAAGGCAGCATGTTATGCCCAAAGTGCCATACAGATGGGCATTGTTTTCGCATTGGCATTTGGTTTTGTCACGGTCGTTTTTTCACGGCAAATGATTGGCTTTTTTAAATTAAACAGTGCACAGGTAGCAGGCGATGCACAAAGTTATTTAATCATCACCTGTGGCCTGGTGATTTTCTCATTTCTTAATCAGATATTCACGGGTATTTTGACAGCCATGGGAAATTCTAAGACTTCCTTTATAGTGACCGCTTTGGGATTGCTCATGAATATCCTCTTAGATCCTATTTTTATCTTTGGTTTTGGTGGGATACCGGCGATGGGAGTGCGTGGGGCAGCTATAGCTACAGTAATGGCCCAAATGATTGTTTGTCTATTATTTCTCATGGCAATAAGAAAAGATACACTTATTTTTTTACAAGTACATATTCTTTCACATATACACAAGGAAGAAATGAAGGAAATATTTCGTATTGGGCTGCCTATTGGATTACAAAGTATGTTGTTTAGCAGCATCTCTATGGTGATAGCACGCTTTATTGCCGGTTGGGGTGATGCAGCCGTTGCAGTGCAAAAGGTTGGCTCACAGATAGAATCCATTTCTTGGATGAGTGCGGAAGGCTATGCCGCTGCTTTAAATAGCTTTGTAGCTCAAAATCATGGTGCGCATAATGCACAGCGTATTCGCAAGGGATATCGTTTGTCTATGAGATTGATGATAAGCTGGGGCATCCTTTGTAATTTGATATTGCTTTTATTTCCGCAGTTTATTTTTCAGATTTTCATCAATGAACCAAAAGTCATTTGGATGGGCGTAGATTATTTACGTATCTTAGGTTTCTCCCAATTGTTTATGTGTATGGAAATTACTACTGCCGGTGCTTTTAATGGTTTAGGTAGGACATTGCCACCTTCGATTATATCCGTAACCTTGACGGCCGCTCGTATACCTTTGGCAATGTTGCTGGGAAATGGGCTTGGTTTAAACGGTGTTTGGTGGGCCATTACCATAAGCTCCATTTTTAAAGGTGTGTTACTGTTTGGTTGGTTTTTATGGGATATGAAAAAACCGGATTTCTTAGTTCAAGACCATCCGTCAAAAAGTATTTGTTAAGTTCTTAGTAAGCGATAAAGATATAAAAAACATCCAAATAGAAAGGTCTGTACTGGTAAGCGTTGATATTCCCAAGCGAATCCCCTATCTGGATGTTTTTTTATTTTCATAGTGGTTGTTATGGATGAAGGATAGCCATGATAAGAATATCGTGATAACTGCCATCATAATATAAGCCATCTTTTTTTCGTCCTTCTATCTGATAGCCACAACATTCATACACATGTTGGGCACGAGGATTGTAATCAAACACTTCCAGTTCAATGCGATGAAGCTGTAAGGTATACAATCCAAAATCCGTAACAGCTTTTACGGCCTGTTTACCGATGCCTTTATTTGTTTGTGTGCTTGAAAATAAAGCAATTCGAAAACCAGCCATGTTAGCATCCCAATCAATGTCATTTAAAACAGCTTCCCCAATTAACTCGTCTTGATATGTAAATATTAAAAAATCATAGCGATCATCAGCTTCAGCAATACGTTCGACATAATCGTAGATCATCTTTTTGCTAAACGTTTGTGTCGTTCCGGTAAAACGTCTCACTTCCTCATCTTCTTGCGCAAAACCTTTCTCATAATACATGGCGGCATCTTCTTTTCGTAGCAAACGAAGATAACAGTCTTGTACATACAAAACATCTGTTGTTTGTTTCTCATGTCTCATGCAATCCACCCAAACTTTTTACAAGCCTTCCATATTCCATCACGTGTATTAGTATCTGTCACATAATCCGCTTTTTTCTTCAAGACTTCTTTAGCATTTCCCATCGCGATACTTGTCCATTGTGAATCAAACATGACCAAATCATTTGTATCATCACCAAATACAACAACATCTTCAGCTTTTCCATCAATATAGCGCAACATGTCTATAATACCATCTTTTTTTCGGTCATGTTGAATTGTTAAGTAAGCATCGACGAAGCGGAGTTGGCCGACTTCTTTTAATAAAGGAATGCGATCTTCTTCATCAATAGGTACGGAGATATATAGTTTATAAATATCTTTTGCATCCTCAATGCGAAAGTTTTGATCATACACATAGCGTGTAGGTTCTTGACGTTCTCCACATTGTTTTACAAACGTGTCATCTATCCCATAAAGGTCAATAGAATCATCTAGCATTGCTAATACACCATATCCAGCATTGATTGCTTGATGATATAAGGTAATACTTTGTTCACGATCTAAGGGAATGTTTTGGATAAGTTCATCGTTTACTACGAGTGCATTTCCTCCGCAACAAACCATGTTATGCAGATGGACGCTTTCCATAAAGGGTCGTGCCTTATAATGTGCACGCCCTGTGGCAATCGCCACAAAATGTCCGTTTTTTTGCAGCTCATCTAGTGCTTTCTGAGCACTAGGTACGATTTTTTTAGTAGCATTGTCGGTTAATGTACCATCAATATCAAAAAAGATATATTTCTTCTTCATTGTAATCACCTTTCTATTTGGTATTATCATACAGGAAACAAAGAATTTTGACAAGAATAGTGGGCCATACAAGAGCCATCCTAACAATAGGTGATAAGATGAAAATTGGATATGCTTGTACACTGGCATTACA
>OLQE01000008.1_pt1 | contig 196241 bp, 199 predicted proteins | sample 1643161 | NCBI WGS metagenome assembly OLQE01 (sample SAMEA3136650, study PRJEB25190) | human gut metagenome
CTGCTGCCTCCCGTAGGAGTTTGGGCCGTGTCTCAGTCCCAATGTGGCCGTTCACCCTCTCAGGTCGGCTACGCATCATCGCCTTGGTGGGCCGTTACCTCACCAACCAGCTAATGCGCCGCAGGTCCATCCATGTTCACACCCGAAGGTGCTTTAATATGAGGAAGATGCCTCCCTCATACCTATCCGGTTTTAGCTACCGTTTCCAGCAGTTATCCCGGGCACATGGGCAGGTTACCTACGTGTTACTCACCCGTTCGCCACTAAGTCTCTTTGGAAGCAAGCTTCCTAAAGACTTCGTTCGACTTGCATGTATTAGGCATGCCGCCAGCGTTCATCCTGAGCCAGGATCAAACTCTCCATTTGATTTAGCTCAAAACGTTTACTAACGTTTTTCTTTATTTGTTTATCCGAGAATTACTTCTCTTTTTCATTGAAATTGACGTTTCCTGTTCAGTTTTCAAAGACCGATAGCATCCACTGTTTGGTGGACGTCACTCTCGTTGAGTGCCTGTATATAATATCAAATTATATCGTTCCTGTCAATCAAAATAATAACTTTTTTATGATTATTTCAGATTATTTTTACTAATCTGCTATTCCATATGATCTAGGCAGAAATTCTTTCTATCGCTTTACGAATTTGCCTCTTGATATGGATACTTTTGATAATCACAAAAGGAGTTCCTACATCGTAAGAACTCCTTCTTGATATCCTTTAGGATTGTTAATCGTGTAATTCCGGAAGAATTGGCTGTTTAATTCCAATTTCTTCATCAGATACATCTTCACCATCCATGATTTTCTGTACCATTTCACTTGTTAATTTCTCAGGTGAAGGTACATATGCCATAAATTGATCATCATCTGGTTTCGCATTACGTTCGATACGCTCTTCGCGTAACTCTTCTGCTCTTTCCGCAATGATTTCATTTGTCTGGCGATCAGCTTTGCAGCCGGTTCCAGCTGGAATCAGCTTACCGATGATAACATTTTCTTTCAGACCAATCAGGTAATCTTTCTTACCTTTGATTGCTGCATCCGTCAGAACTTTCGTTGTTTCCTGGAAAGATGCTGCCGATAAGAAGGAGTCTGTTTCAACAGATGCCTTAGAAATACCTAACAATACCGGTTTGAAAGTAGCCGGTGTTTTACCGCTTAACAATGCCTGACGGTTGATTTTCGTGATTTCGGTCAAGGATACCTGCACACCTGGATTCAAGTGTGTATCATTGCCTTCCAGAACGACTACTTTACGCAGCATCTGGCGAATCATAACTTCAATATGCTTGTCACTGATTTCAATACCCTGGCTAGCATATACTTTCTTAACTTCTTTTAGAATGTAGTTTTGAACCTGACGTACACCAGCAACCTTTAACAATTCCTTAGGGTCAACCTGACCTTCCGTAATTTTGTCACCAGCTTCGACATGTGCACCAACCTTCATCCAAGGACGAATTGCCTGTACCAAAGTCACCTTATGCGTAATACTTTCTTTATCATTTGCGACAACTACTTCGTAGCCTGTTTCAATCTGATTAATCGATGTGATTTCACCGGTAATCTGAGCTAATACAGCTACACCCTTAGGACAACGAGCTTCAAACAGCTCCTCGACACGAGGAAGACCCTGTGTGATATCTCCACCATCAGCACTTGCTACACCACCGGTATGGAAAGTACGCATGGTCAGCTGTGTACCTGGTTCACCGATAGATTGGGCAGCCATGATACCAACAGCTTCGCCAACTTCAACATCTTTACCGGTTGCCATGTTACGACCATAACATTTCTTACATACACCGTAAATAGATTTACAAGTAAATGCGCTTCGGATATATAAGCCTTCAACACCAGCATCTACAATTCGCTGCGCAATTGGCTCCGTGATGAATTCATCACTTTCAATGATGACTTCACCTGTCTTAGGATCTGTAACTTCTTGTTTTGTATAACGACCAACTAAACGATCATACAAAGATTCGATAATCGTATTCGTTTTGCGATCTACGATAGCTTCTACCCAGTACCCTTTATCTGTACCACAGTCTTCCTGTTTAACGATAACATCCTGGGCAACGTCAACCAAACGACGTGTCAGATATCCAGATTCGGCAGTCTTCAATGCGGTATCGGTCAGACCTTTACGCACACCGTGTGTTGAGATAAAGAACTCAGACACATTCAGACCTTCACGGAAACATGAATAGATAGGAACCTCGATGATACTTGGTACATATTCACCCTTCGCTGATTTGGACTGTGATGGTTTCGCCATCAGACCACGCATACCAGCTAACTGAGTAAAGTTTGACGTATTACCACGGGCACCAGAACGCGCCATCATGTTGATTGGGTTTTTACGTGGCAAGTTACCTAACAGCTCTTCGGCGATATCATCTTTGACATCTGCCCACAGCTTATTTAAGTGACGTTCCCACTCCTGCATCGTAAGCTTACCTTTCTTACGCAGGGTTTTTAATTCTTCGGCTTTGGCTTTACCATATTCCACATGCTCTTCTTTATGAGGAGCAACCTCGATATCACTTAAGGATACCGTAACACCGGCAACTGTAGAATATTTAAATCCCATATCCTTGATCTGGTCAAGGATTTCAGATGTTTTTTCAGTACTGTAACGTTTGAAGATCTCACCGATGATCTTACCTAAATCTTTCTTCTTGAAAGCAGGTGTTACAGGTAAATTACGGATAGCTTCTTTTACATCTTTTCCCATATCCAGGAAATACTTTTCCGGTGTTGCCTGGAAATTGGCTGCACTTACCTCATTCAAGAATGGGAAGTCGCTAGGGAACATGTTGTTAAAGATAACCTTACCAACTGTTGTCAGCAAATACTGTTTCTGCTGTTCATTCGTAAAGCTTGTTTTATTTAATGCTCTTGCCGGAATGGCAATACGAGAATGTAAATGAATCTGGTCTGTTTCATAAGCCATCAAAATTTCATTGATGCTACCGAAGACATGTCCTTCATTATCTCCATAACGCTGCCACATAGCTGCTGATTTTGGACAATCGACAGATAAATAGCGCTGCGCTTCATCATGGAATTCTTCAGCCGTTTCTTCCATCGTCAGATAGAAGTTACCCATGACCATATCCTGACCTGGGGTAACGATTGGTTTTCCATCCTTTGGACCTAGGATATTGTTAGAACCTAACATCATCACTAAGGCTTCAGCTCTTGCTTCTTCACTCAATGGTACATGGACAGCCATCTGGTCACCATCGAAGTCGGCATTAAAGGCAGTACATACTAATGGATGCAGACGCAATGCACGTCCTTCTACCAGTTTTGGCTTAAACGCCTGAATACCTAAACGGTGCAGCGTAGGGGCACGGTTCATTAAGACAGGATAGCCATCAATTACCTTTTCAACGATATCCCAAATACGTGGATCCTGACGATCAATCAGTTTCTCTGCTGTTTTTGGATTGCTGGCGATTTCCTGATTTACGATTTCATTAATAACAAATGGTTTAAACAACTGAATTGCCATTTCACGTGGAATACCACACTGATACATCTTCAAATCTGGTCCTACGGCGATTACAGAACGACCGGAGAAGTCAACACGTTTACCTAATAGGTTCTGACGGAAACGTCCTTGTTTACCCTTTAAGGAATGTGATAAAGACTTCAAAGCACGTCCGCCGGCACCGGTAATTGGTTTAGAACGACGACCATTATCGATCAAAGCATCAACTGCTTCCTGCAGCATACGTTTTTCGTTTTGTACGATGATAGCAGGAGTTCCCAACTCTAATAGCTTCTTCAAACGGTTGTTACGTGTGATGACACGACGATATAAATCATTTAGATCACTTGTCGCGAAACGTCCACCATCTAACTGCAGCATTGGTCTTAAATCAGGTGGGATTACCGGAATTACTGTCATAACCATCCATTCTGGCTTATTGTCAGAATTACGGAAAGCTTCTACGGTATCCAAACGCTTGATTAATTTCTTACGTTTTTCACCCTGCGCATTTTCCAAAGCTTCTTGAATGTGTTTGTATTCTAATTCCAGGTCAACTTCTTTCAACAGGGTCAAAGCAGCTTCTGCACCAGTCTGTGCCGTAAAGCTTCCAGGACCGTACAGTGCCATATATTCACGATATTCTTTTTCAGATAAGATCTGTTTGTATTCCAGATTCGTATCCTTAGGATCTGTTACGATCCAGGATACGAAATATACTACTTCTTCCAATTGTTTTGGTGTTACATCCAGCAGCAGTGCCATACGGCTAGGAATACCGCGTAAATACCAGATGTGTGCTACCGGTGCAGCCAATTCAATGTGTCCCATACGTTCACGACGAACACTGGATTTGGTGATTTCTACACCACAGCGGTCACAGACAACACCTTTATAACGTACTTTCTTATACTTACCGCAATAACATTCCCAGTCCTTGCTAGGTCCGAAAATACGTTCACAGAACAATCCATCACGTTCCGGTTTCTGGGAACGATAATTGATTGTTTCCGGTTTTTTAACTTCACCATGACTCCATTCATGGATTCTTTCAGGAGATGCTAGGCTCACCTGAATTGAGGCAAAATCATTAACACTCATCTACTTACGCCTCCTCTACTTGTTCATCATCTTCTGCAATTAATACATCTTCGTCGAAGTCATCCATGTTTTCTTCATCATCCAAAAGCACTTCATCATCTTCAACTTCAACATCTTCATTTATATCATTGATATCCTCTTCACTGACAACCTCTTCCTGTGGAATTGGTGGCAGTGCAGCAGGTTCACTTGATTCTTCTTTGTTGATATCGACTTCATTTCCGTCTTCATCCAGCATCTTCACATCGATGGCTAATGCCTGTAATTCATGTTTCAATACGCGGAAGGATTCAGGAATGCCTGGTTCAGGAATATCTTTTCCTTTGATGATTGCTTCATAAGTCTTAGTACGTCCTACGATATCATCAGATTTTACCGTCAAGATTTCCTGCAGTGTATGGGCAGCACCATAAGCTTCCAGTGCCCAAACCTCCATCTCACCGAATCGCTGACCACCATTCTGTGCTTTACCACCTAATGGCTGCTGCGTTACTAAGGAATAAGGTCCGGTTGCACGGGCATGCAGCTTATCGTCAACCATGTGCGCCAGTTTGATCATGTACATAACACCGACAGAAATACGTTCATCGAATGGTTCACCGGTACGTCCATCGTACAGTACCTGTTTACCATCTACGGTCATATCGGCTTCTTTCATGATGTCGCTTAATTCCTGATTGTTGATACCATCGAATACCGGTGTGGAGAATTTCACGCCCAGTTTCTTAGCGGCATATCCTAAATGGATTTCCAGAACCTGTCCGATGTTCATACGAGATGGCACACCGAATGGGTTCAACATGATATCAATTGGCGTTCCATCTGGCATATATGGCATATCCTCAACCGGTAAGATCTTGGAGATGACACCTTTATTACCATGACGGCCGGCCATCTTATCACCTTCAGAAATCTTACGTTTCTGAACGATGTAAACTTTTACGGTTTCATTGACTCCAGGTGGCAGATCATGTCCTTCGCTTCTTTTGAAGATGCGGATAGAATGGACGATACCGGCACCGCCATGAGGTACCTTCAAGGAGTTGTCACGCACTTCACGGGATTTCTCACCGAAAATTGCTAATAACAGTTTTTCTTCAGGAGAGATTTCACTCTGTCCTTTTGGTGTTACTTTACCAACCAGAATGTCACCCTCGCGTACTTCCGCACCAACCATGATGATACCACGGCTGTCTAAGTTACGGCAGGCTGCTTCACTTACGTTAGGAATGTCACGAGTAATTTCTTCTGGCCCTAATTTTGTTTCACGACAATCAATGTCGTATTCTTCAATATGAATTGACGTATACACATCATCACGTACCAAACGCTCACTCATGATGATGGCATCCTCATAGTTGTAGCCATACCATGTCATATAGGCGATCGTAACGTTTTGTCCAAGGGCAAGTTCACCCTTTTCCATAGATGGTCCATCGGCTAGGATATCTCCCTTATCGATGCGTTCACCTTTTTTTACGATTGGACTTTGGTTGATGTTGGTACCATTGTTAGAACGCTGGAATTTACGCAAACGATATTCATGACGTTCTCCATCATCACCACTGACGATGATGCGCTGAGAATCGACGTATTCAACAATACCGTTTTCTTTTGCGACGATACCGACACCAGAGTCCTTGGCAATCTTATATTCGATACCAGTTCCTACATATGGAGAATGTGGCTGTAACAAAGGTACGGCCTGACGCTGCATGTTCGCACCCATCAAGGCACGAGAAGCATCGTCATTTTCCAGGAATGGTACACAGGCAGTTGCCACGGATACGATCTGTTTTGGTGAAACGTCGGCCAATTCTACTTCTTCACGTTTAGCGATGATGGTTTCTCCCGCTTTACGAGCAACGACATTTTCATTGATCAAACGGCCTTCTACAACCTCATTCGCCTGCGCGATAACATAATCTGCTTCTTCATCAGCTGATAAGTAGATTGCTTCATCTTCTACTGTTCCATCTTTCTTAACGATACGATATGGTGTCTGAATAAATCCATATTCATTGATCTTACCATAAGAAGTCAGGTTGGAAATCAGACCGATGTTTGGACCTTCTGGAGTTTCGATAGGACAGATACGACCATAGTGAGAACTATGAACGTCACGTACTTCAAAACCGGCGCGATCTCTGGTCAGACCACCTGGACCTAAGGCAGAAATACGACGTTTGTTGGTCAATTCTGCCAATGGATTCTGCTGATCCATGAACTGTGACAGCTGAGAACTGGAGAAAAACTCCTTGATAGCTGCTGTTAATGGACGAATATTCGTTAATTTCTTAGGTGTTAAGGTTGCTGTTTCCGCAATGGACATACGTTCCTTAACAACACGCTCCATACGGCTTAAACCGATACGGAACTGGTTCTGGATCAATTCACCAACAGAACGGATACGACGGTTACCCAACATATCAATATCGTCGGTTTCTCCAACACCTTCCATAACATTTAAGTTATACGTATAGAATGCATACATATCGGAAATCGTAATGGTATGCTTGTTCGCATATGGGTCATTACCGATTACTTTTACTACTTGCTCATCGCCAGTACGTACAAGCACTTCCTGAACGGCTGCACCTACCAACCATGCATACACCGTTTCACCGTTGTTTACTTTATTACGTAAAGCTTCCTGGTCGTTTGCACTTAAGGTATCTGGCTTATGACGAGGTAAATAGCCTTCTGCATAGAAGTCACCTTCTTCATTTTCCAGGTCATTGCCCTGTGCATCCGTTACACGGCCTAACGCATACATGCGCTGTCCATAGTTTAACACTGCATTGACATTGCCTTTTTCCAAAGCCACCTGCTTTGCGATGATACCGCCATGTACAGAAATGGTTTCACATTCTTTTGCGATTGCGTCTACATCCTTCTGTGTTAATACGGTTCCTTCAAACAGGGTAGCATCACTCAATTCCACATCCTCTGCCAAAACACGGCCAACAAGACCAAGATGGTTAGATGCCGGAACTTCTACTTTATCCGGATGGTTGAATAATGGATTGAAAGGGAAAGCATGTACATGCATACCTTTTTCCAACTCTTCACGTAAAGTGTTACGTTCATCACGATGAATCATCGTACCGCTAGGCATGAAGACACTGCCATCACTTGCCAAAATATCCATTGCCAAACGATTACCGTAAATACGGTTGATGGCATTTAATTTCTTACGTAATTTAAAACGTCCGGCTTTGGTTAGATCATAACGGCGAGGATCAAAGAACTTCGCATTCATTAAGGTGATAGAACCATCCAAGGTAGGTATTTCATCCGAACGCTGGTTTTCATAAATAGACAATAAAGCTTCCTGTGTAGTCTTAACCTTATCGGCTAACAGGGTATTCTCAATTTCTTCGTATTTACCAAAGTAAGATGCATATAATGTAAGGTAAAGATTCATGAATTCACGATCTTCATCATCCTGTGCAACATCTTCGATCACATCACGTCCCATAGCCTTTAAGAACGTCTTGATCTGTGTTGTATCATGGGCATCTTCGCTGTGATCTAAATCAATTGACATACCGACAGCTTTAAACAATACAGAAGAAAGCATTTTACGTTTACGGTCAATGCTCATGTTTAAAACACGTCCGGTAGACGCTTTTTTCGTTTCTGTCATGTATTCCAGCCAAGTACCGCGGCTTGGAATTAATTCACAGGCATACGATACTTTACCTGTTTTTTCATCATAACCGGTAGAGAAGTACGCTCCCGGAGAACGCACGATCTGCGAAACGATGACACGTTCCGCTCCATTGATGATGAAAGTACCTGTTTCGGTCATTAAAGGGAAATCACCTAGGAAGACATCTTCCCATTTATTGATAACTTCACCTGTTGTGTTATCTGTTATTTCAAGTTCCATGCGTGCTTTCAATGGTGCTGCGTAATTACATTCGCGATACATTGATTCTTCCGCATTGTATTTAGGTTCACCGAATTCATAACCGGCGAACTTCAGCTTGATATTTCCTCCATAGTTTTGAATCGGGTAGATTTCATTGAAAACTTCTCCAATTCCTTCGTTCTTGAACCACTCAAAAGAATCCGTCTGAATTTCAACCAGATTCGGCAGTTCCAGATGTCCACTAACTTTTGAGTAATCGCGACGCTCTGCCTTTTTACCGGAAGCGACAATACGATAAGGCTGTTTTTTGTCCATGTACGCCATCCTTTCTACAAGTTTTTCTTACCAAAATAGGGCATGAAAACCCATTTTAATATTTTAGTATTATGCAATTTATTATAATATCAATGGTTTGTCAAATTGTCAATGCTTTTTCGATATTTTAGCTATTTGTGTCCGTTGGGTAGCAATCTGCATGGAAAGGTATATTTTCATAACTGATTGCATGTGATAACGATTGTTGCACCATCATGGTGGCAATTTCCATAAAGAAGAGCTTTCCTTCATAATTTCGTGAAAGTGTGCATGCTGGCATTTCCTAGTATCAACCGATTTAACTTCTCTACGTTATCGTTGGTATTTTTGGTATCACCCGGCTTAACTTTTCTACGTTATCGTTGGTATTCTTGATATCAATCGGCTTTACTTCTCCCTACGTTATAGTGGTACTATAGTTATGCTGTACGTATATTTATTTCTTTGCCTTTAAGATCCAATAGCCTTTTTCTTTTTCAATGATGTCACAATTACCGAACACTTCTTTGATTTTATTCACTGCACTGTTTGCGCCCTGTTGCTTACGAATAACGACCCATAAGCAACCGCCTTCACATAAATAATCATAAGCTTTTTCAAAGATTTCATAAATGACCTTCTTACCGGCCCGGATGGGTGGATTGGTTAGGATGTCAGTATAAGTATTCCCAGTTACCTGTGCATATACATCGGACTCATGAATCTGCACATCCACATGATTGGCCTTGGCATTTTCTTTAGCTAGGGCGATTGCACGTGGATTGACATCGACCATTTCCACATGCTTATCGGGATATGTATGCTTGATGATGATACCGATTGGTCCATATCCGCAGCCAACATCAAGTATCGTATCCTGTAGTTCATCTCTTTTCAGCAGGGTGTTTAAGAAGACCTGTGTTCCAAAATCAACACCGCCTTTTGAGAAGACACCGTTATCAGTTAAGAAAGTATAGTTAAAACACCAAAACCGGAAAGATATTTCCTTCCGGTTTTCTGCTAAATGACGATTATCTGTAAAATAATGATCCATCGTTATCCCGCCTTTTTTAGGTGACAAAAAGCCCGAAGGCTTTTTGTAGTTCATCAAGATGTGTAAGTTATTACTTAACTTCTACGCTAGCTCCAGCGTCCATCAATTTCTTCTTGATTTCTTCTGCTTCTTCTGGGCTAACATTTTCTTTGATTACGCTTGGTGCTTTGTCAACCAGACCCTTAGCGTCTACCAGACCTAAGCCTGTGATTTCACGTACAGCCTTGATAACAGCAACTTTTGTTCCACCGATGTCTGTTAATGTAACAGTTACTTCGCTTGGTCCTTCAGCAGCAGCACCTGCATCAGCAGCAGCTGCAACAGCAACTGGAGCAGCAGCCGTTACGCCAAATTTTTCTTCGATTGCTTTTACTAATTCATTCAGTTCTAAGATTGTAGCTTCTTCTAAGTAAGCTAAGATGTCTTCCTGGTTTAATTTTGCCATGTTCTTTTCCTCCTAGTTAATAGTTTGTCTGCATGCAATTAAGCAGCAGCTTCTTCTGTAGCTTCGGCAGCTGGTGCTGCACCTTCTTCTTTGCTTTCTGCAACAGCTTTAACAGCACATGCGAATCCGCGTACTGGTGACTGTAAGCAGCTTAACAGCATTGATAACATACCTTCACGGTTTGGCAGACTTGACAACTCTTTGATTGTGTCAACACTGACTACCTTACCTTCTACGATACCGCTCTTCAGTACAAGCTTGTCGTGTGTTTTCGCAAATTTTGCTAATACACGAGCAGGGGCAACTGCGTCTGGTCCAAATGCGATTGCGTTTGGTCCAACCAAGTCTTTTACTAATTCACTGGCACCGGCTTCTTCGGCAGCACGCTGAGCAAGAGAGTTTTTGTAAACCTTGAACTCTACGCCTTCTGCGCGAAGATCTCTACGCAGCTGTGTTACTTCCGCAACACTCAGACCACGATATTCAACAACTACGGTTGAATCGGCTTCTTTCATTTTCTGAGCAATTTCAGAAACGACTGCCTTTTTGCTATCGATGATTGCCTGGTTCATGAACTTCACACCTCCTGATTTATATGTAACAATATACCTTTCAAGAGTGATATAAAACACCCGCAAACTGGACAGTCTACGGGTGAAAGTTTTATCTACTTGCTTTCTACCTCGGTAACATGATTAAGCTGTTACGCCGTTACTGTCTATGGTATATTGATAACATCGAATATTTTAAACGTTGTTTTGCAGTTTGTCAACCTTATTTAACGATTTCTACATGGATGCCAGGACCCATTGTTGTTGTTAATACAAGGTTTTTGATATAAGCACCCTTAACTGCAGCAGGGCGTGCTTTTACGATTGTGTTGTAGATTGCGTTGAAGTTGTCCACTAACTTCTCATCGTCAAAGCTTACTTTACCGATCATCAGGTTAATGTTACCTTCTTTATCAACACGGTATTCTACTTTACCTTTTTTGATGTCTTCAACAGCTTTTGCAACATCCATGGTAACTGTACCAGTCTTAGGGTTTGGCATTAAGCCCTTAGGTCCTAACAGACGACCTAATTTACCTAATTCACCCATCATGTTTGGAGTGGCAACGATCACATCGAAGTCAAACCATCCCTTCTGGATTTCTTCTAACAATTCTTTTCCACCAACGAAATCTGCGCCAGCGTCTTTTGCTTCCTGTTCCTTAGGTCCCTGTGTAATAACACAAACTTTCTGTGTTTTACCAGTACCATGAGGCAGTACCATAGCACCACGGATCTGCTGATCTGCATGACGTGGGTCTACATTTAATTTGAAGCTAACTTCAACAGATGCGTCGAATTTAGCGATGTTTGTTTCTTTTGCTAATTTTACAGCTTCAGCTACCGAATAAGACTTTGAGCGGTCGATTTTCTTAGCAGCTTCAGCGTATTTCTTTCCAACTTTTGCCATATCTATTTACCTCTCGCCTTTCTTATCCTTCATAACCTTCAACTTTAACGCCCATGTTTCTAGCAGTACCAGCAACGATACGCATAGCAGCTTCTACATCATTTGCGTTTAAGTCAGGCATTTTGTATTCTGCGATTTCACGCAGCTGATCAACTGTAATTGTTCCAGCGGTTTCTTTCTGATCACCACTAGCCTTCTTGATGCCAGCAGCTTTCTTGATCATGATGCTTGCTGGAGTTGTTTTTAATACGAAATCAAAGCTCTTATCTTCGTATGCAGTAATAATAACTGGTACCATATCACCATTACGGTCCTTTGTAGCATCGTTAAATGCTGTACAGAACTGCGGCATGTTGATTCCGGCAGATGCCAGTGCTGGTCCCGGTCTAGCTCCTCCTGCAGGGAACTGAAGTTTACAAATCTTTGCAACTTTTTTACTCACAAGACACACCTCCTATATATTGTTGTCTTATGCAGTGGTTTGATTGAAGGAGCTGCTCCTTCTCCCACGCATTCTAAAACACCACAAAATGTGGCGCTCTTGTATTTTAATACGAATGGAAATGAAATGCAAGAAGAAGTGTTTATTTTTTTAAACTTCTTTTCCAAAAGCGATAGTAGGTATTAAAAAACGATACTCTTTATGAAATGTATAACGTTTGTCCCATATATAGCAAAGGTTCAATACCATCATGGCATTGAACCTTTCTTACTTTATTTCACTTGTTTTTTCGCAGTTGGTTTTTTTCTCTTATATTCTAATAAGACACCGCCAAAACTTGGCACATCTACTGTAATGGTATAAGGACGTTTATTGCATTCTTCTTTTATCGTTTTATATTTCTGCAATGTTGTAGTTTCTCCTCCATATATATCCATATCCGTATTTAGAATTTCCTGATAGGTTCCACTTTCAGAAACCCCGAAGGTATGAGCCTTATATACATTAGGTGAAAAATTCAGAAGAACGATATAATTCTTAGTTTCTCCTTTTCGCATATAACTAAAGAGATTTTCATCCGCATTATCCGCATCGATCCATTCAAAAGATTCCCAGTCATATTCTTTTTCATACAGCGTAGCCGATTTACAGTATACTTCACCTAGTTTCGCAAAGTATTTATGGAAAGCGTCATGCATCGGATATTTTAATAGATCCCAATCGCACTGTTTTTCTTCATCCCATTCACGGAAATGAGCCAATTCATTTCCCATGAAGTTTAGCTTTTTACCAGGATGTGTAAACATATACAAATATAACGTTCTTAATTGCGCAAATTTTTGTTCATAGGTTCCAAAGATTTTATCAACAATTGTCTTCTTGCCATGTACTACTTCATCATGAGAAAATTCCATCAAGAATCTTTCAGAATAGAAATAGGCCATTGAGAAAGTAATATTATTATGATGCCATTTACGGTAAATAGGATCTTTTTCTAAATATTTCAAGGTGTCATTCATCCAGCCTAAATCCCATTTATAGTCAAAGCCCAAACCGCCTTCAACCGTCGGATGTGTAACCTTAGGGAAATCACTAGAATCCTCTGCTATCAGCATGATTCCAGGGAATGCTTCATGTAAATTAAAATTCATTCGTTTAATAAAGTGCAATGCTCCTTCGTTTGTTCCTAAGTCTTTATTGCCATGCCAGTGAATGACATTGCTGATTGCATCCATACGAAGACCATCGACATGATATTTATCAATCCAGAAAGCTGCCGCTGACATTAAGAATGAGCGTACTTCTTCTTTCCATAGATTAAAATTAGCGGTTCCCCATTGTGAGTCTGCATCACATGCTTTCTCATATTCATATAGAGGCGTTCCATCAAAATAAGACAAAGAGAAATCATCTCGTACAAAGTGTACCGGCACAAAGTCCATAATGACACCAATTTTTGCTTTATGACATGCGTTAATCAGATACATCAGATCCTCACATGTACCATAACGACTCGTTGCACTGAAATAACCGCTGCATTGATAACCCCAAGAACCATCGAATGGATATTCATTCAAAGGCATCAATTCAATATGAGTAAAATGATTTTCTTTTACATAAGCAATTAATTCTTTTGCTATGCTGCGATAATTTACCCACTCCACATCTTCTTCCTTTTTCCATGAGCCTATATGCAACTCATAGATATTCATTGGTTTTGCAAAGTTCTTATCTCTTTCTGCGAGCCATTTGCCATCGCTCCATTTTTTATATTCCAGATTTGTCACAATGGATGCTGTGTTCGGACGCAACTCTGAATAAAATGCATATGGATCCATTTTATCGACAACTCTGCCAGTTGCCTGTGTGATACGGTATTTATACATATCTCCTTCTTTAGCACCAGCAATAAATAATGTCCATACTCCTTTATCATCACTGCGACGCATCTTGTGTCCTTTACAGCTCCAATCATCAAAGCTTCCAATGACCTGTATTTCCTGTGCATGCGGCGCAAATGTCGTAAAACGAACACCCTTTTTCCCACGTTCTTCACAGATATGCGCACCAAAAAACTCATATGCATTGATGGCATTTCCTTTATAATAATTATCTAAAATTTTATTTTTCATGAGAACTCCTCCAGTTTCTATATCATATCTTTATTTTACTCTATTTTGCCTGTAAAACCTACAAGAATTTTGTTATTTTAAAGAATTTGTAATGGGTTTCAAGGTTTTTTGCTGTTTTTTTATACAAATCATGAAAATTGTCGTTTAGCCTTTGATAATCAAAGTTTTATGCATCTATGTTGACTTCTAATCCCATATAAGTTATTGTATATATAGAGTTATCCTAAGCTAACAAAAGGAGGCGTTTTTATGATCATCTTAATCCCTTTACTTGTGTTATCTTTTGCCTATAGTACCTTTTTCATTAAGAAAAAACTATTGCAGATTGTTAAACTGCGTGCATAAGCCATCTTTCAATAAGCTTTGTCTTTCAATTGATCATTTTGGTTACCTTGACAATTAGGCACTGACATCTCGCATAAACTTTGCCTTTTCATGGCAGATGGTAAAATCTTCATACTCCTTTGCTAATTAAAACAGGAAGTCTTTACTATTTTTCAATAGTCTTAAGACTTCCTTATTTTTTCCCGAATTGGGCATTAAAATGTACTTTGCTATTTCTATTAACCAATCAGTTTCTTCATAGCATCTTGATAAGCTAATGTTTTTTCATGTGCGTCCTGTAAGGAAGTGCCTTTGATACAATAATAGAACTTACATTTTGGTTCTGTACCGCTTGGACGTATTGCTATCCAGCTGCCATCTTCTAAATAGTATTTCAAGACGTCTGATTTCGTAAAGCCACATAATTCACTCTCTACACCATTTTCTAAGATACGACATTCCTTGTAATCCTCAAAACGCGTTACCTTTGTTGCATTGATTTCTTTTACTTCACTCTTACGCAAAGTAGCTAAAATTTCCTGAATGCGTTCAGCTCCAGCCTGTCCTTCTAATTTCAAAGAAGTTTGGCTTTCTTCATAATAGCCCAATTCAGCATACAAATCATATAATACATCCACTAATGTCTTACCTTTTGCTTTATAGTAGCAAGCAGCTTCAGCTAGCATCAAACAAGCCTGTGGAGCATCTTTATCGCGTACGAATGGTTTAATCAAAGAGCCATAACTTTCTTCATAACCAAATACATACTGCTTTTCATTTGTCTTTTCATATTTCGCAACCTTTTCACCAATAAATTTGAAGCCGGTTAATGTCTTTTCTGTTGCAACACCATACTTTGTCGCAATCTTTTCTCCAAGATCACTGGTTACAACGGTATTAAACATGACAGGATTGTTTGGCATTTCCCCTTTTGCTGTCAATTGTGAGAAGATGTACTCAATTAAAACGGCACCACTTTGATTCCCTGTTAATAGTTTATAGTCTCCATTATGTTTAACACCGACACCCATACGGTCTGCATCAGGATCACATACCAAAATAATATCGGCATCTTCACGTTTTGCATATTCTAATGCCATTTCATAAGAACCTGCTTCTTCAGGATTTGGTGTTGGTGTATTCGAGAAATCAGGATCTGGCGTACATTGTTCTTCCACAGCCACAAAATGATATCCCGCACGTGTATATACCTCTTTCACTGGAATATTGGCTGTTCCATGCTCTGGGGTAAAGATAATTTTCACATCATCTTTTGGAATATCCGGATTCAACTGGATACTTAATACATTAGCATAATATTCTTCATCAACATCTTTTCCGATGACCGTAATGAGTTTCTCCTGTTCAGCTGTTGGATTCGCCTCAATTGCCAATTCATCCGCAACCGCATTCACACGATCAATAACTTGTGCAGCAAGTGCCGGTACTAGCTGACAGCCTTTTTCATCATACAATTTATAACCATTATATTCTTTCGGATTATGACTAGCCGTTACCATGATACCGCCGAAACATTGAAAATGTCTGACTGCAAAGCTTAATTCAGGAGTCGGGCGCAAGGATTCAAACACATAAGAACGGATGTTATACGTAGCCAACAACCTTGCAGAATCCATAGCAAACTCTTTTGACATATGACGGTTGTCATAACCAATCGCAATGCCGCGCTTCATAGCTTCTTCGCCATGTGCGCAGATATATTCAGCAAATCCCACATTTGCTTTACGAATCGTATGAATGTTAATACGATTTGTTCCAGGACCCAACAAGCCTCTCATTCCTGCTGTTCCAAACTCTATCGTTGTATAAAAAGCATCATTCATCGTCTCTTCATCCATGTTTTCAAGCACTTCTTTATAAGAAGGATCTAGGTTAGGATGATGTAACCATCTTTCATAAATATCTTTGTACATTTTCTCATTCTTCCTTTCTGTATTGCTGTTTCTATTATAGCATACTTCATTTACATTTTATATCAAACTTTATCGAAATGTAAGCGATTACCACAGATTTCTGTGATGCATTATGTTTCTTTTTTATTACCTTATAAAAGAGTTGAAAAAAAAGATGACCTTTGTCATCTTTTTCATCATAATTTCATTAACCGATGATTTTCTGTGCGCGCAATACTTCTTCGATAGCAGCGATTGCAGAATCTTCATCATCACCATTACAAGTGATTGTGATTTCAGACTGTGTTGGGATTCCCAGTGACATAACACCCATGATGGATTTCATGTTTACTTCACGGCCTTTGAAAGACACGTTAACTTCACATTTGAATTTGCTTGCAGCGTTTACAGCAACAGTAGCTGGACGTGCATGCAAACCAACTGGGTCGATTACAGATACAGTAATTTGTTTCATTTTATATTCCTCCTAAATTAACTTATTTACATACTCTATTTTAAACCATTTTGATACCACTTACAATCTTTTTTTTAACGAAAACAAAGGAAATCGCCATTATTTTAAAAAGCCGATTCGTTTTTCAAGAAATTCGTCACAATTCCACACTTCAATTCCCTGCTTTTTACAGAGCTGTACAAAAACACCATCACCATCTTTTAATTTCCCTTGAAAAGTACCGTCATAAATACGCCCTTTTCCACAGCTTGGGCTTCTTGGCTGTAAGATTACCAAATCTACTTTTTCATCAAGCAACCGCTGTACTTCCTTTTCAGCGCCTCTTATAAAAGCGTCTGTCACATCTTCCTTATCTGTATTCAAGATACGTCCGTTAACGATCTCACAACATGCCCGCGGAACCGGTAAACCACCGGCTATTTCAGGGCATACTGTAAGATGAGGACGATCCTTTAAAAATGCTATAATTTTGGCATTTTCATTGTTACCGCCATTGTATTTACAATTCACGCCCATAAGACATGCACTCACCGCATAGTTCATTCATTTTGCCCCTTTCCCTTTCGATTTGATCACTCATGTAGCATCATTATACCATACTTTCAAAGAACGCAACAATTTCAACAAATCCTCTGAGTAAGTGCTTTGATCGGTTATCCTTTTATAAAAATCATATAGCTTATTATTTTATTTAATAAGCTATCTTTCTCATCAGCCGATATAGAGATTTCCTATATCTTTCACATAGACCAATATCAAATACGTCCCTAGATCCTTCATGTGTCAATCTGCTTGCTATTTGCTTCTATCTTTTATATTGCCTCTTTCTTTTCTTCCTTAACATATTTCACAAAATCTCCATGCGGAATTACCGCTTTTAAACGCTCCGCATTCTTTTCATAATCCAAGGAAAAGCAATAGACTTCCAATTCTAAAAGTGCGCCTTGTGTTGTACGTATTATCTTTCGTGCTTTGTAGTACTCCCCTAACGTATCTTTATGACAGCCCTCCAGCTCATCAATCGCTGATGCAACCTGTTCATCAATCTCATAAATTTCACCAAAGACATCCTGATCACCATCTAGCAATGCCGGATACGCCGCATCTTTTAATGCGTAGAGGCAGCCTTTTACATATCCATATCCAACAAAGTGGCTTTTCCCTTTCAGATAGCGTTCATAGTTATACATTCCCTTACGTAAAGAACCATATACAAATATCTGTTTCATTAACAAATCGTGCCTTCACTTTCTTTAACATCAATTGCTTGCTCAACCATTGCCGTTATCGCCGCTTGAATACCTTTTACAATGACATCCAATGCCATACTTGGCTGATTTGGTTTATCAACAACCTGACTTGGGAGATATGGAATATGAATAAACCCACTTTTTTGTCCTTTTCCACGTTTTTCTAATAAATAGCGAACGCCATAGGTAACATGATTGCACACAAAGGTCCCTGCTGAATTAGATATAGAGGCTGGTATACCTGCAGAGCGTATGCTTTTGACCATCGCCTTAATCGGCAGATTAACAAAATAAGCATCCGGACCATCCGCAAAGATTTTTTCATCGATAGGCTGCTGATGACCATTATCTGCAATACGATAATCATCAATATTGATACCAATGCGCTCTACCGTGATATCACTTCTGCCTCCTGCCTGACCAATGGATAGCACCATGTCCGGTTCATGGTCTTCAATCGCCTGTTTGATGACGGCAAGAGATGTATGGGCAATTGTTGGTATTTCTAATTTTATGATCTGTGCATTCGCAATTTCATCATCTAAACGTTTCACTGCCTCGATTGCCGGATTGATACTTTCCTTTCCAAACGGATCAAAACCTGTTACTAATATTTTCATAATCTTATGATACAGCTGTTATGTGCTGTATGTGCTCCTTTCCATACGCTTTATTCTGTGCCAATCAAAGCTTTTTAAACTTTTTTAAAAAGCTAAGGTCAGCATCAAGATGATATGAATGAGAATCAACAACAAAGCCATTGGTGCCTGTGCTTTGATGATGGTCCATTTATCCTTTGTTTCTAATACGGCCGTCGGTACAATGTTAAAATTTGCCGCCATCGGTGTTAATAATGTTCCACAATATCCACACGTCATACCTAAAGCTCCAACAACACTGGCATCACCGCCTTGAGCAATCACAAATGGAATACCTATCCCTACCGTTATAACTGAAAAAGCCGCAAAAGCATTTCCCATGATCATCGTAAAAATGACCATCGCAAGGCAATAGACAACCACACCAAAGAAGATACTGCCTTCTGGTAAGATACCAGCCATCATTGTTGATATAACATCGCCAACACCGGCTTTAGTAAATACCTGCCCCAATGCTCCTAACAACTGTGGCAACAAGGAGGCACTTCCCACCTGCATCAGCAATCTAGCCGTATCATGGCGTGTATCCTGAAAGTTTGGACGACAAATAAACATAGCGGTAAATAAAGCAAGGATGCATCCTGTTCCAACCATTACCGCACCGGGTAACGCTAATTCACCAAGTTTCACTCTTGACAATATCAACGCCACAACCGCTACCAACACCGCCGGTATAAATATCTTATTACCAATTTTTTCACTGTATTGTTGACGTGCTTTTTGATCTACTGGCGCAAATGTACCAACTTGTACTTGATGGGTCATGGTCAAACCGCCCATCACTAATAACAAGATGCCGCACACTTCATAGGGTAACACCTTACCAAACATAAAGATAACCCCAAGGATGCTCCAAAACAATGTCGTCCCCACTTTGGCATGTTCATTTTCCAAAGCCCGATAGGCTGCATTAAAACTGATAAATCCACAAAGGATAAAGATAAATTCCGCTGCATAATCTAAGAATGCCGCCATTTTATTCTTCCCTCCTTCGCAATTTCTTATCCTTTAGCCAAACCTGCACAAAGCTTAAGCACAGGACAATTATGGCCACCGGTATGGAAGCTGCTGCTACAGAACTGATCGTAACTTCTCCATAGCCGGCTTCTGCTAACGCTCCCTGTATCAATAAGACACCACTTGCGGCAGGAAACAGATTTTGCGCAAAAAAGTTCCCATAGTTCTCAATGGAGGCTGTCATTCCTTTTAATGTATCTCTTTGCTTTTCATTTAAGGGTTCCCCCTTAGCCTTCTCTGCTGCCGCCTCTGACATCGGCAAAATCAAAGGACGTACAAATTCTACATGTCCGCCGATTCGTATATTTGCGGCACTGGCAATACTGCGTATGATCATATACAAAGCCAATACCTTGGCGGCAGATGCATTTTTAATCTTCCCTATCAAATAAGCAGAGCGTTCCTTAAGTCCATATCGCTCGATAATCGCAATAACAGGAAAAATCACCAAAAAAATCGACATCAAGCGATTATTCACAAAGGATTCTCCCATAATGCGTAATATTTCCATAAAGCTTAATCCGGATACCAAGCCAGTTACAAAACCGGCAATCAACACGGTCGCTAAAACATCAAATTTCATGACAAAGCCAGCGACGATGATAACGATACCGATAAGTTTTATATAATCCATTCTTTTGACTCCTTTCTAGAACGGTTTAAATTTTATCAAGGAATCAATCTCTATGCAAACAGGATTACCTTAAAATCTTATCATTTTATCCTTTTTTATAAAATACGATCTGCTGATTTCCAGTTCGTTCCTTATCTAGCTGATAACCATCTTCTTGAAACTGATAAACTTCTGCCAAAGTTTCTACTTGTCGCTGTGCCAAAAAGTGAACCATGCGTCCTCTTGCCATCTTGGCCTGTGTTGCCTCAACTTTACGTTTTCCCTTTTTTTCTACTTGGAAAATAACATCAATCCATTGTTCTTTTGGAATATAGGGACGTATTGCTTTCTCATATTCTTTACTTGAAAGATTCAAAAGATACTTCTCTTTATGCGTATGAACTTCCTTTAGCAATACTTTAGCCAAAGTATCTTGCCAATATGCATATAGATCGTTATAATCTTGTACCTTTAATTTACATTGCATTTCTAAGCGATAAGGTTGAATACTGTCAAAGGGTCTGACAATGCCATAAAAAGCGCTGAGGATACGCAGATGTTCCTGAAGATAGGAAAGCTCGCTCATCGCTAAATCTTCCATTTGCATATATTTAAATTGTAAGCCATCATAAGCTTCTATTGCACAATAGCCATTCTCATGAAAAGACAATTGATCAAAGCGTTGTTTTGTCTGTATAGCCAATGCTTCTTTCACATGCATGAAATGCATAATATCTTCTACTGTTAACATCTTTATATTCGCTAAAAGCAACTCTGCTTTTTCCCACAGCTGTGGCATGGCAGATGGTTTGTAATGGGTCGTTGTTTTCATTGTTTTTGTCGGTGAAATGATATAAAGCATAAAATCCCTCACTTTCTGTATGTATTATAACAGATATCCTCCATTTTGACAGAATGCTGATGGCATAAAAAAAGGGGGTATCCAAAATCTTTAGGGGTCTGAAATTTCTTGTTTGTTTTTTCATTCCCCTAAAGTTGCCCCGTAATTTTCTGGTGAAACTTCCTAAAAGTTTGGTTGCATTAAAAAAGAACAGCAGATTTTCTCATGCTGTTCAATTAGCATTATTTTACAACAATCTTACAGGAAACTTTTTTGCCATTTACACTACGTGCATAAATATAGGCAGTTCCTTTTTTCTTAGCTGTAACCTTTCCTTTTGCACTGACGGTCACAACATTCTTATTAGATGTTGACCAGGTAACTGTTTGAATGGTTCCTTTCGGTGCCAGTGTCGCTTTTAAGGTGAAAGAAGATCCTTTTTTCAATGTTTTGTTCTTATAATTTAAAGTCACCTTTGAAGGAGCATTTACAACCTTTACAATACATTGTGCTTTTTTCCCATTCAATGATTTCGCTGTAATGGTTACACTTCCTGTGGCTTTTGCGCTGACTTTACCATATTTATCCACCGTTTCAATTTTTTTATTACTACTCGACCAAGTAACATTCTGAGATGCTTTTGAAGGTAAGACGCTGGCTTTTAAGGAAGATTTCTGTCCTTTATACATCGTCTTTTTCGTTGTACTTAATTGTACCTTGGCTGCAGCAGGACGTTTTAAAATTCCGTAAATTATTTTACGAAGCAAGGTGTGTTATTGTTTATGGAAAATGGACGTGATTTTCAAATACCTTCCTTTTTATATGAACCAACCACATTAGCAGAACGCCTTTATGTCCTGCGTAAGATCTTAAAACAAAATCAAGAAGATAATAGAGCTGACTTCCTATTAAAAGAAGAATACTTTTCTTTTGAAAGCATCCTTTCTATCAGCTGTTATTCTCCAACGAATATTATTTTCTATTACGGAGAAGATATGGATAAAAGTACCTTCTTCTTTAAGGAGAATAGTTTAAATCATTGTATTTATGACTTTTTAGCGAATTTATGGGACACAGAAATGGTTTATTCTGTGGAAGAAACGAATGCTTTTTATGAAGAAGTCATACAGCACTATGAAACGCTTCTTGAAAGCTCAAACACCGATCATAAAACAAGGCGATAAGAATGTATGACTTCCTACCGCCTTGTTTATTTTTTATGATGCTTGTTTTGGCAAAGGTTGCTTTGACTTTTCTCCTTCATCACTTTGTCTTTTCAAACTGCTTCGCCGATGCATTTCTTCACGCAATAAAGCATAGATGATGGAGAAAATCGGCAAGCCCAATAACATACCGGCAAAACCAAAGAAACCTCCGCCTACCGTGATTGCAAATAACACCCATAAGCCAGATAAGCCTACTGTATTCCCCACAACACGTGGATAGATGAGATTAGACTCAAATTGCTGTAGACAAATACCGAACAAAATAAAGAAGATTCCTTGCAGCGGATCAACAAAAGCAACAAGCAAGGCACTTAAACCTACACCGAAGATTGCTCCAAAGATAGGGATAATATTTGTACAGCCAATGATTACGCTAAGAATCGGCGCATATGGGAATTGTAAAATCAGACATCCGATATAACAAAGGATACCGATGATGATTGCTTCTACTAATTGCCCGGTAACAAAATTAGCAAAGGTTACATTGGTTAAATGTGCAACCTTTAGTAAATACTCGTTTACCCGCTTTGATGTAAAGGCATATAAGAATTCTTTTGCTTGGGTTATTAAGCGGTTTTTGGAAATTGTCAGATAGACCGCAATCACCAAAGCCATAAAGATATTCGCAATGCTGCTCGCAAAGCCACTTGCCATATCAATAAGATGAGGTAACCCATTCTTTACGATATTAACCGCCATTTTTTGAATATCCATCGCATAGGTTTCAATTTGTTTTAAAACTTCCTCCGGTATCTGTTTATTCTCAATCGCCGTTTGAATATTCTTTTGCACTTCTTCTAAATACCCCGGCAATGCATTTGCCAGTGTGGTAACACTGTGAATTACTTGCGGCATGACAATCCAAAAGATAAAGGTGATCACACCTATAATAATGATCAATGATAACAAGGCTGCCACTGCACGTTTACCTTTACCCAAGGATGCAGGCAGTTTCTTCATAAAGTACTTCATTGGCAGATTAAAGACAAATGCCATCATAATACCATAAATAAATGGCTTTAATAAATTTATGATCATCTGTAAAGTACCCATGACCTGATCAATATGTAAAATGACCCAAACCAAGGCAATGGTATAGGTGATGATGAATATAATGTGTTTCATCGTCAAACGATTTAACTTCTTATCCTTATCTTTTAACATTGCCCCATCTCCTTCTTCTTTGCAAGTGATTATGAATTACGTAATTCAATCAAAATATCACGTAATTCCGCAGCTCGCTCGAAATCGAGCACTTTTGCCGCTTCTTTCATTTCCTTTTCCAAATTTACTAAGAGTTTTTCTTTATCCTTCTTTGTTACTTTGGCTTTTTTGCTCATATATTTCGCCGTCATTTCCTGTGTTTCTTTACTGCGAACAACCTCATGAATCGGCTTGATGATTGTTTTTGGTGTGATTCCATGTTCCTTATTATAAGCAATCTGGATTTCACGTCTTCTGGCTGTTTCATCCAAAGCTTTCTGCATACTGCCGGTAATCGTATCGGCATACATGATAACTTCACCATGCGCATTACGGGCAGCACGTCCAATGATCTGAATCAAAGAGCGTTCGCTACGCAAGAAGCCTTCCTTATCCGCATCTAATATCGCTATTAAGGAAACTTCCGGAATATCCAGACCTTCTCTTAGCAAGTTGATACCAATCAATACATCATATTTCCCACGACGCAAATCACGGATGATTTCCGTTCGCTCAATTGTTTTTACTTCATGATGCAGCCAGGCAACCTTAAAGTCCATCCCTTTCAAGTAGCTGGATAAATCTTCTGCCATTCGCACGGTTAATGTGGTTATCAAGGTACGCTCATTACGAGCGATCCGTGTTTTTATCTCATCCACCAGATCGTCAATTTGTCCTTGTGTTGGACGAACTTCAACCTTAGGATCTAACAATCCTGTAGGACGTATGATTTGTTCAATGACTTCACCATGCGTCTTCTCCATTTCATAATCTCCCGGTGTTGCGGAAACAAAGACTGCCTGATGGTACATTTTTTCAAATTCTTCAAAACGCAGCGGTCGATTATCCAATGCACTTGGCAAACGGAATCCATAATTCACCAAAGTTTCTTTTCTTGCCCGATCGCCATTATACATCCCACGAATCTGTGGCAAAGATACATGACTTTCATCTACGACCAATAAAAAATCATCCGGGAAGTAATCAAATAAGGTATAAGGACGTTCCCCTGGTTTTCGTCCATCGATATGACGAGAATAGTTTTCTATACCGGGGCATACGCCAAATTCACGCAATGCCTCCATATCATAACGAGTACGTTGTTCCAAGCGCTGTTTCTCTAGCAGCTTTCCTTCATTATCAAGTTCTTTTAAGCGTTCTTCTAATTCCGCACCGATCGTATCTGCGGCACGATTGATAATTTCTTGCTTTGTCGCATAGCCACTTGCCGGATACACAACATATACCGTATAAGCGTTTTGTACCTTACCAGTCAAAGGATCTACTTCACAAATACGTTCAATTTCATCATCAAACATCTCAATACGCAAGATATAAGAATCGGTATGTCCAAGTGCCACCTCAATCACATCACCACGTACACGGAAGGTACCACGTATTAAATCCATATCATTGCGCTGATACTGACGTGCTACTAATTTCCCCATTAATTCCTTACGATCTATGATATCCCCTACGCGAATACTGAAAAACATATCCCGATATTGCTCTGGGTTACTGGCACCATAGATACAGGCTACAGACGCAATAATAATCGTATCTCTTCGTTCCAGTATCGAATTGACGGCTGCCATTCGGAGCATATCTAATTCCATATTGGTTGTGGCATTCTTATCAATATAGGTATCAGAACTTGGTATATAAGCTTCAGGCTGATAATAATCAAAGTTAGATACGAAATATTCCACACGATTATTAGGAAAGAATTCTTTAAATTCTGAATATAGCTGTCCAGCCAACGTCTTATTATGCGCAAACACTAGCGTAGGTTTATTGACCTGTGCAATGACATTCGATATCGTAAAGGTCTTACCCGTTCCGGTTGCCCCTAACAAAACCTGCTGTTTCTTTCCTTCCTTTATGCCTTCTACAAGCTCTTTGATTGCCTTAGGTTGATCTCCTTGAGGCTGATATTCTGATACTAAATCAAATAGCTTTTCCTCATTTTTCATTTGCTATTTCCATCGCTTTCTTTAATTGTAAATCATATTTATATGGATCACTCCGCCATTTTCTAAGGCAGTCTGATACCAGTGATCTACAGACTTCTTCGCGAATCTTTCCATCCGCTTTCAATTCATGATCTTTTTGATACTGTGTTAATGCTTTTGCAGAGGTATAAGAGAAATAGGCATCCGTACGATCAACTGCGTATCCTAAAAACTTTAAGTAGATCTGTACAGGAGATGCCGCTTCATTTACGGTATCAAAAGCAAATTCTTCTTTATCTAATTGCGGCATGCCCGTTACATATGCCGCTTCCTGTGCTACTTTGATATCCGGAGTAATTCCAACTTTATTAAGCTTATTACCTTTTGGTGTTATCCATTCACCGGTTGTGTATTTTAGCATACTGCCATCCTTAAATGGTAATGGAATCTGTACCGTACCCTTACCATATGTTTTTTCACCGATAACGATTGCTTGCGCCTGTTCTTTTAAAGCCGCTGTTAAAGCCTCTGATGCACTTGCCGTTCCACCATTGACCAGTATCAATAATTTATCAAAGGTATAATGCTCATAACCATTCAATGTCTTATATTCCGTGATATTTCCATCATGATCATCTTCCTTAAAAATAACCTGATCATCCTGCATTAAATAGCTGGCAATCTGTAGTGCCGCTTTTAAATAGCCTCCACTGTTATCACGTAAATCAATAATCAAATGCTTAACTTTTGCTTTATTGATATCCTCTAAATGGCGACCAAATTCATCACCACTTGTTTCCGCAAAAGTCGTTAGTTCAATTTTTGCTGTATCTCCCTTGATTTCACTGAACACAGTTCCATTTACTTTTTTACGGGTAATCGTTTTTTCTATATGTTTTCCACTGCGAATGATTTCCAGCTTCACTTTTGTGCCACTTTCCCCTTTAACTTTTTTAGCCACTTCTTCTGTTGAAGTGTTTTTTAATACTTTGCCATCTACTGCATAAATCTGGTCACCTGCATGAAGTCCTGCTTTTTCTGCCGGTGAATCCTTAATAATATCAGAGATGATAAACGTATTATCATCTAAGGCATACATTGTAACACCAATGCCGACAACACTGCCTTCCATAGAGCTTGTAAAGCTTTCACTTTGCTCATTATTCAGATACATCGTATGCTGATCACCGCCGGCATCGACCATACCCTTGATAGCTCCATTGATCAGTTGCTCATTGAAGTCTTCTTTATCTTTCCCAAAATAAAATTTATTTTTCATGATGGTATATACTTCACTCAATTTAGCAAAAGTTTTATCATTGGTGACATCTGAACGGCTTAAAAATCGGTTAAGACCATATCCAGAAAAGAAGAAAATAACACATAGAGCAATTATGCCAATGCGTCTTTTCCTTTGTTTCTTCTCTGCTTCTATCTCATCCGGCCATTTATGGCGCACTAATTTATAACGAACTACTTTTTTTTCAGACATCATCATCACCTCATCAGCATAACTGAAAATTATTACGTGTATTATCATACCATATTTCAGCGTTCATGATAAGTCATTCCCTTCGTAATCATCTGAATGATCAAAAAGGTAATGACAAACGTAGTAAATATGAATAAATATCCACCGATTTATGATTTATACCCAGAATTCTTATCACTATTTGAAGGATTTTTTTCATACAAAAAGAGCCCTCTGTTTTAGAAGGCTCAACATATGCACATCTTTTTTATAAACTCTTATTGACCGCAACTTCTTTAATGATTTCCACACAACCATCAATACCAAAGGTACTGGAGTTTAATGAAATATCATAATTTTCTGCACGACCCCATTTACGATCGGTATAATACTCATAATAATTCGCACGACGCTTATCAATTTTATGAATAGAATTTTCAATATCGCGTTCATCTACTTCATAAGAATGAATAGCGCGTTCTTTTTTCTCTTTCATATTACCATGAATAAATACATTTAATACCGTATCATAATCTTTTAAAACATAATCTGCACAGCGTCCGACAATAACACATGCGCCTTCCTTTGCCACCTGCTCAATAACCTGTGATTGTACCAGAAACAGACGATCATTCAAGGAAAGTTCAGTAATTGTTGATAACGGTCCTCCTAAGGAATAACCAAGAGCACCTAATAAACGGAAACCTTTGCTTGTACGAGAATCTTCTTCCTCAAACAATTCCTTATCTAATCCGCTTTCCTTTGCAGCAATTTCGATAAGTTCTTTGTCATAGAAAGGTACATTCAGCTGTTCAGCCAGCTTTTTGCCGATTTCTCTACCGCCGCTTCCAAATTCTCTACTGATTGTAATAATGGTCTTTTTCATAAAATCGACCTCCTCACCTTGTAATTTCATTATACTATCATCTGCTTACAACATCAATGTTTCCGTTTTCATTTTTGTAAATAGCATTGCATCAAGTTTTTTATCACTGCCTTTCTTAAGGTATTCCCGGATAGTATCTATCCTATACAAAAAGAAGCAAACGGCTAGTTACAAAGGTTGTTATTTGTTCATATTATAGCGATTAATTCAGATAGAAAAAACATTTATATTGATATTTTCCTTGTATTTGTTCAATTTATGTATTATCATAACGATATTGAACATATAATTATCTTATATGATTCATCAAAAGGAGATGCTAAAAATGAAGCCTACTGTCTTATTAACACCGGGTCCTTTAACAACCAGCGCTGCTGTAAAGCAAGCAATGTTACAAGATCTTGGCACTAGAGATGATGAATATCGTATGATAATCCAATCTTTGCGTGAACAACTATGCAAATTGGGACAAGTGCATCCAGCGCAATACGCTTTGATTTTCATGCAAGGTTCTGGAACCTTTGGAGTAGAAAGTGTCTTAACAAGCACGATTCGTCAAGATGAGCATGTTCTGATTTTAGCGAATGGAGCTTATGGAAACCGCATGGCACAAATATGTGAAACTGCTCATATCCCATTTACATTAAAAAATTATCCTATGGATAAAGCTTTACCACTCGATGAAGTAAAAGAGCAGATAGCCGATCCTCGCTATACCCATGTTGCCTATGTGCATTGTGAAACAACGGCAGGTGTGATGAATGATCTTTACCGTATTCAAGAATGTATCCGCAGCTATCACAAAATCAGCATTGTCGATGCCATGAGCAGTTTTGGTTCTGCACCGATTGCTATTGCAGATGCAGGGATTGATTATCTGATAACCAGTGCGAATAAATGTCTGCATGGTGTACCGGGAGTAGCTATCATCTTTGCCAGAAAAGCACATTTGGATACATGTCAGCATTGTGCTGTTAGCCTGTCCTTGGATTTGTACGAACAATATCGCTCTATGGAAGAAACCCAAGGCGCATTTCGCTTTACCTCACCAACGCATGTCATGTTAGCTTTGCAAGAAGCCTTAACAACACTGATAACAAACGGAGGCATTCCAGCACGTCGTAAACGCTATATGCATGTCCAAAAAGAATTGCATGACAGTATGACGAAGTATGGTTTCCATACCTTAGTAGAGCCTGACGTGCAATCTTGTGTCATAACGACATATTTGTGTCCGAAAGGTTTTGATTTTACGCATTTCTACAACTTTTTTAAAGCCCATGGTTTCTTGTTATATGCTGGGAAATTACCTGGTATAGATGCATTTAGGATTGGTAATATAGGGGAAATCAGCGATGCAGATATTCTTCACTTTAAAAAAGTCTTACGCATGTATATGGAGGAAAACAGATGAAAGCAGAAACTTTGATAAATGCTTTAGAAGCAATTGCTATCCACGATTATATTGGTGTTCCAGATTCCACATTAAAAAGCTTTTGTGATTATTTATACTTGCACAAGAGCCCTGCACAGCATCATGTGCCTGTAAATGAAGGTGCAGCACTGGCTATGGCAGCCGGCATCTATTTGGCAAGCGGTCAGATATCTTGTGTTTATATGCAAAACAGTGGCTTAGGTAATGCTGTAAATCCTATCACCAGTCTGCTGCATGAAAAGGTATATGCGATTCCAATGTTATTCATCATCGGCTATCGTGGTCAGCCAGGATATGCAGATGAACCACAGCATAAATTTCAGGGGGCGATCACCTTACCTATGCTAGAACTGTTAGAAATTCCCTATGCCGTGTTGAAAAAAGACGATGATGCCTCCTCCCTTTCACAGATACTAAAAAAAGCACAGGAATGTTTTCAAGCAAAGAAGCAATTTGCCATCGTTGTGGAAAAAGGTGCTCTTGAAAGCGAAGAAACCTTACACTTTCAAAATGGCTTCCATATACGAAGAGAAGAAGCCATTCAACACGTTATTTCTTCACTGCAATCAGAAGATGTCATCATCAGTACGACCGGCAAGATTTCCCGAGAGGTTTATGAACAGAGCAATGCTATATTAGGTCATCATAAACAAGCGTTCTTAACCGTAGGCTCTATGGGACATGCCTCTATGATTGCACAAGGTATAGCCTTAAAGTGTCCGCATAAGCGTGTCTTTTGTTTTGATGGCGATGGAGCTGCGCTGATGCACATGGGTTCTATGAATTATATTGCCCAACAGCCTTGTGAGAACCTTATCCATATCGTTTTTAATAATCTTGCTCATGAATCCGTTGGTGGCATGCCGACACAATGTGCTAAGACGCCCCTTTATGATATCGCAAAGGCCATGGGCTATAAACATGTTCTCTATATTACTGATTTACCAGAATTGGATAGCACTTTACAAAGAAACTATCAAGGACCGGTATTTATCGAAATCGGTGTTGCAGTAGGTTCTCGTGCTGACTTAGGAAGACCGAAAGAAACTGCTGTAGAAAATAAAGAACAATTTATGAGCGTTTTGAAAGGAGAATACTAACATGAAAAGTGTTTATGCATGTTTTAGTACCGATGTCATTCACGAAGGACATCTTCATATTATTCAAGAAGCACAGGCCTATGGAGAGCTCACGATAGGGGTATTAACAGATGAGGCATTGATAAAGTTTGATCGTTTTCCGACAATTACCTTTGATGAGCGGTTTCAAATGATGCAAAAGTTGGATGGCGTTGCACATGTTGTTGCGCAATCCACGGTTTCATATACCGAAAACTTACAAAAGTTAAAACCAGATTATGTCATTCATGGTGATAATTGGAAGACGAACGAACAAAAAATCATACGTGATAACGTGCTTAAGGTTCTATCAACATGGGGAGGACAACTCATTGAGGTTCCTTATACACGCACGGAAAAGGTACAGCATATCGATAAAGTGATGCATGATAAGTTAGCTATGCCTGAATTTCGAAGGAAACGATTGCGTCAGCTTTTACAGCTGCGTCCAATCGTAAAAGCACTGGAAGTCCACAGTGGCATTACAGCTTTAATTGCCGAAAAAACAATTGTGCAAAACAAAGAGGAACTTGATCAGTTTGATGCCATGTGGATCAGCAGTCTGTGTGATTCTACCGCAAAAGGAAAACCTGATATCGAACTGGTGGATATGTCCAGCCGCATACGTACCATTGATGATGTGATGGATGTATCTACCAAACCCATCATATTAGATGGCGATACTGGTGGTTTGATTGAACATTTTGTATACAACGTACGAACCTTGGAACGTCTTGGCGTTTCGGCAATTATTATTGAAGATAAAACAGGATTAAAGAAAAACTCTTTATTTGGTAATGATGTAGAACAGACACAGGACAGCATTGCCCATTTTTGTGAAAAGATCAAAGCCGGGAAACAGGCACAGCTAAGCGAGGACTTTATGATCATCGCTCGTATCGAAAGTTTGATTCTTGAAAAAGGCATAGCGGATGCATTACAACGTGCTTATGCGTATGTCGCGGCTGGGGCAGATGGCATTATGATTCATTCAAGGCAAAAAACACCGGATGAAATTTTTGCCTTTTGTGATGCCTTTCGCCAAAAAGATAAGAACACCCCGATTGTGGTAGTGCCTACTTCCTATCATAGTGTATTGGAAGAACAGCTGGCAGCGCATGGTATCAACATCGTTATCTATGCCAATCAGTTAACGCGCAGTGCTTTCCCAGCCATGCAAGAAACAGCAGCCAGCATCTTAAAACATCATCGCGCGAAGGAAGCAGATGCACAACTCATGTCGATTAAAGACATCATCACGCTAATTGATGAAATGTAGCCTCTCTGATTCATATATGAATTACCGGTAGTTGACAATGGTCTGAATCCCTGTCTGCTACTGGTTTTTCTTTTCCTATTGGCATTTCCTATACCCCATTACAAGGAATATGCTAAAATGAACATAGAAGATGAGGTGATTTTATGCGTATTCTTTTAGCCGAAGATGAAAAAGAACTAAATCGTATCGTATGTGAACGATTACGGGAAGAACAATACAGTGTTGATGCTTGCCTAAATGGTGAAGAAGCCTTAGCATTTTTACAAGTCATGGAATATGATGTTGTCATACTGGATATCATGATGCCTATCGTAGATGGTTTAGAGGTTTTACAAACCTTGCGAGCTAATGGCAAGCAAGTGCCGGTTTTGATGTTGACAGCAAAAGACAGCATTCAGGATAGAGTTAAAGGATTGGATGCCGGAGCAGATGATTACCTTGTAAAGCCATTTGCCTTTGATGAACTTTTGGCACGAATCCGTGTTTTATTACGCAAACCATCCAATCAGCACACCGGTTTTTATCAGGTAGATGATTTAGTCTTATATCCAAATACTCATAAAGTGTTACGTGCTGATAAGGAAATTCATCTCTCCGCAAAGGAATTCTCATTATTACGTTATATGATGCAAAATACCGGTATTGTCTTAAGCCGAGAAAAACTGGAACAGCATATCTGGAATTATGATTACAGCGGAGAATCGAATGTCATTGATGTTTATATCCGTTATCTGCGTAAGAAAATCGATGAAGGGCATGCGCATAAGCTGCTGCATACGATTCGCGGTGTTGGCTATGTTTTGAAGGTGGACGTATGAAACGATTATCTATTAAAGCCAAACTGACAGTATTGTACAGCTCATTGATGATGCTTTTGATCATCTTTATCATAGGACTATTCTTCACATACAGCTCCCAAGAGATTCTTTCCCATACCAAAGCAACTTTAGAAGAACATGTATCATCCAGTTTTGATAACATCGACTATAAGCATGACAGCTATCATTTTGATAATGATATATTAGAATTAGAGGATGGTGTCTATCTTTCTGTATATGATGCAAAAACGCAGGAATTGGTGTATGGGCGAGTTCCTTATGGCTTTGCGTATGATCTTCCTTTTGCGGATGGACAGGTGCGCAAGATTAAAAGCAATCAGACTAAGTTTTATGTGTTAGATATGCAGTATCAGGTAAAAAAGAGTGCCCCTTCTTTGTTGGTGCGCGGTATCATATCCATCAGTGATGCACAGGAAAACGTTTATGCTACCCTGCGTTTGAGCTTACTGTTACTGCCATTGTTTGTACTCGTCAGCTCAATTGCCGGTTATTTTCTTGCGAAAAAAGCATTGTCACCGGTTGCGACCATTACCCAAAGAGTCCAGACCATTTTAAAAGGACAAAATCTGACGAAACGCGTGGCTTTAGGAAAAGGAAAAGATGAAATCTATGAGATGGCCGAAACCTTTGATAAACTGTTAGCGCAGATGGAAGACAGTTTACAACGAGAACAGCAATTTACCAGTGATGTTTCACATGAATTAAGAACACCATTAACAACTATCCTAATGCAATGTGAACAGCTGTTACATGAGAAACAGAAGGATGAAGCATCCGCCAAAGAGTTAAAAGTCATCCAACAAAAAGCCATTGCCATGCGTAATATCATCTCCCAGTTGTTATTGTTGTCGAGAGCCGATATGGGTAATGCCCAGCTGACGATGGAACCACTGAACTTTAGTGAATTAAGTGCTTATGCCATTGAAGAAATACAGCTACAGGCAGAAAAGAAACAGATACAGGTAACAAGTGACATACAGAACAACATCATGGTCTATGGTGATCAGACATTGTTAATTCGTTTCTGGATGAACGTGTTACATAATGCAATTCAATATGGTAAGGAGCAAGGACATCTTTTCCTACAGGTAAAACTTATGGAAGATCATGTGCAGATTGTTGTGGATGATGATGGAATCGGCATAACAGAAGAACAGCTACCTTATATATGGAATCGGTTCTATCGCTGTGACAGTGCCAGAAACAACAGCACTAGCAGTGGTTTAGGATTATCTATGGTAAAATGGATTATTGAAGCGCATGGTGGTTTATGTGATGTGAAGAGCTGCTATGGAAAAGGTACAACCTTCACTTTCACTTTACCCGTTTTAAAAAAAGATGAAAAGCTTTAATCTTCCTTTAATCTTTCCATGGTACTGTGTATGTGTAAAGAAGGAGTCGCATAGGAGGAAACGATTATGAAAAAACAATTATATCTGACAACTCTTCTCAGTGCCGTTATCTTAGCTGGCTGTGGCAGTTCCGTAACTCCATCCTCAGCCGCAAGTGACATTGGGGAAGCAAAGGCAAAAGCGATTGCGCTGGAACATGCAAAGGTAAAAGAGGCAGAGCTTACCAAAATTCATGTGGAAAAAGAAACAAAGAAGGGCAAAGCGGTATATGATATTGAATTTGAAACAAAAACAAAGGAATATGATTATACGATTACGCAAGAAAAAGGAGAAATTCTATCTTCATCCATTTCCAACAACATGAAAGACGACGATAAGAAAAAGACGACGGAAGATAATAAAACAGCAGACAAGAATACACAGAATTCACAAAACAATGTTCAAACAAAGGCAACCGAGTCTACTGATAACCCTGCATCCTCACAGCCAAATACATCAGATTCCACAAAAGAAATCAGTGCGGAAAAAGCGAAAGCGATTGCTTTAGCGCATGCCAAGGTCACTGAAAACAACACGCAATTGTTGAAAGTAAAAAAAGAACGTGAAGATGGCATTAAGGTGTATTCCGTTGAATTCTACGTTGGTAATACGGAATATGACTATGACATTGCCCGCAGTAACGGAAAGATTATCAAGTATGATATTGATGTGGAAGAAAAGAAACACCATACACCATCTACTTCTATTATCTCATTAGCGAAAGCTCGCTCTATCGCATTGCAGAAAGTGCCTGGCGCAACCAGTAAAAACATTCACTTATCCTTAGATGATGAAGATGGCAAACAGGTATATGAAGGAGAAATCAAGTATAAACAAATGGAATATGATTTTGAAATTGATGCGAAAACCGGAACTTTCTTAAAATGGACCAGTGAAAGAGATGATGATTAAACTCATATAACATAAAAAAGCTGCCTAAGACGGCTCAATAAAACAGTATGATCAAAATTATTTTCAGGAAACGGCGTAACTTACAGGTTATGCCGTTTTCATTTTGCACTCGTTAGTAAAGAGGTGGGAAGTTTTCCCACAGTTATTCCTGCTTATGCTCATCATTAAAAAGAGCATTTAGAATCTGTTGTCAGATAGTTCTCAATTTTAAATACGGTGGTAATTGTAAAATGCCAAAATAGATAAAGAAAATTTGCACCAAAATTTTTATTCATCTACACTATATATAAGTTTACAAAAGAGCGCATCAAAAGCGAGGAATAATAAGTAATGAGAAGCTATGATTATATAGAAGGAGGCACACAAAATGGAATGGTTGAGAAAGCTAAGCGCAGCCATAGATTATATAGAAAACCATTTAGACGGTGATATATCCTATGACGAAGCTGCAAAAATCGCCTGTTGTTCAACCTTTTACTTTCAACGGGTTTTCTCTTATGTAGCAGGTGTTTCACTGTCTGAATATATCCGGCGCAGAAAAATGACACAGGCAGCGTTTGATTTACAACGGACAGGCGCGAAAGTAATTGATATTGCCTTAAAATATGGATACGCTTCTCCGACTTCATTTAACAGGGCATTTCAGAGCGTCCATAATATCACACCCGCAGCTGCGCGCAGCATAGGAAATACATTCAATGCTTATCCAGCAATTCGCTTTTCCGTTCAAGTTTCAGGAGAAACCGCTATGTCCTATCATATTACACAAAAACAAGCCATGCGTATGGTAGGTGTTCGTATTGCGTTAAGTGAGGACATGGAGGAAAATCAAAGAATAATTCCAAAATTTTGGAAGTCTGTTTTAAAGAGCAGTTTATTTTCCGAAATATGTGATTTATCACATCAATCTCCCGAAGGAATATTAGGCGTTAGTGTTTATGAAAATCCTAAAAAGATATTTTATTATATTGCAGCAGCCACGAAAGAACCTGTCCCATCCGGTATGTTTGCATTTGAAATTCCGGCTGCTGTATGGGCTGTCTTTGAGAACAAAGGAGATTTTAAAGAAAATGTGCAGGACATTTTTCGAAGATTTTATACAGAATGGCTGCCGTTTTCAGGATATGTATATGCTGGACTTCCAGACATAGAAGTATATCCTATCACCAAAGAAACACCGCTAAGAGGTCATTCTGAAGTATGGATTGCTATAAAGAAAGATTAGGAGGATAAAATATGTATCATTTACGATTGAAAGGCGACCATTATCAAATGGGCGTTAAGAGAGGAAAAATTTTTCAAAAAAGCAATATCACATTTCCTCTGCATCTTGATGATTTTCAACTTGAGCATGGAAGAAAAAGCGAACGGATATTGAAAGAGTATTTTCCTGAAGTATGTGAAGAAATAAAGGGCGTCAGTGATACCATCGGGGTAAGTTATCTACCCTTTGTATCATGGATGTTATGCATGGGCTGCTGTATGTATAACCTGGAAGATAATATCCCCGTAGAAATCAGGGGGTGTACAGCCTTTGCCTATTTCAAAAACAACAACATAATCTATGGAAGAAATAATGATTTACCGCCATATTTGAAAAAAGGGAGTAAAAGTGAAATCTATTCCCCGTTAAATGGGAATAGATTTAATATAACAACTTCTTCTTTCATTAACGGAGAAGAAGGTGTGAATGAACATGGATTGGCCGTAGCAATGACTTTTGTTATGACTAGTCTGGAAAACATACAAGCGGGTTTTAATTCCTGTTTTGTTGTAAGGTACTTGCTTGAAAAAGCGAATAGCACAGAAAGTGCACTGTTTCTGCTGATGAAACTGCCGATAGCATCTAACTGTAATATACTTCTCGCAGACAAGAGTGGAGAAATGCTTGTTGTCGAAAGTACACCATATGAAAAAAGAATCCGTGAAGCGGTAAGCATCGATGATGCTAAAATTGTGTGTACTGTTAATAGCTTTACATCTGATGAAATGAAGCAACACGACGCAGCTAAGGGAAACGATTACCAATCTGCAAAACGCTATCGTACGGTTATGGAAAATTTCAGCACTCACATAAAAGGAAATCTGATAGAAGCGACTCAACAGCTTCTAAGAGGAAATTTCGGGTTCATGTGTCAATATGATGAACCAGATTTTGAAACCGTCTGGAGTTCCATCTTTGATTTGAAAAAGCTGATGATATATCGGGCAGAGGGTGATCCACGAAAAAAGAAATTTATCGTAGATAGCAGATTGCATAACATTGTGCAAAAAAAATAGGGATTTAGATATGTATCATTGGATCCTGTGTCCTATCTGTAATCACGCAATAAGGCCAGAAAGGACAAAATTCGGTTTTTCTCTTTTGGAAGAGGTTTTATTATGTTAATTACCATCATGCAAACGTTATGGAATTCATAAAAAAGCTGAATCCATATAACGAGAATTTTATCCATGCTTATAAACTGTCCATACATTTTACATACTTATATAAATTACATTATTCAAACGCCTATGTAGTTTTGTGCCGCATGGGCGTTTGTTGTAAACGTTCCTATTGGAAACAGACAAAAAAGACGGGCAAAAAGCAATTGCTTCTTACTCGTCTTTCTTCACATCCTATACAACAGCTACTCACTTTCTGTTTGTTGGTTGATATTGTTTTACGAGTAGCTACCTATTAAAACAATATCTTTTATGTTAGAGCTTTGACGTATCTGTAAAGCCCTTTATGGATGCTATTCACCTTGTGAACATTTCGCCGCATCAATTGCCAATACAATCATCAGGCAGAGTAATGCGTCCTTTTCATGTACGATATCCATTGTATATGTATCGGAAAGTTGAAACAGCTCTTTATGAACATCCATAATATGTCCACTCTGGCTGACAACAGCATAATCCCATTCCATGACGTTTCCATCTACTTCCCAATCATTACAGGTTAAATGAAATTTAGGCCGTAAAAAGGTTAATTCTTTTTGGATAGTACCAACTTCTTCGCCGTCGATATACATAGTAAATTTAGGCAGAAAGCTAAATGCTTTTTCTTTGATTTCGCCTAGCATATTACCATCTCTGTCATAAATTTGTAGGCGATGTCCAAGTGACATAACCCCCTTCACATGATAGCGTGGCTGTTGTTCTTCATCATAAATATCATAGCTATCGAACCAGCTGAAGATCCGTTGTTTAAATAATAGTTTCATTTTTTACCTCTTTATACATTATCTTTTTTTATGCTAAGCACCTTTTATCTTGTAGATAAATAAACATATCATGATTCATTTTTATGATCTTCACGCTTTAATTGTTCAAGATAAACAGCTAAAACGGCAATATCTGCCGGATTGACACCGGAGATACGAGAAGCCTGCCCCATTGTCATTGGCTGCACTTCATTTAATTTTTGTCGCGCTTCTAATGATAAATGCTGAATCCGCTGATAATCTATATGTTCCGGCAAACGGACGGCATCCATTTGTCGCAAATGAGCTGCGTCACGTTTCGCTTTTTGAATATAACCTTCATATTTTATTTCTATTTCTACTTGCTGCGCAATGGCTGGCGCAAAGGTTTTTTCTAAATAAGGTGCTAAACCTTCCATTGTCACTTTCGGACGTTTTAATAAGGTTTTTGCGCTAATGCCTTCCTTTAAAGGCTCATAGCCCAATTCCTGCATATACGTATTTACAGTAGATTTCGGTGTAAAGCGAACAGTATCTAAATATTCCAGACAGTCAATGATCTGTTGTTCTTTTTCTTTAAAGTGTTCATAACGTGCATCTGAAATCAAGCCTATTGTATGACCATAAGGTGTTAAACGTAAATCTGCATTATCATGACGCAGCAACAAACGATATTCTGCTCTCGATGTTAATAGACGATAAGGTTCTTTTGTCCCTTTGGTAACCAAATCATCAATCATTACCCCAATATATGCCTCATCACGACGCAAGATAAAAGGTTCTTTGCCATCCAGTTTTAAGACTGCATTTATACCTGCTAGTAACCCTTGGGCAGCTGCTTCTTCATAGCCGCTGGTTCCATTGATTTGTCCTGCGGTATACAAATTAGCAATCCGCTTGTTTTCTAAGGTTGGTTTACACTGTAAAGGATCGATTGCATCATATTCAATCGCATACGCATATTTTTTAATGACACAATTTTCCAATCCTGGTAAGCTATGCAGCATAGCTTCCTGTACATCATGTGGCATAGAGGTTGAAAAACCTTGTACATAGGTAGTATCCAAAGATTCACTTTCTGGCTCAAGGAATATCTGATGTCGTTGTTTATCCGCAAAGCGCACCAATTTATCTTCAATGCTTGGACAATAACGAGGCCCTACTCCCTTTACCAAACCGGAATACATGGCAGAACGTTCTAGATTTTCATTAATGATACGATGGGTTTCAGGGGAGGTATAGGTTAAATAACATAATGCCTGTTCTTTAAAAGGTCTGATGTTTGTTGTTTCATGAGAGAAACAAAGAAAGGCATCCGTACCGGGCTGTACCTCTGTTTTGGAAAAATCAATAGAGCTTGTTAAAACACGCGCCGGTGTACCTGTCTTTAAACGGAAAGTACGAATACCTAAATCACGCAGGCTTTGAGATAAGTTATTCGTTGTTGGTTCTCCATCCGGTCCACTTGGTGTAGAGGTATGACCAACCAGTATATTACTTGACATGAATGTACCGGTTGTCATGATCAATGCCTTACATTCTTCCATATGTCCATCAGCCTGCAAAACGCCTTTTACGACACCATCTTCTGCAATGACTTTTTCAACGCACATTTCTCTTACTTCCAGATGTTCCTGCGCTAACAGTACTTTCTGCATATAGGCCTTATAAGCCAATTTATCCGATTGTACACGTAAGCACTGCACGCCTGGGCCTTTTGTGGTATTTAGCATCTTAAACTGCAACGCTGTTGCATCTGCCGCTTTGCCCATTTCACCGCCAAGCGCATCAATTTCTCTTACAACAATTCCTTTTGCAGGTCCTCCAACACTTGGATTGCATGGCATAGATGCAATCATATCTATGTGCATGGAGTATAAGATTGTTTCTTTCTGTAAACGAGCACAAGCTAATGCGGCCTCGACACCCGCATGACCTCCGCCGATAACGATAACATCTGCCATCCTGTTTCCTCCTAATTCTTTCGACAATATCCGCATTTAGGACAAATGCCACTTGCCCCGATCTTAGCCCCACATGAAGGACATAATACCTCTTTACTACGAATATCTTTATCTAGTTCATATATAAATTCTTTCTGAATACGTTTCCTACGCAAATTCATTTTTAATACCATACCTGCTAATAAAAGATTCAATAAGGACATCACCAGCAAGATACTTCTTGACACGATTTGATTTGTCAGAAAAGCTGCCAGCAAAATAATCAAGGTACTTATACATAAGAATCCAAAACTTATCCAGCGCTCTTTTCCATACAAATATGTTTTCTGATGGTACATAAACATTCCTTCCTTCATATATAAAGCAAATACATATTTACGTGGTATATTATAAAATATTTTCTATCCATTGAACAGCAATATTTCATGTTATTTCATATAATCTGTAAGTAACCCCTTACCCCTTTTCCTATTTGATACAAAGGAAAAGGTTGCGTGTTTTTCTTTTTCTAAATGCTCAAATAAAATACATACACCTGTTTTACCCGCTTTTTCTTTCGGTTGGAAATCATAGCACATTAATTATAAACCCTTCTTTTATCAAGGACAATTCGTAAGATATTTTAAGCTGTCTTCATCTAGAAAAGGAAAACGGATACGCTTAAGACGCATCCGTATGCAGATAAATAAATAACATGCGATTTTTTCCACTCATATCCTGTAAGACTTCAATCTTAGCTTCCGGAAAATATTCTTTTGCCAATGCTGTCAGTCTTTCTTTCTGATCATAGCCCATTTCAAATGCCATAAAAGCTTTTTCATTTAATACCTTTCGCGCATTCTCAAAGATGATGCGATAGAATTTTAAACCGTCTTCACCACCAAACAATGCGACATGTGGCTCATAATCTACAACACATGTTTCCATTTTTTCCTCATTGGGAATATATGGCGGATTGGAAATTAAGATATCCAGCTTAATATTACGATCGATCAAAGGCTGCAGCATATCCCCTACCATGAAGCACACGGTTGCCTCATTGGCAGCGGCATTTTCTTTGGCAACCATAACGGCTTTTTCACTGATATCCGTTGCCAACATATGCAATCTATCTTCTTCCTTTTTCAAGGAAATCGCGATTGCTCCACTACCAGTACCGATATCTGCGACCGTTACCTGTTTACCATCAAATACTTCATCATAAGCAGCTAATACATTTGCCACCAATTCTTCGGTTTCCGGTCTGGGAATCAATACGTCTTCATTGACTTTGAAACGATAGCCATAAAACCATTCAAAACCTAAAACATGCCCTAAAGGTTCTCCTTTAATCAGACGACATAAGCCCTGTTCAAATTGTTCGGCTATATCGGCAGGTACTTCCTGCTCATATTCCATATAAAGGTTATGGGCCTCCATATTGGTAAGTTCCAACAAATACAATAAGGCTGCCTGCTCCCCACGATCGGCCTCTTCCATGCGTCTGTTGGCATCTTTTAACAGCTCACGATACGTACTCATTCGTTATTACCTGCCAGTTTTGCTTGTTGATCAGCACTTGTTAAGGCATCTAATAAATCCTGCATCTTGCCTTCCATGATGCGATCCAACTGATTCACGGTATAACCAATACGATGATCGGTCACACGGTTTTGCGGATAGTTATACGTACGAATCTTCTCTGCACGATCTCCGGTACCAATCTTGCTTCTACGCTCCATGCCCTGCTCTTCTTCCAGCTTGCGCTGATGTTCCTCATACACACGAGAACGAATCGTCATTAAGGCAGTTGCGCGGTTTTCATGCTGTGAACGTCCATCCTGACATTTTACTGTAATACCGGTAGGTTTATGCACGATACGAACAGCGGAATCTGTCTTATTGATATGCTGTCCACCGGCACCACTGGAACGCATCGTTTCAATTTCCAAATCATTCATATCAATATCAAAATCTTCAGCCTCAATCTCTGGTGTAACTAAAACCGTTGCTGTAGAAGTATGGATACGTCCCTGGCTTTCTGTCTTTGGCACACGTTGTACACGATGACTGCCAGATTCAAATTTCAGCTTGCCATACACACCATCACCCTTCACCATGAAGGATACCAAAGAGAAACCGCCGGCCTCACTGTCATCCATTTCAACAATTTCAATCTTCCAGCCCTGACTTTCCGCATACTTGCTATACATACGATACAAATCACCCGCAAAGATATTGCCCTCATCGCCACCGGCAGCTCCACGGATTTCCACAATGGCATTGTGCGAATCATTGGGATCTTTAGGAATCAAAAGAATCTCCAGTTTTCCTAAATATTCTTCAATCTTCGGCTCTAATTCCTCAATTTCCATCTTCGCCATTTCTTTAATTTCTTTATCTTCTTCCTTTAACAGTTCCTTTGCCTCTTCTAAGGCTTCCATACTGTGTTTATAATCCTGATAGGTTTCAACGACCTGTGTTAAGTCTGCTTGCTCTCTTCCCAGCTTTGCCAATTCTCTGCTGTCAGAGACAATATCCGGCTGCATCATCAGTTCTGTAATCTCATGATACCGGTTGACCATACCTTCCAGTCGCTCGATCATAATGCTCATAAACAAACCTCCTTGTTTTGCGTCTTTTCTATTGTTGCCTTTATATGCGTAAATATCCTTATATACTATACCATTGAAAGTAAAAAATGAAAAGCAATTCTTATAGAGTAATATAAGGTTTTACTGTGTGGAAAAAGATAAGAAAAGTTAATGTTGATGAAGGTGGTACACCCTGTATTAAAGGATAAGAGAAACGAATTTTAATGAAGGGAATACATCATAGAAAAGGCTGACAGTAAACAGGTGCTTATAACATGATATGATGATAAGCAACGCTTAGAAAAGATGAGATGATCATGCAAATGATTCAATAGAAAAATGAAACCATCGTTCAAATAATCGCTGCTTATAAAAGCACGACACACCTGCATATCAAACAAAAAATCATCATGAAAGCGTTGACATCTAAAAAAAGGCTTGTTATAATGAAACCGCAAACAAGGATAGTTATTGTTGAAAGACAAGCTCGACCTGTATAAATTAACGTATATGCTTTCATGCATATGGTTTCTTATATGGGTCTTTTTTGTTAGGAGGATGGCATAGATGATATTTAAGAAGCGCTTAAACAACAATGTTGTGATTGCGATTGATGGGACAGATGAAAAAATTCTCACAGGAAAAGGATTAGGCTTTCAGATGCAGGCCGGCAATGAAGTGGATGAAACAAAGATTGAAAAAATATTTGCCTTAGCGGATAAGAAAGCGAATCAGAAATTGTTGGAGCTGTGTGAAACGATTCCGATGGAGCATGTGGAATTAGCTGAAGAAATTGTAAATTATGCAAAGATCCATGTGAATGAGGCAATGAATGAAAATGCCATTCTTGCTTTATGTGACCATATTTATATGGCAGTAGAACGTAAGAAACAGGGCGTCGATGTGAAGAATGTTCTCTTGTGGGATATTCAAAAGTTCTATCGGGATGAATATGAAGTCGGTCGCTATGCAGTAAAAGCGGTGCAAGAACGCTTTCATGTTGCATTGAGCGAAGATGAAGCAGGCTTTATTGCCCTGCATATCGTAAATGCGCAGTTGAATCTGCAAACGAAGACGGTAAAAGAGATCACGGTACTCATGCAGGAAATCGAACGTATCGTTCGCATTGATTTTGCGATTGATATCAATACGGATTCTATCTATTATGATCGCTTTATTTCCCATTTGAAATTCTTTGCCGAACGTGTCTTTTCCCACAAAACCTTTACCGGGCAAGAAGTCGATGGCTTATTGGATGTCATCATTCAAAAATATCCGAAGGCTTATGCCTGTGTGAATAAAATCAGTGCCTTTCTAACAAAAAAATATGCTTATACCTTAAGTGAGGAAGAAATCTTATATTTAAGCATTCATATCTCACGTATTGTTCAGGTATCTACTCAGAAAAGCTGAATTTGATATAAGTCGTTACAAGCGACAGCTAAGCAGCATTTAAGAAGGATAGTTACATTGAGTTGGCTTGACCTTCGTTTCGTGTATTTCATTAAAATGAAGAAATGGAGGACTTTAAAATGGCTACTTACGAAACACTTGCACAAGAAATTGTGAAAAACATCGGAGGCAGTGACAATGTCATCAGCCTCACACACTGTATCACTCGTTTACGCTTCAAACTAAAAGATGAGTCTATCGCAAAGGATGAAGTCTTAAAGAATTTGGATGGTGTTGTGACCGTCATGAAAAGCGGTGGACAATATCAGGTTGTCATTGGCAATGCAGTTGCGGATGTTTATGCGCAGGTCCTGCCTTTATTGCATCTTGGTGATATGGACAATATGGCAACACAAAGCGATGGCAAAAAGGAAAAATTATTAGATCGTTTTGTGGATATCATCTCCGGTATCTTCCAGCCAATCCTTGGTATCATGGCTGCCTGTGGTATGATCAAAGGCTTAAATATCCTTTTTGTATCTTTGCATTTGTATAGCGATACTTGCGGTGGCTATATGATCATTAATGCAATTGGGGATGCGATGTTTACCTTCCTGCCGCTATATCTTGGTTACACTGCATCAAAGAAATTTGGCTTAAAGCCAATGATTGGTTTAACAATCGGTGCGATCATGTGTTATCCGGCTATTCAAAGCAGTGCCGTATCAACCTTGGGAGAGCCTATGTATACCCTGTTTGAGGGAACGATGTTTGCTTCTCCTGTCTATATTGATTTCTTTGGCATTCCTTTGATTTCCATGGATTATACTTCTACCGTTATTCCAGTCATCTTTATCGTTTACTTTGCTAGTAAATGTGAAAAACTATTTAACAAATGGATTCCAGATCTGGTTAAATTCTTCTTTGTGCCAATGTTGACATTGCTTGTTGCTTTACCAATTGGTTTCTTATTAATCGGACCTGTTGCTACCTTTGGTTCTAAGATCATAGCCGAAACGGTCATTGCGATTCGTGATTTCTCTCCAATGTTGGCAGGTGCTGTGGTTGGCTTAACTTGGCAGATTCTTGTCATCTTCGGTTTACATTGGGGCTTTATTCCAGTATATATCAATAATATTATGACCAATGGCTTTGATGCGGTCATGATGCCCTTCTTCGCTTGTACCTTTGCGACTTCTGCCGTTGTTTTAGCTATCTTCTTAAAAACAAAAGATAAAAAGTTAAAAGAAATGTGCATTCCTAACTTTATTTCCGGCATCTTCGGTGTTACTGAGCCTGCTATTTATGGTATTTTATTACCTTTGAAAAAACCATTTATCATCAGCTGTATTGCCGGAGGTATCGGCGGCGGTTTCTATGGCTTCTGTAACTTCCGTAAGTTCTCTATGGGTGGCATGGGCATCTTTGAATTGCCTGCTATGATAGAGCCTGATGGTAGTATGGGCAATCTTACGGTTGCGATTGCCGGTATCCTGTTAACGATGGTCATCGCCTTTATAATCACAATGATTAGCTTTAAAGATAAAGCTGAAAAAACAAATACTTCTGCGATAGAAACACAAACAGCAACGGAAATGGAAAAACCTTTAGTAAAGAAAACCATGCTGACAGCACCTGTTGATGGTAAGATCATTGCGTTATGTGATGTACAGGATGATGCTTTTGCCAGTGAAATTCTTGGAAAAGGCTGTGCTATTTTACCGACAGATGGATGTTTTCATGCACCAATCAGCGGAACGATTTCTACTTTATTCCCTTCACGTCATGCGATCGGCATTACATCGGATGATGGAATAGAAGTACTAATTCATATTGGATTGGATACCGTACAGCTCAATGGGGAAGGTTTTACAGCACTTGTGAAACAAGGTGATCATGTAGAACAAGGTCAACCATTAGTAAATGTGGATCTAGCATTTGTAAAAGAGAAAGGTTTCTGTCTGGAAACACCAGTTGTCATTACCAACTCTGCTCAGTATTTAGATGTACTGGATGTTGCGAAAGACACGATACATGCAGGAGAAGACTTCCTGCATATCGTAAAATAGAGGTATGTGTATGAGCTTTCCTAAACAGTTCTTATGGGGTGGGGCAACCGCCGCAAATCAATTTGAAGGTGGATATCAGGAAGGTGGCAGAGGCTTAGCAAATGTTGATATCTGTCCTTCAGGAAGTGATCGTTCCGCTATTATTTGTGGTCATCTTAAAACCTTTACCTGTGATGAACACCATCACTATCCATCACATGACAGTGTTGATTTCTATCATCATTATCAAGAAGATATCGCCCTCATGGCAGAAATGGGGTTCAAGGTATATCGCATGAGCATTGCCTGGACACGTATCTTTCCCAATGGGGATGAAGAAGAACCAAATGAAGAAGGTTTGCAGTTTTATGATGCCATCTTTCGTGAATGCCAAAAGTATCATATAGAACCACTTGTGACAATCGTACATTTTGATTGTCCTATGCATCTCATCCAAACCTATGGTGGATGGAAAAACCGTAAGATGATTGATTTTTATCTTCGTTTATGCAAAGTTTTATTCAAACGTTATAAAGGTATCGTAAAATATTGGCTGCCTTTTAATGAAATCAATATGATCTTACACGCTCCATTCTTAGGTGCCGGTTTATATTTTGAGGATGGAGATGATGAAGAGCGTATCAAATATCAGGCTGCGCATCATGAATTGATAGCCAGCGCTCTAGCCACAAAATTAGCACATGAAATAGATCCAGAAAATCAGATTGGCTGCATGTTTGCGGCAGGTTCTGTCTATCCTTATAGCTGTCATCCACAAGATGTCTTTGAGGCTTTGAAGAAAGATCGAGAAAGTTACTTTTTCATTGATATCCAAGCACGTGGAGCTTATCCATCCTATGCGATAAAGGAATTAACTAGAAAACATTGCATGCCCCATATGGAAGATGATGACTATGCGATTTTAAAGAAGTATCCGGTTGATTTTATTTCCTTTTCCTATTATAACAGTCGCTGTGTCAGTGGACAGAAAGAACCAGAAAAACTAACAGAAGGCAATCTGTTTGCTTCCGCAAAGAATCCCTATCTGACCTATAGCGATTGGGGTTGGCCGATTGATCCATTAGGCTTAAGAATCACTTTAAATCACGTCTATGATCGCTATCAAAAACCAATGTTCATTGTAGAAAATGGCTTAGGCGCGATTGATACGGTAAAGGCTGATGGAACGATTGAAGATGATGCACGTATTTCTTATTTGCGTGAGCATATCCTTGCTATGAAAGCTGCAATAGAAGAAGATGGTGTTGAACTGATGGGGTATACCGCTTGGGGACCGATTGATTTAGTTAGTGCCTCCAGCGGTGAGATGAAAAAACGGTATGGTTTTGTATATGTTGATAAACAGGATGATGGCAGTGGCTCCATGCAGCGCATCCGTAAAAAATCTTTTTACTGGTATAAATCAGTCATTGAAAGTAATGGAGAATGTTTAATAAAATAAATAAAGCTATTACTAAAAAACACAGTTGATTTCATCTTGACAAATTAATAAAACCTATCTTTAGAAGTTAAAAGTAAAAAAATGGTGTAAACTCGAAATTATAGCTAACGAGTATGCATCATTTTTATTTGTTTATTGGTAAGATAATAATTTGTGATTGGTTGTTTTAATAGAGCTGAAAGCTTGGTGATGAAATCAGAAGAACGTGTCATGTTGATGTATCTTGAATCGTTGATCTGTACAACTTTAAACTCCTTGATAAAACTACATATATCACTTGTTGAGTATTCGTTATTTAGTATCTTGAATTGAAACAGTCGTATTAGTAGTACCGTAGTATAACATATAAGAAAATGTCCTTTTATACTATTCTCTTTTTGAAGATAGACAGGTCTTGCGTCTAATTCACTTTTCATAACTCTGAAAGATTCCTCAATCCTCCATAAATTATGATATGCTTCATATATCTGTTGATCTTCCATTTTGTATTCGGAAGTGATTAGAAGATTAAAGCCTGCTAGTTTTCTATCCATATCTATCTTTTCTTCATTTAGTACTGTATGGGCTTTTTTACCATCTCTATCCACAAAATTTACATATCTCGCACTTTCCCCATACTCTTCTTTCTTTGCTTCTGATGCTCGTAATCTTTGCGCTCTTTCAATCATTTTGTCGATTTCCATTAACTTTTTTCGTTGTAGCTTTGGGGAAAATGTACAAACACGTTTTTCTTTTACTGTCTTTGAATGTTTGATTCCATTTTCGTCTTTATATTCATATGTGTAGTTATCGATACATGATTTGTATCGATATATTATATTTCCTTTGCTGTCTAAAACATCATGAAAATCATTTTCAAGGAGTACCCATGTCTTTTCTTTATCAACTAGCTGTTTGACCGATTTTGAGAATATATAACCATCGCATTTATCTGTTGCTTCGATGATATTGCGAGCACAGTTCAACCCCTTATCTGCGATTTGTATAGTCCTTCCGTTGATGTTGTTTTGTGATTTCAAGTCATTGATGATATTGCGGATAATAGGCTTCTCTGACTCATTACCGGGATACATCCTCATACCGATGGGGATCATATTGGCATCAAGTAATAGACCTAGCCCAACAATGGGATCATGACGCATTTCTTTAGATGGGCCACGTCTTTGAAAATCATTTTCTTTATCGATTTCAAAGTAGAAGTTCGTACAATCGAAGAAAGTATGTTTTGTATCAATACCAAAATTATCAGCTGTAGCTACCGTAAGTATTTCAGTGAACTTCTGATATTCACTCCCCAGAAATTCAACGGCATCTAATAATTGATCATAGCTGAAGTCAACTTCATTCAAAAGGGAAGGAAGTACATCATGAAACGTTTTGTGTTTAGACAAAGGTGCTACAGCACGTGCAAATACAAGAGATGAGAATATATCATAGACATTAAACTGAAAGTAGCGAGTAGACTGCATATAGTTAAAATGATCTTTTACATCTAATGTGTTAAGAATGTTGGCAAGAGGAAAATAGCCGAGATACTTTTCAGGAGAGACTTCACCAATAAGTCTTTGATTTATCTTTGCATTCGCATTTTTGAGTTTTCTTTCTTCATTCATTCTAGCCACTTCAGCTTTGTAGTAGGCAATAGGATCATCAATCCCAGAATCAATAAGAGACTGAAGATTACCAAGTTTTCTAATACTGCGATGCTTGGTTCCCTTAACATCAGGAGAATAAAAGCTTTCGTAAATAGATAAATAGGTACGATTTTGTTGTTTAGCAACCTTAAGGAAATAAGCCATAAGAACACCTCCGACATGAATACACCACGGCACCATCATTATAACACAATTAAATAAAATATGAAAGTATTTTCGCACATAAAAATCCGCATAAATACGGGCTCTGATTAACATTTGTTTTTTTTGCTCCTAAAGAAACATGGTGCTAACTTCTAAAGACGGGAAGTAATTCCTCCACAACTTCTTTCTTTATCGGCTTATCTTGATATTTACGAATACTTTTTCTTTGTTCCAACACTTTCTGCATTTCCATCATTATCACCTCTTACCTTAAGTATATACTTATTTTGCGATATGTAAATTGTATCTTTACATCTATATGGATATAAAAAGTAAACAAAAGTATCATAATAACCCAATGTAGTTAACCTTTTGTAGTATATCTAAGTAAAATAAATAGTATAAAGGGGCGATATTTATGACAATAGGAGAAGCAAGCTGTAAACGTATCTTGCAATTATGCAAAACAAACGAAATCACCTTAAATGGTCTTAGCACAACATGTGGTATCACACAATCAACATTAAATAATATTAAGTTTGGAAAAAGTAAAAATCCAACGATATCTACAATTAAAAAAATATGTGATGGCTTATCCATCACGATAATAGAATTTTTTGATGATCCACTTTTTGAAAACTTAGAACCTGAAATCGGTTCATAAACAGACGGCACAAGCTGTCTGTTTTTTTATGATAGCATCCTTTTCGTTGCTGAAGTATTACATAGATGGATAAAGAACATAACGCTTTTTTCATACTGTAGATTTTTGAGAAATCGTAGTTTATAAGCTATGCAAATGCTTTGCATAGTTAGATCATATAAAGATAGTAATGAAGCAAAGCTGTTAAAAAAAGAAGATTGCATATGAGCAACGAAAGTGCTGAATATCCAATCTTCTTTTGTCATTCTTATGTTCCTATCTTAGTGTTTAAAGTGACGCACTCCGGTATACACCATCGTAATGTCATGCTCATTACACACATCAATGGACAGCTGATCCTTGATAGAACCACCTGGTTGAATAATGGCTGTTACCCCTGCTTTCACTGCTTCTTCTACTGTATCCGGCATAGGGAAGAAAGCATCACTGCTCATAACAGAACCTTTGGCTTTTTCACCTGCCTGCTCAATGGCAATCTTTGCCGCACCGACACGATTCATCTGACCGGCACCAACCCCAATTGTCATGTTATCCTTGACCAATACGATGGCATTGGATTTCACATGTTTTACAACCTTCCATGCGAATAACAATTGTTTCATTTCTTCTTCCGTAGGCTTGCGGTTTGTTACACAACGCAGTTCTTCTTCTTTCAGCTTATGATCATCAATATCCTGTACCAATAAGCCATCGTTAACATTCGTATATTTATATTTTGTAGTTACTTCTAATGTCGTATCCAATTCCATCAGACGGATATTCTTTTTCTTTGATAAGATTTCAAATGCGGCCGGTTCAAAGTAAGGCGCAATGATGATTTCCAAGAAAATATTTGCCATTTTTTCCGCAACTGCTGCATTGACCGGCTCATTCATAGCCACGATACCACCGAAGATGGAAATCGGATCTGCTTCATATGCTTTATCCCATGCTTCTTCCAAGGTCGCACCAATACCTACACCACATGGATTCATATGTTTTAATCCAACAACGGCACACTGTCCTTCAAAGTCCTTTAAGATTTCAATTGCTGCATTGCCATCCTGAATGTTGTTGTAAGATAATTCCTTACCATGTAACTGTTTGGCATTTGCTAAAGAGTAAGATGGCTTCATACCTTTATAGAAGGCAGCACTTTGATGAGGGTTTTCTCCATAGCGAAGATCTTGAACCTTATCAAAGGTAATCGTTAATTTTTCAGGATATTTTTCACCCGTTTTATTTGTCAGATAGTCCGCAATCATCGCATCATAGGCTGCTGTATGACGGAAGACTTTAGCAGCCAAGAATTCTCTTGTCACCGGACAGGTTTCCCCCATTTCGCGCAGTTCCTTCAGCACTGCATCATAATCATTTGGATCCACAATGACCGGAATATAGCGATAGTTCTTAGATGCACTACGCAGCATGCTAGGTCCGCCGATATCAATATTCTCGATGATTTCTTCATGCGTTACACCTGGTTTTTGTACGGTTTGTTTGAAGGGATACAAGTTTACACAAACCAAATCAATATAATCAATACCTAATTCCTGCAGCTGACGAACATGCTCAGGATTATCACGTACACACAATAACGCTCCATGTACCTTTGGATGTAATGTTTTTACACGACCATCCATGATTTCTGGAAAACCGGTAACCTCAGAGATACCAATGGTATCTAAACCGGCATTATCCAAAGCCTTCTTTGTACCACCGGTAGATATAATTTCATAACCTAATTCTTTTAATCCGGATACGAATTCAATCAGATTTGTTTTGTCAGATACACTTACTAATGCTCGTTTCATAGTAACACCGCTCTTTCTTTATTTATGTTCTTCCATACGTTCACAAACTGTCTTTACTACACGTGGAAACATATCATATTCCTTCGCATGCACATGCTCTTCTAAGGTTTCCAGATCCCATGCAGGATCAATCATGATCTTTTCCTGATGAATGATTTCCCCTGTATCGACACCTTCATCTACATAATGCACGGTAACCCCTGTATAAGATACCTTTGCTTCAAAAGCATCTTGAATGCTGTGCGCACCGGGGAATGCAGGTAAATATGCCGGATGCAGATTGATGATGCGATTTGGATAGTTGCTTAACAGCACCTTGCCAATAAAACGCATATATCCTGCTAGAACAATCAATTCAACCTCATAGCTCTCTAAGGTTTTCATGATTTCTGTTTCATAGCCTTCTTTACCGCCATAGCCTTTAGGATTCACATAGACACATGGAATACCTAAACGCGCTGCACGCTCTTTGGCATATGCTTGTTCCTTATCAATAATCAATACCTTACAAACGGCATTATCAATATGTCCATTGTTTATTTCGTTGACAAGATTCTCAAAGTTAGATCCATTGCCACTCGCAAATATCGCAATGTTTACCATGTTAAATCCACACTTCCACTATCGGTTACTTCACCGATGACATAAGATTCTTCGCCGATTTCATGTAATAGGCTTTGTACCTTTTCCACATCCGCTTTATCTACAGCCATCATAAAGCCAATACCCATATTGAAGACATTGCACATTTCCTTCATAGGAATATCCCCTGTTTTCGCGATGAAATCAAAGATTGGTTTATGTGGATATGTCGTTAAATCGATAGAAACACCCTGTCCTTCTTTTAACATTCTTGGTACGTTTTCATAGAAACCGCCACCGGTAATATGACTCATGCCTTTGATATCCACCTTACCTAGCAAGTGTTTAATAGCTTTGACATAAATCTTGGTAGGGGTTAATAAAACATCACCTAGTTTTTCATTACCTAATTCTTCATAACGCTTATGTAAATCTAATTTCGCATCCTTTAATAAAACCTTGCGAATCAAAGAGAACCCATTTGAATGTACACCAGAGCTTGGTAAGCCAATCAACACATTGCCTTTTTCAATCTTCTGTCCATCTAATAGATTACATTTATCTACAGCACCCACACAGAAACCGGCAATATCGTAATGCTGTACATCATACATATCCGGCATTTCTGCTGTTTCGCCGCCAATTAAAGCACATTCTGCCTGCACACAGCCATCCGCAACACCTTTTACCAATTGTTCGATCTTCGTTGGCTCATTCTTGCCCACTGCCAAATAATCTAAGAAGAAGATTGGCGCAGCTCCTTGTACCAAAACATCATTTACACACATTGCGACTGCATCAATACCAACGGTATCATGCTTATCCATCGCAAAAGCAATCATCAGTTTGGTACCAACACCATCCGTACCGGAAACCAAAACTGGCTCTTTCATGTTTAACATAGATAAATCAAACATACCGCCAAAGGCGCCGATAGAATCAATCGCACCCTTTACCTTTGTACGTGCCACATGACTTTTAATCAATCTTACGGATTCATAGCCAGCTTCCAGATTGACACCGGCTTCTCTATACTTATCACTCATATTCTCTTTACCTTTCTGTATATCCTATACATGATAGCGATGCCTGAGGATGTGTACACAGGCATTGCTATCTTTTTCATTCCTTCTTATTTATTTTTAAAGTAGTTCACACCGTTTTCAAAGATGTTCTGTAGTTTATTACCATCAATATTCTTAAACAGTCCATCTTCATAACGTTCACTATGTCCCATCTTACCTAAGATACGACCATCCTTAGAGGTAATACCCTCAATGGCATAGTAAGAACCGTTGATATTATACGTACCATCCATGGTTGGATTACCCTCAAGATCAACATATTGGGTCGCAACCTGTCCGTTTTCAAACAGTTCTTTGGCAACTTCTTCACTTACCACAAACTTACCTTCTCCATGTGACATGGCAATGCTATGGCAGTCATTTGGTGTGAAGCTAGACAACCAAGGAGATTTATTGCTGGTAACTTTCGTTGTCGCAATATGTGAAACATGGCGGTTGATGTTGTTACGGAACAAGGTAGGAGAAGCTTCATTCAGCTCTTCAATATTGCCATATGGCAATAAGCCACTCTTGATCAATGCCTGGAATCCATTACAGATACCAAGAATCAGACCATCGTTATCTAACAATGTCTGGACTGCTTCATTTACCAATGGATTACTTAAGACATTCGCAATAAACTTACCACTACCATCTGGTTCATCACCGCTGGAGAAACCGCCAACCAGCATTAAGATCTGGGCATGGGCAATTTTTTCACTTAATTCCTTCAAACTGCGTTCAATGCTCGTAACATTCAGATTGTTGAAGACATAGATTTCAACTTCGGCACCGGCACGTTCAAACTGCTGTTTTGTGTCATATTCACAGTTTTGACCAGGGAAGACCGGAATGATAACTTTCGGTTTGTCATACGTCTTGCTTGCTTTCTTATGTTCCGTGCTAGTATAGGTAGGTGTATCCACACGTTTTCCATCATGATCAACACTCATTGGATAAATCTTATCATAACGCTTGCACCAAACAGCGATAGCATCATCAATGTTGATACGTTCCTCATTGATACGAATACTGTTTGTATCGGTTGTTGTACCTAACAGGATGAAGGCATCATCTTCGATTACCTTATCACTTTCAACGATGATAGAACCAATGCTGATATCAAAAACAGGTTCATTCGTCACAACATCGATACCAATCTTATTACCAAAGCTCATCTTGCATAAGGTTTCGGCAATACCACCGAATTTCACAGTAGCAGCAGCTACGATATCCTTATTTAAGATATGCTCGCGCACAAGGGCAAAGTTTTTCTTTAACTGTTCATAATCCGGAGTCTTGTTTGCTTTTGGTGTGTGTTTTACCAGATACAGGTTATGACCTGCTGCTTTGCATTCACTGGAAATGATATTGTCTGTCTTTTCGGTTGTGACGGCAAAGGTAATCAAGGTAGGTGGCACACTGATATCATTAAAGGTTCCGGACATGGAATCCTTACCACCGATTGCCGGTGTTTCAAAAGCCATTTCTGCCTCAATCAAACCAAGCAGTGCCTGCATAGGTTTGCCCCATTTTTCAGGGTCTGTATGTAAACGTTCAAAGTATTCTTGATTGGTTAAACGACAAGTAGCATAATCACCACCTAACGCGGTCACTCTTGCCAAGGCTTCTACGACAGAATAGCTAGCTCCTAAATAAGGAGAGTATAAAGATACCTCAGGATGATATCCATGTGTCATGATGCTTGCCGTATTTGTGAAACCAAAGACAGGCAATTTCTGTACGCTGCCTTCTGTTTCGCTTAATTGATACTTACCGCCAAATGGCATTAAAACAGTAGATTTACCGATGGAAGCATCAAACATTTCAGCCAAACCAATCTGAGAAGCAACATTTGGCTGCTGTAAGTCTTCTTCAATGCTTTTCACACTACTGTGGAATGGATCTTTTGTTGTTAAACCTTCCTTCACAAGAACATCCTGTAAGCCACGAACACCATTGGTATCCAAGAAAGCACGTGACATATTCACGATTTCCTTACCCTGGAACTGCATTACCAAGCGTGGTTCTTCGGTTACCACGGCGACGATGCAGGCATCCAGATTTTCTTCATAGGCATATTGCTTAAACTCATCAAAGTCTTTTTCTTCAATTAATACAGCCATGCGTTCCTGTGATTCAGAAATTGCCAATTCAGTACCGGATAAACCGCTGTATTTTACCGGCACTTTATCTAAATCAATCTGTAAACCATCGGCTAATTCACCAACGGCAACACTGACACCACCGGCCCCAAAGTCATTGGCTTTTTTAATCAAACGTGTAGCCTTTGGATTACGGAACAAGCGCTGCAGCTTACGTTCAATCGGTGCATTACCTTTTTGAACCTCACTGGAACATTTCGTTAAAGAGGTGTCATTGTGTTCCTTACTGGAACCGGTAGCTCCACCGACACCATCACGTCCGGTAGCTCCACCAATCAAGACAACGATGTCACCGGCATTTGGTTTTTTACGCACAACATTTTCTTTCGGTGCTGCTCCAACGACTGCACCAACTTCCATACGTTTTGCGACATAGCCATCATTATAAATTTCTTTTACATATGTGGTTGCTAAACCAATCTGGTTTCCATAAGAAGAATATCCGGCAGCCGCTCCCTTAGAAATACGGGATTGTGGCAATTTATTTGGTAAAGCTTCCTTAATATCTTTTGTAATATCACCGGCACCGGTAATACGCATTGCCTGATAAACATAGCTTCTTCCTGACAATGGGTCACGGATGGCACCACCGATACAAGTGGATGCGCCACCAAATGGTTCAATTTCCGTTGGATGGTTATGCGTTTCGTTCTTAAACATCAACAGCCACTGCTGATCTTCACCATCTACATCCACCGTGATTTCAATGGAGCAGGCATTGATTTCATCACTGACTTCCATGTCTTCCAATTTACCATTCTTACGCAAATATTTACCGGCAATGGTTGCCATATCCATCAAGGTCATAACTTTCTTATTCCCATGTACCTCTTTACGTAAATGCAAATAAGTTTCATATGCCTTCTGGATGCTATCCTGTAAAGAACCGGCATCAAAGGTCACATTCTGTAAGATCGTTTCAAACGTCGTATGACGACAGTGATCAGACCAATAGGTATCCAATACCTTTAATTCCGTTAAAGTCAGATCACGCTGTTCTTCTTCTTTGAAATACTTCTGCACATGGGCAATATCTGCCAAGGTCATAGCTAAGCCATGTTCCTGACGAAGTGCTTCTAAGCCTGCTTCATCCAAGGCACAGAAACCTTCCAAAACCGGAACAGCTTCGATTTCTACATCTTCTTCATTGATTAACACGGAGAGATCCTTTTCTCTCATTTCCACAGGGTTGATAAGATAGTTCTTAATGGCGATAAGTTCTTCTTCACTTACACTGCCATCTAGAATAACGATCTTTCCACTTTTGATAACAACATCCTGCTTATTATTCAACAGCATCAAACACTGCTGTGCGCTATCAGCACGCTGATCATATTGTCCAGGCAGACATTCATAAGCAATATATGTCTTTCCTTCCAATGCGATTTCATCAAATACTTCATCTGTTACTTTTTCTGATAATACCTTATCCTTTAACAATTCCATATCATGGTCATCCCCATGAAAAACATCATAGACATTGTAAAGCTCAATACCATGTACATCAGATAAATTCAAGTTCTGTTTTAATTCATGAAATAAAGAATCGGCTTCTACACGAAAAGCTTCTTTCTTCTTCACATACACACGATAGTTCATCTTCTTCTCCTTATATTATTCTACTTCAATTACGGAATCTTTGATGACTTTTTCAGCCATCGCTTTCTTAAAGACTTCCATTTTTTCAGCCATTTCATCATCGCTCAAGGCAATCATCTGCGCTGCTAAGATAGCGGCATTTTTTGCACCGGCTTTACCGATTGCGACAGTTGCAACAGGAATTCCACCAGGCATCTGCACGGTACTCAGCAAAGAGTCCATACCACCTAATGCACTTGTCTGAATAGGAACACCAATCACTGGTAATGTCGTAGAACTAGCAATTACACCACCTAAGTGTGCAGCTCCACCGGCAGCAGCGATAATAACCTTAATACCGCGTTTCTTTGCGCCTTCTGCCAATGCGATAACTTCATTTGGCGTACGATGTGCTGATAAAGCATGTGCTTCAAAGGGGATATCGAATTCCTTCAGCTGATTGAAACAAGCTTCCATAGTAGGAAGATCACTGCGACTTCCCATTAAAATACTGACGATAGGTTTCTTTTCACTCATTTGCTTTTCCTCCTTAGAAATAAAAAATACATATCAAGCATCTCTTAATATGTACACTAAAAACCGTTGAATTGTGTAATTAATATAGTGCATCTTCTTAAGACCATAAGTAAGACCTCCTATAAAAATATAAAGACGTACCTGCCTGCCAAGCAAACAAGTACGTCCCGAACAAAAAGAAAGAGTAATTGTTTGCTTGTAGCCCGTGAATTTACGGCTCACGGCTAGAAACTCTCCATCCATATTATGGAGTATATACAAGCATATTGTCAATACATGATTATTTTACTAAACTTCCTATGGTATTACAATAGGTTTTCTTAATTTTTACATATATTTATACAGGTTTATTATCATTTTTACCTGTATTCAATATAGCATAGAAACGGTTGCTAAAAATAACAGATAAAAACAAAGCCTGTGTCCCCTTGCTACATAAGTAGTTTGATATCCTCGTTCATTAATTTCTGAAAATATCTTAATTTTTTAATACCCTCTTGTGTCTATGCTACTTTGTGTTACAATGTAGTTGAAAGAAGTACCTTGTGTAACAAAGTAGAGGTGATAGCATGTATGACAAAACACAGCTGATGCGTGGGAGTCTGGAAGGATGTATTCTCAAGATTATCGAAAAGCAAACAACGTATGGCTATGAGATTTTAATGGGCATGAAAGAAGCCGGCTGGATAGATGTCAGTGAAGGTACCTTGTATCCCATATTATTGCGCTTAGAAAAACAACATTATATCAAGGCTGAGAAAAAAGCATCACCGCTAGGTCCTAAACGTAAGTATTATCAGATTACAGAAGCAGGCAAAATGTATTTAGCTGAATTTTACGAAAATTGGCAAATTCTAGAACACACCATGCATGTATTATTCGATGATAAAAAAGATACGTAATAATATAATGCAGAATGTTTATGCAGGTGGTACAGGAGCATATTTGAAAGGAGTGAACACGATGAAAGATACAGGAAACTTAAACAAGGAATATCGTAAAGTTTATCATACAATGTGTGAGTATCTATATACAAAAAACATAAACAAACTCATTCGTAAAGATATCTTAGCAGACATTTTAGCAATCGCCGAAGAAGGACAACTACGTGGAGCTTCACCACATGAAACCTTTGGCGATTATGAAAGTTTCTGTGATGAGGTATCAAAAAATGCCATTGCGGAAACAAAGTTAGAAACAATTTCTTTATACCTAGGTGCCTTTCTTATGTTATTTAGTTTAAGCTTCTTAAAAGAATTACTTTTTTCCTTACAAACGACCCTACAACTTGGCTATCTGCTTTATGACAGAGCAGACTTCTGTATGTACTTCACAGATTTCTTAATGATAACTTTAGTTATGTATATCTATCAAAGATATGCTTTCCATCTACCTAAAATGCGTATTCTTATCATAATTATAGGCTTTATTGTTATTGATGGCGGTATGTATTTAATAGCTCCTTATCTCCTGCCAGCTAAGATGCATATTCCTTTATTATTTATTGGTTGTATTTGTTTCATTTGTGTAATCATGCTAAGTTTGTCTTACTGGCTGCGGCATAAGCATTATCAACAGTTTCTTAACTACAAGAGTACATCAGGAGGTGAGAATGATGTTTTACAAAAATAAATTAGATGAGCGTGGTCTTAATAGCGATTATCTAACAACCTTCCATTTAATGAAAGATTATTTAACTAGCAAGCATATTAATCGTTTGGTTTTGTATGACATTCTAGAAGATATTCTTGTGATGGCTTTGGATAATCAACAGCGCAATTTAAAGCCTAAAGAAGTTTTTGGAGATTACCAACAGTTCTGTGATGAGATTTCCCGCAATGCCGTAAAAGAAACAACGATAGAAAAAGTAGGTTTATATGGCGGACTGCTATGCATTTTTATCACACTTCTTTTCCTAATCGGAATCTTCAATAACCATGGTGAGATACGTTTTACTGCAGATGAACTTATACGCTATATTTTGACATTTATAGGTATCCCTATGACCATCTTTATAATCAACCGTTTATCCTTTCGTTTAGAATTTGGTCGTTACGCCATTATGATACCCCTCTATGCTTTACTAATTTGTATAATGCCTCCTATGTTATCGCCTTATTTGCCTCATTCTATTATAATTCCTATAGTTTTTATTGGCATATGTATTCTCTTAACACCTATTTTGTTATACCTGTACTTTCATACACAGCATAAGAATTACTTTTCCTATAAAGAAGCAGCATAAAAACGGAGGTGTCTTTATGAAAAATAAAGTAAAAGATCTGCACCACGATTATAAAAAAGTATATACAAAGATTACTCGTAATTTATCCTCTCGTCATATCAGCAATACCGTATTCCGTGATATTCTTGACGATGTGCTTGCCTTAGCCTTGGATAATCAACAACGTGACATTCCGGCTGAAGAAGCTTTTGGTGATCTTGAAGAATTCTGTAATCAAATCAGCGAAAATGCTGTAAAAGAAACCATGCTAGAACATATTTTGCGTTTATTATACATCTTTTCCGGTGCTATCTTCATCTTCTTTATCATGATCTTGCTTTTGTCTTTTATAGGTCTTGATGATACGACAGTTATTTCTTTCACACACTATACATTTACCTTTACTGTAAATGATTTTTGTACCGCTCTTGCCGTATCTGCTGCCATTTTATTAGCTAATTTTGCCCAAGGCCGCACTGTATTTCGTTTTAAAGAATATAGTTGGATCATCTATATAATTATTTATGCTGTGTGTTATATAGGTATCATGCTTTGGGCAAATACACACTATACCGGAACTATCACCATCTCTTTCTTAGCGCTATGTATTATCTTATGTGTTTTAGGTGCTATTTCAATTTTCTATCATATACTATGCCGCAAACAATTTAAGAAATATAAAGGCTTATGATATAGGCAGAAAGATTGCAATTCCGGCAAATTTCCCCTATGATATTGCTAAGTGAGGTGGCTATTATGAAAGTCTTATTTATTGAATATCCAAAGTGTTCTACATGTCAGAAAGCAAAGAAATATCTATTATCTCATGGTGTTGAGGTAGAAGCACGTCATATCGTGGAAGATACACCAAGTGCTGCAGAGCTAAGCACATGGTGGAAACAAAGCGGACTTCCTTTAAAGAAATTCTTTAATACCAGTGGTAATTTATACAAAGAACTACATATGAAAGAACGTCTTCCTTTGATGAGCGAGGAAGAACAATTGAAATTGCTGAGTGAGCATGGCATGTTAATCAAACGTCCGCTTCTTGTAACAGAGCAAGTTGTTCTTGTTGGCTTTAAAGAAGAGAATTACACAAACTTATGTTCACAGTCTTGATTTTATGATATATTTAAAGAAAGTATATTGAGGTGATTGCATGAAATTAGGGGAATCTTTAGAAGATTATTTAGAAACATTGCTGATATTGGAAGAAACCGGAAAAATTCGCTGTGTGGATGTCGCAAGTCGCATGCATGTATCCAAACCCAGTGTAAACAAAGCCATGAATGTGTTAAAAGAAAAAGGGTATGTCTTACAAGAAAGCTATGGAGATATTCATCTCACCGATGCCGGAATAGATTTGGCAAAAAGTATTTATTTGCGTCATGAAACCATCAGCGGTTTTTTACAAGATGTACTTGGTGTCAGTGCTGAAAATGCTGATGAGGATGCCTGTCACATTGAACATGTCATCAGTGAGGAGACCTTTCAAAAACTGATGGATTTTAAAAACAAATATGCGAAATAAGCTGAAGAAACATCAACATCATTGCTGACTTCCTTCAGTTTTTTTATGACTTTTTTATAATCAGCCGCATAACCCTTATATGAATACCTTGTACAGATTCTTTATCCATCATGATCTACATCTTTTTCATAACTCTACTAACAGTCGATTGATTATAAAAGCATGACACTGTAAGATATAGCCAGGAGGTGTATGTATGGATCAGATAAATAATGAAAAAGTCGGTTCGTATATAAGTGAATTAAGAAAAGCAAAAAAGCTTACACAAAAAGATTTAGCTGACAAGTTGTATGTATCAGATAAAACCGTAAGTAAATGGGAGCGTGGAGTAAGCATGCCCAGCATACCCTTGCTTATGCCCCTAGCAAATTTATTTGATATCACTGTTACTGAACTACTAAAAGGTGAGCATCAGAATATCGAATCCTTGAAGCCATGCGATATTCATGCATACGATCACGTCATCTATCACACGCTACAACGGCATCGAAAACATTGGATCATCGCATATTTCCTATGCATCATCATCTTTTTCTTTGAAATTATCATGTTTACTATGGCAGATATCTCGATATCAGACTTACAAAGCAGCATAACTACTAGTGTTATCATCTTATTATTAGGAGGATATTTTTGTTTTCTTACCCCAAAGGTATTACCTTCCTATTACGATTCAAATAAGATTCATTATGTTATGCATGGTATTTTCAGAATACATTGTACCGGTTTATCTTTCCATAATGGGAATTGGCCATATATCTGTACCACAATTAAGAGTTGGGCACTGCTATCTGCTGATGTATTCATTCTCATCCACGGTATATGTATAAAATTATATGGTTCAACAGTTACAAGCAACATACAGGGCGTTTTACTAACCTTTCTTTTTTGTAGCTTAATACTTGCTATATATTATATAGGTAAAAAGTATGAATGATATAAAGAGTAGAAATACCTTTAAACTTTCCATTGTCAATATAAAATAAAGATAAGAAAATAGTATTTATCTAATAAATAAAATCTTCTTATCTTTTTTGTTTTTCAAAGTTCCTATAACCGCAATGTATTATAAAATAACCTTTGATAATTTCTTTCTAATTGCTCAGCCAACTCAGCTTCACTCATACCCTTTATTTCACATAAGCGTTGAAAGGTTACTTCAACATACATCGGCTCATTTTGTTTGCCGCGATGTGGATGCGGTGTAAGATATGGGCTGTCTGTTTCAACAAACAATCTGTCTACAGAAAGTTTTTCAGCAACCTCTGGAGCTCCTCTTGAATTTTTAAATGTCAATGGTCCGCCATAGGAAATATAAAAGCCTAATTTCATTGCCTCAACAGCTGTCTCATAACTTCCGCTGTAACAGTGGAAAATTCCTTGTAAAGGTCTGTGTTCTTTCAAGATGTCAAGCGTGTCCTTTGTGGCTTCTCGCATATGTATAAGAATCGGAATGTGGTATTTTTTCGCCATTTCAAGCTGACGTATAAAGCCTTTTATCTGATCTTCTCTTTTTACGTCATCCCAATGATAATCCAAACCTATTTCACCAAGTGCACACAACTCATGATGCTGTAATAAGCTTTCCAATCGTACATAATCTTTTTCTTCAAATTTATATAGATCATTGGGATGAAAGCCTAACGCAATATCAAAGATTGCAGGATGTTGCTTTTTTAAACTTTTTGCACGTTCAAATTCTTTAAAATTCGTACAAACAATCAGCATTCTTCCTACATGATGCCTTTTTGCATTTTCAATCACATCATCAATGCGTTCAAATAGATCATCACATGTGATATGACAATGAGTATCTGTTAATGTATAGTCCATACTTTTCACCTTCTTTTTAAGAATCTGCTTCTGTAACCAGTCGATTAAAAACCATCCTATATTTACTTACCTAAACAGAAATTAGCAAATAATGTGTCTAATAAATCTTCTCGATGTACTTCTCCTAATATTTCTTTTAATGCCGTATAAGCTTCCTGTATATCGATTTCTACCACATCAAGTTCAAGTCCCATCGCAATCGCATCAACAGCTGACAGCATACTTTTTTTGGCTTTCATCATTTGTGATATTTGTCGTTCATTCGCTAATACGGGCTCTTCTATAACAATTTTATGACTGTCAAATAATCGATGTACTTCATGTATTAACGGTTCAATTTCATGATGTTGAGCAGAAATGCATATGCCTTCTATATGTTGATTAAGATCTTTTTTATTATATACAATAATTCTTGTCTTATTTTCAGTCATTTGCATCAGTTGCTGATCTTCTTCATCCAATGGACGACTGGCATCTAAAACTAAAATAATTAATTGTGCATCTTCGATAGCTTTCATACTTCTTTCGATACCGATTTTTTCAACAACATCTTCTGTTTCACGAATTCCCGCTGTATCTATCAAATTCAAAGTCAAACCACCCAAGTGAATATGACCTTCCACAATATCTCTGGTGGTTCCTGCTATTTCGGTAACAATTGCTTTATCTTCTTCCAGAAGGGCATTTAACAAGCTGCTTTTCCCAACATTTGGTTTTCCGATAATCGCTGTTTTGATACCTTCTTTCATCATTTGTCCACTTTCAGCACGTTCTAATAATTGATCAATTTGTGAAAGCCATTTTTGAATCTTAGGAAGTATCACTTCATTGCTCAACATCTCAACATCATCATATTCAGGGTAATCGATATTCACTTCTATATTCGCGATAATATCTAAAATATTTTTAATGAATGGCTCTAATAATTTTTTTACACTTCCGCGAATCCCATGCATTGCTAATTTCCGACTCTCATTAGAATCCGCAAGAATCATATCGTTAATAGCTTCTGCCTGTGTCAAATCAATTCGGCCATTTAAAAATGCTCTGCGCGTGAATTCTCCCGGCTCTGCTAAGCGTGCCCCCTGCATCAGACAAAGTTGCAGAATCTTTTTTGTCACATAACGGCCGCCATGGCAATTGATCTCTACGATATCCTCTCTTGTAAATGTTTTAGGAGCACGAAAAACCGATACTAACACCTCATCAATTTCCTCTTTTGTAATAGGGTCTAGGATAAAACCATAACTGATTGTATGACTTTTTTTTGATGTCAGATCGATCGAACATAAGGAATCAACAATTTGAATGGCCGCATCACCACTCATTCGTATGATCGAGATGGCGCCATCTACAGCTGCTGTTGAAATTGCCGCAATGGTATCTTGTAACATGTATAAACACCTGCCGTTTCTAACGTATATTGTATCATGTATATCACCATTTTTCCTATTCGTTTACCATCTTTTTCGCAGATAACGCATAAATTGTATGCTTTTGTAGATGCTTTGGGAAAAACAAGAAAATAACGCATAGCTGATATACACTACACTTTTCTTTCAAGCATCCTATTTTTGTAAAAGCGGCATTTCTGTTTTGTTACCATTTCTTAGTGCTTAATGAAACGTAAGAATTTTATGTAGTAAAAACGCTTGAAAACAGGTATAATAAATATGCTTATCATTACAAGAAAGGGCTGAAAACATGGCAAAAAAAAGCACGAATAAAAAGGCGTTCTATAAAAAGCCTGAATTTTATTTCATATTGATATATGCCGTACTTACTTTAGCATTTATCGTTCAAGCATTTACAATTAATCTGATTCCTATGAAATATTTTATGATACTTGCTGTATTGCTTCTGTTACTATTATTGGCAATGTATTATTTACAGATGGGTAAAAGAGTAAATCGATTTAACCGAGCTTTAGGAAAAGTTCTCATCGTTATTCTTTCCTTATTATTAGCTGTAGGTAATTGGTATATATTTAAAACAAGTGATGCTTTCTCAAAAATGACAGGTAGTGATACCGATGTATCTATCCTATCCGTTGTTGTTATGAAAGATAGCAAAATGAAAGAAATCAATGACTTAAAGGATAAGAAACTTGGCACAATCTCTATTGGTGATTCAGAAACCCAAAATAAGGCATTGACAGATATTGAAAAAGATTTAGGATCTAAGCCAGTTACCATTAGCTATTCTTCTTATAAGAAATATGGTGATGACTTATACAATGGAAATGTGGACGCAATCTTAGTTAACGAAGGTTCTCGCGGGATGTTTGAAGAAGAACACTCTGATTTTAACAAAAAGACACGTGTCATTAAAGAATACCGATATGAGACCAAATCAAAAGCATTGGCAAAAGGTGTTGACGTTACCGAAGATCCATTTAATGTGTATATTACCGGTATTGATACTTATGGTTCTATCGCTACTGTATCGCGTTCCGATGTTAATATGATCGTATCTATTAACCCTAAAACACATCAGATTTTAATGACCGGTGTACCTCGTGATTTCTATATTCCTCAGGTATGTCAAGATAATCAGCTTGATAAATTGACCCATACAGGTATCTTTGGTGTTGATTGTACTTTGAAATCAGTTGAGAACTTTATGGATATCAAATTAAATTATTATGCACGTGTAAATTTCTCAAGTTTAATTAATATTGTCGATGCATTAGGTGGTATCACAGTAAATTCTCCATTTGCCTTTACGACAAATAACGGATATCAAATCAATGTCGACGAGAATAATTTGAGTGGTGAAGCAGCCCTTGGCTTTGTTCGTGAACGTTATTCATTAGCTGACGGTGATCGTGAACGTAGCCGTAATCAAATGCGCGCTTTGACAGCTATTATCAACAAAGCCTTATCCCCTACGATTATCACAAACTATACAGGTATTATGAGTGCTGTAAGCGGCAGCTTCCAGACAAATATGTCACAAAGTGAAATGACAGCATTTGTAAAAGCACAGTTGAATGATATGAGTGGCTGGGATATCAAGCAAATTCAAGTGAGTGGCCGCGGCGCAACCAAGTGGACACCGGCTAATGGATTTAATGCCTATGTTATGGTACCAAATGAAGCCTGTGTAACGAATGCTATTAAGTTAATCAAAAAGATAGATAAAGGTGAAACCATTACACAAGCAGATATTGATCATCAAAATGAGCTTGTTTCAAAAGCCGGATAATACTATCTGTTATAGGGAAGTTTCGTCTTTATCGTTTCTTCGAAAAGACATCATGACGTATCCCAATTATTAGTAGCGATAGTTCTTATCTTTCAAATGAAGGAAGTAATCTTATCTTAAAGAATAAAGTAATCTCAATAGAAAAGAAGAAGTTTGTAAACCTGTTGGATATGATTTCATTCAGTATCCATAACCTGCAACCTTCTTCTTTTTTTCTTCCATCGTGTAATGAATTTGCCTTTAATTTGCAATATGATGATGAAAAACCGGCGTTGTATCATCGATGATCCGGAATTCAAAGCCTTGTTGTATATAACTGTTTAACAGCGTAGGCAAAGCCTCAACAGTAGCTTTATTGGCACCTCCATCATGCATAAGCATCATGACCGTATCCTGATTTCTTACTTCTTTTAGCCCTGTGTTTATCAAAGAATCCACGCTTGTATAACAATTTCCATCGCCATTCGAAGCATTCCAGTCATAATAGTGATACCCATGTTCCTCAACTTTTTTAGCTAATTTACTCATAATCTTAGAGGCATATTTCCGTGAGACTGTATTACTGACACCACCTGGAAAACGTAGAATTTTTGTCCTTTTACCTGTTTGTTTCTCAATGATATCGTTCATTTTTTCAACATCTTTAAAATAACCATCTACACTTGTATAAATTGTTTTATAGTCATGTGCATATGTATGAACTCCTATCGCATGGCCTCTTTTCACCTCTTCTTTAATCATATTTATATGATCTGGGCTTTCTGCTGTTACGAAAAAGGTTGCTTTCACATGGAAACGATCTAGAATATCTAATATTTCTTGCGTATTCTGACTTGGACCATCATCAAAGGTAAGATACATCACTTTTTTCTTCTCGCTGCTTACCTTAATCAATTCAGCAGATGGCAAGACGGATGCCATCATCGCAATTACTAGCAAAAAACCACAACAACACAAAAACACACGCTTTGCTAATTGCTTATCCATACAATCACCTCATGAGTTATTGTTCCCCGAGGTGTTAACTTTATTTGCGATGGCAGATTCTTTTCGTAAACTGCCTCGACTTACCGAATGTAACATCATGCATAATTTAAATACCCCAACAGATTCTACTCTGATGTACTTTCTTGTGAATTCAAAGAATTATGATGTTTCTTCCTTTCTGAAATTACATTTCTATAGTAAAATAAAAGACAAGGAGGGATAGTATGCAAATTGATTCATCTCTTATTCATGCCTTTTTACATGATTTACCTATGGAACAAACCAGCGGATATTCCTATGTATCTGGCTTTCAACAACCAGATAGCAAACGTAAAGATGTCGTTTCCGCATTATTAAGTGAACTGGAAACGATTGTCGAGGAATTCCCGGTATTTAATCAAGATATCTGGTTAAGCTTATTTTCCGATATGGATGAGCTTCTTGCTTCATTAACCATCATACCGGTTGTCGGAAGTACCTCAGCCCCAATGCGTACCGAAGTTTTCAAGCATAACGTTATCATTTTAGATCTGATTCATATTGCTGATTATACAAGAATCCTCTCTCAAATGACTTATATCATGCAAAATTATATCACTTTGGAAATAACCAAGCTTTGTATACGTCATCGTTACCCTTTGTCAACTCACCATTATCTTGACATGCTAGATGATATGACATTTACTCATGGGCTGGCTAATTGGTTAGCCTGGAATCGCAATTGTAAAGAGTATAAATTTCAAGATGTCCGCTATGAGCCTCACAAAGAAAAAGCATTTGGCATGTTGGCACAAGCTATTACAATTGAAAATAAAGCTTTGCAGCATACCGTATTGCATAAAGCATTACATAGTGACTTTTGGAATCAATTCACGGCAGTAGCCGGTATGTTTTATTTTGATGATGTTTATCATGATATAGGAAAAGATGGTATCTTATTGCTTTATCGACATGGGCCTAAACATTTTATTCACACCATTTTTCATACAAACGATAAATAGAACATACGTTTCTTAAAAAGCTAAGTACCATGAGTTATCAAGAAAAGTTTAATGAATTATAATGAAGTTTGTTGAATTATAAAGAAAATTTCGATGATTTACAAATAAGTTTAATGAATTATAAAGAAGTATGTTAAATTATGAAATAAAGTTTAATAAGTTATAAGAATAGAAAAGCAATAAAATATCCTTTATAAAGACTTATATAAGAAAAGAGTCGTGACACTACACGGTATCTCTCACATTTGCCACTTCATTTGTGAGAATACATTCGTATATGCCTTGACTCTTTTTTAATAAATATTTTATGATATTTAATAATTGTTAGGAGATGCCTCTTCAGGAGAGCCATGTTGCTGTTCTGCCTTGATTTCAAAATGAATCATCAATGACAACAGTGCTCTTAGAAGAATGATCGCACCTAAAATGAGGATTTCATTTAGACTGCGGACAAGAACCGTCTTTAAAATTTCGGCTCCCATCTTAAATTCCAGTCCCAATGCCAGAGCATTTGCTAATTCGATACGTATCGGGTATCGTTTCTTTGTCAGAAAAGCCTTACTATAATGATAGAAAGCCTTAACCGAACCGAAGGTGATTACTGCAATCCCAATCAGTTCCAGTAAAGAAATAATTTCTGGCAGGAATTGTGCAACGATATGTTCCAGCATATAAATTCCTTTCTATGTATTTTTTTATTCAGCGTAACGGGAAACAATTGGACTTACCGGGCGGTTTTCTTCAATTGCCTTAATGACATCACCAAGTACCGGTCCAACAGATAATACTTTCATTTCTGGATACTGAGCAGCTTTTTCATCTTGTGCAATTGTATTTGTACAGATGAAACCTGCTAAATTACTTGCTTTTAAACGATCAATTGCTGGTCCGCTTAATACCCCATGTACACAAGATGCGTATACAGCGGTAGCACCCTTTTCATACAACATGTTAATACCTGCTGTTAATGTTCCGGCAGTATCTACAATGTCATCTACCATGATGGCAACCTTACCATTTACATCACCAATGATATTCATCGCTTCTGCCACATTTGGTTTTGGACGACGTTTATCGATAATAGCCAATGGTGCATGCAGAATCTCCGCTAACTTACGCGCACGCGTAGTTCCTCCATGGTCCGGAGATACAACAACTACATCCTGCAGATTTAATTCCTTGAAATATTTACCGATGATTGGTATTGCTGAAATATCATCCGCCGGAATATCGAAGAATCCCTGAATCTGTGTAGCATGAAGTTCCATTGTGATTACACGGTTAGCTCCTGCTCTTTCAAGTAAATCAGCAACTAATTTTGAGGTGATTGGCTGTCTTGGTTTTGCCTTACGATCCTGACGTGCATAGCCAAAGTATGGCATTACGACAGAAATATGTCCGGCGCTGGCACGTTTGCAGGCATCAATAGCAATCAACACCTCCATGATGTTACTGGAAACCGGTGCGCAGGTAGACTGTACGATAAAGACATTCTTACCACGTACAGATTCCCCAAGTTCAACCATGATTTCTCCATCGGAGAAGTGTTTTACATCACACTGTCCCAGAGGAATACCCAGTTGACTGACGATTTCATTTGCCAGACCCACACTGGATGTTAACGCAAATACTACTGTTTTGTTTTCCATTGTTCCCTATTCCTTTCCTATTTGTTCTTATACTTTGATCCATAACCTTTCTTTATGGACTGACGAGAGCGGGCAATTCCCATATCACCATCATCTACTGAATCAGTAATTGTAGAACCTGCCGCAAGCAAAGCGTTTTCGCCAATGGTCACAGGCGCAATCAGATTACAATTGCTGCCAATAAATGCACCATCTTTAATCGTCGTGCGATATTTGTTCTTACCATCGTAATTGACGGTCACAACACCACAGCCAAAGTTGACACGCTCGCCAACATCACTGTCTCCCACATACGTTAAGTGCGCACATTTACTTCCATTGCCAAAGTGTGAGTTTTTAAATTCCACAAAATTTCCAATACGACAATTCTCACCAATTTCCGTATTGTTTCTTAAATGTGACATAGGACCGATTGTTGTCTTAGCCCCTACCTTACTTTCAACAATTTTGCTGCTATCAATGGTCACACCATCTTCAATAAGCGCATTGCGCAAGAAAGAATTCGGTAAAATTGTCACATGGGAACCTATCTTAGTGTTTCCCTGTAGATGCACATTGGGATAAATCGTTGTATCCTCTCCGATTTCCACATCAGCATCAATATAGGTGTTGTCTGGATCCAGAATGGTCACACCATTTAACATGTGTTTATGATTAATGTGCTTTTTCATCCAGCTATTGGCTTTTGCTAAATCAACACGATCATTCACACCCATGGTTTCCTCTGCATCATCTACGATCATCGCATTTACCTTTTCATTATGCTTATGAAAAATTTCTACCAGATCTGTTAAATAATACTCATTCTGGGCATTGTTGGTGGTGATTTCTTTTAAACCATCAAACAGCTTGCTGGTCTTGAAACAGAAAATTCCAGTATTGATTTCTTTAATGGCTAATTCCTCAGCACTGCAATCTTTTGCTTCAACGATTTTTTCAACCATACCATCACGATTACGTACTATACGTCCATAACGCTCACCATCCGCTAATACGCTAGTCAATACGGTACATGCATAGTTTTGATTCGCCGCAAATGCTTTCAGAATTGTTTCTTTCTGAATACAAGGTCCATCCCCATTTACGATAATGGTATCGCCGTCTTCTTCAGCTAATGCCTTAGCTTGCATGACAGCATGCCCGGTACCCAACTGCGGTTCCTGTAATGCATATTCTACGTCATCTTGTAAATACTCCTTGACGCTATTTGCTCCATGTCCGACAACAACAATGATTCGATCAACCTCGGCAGCCCTTAATGCCGCGATAATATGTCCGATCATCGGTTTATTTAACACCGGATGCATGACTTTACATAGTGAGGATTTCATTCTGGTACCTTTACCAGCCGCTAATACTATTGCAGATTTCATAAAAAAATTACCTCCATTCCTATTTTATCAAAAAAGCCAAGTAAAAAAAAGGTATATCGCCTATTTCCTACCCAATTTCCGTTGTTTTCCATATGTTTACGAATGTGTACTTCACCATGAAGATTAAATGTGGCAATGTTCCTTAACCTATGATACCATGTAGACATAAGGCAGGTTGATAAATTTATGAACGATAAAATGCTATTTCTTTTTGATGTTGATGGTACACTCATTGATACAGAAACCCATCAAATTCCCCTTTCTACAATCACAGCCTTACAACAGCTGCATAAACAAGGGCATTTACTGGGAATATCAACAGGACGTTCTTTGCCATCATTGAAGAATGGCGGTTTTGCTTCCTTAATTGATTGGGATTTTTTCTTATGTAACAATGGTCAGGCAATCTTTAATAAAAAACAAGAAATCTTACATCTCGCCTGTATTCCTCAAGCGAGTGTTGAAAAGTGTATGCAGGTGGCACATGCCCAACAAAATCCTATATTGATAATTCATGGAGAAGGTGAATATCTTACTGCTGCGCCTAATGAGCTGGTTTATCAGGCATTGGATTTTTTTAAAGAACTTGTTCCAGAAGTTAAGCCTTATGATGGACAACCTGTCATCATGATGATCGCTTACGGTCCCTTACAATACGATTATGCATCTTATCATGAAATTGATGGTATACATATTATTCCCGGATTATCCACGTATGCCGACATCGTATTAAAAGATTATCATAAATATAAAGGCATCCAATACTTGTTAAAACATCTGCAAATGGATTCCTACATTGCCTTTGGGGATAGTTTAAACGATGTAGAAATGTTGACACATGCTGCCATAGGCATTGCTATGGGAAATGCTCATGAAGATGTAAAAGCAATCGCTGATTATGTAACGACAAAGGTTAGTGAAGATGGTATCCTGCAAGCATTAACTTCCTTACATTTTTTGTAATTTTAATTCAAGTAAGCCTTAATTTTAAGTAGTAACTGTTTTCTTATGCTATTTATGATAATATTCTAATGATCACATCACGGTGAAACATGATACAAAAAAAGAATCCTTGGCAATTCATTCACGCAATGATTTACTGAAATAGGTTTGAATATTATCTCTTTCAAGTAATCTCATGCTTAGAACTTGCTGATGATTCTTTTTCTTTATTCACTTCATATCCTAGTTGTATAAGATTTCCAAAAGCCGATAGGAATGTATTTCATCTGATACTAACATTTCCATATAAAGGATCCTCATTCATCATCTCATGCTTTTGGTAAACCATCCATTGATAAAGGGAACACAAGCTGTACTATAAAAATGTCTTCTACCTCCTGAATCACTAAAGTAGCATTCATGTAAGACAGCATTTTTCGTACACTCTTTAATCCGATATGAGAACTTTCTTCTTTTGAAATATCCTCTTTCTTATCATTTTTAATACACATGCATAACTGCTTTTCTTCACAGCGTAAACTTATTTCCACTTGTGATGACCCATATTTGCGGATATTTGATAATAAATTATCGAATATTCTTTTTAACAAACTCGTTTCAGCCATAATCTTAAATGGTTTTGCGTCAATAAGCAGCTGAATCTCAAAACCACTGTCAATCAATTCATTGCCAAAGGCCTCGAGCATCACATTTACCTGATCTTGATCCATCAGCTGCAATTGGATATTCTCATCCTGTGCATAGATTAGGAAATGCGTAAATAAACGATCAGACATATCTTTAATTTGATCAGCCTTTATTTTACACTTACGAATATATTCCGAACGCTCTTCTTCATTCTTATATATTTTCATGTCAAGAATATCAAGATAACCAAGGAGGGAGGTCAATGGCGTACGTAAATCATGACTCATCGCTGTAACCAAATCTTGATTTGCTTGTTTTGCTTCTTTTTCACTTCGCATGTTTTCATCTAATACAGAACGCAATTGGTTCAATTGAATTGCTAGATCTGTTAATTCATCTTTACCTTCATAAAGAATTGGATGTTGGAAATCTCCACTTTCTATCAGCTTCATTTCATCCCCTATTTTTAGGATGTAATTTATTTTACGGCGGATATAGCGCATGATCAGTAATAGAAATAGCATCACACAAAGCACAATAGCACCTATTACATACAGCTCCATAAACCAAACACCTTGATAAGAATACACGGTCAAATTATATGTACCATCATAAAATTTTAATGTATAATCTTCATATTGTGGATAATATAACGTTAATAGAAAAGAAGATGTTTCTATGTATACATCCTTTTCCAAAGGACTGGCATGATCCGTATAATAGACCCCTTCAGAATCATATAGCTGCATCGTAAGATGGCGATATTCTTTCATTTCTTCACGGATGCGTTTCTGATCATTTTTTGATATATGTTTCTTGGTAATCGTAGTTTGCAATTGAGCTACCGATTCAGCTGTTGATTTTGTTAAGGCTGTTTCATCAATAATGAAATGAAAAACGCGATAACGGTTCATGAACAAAATAGCAAATAATAAAGCACTGGCCACAAAAGAAATTAACACTATCATAACCAGTTTGATACTTAATCTGGATATTCGTGTTTTTCTAATCAAAGCGATACCCCTTTCCCCAAATAGTACGTATATACTTAGGATTGGAAGGATCAACTAATAATTTTTTCCTTAAATTCCGTATATGTACCATGATCGTGTTATTGGCAGTATATAAATAGGATTCATCCCATATGCTTTCGTATAATTCTTTATTAGAAAAGACGCGCTTAGGATTGGTAATCAGTAATTGCAAGATACGATACTCTATCTCGGTAAGATTTACTTCTTCATCACCAACCCATACACGATTACTATTTTGATCCACTTTCAAATCATTACGTTCTATAATATTACTTTCCTCAATATTACTTTTTCCGCGATATACATAAAAACGACGTATAAGAGCATTTACACGAGATAAAAGCTCGCTATAGGAAAATGGTTTAATAAGATAATCATCGCCACCACTGTTAAAGCCGTCTTCTTTATCTTGATCTAAAGTCTTTGCCGTAAGAAATAAGATAGGTACATTGGTTAATTCACGGATACGTCGACATGTCTTAAAACCATCCATACCGGGCATCATGATATCTAAGATAATAAGATCCTGTGCTTCGCATTTTGTAATAGCTTCTGCACCATTGTCAGCTTCATTCACAATATATCCTTCATTACTTAATAGTACATTGACCACTTCTCGGATTTCTTTATTATCATCTACGATCAGGACATTATATGCCATACCATCACCTGGTATATTGTAATGAACTCACCTAAGCAGTCATCCTTACAATATACGCATCCTTTCTATACAATGTTTTCGTCTTCATTATATAACATTTATATGAAAACACTAGTAAATAATAAGGGTTTAAGACTTTTTAAGATTTAACAAAATGATTCTAACGTTTTTATTCCAGCGTATAAATTGTATGTAAACGAATGATTGTTTCAAACACTGCATCAATTCCTATTTCATCTATCCAAGAGCATAACGCATGCAAATCATCTTGTTCGTTTGATATTTCCATGATATCTACGATTATTTGAAAGATTTCTGAATCTGTAATAATGAGCCCTCCATTCAAAACACATGCAACTGATGGTATACTTTATTTTACCACTTTTAATTATATATAGTTAACTCGAATTCAGAAATTTCTTTGTTCTATCGATTCTAATAATATCTATTCATGATTCCTCATTTTTATGATTCCCCATAATGAAAAAAAAGACGTAATGGAGTGACGACTTTGAAATGAACTATTTATCTAAACTTTAAGATTCATTTCCCTTGTGTCAATTCGCATTACAGCCTTTTTATAATTGTATGTTCCTGTTTCTATCATCTATTATTTGGTGCATCCTTCTTGATAATTTTTTCTTCTAACACATCAAACATGAGTGCCGCATCATTCTTATTTACTTGTTTCTGTAACATCAAAACGCGAACACTTAATTCTCGATAACCAAACAGAACGCGTATTTCATCACCAATCTTTACATCCGTAGATGGTTTTGCTACTTTTCCGTTAACATAAACACGTTGTTGATCGGCTAATTCTTTTGATACTGTTCGCCGTTTTAAAATACGTGCTGTTTTCAGATATTTATCTAATCGCATCGTAACTTCACCTCTACGGTATAGTTTACCATTTATTGTGATTGTTGGCGAGATAAAAGTTGTGTAAATGCCTCCAACGCATATAACTGTTCTTTATCTAATACACTTTTATCATATAACATAACAAAGGCTCCAAACCAATCGCCAAAAGAGGTAATCGGATAGATAATACCATCATATGCCGTATCCTGATTTTTCATGACCATTGTATTTTTAAAAACTTGCATGCGATGAACATGACATTGTTCTAAGAAACTTTCGCGCAAATTAATTTGTTTTTTGTTTAACCATTCATCCTGGATAAACCAAACAGTATTTTGATACATTGCATGTAAAGTTTCACACATGATATTTATTTCTTCCATATGATTTGACATGATATCATGTTTTTGAATTACGATGCGATCATTATCAATGAAAAATTCAATAGAATCTCCTTCTTTCAATCGATATTGTTTTCTTATTTCTTTAGGGATAACTAAACGTCCCAAATCATCCAGTCTTCTAACGATTCCAGTAGCTTTCATAACGACACTCCTTTACAACGTGTAGTATGAGCATTTTCATTTGAAATATTCGTTTCTTAAACGGGAATGCGTGATACTTATAAATTTGTTGTATATATAGTTAATTTAACTATAATTGGTTAAACTTTCTATAGCGAATCTTTTAGAATAGGTATTAGAAAAGGAGTGATTCCAATGACACTACAAGAAGTATGCTGCCAACGTATTCAGGAATTATGCGATGAGCGCAACATTTCCATGAATAAACTTAGTATTTTATGTGGTATGACACAATCAACACTAAGTAATATTACCTCTGGAAGGAGTAAGAATCCAACTGTTTCCACAATCAAAAAGATTTGTGATGGTATGGATATCACACTAGCAGAATTTTTCGATTATGAACCGTTTAATGAATTAGATCAGGAAATTGAATAGTCTTTATAGAGAAGAGATGCAAGCTATTGCATCTTTTTTCTTTTGCCATGAAAATTAAGTCTAATCTGCTGTTTTTGCTAATATTCTATTGCTTTCCTTTTGACAGGTTATATATCTACAAGTTTTTTCTCTTATGAAATAGTATAGAAAGAAAGGAGGTGACATCTATGCAAAACAATATACAGAATGATTATGGTTTACCTTCTGAAGTATGTACAAATTTATCTACGCACCGTAGACAGGTGGTAGGTATGGCTTATGTTCCAATGCAAAAATGGAGTATGCCAATGCCATTGGAAAAAGGATTTTGCAGCGGCACAATATTTTATGATTTAAACAAACCATTTCGACCATAAATGAAAGGAGGTCCTTTTTATGCATGATGATGTTTTAACACAGTTACAAATGTATGATTTTGCTCTGCAGGAAGCTGCTCTTTTTCTAAATTCTCATGCGCACGATAAAGAAGCTTTATCGTACTATCGCACAATGCAATGTTGCAGTAAACAGGCGAGAGAAGAATATGAAGCCTTGTATGGCCCATTAACAAACCGTGAGAATAATAGCTGTTCATGGGAATATATACATGGTAAATGGCCATGGGAAGGAGATAAGTAAGTATGTGGGTATATGAAAAGAAATTACAGTTTCCTGTTCAGATAGAACATCCGGATCCATCTTTTGCGAAAATTGTCATTACGCAAATTGGAGGTCCAGATGGTGAATTGAGTGCTTCCATGCGTTATTTGAATCAGCGATATGCAATGCCTTATGATCGAGTGAAAGCGATGTTGACCGATATTGGAACGGAAGAATTAGCTCATCTGGAAATGGTTTCAGCCATCGTCTATCAACTAACACGCAATCTTAGTGTAGATGAAATTAAAAAAGCCGGTTTTGATGCTTACTATGTCGATCATACAACCGGTATCTGGCCACAAGCAGCTAGTGGTGCTCCATTTACTTCAACTTACTTCCAATCAAAAGGTGACCCTATCACAGACTTGATGGAAGACATGGCAGCAGATGGTGCCGCTTTGTAAGATCAACATTGACTGTATAAGTGGTGTTTGCGATAATCAGGCATACCCGCTGCCAGCTTATAAGAATTTAGAAATTCCAATGTATTTCAATAGGTACTTCTTTTGTGACAGGGTCTTTTTTTCCAACTTCTATATAGTCAATCAGCTTATCAACGATTTCCCTGTTTAAATGTTCAAGATTGGTATATTGCTCAATTAACTGGCGTTTGTTATCACCAGCTTGTATCTTTCTTTCCATAATGTCAAGCTGTTTTTGCGTATCAATCACCAGTTTTTCTAACCTTTTCTTTTGAGTTGAGAAGTCTTTGGATAAGTCCAAATAGTCCTGCTCTGACAAGATACCCTTAACCTTATCTAAATACAACTCACGAATACCTTTGGTATATTCTCCAATCTTACTTTGATACGCGGCTATTTCCTCTTTCAGAGCCTTCTGTTTTCCTCTTACATCACTGTTAAAGATTACACTTTGTTCCAGTTCATCTTTATCCAGATATGCGGCAGACAGCTTATTGATTTCTGTAATCACCGCCTGTTCCAACTTAGGTACAGAAATGAAAGAACCAACACAAGCATTCTTAGAAACGTGTCGGCTAGAACACCCTAAATATCGTCTGCCATCAGACTGTTTATTAGAACGCATAACATAACCGCAGTTCATACAGCGGGCTTTTTTGGCAAATAACCCAATCGTACCTGCTGTAAATGGCTTTGCCTTTTGAGCTATCAACACCTGTACCTTATCCCACAATTCACGGTCAATGATCGGTTCGTGCGTACCTTCGACAATGTACCACTCACTTTTCGGACGTGGCTTATTTTGCTTTGTCTTGTAGGATACACTCCCATATTTGCCCTGTACCATATTGCCAATATAAACTTCATTTACCAGCATATCGGAAATAGCATAATATTTCCATAAGGTACTGTTCTTGCCTTTGGGTGTTCGACAGCGTAAACCATGAAGCCGCTTGTATTCCGTTGGGTTGGGAATACCTCGATCATTCAGCATGCGGGCAATGGCAGTTTTTCCATAGCCTTGTGAAAACAGAGTAAAAACTTCTCTGACAACCTGTGCAGCTTCTTCATCAATAATCAAGTGTCCTTTTATATTAGGGTCTTTTTTATAACCAAAGAGAGCAAATGCTCCAATGTGACGACCGTTTTTTCTTAGATCTGTCAGCACACTCTTGATGTTCTCCGACATATCCTCCAAGTACCATTCATTCACCAATCCGTTGATCTGTCTTGATTTCTTATTTCCTTTATTTGCGGTATCCGCATTATCAACTATACTAATAAAGCGAATACCCCAAATGGGAAATAGACCGTGGATATACTTTTCTACCAATTCAAGCTCCCTGGTAAATCTGGATTGCGTCTTACATAAGACAATATCAAATTTATGGTCTTTTGCGTCATTCAGTAACTTGTTGAACTCTGGTCGTCGTCGGTCAGAGCCAGTGTAATCATCATCACTGTAAATATTGTAGACCTCCCACCCTTGTTCTAAAGCATATTGAAGCAGCATAGACTTTTGATTTTGAATACTGTTACTGTCATCTGTTTCTGATTGTTTGTTTCTATCTTCTTCGGATAAGCGGCAATATATCGCAACCCTTGACGTATTCATCATGTTTTGTTCTCCTTTTCAAAGATGGCAAAACAAACGATCACTGCTTATGTTATGATAACACTTTGCAGAATCGCTTGTTTAACAACTCGCAGGGGTAGAGTGCCCCTTACTTTTTTCAAATTGGTTTATCAATTCTATCCATTTCATAGTAAACACTTTCTGCAGAGCCGCTGTATCACTATTTTTAAAAACATTCTTGCAAACTACTTTAACATCATTTGCCATGAAACCACCTCACTACACTATATTTAAAAAGCATCCAAAAATGCTTGTACATAATGAAATAAGTTATCCATTCATATGAAGGAATCAGATGGCTTTAGAAAGCTCCATGGGACGCTCACCATTTCCAGTGTGATGGATGATGCGTATTAGACGAGTGTATCAGTATGCTGATATATAGAACATAGCCGCAATCTTCTTTCAGCATATGAAATGCTTTAACTCCAAGTGCGAATTTTATAATTGTATAATTTGCGTTTTGTCCCTGCTCTATGTTCGCAGAGGTAGAAATGAGATCCCTTAAAAGTCCCAGATACAAATGAAATATTCATTGCGTGCTCGTAGAAAGCGTGCTATACTTAAGTTAGTACCAACATGAACAGGGTTACCCTAATATGAGCAGAGAGATAAAAAATAAACTAATAATTTATTGCTTCGCTGAAAATCACCAAGGAACGGTAAACACATAAGAGCAGGTGTCCCCCTGCTGGAGGACAGAAATGGCAAATGATAATGTACTTAGCGAGCTGATTTACGAATACTATGAATCGCGAATTCTTTTTGGCATGTACCAATATGGCGACCAGTTAAGATCAATTTCACAGATTTGTGCTTCCTTTGGTCTGGCGCGAAATACGGTGCAGACTGCTTTGGACAAATTGGAGGCAGCTGGGTACATAAAAACAGAACAGCGGAAGATGGCCATAATCGTGTACCAGGGGACAGAGAAAACCTTCATAGAAAATGCTATGAAGTATTTTGTTCCGCGCAGAGATGGAATGCTAGATATTAACCAACAAGGGGCTCTGCTATTTTCTACGGTCTGGGAGATGGGGTTAAAAAACTTAGAACGGAGTATCTCTGCAGGTTTATACAAGAAAACAAATGCAACTGGGATATTGAGTGAGGAACCAACAAAATTGTATTATGATGTCCTGAGAACTTTCAACAATGGCTTAATGGAAAGTCTATACTGGCAATTCTTGCGTTATCTCAATTATTTTTATCCCAATAAAGAGTACGGCATGGTCAATTATATGGAAGATGGTCTTTTGTCAGTTGAGATAGCCAACCGCATGAAGGCGGAAACAGATGCTTACTACTATCAGAACTTTCTGGAAGTCAAGGCATTTGTCGATTCCATTCCCGAGGAACATCACTTGAAAAATGTGCCGCAGATTCCGTTTACATGGACGATGTATCGAAAACGGCCGCAGGTGCGCTATACCCTTGCCTCCACCATTATTCAAGAGATTTTCTGGGAGGTCTATCCCGTTGGCAGCTATCTGCCGTCCCTGCCTAAAATGGCAGAACGGTATCATGTGTCATTGAGCACAGTACGTCGGACCCTGGATGTACTACATTCACTGGGGGTGACGAAAGCCTACATGGGGGTCGGGACCCGGGTATGTATGGAGCCTATCAATCCGTATATACTTAACACGCGGGAAATGCAAGAGAACTTGACCCTGCACAAGGAAGGAATGGAGTTTCTCTTTTTGACAATATATAACGTAACTCTCTTTACTTTGGAATCAATTACCGCGGAAAAGAGAGAAGCTTTATTGCAGGAAATCAGCAAACTTCACGGTAAAAATAACGATATTCTGTGTATTGATGTCCTCTTAAAGTTTATCTCTACTGAAGTTCCCTCTGTATTCTTGAGGGAGTGCTATGGTAAGTTGAGGGAGCTGATGGCATGGGGATATATTTTCTCTGCCGTGTTAAGAGGCTTTGGTGAACAGCCACATATGGATTTGAACGATTTTATCGCTCAGCTGGAAACAGATATGATGGCGGAGCATTGGACGGCGTGTGCACAATCTTGGCAGGCGTTTATTGAGGATAGACTGGACTTTTTACGCACAAGGTTTTCATTGGAAAACCCTAAGGATCAGATATGAGGACAGTGGTGTAAAAGGTTCGTGCAACGTAAAACAAGAGAGAATTTGGGGCTAAATGCCAGTCAAAAATGAAAGAGCCAAGCTCGTCTTCAAGGGAAGCATAACGAGATTGGCATGAGTAAACATTCTAGCAACATATCTTCATCCCATTTGAGCAGACAGCGGCATCATGGAGAATCTCAAGATGCTGGTCGCGGATGATGAAGGCTTCTGCGCCCATGCGTATATGCTGCTTGAAAAGGCGGAGACTGACAAGCCCATCGCAACGACGAAGTAGGCCATTATGGCCATACAAACAGTGTTAAAGATCCATTAGAAGATCGGTAATTCAATGTATGATTAATAAAATACCGTATTTAATGGAAGCGAGGTAATTCAGCGGATCCGCAAAGTGCTTAGGCGTATGCGTTGGTTCTATTATCTCATGGCATGATCGAAGGGAAAGCGATAGGAATGAACAGCCATATTAAGAAGCCGATTGAAGTGGGTGTGCTTTACAGAAAAATATCAAAACTGTTATAGGAGTGATGTGAATCATCATCGTTGGGAGAAAATTATGTTGAAGAAAATACGAAATATGAAACTAAAGTTTAGGTTGTTATTATCGTATGCAATGGTAATCGCAATATGTCTGTCGGCAAGTATTGCCGCTCTATTCATGCTGAATAGAATTGGCGATAATCTTTCCTCTTTTTATCGTAATAATTATACAGTGACGATCAATGTATGGCTAGCGAAAAGGGAGATGCAGGCTGCACGAGGGGATATCTTAAATGCCATATTGGAGTCTGATGTGGAAGAATCCGCGGAGTACATTGATAAGGCGAAGGAAAGCCTCAGAAACATGCGCGCTACATTTCCCGTAATCCGTAACTCCTTCAAAGGGGACATCGCGATGGTGGATAGGGTGGATAAACGGCTGCAGGAGGCCATCGTCTACCGTGACAAAGTATTCGCTTTGGTGGAAACGGGGAAAACGGATGAGGCATACGAGGTCATGAAGTCCAGTTATATTCCGGTTCTGAATCAGATGGCGGATCTTCTCCAACAGATCGCGGATGTGGCGGCGCATAACGCCCAGGATATGGTGAAGGAAGGGGAATATGCGCAGGCATCGGCAATCACTGTTATCATGATCATCATGACATTCAGTATCGTGTCTGCGGCACTGCTTGGCATTTATATTTCCAACAGCATCCGCAAGCCTGTGAAGGAGATTGAGGATGCCGCCCAGCAGTTGGCAAACGGTCAGTTAGACGGCGTGTGCGTTTCCTATACGTCGAGAGATGAACTGGGAAAGATGTCGGATAGTATACGGGATTTAATCAGCTATCAAAAGACGATTATTGAAGATATCAGCGATATCCTTGGCGATATGTCCGAGGGAAATTTTAAAGTTCAATCCAATGTCAATGAATACTACATGGGGCATTATGACCGCATCCTAGTGTCGATGTGGGGACTGCGGGATAAACTAAGTGATACCCTCTGGCGGATCAGCCAGTCCGCAAGGCAAGTGGCGAATGGTAGTGAACAAGTATCCTCAGGAGCGCAGATCCTTGCGATCGGGGCGGAGGAACAGGCCGATTCGATTGAAAAACTTGCCATAGCTGTAAATGAAATATCTGAGCAAGTCAGGGTAACAAAGGAGAACGCGGATAAAGCGCGCAACCAGACAGACCGTGCGGGCGCACAGGTTTCTGAGAGCAACCAGCAGATGCAGGAAATGATTAGTGCGATGAACATCATCAGTGAAAGGTCCGATGAAATTTACAAGATAGTGAAGACTATTCAGGATATTGCATTCGAAACGAATTTACTAGCCTTAAATGCCTCTGTAGAGGCGGCAAGGGTCGGTGAACTGGGGACGGGATTTGCGGTGATTGCGCGAGAAATACGCAGTCTAGCGGATAAGACGGCAATGGCCTCCAAGAACACGACAGCTCTGATCAAGGAATCGGTGGCAGCAGTAAAAAATGGAGAAAAGGTTGCCCACACGGCGGCCGATTCGCTGCTGCAGGTTATCGAGTGTACAAAACAGGTGATTTTTATGGTGGATAGGATTGCTTCCGCCACAGAAAATCAACATAAATCCATTTCTAATATCACAGCGGAGGTGCGCCAGGTTTCGGATGTGGTGCAGAATAATGCCTCGATATCCGAGGAGCTGGCGGCCGCAAGCGAGGAGCTTTCTACACAGACGCAGATGTTGGATCATATGATTGGGCAGTTTCAGTTGTGTGAAAAACGGTAGGCAGTATAAGGAGGATGGCTTGTTTCAACCATGTAGAGCTTGCAAATACGAGCTTACCAGACGAAATATTGTTGCAAATAGACAACCCCACTGGCTTTTATTCTTTTACCACCGTATCGCAGATTCGTGTTGTCATATTGTTTGGCATATATTAAGGATTGGATTGCATACGATTGAACGATGAAATTTTTTGCAGGATAGTTTGTTTTATCTTCTATATTATATAGATTATGTACTTTTTGTCCTTATGCAATCGCAGCTAGGGAAAGCCTGTACAATAAAAAACAGCGTGTTTATAAGGCTTTTGGCCTATGTTGTTCTTATGAGGTTGCAGCAGAACAAAAAGCCAGAACAACGTATGACAACCTTATCCGGGAAGCCTGTGACCCAGATGTCATAGCCCCTTTGGTTTTCCTACGCGAAAGAGAAATCGTACATTTCCAACGATTTGGTGAAGCTTTGGCTTACGTTCAAAAACAATTAGATTCAGACAACTATTATCGTTATAATCCTGCTTTTGACAAATAATACAACACTGCTGAGAACCCCTAAGTCCTTCTTGCTTATTGCATAAAGTATTTTAAAGGAAGCCTTAACGCATTTTCTGATGTTAAGGCTTCCTATTTTTATATTTAAATTACTATCTTTACAACAAAATCATTACTTATAACACGCTTCTCACAAACAATTTCTACTTAAACCTTTCTTGTCATAATTTTTTTCTTTATTAACATCTGCAACAGTAACATATAAACAATAAAAACAAATAAAACGACCAAACATCCTTCACCCATCAGCATAAACGAAAAACCATTCTTTCCAAAACCAAATAAACTTGCAAAAAGGTGAAAAGCCGGATAAGCCATAAGACAATGTAAGATTGCTAATATAGGAGGTGCTAAGATCAGCCATCTGTTCTCTCTTGCCGACTCTAAACTCAACTCTCTCTTCGTTAATCCAATACGATATAAAATACTGTACTCATGTTCATGCTCGCGTAAATCTTCATGCATACGATAATACAAGATCATAAAGATTGAGAAGATGAAGAGAATGGAGAAAAGAATGCCTAAAAACAGAAAACTTCCATATGCACTCATCATTTCATCTAAAACTGTATAATAATCCTCTATTGTTATTTCCTCGTTTGCGTTTAAGTCTGCAGCTAATGCCTTTTGATTATCTTCACTACCAATGAAATTCATACTGCGATACATACTTAAAGTCGTACTATAACCTGGATCATCGTGTACATATTCCCCGAATAGATAATCTAAATAAGCAACTGCTTGTTGATCAGGTACGATTAAGACTAAATCCGTAGGGAAAACTTCAAAATCGACATCAGAAGATCTTACCTTTTTCTTCATAATAGAAATGGTATGATCATCATTTTCCATGCGTATATTCATTGTATGAATAGGATGGGATGTACGATTCAATAATAAAACTTCATCTTTTTTTAAATGAACTTGTGTATTTGTCGCATTTTGATATCCAGATAATGTGATAGCTGTTAATGCTGGAACCGAATCATTTTCTTTAATCGTTTCATTCACTTTTCCAATCCATAATTCTTGATTGCGTACTACCACTTGCATAGCACCATGAACTACTGGTATCTGGACTTCTTTTTGAATTGCTAAATGATGTTTCTTTACTATTTGTTGGAGCTGTTGATCATCATTTATACCATTAATGATAAATTTATACTCAGGAAAGCGTTGCTTTACACTATCTTCTACCCCTGTATACAGTGATATACACATGGATGCAGTTAATATCAGCATCGTCAGTAAGATCGTAATACTTGCCATTGAAACAGCATAACTACGCAAACGAAATAATAGATTTGATAGGGTAATCATATGTTTTTTATGATAATATAGTTTCTCATTTCGTTGCAGCAGCTTCAACAACATAATCCCTGTTCCTTTAAAAACACAATATGTGCCAAAAATCACAAGAAGAATGGCAAAAACAATTTTTTCTAAATCATCACCAATATCATTTACGGATAAAGATATACCATAACCAACGCCTAAAAATACAATACCAAATATGGTTGTCAATTTTTTTGCTTTTGGCTGTTCTTGCATTTTTTCTTTACGTAACATTGTTAAAGGGTTATGCGTAACAATATATACTGAATCACGAACGAGCAAAACAAGTCCGACAGAAAGCATAAATAAGCTTATCCATAACATCAGTCGCATATCAACGGTAATTCCTTGTATCAGTGTTTGTCTTGCAAAACGTTCTGCACTCATGATAAGCAACTTACCGAATACAATACAGAATATCATACCTCCAATGAGTGCTAACACACTGATAATTATCATCACACAGGCATTTAGTAATAATAAATTCTTTCGGGAAAAACCCAACACACGATATAATCCCTGACGCGTGGATATCTGACGGCGTATCGTCAATGAAAACGTCCAACATAAGATAAAAATTAATACACATAAGATGACACCACCACATGTTAGTAAGTCTAGCGTCATAATGGAACCTTTTGTTAAGGAATAAAAATTACCATGCGTACCTAAGTATGCGATTATATATAAGAAACAAAAACACATGGACATCATTCCACCATAAGGAAGATAAATATCCTTCATGTTTCGAATATCACTCCATGCCAAGGTGAAATAATATTTAATATTCATGCAGATCCCTGCTTTCTTGAACACTCAGCATATGCACGATACGATTATAAAAAGTTTCACGATTATCTTCTCCACTATAGATTTCTTGAATAATTTTGCCATCTTTTAGGAAAGCGACACGTTGTGCATAGGATGCTGCTAGTGGGCTATGTGTCACCATTAAAATCGATTGTCCTTGTTTTTGTAATGCACACAGCAGTTCTAATAGCTGCATGCTGCTTTTTGAGTCTAAAGCGCCACTTGGCTCATCTGCCAATAAAATATCTGGTTCATTGATCAAGGCTCTTGCTATTGCCACACGTTGTTGCTGACCTCCACTTAACTCATAAGGAAAACGTTTTAATAAATCTTCAATATGCAAAGTATGACAAAGCTTTTGCAAGTATTTTCGCTTTTCCTTTAAATCTTTTTGAGAAAGGATGCATGGTAATAAAATATTATCTTCTGCACTTAAAGAGTCAAGCAATGAAAAATCTTGAAACACAAAACCGATGTGTTCTCTACGATATAATGCCTTTTCTTCTTCCTTCATTGCTACAATGTTTTTATCCTGAATATAGATAGCTCCTTCACTTGTATCATCAAAACAAGCCAATAGATTTAACAGTGTACTCTTCCCCGAACCACTTTCGCCCATGATAGCGACAAATTCACCTTTTTCTAATTCCATACTCACCCCGTCCAAAGCATGCGTATGTTGACTTTTTAAACGAGATGTATATACTTTATGCACATTTTCTAATGCTAATATTGTCATAGATATTTCCTCCTTGATCTAAAGTATAACAAGCATTTCCATTTTCTGCCTTAACTTAAGATGACGGATATCTAACATCTATGTCATCTTTCTTTTCACCCTTTTCTATCAAAGATTTCGTTGTCGTTCAATCTTTCTTAAAATCATTGTTTATAACATCATGTTAGGTATTGCTTAACAATCTTTTCATCATGCTAAAAACCATTGTCTTTGTAGTATAGACTCATTTTAATAGAAAGAAATCGTACATAATTTTTTACGTAAAAACATTGCTCCCATATTATCTATCCATTAATCTTTCCTTCACCGGATACAAAGATACCTTAGTACCATGCTGCCATTGTGAAGATATTTGCCATTTGATATGCAGACGTTCACAAATTTCTTTAACGAAATATAATCCCATGCCGGTTGCTTGTTTTTTCTCTCTGCCAAGTTTACCAGTATATCCCTTTTGTTTGATTAATACAATATCTTCGCTAGCAATACCGCAACCCTCATCCTCAATGCTTACTTCGTCCTTACTACAACGTACATGAATGGTACCATGTTGGGTATATTTTATAGCATTATCTAATAGTTGCTCAATAACAAAACACAACCATTTGCGATCCGTATAAATTTCATCATCCTCATCATATGAGAAATCAAGACACAAACCTTTTTCAATAAACAATGTGCTATAAGTTCGTAATGCTTCTTGTACTATTGTATGTAAACAACACTTTTCCATAATATAATCATCATCTATACGCTGATAAGACAATGCCATCTGCGTATAACGCTCGATCTTGAATAACTCAGCACGGATTTGTTTTTTTCTTTTTTCATCCTGCATATGTTCATTCAACATATGCATAGCAAAAATGGGTGTCTTTATTTGATGTATCCATAATTGAAAATACTGTTCCCGTTCTTTTTTCTCTTTCTGATAAGATTGTTTCTGTGAATAATATTCCTCTTCCAATTCCTTGATGATACGCTGTATTTCTTTGTCTTTAGCAGTTAATGCCTTTCTTTCTAAAAAAGAGACATGATTGCATTCTTGTAATTGTTTTATTTCAGCTCTTCGTTTTACCCAAGCAATACCGATATAACACAATAACATACTGATTTCCATAAACAAGATGTATTCAATGATTTCTTTCTCTATTTCAAATGTCCATAAACAAATGACTTGTACGATCACCATCGTTAAAAGTAAACATACAGATCCTGATAAATCATGTAGTAGTTTCATATATAATAACCTGTGCCTTTCTTTGTATGAATAAAATCATCTATGCGAAAGACATCTTCCAGTTTTTTCCGCAATCTTCCAACATTAACACTTAAGGTGTTATCATCTACATAACAATCACTGTTCCACAAAGCCATCATCATATCACTGCGTGATATTACTACATGTGGATTGCTCATCAACAATTCTAATATTTTCATCTCATTCTTCGTAATTTCCATCATCTTTCCTTGATATTTTAATTGATAGGTTCGCAGATTTAATTCAACACCACGCCATACTAAAACTTCCTTATCTGCTTCTTGCTGCATCCTTCTGATAAATGCATTCAATTTAGCGATGAGAACCATCTTATCAAATGGTTTAACGATATAATCATCTCCACCATATTCATAGGCACTTACCATGCTCATACGATCTGCATCACTGGATATAAAAATTACCGGTGCATTACTAAACTTTCGAAATTGACGGCAAACACTGATACCGTTTATATTGGGTAGATGAACATCCAGCAATACGATATCACAATTTACAGTCGTGAGCTGTTGTAAAATATCTTTTGCCACATCTACTTTATTGACCTCAAAATTCCATTCCTTTAAACAATTACTTAACTCTTCAAGTATAATTTCATCATCTTCAACAATCGCAACTTTTACCATATCTTCACCTTCCAACATAGACCATCTTTTTTAACTTATCTTAACTCAACGTATCTTCTTTATTTATCTTCGCTTACTGCTTATCTTCCTACTGACCATAAATTTGTACTTTATCCATTTCATCTAATGCACAAGTGAAAGCTTCTTGTTTTCTTCTCCTCTTAATTATACACAACTTCATCGAAAAACGCTCTAACCTTACACAGATGTCAGAAAAAAGCCCTCCTATCCAGAGGATAGTAAGGGCGAATGATTTATAAAACTAGCGTTGCGAAAACTGAATTACTACGTTTTCTTTATCTCAAATATTTTTTTAATGATTCCGCAGGTGTCGTATCTTCCCATTTCACACCCAAATCTTCTCTACCCATATGCCCGTACGCAGCTAATTTGCGATAAATAGGTTTACGCAAATCTAATGTCTTAATGATGCTGGTAGGACGCAAATCAAATTCTTTTTGCACAATTTCAGCAATTTCTTCATCAGGTAATCTACCAGTGCCAAATGTATCAACCAAAACACTCACGGGATGAGCAATACCGATGGCATATGCCAATTGTACTTCACAACGTTTTGCAAGTCCTGCAGCTACAATATTTTTTGCCACATAACGGCTAGCATAAGCAGCACTACGGTCTACCTTCGTTGGATCTTTCCCAGAGAAAGCACCGCCGCCATGACGTGCCATTCCACCATATGTATCTACAATAATCTTGCGGCCAGTCAACCCACTATCACCCTGAGGACCACCAATTACAAAACGACCTGTTGGATTGATATAAATTTTCGTATTTTCATCCATCATTGTCGGATCAATAATAACATCAATAACATATTTTTTCAGGTCCTTGCGAATGGTTTCCAACTCTACTGTATCCGAATGTTGCGTTGAAATAACAATTGTATCTACACGTTTCGGAACATCATTTTCATATTCAATCGTAACCTGCGTCTTACCATCTGGGCGAAGATAATCCAATGTACCATCTTTTCTGACTGCAGTCAGTTGTTTTGCTAAACGATGAGCCAAAGAAATTGATAATGGCATCAATTCTGGTGTTTCATCACAAGCATAACCAAACATCATTCCCTGATCACCAGCACCATTATTATCTTCTTCCTTACCTTCTTTTGTTTCTAAAGAATGATCAACACCCATAGCGATATCACTGGATTGCTCATCAATCGAAGTTAATACGGAACAAGTTGTACCATCAAAACCATATTTTGCTCTGTCATAGCCGATTTCCAGTACTACATTACGTGCAATACTTGGAATATCGACATAGCAGTTTGTCGAAATTTCACCCATGATCATGACCATACCAGTCGTACAGCAGGTTTCACATGCTACACGCGCATTGGGATCTTGTTCAATGATAGCATCTAACACCGCGTCACTGATTTGATCACAGATTTTATCAGGATGTCCTTCTGTTACCGATTCAGAAGTGAAAAACTGTTTATTTAACATATGTATTCCTCTCTTTTTTTTATCTTTTTCAGCTCTTTTATTGTAACGCATTTTTATTTATGAAACAAGGTTTACTCCATCTTTCTTCAAAGCTGATTCTCTACATCTTGACACATGCAGATAAGAGTATATTGGATAAGCTAGTTATGGTTAAAAAGCGTTAACTATAACATGATTCATATATAAAAAGAGAATGCAATGACATAAACCTCGTTAATTGAACAACTAATTAACAAAGGGCATTTCAAACATTCTCTTAAAACACTGTTTAACCTTTGAAATTTGCCAGATGAATCTTCACTGTTTCATTTATTTTACTGAATTCCGTATAATGATGCGATTTTGTCTGCTCAACGTACGTATCATACTCGGTATTATCTTCCTTTTGTGGAATACTGATTTCATAATCCATATCACTTGTTATAGATTTAACCAAATCATCACGAATACGGAATACAAGTTTATAAGAATGAAGTTTTGAGATATCGGCATTCTCTATTTTATCCTCTTTATTTTTTTGATTATAAATTTTTATGTAAGAATCAGGATCTTTTATCGTCAATGTATATAAGATATCATTACCTTCCTTATCTCTTACACAAGTAAAACTTTGTTGTGTAAGTTTTAATAAATCATAGTTCAAATAATAATATAAAAAACTATTTTCAATATCTGATGATGTCGTTGCTTCTTTTTGGCTTAAGTTGTAGGTACCATTTTCTTGTTTCAGATAGTTATACATATAACCATTTTCTTCACCATATACCACGGTACTATCTTCTGTTATTTGTTTCACCATATAATGAGCTTGCTTTGGATTTGCATTATCGATATCACCAGTGGAAATCAGACTTCCACCATTCCCATCTTTTTTAATTTCCGTATTATTTTGATAATAGCGTTGATCTCTTTCATAATCTTGTTGTGATTGCAAATGCAAACTTTTTGCTTTTAAAGTTGCATCCAAATAAGTGAATAGTTCTTTTGTTTCATTACTGAGTGTTGTTTGTTCTTTTACTTTCGTGGCATTTGATGGCTGCTTTGTTTTATCATTGGATGAACAAGCAGTTAATAAAAAGAAACATAAGATTGCACAGCATACGCGACTCGTTTTTTTCATAACAACATCCCTCTTTTCTTACTTAAAGTATAGCATTCTTTTTGATATAAGTTACATTTTTATGTGTATAATTTTCTTAAAACCATTTCATTTTTCATTGTTTGTTTCTTTTTTATAAACAGTTTCAATAAAACGTTCAAAAAAGAAAACACCCACCTTCATCACAAAGGTGGATGTATCATTAAGCTTCTTTTCTTTCAAGTTTTTCACAACTCTCTAAAATTTCAATAACCGTAATCAACCAATCTTTTCGCTTTGCAAATTGCAAAGTGATTTTACGATTGACATACCGTAATTGAATATCCTTAGAAATACACGTCATGAATTCAAATAATTTCACACCATCAATTGCATTTGACCAGGTTTCGGTAAATGACATACTAATTCTTTTTGGCTGTTCCTGAAAATTCTCTACATAAGGTTCATTTATGAGAATATCCAAACGTTTCTTTTCAAACAATAACTGAACCGCCTTAGGTAATTTTCCATAATTATCCTTAATCTCTTCTAACATTGCCTTTAATTCTTGTTTCGTTTCTATCTTTTCAATACGCTGATACAATGTAATTTTCTCATAATCCTCATTGGCAAACTGTCCTGGTATATAGGCATCTACTTTTATGTTTGCTTTTTTCATAACCGGCTTTTCAACTTTTTTAATGCCTTTTTTCTCCATAATCGCACTATTCAACATCTCGATATACATATCAATACCTACCGTATCAATAAAACCAGCTTGTTGAGGACCTAACATATCCCCGGCACCACGAATCGTTAAATCCCGCATGGCAATCTTATATCCGCTGCCAAGTTGTGTAAATTCTTTGATTGACTTGAGTCGTTTCATTGCTACTTCACTCAACTGACGCTGCGGAGAATACATCAAATACGCATATGCCAAACGATCACTTCTACCAACTCTTCCTTTTATTTGATATAACTGACTTAAACCAAAATGGTCAGCATCTTCAATGAGAATGGTATTCGCATTTGGTATATCAATCCCTGTTTCAATAATCGTCGTGCAAACCAATACCTGATATTGATTATCCGTAAATTGCATCATGACATCTTCAATATCATCACGGCTCATTTGTCCATGAGCGACACCAATTTCCACATCCGGTAATGCTTCTCGTAATTTTCTTGCGACATTATAAATCTCTTTCACATTGTTATAAAGATAGAAAACCTGCCCATTGCGTGCCAGTTCTCTTTGAATAATTTCCTTGATCATTGAAAAATTTTTCTCAATTACATATGTCTGTACCGGCATGCGGTTTAATGGTGGTGTCTCTAATTGTGAAAGTGAACGTATGCCTATCAAAGACATTTGCAATGTTCTTGGAATTGGTGTAGCACTAAGTGATAAAACATCAACACTGTTTTTTAACTCTTTTATCTTTTCTTTATGTTCTACACCGAAACGCTGTTCCTCATCAATCACTAATAATCCAAGATCTTTAAATTGTATATCCTTAGATAATAAACGATGTGTTCCAATCAGGATATCCAGATTACCTTCTTTTAGATCTTTGATGATCTGTTTTTGATCCTGTGGTTTAATAAAGCGATTTACGACCGCAATATTTACTGGAAAATTGCGAAAACGATGTTGAAAAGTTTTAAAATGTTGTAAAGATAAAATGGTTGTCGGACATAGAAAGGCAACCTGTTTATTATCACTCACTGCTTTAAAAGCAGCTCTTGCGGCAACTTCTGTCTTGCCAAATCCGACATCTCCACATAACAATCGATCCATTGGCTTACTGGATTCCATATCACTTTTTATCTCTTTTACTGCTTTTGCCTGATCAATTGTTAATTCATAATCAAAATCATCTTCAAATTCTTTTTGCATCGCCGTATCTTTTGCGAATGCATGCCCGATATGCTCATCACGATTGGCATATAAATGAATTAAACGATCTGCTAATTCTGCTATTTTTGCACTGACTTTTTTCTTCGTCTTTTCCCATTCACCACTGCCTAATTTATTTAGTTTAGGAGCTGCTCCTTCTTTTGATACGAATTTACGAATCAATTGAAATTGCTCTAATGGTACCAATAAAACATCATCACCTTTATAGGCAATATGCAAAAAATCCTTGTGGATACCATCTACCTCTTTATTGACGATACCTAAATATTTACCGATACCATGCTGGTTATGTACGACATAATCTCCGATATGCAGTTCTTGATAATCATGCAAAACTTCAGCTTCTTTAAACTTATTGGAATAACGTGTGGATTTACGGGATTTATGAAATAATTCCTTGCTCGTGTAAACGCTGATTCCTTCTGTTAAACAGCTGAATCCTTCAACCATTTTCTTCTCTAAAATAGAGACGCCTTCAGTTAATACATCATCCTCATGAACGATGCGTGTAGCTACATGCTGTTCTTCAAGCAGTTTACGGACTTGTGAAATCTCATGATGATCTAAACATAATAAAACTCTGTGACGATGCGATGCTGAAATGATTTCCTGGATAGTCCGTTCTAAATTAATATCACCTAATGACATGCTCATGATTTGTGATGTAATCGGTTTTTTATAATCCACAAACATGCCAAATTCAATAACTTTATGTTTGCCTAATATTTTGGATAAATCTTCAAATACACCAAACTTATACAAAGCACTTCCTTCTTGAAATAATTCTTGTAAATAGGCAATATTTTCTTCCTGTACATGACGGATTGTATCGTTAACTTCTTCCTTACTAGAAACAACAATACTAGCATCTTTCACATAATCGCAAATCGTATTTGCCTGATCAAGAAACGCATAATAACGATATAAACGATTTTCTGCATGTCGATTTGCCAATAAGTCTAAATCTTCATTCACTTGTGATATCAACTGATCACGAAAAGATAATGATAACTGTTTCTGCTGTATAGCTAATTCTTGGTTTGCACGTTCAACGATACAACCAATTTCTTCATCCGTAAACAAAAGATTATTAGCAGGAATGATTGTCACTTCTTTTATCAGTTCAATTGTTCTTTGCGTGGAAATATCGAAAAATCGTACACTTTCGACAAGATTATCAAAAAATTCTATACGAATCGGATGCTCATAATTCATCGAATATACATCGATGATACCACCTCTTGCCGCATAACATAATGGTTGATCAACACGATTTACATAGGCATAGCCAGCTTCAAATAACAGTTGTTTCAGTTGTTCATAATCTAACACATCATCTTGCCGGATATGAATAAAGTGTTGTTGGAAAATATCTACAGATGGTTGAAAACGAATCGCAGCCGCTGCATTCATGACGCAAATATAAGGATGCTTATCTAAAAGCTTTGCCATTGTTTCCATCTGTGCTGCTTTGCTTTCCGGTGAAGCAGCAATAGCTTCCACCCGTAATGATTCTTCCACGCTGAAAAGCAGCACATCATCCTCTAATAGACATTCTAAGCGATCATAGAGTTTTTGTGCCGTATATGCGTTATTCTTAATAATAAACATACTTTGCGGTTTTTTGCGATATGCCGCTGCTAACAGCAGGGCTTCTTCACTTAATGATAAATTACCCAGCTGACTTTTACCTTCAACAATGGAAGTAACCGCTGCATTCTGCATGAATTCCTGAAGAAGTATTTTCACTTTATCACCTTATTTTCTGCATGTATTATCATGAAAAAGCTTTATTTCACATTAAAATGGCTCATCGTATCCATAAAGGTATGCGTAACGCTATAAATAGCTGCATCCTTTGCCAGTGCTATTGCTTTTTCATAATCTTCACGATCTTCTTTTCTGATTTTCCCTAATACCCAATCAATGACAGGTACTCGTGAATCCTTTCCGATCCCTACGCGAATTCTTTTAAACTCTTGTGTATGCAAATGTGCAATAATGTTTTTCATACCATTTTGACCACCTGCACTTCCTTTTTCACGTAATCGTATCTTTCCGACAGGCAAATCTAAATCATCATAAATAATTAAAATGTCTTTTACATCAATATGATAAAACTTGACAGCCTCAATAATAGCTTCCCCAGAATTATTCATATAGGTTTGTGGTTTCATTAATATTACCTGTTCTCCTTGTATTCTTGTCATACAAATGAGTGATTTAAATTTCTTTTGTGTGATATCAACATGCAATTCCTTAGCAATCACATCCATGACACAAAAACCTGAGTTGTGTCTTGTATTTTCATATTCTTTCCCTGGATTTCCTAAACCGGCTATTAATTTCATTTTATCACCTCAATCAGCTTTCTTATTATACATGAAAATCCCATAGAAAAACAGGAAATCAATCCTGTTTTCGCCAACTTTCAAAATATGTAGAAAATGCACAGGCCATATTTTCAATTAAGAGAACATCTTTTATATTCCAAACTTGACGACTCTTTTTATTCATACCCACAATACCATAAAAATGACCATCATATTCAATTTTTTTCTGTATGGTAGACATAATATGATTTTCTTTATACTTTGTTTCATATGGAAAATCACAATGATTCAGATTATGATTTTGAAATAAACCTGTTTCATCAAATTCGTTAAAATACCCTTCCTCTATATGGTAAATGGCTTGACTGCGAATACTTTTATCATTTAAGTTAAACACTTTTAAATACCCTTGTTCTTTTTTTCGGTCTATAAAATAAAGTAAAAATAAGTCTTCTATATGTAAGGTTCTCCCTAAATAACAAATGGCTCTGTCTAAAATCGTACTGCTTTTCTTTTCCGTATTTAAAATCATAAATACCTTTGGAAGAACTGCAGAGATCGATAATTTAGAAAATTCATTACTATGCATTGGTAATAAGCTTTCTTCCTGAACGTTATCTTCTTCATAAACTACATATTGATTTCTTCCACTCAATTTTGCCTCATACAATGCATGATCTGCTTTTTTATAAATAATATCATATGAATCATCATCCGATGCTTCACATATTCCTATACTGATACTTATTCTTTTTTTAACATTTCTAATTTTAATATCTTGTACATCATTTTTTATCTTTTCTACACAATTTTCTATCTTATATAATTCATATACATGATCTGCATAAATGGCAAATTCATCACCGCCTACTCTTCCTATAAGGGTATTTTGATCAACATTATTTTTAATGATTGCTACTATTTCTTTTATGACACGATCACCGATCATATGTCCATAACTGTCATTGATATGTTTAAAATTATCTATATCCATCATCAAGAAAAATGCTTTCTGATTCTTATTTCGACGCTGAAGTTTTTCTATCGTCTGTTTGCGGAAAGCTGTTTTTTTCAAAACGCCGGTAAAGTCATCTAATTGCGTGTACTGCATAAGTTTCTGATTGTTTTCAATGATTTTACGTTGTTTATACAACGTATTTTCTAAATCCATTTTAACTTTCATACTGATCTTACGATTCTCTAAATTAAAAGATTGAGCTTTTTGATATATTTCGTAATGTTGATAAATTTCATCTTTTAAATTATCTTTATGAAATTCTTTAAGATATTGTATATAGATTTGTGAAAGTTCTTCTTCAAAATATGGATTTTTCATATCTTTAAATAATTTCTTTGCTGTTTGATATAATTTAATAAACAGCGAATCATTTTTCATATGCAAACTCATTTCAAGCATAAAAAACATACAGTTTTTAATATGGGAATAGTCCTCTTCCTGATATAAATTTTTTAATACCTGCTCCATTTTTTCAGGCACCTTTGATGTAGTATGCGCACAGACATCCAGATATAGTTCACTAAGTACATATTCTTCTGGTATTTTAGCTAATTCATTATCTAATTCGTCATATTTCTTTTTCCAAATCCTTACTTCTTCCTGCTCATTCATTCTGGCAAGTGTAAACATGATATGAGAAATAACAATTTGTAAATCTCCCTTTTCAAACTTATCGAGCAACATATAGTCAAATGCTTCTGTATAGTATTGCAAAGCTTCCTGATACATACCGATACTAAAAAATAATGTTCCCATATTTTTTAAAATCAATTGCATGAATCCATATTCCGGATGTTCTTTTGACAGGAAATAAGCATTAATAAAATGATGAAGCGCTGTTAATTCATTACTACTATCTGCATATAAAATGCCGGCAAGATTCATTAAACGTATTTCATAGCGTACATTATCCGCTGATTCACATAGTTTTAAACCTTGACCGCATGCTTTCATAGCTTTTTGTTTATCTTCATTATAAAAAGATAATAAAGATATAAAATACCAGGCAATACTTTCATAATAATGATTTTGCTCTTTTTCAGCTAATTTTAATAATTGCTTCGCCTTTTTCTCTACAATTGGCAGATGATGTAGTTTTTGTTGTTCTTCCATCTCTTTCAATAAAGTTTCAAAGATTGTTTCTGTCATTGTGCTCATCTTCCTTTATCGCTATTTTAGCATAAATATTTTGAGCAGTATATGGAATCTTAGAAAATTTACTTATATGTGATAAATATAAGATATAAAAATTATAAACCTTCCGTAATATACACTATTTAGAACTTTTTAAATTTCTTTTTTATACCACCATAAATAAAAACAGTCTTCTTACTTTCCTATTTACGATAGATTAACAAATATCTTTTTCGAAATTCATTTAGCATTTTAAATAAAAAATTATCTAGCACATTACATACTCGTGATTTACAATTAGCTAAAGGTTCTCCATCCTATAACTAATCAGTAAATAACATGTACCTTTCATATCAAATAAATGAAGACATCTTACTAACAAGAATTTCTTATTGTGCAAAAAGAAAAGTCTGCTTTTCACAGACTTTCTAATAGTTTTTTATTGTTTTTCAGGGTCATATACGATTTTTAATCGTCTTTGATTACCTTCCCCTTCACTTACCGTGGAGATATTACGCATATTCGTCAAATAGTTATGAATAGCTTTACGCTCATCAGCTGGCATAGGATCTAAGATAGCATCTGTTTTGCTGCGCTGTACACTTTTTGCTACACGCAATGCTAAAGAACATACTTTTTGGTATTTTTCTTCTTTATATCCATTGATGTCAATGAGAACACGGATACGTTTTTTAAATTCACTGGATACTGCAGATTTCAATACAGCATTCATAGATTGCAGTGTTTGCCCATTTTTACCAATTAAGATAGCATTGTTTTCAGCATCCAAATCTACATGATAGAAATCATTATCTTCACTTACTTCAATGGTTGCTTCCATTTGAATTCCATCAAAATAAGTTTGCAGATAATCCTTCATAAAATCCATGATATCATTTTTGCAATAAGCACTAATCGTTACTTTACTTCCTAATCCCAGAAAACCACTAGTTTCCTCAATAACGGTATAAGTAAGTTCCTCTGCTGTCACTTGTTTATCGTTTGCTGCATTTTGAATAGCATCTTCCAAGTTTTTTCCAGTATATGTTTTCATTGAACGTATGCCTCCTAATCTTTGATAAAGCATTTATGAATCAATAAGTTCTGTCCTACTCTGACAATGGAATTTACCAACCAGTAGAATGACATACCTAATGGCCAGTTGATAGCGAATATGGCAATCATTGCTGTACTCATATACATCATCATATTCATTGAGCCCATCATACCCGGCTGTTTCTTAGGTTCTGCATATTTCTTTTCTTTTACATGTTGTTTCTTTTTTCGATGTTCCTGTAACCATTGTGGCATTTTAAAGGAAAGAAGTTGGAACAGAACCATCAAGATGAAGATAACGCCAAAAGCAATCTGTCCTTCTTTTAAACCTTCAATTGGTGTTTTTGCAAGATTGATACCGGCAAAACTACCAGTTACTACACTGTAAGCACGCATTGTTGCCTGATACATACCCAAAATAACAGGGAACTGAATAAAAGTGATTAATAAAGTTCCAAATGGATTAATTTTATATTTAGAATATAAAGCCTGCATTTCCTGTGCTTGCGCCATTTTGGAACGATCATCTGTACGACCGGCATACTTTGCCTGGATTTTTTGCATTTCTGGCTGTAATGCCTGCATGCGCTGATTTGCGACCTGTGATTTAATAGAAAACAGGAAAATTAATAACTGAATCAAAAAGGTTGCTGCGATGATACCAATACCGGCATCCGTAAAGTTTGCTACCCAGTTGATCAGCTGTGCAATTGGATATACGATAATACCATGGAACCAACCTTCATCCATCGCATCTGAGAAAGTTGTTGGCTTGATGGTAATTCTTTCATCCGGTTTTAAGTCTTTATACAGCTTTTCTGCTTTTGATCCCTTTTCAAAATCTACATTCTTCCTTGCTACGGTTTCTTCTTTAATTGTAATAATGGAGTCCACATAAGTCTTACCATTCTGACCACGCGGTACGCTACATCCTGTGAGCGTTACCACCATCAGCATTACAACAAGAAGCAATTTCTTTTTTTGTTTAAAAAAATCTTTCATTTCATTTCTCCTCGCTAAAGTTGCCTACCTTTATATTTTAACTTTTTTAATCAATCTTTCCAAGAGTTTTTTGTTGTTTATATAATTTTCTTCATGATATTTCACTCGAACAAGAATAATCGTATCAAAATTCTCATCAAATGTATAAATATCTTGTACCATGCTGCGTACTTGCCGCTTAATTTTATTACGTATAACAGCTTTTCCCATCTTTTTTCCAACGGAAATTCCTACACGCGCATGATCTTCTTTTCTAGGTTTTACATAAATAACAAAGGAAGGACATGTATAGAACTTCTTATAATTCATGATTTCCGCAAACTCTCGCGTATCTTTTACACGAAATTCTTTTTTCATATCGTTGCTCCTTTTCAGACCTTACTACAAAAAAATCACCCGAAGGTGATTTTTTAAGCTGACAACACTTTTCTACCTTTACTACGACGACGTGCTAAAACCTTACGTCCTCCAACAGTAGCCATTCTGGCTCTGAATCCATGAGTTTTCTGGTGTTTTCTTTTGCTCGGTTGATATGTTCTTTTCACAAGAGCCACCTCCACTTCTTTTTTCTTTATACAAATTGAGCATTGCTAAGAAATTATACATAAATTCATTATCAAAGTCAATAAAAGTTTAAAATAAATGAAAATTCGTATTTCTTTTTTTAGTTTTTCAATAAAGAAAGTTTATGGAATAAAAAAGGAAATCCGATTAACATAGCGAATATCAAACCTAAAAATAGAAGGATTGGTGTATAAAAGAAACCTATTCCGGAAAGCACAATTTCACAAAAAATCATTCCAAAATATAATAATCTAATATCCAATGAGCTTGTTATCGTTATATAGATATGTATGATTCTAAATATTAAAAAGACACAGATTGCCAACATTAAAATTGTCCAAGCATTCATATTGCCAACCACATAGATTGTCATGGCCAATAAAAAAGCTCCTTCTGTACAATTGCATATTCTAGATAAACTACGACGATTGCTGGCCTTTAGCTTTTCTTCATAATTCTGTAATTTTTCTTTTACTATATTTCCTATTGTATTCATAAAAAACCTGCTTTCTTATTAATTTATATATCGTATCTATTATAACGAAGATTAAAACATTTTCCCATAGTTCTTTTCAGAAAATAAAAAGTGATCTTGTTCTTTCAAGATTTCAACAAAATTTTTATGTTTATATAGGTACTATGTTTTCATAATCAGAAAAGTTTTCAACAATTCTAATCCTCTTCTATAAAAGAAAGTGGAAAACTTCTAAGTTTTACTCCTATTGAAAAGAAAAAAGGGGAATTCTAGCTAAAATTTCTAATATTCTTATTTATCCACAAGCTTTCCACAGTAAATTTAAGCTAGGTTTTCCACCTATTGTGGAAAACGTGGAAAACATTCATTTAGCCTTTAATTATCAGTTTATTTTAATATAAAAAGCTATGGGAAAGCTATTTCTTATACTAGTACTTATCAACTTTTCCACCATTTTTACTTATCCACATTAAAAAATCCACAGGCTTTCCACGTTGATAAGTGTGGAAAACTTTTTTTATCCTTTATTTATCGATGAAATACTTACTTTTCCTGTGGAAAATTTGATATTTTCATAATACGCATAGTTTTTTTCCACCATTTATAGTAAAATATGACTACCGAAAAAAGGAGTTGCTTATGTCAAAGTTTGCTAGTATACAGCTGGATCAGATCTGGCAAAAAACATTGACCCTCATAAATGAAAATGCGCATTTTGATGATGCTGTTTTTAATGCATGGTTTAAAGAGGATTCATCGTTATATGATATAGATGGTGAATTGGCAACCATCATTGTTCCATTTAAAATTAATAAACAAATAATGATGGAATCCATTGATCTGATTCAGGAAAAATTATCTCAGGTTTTGGATCAGCCAGTATCCTGTCAAATATTATTAAGAAATGAAGTCGATTTGTTACAACCATCCTCAGCGGTGAGAAGAAGAAATGAAATCATGTTTGAGGATAAAATAAAAAAAGAATATACCTTTGACAGCTTTGTTGTCGGCAAGAATAACCGTGAAGCCTATGCGGCTGCCATGTCCGCCTGTCATTATCCCGGTAAGTTTAATAACCCATTATTTATCTTTGGTAACTCGGGATTAGGAAAAACCCATTTATTACATGCCATCGGTAATTTTGTAAAAGAAAATAAACCTGATGAAAAAGTTCTTTACATATATAGTGAAGATTTTGTCACTTTACTGATTGAATCTATGAAAAATAAAACAGTAGAAGAGGTCAAAGAAATGATTTGTTCTGTTGATTATCTGCTAATTGATGATATTCAGCGATTGAAACAAAGTACTTCACAAGAAATCTTCTTTAACCTATACAATAAATTGGTAAGTGATAATAAACAAATTGTTATTACCAGTGATATTCATCCTACTGAATTAAAAGGTATCGAAAATCGTCTGATTTCACGGTTTTCCAGCGGTCTTTCTGTTTCCGTAGGTTCTCCGGAATTTGAAACAGCCAAAGCTATCTTGCAAAAAAAGATGGAAGGACGAAAAGAAGAAATCATGATTGAAGATGAAGTTCTCGATTATTTAGCAACACGGTTTTCCAGTGATGTAAGAAAACTTGAAGGATCTTTAAATGAACTTTTCTTTAAAGCAATATTATATAATCCGGAAAAAATTGATTTAGCATTTACACAGGAAATATTTAAAGAAAATCCCGTCATTGCAGTGGATGATGAATTAACACCTAAGAAAATAAAAAAAGCGGTTTGTGAATATTATGGATTAACAAGAACGCAGATAGAATCCAAATCAAGAACCAAAAATATCGCCAATGCCAGACATATAGCCGTATATCTATGTCGTAAACATTTAGAAATGCCATTTGTGAAAATAGGCTTTGAATTTGGTAACCGCGATCATTCTACAATAATGGCTAGTTATGAAAAAATGGTAAAATTGTTAAAGGAAAAAGAAACCTTTCAGCAGGCATTATTACAGATTGAAAACAAGCTGGGGATAAAATAAAAAAGTTATCAACATCTTTCAACGTTTCATCCACAGCAAAAATATGTTAAAATAAACGTATGTTATGGGATATACTGAAGTTTTCCACAGTTTCCACATACTTATTATTATTTCATTATAAATAAAAGATAAAGAAGGGAGTTCCACTCATGTACTTCAAAGTAAGCAAAAAAGAATTTTATAACGCATTATCCGTAGCTGCCAGAGCTATCTCAACCTTTTCACCTTTACCAGCTTTCTCTGGTGTGAAAATTGAAGCTACCATGGATTGCTTGATTTTAACAGGTAGCGATTCTGACATTTCCATTCAAACAAAATTAAAAAAGAGTGAACATTGTGTCTTAGAAATTCACGATATGGGATCTATTGTCATTGAAGCAAAATATATTTTAGAGATTGTACGTAAGATAGATGCCGATGAAATTGAATTTGAAATGTTAGATGGATCATTAACAAAGATTTCCGGCAATACCGCAGAATTTCGAATCAATGGTATGAGAGCTTCTGAATATCCTGCGATTGATTTTTCTAAACCAAACGAATGTTTTAATGTAAGTGAAGATATTTTAAAGAAAATTATATTACAGACAAGTTTTGCGACCAGTGATAAAGAAACACGTCCAGTATTAACAGGTGTTAACTTCCAATGTAAAGAACATCAATTACATTGTGTTGCTACCGATTCTTATCGTTTAGCTAAAAAGACAGTAGAAATAGAAGAATCTTTAAACTTTAATATAACGATTCCGGCAAAATCTCTTCAAGAAGTTGTAAAAACTTTGGAAGGGGAAGGCGATGTTGAAATTGCTGTTAACGATAAGAAAGCACAATTTATCATTCATGATACCATTGTACAGACACGTCTAATTGATGGTGTTTATCCGGAAACTAGCCGTTTGATACCTTTACAGTTTGATTATGAATTAACAATTGACGCTCATGATTTATTAAATGCCATTGACCGTGCAAGCTTTATTAAAAATGATGGTGTATCCGTTATTAAATTTAATTTAAGTGAGCAGGAATGTGTATTATCCAGTAAATCTGTTGAAGTAGGTTCCTCTACAGAAGTCTTAAGCAGTGCAAGTTTTAGTGGAAACGCTCTTGATATCAGCTGCAACGGACGTTACGTATTTGATGCAATCAAAGCATTAAGCGGCTCTTTGGTAAAATTCAGTCTGTGTGGAGAAATGAAGCCTTTTATCATCCAATCCGTTGATGATGATTCTGTCTTACAGTTAGTATTACCGGTAAGAACTTACGCATAAATAACAATTTAGATAGAAGTGGTTGTACATTTGATCACTTCTTTCTTTTTATAGAAGGAGGTAATCGCATGAGTTTTCTTGAAACAGAATATACATCCCATCATGATAGTAAATGCTTTGGTTTCTTTCTTCGTTATCATCGTAAGAAACAAAACCTGTCTTTGAACTATTTTGCGGATATGATTGGAATTACCCCATCTTTTCTAAGTGATATTGAACATGGTAAAAAGGATGTTGCGGAATATACAAAAAAGAAAATATTTCATGAACTCTTTATTGATCAGGAAACCTATGAAAATCATGTGTGCAAGTTTGATATTGTTACTATACTACAAGCCATTTTAGAATTTGATATGTCGTTTCTTCATGAAGTATATGCTGATATTGAAGATAACATGGATGTTTATATGGAAACTTCGGTATTTCATCAGTACATTTTGGCATATACATTGACCTATCTTTTTGAAGATCATAAGACGTTTTTCTTTGATGAAGTATTTATGAAAAATTTTATCTGTATTTTAGATATAGAAGAACAACATCTTTTATCCGTATGTTATGTCTATAACTTAGAAAAAAATAAATCATGGAAAGAAGCGCAAAAAGAATATAATAAAATAATTCAAAACTATAAATTTACGAAATATCAGGCAATCGATGCATGGCTGTATTTTCGTTTAGCAGAACTTAATCTACGTTTGGGTGATATCTATCATAGCCTTGTATATTGTGAAAAAGCGGATGAATATCTAAAAAAAGGCTTATATTTAAAACGTATGTATTATAATTTAGTGACAAAAGCCAATATAGTATCCCTATTACATCAGTATGATGATGCTATTTCACTATTAGATACAATTTTAAAAAAATGTGAACAGGATGATAAACTATGTTTGCATATATTAAATAATAAATGTGCTATCGCCTTGGAACAGCAAGATTATCCCTCACTTTTACTGTACGCAAAACAAGCCAAAACGGCAGGTTATCATTCTGCCTACCTTAGTTTTTACCAGGCATTTGCTTATCTTTTTCTTCATGATATAGAAAAAAGTAAAGAATCTTTTATTGATATGAAAACAATCACAGATCCTATCTTACAGCTTATGTTTTCTTATTGTGAACATCAAATAAAAGGTGAGGATGTAAGCAAAGACATGAAACAGATGATCGATTGGATACAAAATGAACATGATTTTCAGACAAAAAAGTTTTTAAAAACGATCGTCATGCAATATCATGAACAGCATTCTGATTATGAACAGGCATATTTCATATCGAAGCTATGATTCTCTATTAGCTAACAGCGACTTATTTACATACTAGTATCTCTATCGTATCTTAAAAACGGCGGTGATACTATGAAAAAAGAAAAGCTATTTTATCGAAATATACTTCTAACGATTTTATTGCATAAAAAATTATATGTAGGTTTATGGATATTTTTTTGTTTGTTACTTGTTTTTTTACAAATATTATTTGCCTTAGTTTTTCAAAATTTAATAGATGCTATTACAGCAATGAAGCTTGATGATTTACAAATACAAATTATCTATACATGCATGGTAATTAGCGGTATGTGTGTTTGTAAATATCTACGTCAGATACTTTATGCCAAATATCAAAAAGAAACCTTTCAATATATGAAAGCTCTCTTGATGAAAGCTATTTTCAATAAACAAATTGCCATATTCCATGAAGTTCCTGACAGTACTTATTTAACATATTTATCTTCATGTATGACGGAAATACAAACAAAGTTTTTTGATTCTCTACAGGCTATGTTATATGATATTCTGTTATTTTTAGGAGCTGTTTTTGGTATTTTTTATCTGAATATGATGATGGGATGCGTCATTCTACTTATGACTCTGATGAATATCTGTGTTCCTTTCTTAACGCGAAAGAAAATCATGACAAGAACCGAAAAATCACTTCATATGAATACTATTTTCCTAAGCTATATGAAAAACATTATCAAAGGTGCAGATACGGTGAAATTCTATGGAATGGAAGAAGCCATTCATACACAATTTTCTGATATGAATAAAAAACAGGAAACTTGTAAATATCAGCTACAGAAAGTCCTTTGTTTATCTGATACGATCATTTTTTTATTAAACTATGTTACTGTATGTGTACCTTGGTTTATTGGTGATTATTTAGTGCTTCATGGTGCGTTTCATTTAGGTACCTTAATGGGAATCAGTCAGCTTAATAATAATGTAGCTTCACCTTTACAAGATTTTTTCACTAGATCATCCTTATGGCAATCTGGTTTAAAAGTAATGAAGGAAGTATTGCATACGATTGATTTACCGATGATTGACCATACGAATAAAATTGATGATGTAAGATCAATTACATTACAATCAGTTTTTTATAGCAGCCAGCATCATAAAATCTTACAAGACATCAATTTAACATTTAAAGCAGGTAAAAAATATTTATTGATTGGGGAGAGTGGAAGTGGAAAAAGCAGTATTTTAAAAATGCTATTGCGCTATGATGCACCTGATAAAGGTAGTATAAAAATAAATGGAGAATATGAGGTATCGCAAATAGCAAATGTATATGAAAATATGCATATTATTACGCAAGATAATTTTCTTTTTGAAGCCACGCTTTTACAAAATTTGACGCTTTATCAAACCGATATTCGTGAAGATGAAGTAATTACAATAATGAAAAAAGTAGGCTTATCACATCTCATCAAACGGCTTCATGATCAAATAATCGAAGATAAAGTTCATTTCAGTGGCGGGGAAAAACAAAGAATTGCGATTGCCAGAGCTTTGTTACATCCATCCAAGGTATTACTAGTAGATGAGGCTTGTTCCTCATTGGATGGCATCATGGGACACCAAATAGAAAGCTTATTGCTTACACTTGATGTTGCTATCTTAATTGAAGTGGCTCATCATGTGTATCCTGATTTATTACCTTGTTACGATGAAATTATTTGGATGAAAAAAGGAGAAATTTATAAGCAAGGTTCTTATGAATCTTTGTGTAAAGATAAAGAATTTTGTCACTTTCTGAATTTAACAGAAGTATGAAAAAAAGCTGATCATCAGCTTTTTTAGGTTATAAGCAAACAGCAATGCTTTTATTTTTTCCAACGTTTTAAAAGAGGCATATAGGAAGCAATCATATTTCTTATTTCAGTTTCACTTTTTTCAGGCATCTCTTCCATCATTGGTTTTACACAGAAATCAATCATTTCTTCCATCGTACAATCGGCTGTAAAGTTTCCTTCTTTCATACAATACATGCAGTATTCCTCGTTCTTTGAACCATCGGCATTACTTCCTAAAACATCTTCAGATAACGGCATGCCACAGCTCTGACAAATGGCTTGTTCCATCTTCATCATCCTTTCTTTGTACCCTCATTATAAACAAGGTATCTTGACATCATCCTGTCATATTTAAAATGTATTTTCGCTATTATTTTTACTAAAATTGCATATATAAAAATACTTATGGTACTTTCTGAAAAAAGATAGCAAACCTTATAAAAAACCAACAAAAAAGCCTTAAAATATGATATAATATATAAGAATGTGAGAGTGGTTTTAGAATGAATATCAAGTTAAGCAGCGAGTATGTTACTCTGGGCCAGTTGTTAAAGATGGCAGACTTTATTCAAAGCGGCGGAGAAGCTAAATTTGCCGTAAAAGAGCTTTCAATTTATGTAAATAAAGAGAAAGAAAATCGCCGTGGCAGAAAGCTTTATCCCGGTGATGTCATCAACATTGAAGGAACAATCATAACATTGTCATGAGAGTTTCTGAAATCAGACTGCATGATTTTCGCAATTATGAGGATTTACAAGCTGTTTTTTCTGATGGCATTCATGTGCTGGCAGGAAAGAATGCACAAGGCAAAACAAATTTGTTGGAAGCATTATTGTATCTTTCTACGACCAGATCACATCGGACAAATACAGATAAAGATTTGATCAGAGAAAAAAGCGAGGCTTTTTTTATTCGGGCTAAAATTGAAAAAGAGCATAAAAAAGAAGATATTCAAATTACGGTGAATGAAAAAGGTAAAAATCTCTTTATTTATCAAAATCCGGTAAATCGTGTAAGTGATTTTATCGGTGAATTTAATGCCGTAATGTTTTGTCCGGATGACATGTCATTATTTAATGCCTCTCCTCGCGTCAGAAGACGCTTTGTGGACATGGAATTAAGTAAGATAAGTAAAAAGTATGTGAGTACGCTTTATGTGGCTTTAAAGCTCTTAAAAGAGCGTAATGCATATTTGAAACAAGAACATGTAGATAAGGCTTATTTAGAAGTCTTGACCTCACAGTTGATTGAAGAAGAAGTTGTGATCATACAACAGCGACATTATTTTTTAAAGGAACTATTAGAAAAATGTCAAAAGTTTTATAAAGAACTCTCACAGGATGATACGCTACTTAATATTTCCTATGACAGCTGTATTCCTTTTGATGAAGATAAAAATGTCATGAAAGAAGCTCTGCAAAAAAAATATGCAAAACATCTTGCTCGTGATATCTATCTAAAACAAACAATCATTGGTATTCATAAAGAAGATTTTACTTTTATGATCAATGACAAGGATTTAGCAACCTATGCATCACAAGGTCAAAAAAGAAGTGTCTTATTGGCTTTGAAAATAGGTATGGTTTATATGATACGTGATATCATACAAGAATTTCCGGTATTATTGCTGGATGATGTATTCAGCGAACTGGATGTGTATCGAAGAGAAAAACTGTTAACGTCGTTACCTGCCGAAGTGCAAATCTTCATTTCTACCACAGATACGACGGAAGCAGAAAAAATACGAAAACTGCGTAAGGTTACCTTATGGAAAGTAGCCAATGGAACATTACAGAGATGTTAGGAGGATGTCTATGGATGAAAATCAGATGAAAGAAATCGAAGAAATGGAAAACATCAAGGTTGATCATTCCTATACTGCGGATGATATACAGGTGTTAGAAGGTCTTGAGGCAGTACGGAAAAGACCTGGTATGTATATTGGTTCCACCAGTGAAAAAGGTCTTCACCATCTTGTATGGGAAATTGTGGATAACTCCATTGATGAGGCCTTAGCAGGCTTTGCGACAGATATTGATATTGCGATTGAAAAAGATAATATCATTCGTGTCGAAGATAATGGTCGAGGTATGCCTACAGGCATCGTTGAAAAATCAGGAATTTCCGGTGTGGAAACGATATTTACCATTTTACATGCCGGCGGTAAATTTGGCGGTGGTGCGTATAAGGTATCCGGTGGTTTGCATGGTGTTGGTGCCAGCGTTGTTAATGCTTTGAGTGAATGGCTAGAAGTTACGGTATATCAAAATGGCAATATTTACTTCATGCGTTTTGAAAATGGCGGTAAAGCAGTTGAATCATTAAAGATTATCGGTAAGACAGATAAGCATGGTTCTATGGTACGCTTTAAAGCAGATCCAACGATTTTTACCGAAACGCAGGTTTATGATTTTGAAACATTGAATACCAGAATCCGTCAATTGGCCTTCTTAAATAAAAGTATTAAGTTGATCTTAACGGATGAACGTGAAGAAGAAAGAAAAGAAATCGTTTATAAATATGATGGCGGTATTCGTCAGTATGTAGAATATCTGAATCAGAATAAGAGTCCACTGCATGAAGAAGTTGTTTATGTAGAAGGTATTGAAGATGGTATCTTAGCAGAAATCGCTTTACAGTATAACGATGGATATGTACCAAATATTTATTCTTTCTGTAACAACATTAATACAGCAGAAGGTGGAACACATGAGGATGGTTTCCGCTTAGCTTTAACCAGAATCGTCAATGCTTATGCCAGAGAAAATGGGATGATCAAAAAGGATGAAACCTTAGCCGGCGATGATGTGCGTGAAGGTTTAACGGCTATTATTTCCGTTAAACATCCAGATCCACAATATGAAGGACAGACGAAGACAAAGCTAGGTAATTCAGAAGTTCGTAAAATTGTTTCCAGTATTCTTGGTGAACAGCTGGAAAAATTCTTCTTAGAAAATCCGGATACAGCAAAAATCATCATTGATAAATGTATCCTAGCTAGCAAAGCACGTATGGCTGCGAAAAAAGCCAGAGAGCTGACAAGACGTAAGAGTGCGTTGGAAATATCTTCACTTCCTGGTAAATTGGCGGATTGTTCCAGCCGTGATGCATCGGAATGTGAAATTTATATTGTCGAGGGTGATTCTGCCGGCGGTAGTGCAAAACAAGGACGAAATTCTAAATTTCAGGCCATCTTGCCACTGCGTGGTAAAATCTTAAACGTTGAAAAAGCGCGTTTACATAGAATCTTTGAAAATAATGAAATTCGCTCTATGATTACTGCCTTTGGCTGCGGTATCGGAGAAGAGATGGATATATCGAAATTGCGTTATCATAAGATTATTATCATGACCGATGCCGATGTCGATGGTGCACATATTTGTACACTGATGCTAACCTTCTTCTATCGTTTCTTACGTCCTATTATTGAAGGTGGATATGTATATATCGCCATGCCTCCATTATTTAAGATTCAAAAAGGACAGCGTATTGAATACGTATATGATGAATCCAGCCGTGATCGTGTCATTGCGGAAATGGGTGAAAATGTAAGTATTCAGCGATATAAAGGTTTAGGAGAAATGAATCCGGAACAGTTGTGGGAAACAACGATGGATCCAGCCTTCCGTACATTGAAGAAAGTCAATATCAATGATGCGATGGAAGCAGATAAAGTCTTTGAAATGCTGATGGGTGAAGAAGTTGGACCTAGACGTGAATTTATACAGGAAAATGCTGTATATGCAGAATTGGATGTTTAACAGGAGGTGTATTTTTGAATGGATTTGAATAAAGATAAACTAAAAGAAGTTGATATATCAAAAGAGATGCGAAAATCCTTCCTGGATTACTCCATGTCTGTTATTGTAGACCGAGCTTTACCAGATGTTCGCGATGGCTTAAAGCCGGTACATCGCCGTATTCTGCATGCGATGAATGAGTTGGGTATTGTTGCCAGCAAGCCTTTTAAGAAGTCTGCACGTATCGTAGGTGAAGTTATTGGTAAGTATCATCCACATGGAGATACTGCTGTTTATGATGCTATGGTACGTATGGCACAGGATTTCAGTTACCGTTATATGCTTGTACAAGGTCATGGTAACTTTGGTTCTATGGATGGTGATGGTGCTGCAGCTATGCGATATACCGAGGCGAGAATGAGCAAGATTGCCATGGAATTGCTGCGTGACATTAATAAAAATACTGTAGATTTTGGACCTAACTATGATGGTGAGGAAACAGAACCTAAAGTTATGCCGGCACGTTTTCCTAATTTGATCGTCAATGGTGCTGTTGGTATTGCGGTAGGTATGGCAACCAATATTCCTCCGCATAATCTTACGGAAACAATAGACGCAACCTTTGCGGTTATGGATGATCCGGATATTACAGTCATGGAATTAATGGATAATTATATCAAAGGTCCAGACTTTCCAACTGGCGGTATTATTTTAGGTAGAAGTGGTATTCGTCAGGCATATGAAACCGGACGAGGTTCCATTATCACAAGAAGTAAATATCATGTGGAAGAAATGGGCAATGGCAAGAATCGTATCGTTGTCACAGAAATTCCATATCAGGTAAATAAAGCAAATCTAATTAGTAAGATTGCTGATTTAGTTCGTGAAAAACAGGTGGATGGTATTACCTATCTGAATGATGAATCGAATCGTGACGGTATTCGTATTGTCATAGAATTAAGAAAAGATGTACAGGTAGAAGTAGTGATGAATCAATTGTTCCGTCTGACATCTTTACAGACATCCTTTGGTGTCAATATGCTGGCATTGGTCAATGGTGCTCCTAAACAAATGGGCATTAAAGAAATGCTGCAGCATTATGTAGATCATCAGATTGATGTTGTTGTCAGAAGAACACAGTTTGATTTAAAGAAAGCTGAAGATCGTGCGCATATCTTAGAGGGTCTGCGTATTGCATTGGATCATATTGATGAAATCATTCGTTTGATTCGCGAAAGTCAAAATGATGCAGAAGCAAGAAGCGGTTTGATGGAACGTTTTAAATTAACCGAAATTCAGGCAAATGCAATCTTAGAAATGCGTCTGCGTCGATTAACCGGTTTGGAACGTGATAAGATTGAAAATGAATATCAGGAATTGTTAAAGACAATTGCTGATTTAAAAGATATCTTAGCAAATCATTCCCGTGTTATTCAGATTATTAAAGATGAATTAACAGAAGTAAAAAATCGTTTTGGTGATCCACGACGTACAGAAATCAGTGAAGCAGATTATTCCATGGAAGATGAAGATTTAATTCCGGTGGAAGATGTTGTTATCACAATGACAACAAATGGTTATATTAAACGTATGCCAATTGATACCTATCGTACACAGAATCGTGGTGGCCGTGGTGTCAAGGGAATGTCTGTGAATGAGGATGATATCGTTGAATTATTAACAACCATGTCAACACATGATTATCTGATGTTGTTCACAAACCTTGGTAAGGTTTATCGTATGAAGGGATATAAAATACCTTCTGCAGGTAGAACGGCGAAGGGTCTTCCAGTCGTTAATCTATTGAATCTGGATAAAGAAGAAAAGGTACGTGCTTTAGTACCGGTAAATCCGGAAAGTGAATCAGAATATCTGTTGTTTGTGACACAGAATGGTCTTGTAAAACGTACACCAATGAGTGAATTTGATTCGATTCGTCAAAATGGTAAGATTGCGATTACTTTACGTGATGATGATGAATTGATGGGTGTGAAGGAAACAACAGGCGATGATGAAATTATTATTGCCGGTTCTAATGGAAAGGCAGTTCGTTTCCATGAAGATGGTATACGTGCTATGGGACGTACGGCAAGTGGTGTCAAAGGCTTTAATGTCGATGGTTCCGTTGTTGTAGGTGTTGCGACTTCTAGAGATGGTACGCATTTATTAGCCGTTAGTGAAAATGGCTATGGAAAACGTACAGCTATTGAAGAATATCGTTTAACAACGCGTGGGGCAAAAGGTGTTAAGACAATTAACATTACCCAGAAAACAGGTGATTTAGTATCTGTAAGAGCAGTGAATGGTGATGAAGATGTCATGATCATTACAAATACAGGTATCATAATCCGTATTGCTGTTGAAAATATTGGTATTTATAGCCGAAATACACAGGGTGTAAAATTAATCAATGTTGGAGAAGATGAATCTGTAGCGAAGATTGCTATCGTTGATAAAGAAGAGGAAGCGGAAGATACGGCTGAAGTTTCGACAGAAACAGTTGAAAAAGCAGTAGAAACTGAAGAATCTGCGAAAGATGCCGTGGAACCAATTGACAACGAGAATAAAGAATGATATAAAAAATAAGAAAACGTCGATAAGGATAAGTAATAGAGTCTTTGAGCAAAGAGAGATAACGGCTGGTGTGAGTTATTGTCAAAGCTTTATGAAATCAACCTTGGAGTGAAGTAGTGAATAAAGTAGTTACTTCCGGTAGTACCGTTATCACTTGAGAGGATTCATAGGGTGATGCTATGAATTAAAAAAGGGTGGCAACACGAGGTATCGTCCCTTTCGGACAATACCTCTTTTTTATTTGTAAGGAGGATATAGCGATGTTAGATATGAAATTTTTACGTGAAAACGTAGATTCTGTAAAAGAGAACATGAAAAAGAAGTTTCAGGAACATAAGCTTGAATTAGTTGATAAAGTTGTCGAAATGGATAAAGTGAATCGCCAGTTAAAACAGCGTGGTGATGATCTGCGCGCAAAGCGTAATGCCATGAGCAAGGAAATCGGTGGATTGATGGCAAAAGGCTTAAAAGATGAAGCAAATGCAGTAAAAGCAAAAGTGCAGGCCATGGCAGATGAAATGAAAGAAATTGAAGAAAAAGAAGCGAAGATGGCTGCAGAAATAAAGGAAATCATGATGAAGATTCCTAACATGATTGATCCTAGTGTTCCTATTGGAAAAGATGATTCAGAAAATGTGGAATTACAAAAATATGGGGAACCGATCGTACCGGCTTTTGAAATTCCTTATCATACGGAAATTATGGAACGTTTTAATGGAATTGATTTAGATAGTGCCAGAAAAGTTGCAGGTAATGGCTTCTATTATTTGATGGGAGATATTGCAAGATTACATTCTGCTGTTATTTCTTATGCAAGAGATTTTATGATTGAGCGTGGCTTTACCTATGTGGTTCCACCTTTTATGATTCGCAGCAATGTTGTAACTGGAGTTATGAGCTTTGCGGAGATGGAAGGTATGATGTATAAAATTGAAGGCGAAGATTTGTATCTGATTGGAACAAGTGAGCATTCTATGATTGGTAAGTTCATTGATACAATTTTAGATGAAAAGGATTTGCCTTATACGTATACAAGTTATTCTCCATGCTTTAGAAAAGAAAAGGGAGCACATGGTATTGAAGAACGTGGTGTTTATCGTATTCACCAATTTGAGAAACAAGAGATGATCGTTGTTTGTAAACCAGAGGAAAGTGCAGATTGGTTTGTGAAACTTTATACGAATACTGTTGATTTATTTAGAAGCTTAGATATTCCTGTTAGAACTTTGGAATGTTGTTCAGGTGACTTGGCGGATTTGAAATGCAAGTCTGTCGATGTTGAGGCTTGGAGTCCAAGACAGAAAAAATACTTTGAAGTTGGAAGTTGTTCTAATCTAACAGATGCACAAGCAAGAAGACTTGGAATTCGTGTAAAAGGCAAAGATGGAAAATATTTTGCTCATACGTTAAACAACACAGTTGTTGCTCCTCCTCGTATGTTGATTGCTTTCTTAGAAAACAATCTGAATGAGGATGGAAGCGTAAATATTCCTAAGGTGTTACAGCCTTATATGGGTGGTACAGAAAAGTTAGTACCGAAGAAATAAAAAATTGAGGAAATCACTTAATTTCCTCTTTTTTTGTATTTTCAAGGCATTATTTTCAAAAGCTTGAAAAAGTAAGAAAAAGCTTTATTTAAAGGATTATTTTGAATAAAATAGAATATTTTTACTGCTTGTGATTTGCATTGAAATACTAAGAGATTGGCAGTTGTATATCTCACTGCACATCATTTTCACATTTTAACCACTTTTTTTGTTTCACGTGAAACATTATTTGAAAATTGTTTTACATGAATTTAAATATTGTGGTAGTTTTTTGCTAATTTTTAAAAATGAGAAAAATGATTTTTAATATTAAATTTAAATATCTAAATACCAAAGAAAGGTGTTAATGTTTTTCTTGTGTTACAATCTTGGAAAGAGTATTACCAATAAATTAAGTGAAGTATAAAAAATTATTGATACATAGAAGCTATGTAGAAAAGAAGATAGATACGGTTCAGATAAAGAACGTTGCAGATGATTATATTAAATATGGTGTATTATTAAAAATCATATTTACTTTAAAAAGTATTTAAACTGAAAATTGAAACAACTTTTTTTTAAAAAGAAATCATGTTCTATGAATTGTTTTTTAGTATGAAAAGCTATCATATTGGTGTCCTCTATTTTATGTTTCCTTTTCATCTTTGTTACTACAATAAATTGAAAACAGATATTGCATTCAAATGAATATATGTTATAATATATAAGCTACTACAATGGTATCTACTGAATCAGGTCAGATTGGGAACAAAGCAGCCTTAAGGGAGCTCTATCATGTGTAGTAGCTTTTATTATACCGAAATGAAGGTGATAATCATGCATGAAAACTTTATGCTTGAAGCAATTAAAGAAGCTGAGAAAGCATTTGCTATCGATGAAGTGCCCATTGGCTGTGTTATTGTCTATCATAATAAAATAATAGTAAGAGCACATAATTTAAGAGAAAGTAAACAGTCAGCAATTGCACATGCTGAAATATTAGCAATTGAAAAAGCATGCAATATAATCGGAAGTTGGCGTTTGGAGGATTGTACTCTTTATGTTACTTTAGAGCCATGTCCTATGTGTAGTGGCGCAATTATCCAATCACGTATGAAAACTGTCGTGTTTGGTGCATATGATCCAAAAGGTGGATGCATAGAAAGCTGCATGAAAATGTATGAGACACCCGGTTTTAATCACTATCCCGAAACTATTGGCGGCATTTTGGAAGAAGAATGTGGAGCATTATTGAAACAATTCTTTAGGCAAAAAAGGAAACAAAAAAAAGCAAATACAAGCCCTAAATAGGTGAAAAGTATTTGCTTTTTTACTATATGAGAACATTGCTTTATGATATAATAAATAAGACAGAGAGCAGGTGAATTATGGCTTATAAGGCTTTATATCGTACCTATCGACCTAATAGTTTTGATGAAGTTTACGGTCAAAAACATATTGTCCAAACATTAAAACATGCTGTTGAACAAAATAAAATAGCACATGCTTATTTATTTTGTGGCCCACGTGGTACTGGTAAAACTTCTATTGCAAAAATATTTGCCAAGACAATAAACTGTACAGATGAACATACGAAGGCTTGTGGAAAGTGTGAAAATTGTATTGCTGTACAAGAAGGAAATCATCCAGATATTATTGAAATAGATGCTGCCAGTAATAATGGTGTTGAAGAAGTACGTACCTTAATTGAAAAAGTGAAATATGCACCTTTAAAAGGAAAATATAAAGTGTATATCATAGATGAGGTTCACATGATGTCCACTGGTGCTTTTAATGCACTGTTAAAAACGATTGAGGAGCCACCAGAACATGTTATTTTTATTCTGGCTACTACTGAGCCTCATAAAGTTTTACCTACAATTATCTCACGATGTCAACGTTTCGATTTTACTAAGATTCCAAGAAATGATATAGAAAATCGTTTACGAGATGTCTTACAGGGTGAACAATTAACATGTGAAGATGAAGTAATAAGAATTATTGCACAACTAGCAGATGGTGGTTTGCGTGATGCTTTATCAATTCTGGATCAATGTATTGCATATGCACAAAATGATATTAAGGTGCATCATATTAACGAAATATATGGAATTACCACAATAACAGAAAAACTTGAAATTATTGATGCCATCATCGATAAAGAAGCAGTGAATCTTTTAAATATTGTAGACACTTTGATTGAAAAAGGTATAGATATTAAACGATTGACAGTAGATCTGATTGAAATTCTAAAAGAATCAATTATTTTCGAATATACTAAAGATATAGGGTTATTACGTATATTAAACGGTGAAGAAGTCAATCATATGATTGAAAGATTGAGTCGCAAGAAACGTTTCGATATGATTCATCTCTTAATGGAAACATATGATAAATATCGCGGTGCAGCGAATGTAGGATCTTATTTCGAGGTTTGCTTATTGCAAATGTTGGATGATGATGTAATACAAAAAAATGAATCAGTACAGGTGTTGCCAGTAAAATCAGAAAGTAAACAAGCTATTATTAAACAAGATTTGAATAAGAATGTTTCACGTGAAACATTTGAACCTAAAAAGGAAAAGAAAATACTTGAAATACCTGAAGATGATGAACCATATGATTTGGATGTATCCATAACAGAAGACAACCAAGAACTTGAATTACATACTCAGGTGATTTCATCAGTAGATGTTCCTAATACATCTAAAACAATTAAACCTTTAGATGATGATTTTATTTTAGGACTATTGGCAGGGGCAAATAAACCAGAAAAGGCGCAAGACATAAAAGATTTCTATCGAATTGCTGAATATATGTTAGATTTAACATGGGCAAAGTCAGCAAATCTATTAAAAAATAGCATGATTGTCGGTAGTGGTAGTAACTACATCGTTATTAGTGTGGACAATCAGGCAGAAGCAAATGAAATCAATGAGGCAGATAGTAAAAATGAATTCAATGCATTTATACAAGAACTGCTGCATAAAAATAAAAAAATATTTGCTATTTCCAAAGAACATCAAACAAGAATTATTCGTGAATTTAAAGAACGAATGATAAACGGAACATTGCCTGAACCAATACAGATAGAAACTGTAAAGATAGAAAGAAAAGAGATTGTTGAGAAAACACAAGAAGAAACAATACTGGATTTATTCGGTGAAGAAAATATTATTATAACGGAGGAATAGATATTATGAATATGCAAAGCTTATTAAAACAGGCACAAAAGATGCAGAAAGAACTTGCAAAAGCAGAAGAACTTTTAAATGAACAGACATACGATTCTACCATGGGTGGTGGGGTTGTTAAAGTTACCGTAAAAGGAAGCATGGAAATTGAAACAATTTGTATTGATGAAGCATTATTAGAAAAAGATGGAAAAGAAGATTTAGAAGAAATGTTGAAATCAGCTATTAATGATGCATTAAGTAAAGCCGTAAAAGATAAAGAACAGAAAATGAATGCTTTAACAGGCGGAGTGAAAATGCCTGGAGGATTTTAATGTATCCAAAAAAGTTTGAGGCTCTTGTAGAAAGTTTTCGGAAACTTCCCGGTGTAGGAATGAAAACCGCAGAACGATATGCTTTTCAAACACTAGAGTGGGATGAAGAAACCTTAGATGGCTTTATACAAAGTTTAGCTGATATGAAAGACGGTCTGAAAAAATGTGAGGTATGCGGAAATCTGGCTGAAGGAGACTTGTGTGATATATGCAAGGATACAACAAGACAGCGTGATATTATCTGTGTTGTTCAAAGTCCTAAGGATGTAATTGCCATGGAAAAGACGAAAGAGTATGCAGGTGTTTATCATGTTTTAAATGGTGTAATATCCACAGCGAAAGGTATTTTACCTGAAGATATTAACATTGAAAGCCTATTGACACGTATTCAAGAAGATACAAAAGAAATTATTATCGCAACCAATCCGACGGTAGAAGGAGAAACGACTGCTTTATATCTCTCAAAGCTTTTAGAAAGCTATGATGTTACAGTCACACGTATTGCACATGGACTTCCTATGGGCGGTCATTTAGATTATGCAGATGAACTCACTTTAATCAAAGCAATTGAAGGTCGTAAAAAAATGTAAAAGAAATCGTGAGAAATCACGATTTTTCTATGTTTCAATTTCGATTACATGATAAAATAGATAAGAGAGAAAGAGGTGTTGTACGATGGCTTCCATTGCCTATATTACAGATAAAAAGATGATAGAATATCATAGACTGAATGGCAATCATTCCATCAATTTTTGGAAACCTAGCAATACCAAAAAAATCAGTGATTTTCATAATGGTGATTTATTATTTTTTCTGGCGAAGGGTACTGAAAAAGGAAAAAATAAAGAAAAAGGTCTAATCGGATATGGCAGACTACAAAAAAGCTATACACTGACATTTTCACAAATGTGGAATCGTTATGATACAAAAAACGGTTATCCAGATAAAGATTCATTAGAGGAAGCAATTCGTAAAGTAACAAAAAATCATAAACTTCCAGATTATTTAAATTGCCTTATATTAGAAAACTTAGTCTTTTTTCAAGCTCCCATTTATTTAAGTGAAATAGGCGTAGCTATTTCAAATAAAGTAGAGAGTTATATCTATCTTGATAAAGATGATATGTTTCTTACTTCAAAAATATTAAAATTAGCGAATGAAATAGGTTCAGATATGTGGTCATCCTTGTTTCACGAACAGACACATGATTTTATGATCGATGCACAAATAAATCTTGTGAATAATATACATGATAAAATTGCATGTGATATGTATAGTACGCATGATGTTCGTATGCTCTATAAATATGCAATTGCCATCATGAAGAATCATAACCAATATCAGTTTGTCAGCAATAGTAAAACAGAGTTTATAGAATATACGAAAGCGGGACTCATCTTGTATCTTCCTTGTATTGTGAATACTTTGGAATTTACGAAAAAGTTTCAATACATGTTAGGACACTATATGTTTTATTCTACATATATTGAGAAAAGTGAATTTAATGCAACAATACAATTATGTCTGTTATTTAATCAAAAACTAAGTGACGAATACAGAGAGATATTATGTCAGTTACATATAAATTACGAAGAAAGGCTAGTCGATGATGACTAGCCTTATGAAATGAATTTGAATGTACATAACATAAAAAGAAATGGTAAAGATGGATGCTAACGATTTTATAATATGCTCATTCCTATAAGCTAACTTAAAGGCACAAACAAGAATGGAGAAAACGTGGTTATTCTAAATGAATCTTTGTTTCTATTGCATTTCTCATAGCAACATAGTAGTTACATTTTGAACAATCAAAAATTATAAACTGTTGATTGCTCTTTGAATTTTTGAAATACAATTTTTCTCATATACGACATTTATTTGTTTCATGATGTCTTGGAATATGGAAAGACCATCATGTTCCTTTTTATATTCATATTCAATTTCATAATCTGTTTTTCCATGATAGGTGCTGATATCAAAACATAGCTCAGCAAACTCACTTTCATAAACCGCTCGCTGCGTATGAAGTTCGGCTATCTTAAAAAAAGGACCTTGTAATTGATAGCGATGTAATAGTTCCTGAATTTCTTCATCTTCTAAACTAGTAATAGCATTTTTCGGTACTGGCTTCTCAAATTCTAATAAACCTTCTTCACTTTGCATCTTCAATGTGAAAATATGCATACCATTGACATCACGAATACGCATTGCTCCTTTATGTTTACGAATCATTAAATCTTGAGTGTCATAATAAATATTTACTTGTTCATGAAATGGTGGTGTAGCAAAATTTTGATATAAATTATAAAATTGTTCCTTTGTGACGAGAACTTTATACTCTTTTTCAATATTGTTATTCATCTTATATCACCCAAATGTTATAATACAATAGTATGAATAAGAAAGGAAGTGATTTCTTATGAATTATGCAACTGTCGCAAAGAAAGATGAAAAATCATTTCAAACAGAACAATATTTGTGTAGTCAATTAAATAAACATGGATGGATATATGATAAAAAAAATCCTGAATTGGTAATTTGTATAGGTGGAGATGGCACTTTATTATATGGGGTGCATAAATATCTTCCCATTATTAATACAATAAAATTCCTCGGTATCCATACAGGTACATTGGGTTTCTTTACGGATTATACAGGAGAGGAAATTGATGAATGCATTCAGGATCTTTTACACAAAAAGCCATCCATCTTCACTTCCAATTTGTTAAAAATACAGATGGATAATGATCCTGTACCCCGCTATGCTTTAAATGAAATGCGTGTTGAAAATATCGTGAAATCACAAATTTTGGATATCTATATAGATGGAGAATTTTTTGAAACATGCCGTGGTTCAGGGATATGTTTAAGTACACAGGCAGGCTCTACTGCATATAATCGAAGCTTAAAAGGTGCTGTTATTGATAGTGGTATATCGTTAATGCAATTGACTGAAATTACACCAATTCAACATTCCAAACATCGTTCACTAGGGGTACCTTACATTATGATGGAAAATCGCATCATCACTATGCGTAGTGAGACATTTGATACTGCTGTATTATGTTATGATCATTTGAATTTATCATTAGCGGATACACACGAAATTATTTGCAGTATGTCAGATCTTAAAGTACAATTTGTTCGTTATCGTGCATACAGTTATTTAAAACGATTAAAAAACTTATATTAATTCGCAAGCAGTAGGAAGCATCGGAATGAAAGTAACTGGAGGAAAAGACTATGGGTTTTCTTAAAAAAATATTTGCCAAACAAGAGGTAAAGACACAAAATGAAACAAAACCAAAAAATGAAGAAAGAGTAGAAAACCAAGAGAAAATACAAGCAACCGTTGAAATGTTTTATGAACGTTTAAAAAACACATCACAAAAACCGATTACTTACTTTACTCTTGAAAAAGATAAACCAGCTTTATTTGATTGTAAAATCGGAGGTGCATATTATATTCCTGAACATGAGACACTTCCAATTGATCAAATAGAAAAGAGTCCATTGTATTTGTTGGCGCAGATTAATTTTTCGCAGTTTAAAGCACCGGAAGGATTTCCAACATCAGGGCTTTTACAGATTTTTATAAGTGGTGATGATGATCTTTATGGCTGTGATTTTGATGATCCAAGATCTCAAAAGAGATGGGCAATTCGCTATTATGAATCCATACCAAACCAGCCTGTAAGCAATCGTATCTTTCAACCGAAAGCACATAAAGAAACAATGTTACCCTTTCCATTGGATTGTGAATACCGTCTGCAACCGCATGAACATTTTCAGACAATTACCATAAATGATTATCGCTTTAAAGATTATTTTACTCAGTCATGTCAAGATTTATTAAAAGAGGATCAACATACTATTTTTGATTTAGATGAAGTCATATATGATAACTTATGTGATAGATTAGAAACATTTGCTTCACAAATAGGCGGATATCCTTGCTTTACACAATATGATCCCAGAGAGTATATGAAAGACAATCCTTGCGATATCCTATTATTTCAATTAGATACAGTAGAAGATATTATGTGGGGAGATTCTGGTGTCGCAAATTTCTTTATTTCTGAACAAGATCTTAAAAATAAAGATTTTACAAACGTTGTTTATAATTGGGACTGTATGTAAGAAAAGAGGTTGTAGTGTATAGAAGATTTCATTTCGTAAATCTATCTAATATCATTACAACCTCTTATTCATATACATAGTCTGATAATTTTTTAGCTTTCGCACTGGCATTCATAATGATTCCAAAGGCTACTAAATAAGATAGCATGCTAGATCCGCCATACGATATCAAAGGAAGGGTAATACCGGTAATTGGTAATAATCCAATGATCATTCCGATATTTTGCACTTGCTGATATATCAACATTCCTAAAACACCTAAAATCAGATATTTTTCAAACATATTCTTCGATATGCTGGCAATCTTACATAAATGAAGATCAAGTCCTAAACACAGTATTAAGATGAATACTGCACCAATCAATCCCCAGCTTTGACCAATAACAGCAAAGATGAAATCCGTCTGTGCTTCGGGTATCGGTACTAGAAACTGTTGCATACCATGTCCGCTTACACCGGCACTGCCTAATGCTAACAAAGCCATATATTGTTGATAACTATCCGTATTGATGCTAGATTCAGGATCAAGCCAAGAAGTGATCCTTCGCATTTTATAGCTTCCTCCCATCATACTAGTTAGTAAATCAAATTGAAATATGTAGAGATAAGCAAAAACGGCAATAAAGATGATGATAAGTCCGGCTAATAGCCATATCCATTCTTTGCGTATTCCCGAACATAATAGCATAGCCAATAGACTGATACCAATAATCAAAACAACTCCGGTATCCGGCTGTAATAGAATTAGTACCATAGGTGGCAGAGCCCATTTTGCAACTTCTATAAATAGTTTAACATCCATCTCAAAGGAATCAATTACTTTTTCTTTGTTATGTTCATCAATAATACCTGCGGTAATGATGATCAATACAATTTTCATAAACTCACTGGGCTGAAAGGAAGTTCCAGGAAGGAAAAACCATGAAATAGCACCATTGGTTGGCTGCATGATAGAAATCACTCTGCCGGTCAGTGAGTATAATATCCTGGCAAAAAATAAGATGATCAAACAGACCATTAATATCCAATAGGCAATCTTAGCGAATTGAAACATACTGTCATTGCCTAAATACATGATTACACCTAAGGCGATAAAACCTGCCATAAACCACATGATCTGTTTTGTAAGATACCCCATTCCAGCTTGGGTTCCAACAATTCCGAAAGAAGAATAGATAGAAACGAAGCTGGTGATTGCCATGACAATTAAATAAGCCATTAAAACAAAATCAAACTTATCCGGACTCTTCGCCCTGGATAATCCTACTTTCATTGGCATCACTCCATTATTACTATGCCTAATTAAAGGCTTGTATCTATTATAGCACGGTTTTTCTTCCTTATGTTGCGCACGGCATACAAATTTGAATAAATTAAGGAAAATGTAATGCTTCGCATATAAGAAAGATATGTAAAAGATTTCTGCATACTTATACCAAGCAACCTTCATTTTTGATATAATATAGAAACGAGAGCAGGAGTTGATTTTATGACAAAAAAGAATACCTATACACCGATGATGACACAATATTTAGAGTTAAAAGAGAAACATAAGGATGAAATTATTTTTTACCGTTTAGGTGATTTTTATGAAATGTTTTTTGACGATGCAAAAATAGCAAGTCAAGAATTAGATCTTGTGTTAACAGGCAAAAATGCCGGTGTGGAAGAAAGAGTGCCAATGTGTGGTATTCCGCATCATGCAGCGAATGGCTACATTCAGCGCTTGATCCAAAAAGGGTATAAAGTTGCTATCGTGGAACAGATGGAAAATCCCGCTACAGCAAAAGGCTTAGTAAAACGTGATATTCTTAAAATTGTTACTCCTGGGACGATCATGGATGAAGTGAATGATGAAAAAGCAACTGTTTATATTGCGTCATTGCATGATTATCAATTTGGCTTAGCGGTCGTTCTATGTGAGATGACGACAGGAGAAATGCGCGCACAGTTAATTGATAAGCAGGTGATGGCAATTCAGAAAGTACTGCTTGGTAATAATGTGGCAGAAATTGTCATTGAAGAAAAGTTCGATAAGAAAATTGTAAAAATGATCGAAGATATGGATCGGATAACAATTTCTTATTATCAAGATGCAGCCATCAAGGAAGCATATGAACATCTTATCAGTGATATTGAAGATGATCGAATACGCCATGTATTTGGTATACTTACGAATTATTTAGATGAAACACAACGCCGTAATATGGCTCATCTGAATCATGTTGAACAGGTTTATGAAAATGAATTTTTACAAATGGATTACAATACTAAGCAAAACTTAGAATTAACGGCAAGTATTCGCAACAATTCTAAATCATTGACTTTATGGAGCTTCTTAGATAAATGTCGCAGTTCTATGGGGTCTCGCTTGTTAAAAAAATGGATTGAGTATCCCCTTGTTGATACGAAAATGATCAATAAACGTTTAGATGCTATTGAATATTTAAATGATAATTTTATTACGAAAGATGAGCTGAAAGAACATTTAAGCTTTGTATATGATATGGAGCGATTAAGCGCAAGAGTAGCTTATGGAAGTGCCAATCCTCGTGATATTTTACGTTTGATTAAAACACTGGAACATGCCCCGATGATTTTTGATCTATTCAAAGATTGTAATGCTTATAGCGAATTTCAAACAATTGATGTCTGTCAGGAATTATATGAGGTAATAGATGGTGCTATCGTGGAAAATCCACCGGTTACATTAAAAGATGGAGGTGTCTTCGTAGAGGGCTATCATGAAGAACTTGATCAGGTAAGAGAAATCGGTAAGAATGGAAAGAATTGGATTTTAGCATTAGAAAATAAGGAGCGGGAGCGCACCGGAGTTAAATCATTGAAAATCGGCTATAATCGAGTGTTTGGCTATTATATCGAAGTGACGAAAACGAATCTTTCACAAATAAAAGAAGAATTTGGTTATGTGCGAAAACAGACACTGGCAAATGCGGAACGTTTTATCACACAAGAATTGAAGGAACAAGAAGATGCAATCGTTCATGCACAGGAAAGAAGTATTCGCCTGGAAAATGAATTGTTTGAAAATTTATTAGACAAAATACGTGTATATCTTCCTAAATTACATGATTTAGCAATTGCGTTAAGTACCATTGATGCGTTGTATGCCTTAGCAGAAATTTCAAGTGAAAATGGTTATACCCGACCTCATTTTCATAAAGAGCATACGGTTTATATGGAAGAGGCACGACATCCCATCTTGGATAAGATCATGAAAACAACACGCTATGTTTCTAATGATCTTAAGATGCAAGAGGATCAGGATATCATGATCATTACAGGACCGAACATGGGCGGTAAATCTACCTACATGCGGCAAACGGCTTTACTTGTGATTATGGCACAAATAGGTTGTTACGTGCCTGCGCGCAAAGCGGAATTGCCAATCTTTGATCAGATTTTCACACGTATTGGGGCAAGTGATGATATCATGTCAGGACAATCAACCTTTATGGTAGAAATGATGGAAGCCAATAATGCCTTAAAGCATGCAAGTGCGAATTCATTAATTCTATTTGATGAGATAGGGCGCGGTACTTCTACTTATGATGGTATGGCATTGGCACAGGCGATGATTGAATATATTTTACGCAATATCAAAGCGAAGACTTTATTCTCAACACATTATCATGAATTGACACAGATGGAAGAACGTAATCCGGGTATTTTGAACGTTCATGTCGATGTTCATGAAGAGGATGAAAAGGTGACGTTCTTGTATCGCGTCATAGAAGGTAAAGCTGATAAATCGTATGGTATCAATGTTGCCAGATTGGCACATCTGCCAGGTAGTGTGTTGGATCGTGCACAACAGATTCTTGATAATTTGGAATTGAATGATAATCCTATACAAAACATCGTCGGACCGCATGTGATTGAAAAAGAAAATCCGAAACATGTAGAAATTATCGAACAATTGGATAAAATAGATTTAAATAAGATGACACCGATAGAAGCTATGCAGCTGTTATATGAATTAAAACAAAAGATGAAATAAAGAACAATACGTTTATCAAAAACAGGAGGTGAGGATATATGGGAAAGATTAATCGTTTGGATGAACATTTATCAAATATGATTGCGGCTGGTGAAGTTGTAGAACGTCCTATGGGAATTGTAAAAGAATTGGTAGAAAACTGTATTGATGCATCCGCAAGTCATGTGGAAATACAAATTTTACAAGGTGGTATAGATACGATTACCATCATTGATGACGGTATCGGAATGGATGCGGAAGATGCCACATTGGCTTTTGAACGCCATGCGACTAGTAAACTGAAAGAAGTTAATGATTTATGGAATATACATACGATGGGATTTCGTGGCGAGGCGCTGCCTTCTATCGCTTCTGTATCTCATGTGATCTTGCGAACGAACAATGGGACAGACGCTACGGAAGTGGAAATCAATTATGGTACGTTAGTAAGTGCAAAGCCATGTGGTACACCAAAAGGAACGATGATTGAGGTAAAAAACCTATTTCAAAAGACACCGGCACGTTTTAAGCATTTAAAAAGTCCGCAATATGAATTTTCTTTGATCTCGGATGTCGTTCAGAAGTTTGCTTTATCACATCCAGAAATTGGTTTTGTTTTATCACATGATGGAAGAACGGTATTTAAAACAAGAGGGAATGGCAGCTTACTTGAGGTGTTGATGCAGATTTATGGCAGAGATAGCGCAAAGACAGCGATTGCTTTAGATGGCAATGATATGGATTATCATATTGGCGGTTTTATCATGCAGCCTAATTTCAATCGAGCAACCAAATATTATATGTTATTGTATATCAATGGGCGAATGATCCGTAATTATCATTTACAAAAAGCAGTGATGGATGCGTATGCGCCTTATCTTCCTAAAGAACGTTATCCTATTGCCATTATCAATATGGAAATGGATGCTCAATTAGTCGATGTGAATGTGCATCCAAGTAAATGGGAGATTCGCTTATCAAAAGAAAAACAATTGGAAAAACTAGTGTATGAAACGATAAGTAATGCATTAAAGGAACATCTGAAAGTACCGAAGGTCAATGTAAATCGGGAAAAGAAAATTAAAGTAGAAATGCCTGAAATGCAATTAACATATGAACGTGATGATAAGGTGAAAAAGCTTCATGATGAAGTGAATGAAAGCTTTGCGAATCCTAAGGATGTACCACCATTAAATATGGAACAGTTAAAGGTGGATATAGAAAAGTCAAAAGAAGAAGCGCATATCAAATATCCACAACCGATAAATAGAGAATGTATCACAGAGACAAAAGAAACAGAAACAATTTATAAAATAAGAGATGCCGTCGATACGAAACAAAAGCAAACACATAACGTAGGTATCAAACAACAGCCAGGGAATGAAGTAAAAAAAGAAGAAAAGGAACAAGAAAAGGAACAAGAAATGCTTACACCATCTACAGCAAACGTAGAGCAGGCATTTCATCCTCATATGGAAACAAGCAAATTGGAAGTACCTAAAAAGCAAGTACAAACAATGGAACAATCCGATTTGATTCATAAAAAACCACGGAATCCAAGCCTTCCCCAACTGCGTGTCATCGGTCAATTCCATAACTGCTATATCATTGCCGAAGGAGAAAAAGGGTTATACATTATTGATCAACATGCGGCACAGGAACGTTACCACTATGAAGTAATTCGAGAGTCCATCTTAGCCGGACAAAATGATGCACAACCTTTGTTGTTGCCGATAACAATTGAGGCAAGTGTATCTGCAATCATGCAGTTAGAAGATCTGAATAAGGTCATGGAACAACTTGGTATTCATCTGGAATCCTTTGGAGAGAAGACACTTGTCTGTCGTGAATTGCCTGTTTGGATGAAGGATGTTGAGGAAGCAGCTTTTTTACAGGATATGATTGATATTTGGGAAAGAGATAAAGCGTTAAGTTTGGAAAAACTAAGGAAGCACGCTATCGCAACGATGGCATGTCATAGCTCCATTCGATTTAATCGCAGTCTGACAATGGAAGAAATGAACCGTGTCATAGAAGATTTGGGCAAATGTGAACAACCATTCCATTGTCCACATGGAAGACCGACATTGATATGTATGGAAGAAAAAGATTTGATTCATGACTTTGAAAGAGGTTGATTATGGAAAAGGTATTAGTAATCGTCGGACCGACCGGTGTAGGGAAGACAAACTTAAGCATTCAGCTGGCTAAGCAATATGATGGAGAAATCATCAGTGGCGATTCTATGCAGATTTATCAGGAAATGAGCATAGGAACAGCGAAAATCAAAGAGGATGAAAAACAGGGAATCCCACATTATCTTGTAGATGAATATCATTTTGATGAAGAATATAATGTGAAGATTTTTCAGCAAAAGGCGAGAGACTATATACATGCAATCAATGCGAAAAAGAAACTTGCGATGATTGTAGGAGGTACCGGTTTGTATGTGAAATCTGTTATCTACGATTATCAGTTTTTAGATCAGAAAGAGGATACGGAATTTTTAACCTATCTAAAAAAACGCAGTAATGACGAATTATGGAGCTTGCTGAAAATCGTTGATACTAAGGCATGTGAAAACATTCATCATAATAATCGCCAACGTATAATCAGGGCATTAAGTATGGCACATGATGGTATAAAAAAGAGTGAGGTCATTGCCTGTCAAGATCATAAACCGGTCTATGATGCCTTCATCATTGGTTTGACAATGGAAAGAGATGCATTATATGAACGTATCAATCAACGTGTCGATCAGATGATGGAAGAAGGATTGTTTGAAGAAATCAACGAATTAGTAACGACACATGAGAATGTTTGGCAATTACAAAGTTTTCAGGGAATCGGCTATAAAGAATGGAAAGCTTATTTTGAAAAGCAGTGTCCAAAAGAAGCTTGCATAGAACAAATCAAGAAAAACTCACGTAACTTTGCGAAACGTCAATACACTTGGTTTCGCAATCAGATGAAGGTGCATTGGTATGATATAGCAGATGCTTCTTATCAAGAACAATTAAGGAAGGATGTTGAGTCATGGCTTCACCAGTAGAGACACCATTACAACGTATGGAACTGTTGATTGGTGAAGATAATATTATAAAATTGAAACAGGCCAGTGTATTGATCGTTGGTGTTGGCGGTGTCGGTTCCTATGCTGCAGAAGCGCTCGCTCGAAGTGGAATAGGCAAATTGATACTAGTAGATGGAGATACGGTTGCGCCAAGTAATCTGAATCGTCAAATACATGCATCTTTTGCGACCATCGGTCAATCTAAAACGAAGGTGATGAAAAAGCGTATTGAAAGCTATCGCAACGATTGTGAGGTTATCACACAGGATCTTTTCTATGATGCAACAAAAAATGAGGAAGTGTTTATAGAACCTGTCGATTTTGTGGTTGATGCAATTGATACCATGTCTTCAAAACTGGCTTTGATACAATATTGTCTGCAACATAACATTCCTTTTATCTCTAGCATGGGAATGGCCAATCGCATGGATCCTACGTGTGTGACCATTTGTGATCTGATGAAGACAAGTTATGATCCGGTTGCAAAGATTATGCGCAGTTTGGTAAGGAAACATCATATCAAAGGAAAGATTCCGGTGGTATGGTCAAGTGAGCAGCCAATCGTGCAGACAAAGGTGATTTATGAAGATGGAATTACGCGTAAACAAAAGATGCCACCGGCCAGTTCGCCTTTTGTACCATCCGCTGCCGGTTTAGCAATTGCTTCTTATGCCATAAAACAACTATTAAAAAAGTAACCAGGCTATTTTGATATGTACCTGGCATTCTGAATCATTCAGTATGAAGGGTACAAATCACTTAGGTCTCTGGTTTTCTTTATGTTATAATGATGAAGAAAAGAGGTGGTCATATGACAATATGGGATCCATGGCGTGGCTGTCATCGCTATAGTGAAGGGTGTAAGCATTGTTATATACATAAAGGAGATGCAAAACGTGGTATCGATACGAATGAGATTGTAAAGACAAAACGTTTTTACGCACCGATTGAAAAGAAAAAGAATGGTGAATATAAGATGAAATCCAATCAATTGGTATATGTTTGTTTTCGTTCTGATTTTCTTTTAGAAGATTGTGATGAATGGCGATGGGAATGTTGGAACATGATGAAAGAACGTCAAGATTTGACTTTCCTTTTTTTAACAAAACGCATCGAACGTTTAGCTAATTGTCTTCCTAAGGATTGGCAGGAAGGTTATCCCAATGTTATTATCGGCTGCACCATTGAAAATCAGAAACAGGCAGATATTCGCCTGCCCATATTTACTGCCTTGCCGATTGTGCATCGCAATATCATCTGTCAGCCATTATTATCGCCGATAAAAATAAAACCTTATTTGCAAAATGTAGAACTGGTAGTTGTTGGTGGTGAATCGGATGTTCAAGGACGTGTTATGGATTATGACTGGGTCTTAGATATCCGAAAACAGTGCTTGGAAACACAGACACATTTTGAATTTCGGCAATGTTCTACCAATTTCAGAAAGGATGGGAAATACTATCATCTGAGTGTTCGTGAGCTTATGCGCCAGGCAAAGAAAGCAGATATAAATATATAGCGACCAATATAAAAAAAGGGAACGTAATGGTTCCCTTCCCCCCCTATGTCAAGGTTAATGGTCTTTGTCTATGACATATAGGATAGTGCTGGTATACCAGCAATACTATTGTAAAAATAATTCACCAGAAATGCAATATATTTATGAAACTATTTATTATAAATAGCTAACTGGCGTAATATATTCGACGGTTTTTTAGTTGTTTCGCGGTGTTTTGCGTTTTTTCGACACTTGCCTTATTTGTTATAATTACGCTGTCCGAAGATGATCGTACCTAAACGTATCATATTAGAACCATGTTTTAATGCCAAGGCATAGTCTTGACTCATTCCCATTGATAAATAACGGATGCGCTCTGCACCATATTCATTTTGCAATGTATGATATAAAACTTGCATTTTTTCAAAACAAGCTTCTATATCGGCAGTAGTACCATTCATAGGACCAACACACATTAAACCTTGCACATCCAAATGAGGAAAGCTCATGCATTGTTTTACGAAGGATAAGCATTCTTCTAATAATATACCAGTCTTATTTGCTTCTCTTGCTATATTGACTTCGACTAAGACAGGCATCACCTTTTCAATCTTCGCACACTGTTTTTCAATTTCTTCAGCTAAACGCAGACTATCCAGGCTTTGAATCATATCTACCAAAGGCACAACATCTTTTACTTTATTGCGCTGTAAATGGCCAATCATATGCCAATGGTAGTTAGGATCATATTTTTCCTTAATTTCCTGAACTTTATTCTCACCAAATATCCGACATCCACTCGCATAAGCTTCATCAATCTCTTCTTTTGTATGTGTCTTGCTGACAGCAATTAAGACCACATCTTTTGGCAAATCTCTTTGAATTGCTGATAATTTCTTTTTATCCATGAATCTCACCTCTGATTACGTAGTAATTATAGCATTTAACAAACGAAAAGGATAGCGGTTGCTATCCTCAACGTGGTATGTGACATACCTGTATATGAAAGGGAAAAGATTTTCCCTATACATAGCTTATGTTTTTATGAAAAAGCTATGCATATTATTATCATTTATTTCTAAATATATCATTTTTTTATATAATTTTCATATATTTCATAATATTTTATTAAATAGTCTAACAATAGTCTAACAAATTTATTCTATCAATTTGATCTATTAGATAATGAATTGGCTCATGTGTATAAACGTCATCTGTTATATCATTGCATGCATGACCAAGTATTTTTTTTCGTGCAGCATTATCTAAATTACATACTTTTGATAGCGTAGAGAAGGTGTGTCTAGTATCGTAAGTATCGTTATGTTGTAAAGACAATCTCTTCATAGTGTCGTGGTATGCTAATCTGTATATGTTATATATGTGTTTATTTTTCTTTCCTGTGAAAAGATAGACATTGGTGTCATTTAATAAATCATGTACACAAGACATAATATCCTTATGTATTGGAATTATTCTATTTTTTCCTGCTTCTGTTTTTACCCCAGCAATAATGTATCGTTCTTCATAGTGTATGTTTTCTCTTTGTATCGTAAGTAATTCAATAGGACGCATACCGGTATAGATATATGTTAAAATCAATTTACTTTCTATCGTATCATCATTAAATAAGGTTATTATTTCGTCTTTAGTAAAAGGTTTTCGTTTTGCTCTTTTTTCTGCTGTTGATTTATACATTATATACTGTGGCAAATTCCTATCAGGTCCGATTATTTCGTTTCTTATTGCGTAATCATAAACAATGGAGCATACAATTTTTATACTATTGAGTTTTGACAATCCACTTTTTTGTTTCATCGCCTCATCAAAACATGATTGTATATCCGATATTTTTATTTGTGTTATATACATATCATGCAAGTGGGACAAATTTTTAAAACCGGCCGATCTATTTTCTCTCCATGATTGAGATTTATCATTAGATAAACGTGCATATTCTATTTCCCATATTTCTTTAAAGGTTAATACCTCAATAAGAGATTGAGTTTTTTCAATATATTTACCAGTAGAAATCATTTGTTGTTTAAAAAGTTTTTCCACCATTTCTAAATTACAACAAGCCAATATATCATCTGATAATAAATTACTTTGTTGCATTTCATAAATAAAAGATATGTAATCATCAATTAGTTCTGCATCAAGATAGTCAGGAACCATATTGTTATTGACTATAATGTACTTTAATAATGCTTTTTCACATTCGTTCTTCGTTTTATAAGTTCCAATACACTTTTTGTTTAAAGTGGCTACAAATGGCTTTCTACGGCCTTTTCCTAAGTATGTAACAGATCCCATTCCTTTTGGTCTACGTTTCATTTTTATACCCTCTATCTTTCTAAACAAAAATCTGATAAAATAGGGTATAGAAAAACCAATATGTCTTGTGAGGACTTTTTGTTTTTCTATACTGCGGTATTGGTAGTACCGCAATGACATCCGGTGTTGGTAGCTCCGGGTGTTTTTATTTTTTGTACATATCTTCCAGTACTGAGAACGATGTTTTTATCTCATAATCTCTGATAAGATGAATCATCATTTTAAAACAAATATCGTAAATAGTTACTAGATCTATTTTTGTTATTTGTATTTGAGATTCGTTTTCATGTCTAATGTGGAAGTTATTGACGATGAAACTGATATCTTTATACAAGCCATTATTTATGCCTTTATATTTTTTAGAATTTTTCTCTATGTAGTCGAAAATATGTTTTAGTAATATTTTTTTCTCTACTATATTGTTTTTTATTGCAAAATCATTATAACTAAGAAGATAATCACTAATTTCTTTAGAATTTTCTAAAACTGAATCAACATCGGCATCACGTTTCACTATTATATATTTATCTTCTATTTTACTAAGCTGATAATTCATTTTCTCTAATAGTCTACTTATATTGGTTGCGATAGGGGCAATGTTTTCAAATTCGGTCGGTGAAACTTTTTCAGTAATAAGTAGAAACATATTTGCTATAAATTGCAAGACATAAAATTTTTCTTCATCATTGCAATCCTCGATATTAAAAATGCCGATATCACCTAAATATTGTTGCCAATTGAATGCTGTGCCTCTATACTTCCATTTAGTGAATATTTTGTCTAAGTAAAACCAAAAATATCTTCTATGGATAGTTGCGTTACCTAATGCTGCCAAAATTCTATGATATTCTTCGTCAAAGTCTACTCTACGTTCAATATCAAATATACTTTTAACCATTTTTTATTCCCCCTTCCTATATTTATCAGATAATAATAAGTCGTTTATGTACTCCTGAACTTTTACAAGCCCTTTATCATTCAATAAATCGATATTACTTAAGGTAGTTATCTGAGATTTCTCAGTCCATCCTATCAAAAAAGCAGGGGTGGTGCATAAGATAGCAGCTATTGCTTTTATCTTATCACTAGGAATATTATTGATAATACCAGTTTCATATCGTTGTATAGTTTGTTTGCTCGTCCCCACCTTTTTTGCTAATTCATCTAAAGTCATGTTCTGCTTTTTTCGCGCTGTTCGTATCCGTTCGCCGATGGTTGCCATACTTTTACCTCCTTACAGCTGCATTGTATGGTTGAATAGATTTTTAATCTATATTATGACTATAGTAAATATTCAACTAAATGTTAATCCATTAGTCATTCTTTCTATATTTATCACTTAAATCTTCTATGTATTCTATAACTTTATTTAATCCATCAACGTTTAAACCATCTGATAATTCTACAATTTCCCTTATGGCATAGTTAAAATCATTTTCAACTTGGTCTAATTTTGACATATTATCATTACCATATTCATCTGAATGATATTTAAAAGAAGTTAGATTCTGTCCAATAATTGCGGTTCTATCTATTCCAAAGTATTCAGAAACTAGCTTAACTTCCTCTAAAGTTGGGTCATCACAACTGTATAATAAATCCTTTATTCGATTTATATCTATACACAAATCACTCGATAAACTTTCAATACTAATTCGTTTTAAAACCATTAAATAGGTTAAGTTTTGTGAAAAAACATATTTTTGATCGCTCCAGCCCATTATATAAGCTGGAGAAACGCCTGTAGCAAAGGCAATTTTCTTAACTGCTTCTATTGGAATTTTTGATGTATTACCAGATGCGTATCTCTGTATAGCTGATTTGGATATTTTTGTCTTATCTTGTAATTCGTATAAAGTATATCCACTACTTTGTATTGCTTCTTTTATACGATTAGAAATCTCGTTATCCATTCCATAACCTCCTTTATATATTCATTATAGACAGAATTTCCCATTTTCGCAATGATAAATTACAATATTATCTATAAATTTCCCAATATGGGGTTGAAAAATAAAAAAGAAGGTGTTATTATATTGTTGTTCCCAAAAAGGGGAAAGGAGGTGGCGACATCAATAAAGCACTATTTAAAATGGCTTTGGAAAGAGCTGGTTACACGCAATGTTCTTTAGCTAAGAAAATGGGATGTAGCAAAAATACTCTTAATAGCAAAGTCAATGGGCACATAAAAGTAACAACGGAAGAAGCAAAAGTTATGTGCGAATTACTACACATTGATTCAGTTGAAGAAAAGTGCCAAATTTTTTTACTTTAAATTTCCCAAAAACGGGAAATAAGGATTGCACGTACCACTAAAGTTACAGGAAAAGGTCAGATTTACTTCGTTAACAAATTTTGTGAATAGGTTCAAAAAGGAGAACGGAGCATGAAGAAATGCTAATGTTTCAAATCAGTTATTCCACAATTGTTCTGTATTTAATTTTGATGTGTAGTGTATATGGTTTCTATAGAGGATCTCTTTCATTGCTGAACAACGTTGATTTCAAGATAAGCAGATTAGACATTATTTCAATTATCGTACTGCTACTATCGTTTTTGTTCCTATGTTTCAAGTAAAGGAGGCTTGATAATGGATGATTTGATTTTAATTATCTCAGGCTTCATAGCTGTTGTTTCATGGCATGTATTTGGGTTTTATGCTATGGGAGATACGATGGGGCATTTAAACAAAGTGAAAGATCGATCGTATTGGGATGAAGTAAATAAAGGTATTTATATGTCTTTAGCATTATTCATTCCGAGTGCAATTGTATTCATATTGCGTTTGTAAAGGCGATGTGATAACGAAAGAAGTGATATGATTTGGTTATTTTATTACAAATTGGTTATTTCACAATATTTGTTCTATGGCTGTTTTTAGGAATCTCACTCTCATTCATCGAGGGCGAAAACAGCTTAAAAAGGAAGTATTTAGGTCAAACAGGATTGAGCAAAAAAGATGAAAGAGAAAATAGGAAAATCAGAATCTTATTCTATTTACTCACTCTTATGCTGGGAATACCTCTAATACTTTAAGGAGATGTGATAATGAAAGATTATGAAGTAATATATGTGGTTTTGGCAAATGGAGTAATTGGAAAAGTCAAGAGTATATGCACATGTGATGAGTGTAAAAGGCGTGGGGAAACAGAATTATTCATTGACAGTATAAAAGGTGAATATCTTGACTGTATTAGATTTAGTGAATTATTTGATAAAAATGTCGTTTTGAATATAGGATACACAATTCACGAATTATCAAATCATCACTTGCAAGAGGATATTAACCACATGATTGCTGAAATATATCAGCAGGAATTATTAAACGCTACTACCAATAGCAATAACTCACAAGACAAGAAAGGTTAGGTGACACATGGAAAGACAATACCTAACAGCAGTAGACATCCAAGAAATAACAGGTGTCAAACAAACAAAAGCCTACGCAGTAATCAAAGAACTCAATAAAGAGTTAGAGAAAAAAGGTATCTTCACGATTAGTGGCAGGGTGTCTAAACGCTATTTTGAAGATAGAACACAATGTAAAATTGATACAAAAAAAGATGCGTCCTAACCTTGGAAAGTAGCCGCATCTAACGTCGAACCCTTATATATAAGTTCATATAAATTATAAGGGAATCAAGGTAAAAAAGCAAGGGAGGGCGTTTATATGATTTTGCTTTATATATTATTGGGAATATCGTTTGGTGCTATGTTTTATGTCGTTTATATGAATTTGAAATAGTATTGTTTTGCTGGTAAATGTGATTTGTTAATGATGTTAGCATTAAATATAAAACTAACATGAATGCACTAATTACATTAAATAAGTAAATAGGGAATACTTTTATAAAAACATTTAAAAATGTAGCAAAAGACAATAAATAAACAATATATGGAATGTAAGAAGATACAGTTTTCAAAATATAATAAATTTTTAATTTTTTATTAGAAAAATAAATTTCACTATCTAAACCAAGCTTCTCTTGTAGTGAAATATAGTTTAAATCAACAATGCGGATAAGTTTTTTGAAAGATTTTAAATCTGTATTTTTAAGATCTATTCCCTTTCTTTTTAGATCAGCAATAATATCAAATAAATGCTGAGGCACATACTTATAGTTATTAAGAGCAATTTGGTAAATAGCATTAATCATAGAATCTAAATTTTCATATTCTATATCGCCTACTGAGAGTATACGAGCAACCGGAGCATAAAAGTTGTTTAATTTTTCCAATAACAATTCTTTATTTCTCTTATTACCATAAGAAAGTATACCGAATATAAAGCTGATTAAAGCAGTTATAAAGATAACTGCAAACTGCTCTACAAAGTTGTTCACACTAATCAACCCTTTCTTTATTACTTAATCATATCATATATTTCAGAAAGGAATTAAAAAAATGAATGAATTAAAAATCATTACATATCAGAATCAAAGAATTCTGAACACTCAACAACTGGCTGAATCTTATGACACGTCAGTTAAACGCATTTCTCAAAATTTCAACGCTAACAAAGAACGTTATCAAGAAGGTAAACATTACTTCTTCCTTCAAGGAGATGAACTATCATCATTTTTGCAATCCGCAAATTGCGGAACGCAAAATCAAAAAGTTAGATCAATGTATTTATGGACGGAAAAAGGCGCTTTCCTTCATGCCAAGTCACTAAATACAGATAAGGCATGGGAACTATACGACAAACTTGTTGATTCTTATTTTAGAAAAACTGTAGTCCCATCGTTGGCAGAGCAAGCAAGAATTGCTTTAGCATTATCAAGTGAAACAGCAGGACGGGTTGAAGAAGTTAACAACGACTTACAAAACTTTAAAAAAGACATTCCTCTTTTACCGGTTGAATGTGATGATGTCCAAAAAGCTGTTAGGCAGCTTGGTACTAAAATCTTAGGAGGACATGGTACACCGGCATATTGTGATGATTCACTGCGCGGTCGAGTATATGCAGATATCGGACGTGAAATAAAGCACAAATTTGGTGTTCGTTCATACAAAGCTATCAAACGTAAATATCTTGATGATGTTAATGAAATCATTGATAAATATACGTGCCCTAAAGATATCTTAGAAGATATCGTTGCTGCTAATAAGGTAACATCATGAAACGATTTAAGTTATGGCTACAAATCACTTATGGCATAGCATGGCGAATGATTATATTGCTTCTGGCTTATATAGGAGCAGTAGAGCTGTACTTTACATTAAGGTGACATTATGCCAGCTAAAGGACCGGATGAGTATTACAACGACGATTTGTCAGTAGATGAACTGGCAGATATCAAAGCACTCCATGATGAGCAAGAGTGGAGAGAAAGGAAAGAAAATGAAGACAACAGCTGAATTACTGGGCGAATTAATAGCAGTAGCATATGAATGTAAAAAACATGATATTTTTGTTATGTATTTGCCTCATGTGCGGTCGGTTTTGGTGGATATTCATTTAAACGGATGGATAAATAATAAAAATGCTGATGAATCATATACCGTTTATTTATATGAAGAAATGGTAAATGAAAAGTTAAAGGCAATAATTGGATACATTAAACACTTGAATAAGGAGAAAAACAAATGAACGAATTAACAAAACCTACAACATTAGTTGTACCAGCAAAATGTGATTGCGATTTTACGAAAACCGATTTAGAGATTGATGAACTAGAAAAACGCTATAAGAATCTGCTTGCTACTGACGAAAACAAGAAAGATATCAAATCAATCTGTGCTGAACTTAACAAGGTCAAAAAAGCCTTATCAGACGCAGGCACCAAAGCGGAAAAGGAAGCCACGGCTGAAATTAAAGCGTTTAGAGCAGAGCTAAAGAAACGAACAGACCGTATCGAAAGTATCAGAACACCACTATGGGAGCAAGTAAAGCCACAACAAAAGCCTGAACCAAAGAAAGTAAGTGTCCCTGTCAAAGTGTGTTATTTATTTGAAGGTGATAGTAATTACATATCGGAAATGATTACTGCTGCCGAATTTAACGATATTAAAGTCACAGAGGTAAAAATCTAATGGAAACTGTAACAATGAAAGAATTATCTCGTGAGGTAAATAGCATGGATGTCGTTGATGATTCACCTAAATTATTAAATATATATCAACGCATGCAAGCTGTACAGAGCGAATTGAAGACGGTTGCAAAAAATCTTAACGTTAGTGTATCTAAGACTAGCTCTTATAAGGCAGTCAGTGAGGTGGATATCCTTAATGCTATTAAACCATTGGAAGAAAAGTATGGTATTTATAGTTATCCATACGGTAGAGAAATCATTGAATCATCACAATTAACACAGCATACACAATATGGCGATAAGTTGAGTTTTTACATGAGAATCGCAACAACATATCGATTTGTTAATGTTGATGATCCTAGCGAATACATCGAAACAGTGACATTTGCAGATGGCATAGACACAGGCGATAAATCTACTGGTAAAGCTATGACATATGCAGATAAATATGCACTCATGAAAGCATATAAAATCAGCACAGGAGATGACCCTGATAAAGAACCAAGTGAAACATATGACGGTGCCGTCCCTCACACAGACATGAGCGCGTTGGTGTCAGAATACAAGAAACACCAGAATGAATTAGTTGAGTTAGGTGTTGATTTCAGAGAAAAGAAAATCTGTGAATGGATGAACAAGCACACCGGCTATCAAGATCAAATGATTGATCTTAACAACATGGATAAGATGCAGAAAATCAACAATGCGTATAAGGAACTGATCCAAGGAAAAAAGGAGAAGTTGCAGAATGGCTAAGTCAATCATGCAAACAGAGAAAGAGTGCTATATTACGCACTCTACTCTGAACTTGCACAAACATCATATATTTTATGGCACAGCAAACCGTAAGAAGTCTGAAAAATGGGGATGTTGGGTTTATCTCTCAGCCGAATATCACAATATGTCAGATCACGGTGTACATTTTGATAAAGATTTGGACTTACGTCTAAAAAGAGAATGTCAAGAACGATTTGAGGCATTATATGGACACGATATGTTCATGAAGGTGTTTCATCGCAATTATTTGTGAGGTTTGTTTTATGGCAAAAACAAGGATAGTAGCTAATTACCTGCGCAAAGTGACAAACGAGGATGGCAACCTAGAGGTAACGTTTGAGGTAAGTAATTACAACTATAAGCGGTACTGCCAGGGGCTAGAAAAAAAGGCGTATAGCTTGGAAATAGCCGAGGTAAAAAGTAAGCGGAGTATCAATCAAAACAATTACTTGTGGGCGCTGATTCACGAAATAACACAACATCCAAATGCATCTAGCGATGAGGAATGGGAAATGTACTGCATCTTATTGTCAATGGCTGATGCAAAATATGAATACATCACGTGCCTTGCGGAAGCATTAGACACGCTCAAACAGGAAGTGAGAGCATTACAGGTACTCGGTTATGAAAACCGCGAGAACGGTACTAGATGGGCGCGGTGTAAAGTGTTTATAGGGTCCAGCAAGATGAATAAAGAAGAGATGGGAAAGCTGATAGATAAGACCCTATGGTACGCCGATCAGTTAGGCATAGATACGGTTTATTATCGTGACATGTTAGTATGATTAACTACCCAGACGGACGCAAGAATGCATCAATAAAAAAACGGCCAATAAAGCATAAAAGGAGACATAAATATGGACAAAGAAACTTTGGACAAAGCAGTAGAGCTGAACAAAGAAATTAACAACATAAGGGAAATGCTAAGGAGCGAAATCCTTTATATTTGGAATGGTGTGTACAAGGGATATGCTAGTTACAGTCATTACGTGACGGAAGAAATTGATGTGAAGTTACGGGAAATGTTAACTAATGAATTAGAGCGAAAGGAAAAGGAATTTGCAGAATTGTAGGAGGTGTAAACATGAAGTGGGAAGAAATGAAAAATATCGTAGAGCAATGTGTGCCAGAAAATTTGCTCAAAGAGTATACGATAAGCATTGAAATAAGCAACGCGAGTGCTAGCACGGATGAAACACGCATCGAGATAGACAACAGCAAAAGTGAGATTTTTGTAACGGGAAATTAACAGATTGAGGTGGTAAATTAGCAGAAAAATATGGTATCAAAATAAAAGAGGTGTAGACAATGAGAAATTGTAGTATAGCTGATAAAGCTGAATACATAGCTAATAAGCTAATTGAAAAAGGCGTAATAATACACCAATATGATGCCTATTCAACAAATAGCATTTATTTAAAATTAGACTATGGGGTATGTAATAGTATACGCATCAGTGATCATGGTGGTAAAGAACACTTAGCTTATCGGTACAACATAGGTAAGGATATTAAAAATTGTTATACACGCGATAAACAATATAAGAGATTTTATTATCCGTTTCACATGCAAGATAATATGATAAGTCAAATTTTGTGTGATCGAAAAGCAAAAATCGACAGATACGGAATGGAAAAATACATTGAATATATGGACAAAAACAAACAAGAAAGCATAAATAAGAAAGGTTTTTGGCAAGGATGCAAACAATTGAATTGAGGTGGCAAATTGGCAGAAAGACGAATGTTCACATCACAAATCATAGATAGTGATGCTTTCCAAGATATGCCATTATCGGCACAAGCTTTATATTTCCATTTAGGAATGAAAGCTGATGATGACGGTTTTCTTGGGAATCCAAAAAGAGTACAAAAAATGATAGGGGCTTCAGAAGATGATATGAAGCTACTGCTTATGAAAAAATTTATCTATTTATTTGATACTGGAATATGTGTAATAAAGCATTGGAAAATGCATAACTACATTCAAAAAGATAGATACAAACCAACTGCATATGAGCATGAAAAAGATATGCTTGAATTGAAGAAAAACAAAGCATATACAGTTAAAGATGAAAATTGTATACAGAATGGATACATATTGGATACAAATTGTACACCTAGGTTAGGTAAGGTAAGGTTAGGTAAGGTTAGTAAAGATATATTGTCTGAAGCAGATGCTTCCGACGACGTACCTACTGGTAAAGAGGACATCAAAGACAATATACCATACAAAGAAATCATTGATTATTTAAACGAGAAAGCAGGAACTCAGTATCGCTATAAATCTCAAAAGACAAAAGAGAAGATTAAAGCGAGGTACAACGAAGGTTTCACTTCCGACGACTTTAAAAAGGTCATTGATATCAAATGTGATGAATGGCTTTCAGATCCTAACATGTGTAAGTATATAAGACCGGAAACTTTATTTGGTAATAAATTTGAAAGTTATTTGAATAAGCCTAAGATAACTAACAAACAACTTCCTGAATGGTTTGAAGACCAAGATGATGTGGAAACAGGAATAAGCAGCAAGGTGGATGACTCAGAGCTTGAAGCGCTGATGGAAAAATTGAAGGAGAAAAATAATGTCAGAAAGAATACTGACCACCTATGAAAGATTATTTAATTTAATTTGTGATAGGTTGGAAGATAGCGACATGACAATAAAGCAGTTTTCAGAAATAGTTGGCTACAGCTATTCTGCTATGTGCGATTATATAGATCGCAGAAGATATATGCCAGCAGATGTCATGTTTGCCTGTTTAGCAGCGTTAGGAATTAAATTGGAGGTAAGAATGTGAAAGTGTTAAATCAAATTGTAACTAATAATTATGCTTTATATAACGGGGATTCATGTGAAGTAATGCAAGGACTTATATCGAATTCTATGGATTATTCTATTTTTAGTCCACCTTTTGAAGATTTGTATACATATAGCGATAGTCCAAGGGATTTAGGTAACTGTCGTAGTACGGAAGAATTCTATCAACAATTTACATTCATCGTAAAAGAATTGTATCGAATTATGAAACCGGGTAGATTGGTAAGCATTCACTGCATGGATCTACCTACAACAAAAGCAAGTGATGGTTTTATCGGTTTAAAAGATTTTCCCGGTATTATCATAAAACTATTTCAAGATTGCGGATTTTATTATCACAGCAGAGTAACGATTTGGAAAGATCCTGTCGTGGCAATGCAGAGAACAAAAGCATTAGGGTTGTTACATAAACAGATCAAAAAAGATAGCACAATGTGCAGACAAGGGATTGCTGATTATATTATCACGATGCGTAAGCATGGAAATAATCCGGATCCTGTAACACATACAAACGAGACATTCCCGGTTGATAAGTGGCAACAATACGCATCACCAGTCTGGATGGATATCAGACAGAGCAATACACTTAACCGCACATCTGCAAGAGATGAACGTGATGAAAAGCATATCTGCCCTTTGCAGTTGGATGTGATCGAGCGATGTGTTGAATTGTGGACAGCCGAGGGAGATACAGTATTTACGCCTTTTCTTGGTATTGGATCAGAAGCATACCAATCAATAAAGATGCATCGTAAAGCTGTAGGAATTGAGTTGAAAGAATCCTATTTTAATCAAGCAGTTAAGAATTGTGAAAAGGCTGCAACTTGCGATGAACAGATTGATTTATTTGAAGGTATGGAAATATGAGGTATGAAGAATTTTTAAAGCAAAAAGAATATCACATTGAACCTACAGGATTTGAAGCAAAAGATCTAAATAAAAACTTATTTGATTATCAAGAAGCAATTGTTAAATGGGCATTAAGGATTGGAAAAGCAGCTTTATTTGAAGATACTGGGCTTGGTAAGACTATACAGCAATTGTCATGGGCAGATGCAGTAGCAAAGCATACAAATGGATATGTGCTTATATTAGCACCACTAGCAGTATCGAAACAGACAGCTAACGAAGCTAAAAAGTTCGGTATCAAATGTAAATTAGTTGAATGCCATGATGATTTGGAAAAAGGAATCAATATAACGAATTATGAAAAAATTCATAAATTTGATACAGATATATTTGATGGCATTGTTTTGGATGAAAGCAGTATATTAAAATCTTATGCAGGAAAAACAACGAAAGATCTACAAGAAAGATTTATATATACACCATATAAATTATGTTGCACTGCAACTCCAAGCCCTAACGATTATACAGAGATTGGAACAACGGCAGAGTTTCTAGGCATTATGCCAAGAAATGAAATGTTATCAACATTCTTTATAAACGATTGTATCAAGAAAAAAGGAAAAAGTGATCGCATAGGATGGCGATTAAAACGACATGCAGAAAAAGAGTTTTTTAAGTGGATGGCAACATGGAGTATGATGATCAAATCCCCTGCTGATTTAGGATTTGATGGAAGCAAATTCGTATTGCCTAAATTAACGATAAAAGCATGTATTGTAAAAAGCGATCCAGGAGAAGAAAGCTTATTTGTAGAATATGCTGAAACACTGTCAGAAAGAAGAGAAGCAAGAAAAGAAAGCTTATATAAAAGAGTTGAAATAGCGAAAAAGATAGCACAAAAAACAGATAAATGCTTGATTTGGTGTGATTTTAACAACGAAAGTGAAGCATTACATAAAGCAATTAAAGGATCTGTTGAGGTAAAAGGATCAGATAAACCGGAGCATAAAGAAAAGGCAATGATGGGATTTAGCAATGATGAAGTTAAATATTTAGTATCCAAGCCAAGTATATGCGGATTTGGTATGAACTGGCAGAATTGCCATGAAATGATTTTTTGTGGATTATCAGATAGCTATGAACAATTCTATCAAGCTATAAGGAGATGTTATCGTTTTGGACAAAAGTGTGAAGTAAATGTTCATGTCATTATTTCTGAAAAAGAAATGAATGTATTAAAAAATATCAAACGTAAGCAGGAAGATCATGAACGAATGAGTGAAGAAATGGTAAGAATAATGTCGGATATTGCAAAAGTTGAATTGTTTGGGCAGCTGCGTAAAAAGACAGACTATATCCCTGAAATCGCTATGAAGATACCAGAGTGGATGCCAATTTAAGAAAGAGAGTGATGAAGAATGAAAATACATGAATTAAAAATCGAACCACAACATATGGCAAAGAAAACACTTGGAATCAAACCATATGAAATACGCAAAAACGATCGTGATTTTAAAACTGGCGATCTGTTGCTGCTAAGAGAATGGTGTGATAACAGTTACACCGGCATAGAAATATTACAGACAGTTGATGATGTATTTGCTGATGATACTGATTTACAGCCTGAATATGTGGTGTTGTATGGAAGATGTTTTAATAAAAACTTAAGAAAGGAATACAAAATATGATCAATCGTGTCATTTTAGTCGGTCGCATGACGAAAGATCCTGTCTTACGCAAAACTCAATCAGGAGCAAGTATAACATCATTTACTGTAGCATGTGATCGCAGAATTAAGACTGAAGGACAGCCGACAGCAGATTTTATCAATTGTGTGTGCTGGAATAAAGTTGCTGATAATACGGCGCAATTCACGCATAAAGGAAGCTTAGTTGGAGTGGAAGGAAGAATTCAGACACGCAGCTTTGACGATCAGAGTGGCAAACGAGTTTATATAACGGAAGTGGTTGCGGATGCAGTACAGTTCTTAGAACCTAAAGGAACTAATAGTGCTATAAACACACCTAGCTATGATGCAGGAAATCAAGGCACTGAACATGATGCTAATGACAGTGAATTTAGATTGCAAGAGGATGATTTACCATTCTAAAGGAGGAAAAGATGAAAATGAAAATAATAAAGGTTACAGATGAAGCTATAGTGTTTAGCAATGGTAATAAAATTACATATGATCACGATCAAGATTGTTGTGAATACAATTTTGCTGATTTTAAGTCTTTAGAGGATACGCTTGCGATGGTAGCTGAATTTGACGAGAACCTCGTATTTGAGGTAGTAAAAGGTTCTGATGATTACAATAAAGGCTCAGGATTCAGATTTGGTAATCCAAATAACATGTTTTTTGTTCCATGTTATTCGGAACAGAATGGATATTACACCAACGATATTAAGATTTATTATACTAAAGAGGTATTGGATTTGATGTGCGAAGAAAGGATATGTTAGTACAAAGGAGATAGATACAAGGTGAAAAAATATCAAGAAGCATTAGATTGGGGTGAAGAAAATGAATAAATTAGGAACTGCCTGTATGCCATTGATAAAGAATGTTCCTGAACCAAATAATAAACAATGGGTAAAGACAATATGCCCGGTGTGCGGCCGTGAGTGTTGGGAAACTCCTCAATTAAGATGGGCGAAAAAAGCAGGTATGGTAGAAAATGCTGCATGCACAGAGTGTGCTATTAGCGGAAAGGGAGAAATAAATGAATAAATATCAAGAAGCATTAAACAATCTTATAAAAGTTTCCTGCCCAAAAGGAAGATGTTGCAAAGAATGTGATTTTGAGAAAATATGTAACTGTGAGGCTAAAAGCTATATAGATACATTACAAGAATTAGTTGATAAGGCAACACCTAAAAAAGCCGATATTTGGGGCGATGGATATGATGATGAAGGAAATTTGATATACGATATGTATGATTGCCCAAATTGCGGTACAACATACGAAGTTGATTATCACGATTATAAGTATTGTCCTAATTGCGGTCAAAAAATAGATCGGGAGATTGAGAAATGATTGGATACATATTATGTGTGCTGCTAGGTTTAGTTGTTGGTGTGGTAATTATGGGATGCACGAAAGGTGGAAAAGAAGAGTCTTTAGATTATGAGTACTGGAAGAAGGTAGGCAATGAAAAAGGAAATATTGAGCACAAAAGATAAAATTGAGCAGTTTAAACGAGATTGCAAAAGTAACGACTTTTACACAAAAGCGATTCTGGAATGTAATGAACGTATCGAAGAGCTGGATGTGCAGCTCACCGGGCTTGGATGTCCGAATGGAAATGATGATCCTAAATGCGAAAACGCTAGGAATCCATATAAGCCTAATAAGTTAGCTCCAATGATGGAACAACAACAGATCATCAATGAACGTAATGAATATATAAGACGCATCAACTCTGTATCTGCTAAGCTGATGAAGATTACCGATCCTACAGATAGACAAATGATAGTCGATTTGTTTGTCGAAAAAAAGTATTACAAAAACATGATTGATAAATATCATTTCAATGATTCATCTGCAATGTATAGACATGCAAATAAAGTAATTTCAAAGATTGTGTAACTGGACACTATTTGCATAAAAAAAAGTAGTATTATGATATCGTAGAAATAGCAGGGAGTAAGCTTCATGCTTTCTGCTTTCTATTGTCTTTGTTTCTCTCCCCTTGAGGCATCTTCGGATGCCTATCGTAACCTACTTACGAACTTTCCCCCAATCTTTCGTGAGTAGGTTAGGGTAAATGTTCTCTCTATCCATGATAATACCATTACAAAAAGCAATAGATAGTAGCCTGCAAAGAGACAAAATGTTGACATCACCTTACAATGTCAAATTAGATATTAACAGGATACAACTAAGTAATGACTGTTGATATATGGAGTGCCCAGGATGGCAGAATGCTCCCAAAGAATGCGATATCTTAGATATCAGCGTAAAGCTCCTAATGGGGCTTTTTAATTTGTTTGCAAGTATAAAATCATAAAATAAATATGTAGAAAATCAATAAAAACTTATGTAGAATAAGACATTTCTTAGATACTGTTCATTTTCTTCATTATACTGTATCATAGTATGTAAGAGAGGTGATAAATATGAAAGAATATTGCTCAAGCGGTCCATTTTGCAAATGTGATGATATCAAATCTATTCATACCGAAATAGGAGAATGGGGTCAATGGGATGTATGTGATAATTGTAACATGCAGATAGAAGATTCATTTGAATGTTTTGATCATTATGATGGAGAAGATCACTTATTTGAATATTGAGATAGCACCTAATAGTGGTGCTTTTCTTTTGCCAAGAAAGGAATGATACATATGATAACAGTATGTAAAGATTGCCCTAAAAGACATGTAGGGTGTCATGGAAATTGCACGTTATACAAGACGGAGCGCAGGTTGCTGGATAAAGAAAATGCTCGCAAAAGAGCTGAAAGCGCAGAATATGACAGTGTAAGTAATACGTGGAACTATGACGATAGGGGGATAAGAAAATGAATGTGAATGTGTTAGGAGTTATATATGAAATAACGGAAGCAAGCCCTAAAACTGATGAAAATTTAAAAGATGCAGATGGGTATGTGATTTTCTACGATAAAAGAATTGTATTAAGTGATCTAAGCGATTGGGATAAGCAAGCATCTGAACTAGCGAAGGACATATATCGTAAACAAAACTTAAGACATGAGTTAATTCATGCGTTTTTGTACGAAAGCGGACTAGTTTATAACTCAAATGGCGCAACAAACTGGTCGATGAATGAAGAAATGGTAGATTGGATGGCTATACAGATGCCTAAGATAATGGAAGCGTACGAAAGCGTGATAAACAAAAAGACAGTAGAATGTCGCTATATTAATGAAAGAGAACCAACCACAGTAGAAATTTGACGAAAGGAGGTTAATCTATGCCAAGACAAAGAAGTCCCAATAGAGATAAAGCAAAAGCCATGTATATTGACAGCAAAGGAAAGATGCTGTTAAAAGATATAGCAGCACAGCTTGATGTAAAGGATACGCAAGTTCGTAAATGGAAATCTCAGGATAAATGGGACGAAGAATTAAAAGGGAACGTTACTAATCGGAAAAGGAACGTTACCCAACAAAGCAAAGGCATAGATGGGCAACTTAAAACAGAATTATTACCAGAAGAAATAGAAACACTGAACAACGAGGAGCTGACCGAAAAACAGCGCCTTTTTTGTTTATATTATGTAAGGTGGTTCAATGCAACAAAAGCATATCAAAAGGCTTATGGATGTGACTATACAACAGCGATGGTCAATGGATGTAAGCTACTAAGTAATCCTAAGATACAAACTCATATTCAATCAATCAAAGATGCTAAGATAAAACAATCGATGTATACAGCTGAGGACTACTTCCAAAAAATGATGGATATAGCATATTCTGATGTAACGGATTATCTTGAATTTGGGCAAGAAGAAACGCTTGTCATGTCAATGTATGGATCGATAAAAATAGAAAATTCTAATGGAGATAAAGAACTGTTAAAAGAAAAAAAGAACTTCGTTAGACTAAGAGAATCATGTGAAGTAGACGGAACACTTATCCAAGAAGTAAAACAAGGAAAAGAAGGTGTATCCGTGAAACTCATCAGCAAAGAATTTGCACTTAAGTGGTTAGATAAGCATTATAGCGAGGCGACAGAGTTGCAGCAAGCACAGCTGGCACAGATTAGGGCGAAGACGGATAAGCTTACCATAGCAAAAGGAGAGGAAGATCAACTTTCGAAGGTAGATAAGATTCTGGAGGAGATGCAAAAAGATGCTGAGCAAAAAGCAGGCTGAATTCATTCGCGAAGGGAATCATCGCTGGAACTTCAAAATAGGTGCCACTGGTACCGGTAAGACTTATCTTGACTTTACTTATTTGATACCGCAACGGCTAAGGGAGCGTCACGGTAAAGAAGGTTTGAATGCTCTGATAGGTGTTACACAGCAAACAGTCGAACGTAACGTGCTGGAGCCGATGCGTGAATACTGGGGATCTGACTTGGTAGGAGATATACGGAAAGGAACCAATAAGGTCCATCTATTTGGTGAGGATGCTTATGTATTAGGAGCTGAGAAGATAAGCTCAGTCGCTAGACTGCGTGGATCCACATTGAAATATTGCTATGGCGATGAAACAGTTGACTGGAACAAAGAAGTCTTTCAGTTACTGAAATCACGGTTGAGAACTGGATACAGTCTGTTTGATGGCACCGGAAACCCACAGCATCCTAAGCACTGGCTAAAATTATTCATCGATAGTGATGCAGATGTGTACTGTCAGCAGTATAAGCTGGATGACAACCCTTTCTTGCCTGGAGATGTCAGGGAAGAACTGAAAAAGGAGTATTTCGGTACTGTAGAGTATAACCGGTATATCCTTGGAGAGTGGTGTAACGCTGAAGGACTGATATTCAAACCATATGCAGATAACCCAAAACTTTGGGAAGTAGAGATACTTCCTTTTTTTCAGATGGTTAATATTGGGCTGGATATCGGTGGAACGAAATCGCATTCTACACTAGCAGCTACTGGTATAACACCAGGATACAGCTCTGTCTGTACGTTCTTAGAAAAGAAGATCATTCATGCAAAAGGTACGATCGATACGGTAAGTATTTGCCGTGCATGTGTGGAAATGATACAGCTTTGCATCCTAGAGGGATATTATCCTGCCTATATCTTCGTTGATAATGCGGAACAGGTGATTCTGAACAGTATCCGAGGATATGTACAGCGGGCTGGGTATACGACGGTTGTATGTGATTGCAAAAAGGTAGAAGGGAAAGACAGAATTCTTGTCTACAACCTGCTATTCGGTCAGAAGCGTATGTTATTCCGGAATGTACCAACAGTTTCAGAAGCATTGGCTACGGTCCTTTACGATGAAAAAAAGGATGAGGATGCTATCCTGGATGATTTTACTACCGATGTTGACAGCTTCGATGCACATTTTTACAGTTGGAGCTTTTTTATGGATTACATTACCGCATTCAGATAGGAGGGATGCTATGAAGAACGTTTATGAGGTTCTAAAGGATTTGGGACATGAAATTCCGGAAGAATTACAACAGTATTATGGAAACATCGAATACTGGAAACAGTGGTGGCAGGGATATGTGCCAAAATTCCATCAGTACAAGGTGACCAACATCGAAAAAGAGTTAATGACAATGAAACGTAAATCCTTGAAGATGGCGAAAAAGGTATGCGAGGACTGGGCAAACCTCCTTTTAAATGATAAGACTACGGTGGTTATTGACGAAACGGTAGATGTTGGCACAGATGGTAAAGACGACAGCAAAGATAGCAAAATAAACGAATCTCAGAAATTTGTCACTGGTGATGAAATTGAACAAGCTGGGGGCGTTTTTGGATTGTCTAAGTTCTGGAAGAACGGCAACAAGACCGTAGAAAAAGAGTATGCTCTAGGAACAGCTGCGTTCATCCTAGTGCCCCACAAAGCAAAAGTGTTGAAGGGAAAGCTGACAGCGGAAAGTGTAAAAATCAAGTGTATCAAAGAAGCCTGCTGCATCATTCCATTATCATGGGATGGTGATGATATTACTGAATGCGCATTCGCCAGCAGTAAACAAATATCAGGAAAGTCTTATATGTATCTGCAGATCATGCTGCAGTTGGAAGATGGCCGTTACAAGGTTGAAAATCATTATTATCTGAAAAGCGGCGATTCATATTCGCCGGTCGTCATCAATCCGAGAGGAGAAGCACTATGGTACATCCTTCCAGCGAAGCCTTTCTTCATATTGACGCCAAACATCGAAAACAATATCCTTGAAACGATACCAATGGGGATATCGATATTTGCAAATGCGATAGACCAGCTTCAGGTATGTGATATCGCCTATGACAACATGTATACAGATTTTATTTTAGGTCGCAAGAAGGTATTCATGAGTCAGGATGTCATCAGTACAGAGGATATAACTGTAATGGGAAATGACGGTAAACCGAAGCTTGATAGCAATGGAAAGCCTGTTATCATCAAGAAACCAATGGCTGGAGAAGCAATTGAACAGAGCATGTTTGTCAATGTCGGACAACAGATGCCAACAGCAGATAAATTCTTCCAGGAATACAATCCATCACTGCGTGTGGAAGAGAATAAGAACGGTATCCAATTTGCACTGAATCTGCTCTCTTCAAAGGTAGGTTTTGGTCAGAATAAATATCAATTCAGTATACAAACGATGGCAACAGCAACCGAGGTCAAGGCAAGCAGTAAAGATTTGACAGAAAGTGTTTGGAAGCAGCGCGTGGTGATACAGGATATCTTGACAGAAATGACGCGTTCGATTCTCACTATTGGAAGGGATTTATGCGGGAAGCCAGTGAATCCGGATGCTAAGATCACTGTGAAATTTGACAATACGATGTTCAATGATGAAGAGGCAGAAAAGCTTATGGACATGCAGCTGGTGAGTGCTGGTATCATGTTAGAATGGGAATGGCGTGTAAAATGGCTGGGTGAAACTGAAGAACAGGCAAAAGAGATACTGAAATCGGCGAATAAAGAAAAAGGTATTACCTATGAGGATGACTGATGCTGGATCCGTATTATCTTGCACATTGTTCTGATGAGATAGAATACTTATTCACTGAGCTTGAAACAAGTATACTGGAAGACATTGCTAGACGAATATACGAAAATAAATATGAAATGACCAGTACCGCACGGTATCAGCTAAATCGTGCAAAAGCACTAGGAATGCATGATTCTGAAATTAAGAAGCAAATCACTGAGATATTGAAAATCAGTGAACAGCGAGTTTCAGAAATCATATCCAACGCTGCATATGAGGCGGTAGAGTCAGATAACCTGATTTTCAAAGAGGCATACGATAGAAAGCTTATCAATACATTCAGATATGACAAAGCAAGTCTAAGTAAGCTTATCCTTAAGGGTGTCAATGCTACAAATGGAGAAATTCGCAATATATGTAAGACCACAGCAAAGACGGCGAGAAAGCTGCTAATCTCATCACTCGATCAGACATATCTTGGAATACAGAGTGGAGCTTTCAGTCAACAGGAAGCTGTTGGTTTTGCTGTTGATAGGGTTGCTAAGACCGGATTGCAGTGGATCGATTATCAAAGTGGCACACATAGACGGCCTGACAGCGTGATACGTAATGTAATACGTTCAGGTGTCAATCAGACCGCTTGTAAGTGTCAGGAAAAAAACTTCGACGATATGGGAGGAAATCTTGTAATCACTACATCACATATGGGAGCAAGGCCAAGCCATGCTGAGTGGCAAGGAAAAGTCTTCTGGTGGAAAAAGAAATATAAGAACTATCAGAATTTTGAACAGGCCACCGGATATGGCACCGGTGCAGGGCTCGGAGGATGGAATTGCAGGCATAGCTTTTACCCATACTTTGAAGGTATATCTAATAAAACGTTTGAACATTACGGTATTAGCGAAAATCAAGAGCACTACGAGCTTGATCAACAACAGCGATATAATGAGCGCAAGATCCGTGAATGGAAGCGCAGGCAGGCCGTGAACAAGGCTGGTGGTGTGGACAACACCAGAGAAGCAAGGAAAGTCAGAGAATGGCAGAAACGCCAGGCGGATTTCCTGAAAGCACATCCGGATATGAAACGTAATTACGCTAGGGAGATGATTGAGAAGCGTACTATTACGATCAAAGAAACGACGGTAAGGAAAAACAATAAGCTGCTGAAAGGATATGAGACAGCCTTGAAAAAAGGTGATATTTCTTCCTTTGTATCCTTTGATACATATAGATCAATAGCTGAAAATATCGAAAAACAGCTTGTCGGTTTGAAAGCAAAAGGTGGTATAATAATATCAGGGTATAAAACACACTTCATCGATCGCATCATAGGTCAATATGAAAGTAGTAATGAGCCTGTAAAAGGTATGAGAAAAGGTGTGTCTATCGAAGAAGCAAAAGAAGCGTTGTTGAGTGGTGTAGTTAAAGATATGCCGTTAAGAGGGAATGGAAAGCCAAGTCGAAGATACATAACGGATACGTGCTTTGTAACAGTGAATCCAAACACAAGAGAGCTTATACAGGTAACACCAAAAAGGTAGGAGAGGAGTACGAAATGAAGTTGACTGAAAAGGAAATTGAATTTATCAAAACGAATTTAAAGAATGCAGATGAACTTCTTTCATCATCTGATCCAAATGATTTAATAGATGCACTTGATGAGCTTTCTGTCTTCACGATGGACGAGAATGATGATATCACCGATATCGGTAGAGCGGCAGAACGAATCATTGATAAAATAGCATATAGCGATTAGGCACTCATAATGGGTGCTTTTCTTATACCTTGAAAGGAGTGCGTTATATGAATGATCCACCAGGACGTAAACTGCCCTATTTTAGATCATATTTACAATAGCCCCAGCGCAAGGCGTAAAAAGGCGGGCGAGTCAGTGAGAGCAACTCACGTTAATAAAGCGTAGACGGAAAGGATATTTATGAAACGAGAAGATTTACAGAAAATTGAAGGAATCACTAAGGAACAGATCGATAGTATCATGAATCTGCATCAGATAGACGTCACTGATTGGAATAAAAAGATTCAGGATAAGGATACAGAAATCAAAACCAAGGATACAAAGATTACAGAGTTATCCGACACTGTCAAAAAATTCGATGGTGTGGATGTAGCAAAACTGCAGCAGGACGTAAAAGACTGGGAGAAGAAATACCAGGATGATCTTACATCCGCTAAAAAGGAAGCAGCTATCAAACTAGCGATTGTGGAGGCGAAGCCAAAGAGTGAAAAAGCATTGATGGCCTTTCTGGATACTGACATCATTAAACTGAATGATGATGGTACAGTTACCGGTTTGAAAGAGCAACTGGATAACATCAAAAAAGACAACGGTTTTCTCTTTGAGGAAGATGATCCACAGAACGTGAACCTTGGAGGAAATCATAACAATAAACCAGAAACAAAAGAATCGACTTGGGAATCAGCCCTAGAAGATCACTATGGCAAAGAATAGGAGTGATGAATAATGCCATTAACATTAGCACAAGCAAAAGTCGGTATGGCCGACAAAGTAGACCAGATGGTCGTTGATGAGTTCCGCCGAGACTCTTTTCTTTTAGATAAATTGATATTCGACAACACTGTTTCACCAGGTACTGGTGGCAGTACTATGACATACGGATATATGCAGCTACTCACCCCTTCCACAGCTGAAGGACGTAAATTAAACGAAGAGTATAAGCCAGGAGAGGCTCTGAAAACGAAAAAAAGTGCAGATCTCAAGATCTTCGGTGGTAGTTTTCAGGTAGATCGTGTACTTGAAGAAACAGCTGCAAAATCTGAAATAGCATTTCAGCTGCAGCAGAAGACGAAAGCAGCATCCAACAAGTTCCATTACGATTTCATCAATGCAGATTCTACAAATAAGGAAGCTGATTTTGATGGTTTGGAAAAGCTCGTAAAAGGAACAAGTACAGAATATATTCCTTCAACATCTATCGACCTTTCAGATGAAACTAAAATCGCTGCAAACAGCAAAAAATTCGTGTTTGAACTGGACCAGTGGCTTGGTACATTGGATGGACGTCCGGATATGCTGCTCATGAACCGTCGCATGAAAACAATTATGAGTGCAGTCGCTCGTGAATTGAAATATTTTACGCAGACAGAGGATGCGTTTGGGCGTAAGGTGGATAATTATGATGGCATCCCTATGGTAGATATGGGTGAGTATTATGACGGTTTGACCACTGTGCCTTGTGTTGCTACAGACACAGCAGGAGAAACCTCCATTTATGCTGTGACGATTGGTCTGGATGCATGCCACGGTATCAGCCCGAAAGGTGAAAAAATTATCAAGACATATCTTCCTGATATGAAAGCACCTGGAGCTGTAAAGACAGGGGAAGTTGAAATGCTGGCAGGTATCGTACTGAAGAATAGCAAAAAAGCCGGTGTTTTCCGTAAAGTGAAAATATCTACTCCTGTAAGTATGGTGAAATTAGCAAAGGACAGCCTTGGTATAGCAGGGGATAAAACGATCACCGGGTTAGAAGCAGGTAAGACATATCGAGTCCAGAATGCATCTACTGTGAAGTTTACAGCTGCAGATGGAACACTTACAGATGAAGCGGAAAAGGCAGCTCTTGGCGAAGGTGTTACAGCTATCAAGGGATTGACAAACGGTCGCATTTATCTTGTAGAGGAAGTATAATAGGAGGTAACTATGATCACATATCCGCAGTATCGGAATTGTGGCGGTCGTCTTGATGAATATGAATTCGATCAGCTGGAGCCTGGAGTGTGCCGGCTGATTGATTCTTATATCAAAAGCAACATTCCGTATTGGAAAGTCAGGAAACTTACTGAGTACGATATCGATTTCAGCGATTTGATTACGATGCAGGTAGACTTTATTGCTGAGAACGGCGGGAAAGCTGCTCTGAACGGTAATTCTGATTTTAATGTAACATCAGTATCAACGAAAGGATTCAATTATCAGATGAAAGGGAAACAGGTGCCTATGTTCAACAATGTTCCGTTATCGCCGGTGATGGTCACAGAATTGCGTAATGCTATGCGGCAGACAGGCCTGTTGTCGATGTCCCTATGATCTGTTCACCTAGATTTATCCGGCCGCACAGGATACTTATCAGAAATAAGGTGGCAGAGCTGGATGGCGTGGCAAAGTATCAGACCACAACTATGAATCATGTGTGCGCAGATGCAGCATATGGAATGAAGCAATTACAGAAGGGTATCCAGCCTACTGGGGACTTACTGGTCATAGTCGATATGAATGACTTAGTGGCTTTTGAAGGTGCAAAAAAACGTATTTATAAAGAGCCTCGGGAATTTGAAAAACTGGAGAATACAGAAAGTTATTTCACTTTGCGCCCGGATGTGGACCTTATCGTATATAAAGGCCATGAGTATACCGTAAATAGTATCGTGGAGGTCAACCCAGTAAACGATGAGCCTGATTTTCTGGAGATCATCGCAAATGAGTAGGTTTGAATTCAATGAAGCTAAAGTAAAAGCAAGACTGAACCGCCAAACAAAAAGAGCTAAACGTCTTCTAAAAAGCGAAATCGTCAAGGATACAGAGAAATTTGTACCGATGCAAGAAGGATATCTTAAAAATTCCATCATGCATAGTCTCCAGAGCGATGATGATTTTATCATCTACAACACACCATACTCAAGGTTTTTGTACTATGGGTATATGATGATCGGGAAGATAACACATCGTCCCTGGGCAAGGCGTGGAGAAACGAAAATCAAAACTGATAAAAAACTGAATTTTGGAAAGGTCCATCCGATGGCCTGTTCCCACTGGTTTGAGCGTTCAAAGGCTTTGTACAAAGATAACTGGTTGAAAATAGCAAAGAAGGTGTATAGGAATGGACGATAGAAATAACGTAACCTCGCAGGAGAATTCGCAGGTTATAGAAAGTATGTATAAATATCTGCAGAAACTTAATATTGGTGTACCTATATCAATTGAGTACCTCGCGGACAAAACTCCGGCAATGGCAGTAAAGCAGGTATCCACTGCTTACAAGACAAAGACGAATATTATCGGAGGCTATGAAGCAGAATTGCCATTTGCCATCTATCACAGAGCAAAGGTCAATGATCTCAACAGCATATTGGCGATCACGAAGCCATTGAACATCATGGCAGATATCTTCGATATGGAAACAGAAAATCATTTTCCAAATCTCACCTTGCCCGGCTATGTGCCGGTGAAGATAGAAATGGTATCAACCCCTGCAGATGATACAGGGAAACAAAACAATATAGCTACTTTTATGGCTATGTATAAACTGACATATAAAAAGAAAGTGAGGTAATAAAATGTCAATTGCAGCACGTTGTGAATTATTATCATATCTAAACATTGGAGATACAGAAACACCTAAATGGGCATTAATTGGTGAAGGTTTTTCAGATCTTACTGAGAATCTGAATCCAAAAACCAAAGATAGCCACTACATCCATCAAAAATCAGGAACTAATAGCATTACAGCATATTCACCAACTTTTGATTTCACGGCTGATCTAGACAAAGAAGATGCAGTAACTACCTTTATATCAAATATTGGACGTGAACGTAAAGTAGGGGCTGACTGTGAAACAGAAATCGTCAATTGCTATATGTGGTTAAAAGGAAGTGCTGAAGGAACTTGCGTTGCTTATAAACAAAAAGTAGCAATCAAGGTCGATAATAGCGGCTCTGGAGCCGGTGGCGACTCAATGGCTTTAACAGGTTCGTTGCTTTATAAAGGTGATCCTGTTAAAGGTGCTTTCGATACAAAGAATTTAGAATTCACGGAAGCATCAGACTCATCGAATCCAATGCCAACAAGCTCTAAATAAGGAGGAAACAATATGAAGGACTTTGCATTTGAAGATAAAAAAATAAAAAAAAGACAGATCAGCATTCGAGGTAAGAAATACTATATCAGATATGATGTCAAGACTATGAAAGCAATCGAAAGATACACTTTATCTATGACACCCGTTATCAAAAAAATGGAGTCAAAGAATGTTAAAGACACGATTGGCGTAAATATTGATGTCTCTAGGATAACAAAACGATTTTTAGATGATACCTTAGGAAAACATGCATATGATAACATCTTCCTTGACCGCCCTATGGACATCGAAGAACATTGTAAAGTAGTTCAATTTATTTTTGAGGAAATCGCTAAAAATGAACATACTGCTTGATCGTACACCTAAAAGTGTCTTGTTGGCAGGTCATGAAGTAAAGATATCATCAGATTTTCGTGTTGGTATAAGATTTGAATTACTAATGGAATCTGATAAATCTGATATAGAAAAGGTTAATAAGGCACTAGAACTTTATTATGGTTATGTTCCAGATGCAGTATCAGAAGCTATAGATCAGATGCTTTGGTTCTTCAGATGCGGAGAAACTTCTAATGAAACTAAAAAAGGAAAGCAGTCGATGAAACGTTTGTATTCTTATGAATACGATCAATATCTCATCTACACTGCTTTTCTTTATTATTATGGAATTGATCTCAGCAATATTAAATATTTGCATTGGTGGAAATTTAAAAAAATGTTCGTTGAATTGCCAGAAGATTCACAAATGAAAAAGGCAATGCTCTTTAGGACGATTAGAATATCCAGTGATATGTCAATTGAACAGCGTAAATATTATGCGGAAATGAAGCGTATCTATGCATTGCCAGAAGTGACAAACGTTACGCACAAGGCTAATGCGTTCGCAAATATATTGGCCAATGGTATGAAACTACCCGAAAGAGAGGTGGAATCGTGAACAGTGATGGCAGTATCGTAATTGATACAAAAATAGATCAGTCAGGACTTAATAAGGGGATAACAGCCATGAAAAATACGGTCGCAGCAGGTTCTGCGGCCATTGTTGCTTTAGTAGCGGCTATGAGTACAGCTGTTATTTCATTAGGATCAGAATTTGAGCAAGCAAATGCAAAAGCTAGCACATTATTTGGCGATGCACAAGTTGATATGGCGCAATATCAAGGAAAGATGCTGGAGCTGTCAAATAAGACCGGATTGGCTGCGTCTGAACTTGGTAATACGATGTATGATGCCTTATCTGCCGGTATTCCAGCCAGCGATGATATGTCAGAATCTTTAGGATTTCTCGAAAAAAATTCCAAGTTAGCCAAAGCTGGATTTACTGATATCAACACCGCTACAACTGCAACGGCCAAGGTATTAAATGCCTATAAGATGGATGTTTCGGAAACCGATAGAATACATAAAGTGTTGATGCAGACACAGAATAAAGGTATTACTACCGTTAATGAGTTAGGGTCTGTATTGAGTCAGGTAACCCCTACGGCATCAGCTATGGGTGTATCTTTTGAACAAGTGGGTGCAGCGTTAGCTGGTATGACCGCGCAAGGTACTCCGACCGCACAGGCAACCACACAGCTTAATCAATTGATTGCAGAATTAGGAAAGAACGGAACCCAAGCCAACAAGGCCATGATGAAAATGTACGAAGAGATGGGATATGGCAAAAAATCCTTCAAAGAGTTGATGGATGAGGGTGTCACGCTCGTTGATATTATCGTGGACATGGAAGGCTATGCAGCTGATAATAAAAAATCTTTAATTGATATGTTTGGATCGTTAGAAGCGGGTAAGGCAGCCCTTTCTATGGCAGGGGATAATGCTCAGACATTTGTTAATAATCTCGAAGCAATGGAAACACAAACCGATGTTGTAGGCGAGGCTTATGATAAGGTAACGGATACATTCAAAGAAAAATCTAAAATGGTTATCAACAGCTTAGAAAATGTCGGCATACAGGCATATAGCAAGTTTGAAGAGCCCTTAAAAGGAGCGATGGATTCCGCACAAGAAAGCATAAACGAGCTATCAAGAGATATGGAAAACGGCAAGCTAGGAGAAAGTGTTGATAAGATAGCAGAAGGTTTTGGAGTATTGATAACTAAAACGATTGAATTGGCCGCAGATGCTTTACCGCCACTTATTAATGGATTTGCATTCGTTGTTGATAGTGGAACAGAGCTTGCTACAGTTTTAGCGACGGTTGGCGGCGGAATGGCTGCTTTAAAAGCATATAATATTGCCAAGGCGACGGTAATGCCGTTAAAACAATCGTTTGATGAAGCTGTATTGTCTTTAAAACTATTTCAAGGTGCTAACGCTGGAACTACATTATCACAAGCCGCACTGAACCATACATTGACTATGGGAGAAGTCGCAGTCGGTGTATTGACTGGAAAAATCAATCTTTCTACAGCAGCCCATGCTGCGTGGAATGCTGTTAAGGCTGCTGATCCTACGTTGATGATAGTGGCCGCGGTCGGGGCATTAACAGCAGGAATTGTCGCACTTACATTAACGATGGGCGATGCAGATGAAGAAACGAAACAGCTGCAAGCTACACTTGATGAAACCAATGACAAATGGAAAGATTTGAAAGAGACGCAAGAAGAAAATCTGAAGAATGATCTAAGTCAGATAGAAAACACACAGAAATTGCGCAACGAATTAAGTTACCTTGTTGATGAAAACGGAAAAGTTAAAAAAGGTTATGAAGCAAGAGCTAATTTTATTTTAGGCGAGCTTAATGAAGCGTTAGGAACTGAATATACCATGACAGATGGCATCATAGGTAAATACAATGAACTTAATGGAAATATCGATGAATTAATACAGAAAAAACGTGTTAAAGCAATATTGGATGCACAAGAACCACTATACCAGGAAGCTATCAATAAACAGATGCAAGAAGCAAATCAAATCGCAGAACTAAATAACAGTATATTGGATAAGCAAGCCGAAAAGCAAAAAATTGAAAATGAATTGGTCAAAGAATACGGTACTAATTGGCAAAAAGGCGCATCCGAAGCTAAGGACGCAAGAGCAACCACTTACTGGATCATGGAAGATGATATAAATAAAAAACAAAAGCTACTTAACGGATATGAAAAAAGCTATAACGAGCACACAAACACTATTGTAAATTATGAGAACAATATGACTTTAGCAAGCAGTAAAAATGCAAAAGATTGGGCTAAGATACAGACAGAAATCAAAGAATCTGCTGGTGAAACATATCAAGAAAAAAAGAAATTACTCGAGAAAGAAGAAGCCGGTGCAAAGTATCATTACGAATCTTTATTAAAAAAGCAAAAAAATGGAGATAAAAAAGTAACAGAAGCACAGATAAAGGCAGCAAAAGAGCGAGTTGAAGAAAAAGAAAAAGAAATAAAGGAACTAACTGAAGTGGTCGATACAAGAAGTCCTGAATACAGCTCAGCTATAAAAAACATGTCATTGAAAGCTATGGAAATGTTTAGTGGTGATACAGAAGAATATTTTGGAGTAAGTCAAGAAAAATACAATAATGTAGTGAAGGGGTTAAGATCAAAAGACCCTGATATTCGCAAAAAAGCTGAAAAAACAGCAGAAGAGATGTTGTTAAAACTAAAATCTAAGGATGATCAATATTCTAAAGTTGGTGCGAATGTCATTAATGGTGTGATAAATGGAATAGATGATACATCAAGTTCGCTTTTTTCCAAAATGTCTTCATTAGGTACTTCTATGTTGGACGCTTTTAAATTAGCTTTACATATCAAATCCCCTTCAAGAAAATTTGCTAAAGAGGCAAGGTTCATACCAAGTGGTGTAGCTCTTGGAGTTAAACAAAATGCAAAAGTTGCGGAGAAATCCGTTGAAGATCTTTCAAACAAGATGTTAAAGTCGTTTTCATCTTTTGATATTTCTGAAATGGTACAAAAAATGAAAGCTTCAGTAAACGCTGAACAATTGAGAATGTCTTCAAGTATTTCATCTAGTGTTCAATACGAAATAAAGCAAGCATCTAATGAACCTTCAATGAATTATCAGCAATCTGTTATCGATTACGATAAACTAAGAGATATATTTGTTGAGGCTGTATCGGGAATCAGCGTGAAATATGATAACAGAACGTTTGGAAGAATTGTAAAAGAGGTGATCTGATGAAAGTACAATACATTAATCACAAGGGCAAAGTCATAGATTTTATATCCGGTCCTTATCAGATTACTAATTTTGATGATATTTTTACTGTTGAGCATCAGTACGACAAGACGTTGCGGACCTTTGGTAATAAAGATCCTATTAGTAAAAAACTTAACGTTGAGATAGATTCTTTTGGCTGGAAAGAGGCAATGAATGATCTAAGTGATATCTCATCAGATGATATCATATCGAATTCAAACGGAAGGATGTATATCGATGATTATTATTTGGAATGCGTTATCAACGGTATCGAGCAGACAGGATGCAATTATATGCTTGGATATGCTGTATGTGTGTTGACATTGACATGCCAGGATCCAGCTTGGAAAAAAGAATCGAATTACACTTTTTATTCGACGAACGTCCCGTCGATAAATGGCAATATCAAAAGATATCCTTATCGTTATCCGTATCATTATCGCGCAACTGTTGGATCGAAAAGCCTATATAATCCGCTTAATGTTCCAGCACATTTTAAACTAACTATTTATGGCCCTGTAAAAAATCCATCGCTTATGATAGGCGAAAATTTATATCAGGTTTTTATCGATCTTGAAAAAAATGATAAGCTTGTAATTGATTTCAGTAGCAATATAAAAAAGACTATCACTAAAATTACAGGAAGCGGTATGAAAATCAATGCATTCGATAATCGCAACAAAGAGGCAAGAATCTTTACCAAGATAGAAGCCGGAAAGCAACTTGTAAGCTGGTCCGGACTTTTTAGTTTTGATATCATCTTATACGAAGAAAGGAGCCTGCCAAGATGGACCTAATATACACAGAGCCTTATGATCCTATCATGCCAACAAAAGAACTCGGTTACATACGTAATTGTAGTATTGATGTTGACCTGGGGACAGTTGTGAGCGGAGCAGACAATGAATTTGAGATAAAGCTCGGACTTTATGAAAACAACATTAAAAAAGGTGCACTGATTTATGATGAATCAGGGTCCGAAATAGGTGGTATCGTCTATGGGGTGAAGGTAGATACATCTGGTCAGACCTTAGCGCTTAAATGCAAAACGTGGCGAGGCATGCTAAAGGATCATATTGTTAAACCGCCTAAAAACGAAGATTATTTTGTCTTTGATGGTGATGCCAACGAAGTGTTGGAGATGATGATAAATAATAGTTATGATGGCTTTATTAAAGCAGCAAAAAGCGTATCAAATATTCGTATCACAGGGCGAATTAGATATAAGGATATTCTAACCACTTTGGATGATGTGTTATTGGATGCGGGAGGGAGGATAAAAATTACATTCGATGGTGAGAGAGCCATTTGCGAAGTGGTTCCTGCGAAAGATGTTTCGGATAAGATTTGTCTTGACAATGATTACGGAATACCGATTAATGCAGAAGATAGTTATGGATACAATCATATCATTGCGCTAGGCAAAGGTGATTTAAAAGAACGTCAATTGTGTGAACTTTGGGTGAAAGAAGACGGCTCTATTACAGATAATGCGAATGATGATATACCTTGTGGACTAAAACTTAGAACATACATCTATGATTATCCTTCGGTTGAGTCATTGGAAGAGCTAAGAAAAGCAGCTAACAAAAAACTTCGTGAAATAGGCGCGATTAAAAAGCTTGAGATATCTCAAATCGAATTGAATTTAGATATTGGTGATATCGTTGGAGCCGCGGAAAGGGTAACGGGAATTAATATGAAAAAACAGGTAACGAGAAAGATCATAAAAGGGGATATCATAAATGGTGTCTCCTTTTTGAAAACCGAATTGAAGGTAGGTGATTAGATGAGTTTAAGGCAAATAACTGTTGATAGAGTAAATGACCCTGTCGATATCTATGCGAACGATGATAGCCGTATTTACGCCTCGTTGTTGGGCGCGGAGGGAATACACCACATTGGCTCTTGCATGGCTGCCGAGGCGGTAGGCAGTAATCAATTACGTATTAATGATGGTGTTGCGAGTGTACAAGGACATATCGCAATCATAGATCCGGGTGATAGCGAAATCGTCACTATGGATGCAGGTGTGTCCGGATATAAGCGTAATGATCTTATCGTATTAGATTTTTTACGTGATGGGAATGATGAAACCATTACATTAAAAGCTGTGAAAGGTCCGCAAGGATCAGTAGGAAAAGATCCTACGATCGTACAGCAGGACCTTACAAAAGGAGGTACGCATCGACAAGTCGCCTTATGGCGTGTCTATTTTGATGGCTCTTTGATAAGTAAGGTTGAAAGGTATGACAATATCATATCTAATATAGCCGATTGCGTAAGGACAAATGGATATTCGGAAGATTTATCAACAGGCACAGACTTGTCAGTTTTCATGAATACAGCCAAGGATTTTGTTTGTTATCGTAAGCAGGCGAATACAAGCATCGTAAATGGCATACCAAACAGTGATAGTTCAATGTGTTTTTATATAAAAGCACGTACCATTGTATTAGCAATCCGAAACAGCGACAAGAGTATATGGTTTGCTGGATATACAGATGGATCTTTGGGTGCTTTTAAAACATACATTTCGTCTGAACAAATTACAGCATCTACAGCTATATCAGAGCAAGGCAAGTACATAGCTGATGCTTATACGATCAAGGTGCTTACAGATGGGCTCAAGAAATGTAATGATGATATGGTGACAAAATCATTCTCTGGGAGTAAAGATTTTGATACATTGACTAATATTGAGCAATGGGCACGCACAACAGAGCACTACACTTTTTATCGCAAGCCTAACAATATAAAGGTGACAAACGGTATACCTAATAGCGACAGCTCCACATGTTTTTATGTAAGAATTGGAACTTATGTGTTATGCAATAGAGCCAGCGATAACTCGTTTTGGTTCGCCGGTTTTTTCAACGATGCATTAACGGGATGGGTTGAATTAACATCAGGAACGGTTAAAAAAGAATTGTTAGAATCTTGTGTCAAATACGAAAGCAATCAGGGACAGGAACTTACTGCCGGAACAAACTTGTCTACATATTTGCAGACAGCCAAGAACTACACTGTCTACCATAAGGCTAAAGAAACAAATATTAATGGTGACTTACCAAACAGTACAGGAAATAATTGCTACTTTATTAAATTTGGTATCTTTATAATTGGGTACAGTACCAATGGACACACCTATATAGCGCAAGCCTTAAATAACACATTAACTCCGTGGGCTGAATTGCCGGACGGCAATAATGAGATGTCACAAATCGCTCTTGATAAGAGCGGCGATGGACAGTTATATATGCTTAAAGTGTTACGCAATGGATCGCAGGTAATGATCGTAATGACAGAGCCTGACGGTGGAGTGCGATTCGCAATGTTTAATGGTACGCAATATGTATCATCTCCGTTGATACTACACAGAGATGGAACAGTAGAAGTTGGAGGAACACTAAAGCCAAACAAACTAGAAACAAACAATGGCGATATCAAAAACGCTGATGTTGATGTTTTGAACACTAGATCTGCATTATTTAAGGGTACTGGAGACGGTCAAATAGCTTTACAAAATTTATATCGCAATGACAAGATCCAAATGATTGTATTTAGCGAGGCAGATGGCAGTATACGTTTCGCCATGTATGATGGTTCAAATTATGTGTCTACACCCATAAGGATGTATCGTGATGGACATGTTGATATCGGCAGCATCAACACAGATAACGGATCCATTGATGCATTGACAGTCAAGACGATTAACGGCAACAATCCCAACACTTACTTTGCTAAGGCTAGTCAATTAGATAGCTTTAGCAAGGTTAAATACACAAAGATTACTACAAATCCTGCTAATAAAAACTACATCGGGCTAAGCAGGGCAGCAAATACCTTTTTTGTGCCTTTATTTGTTAGTGGTGCTAACGATACCATAGAAAAAGTACAAACAACCGATACCGTTGTGAGGGTGTTTTTAGGAGCTACTGTTAATGCCAACGTAACACTGCATTATCTCATAGTATACTTATAGGAGGATAAAATGAAATATTACATATTAAAGCATAAAAGTGATTTGATTGATGGCGAATTTCTGAACGGCATCGTTGACAAGAAACCCCTCTTAACCATAAACGGTAAAGAAACGCTTGATCCTAATTACATAGAGGTTGAGATGGACGAAAACGACGATCTTTACATCAATCAGATCTTATATAAAGCAAAAGATGGCAAGGTCATGAAGATGACAGAGGAAGAACTTTCGGCTATTTATCCAAACTTGTATGGTGAACTACAGCCATCAGAACTTGAACTTTTAGGGCAGATGGCGACCGATGCAGAGTTGGAACGCATGGAGCTAGGGCAGCGTATGACAGATATCGAACAAATGTTGTTGGAAGGAGGGGTATATAATGTTTGAACGCATAAAAGATAACTATTTGCGTAATTGGGTAACGGATGCGCAATTGGATCGTTATGTTACCTTAGGAGCAATCACTGAAAAACAAGCTACTGAAATTCGCAAAGCGCGTAACGATAAAGATTAAATGTATTAGATGGGAAATCATTTCAAGGGTGTACTTCAGCACCCTTTTCATTATGCCAAGATGGCAGGAAAGAGTGAGGTAAATGAAAAATATGACACAATCTATCACAGACAGTTACAATGCATTTTTAGGGGCTGTAATTGCAGTTTTCTCAATGATTTTCGGTGAGCACTGGTACCTATTTGCGATTTTCTTAACGTTGAATATTGCCGATTGGATCACCGGATGGATGAAAGCTAGGCTTGCAGGAAAAGAAAATTCAAACAAAGGATGGACCGGTGTGCTGAAAAAAATTGGATACTGGATCATGATCCTAGTTGCTTTTATCGCAGCCACAGCCTTTATAGAGATTGGTAAAACGATTGGCATTGATTTGCGTATTACGACATTGTTGGGGTGGTTTGTATTGGCTAGTTTAATCGTCAACGAATGTCGGTCTATCGTCGAAAATTTTGTTGAAGCAGGGTACAGTGTACCAGCTGTTTTAGTAAAAGGGCTCGAAGTGGCTGATAAGGCAATCAATAAAGAAGAAAGTGAGGAATAGCATGAAAATCAATGTACATGGTGGCCACAATATACTTACGCCGGGAGCGAATAGTTTGTTGGATGAACTGACAGAGGACCGCAAAGTTAAGGCTAAGGTAATCAATTTACTTAGGGCTGCAGGACATACGGTGTATGATTGTACCGATGATAAAGGTAAAACAGAAAATGCTAACCTTGTAAATATTGTTAAAAAATGCAATGCTCACAAGGTTGATATCGACGTATCCATCCACTTAAACTGTGGACGCAACGACAAGAAAGGTGACGGCGATACTGGTGGTGTTGAGGTATATGTGTATGACAAATCAAAAAACTCTCCAGTAGCATCTGCTGAACGTGTTGCGGCTAATATATCAAAGGCTCTTGGTATCCGTAATCGTGGAGTAAAAGTCAACTCTAGTCTTTATGTATTACGGGAAACCAATGCACCAGCAATGTTGATTGAATGCTGCTTTGTGGATGATAAGGACGATGTTAAAAAGTGGGATGCTGACAAATGTGCAAAAGCGATTGCAGAGGGTGTTCTAAACAAAAAAATTGAAAAAAAGAAAACACCCAAGATAATCGCAGTTGTGGAGTATCTTACGATTGACAATATTAAGTGCTATATGAACGTATATGCAAAGGACAAGCTTACTAAATGCAGTGGCCATGGTAGATATAATCAAACACTTACCATCTGCACTGCTGATGCACGCAATTGCTTTTTGAGCCACAAAAATGGCCAGGCATGTGGTAAGAGCCACTGCAAAAAACCTAAAGGTACATTACTGCATGTGCGCAACGTAAAAGATCTAAAATAAAATTATCCCTACTTCTCTTCATTGAGAGGTAGGAATTTTTTTGTTATTGGAAATTCTTATATTTGGTGGTAGAATGTTTTTAACGATGATCTGGAGGTAATTATGAAAAAGAATGTAGATTATTTAATTGAAGGAGAGAGAAGCACTCTTTTGCGTTTTGCATATACAGGAACGAAGGAATTTTTTGATGATAAACTTGCAGAATTAGCAGAAATGGCTGAAGATGAAAACTGGACTTTTAATTCTAATGGGCAATTAGAAGTGCTATATAAATATATTGTTCATACGTTTGATCGACTTGTTGATGAAAATAAAGTACTTATTGATGAAAAAGAGAATTTTGCGTGTTTTAATACAGGGCTGTTAACCGAATTAGGTGATAGTCTTATAGGGATGTTTACAAAAAGCGAAAATCATGATAAAGGTGCCTATTGGTATTTTATTGGTTTCTATAGTGAAGCAGATAGAAGATTTAATGAACATTTTAATATGGTACCTAAATTAGCTAATTATTTTGAAAAACCTGAATGTATGTATTTTAATCCTGAATATCCGATTATTGTAAATTCTAATCACATTATAGAAGATAATGTTGATAGATTTCCCAAAGAGTTAACAAAGAATAAGTTGATGTTTTTAACTTTGTTTAAAGGATCTGTTGATATTATGAAAAAGAAAATTGCACGAAATTATAGATTAGTAGTTCCACAATTTTATCAAAAAAAGCTTACATATTTATTACCTTTGAATATAAATGGGTATAAATGTGCGTTAGCAGCAGAATTATTATCAAACAATCAATATAGAGCAAATACTGTATTTACATTGAATATGGCTTATACAAATGCAAGGCTTTTAATGAAGCCTGAAACAGATTGGCTTAATATAGACGATATTAAAAAAGAAAGTGGTAAATAAATACCACTTTCTTTTTTGTTAGATTTTGCAAAGCAAGATTGAGCAACTAAATGATTTTTAATTCTCAAAAGGACAATCCCCTTTGTACTACTATTATATGACAATATTCAAAAAAAACAAGTGATTTTTGAATAAATTATTTTTTCTAAGATTTCGCGTTCAGATTTATTCATGTATTATCTTTCTTTATACCGTTTTTTCTAACCTTTAACTTCTTTTTTTTCAATGCTTTCTAAAAAAACGCAAACTCCTTACTTCTTTAATTTGAGATGGGTTTTTTGTCATGTGTAATTTTCATTCTTTACCATCTTTGGATAGCGATATTAATCCATACCACAAATATACATAAAAGAAACGATTACCGCTAAAGATAGATGATGACAAAGTGATATAAACAATATAAAATACGAACTCTCGCCACCTCCACCAAAAAAGATGCTAACGATATTTTGAGACTGGCATTGGGCAACTCAAAATATCGTTTTTATATGCTTTTTTTCATTGTTTTTGTCTAATTACCTAAATCTTTTCTATAAAAAATAAAATTCGGGGTAAATCGACTTTATTTATATCTAACACCCATTTAAGGTTAGATGGGTCCTTACCTGCTGAATAAAGGGAGATTTAGAATGATTAAAAATGCAAACAAAACTATTATAATTGAAGTAACAAACGTATTACGCGACATCGGCATGCCTGAGCATATCAAAGGTTTCTATTATGTAAGAGATGCCATCGTATTGGTCTATGAGGACATCACAAGACTAAATCGCATGATGGACGGTGTCTATGCAGCCATAGCAGAACAAAACCAAACAAACATTCAATGTGTAGAACGTACCATAAGAGCAGCAATAGAAATCACTTGGCTACGTGGTAATATGGAAGAAATTATAAAGCTGTTCCATAATACCATTGATGGGCGCAAGGCACGACCAACAAATAAAGAATTTATCGCTTTACTGGTGGATTATTTAAACATTAAGCATATGTAAAAGTAATGCAGGTAAGGACCGTTTACAATATTTACCATTATATTATTGGCCAATTGTAATGTATCATCAAATCGAAAGGATGATATACAAATGAGAAAAATTAATAAGGATACAGTATGGGAGATTTTGATAGAAAACGAATTGGTAACGTTATTTCAGGGATGTGAAAAATTATCGAAGGTAATTGAAATTTTAGAATTATGTGAGCAAGAATTCCCCGATATACACACTATAATGTTAAAAGATAGATTTGAAACATTGTATGCAGATGTTAACGAGATCCATTTTACGAAAGGATTCAAAATCTATTATGATGAATTTTCATACGGCATAATTAAAGAAGAAGTTATGTATCTTATCGGTGAAGATAATATGTGTGTTGCATCGTTTCTCATAATAAAAAAGCAGCCATAGTCACATTTTTGTAACTATGGCTTTCCCCTGCAACCCTACCGCACGCTCTTTATGTAAAAATACTACCACATAAAATTAAATGTAATTGAATGTAAATAAAAAATAATGTTTTATCGCGATTTTAGAAATAAAACATAAAAATCGCAAAAATTAACACCACTTTGTGTAAATATTCACAACCATAATTTACCAGTGAATTATGTAGGAAATTATTGTAAAATATTAAAGCAGTTAAAAACAACTGTATATTGCCTGCTAAAACCTTACTTGCACGCTCTAACAAGTAAAGGTAGGCGACTATATGAATATTAAGAAGGAAAGAATTATTAAATCTTTTACTATAAAAGAAATGGCAGAAATATTACATATATATGAAGAAGACTATATTAACATTGAAAATAATATTAATATTAATGATGTTGATGCTTATTTATGTAAAAGAATATGTGATATATTAGGTTTAGATTTCAATACTTTATAGTAGCAAAAGCAGGCAATATAATATAGAAAGAAATATATGAAAAATATAAACTAAATAGATAGTCTAACAATAGCCTAACAAAAACATTGAAATACATTATAATTAATAGAAATAGCATATACATAGCGTATGCAGAGTTATACAGATTATGCAGTTTTTCTCTTGTTTAAAAAAGAAATACGGCACTTTTTTTACTGCTGAATAAACCATTTATGCGATACATAAGGTTCCTTCCTTAATTAAAACTTTTATATGGGATCTATATGTAAGGTATATTATGTTTTTTTAATTAGCAAGTTTCTTCTTTGGTGTTGCGAATCCATGAAATTTCATGCATAGATATAGCGAATATGCTATAATAAAGAAGATTGGTTAAGGAGTGTTTTAATGATGAAAAAAGGATTATTTATTACATTTGAAGGAAATGATGGCAGTGGAAAGACTACAATATCAAAGATGGCTTATGAAAAGTTAATGGATATGGGGTATCCGGTCGTTTATACAAGAGAACCGGGAGGGATTGATATTGCTGAACAAATCCGTCATGTGATACTTGATCCTAAAAATACAGCCATGGATGCGCGTTGTGAGGCATTATTATATGCCGCTAGCCGCAGACAACATCTGGTAGAAAAAGTTCTGCCAGCCTTGGCAAAACATCAAATTGTACTCTGCGACCGATTTGTGGACAGTTCATTGGTATATCAAGGAATTGCCCGTGGAATAGGTATCGAAGAAGTGTATAAAATTAATGAATTTGCGATAGAAGGACATTTGCCAGATGCCACTATATTTCTTCATGTTGATTTGCATACAGGACTTTCCCGTATTGAAACAAGAGGAGAAAAGGATCGTCTGGACAATGAAAGTATGAAATTTCATCAGATGGTTTCAGAAGGCTATGATACCATACGGGAAATGTTTCATGAACGCATGCATGTGATAGATGCGACCAAATCCATTGAGGATGTGTTAAAGGCAACGATAGAGTGTCTGTTGGAGATTATAAACGCTCATGATTAAGGAACTATTAAAAGAACAACAGCCGGTTGTTTATACAACCTTAAAGCATGCACTCGAACTTGATAAGCTTGCGCATGCCTATATGTTTTCCGGGCCTGCTGGGACAATGAAGAAAGAGGCAGCTTATCTGCTTGCACAAAGTTTGGTATGTTCTACGCATGGTTTTGCATGTGAGTGCTGTGATACCTGTAAACGTATAGCGGCAAATGAATTTGCGGATTTAAAATATATTGATGGGACAACGACTTCGATTAAAAAAGAAGATATCGTAAAACTGCAGAAGGAATTTAATAAAACCGGTTTAGAAACAACCGGTAAGAAAATTTATATTCTTGATCATGCAGAAAATGCCACTCCAGATGCGTTAAACTCTCTATTGAAATTCTTGGAAGAGCCAACGAATGATATGACAGCAATCTTGATTGTTGAACAAATGGATCGAGTGCTGCCAACCATCATTTCACGCTGTCAGAATATACCTTTTACAGCACCGGGATTTTTTAGTTGCTATCAAGAGGTCAGAGCAGAAATAGCAGAATTAGATGCCTATTTGTTATCTCATATCTTGCATCAGAAACAAAGTATTCTTGAGGCGGTAGAAAGTGAAGATTACCAACATGCTGTATATGTATTTAAAGGAATGTTGGAACGGTATCAGAAATCTTGCTATCAAGCCTTATTGTTCTTGCAGTTGGAGGGTTTCCCGGCAAAACAAAAAAAATATGGGAAACAGGCTTTGCAATATGTATTAGATATGTTGCTGCTGTTTTTTAAGGAATGCATGAAAAAAGAAAGTGCATGTCAAGATATGTGGTATAAAAAACAGCTGGAAACCATGCAGCAGAAAGATATGGATATCATAAAAATTATGCAGATATTGATGCGTGGAAAGGATATGCTTTTACGCTCTGTAAATCTGCAGATGCTGATAGATCAATTGTTATATGAAATGAAAGAGGTGACACGATGAATCAGAATACACAAAATAAAACGAATAACGCAAAAAATGAGCATAAACAAAACGGGCGAAACACGTATCATGACAATCATAAGAACAATGATGCACGACAGGATAAAAAAGAAGCACACAATCAAAATCATTATGATAATCATCGCAAAGAACATGGAGAACATGTAAATCGTACATATAAATATTTGGCCTTTGTATCTTTTTCAGAATCAAAGAAGGTCTATTCTTTTGGATGTAACGATAATAACTACCATGTTGGTGATGATGTTGTCGTTGAAACAATTCGCGGACAGGAATTAGGAAAGATCGTAAAGGAAACAGAGACGTTCATACCAAACGGTATGGAAATTAAACCAATTCTGCGTAAAGCTACGGAGAAAGACTTAAAACAAGTAGAAATCAATGCAGAAAAGGCAAAAAAAGCGATGGAAATCTGCAATGAATGTATTGCTAAGTTAGGCTTGGATATGAATTTAATTGAAGCTGAATATACGTTAGATTGCAGTAAGATCATTTTTGTTTATGTAGCCGATGAACGCGTAGATTTCCGTGAATTATTAAAGGATCTAGCTAGTATTTTCAAATGCCGTATTGAATTGCGACAGATCGGACCTCGTAATAAATCAAAAATTATCGGTGGTTTGGGTATGTGCGGTATGGAAACTTGTTGCTCACGGTTTCTTAATGATTTTGATGTTGTATCTATCAATATGGCAAAAAATCAGTTATTGGCATTGAATATTCAGAAATTAAGCGGCCAATGTGGAAAATTGATGTGCTGTTTAAAATATGAAGATGGACAATATAAAAAATTAAGAGAAGGGCTGCCTAAAATGAACAGCCAGATAGAATATAAAGGCAGTCGTTATCGTATTACCAGTATGAATGTTTTACTACAACAGGTAAAAATTGAAAATAAGGAAGATGTACAATTTTTATCCTTCCAAGAACTTTGGCCGGACATTGATTTTTCTGATCGGTAGGTGACAAACATGAACAGACAAAAAAGCTTTGAACAAAAGAAACCGGCATTATATTTGGTGGCTACGCCTATCGGAAATCTTGAAGAAATGACACCAAGAGCCATTTCTATCTTAGCAAGCGTTGATGTCATAGCAGCTGAGGATACCCGCAATACGATGAAACTATTGACACATTTTGGTATTAAGACCAGACTGCTTTCTCATCATCAGCATAATGAACTGCAAAGTGCTAAAGGGTTAGTGGATTTGCTAGATCAAGGGAATTCTATTGCAATTGTTTCAGATGCAGGTTATCAGATCGGAATCCTTTGATCTCTGATCCTGGCAGTATCGTATGTAAGTTGGTGATTGAAGCAGGCTACAGTGTTATTCCTGTTTCCGGCAGCAATGCTATGTTAAATGCTTTGGTATGCAGTGGCTTAGATACACAGCATTTCTTGTTTTACGGCTTTTTGAAGGCATCCGAAAAAGAACGTATTCGTGAACTGCATGATTTGAAGTATTATCCTTTCACCCTTGTCTTTTATGAAGCTCCCCACCGTATTCGTAAAATGCTGGAAAGCTGTAAAGAGGTGCTGGGGAATCGTCAAATGTGTCTGGCAAGAGAATTAACGAAGAAGCATGAAGAGTTCTTACGTGGCACGATTGAGGAATTGCTGGAGGTTGTCGAGGAATTAAAAGGGGAAATGGTTGTCATTATCGAAGGCAGCAAAGAAGAAAAAGACCCCGGTGAAGATCAGGCTATGCCTTTGGTCCACGATCAGATCAAAACATATATTGATGGTGGTTTAACGACCAATGAAGCGATAAAAAGAGTCGCGAAAGAAAGAGGTCTTTCTAAGAACGATTTATATAAAGAGTTCCATGGCTTAAGCTAAAGGAATGCGTGTCTTATCACGAAGCGAAGACCATACTCACCTTAGGTAAAAAAGGGTTACCATCATTTCAAAAACGATATGATGATTTACTTCTAATTTATCTATTCTTGAGTAGGAAGCTTAAGTGAGAAGACACTTTTTTATTCGTTATGGTGTGCCAACGGATAAAGGAAAGCACTATTCAGAAAACAGGTAAATAAAATGATGTCATATTCTTATATCAAAAGATAGTATAAAAGAACTATGATTTTAATTTCATAGGAAAAAGGAGGTTAGATGCATGAAGCTTGAAGATCGTATCTTATATGCCGATATGTTAGAATGTCGCCGAAAGAAAGGTAAGATTTATTATGAAGATAGCCATGGATTATTGTTAGAGAGTCCGAAATCACATATGTTATATTGTGCTGCCGAGAATGAAGCAAGTGCAAAAGCTGTTGTAGCACATCTTCCTTCCTCTTTTGCTATTTTGGTGGCACATGATATGTATACCGATCGTTTTATTCAACAACAATACCATATCACCTGTGAACTACGTTGTTATCACAGTGCTTATATCGAAAAAACATTACCGCAAGTTAAGCTTCCTCATGGTTTTACCATGCAAACGCTGACAGAAGCATATATACCAGAAATTATTGCTTTATATAAGCACTCCATGCCTTCTTTGGCAACAGTGGAATATATAAAAGAATGTCTAAATGATGACATGTTTGCTGTCTTTGATAAAGAAATCCTTTGTGGCTTTATTGGTATGCATGAAGAAGAAAGTATTGGTCTATTAGAAGTAAAGCAAGAATATCAAAGAAAAGGTATTGCAACCGCATTATTACAGCGGGCAGTACAATCACAAATGTTAAAGGGACGTATTCCTTATGGCGAAATTGTTGAAGACAATATCATCAGCTTACAGCTGCAACAGAAAGCCGGTATGAAAACTTCTGAGAAACTGACTTATTGGTATTTTATGGAGGAATAGGATCCATGATCCTTTGCTTTCATTATCACCTGTATAACGTAAGAAATTCATGAAACATTCACACAGCAACGTCAAAAACACGTTATAATGAACATAGAGGTGATAACATGAGCAAGCTGTTGGTCGTTGATGATGAAGCGCAAATACGTAACATCATTCGGAAATATGGGGAATTTGAAGGATATGAAATCGCTGAGGCAGTGGATGGCATGGACGCGATTGAGAAATGTCGAAAAGATCAGTTTGATTTGATTATCATGGATATCATGATGCCTAATCTTGATGGGTTTTCAGCAGTGAAAAAGATACGTGAAGAGGCTTCTACTCCGGTTATTATGCTTTCCGCGCGTGGAGAAGAGTATGATCGTATTCATGGTTTTGAAACAGGGATTGATGATTATGTCGTTAAACCTTTTTCACCGAAAGAGCTGATGATGCGCGTCAATGCGATTTTAAAAAGAGTTCATGGAGAAGAGGATAAAAAACATAAGGATGTGTATGAATATGAAGGCTTACGTATTGATTTTACAGCCAGAAAGGTATTCATAAATGAAAAAGAAAGCGAAATGTCGCCTAAGGAATATGTTCTGCTGTTTTACATGGTGCGTAATGAAGGCATTGCCTTAACAAGAGAACAGCTGATTCATGATGTATGGGGATATGATTTTTATGGTGACGATCGCACGTTAGATACACATATTAAATTATTAAGAAAAAGCCTGGGAATTTATAGTTCTACAATCGTTACCTTACGTGGGGTGGGTTATCGTTTTGAAGGCAAACAATAGAAAAGATACCAGTATCAAATGGAAAATTTTCGGCAGTTTACTAGTCTTTATTGCCATCATCATTTTGGTACTGTGGCTTTTTCAGGTTTTTTTCTTAGAAAAATTTTATGTGTTGATCAAATCACGTTCCGTAAAAGATGCTGCAAGTGATATCAATCAGGTGATAAATAATGAGAATTATAAGGATGAAATTGATGCGATTATCAAAGAAAATGAATTCTGTGTCATTGTTTATGAGAATGAAAATGAAACACCATTATATTCCAGTAGTGGAAAAGGAGATCCTCGCTGTGGCATTACCGAGTTTAGCATGAAAAAGCACATGGATATCATTGCTAAGCTACAAAAAGAGGCGAAGGAACATGATGGTACTGCTTCTACTTTATTAGAAGAATCTGCGAATAAAGAGGATTTTAATTTCAAAGAAGAAGTAGAACTAACGGATCGCTATCATAGTATCTTAAATACACCTTATGATGAGAAAAAGCTTCGAAAGCTATTACCTTCTAATAAAAATGCCCAAATGATGACATATATCAGTGTAGTCATGCAGGCAGATAAAAGTATAAAAACCATTGTGGTCAATGCACAGCTGACACCAGTGAATGCCACCATCGAAACGATTCAGACACAGTTTCTTATCATTGCCGTAATTCTCATTCTAATCGCGTCGCTTTTAGCGATGTATTTATCTCGTAAAATAGCTACGCCGATTATTGAAATCAATGATGGCGCCAAGATACTTGCGAAAGGACGATATGATGTAGCTTTTAAGGGGAAAGGCTATCTGGAAATTGAAGAGCTCAGCAACACCTTGAATTATGCGGCGAAAGAGCTGTCAAAGGTTGAAAGCTTGCGCAGGGAATTAATCGCAAATATGAGTCATGATTTGCGAACGCCGCTGACAATGATTAGTGGTTATGGTGAAGTTATGCGAGATATTCCTGGTGAAAATACAGCAGAAAATGTGCAGATTATCATTGACGAAACGAAAAGGCTGACCAATTTAGTAAATGATATGTTGGATTTATCTAAGTTACAAGCCGGTGCTCAAGAAATTAATAGCAGTAGCTTTAATATAACAGAAGAAATTGAACATATTATCGCCCGATATGATAAACTGCTGACAAATAAAGATTTTACAATTCAGTTTCAGTATGATAAACCGGTTTTTGTTAAAGCAGATATCATTAAAATTAATCAGGTGATATATAATCTGATAAACAATGCCATTAATTATTGTGGAGATGATCATAAGATATATGTCCGTCAGCTCATTGAAAAAGATCGAGTACGCATTGAAGTGATGGATCATGGTGATGGGATTGAAAAAGAGCAGCTGCCTTATATCTGGGAACGTTATTATAAAGTGGATAAAACACATGTACGCTCTAAAATAGGAAGCGGATTAGGTCTTAGTATCGTGAAAGCGATTTTAGAATTACATAAGGCTGAATACGGGGTAATTAGTAAACGAGGTCAAGGCACGACGTTCTGGTTCACATTGCCTTTATGTATAGCAGATCATGAAAAGATGGCATAAGTAAGAGATTAGGATAGCGCAAGGTGCACTGTCTTTTTCGCAATGAGAATCTAATAACTGTCCTATTTATGGGTGTTATCCATGAATAGGATTTTTTCTTTGTCAAAAAGAAGAAGCTACGAAAAAGTATAGCAGATACACACGTATAGTTTATCTGATGAATTTATAGCTTGACAAAAAAGCTAACCATGGTATCATATAGTTCTAAATAGAACAAAGAGGTGAGATCACATGTTGGAATTTTTAGAGATTCTTGATTTATGGAAACGGTTGTATGAGAAGGAATTGCATAATGTTTGCAAACGTTATGACCTACATAAAATGGATGTCGATATTTTATTATTCCTGGCCAATCATCCACAATGTCAAAATGCGACGGATATCGTCCAACGTCGTAAATTAACGAAATCACATGTTTCAACATCCTTAAAATTTTTAGAGGAACAGGGATATATTGAAAAATATTATCAAGAAGGCAATCATAAGACGATATATTTGCATATGTTAGCAAAGGCTGATAAAGTAATTGCCGATGGTCGAAAAGCACAGGAACGGTTTCAAAAGCGTTTGTTAAAGAACTTTAGCGAAGAAGAGTTAAAGAGGATGAAAGACACTTTTCGGCGGATGAATGAAAATGTAAAAGCAGCTTTAAAGGAGGAAGAAGAAACATGCTGATGAAGCTTATCGTTTGTTTTATAGCCGGTATTGGTGCCGGTCTTGGTACGGGATTTGCAGGAATGAGTGCTGCGGCAGTCATCAGTCCCATGCTGATTACATTTTTAGGCATGCCGGCATATGAGGCAGTTGGCATCGCCTTATCCAGTGATGTATTAGCAAGTGCTGTCAGTGCCTACACGTATGGTAAAAATAAGAATTTGGATATTAAAAACGGCTTGGTTATGATGGTGACGGTATTAATCTTCACAATGGTGGGCAGTTGGATATCTTCTTTAGTGCCGAACACAGCTATGGGCGGTTTCTCGGTCTTTATGACGTTTTTATTAGGTATTAAATTTATTGTGCGACCGGTGATGACGACAAAAGAATCAATGGGAGATATAGAACCCAAAAAACGCTTTGTGCAATCGGTACTGTGTGGCATTTTGATTGGCTTTATCTGTGGTTTCATCGGTGCCGGTGGCGGTATGATGATGCTGTTAATTCTAACAAGTGTTTTAGGATATGAATTAAAGACAGCTGTTGGAACCAGTGTCTTCATCATGACCTTCACTGCCTTTACCGGGGCTGTTTCACATTTTACTATTGGAGGAGCACCAGACTGGTGGGCAATGTTGTTTTGTATCTTATCTACCTTGTTATGGGCAAGAGTGGCTGCTAAATTTGCCAATAAGGCAAAACCGATTACCTTAAATCGTGCTACCGGTGTTGTTTTAACAGTTCTCGGTATTGCCATTATGACCGTAAATTTTTTACAATAATAAAAAAACGTATTTCTTTAGCAAGTGTCGCAATTTTCTACACTTCTAAATATGAAATACGTTTTTTAATATGTAAAGATCTGGCTGACATCAAAAAACAGCAGCCTAGGATATAGAGAATATATCCCATTTTATTTCATGTGAATTTGTTTCGTCATATCCTCATCAAAATCTAAACCTTCAAATTGTAAACGATAATAATTCGCGTAAATGCCATTTAACGCGATTAACTCATTATGCGTTCCTCGTTCTTCCTGTCCATTTTCAGAAATGACGATGATTTCATCAGCATTACGGATGGTTGATAGACGATGAGCAATCGTAATGGTTGTACGATTCTTTGCCAGCTCTTCCAGACTTTTTTGAATATGACGCTCACTTTCATTATCCAAAGCACTGGTTGCTTCATCTAATATTAAGATCTTAGGGTCTTTTAGAAAGACTCTGGCAATGGAGATACGTTGTTTCTGACCACCGGATAACCGCGTGCCACGCTCTCCTACAAAGGTATCATATCCATCTGGAAGAGAAACGATAAATTCATGGATATTTGCTTTTTTAGCAGCGGCAATGATTTCCTCATCACTTGCTCCGGGTTTTCCATAAGCGATGTTTTCTTTAATAGAGCCGGTAAACAGATATACATCTTGTTGCACGATACCAATCGCTTTGCGCAGACTTTCCAAGGTCAGTGAACGAATATCTTTCCCATCTACCTTAATAGAGCCATGTGTAACATCATAAAAGCGAGGCAACAAGGAACAAATGGTTGTCTTTCCACCGCCGCTTGGTCCAACAAGGGCAATAGATTTACCGGCATCAATATGAATGTGAATGTGATCCAATACTTTCTCTTCATCATTGTAAGAGAAGCAAACATCTTCATAATCAATGACACCATGAACTTCTTTCAACTCTTTTGCATCTGGTGCATCTACGATGTCTGGTTTTGTTTCTACTACTTCAAGGAAACGTTTAAAACCAGAGAATCCTTTTTGGAACATTTCCGTGAACTCTACCAGCACTTCAATCGGTGCAACAAAGATATTTACATACAGTGCATACGTTGCTAAGGCAACTGGTTCTAAATTTCCCATGGCAATGAAATAACCACCAGCGACTAAAATCGTCAAATACAACAAACCCTGAAAGAAATTATTACCGGCATGGAATAAGCCCATACGATAATAATTGTTTTCCTTTGACTGTAAGAACATCTGATTGCTGTGGGCAAATTTATCACGTTCAATGTCTTCATTCGCAAAGGACTTCACGACACGAATGCCTGCTAAGCTATCCTGCAAACTGGCATTTACACCAGCAATCTTACGGCGGTTATCCATGAAGGTTGCCTGCATCTTGCGATTTTGAAATAAACTGAATATCAGCATTAATATGGTTACACCGATTAGAATTAAGGTCAAACCGACATGAATATACATCAATAGAATAAAAGAACCAAAGATTTTTAATAAAGAAATGAAGACATTTTCCGGACCATGATGGGCTAATTCGCTGATATCAAATAAATCCGAAACCAGTTTGCTCATCATTTCTCCGGTATTATTTTTATCATAATAGGAAAAAGATAAACGTTCAAACTGATCAAACAGATCCTGACGCATATCACTTTCCATGCGGGCACCCATAATATGACCTTGTGCTGTTACATAGTAGCGACATAAGGCACGAAGGATATACATGATCAATAATCCAACACCTAACCAAACCAGACTATCTAAAATAGCTTCCTTTGTCTGTAAATAAAATGTGTTATTTAAGTAATTTAAAATCTGGGGGAATGCCAGATCAATAACACTAATGACTAAGGCACATATCATATCTAATAAGAATACGGTACGATATGGTTTATAATAATTCATAAATTTCTTCATAATATGCATATGTATCACTCCCTCTTTGACATACCGCTTTATTATAAAGCAATTTTTAAGTTTCCTCCACTCTTTCAACCGAAAAAATATTGAAAAAATAAAGGAAGGCTACCTATTTTTCGTGAATTACGTTATAATATGAACGGTGTAATGAAAAGAAGAGGTAAGAAATATGAGTATAATATCTTATGTAGTAATTATCTTATTGTTTGCGGCTGCAATAGCCTTTATGATTTATAAACAAAACTCTGTCGGTCGTTTAAATAAAGCTATTCAGGGGAAGGATTATGCAAAGGTTATTGAGCTTTGTGAAAAAGATGCTTATCAGAAAGCGGTTGGCAAATTTAATTGTGAATTGTATCGCTTAAAAGCTATTTATCGTAGCCGTCCTGAAGCAGAACGTCAAAAAGCATTGGAAGAGGCCTTGGCGAAGGATTATACAATGGAAAATAAAGAAGAAATCTTAGATTTATATTTCCATATTTATTTACAGAATCAGAATCGTGCATATTGTGATAAATTGATGGAGATCATTGACACAATTGATGATGAAACTTTTAAAATGTATCAGCATTGGTCTTATGAAGTTGTCTTTAATAAACGAACAGATTTAATTAAAGAAATGGATGATGCCATTGAAGATAAACGTATGAAGGGCTTTGGCTTGGGCGTCAGTGCTTATATGATTGGCTTATCTTATTACTATTTAGAAAACTGGGAAAGTTCTCGTTCCTATTTCTATTCCAGCATCAGCTGTTTTCATCCAGGCAACATGTATGTAGAGCTAGCGAAAAAATATGTAAATGAGCTAAATGAAAAATTAGGTTCTGACATCACGATTTAGTAAAAAAACCTTGTGAAATTCTCAAGGTTTTTTAAAAAAGAGGGAAAACTATGGAATATGTATATGAATATCAGTTTGAAAAGGACAGAGTTCATGATTACAGTGATGAATTTTTTGAAATCCTGCAAAAACGTAATCACATATTAAAAACGAAAAAAGCAGTGGTACATAAATTTCATTATTTTTATTATGCACTTGCAGCTGTTTTTTTATCCATGTTAAGTATTCTATTTGGGGCAGAAACAGATTCTGATTTTTATAAGGTGATTTTCACCCTGTCTATATATTTGGCTTTATTTTGGAGCATCATCGGTTGTTACTTATTTATATGCAAACTGCGATTTCGCAAACGTTATTGCGGGCTTCGTGAACAAAATGGAGTGGTAACACTAAGCGAGGATACGATCAGTGATGAATACCAAGATGTCATGATGAGCTATAAACAAGAAGTGATCAAAAAAGTTGTCATCGGACGTGAAATTATGGTCTTTTTTGTGGATAAGCATAAGCCTTTTATCATGGTACCAAGAGTTGATTTTAAAGAGGAAACCTTTTTAAAATTAGTAAAGGAAATATTTCATGATCGCATCGTATATTGGAAACGTATATCTTAAACTCGTGCGATAAACAAGCTATGTGATGCTGTAGTAATGACTGTAACAAACCGCAGTCTTTTTTATTATGCAGCGAAAATCATTTATGTACATGATTGCCTGTTCTTTTTTGTATCCTTGTCAAAGGGCAGAGTTTAACAAATGGTTTTATTTTAGAATTATAAAAACTTTTGTAGTTTGCGCCAGATAAGATGAATAAGCCAAGCACCTAAGAGGATGCAGAATAGATAAATAAGATTACGCATAGAAATACCAACAATTGGTGTTAACAAGTCAAAGAAAGGTTGCGTGCTTTCATAATAAGGGCTGATATAAAACATATTAAGCTCTCCCAGTGTATGAAAAGCAATATTTAAAAAGGTTGCTATGCCGGCAAACATAAAGAATAAAGGCAAAGTTTGTAAGAAACCTTTTGTGGTTGTATCGCCTTGTTTATGAAAGCCAATCCATAAACTCAAGAATAGTAATAAGAAATGCCATAAAAAGGCATGTGCCGTTAGCATCACGTAACGATGCATCAAATCATCCGGAAAAAGAAGGGCCATGATAGCTCCTAGTAAACTAAAGTCCATGAGAAAGGTTTCTAATGGTATCCGCCATTGATCTTTTAAGAAAGGAAATAAGATTCCGATATACATAGGTAAGGAGCATAACTGAAAAGGAAAGATCCACCAATCATATTGTTGGGCATCAAGCAGATAAAAGTGAAACAGCTGTTTATAAAGTTCTAGTATGAGCAATACAAGACTGATTCCAAAGATGCCATAAACATACTGTTTTTTAGTAACATGACGTAAACGATAAGCAATTCCTATGCACACACTAATTCCCACGAGTAACATCAACACATGAAAAAGACCGAAAGGTTTAGGCTTTTCCATTTCCCAGGCAGTATAGCGTAAAAATTGTTGCATATGCTCACCTCATTTCAAAAGGCTTCTTTATCTTTATTATACAGCGTATTCAACTTACCAAACAAAAACTTCTCCGACAAGCAGAGAAGTTATACGATTATCGATCAAAGCGTTTACGACGAATGGTGGATTGAATGAATAATTCTTTTAATCCTTCAACATCATCCTGTTCCAACTTTGTCTTTAAATGATTGATTTCCTTCACGAAGTCATCGATTTCGCGAATTAAATTATCTTTATTTAAGAAAAACAATTCACTCCATAGATTTTCATTGATCTTGGCAATTCTTGTTAAATCACGGAAACTATCTCCGGTATATTCCACCAAATGTGTATTATCGTTAGTATTCATTAGCGATACGGCAATCACATGCGTCAATTGTGAAACAAAGCCGACCATTTCATCATGTTCTTCCGGTGTTAATACGGAAATATTCGTAAAGCCTAAAATACTGGCAAATTCTTTTAAGGTAGCTATGGCTGTCTCGGTGTTTTTAGCAGTTGGAGTGATAATGAAATTAGCAATATGGAAAATAGCATCATCCGCATATTTCACACCGCTGACTTCTTTCCCTGCCATTGGATGAGAGGCGCAAAATTCTAGATCCTCACGTAAAATACTTTGGATACGTTCTACAATATTGCGTTTTACACCACTTACATCTGTCAGAAAAGCATGGGGCTTCATGTATTTTTGATACGTTGCATACCACTCCACCGTCATGTTGGGATACAATCCGGAAATGATGAAATCAGCGTTTTGAATCAGTTCAATAGCAAAAGTACTTCCTTCATCAATGATGTCATGTTCCTTGGCATAATCAATGCTTAACTGGTTAATGTCAATGGCATCCACATGAAATCCATTGCGTTTTAATCCCATGGCATAGCTGCCACCAATCAAACCAAGTCCAACAATTAAAAAACGGGTATCTTTTTTTATCATAAGCTTTCCACCTTTTCTTGCACCTTCGCAAAATCATCAAAGAAGGTAGGATAGCTCTTGGTAATCGCCTGTGCATCCTCTATGGTTGTACAGGAATTACTGCAAGCTGTGGCAACACTTAAGGCCATCACAATGCGATGATCATTATGTCCATGCAATGTCTGTTTGCATGTATAGTCTTGCCCGCCTTGAATGAAGATTTCATCTTCTGTAGAGGTTATGGTAACGCCAAACTTGCGCAGTTCTTCTTCCATTGCCGCAATGCGATCACTTTCTTTAATGCGCAATCTGCCGGCATTGTAAATATGCGTATTTCCCAGGGAATACATGCCAAGCACACAAAGAATAGGTCCTAGATCCGGACAGTTTGCTAAATCAATGGAGGTGCCCTTTAATTCACTTTTATAAAAGGTATAGCCATGGGGTACTTCTTCTATACGTGCCCCAAAGCTTTTTAAGATTTCCAAAATCGCTTTATCACCCTGTCTTGATGCATGAGAAACACCGGTCACGGTAATCTTTCCATGAATCGCAGCATATACCGCAAAGAAAGCCAATTGTGAATAATCACCTTCAATCTCATAATTGTTTGCTTGATAGGTTTGTCCACCCGGAATAGCAAGTGTCATTTCATCTTTAAAATAAGCATGGACACCGAAATGTTCCAGCATTTGTAAGGTCAGTTCCACATAAGAACGTGATTCAAAGGGAGGAAGAATATGAATTGTAGAGTCCTTTTCCAACAGTGGTAGGGTGAACAATAAACCACTGATGAATTGTGAACTGACATCACCTTTGATCTGATATTCTCCATAAGGTAGTGCCTCCTGAATGTGGATACCATGGGCATCTTGCTGAAAGGCTAATCCTTTTTCATGAAAGATGTCTTCATATACTTTTTGCGGTCTTTGTAATAATCGTCCGCTGCCGGTAAAGGTGATTGGTTTTTCACAAAGAGAGAAAATAGGAATAAAGAAACGTAAGGTAGAACCGGATTCATTGCAAAAAATTTCCTTGTCTTTTAAACCTTGAAAGTTTGCTATACCATCAATAGTGACAGTATCTTCCGCTATTTCGATATGTGCGCCAAGCTGTTTCATTCCTTCTATTGTTGCACGTATATCTTTGGAATAGGCAACATTGGATATGACACTTCTTCCCTTCGCAAGAGAAGCACAGATAATTGCACGATGTGCCATGGATTTGCTTGGGGGAATATGCACATGACCTTTACCTAAAGAGGAAGCTATGGTAACTTTCATTACATATCCCTCCCAATGACATTCGCAATCGCTTTCCCTTTTTGAATCAACTGCTTAAAGTTTTCCGGTTTTAAGGATTGTGCACCATCGCTCCATGCACATTCCGGATGATCATGAACTTCAATGATTAGACCATCTGCACCTGCCGCAATCGCAGCTAAAGATGCGGCTTCCACCAGTTCCCAATCACCGGTCGCATGACTTGGATCAATGATGATAGGCAAATGGGTCTTCTTCTTGATGATTGGAATGACACTAAGATCTAAGGTATTTCGGGTGTATGGCTCAAAGGTACGAATGCCTCGTTCACATAGAATGACATTTGGATTTCCTTCAGAAAGAATATATTCTGCACTCATGATCCATTCTTCTATCGTATTGGCCAAACCACGTTTTAGTAAGATTGGTTTTTGTGTCTTTCCTACTGCTTTTAACAAATCAAAGTTTTGCATATTACGGGCCCCAATCTGAATGATATCGACATGTTCCACAAATTCATCAAGTTTATCAGCACTCATCAATTCTGTGACAATCGGTAAGCCACTTTGTTTTCTTGCTTGTGCTAAAGCAAGGATACCTTCTGTTCCCATGCCCTGAAAAGCATATGGAGAGGTTCTCGGTTTATAAGCACCACCTCTTAACATACAGCCACCGGCATCCTTTACTTCTTGGGCCAGATGCACGATCATCTCTTTTCCTTCTACACTGCAAGGCCCGCCAATAACAACTAGTTTTTCGTTACCGCCAATGCGGATACCATTGACTTCGACAATCGTATCTTCTGGATGAAACATACGACTTGCTTTTTTATATGGGGATGATACACGCACAACACTTTCCACATGAGGGTTTGCCTCAATGCGCTTAGGATCAATTTGACTGGTATCGCCTACGACTCCAAAGACATTGAAATTCTCACCAATGCTCTCATGTATTTGTAAGCCGCGCTCCTTTAATTGCTTCATAACATGTTCAATATCACTTGTTGTTGCATCTTTTTTCATCGTAATAATCATATGAGAAACCTCCTTTGTTTCTAATCTTATCTTGGTGGACGTATCCACATCGTTAATTTTATTTCTGCATTTCCATAGTTGCACTACGCTCCATGAGCATATCTAAGATACCGATAGCCAAAACCGCATCGACTACGATTCTTGCGCGATGGATGATGGCAGGATCATGTCTACCCTGAATCGTTAGTTTCACGGCTTCATGTGTTTCCTTATCAATCGTATCCTGTTCCTTATAAATAGATGGCGTTGGTTTAATAACTGTTTTGATCAGTACCGGCATACCATTACTGATACCTCCGTTAATACCACCGTTATGATTGGTTCTGGTTTTTACTTTGCCATCATAAATAATGGCATCATTGACTTCACTTCCATAACGATCACAAAAGGCAAAACCCAAACCAAATTCGACACCTTTTACAGCCGGTACACTGAATAATAAATGGCTTAAACGACTTTCCATGGAATCAAAGAAAGGTTCTCCGATACCAGCCGGTAAATGTAAAATAGCACTTTCTAAGATACCGCCTACACTATCTCCTTGCATAGCCGCTTCTTCCATTTGTGTACGCATCGCTTGCGCAGCTGTTTCATCTAATACCGCAAAATCACTGGCATTCATTTGTCGAAGCTGTTGTTCAAGGAGTTCTTCCTCTTGGGCAAATGGCTGGTCTTTGATGGTATGACACTGGGCAATATGAGAACCAATCAAAATGCCTTTTTGTTGTAACACCTGCATGGCAATTGCTCCTGCTGCCACAAGGGGTGCTGTAATGCGCCCGCTGAAATGGCCGCCGCCGCGATAATCCTGATAACCACTATATTTTACATCAGCGGTATAATCGGCATGTGAGGGACGCAAGCGATTCTTGGTTTTGGTATAATCACCACTACGCGTATTGGTGTTTTCTATCAGAATGGTTAACGGTGTCCCGGTAGTATAGCCTTCAAAATATCCACTGACGATATGCAACGCATCACTTTCTTTACGCTGTGTGCTGATACGTCCTTTCGCCTTACGTTTATCCATCATGGCATTGATGAAATCCATGTCCAGATGAATACCGGCAGCTAAACCGTCAATGACGACACCGATTGCCTCTCCATGACTTTCTCCAAAGATCGTAACACTGAATTGATTTCCAAATGTATTCTTCATAACCTTATCCTTTCAAAATGTGACGAACATCACTTAACTTCCATTCTTTTAATTCTGCTTTACCAATCGTATTGACCTTAACAACGGTGACATGATCGCCGCTTGCTTTCTTATCTTTGCATAATATTTCAAACACTTCATCACTATCATAAGGTACATCACTTTGTAAATGCATCCGTTTATAAATAGGTAAGACACGTTTTTGAACATCTTCACTCATAAAATACAACATGCCCATGGCAACACATTCTCCATGCAAATATTGTGAAAGGTGATAATAGCTTTCAATGGCATGTCCGATGGTATGACCAAAGTTTAAGATCTTGCGTAAGCCCAACTCTTTTTCATCAGCTTCCACAACTGCTTTTTTCACGCATAGCGCACGATAGATGATTTCTTCTAAATGAGCAGGAATATCTTCTTCCTCAAAAAGGGCAAATAGCTTTTCATCATAGATCAATCCGGCTTTCAATGCTTCTACTAAACCATTATAGAAATGCCGTTTTGGCAGTGTTAATAAAGTGTCTGTATCAATGAAGACAACTTTAGGCTGATAAAAGGCCCCAACGATGTTTTTCACATCATCCAAATTGATGGCAACCTTACCACCGATACTACTGTCGATTTGTGAGAGCGTAGTGGTCGGTATCTGAATAAAGTCAATACCACGCATATAGCTAGCTGCCACAAAACCGGATAAATCTCCTACAACCCCGCCACCTAACGCAATGACACAATCCTTACGTGAGAAATTATGTTCCAGCAAATCCTCACACAGTTGTTGAAAGACCTCCATGCTCTTACTGGATTCACCAGCTTCGACAACATGTACATAGCCTTCCTTACATTGTTCCTTAACGGTTTGTGCATAGGAATTTGGTACACCGGTATCGGTAATGATCATAACCTTGCGATTCAGTTGAATATGATCGTTTAAGCGATATAAGATGCCTTTTTCCATATAAATATCGTATCCATTTTCTTTTAGATCTACATGTAGTTTCATAACGATTCCTCCCTGATAAAGAAAAAAAGCATCAGTGAATTGCAGATGCTTTTTTTATCCGTTATAAAGAAGTGAAAAAGAACCATGTTTGGCTTTATAACGAAGATTAAAGATAATAATAAAATCCTTTGTTATGCATGGCTATCACTCCAATTTCCTATATCATAATATAATCAAGAAAGAATTTCAAGCAAATCCATACATAAAATGAAAGAAATTTCAAATTCTTGTAAACGCAATGAAAACAATCGCATCTTACCATGGCTTCACTATGCCATTCCTACGCATGATTGATTTCTTTCATTTGCATAATTGGTAATTAGATGGTTTCTGATACAGGACCTTAGATGGCTATTCATATAAAAGGATATGATATAGTATCTGAATCGAGGGTCAACGCTTCATTTCCTTTACATTTCTTTTCTGAAACTATATTCATTCATATCAAAGTATTGTATAATAAAAAAGAATGAAAAAGAGGTGAGGATATGACGAAGTTGGATGATGCCCGCAAGGACATTAATGAGATAGATGCGCAAATGGCAGAGCTGTTTGAAAAACGCATGCAGGCTGTAGAAAAGGTCATAGCTTATAAACAGGAACAAGGGCTTCCGGTATTAGATCGCAGCCGTGAGAACTTTGTCATTGCACATAATCTGCAATATATCAAAGAAGAAAAATATCAAGACAGCTATAAAGAGTTTTTGCAGGATATCATGGCAATCTCACGTAAATATCAGAAAACGATTCTGAATCAGGATGTTGTCGGTTATCAAGGCGTGGAGGGTGCTTTTTCACATATCGCCTGCACACATGTCTTTCCGGAACATAAAAAACAACGGTATGCATCTTTTGAAGATGTGTTTAAAGCCGTTGTGGATGGAGAAATCCGTTATGGTATCGTACCATTTGAAAACAGCTATACCGGAGAAGTAGGAGAGGTATTAGATTTATTAATCAAGTATCCTGTCTATGTCTGTAAGGATTATGACTTAAAGATCTCACAGAATTTACTAGGAATACCGGGAGCGAAACTGGAAGATATCCGTCAGGTATATTCAAAAGATCAGGCAATCTATCAATCGAAACAATTTTTAGAAGGCAGAGGATATGAATTGATACCGTATCCGAATACGGCATTAGCGGCAGAATATGTTGCTAAACAAAATGATAAAAAGAAAGCTGCCATAGCCGCAAAAGAAAATGCAGAACGGTATGGCTTAGCCGTGTTAGCAGAGGATATCAATACCAGTGCCCAAAATACGACACGCTTTATCATCATTGGCAGAGATTTACAACCAAGTGGAAATATCTTTTCCTTAGCTGTCATTGTACCGCATAAAGCAGGAGCATTAGTCAGTGCCATGAATATCATTGCACGTCATGGTTTTAATATGCAAAGCATCATCTCGCGCTCCATAAAAGACAGGCCATGGGAATATTATTTCTATGTTGAAATTGATGGTAATATCCAAAAGGAACAGGAACAGTTGTTGGTACAGGAGTTAAAAGATGTTTGTGAAGAAGTGCGCATCTTAGGTGCATATACAAAAGAAAGCAGGGATGAAAAATGAGTTTTGTGAAAGAAAAAGTGAATACGACACCAATTGAAGATACCGTTTTTGCGATCGTGAAAAAAGCGAAGGAAGCAAAAGCAGCAGTTGGTGCAGAGAAGGTCGTTGATGCGACCATTGGTTCTTTGTACAATGAAGAGGGAACAATCGTAGCCTTTGAAAGTGTGTTTACACCTTATGATCATATAGCCAAGGAAACAAAGGCAGCCTATGCCGGAAGTTTTGTCGGTAATGACAGCTATCGTCAGCAGGTGTATGATTGGATCGTTAAACCAAGTGGTTCCACCTTAGCACACAGTGTGATTGCCACACCGGGAGGCACCGGTGCTGTGGCGATCACTTTATCAGAAATTTTGGATGAAGGGGAAACTGTTATCTTACCGGAAATTGCCTGGGGCAGCTATAAGCTGATGGCAACGATGGATAATCTAAATGTCGCAACTTATGCATTGTTTGAAGAAGATCATTTCAATTTAACATCTTTAAAACAAGTATGTCGTCAGGTGATGGAAAAACAGCAGAAACTGTTAATTGTCATCAATGACCCTTGCCATAATCCTACCGGTTATTCTTTAAGTAAGGAAGAGTGGCAGGAAGTTGTTGCTTTCTTAAATGCATGTGCCAAAGAAGTACCGGTCGTTTTATTAAACGATATTGCGTATATTGACTATGCGTATGATTTACCACATTCTCGTGACTATATTAAAACCTTTGATGAGTTTAGTGATAATGTATTTGCCATCATTGCGTTCAGCTGCAGTAAATCATTAACTTCTTATGGTTTGCGTTGCGGTGCTGCTATTTTGTTAGGTAAGAGTGAAGAAGCTGTCCGTGGCGTTGAAATTGTTTTTGAAAAAGCTGCCAGAGCAACTTGGTCAAATGTACCTAATGCCGCTATGGATAACTTTACGTTTGTGACAACCGAAAACTATGATGCTTTTATGAAAGAAAAAGATGGCTATGTGAAGCTATTGAAGCAACGCAGTGATATCTTTACTAGTGAAGCTGATGCCTGTGGCTTGGCATATTATCCTTACAAGGAAGGCTTCTTTGTAACGGTAGCAATTCCAGATAATAAAGTACGTGACAGTTATCATGAAAAGCTTATGGAACAGCATATCTATACCGTAAAGGTAAATAAAGGTATTCGTGTAGCTGTATGTAGTTTAAGTGTTGCGAAATGCAAGGGCTTAGCAAAACGAATGAAAGATATTTTAGATACAATTGAGTAAGGAAAGCGGAATGTCTGAATTGCTTCATTGATTTTGTGTGGATTTTCATTTGAGAAAAGAAACAAGTTTAAAAAGTTATAAGCCGATTAACATAACAAATCATTCTTACCAAATGATATTGATGCAGATGGTAAGGGTACCTTAAACCGTTATAAAAAGAAGAGCTTTTACTGGTACCAGAAAGTAATTAAAAGTAATGGGGAAGATTTAGATTAAAATAAAAAATATCTGTATGGATGTAAAAACCATGCAGATTTTTTTGTATAAGAAGCTTTACGAATAATGGATTTCTTTGTGTAGTTGAAGAATGATTCAATCATAACGTCAAACTATTTTTTATCAGCCAATGCCTTTGTATATTGAAACATTTTACTACCAGCATAGATAACAACAATGAACTCAGTAAGGGGCATCGTATACCAAAGAGCTTCAGGACTTAACAAAGGTAATAGATAAATAAGAATACCACTAATGATAAGTCCGCGCGCTACGGAAACAATGAAAGCGGCTTTTGGTTTTAATAAAGCTTGGAAGTAATAAGTTGAGAAGATATTGAATGGTAGTAATAAAAAGGACAATCCATAGGTACGAATAATTAAGGGAGCAATTTGTAAGATTTCTTTAGTGGGTGCCATAAACAATTTAACAAATAGGTTAGGGGCTAATGCAGACAGTGCAGTCCAAAAGATACTAAAGAATAAAACAGTAGCTAAGGCATAGTTTAGAACTTTCTTAATACGGAATCCGAGTTTTGCGCCATAATTGACGGAGATGATTGGTTGTGCTGCTTGTCCGATGCTATATGCACAACATTGCACAAAGGTGCTGATGTTTACGATGATACCATAAATGGATAAGGCATCTGTCCCAAGATAGTTCATAATCTGACGGTTGAATAAAATAGTCAAGATTCCCATGGCAATATCAATAAAGAAAGTTGAAAACCCTGTAATGGTAATTCTTTTGAGTTTATGCAGTATATGTTGTGGCATTTGAAACTTTAAGGTATTTGTCTTAGAAAAGAAATGTTTTAGCATAACGATACAGGAGATGATAGAACCAATCGCCGTTGCTAAACCGGCACCAAAGATACCCATATCAAACACAAAGACGAAGACATAATCACCAATCATATTAAAAATACCGCCGGCTAATACTCCTATTGTCGCAAGTGTTGGATCAGCATCATTACGTAAGAAAGCAGCGAATACTTGCGTAAACAGGAAACAAGGTAAGACAAATTTGATTGGTAATAAATAGGTTCTTGCTAGAGCTAACAAGGAACTTTTTGCGCCAAAAAACATAAGCAGTTGACGATCAAACAAGATGATAAGGATCCATGTGATTACCGCTAAGAAGACGGCTCCTATTACGGCTGCTGAAAAATAAGCATTCGCTTCTTGTGTTCTGCTTTTTCCATTCCCTTTGATAGTACTGAAAATAACCGAACCTCCAATTCCCATTAACAATCCTAAACTAAAAATAATGTTCCAAATCGGCGCAACTACAGCTAATGCTGCTGTACCTTCTGGTCCTTGATATTGTCCAACCATTGCCATATCGACAATCGAGTAAACTGATGTAATCAAAGCACTCCCAAAAGCAGCGGCTAAATATTTAAAATAAAGTGTCTTTATATTTCCCTTTAAAAAATCCATAAAAATTCCTCCTAATCAAAAAAAGAGCTGAACAAGGTTACGGATATCTCAATCCGTCGCCTTATCCAGCTCATCATTTCTCTTTGAATGACTCGCCCTCCGAGCAACCCTATTTTAACAGAGCTATACATAAAGTCAAGCCAGAAAATAACTTTTATACGTTTGCGGTAATAAGATGAAATGTTTATGATATAAGCGATGGTAAATACTTCCTTATATTTTTTCGATAAGATTTACTTGCAAAAGTACTACATGCATGTTTTAATATAGATGCCTTTTTTATCAAGAGTTGGGGTAGAGAGTTAGCTCGATAATCCCACACCAACCTGTATGGGGTAAATCATATAAGGTGGTACAGCTAACAGCGATAAGAGAAGAAAGAATCGATACGTATGCCTTCTCTGACGCTTGAGAAGGCTTTTTATATGGAGGAATTGATATGAAAGATTATGTATTTACATCAGAAAGCATTACAGAAGGCCATCCGGATAAAATCTGTGATACGATTGCGGATGCTATCTTAGATGAAGCGTTACGTCAGGATAAGAATAGCAAGATGGCAGTGGAGGCAACAATTAAAGATGAGTTTGTGTTGATTTATGGAGAAGCTGACACAAAAGCTAAGATTGATTTTGAAGGTATTGCGAAAAAGGTCATCAAAAACATTGGATATGAAGAAGAATATCAGGTAATGGTGAAAGTTAATAAGCAATCCAGTGAAATACACCAGGCAGTTGTCCAAGATGACGGTATTGGTGCAGGGGATCAGGGAATCATGTTTGGCTATGCATGTGATGATACAGAAGAATATATGCCAGCGCCAATTGCTTATGCACATAAACTTGCAAAACAGTTAAGTGAAGTACGCCGTACACATCCGATTTTAAGACCTGATGGCAAGACACAAGTAAGTGTTGAATATGAAAATGATCAAATTAAACGTATTGATACTATCGTTGTATCGACCCAACATACACCGGATGTGAGTCAGCAGGAAATTGCCAATTTGATTATGAAAGAAGTCATCACGCCGGTAATTCCAGATGAATTATTAGATGAGGACACGCGCTATCTTATCAATCCAAGTGGCAGCTTTATTGTAGGCGGTTCTTTTGGTGATAGTGGTACGACAGGACGCAAGATTGTTGTTGATACTTATGGAGGTATGGGTAGAATCGGTGGCGGCTGTTTTTCCAGTAAAGATCCATCAAAGGTAGATCGCAGTGCTGCATATTATTGCCGCTATGTTGCTAAAAATATTGTGGCTCATCAATTGGCAAGAAAATGTGAGATTCAGGTGGCATATGCTATCGGCAAGGTAAAACCAATATCTATTTTATTAGATACATTTGGTACAGGAACTATGAGTGATGAAGATTTATTAGATATTGTAAAGAAAAACTTTAATTTCGAAGTGAAAAACATTATTGAGGAATTAGACTTGTTAAAACCTATTTATCAAGCAACAGCCTGCTATGGACATTTTGGTAGAAATGAATTTCGTTGGGAAAAGGTTATAGATTTAAAATATTAATCACACTACTTTACTATAAAGCTCTTATGAAATCCTATAAGAGCTTTTTTATAACCAAAATAGTATGATAACGAAGGAACTACATTGCTATTCATAAATAAATCGGTTATAATTTTTATGTAAACGGTTACAGAAAAATGCTTATTGCACAAATAAGATGTAAATGAAACTGAAAGGTGAGGAAAAAATGAAGGAGCGGATGAAACAATTAGGAGTATT